>WUUC01216478.1_pt1 | contig 434244 bp, 347 predicted proteins | sample 6278441 | NCBI WGS metagenome assembly WUUC01 (sample SAMN13675441, study PRJNA597444) | soil metagenome | isolation source: soil | place: USA: Washington | collected 2017-10 | reverse complement strand
CGCTCACTGCGCGCTCCGCTTGCGCATGGGCCGTTAACGGCGGAACAAGTCCGCCTGCGGCCCCTTCGTTCGCTGCGCTCACTGCGCGCTCCGCTTGCGCATGGGCCGTTAACGGCGGAACAAGTCCGCCTGCGGCCCCTTCGTTGCGGGCACTGTCCTAAAGTACAGGTTGATCGAATCGCTCCCAACGCGCGGCCCCTCACCGCGTGCCTCAGGGTCCAAGTGATCGCCTCCGGGTTGTGCGAGAGTGGTGGCTCGCGCAACCCGGGGGCGTTATCGTCGGAACAAGCCCGCCTGCGCTCCTACGCCCGGCTCCGCCGGACTGCGCGCTTCGCTTGCGCGGGGGCGTTATCGTCGGAACAAGTCCGCCTGTTTTCTGAGTGTGGCCGCTTTCGTGATTGTCGGCGGTCACCGCGGCGCGCGCGTGCGTCACAAGCAGTGCACGGACGCGCACTCCTTCGCTCACAAGCCGTGAGCACCTCTCAACCGATACGCTCGCCCGATCCCGACACGGCGCTCGAGCTCGTACAAACATTGAGCGCGCAACCCTGGTGCGCGAAGCTGGGCCTCGAGAGCCTCGTTGAATTGGCGCGCGTCACCGAAGTGCAGCGCTTCTTCGACCGCGACGTGATCCTGGCCGAAGGGACACCCTCGGACTCGCTTTATCTCGTGCTCCACGGCACCATCGAAGTCTCGAAGCGCGACGCCGCCGGCATCGAGCGCACCATCACGCGCCTCGAAAAAGGCGCCATCTTCGGCGAGATGTCGTTTCTCGACGGCCTGGAAGCATCGGCCACCGTCCGTGCGCTCGGCGCAGTGAAGATCGCCAAGCTGACCCGTGAACAAGTTCTCGATCCGTCGACGGAAGCGCTCGTCGTCGGCAGCCTCGCCGTCCAAGTCGTGCGCCGCCTGCGCGCGCTCGACGGAAACTTCGCGGAAACCGTGCGTGCCAAATCGATCGAGCGCACCAAACGCCGCGAACAAAAGAAGCTCTTCGTCGCCACCGTCTGCGCGCTGGCCCTCGCCTTCATCATCGCTTGATCCCAGCTTCGCGCACCGAGCCCGAGCGGAATCTCGCAGCGAGACGCTGGATCTCTATGCTCGAATGTTCACCCGTTGCGCTTCGCAACCCGCTCCGGCGTTGCATGCTGCAACGTTCATTTCTACAGTGCGCGAATGAGCGTTGCGGTCAAAAATCGCCTGCTTCGCGAAGCGAGCCGACTCGAAACGCTCGATCAAATCAACGAACGTTTGTTACCCGATCTCGCGCGGATTACGCACGCGAGCTTTGTCTTCGCGTATCGCGGCTTGGCGAACGAACAAGGCATCCGCGCGTATCTGCCGGCGTCGACGCCCGACTTCGTCGCCGACTATTTCGCGGAGTACGCGGGTGAATGCCCGCTCCGCCGCGTGAAAGATCGAACGAACGCGCGCGTCATTCCCACCACCCTTCTCTACGGCCACAAGAAGCTGATCCGCACGCGCGTCTACAACGAGCTGTGGCGTCCGTGGGGATTCGATCATCACGTCGCGCTCCGCTTCGACGCTCCCGACAGCGGCCCCGAAGTCGCCAGCTTGGGCATCATGATCAACCGCGATCATCGCCGCGGCGAATATGCCGAAGAGGAGCTCAGTTTTTTGCGCACTTTGGTGCCGTCACTCTCCAGATCGCTGCGCCGGGCCGCGAAGCTCGAAGTGCTCAAAGAAAAAGTCACCGCGCTCGAAATGTTGGTGAACGCCGGCGGCGAGCCTGGTCCAAAGATCGTGCTCGACGCGGACGGCCGCTTCATCCACTCCATCTCTCCGCCGGGCTGGGAGGCGGCCGCGGCGATCTCCGCGTTGCGCTCCGCGAAACATCCTGTCCGTTTGGCCAGTCGGCGCTTGATCCGAGAAACAGGCGGCGAAACAAACGACGAGCCGCTCGAGCTGGAACACCGCTTCATCGCGGATGGTGAGCTCTGGCGCGCTTCCATCTCGCTCTACGAAGGAAATGGCAAACCGCTGGTGCTGCTCGCCCTCTCCTCGGCCACCACCGATCGCAACCTGTGGGGACTGACGCGCTCCGAGAACGTCGTGCTCGAACAATTGATCGCCGGGCTCAATAACATCGAGATCGGCCGCGCGCTGTTCATCTCGCCGGAGACCGTACGAACGCATCTGACCCGCATCTACAAGAAGCTCGGCGCCCGCTCGCGTCTCGAGGCGGTTGTGAAGGCCCGCGTACGCGGAAGCGCGTAATTTTTTCGTTCTCGTTGTATGCGCCGCGGAGCTCGTGGGACAGGTGCGCATGCGCCCCAACCACAGACATCTCGTCTCTTTGATGGTCGCGGCCTCACCGTTCGCCGCGACCACTGCCCTCGCCGATCCGCCGGAGCCTATCGGGCTCAGCCTTTGGTGGGAGGACGGTCAAGTCCGCTACGAAGACGGTTCGCCGCGCAGCATCACTTTGTACGGCGAGCACCAACGTTACATGCACGAGCTCGACGTGACGGCAACTGTCCGCACGGACACTGACCAAGGGATCAGTCCGCTCATTCACTCCGGCGACTTCGCCGCGCTCGACTGGAGCGGCGTGGAAGAGGTCGACGAAGACTGGCGACCCGAGTTTACCGGCGGTTTTACACGGAGCCGCTTCTACCGAAACGCAGCCTGGATGGAGCGCGCGAGCTACTTCTACGTGGTCGCGCTCGACGCTCACGGGAATCCCGCGGGCACACCGATCACCGTCAGCGCCGGCAGCGACAATCGCCAACACCAACCCACCGACGACATGTTCATCCGCCGCTTCGTCGCCCGCCAAGTGACCACCGGTTGCGCCGCGATCGGCGATTGCAGCAACGCGACCAGTTTTCTCGCGCAGGGTTTGGTGCAGCTCCGCGGTGAGCTCCATCCGCGTGCGCGCGCACAATTCATTCCGGCGAACGCCACGCAGCTGCAGCTCCAGTGGACTGAAGACCTGAACAATCCACGCTCGGTGAACATTCAACACGCGAGCTACGCGAGCACGCCGTACCGCTACGGCTTCAGCACCGAGATCGCCGTGGTGAATCCGCCGGCGAACGGCGCGTATTACCAACCCGGTGAAGCGCTGCAGCTCCGCACCACCTATCGCGACGGCGCCGGCACCCGACTCCATCCTGAAGGCAGCTTGCCGACCTACGGCGCTTTTCTCGATCGCACCATCGACAGCGGACTTCGTTATTATGACGGCCTCCGACAGCTGTTGACCGCGTACTACGCACTCAAACATCGCGAAGGTCTGGCGATCGTCACGTTTGGTGGTCCGACGAATCGTTTGAAACAATCGCAACACTTGGTCGGCTTCAACGATCTGTTCTTCAGCCAACAGACGATCACCGCCACGCGTGAAGAAGACGGCTACACCGGTCTGTTTCAGTTGAACCCGCCGATCGAGAACCAAGCGATCCCCGAGCTGTGGTACGCGCCGGTCTCCGACACGATCACTTTTGTGATCCCGGCCGACGCCGAGGCGGGTACCTACGTGGTTGCGACCAAGGGCCGGCGCGATTGGGGCGGAGAAGCGCTCAATACGGGCGGGGTCGCAGAAATCCAAGTGGGACAGAGCGAAGCGACGCAGTTCACACCGACCACTGGCCGATGTAACAGCTGTCATCAAGGACAGGCCACCTTCAGTAAACTGTTGCATGGAATTTCGGATCGACGCGCGTGTTACTCCTGTCATCCCGCGATGGCCTTCGAGCCGGATCACGCGCTCGACTACCGCATCCATCTGATTCACTCGCGCTCCGATCGCGTACCGGCGAACGTGTTCACCTGCAGCGGTTGCCATCTCACACCGCCGTCGGGCACGCCGCGTGGGTTCTGACACTCAGAATTCTTAGTGCACGCTCTCAGATCATAGAGAATTGACCGTGAATCCGGCCGTGCGTCATTGAAGACGCATGTTCAAAGTATCCACTTTTATATTTCCAATTCTATTCAGTGGAATCTATTTGACTGCGTGTTCCGACACCGAAGACGCGGTTCCGAACGACGCCGGCATCTCTCATCCCGACGCAAACACACCCTCCGATGGCGGCGAAACGCCCGACGCCGGCGGCGCTCCCGACGCGGAGCTCGCGCGGATCACCATGTTCAGCGGCAGCTCCGGCAGCACCGGAAATCTCGACGGTCCCCGCTTGGAGGCCCGTTTGGGCGGACCTTCCAGCATGGCCCGCGCGCCCGACGGAACGGTCTTCATCGCGGACACCAGCAACTACGTGATTCGTAAGATCGCGCCCAACGGAGAAGTGAGCACACTCGCCGGCAAAGCCGGTGTCGACGGCACCACGGACGGAAGCGGAGAAGCCGCTCGATTTTCGCTGCCGGTGTCGATCGCGCTCAACCCCGCGGGAGAGCTGATCGTCAGCGACTCCTACGCGGGCACACTCCGCAAGGTCACGATCGAAGGTACAGTGTCCACTTGGGCAGGTGTCGCCGGCGAGCTCGATCATGTCGACGGCCCCGTCGCCACGGCTCGTTTCCGCGCACCCGAAGGTCTGGCTTTCGACGGCGACGGCAACCTCTACGTCGTCGACCGTGAGGCCCATACCGTTCGCAAGATCGACCCCAACGGCATGGTCAGCACCTACGCCGGAACCAAAGACGTCTTTGGCAGCACCGACGGCGATCGCGCGATCGCGCTCTTCAACCAACCCTTCGGATTGGCGGTACACGACGATGGAACAGTCGCGATCGCCGACGCAGGCAACAACACGATTCGCCTCATCGGCAGTGATGGTGTGGTCCGCACCCTCGCCGGCACGCCGGGAGAGCCGCAGGGAACGGCCGACGGCGTGGGTCCAGCCGCACGTTTCGGCCGGCCGCGCGCCCTCGCCTATCTCGACAATGGAGACCTGCTCGTCGCCGACACCTTCAATGATCGACTTCGCGCGATCACGCCGGAAGGTGCCGTCACCACCTATGCGGGCTCCTTCGCCGGGTCGAAAGACGGAGCATTGAACGAAGCGACATTCTCGTTCTCCACCGGCCTGCTCAATAGCTCAGATGCAATCTATGTCGCGGACACCGGCAGCTCGATCATTCGCAAGATCGCCGCCGGGCAAGTAGAGACTTTCGCCGGGAAAGCGGTGGAGCTCGCCTTGCTCGACGGTCCCGCGACCGATGCTCGATTCTTCGCACCGGCGGGCCTATTGGCCTTGGAGAACGGCGAAGTTTTGGTCGCCGACACCTATAACAATGCAGTTCGCAAAATCGCGGTCGACGGAACGGTCGAGACGATTTCTGATGAATACAATCTTCCGCGCAATCTGCTGAGCGATCGCCAAGGTGGATATTATGTCGCCGATTCCGCAAACAACGTCATCCAGCATGTCGATGCGGATGGGCAAGTCACCCTCTTCGCGGGTGGTGAGGTCAGCCGCGGTGAAACGTACCAAGACGGTCCCCGGCTCGAGGCCTTGTTCCTTTCGCCGGGCGCCATGGTCATGGACAGTGCCGGCAACATCTACGTCTCCGACGCGGGAAATCATGCGATCCGCAAGATCGACGTCGACGGCATGGTGAGCACGGTCGCCGGTGATACACGCCCGGGTTATGTCGACGGCATCGGCACTGAGACCCGTTTCAATTTGCCGGACGGGCTCTTGTTGCTCGATGACACCACGTTGATCGTCGCCGACGCGCTCAATCATGTATTGCGACGGATTATGCTGACCGAGACCGGTGCAGTGGTATCACTGTTCGCGGGAACACATCCCGACGAGCTCGAATTTCCGAAGCCCGGGGACCACGACGGCGAACGGTTCCAAGCTTCGTTCAACACGCCGCGTGGATTGTTGCTCGATGGAGATTCGATCCTCGTCACCGATACCAACAACAGCCTCATCCGCCGTGTTGCCTTGGCGGATGCCTCGGTGAGCACCGTCGCCGGCACGCGCGGGCGATTGGGTATCTCGGAGCGTGAGCTTCCGGGCACCTTGTTCGAGCCGCAAGGAATGGTGCGGATGCCGGACGAGAGCGTCGTCGTCACTTTTCAGGGTGGGCTATTGAAGGTCTTCGGTATGTAGCTCAGGGAACGTCATTGCCGCCGGCGCTCGTCGGATCGCCGGTTTGTTGTCCATTGTCTGGACACTGCACCACGAATGCCCAAATCGTATCCCCACTGAAGAAGTTATCGCAGTGGGGGACGACGGTCACTTCAATATAAGTCGTCCCGTTGGTGCTGGGCGGGAGATCGACCCATGCGTAACCGGCGCAGCCGTCGCCGGAACACGCGGGATCTTGAGTTCCGATACAATCGGTCTGGTGGATCGGATTGTTTTCATATTCGACGATCAGCTGATCGGGGATCGTCGCCGTATCCCAAGAGATCCAGAAACCACCGGTACTCGAGCCGAGCTCGACCACATAACTGTCGAGCCCTTCTTCCCCTCCGCCGACCACCGGAGAGCCGCAATCGTAGACCGTCGTTTCATGCGTACACTCCGCGTTACATCCGTCTCCGTCCGTCGTGTTGCCGTCATCGCAGTCTTCGAACGACTCCTGCGTTCCGTTTCCACAATACTCGTCGACGAGCTCTGCTTTGGTCGCCGTATGGAAACTGACACACGCTGACCAACCGTCATTCGCCTGATCCGCATAAAAGGTCGGGTAGAGCCCTTGAACCCGGATGCGTATCGAGCCGCTTTGGTTCGGTTGATACGTCACGTAGAAGCCAACGGAGGTCCAGTGCACGCCATAAGTCGTACGCAGATCTCCGCAGCTCGAGTCGTCATGGACCTCGAGCTCCCAGACGTCGGTCGGCGACCAAAGTGGATCTTGGTCGAGCCGCACGTTCACGTGGGTGCCGCCGTCGAGGAGCATCACGTTCCCGCTGGGGAGCACTGGACTTGCAATATACGGTTCTGTGGGAGGCGGATCGAGTAGCTGCACGAACTCGCCATACCCCGAATAGCCCGGTTCGATCATATGTTGATCGAACGATATGTGTTTCACGGGGCTCAGGAGGGCGTCCGGGCCCACAGATCTCACCACGTAGTACAATCCGTGAGTGAGGTCTCCATTCTCCGGAATGATCTCGCCTCCCGGAACTGCGAAAGACTGATGTGTCGGGTCGCTATCGTCTCTCGGGACGACCGCCGAAAAGATCGGGGAATTGAAGTCCGCCCAGAACGTCGAGCCGTCGGCGCCGAATTTATACACTTCGACGCGGTAGGCTTCTGCATGAAGACGGTGAGTCCAACGCAGCTCGAGGTCGTCGCCCACGTCCACGTGGAGAATCGGACAGCTGTCGATCGAGGGATCGAGATCAAAACAAGATTCAATGTCGTCGATCATCGGCACCGTCGCCGTACCGTCGTTGATGGCCTGCCATTCTGCGGACGGGTCACCCTCCTGCTCGCCAAGGACCTGCAAATCCGGGCCGAAAACACGCACTCTCCACGGATGCGGAACGTGGTCCTCCGTCATTTGGGGAACCAGATCCGCGTCGAAGGTCTGCGACGGCTCGTCCTCCTTCTGACTCAGGATAATCTTGTCCCAACTTCCGTTCGGGTGGAAACCGTTGCGGTCGTGCGCGATCTCCAAAATGTAAGTCTCCGCCCCGACGACCGTCTGCCAGCGGAAAGTGACCTTCCAAGGATAGACCAGTGATGCGTGGACCGGAGCGATCTGCTGGACCTGCGGCATCGTTGTATAAAACACGGCTCCGCTCCAGGCACCGACGTTGGTCAGGTCGCCGTTCTGATTCAGCGGCCGCATGCGTACACGCCAGTAGTTTAGACTGTCGACCCCGACGTCGACCTCATTGTCCCAAAATGCGGGCTCTACACATTCGAATTTGTGGATCGCGTCGATCAACGTCTGGTCGGTATAGACCTCGACGTCGTAGCAGAGCCGCGTCTCGATCGTCGGTTTGACCCATTTGAGCTCGAGATTCCAGGGGTGGACCGGCTGCTGTGTGGTGGCGCCGGTGGTCGGAGAGATCAGATGGGGCGCCATGTCATCGGTGGTGAACATGCGCGCCGGGCGCCAACCGCCCATCTCCGTCTTATTCGGCAAATTGCCGCGGGCACGCCAATAGTAAGTTCGTCCCGGCGCGAGCAGCACCTTCGTCTCCACCAGCGGTCCGAGCGAAAAGTCGGTAATCTGCTCCTGATATCTGTGGATCTGCGTCGTTCCGCTGAAATCGGACTGTTCGCTGATCTCGATCTCCCAATCCACCTCAGCGACGATCGGCTGAAAGTGAAAGACCGTCTCCCAAGGCTCGACATCGAGCTCATTGATCGCGGGCGAAGTATAGAGATTGTCGACGTACGGCTGAGGGATCATGTCGACCGCATGCCAGGCGTTGTGGACCGAAGCAAACTGCTGCGAGTATTGGCCATAGAGGACCCACGCGGCCAACAATGACTGATTTACGGAATCGGCGAAGTTCCCCGAGGTCGGGATCGCCGGCATGGTTGCGCGTACGATCTTCATTGCCGGCTCGACACCGATGCCGACGACTTCATAGTTGGTGACCCCGAGATCGTTGACGGAGCCCGTGCCGCCTTGCGCCAACAGAGAGAACCAGTAGTTCTGAATACCGCAATTGAAGTGCACACCTCCTTCGTCCGGCCCCAGGATGGGGTCGATCCAGTGCTGTCCTCCGTACGCATTTGCATTCGGGGGCACACTCGACTTTGGAGCCGCGAGATTTCGAAACGACACCGAGGAAGACAGCTCTCCCATCGTCCAATCCGGCATCGTCTCCGGGTACTGAAATGAAGCTGCGACTGCTAAGATATCGGCGAAGGACTCGCCGATCGCTCCGCGTTCCCCGGTGAAATCCGGAAACGGCGTGAGTTGATGCTGCACCCCATGGCCGATCTCATGAGCGACACTATCGAAGTCCACCGAAGGAGAGCTCTGCGGCGCGGTGCCGTCGCCGAACACACCTCCGAAACGGCCGTCTGGAAAGTTGAAAAAGAACGCATTATCAACTTGGCCCCATCGGACATAGTTCACCCAGGCCGTCGCCGGCGAGCTCCCGATTCCTTGAAACGCATGAAAGTCTTGAAGGTATTGGAACATACTCTGAGCGGCCCAATGTGCAGAGACCCCCGTATGATCCTGCGGATCATTGAAGACACCGTCGGAATCGGAGTCGGTCACGCGCGGGCGTCCGGTCAAGAATGCGAGATCTCGCGGATCCGGTGGATGAACGTTTTCGAAGTCGAAAGTCTCGACGAAAAACGGCGCAGTCATCGCCAGGCGGTCGAGCTCGATTCCGTTGGTGTCGGTCTGCGCGACAAAAGACGTCGATCCGTAATAGGTGGTCATTCCGTCCACGCCGAGGTCGATAAATTGCGTTCGACCGACTTCGAAGAGGCGCAGCAGCGCACCACTGACGGCATCGACATCACCATAATAAGTGTTCAGTGGATAGTTGGTGTACAACACCACTCGATAAGCGGTTCGATAGTTGTTCGCCGCGTAGTTGACACCTTGAGGTGCGATCACCCGCGTCACCGTGGACCGGTTTTGGATAATCGATGCCGTCGGGATTCGCGTCCGTCGCGTGATCTCGGCGAGGACCACGTTCAGCGCGGCTTGTTCTCCGAAGCGGAACTGTCGGCCGGTGACGCCGGGAACCGCAGCCAAAGTATTGATGATCCGTCCCACGCCGCCGAACGTCTTGTCTTGTTCGTGCGTCAACGTGAAGTCGGCACCCATCACGGGATAGCCGAGATAGTGCTGTTGAAAACGGGTGTAAGAGAGCGGCTCGCCGAAAGGTGTCGATTCTCCGATCGGCACCATCTCCACATCCGCGGCCAACCCGAGGATCGTCCGATAGGTCGTGAAAAAGCGGTCCGGCTCGATGTCCACGGAGCTCTGCAGTTGGAAGGAACGTGGCGCACCGGTCCGGGGCGTGCGGGAGCCGAAATCCTCAGCGCGCGGAGGCGACTGGGCGAAAGCCGCGGAGGTAAACGCGAAAAAGGCTGCGCAAGACAGCGCCGTTTTCAACATGCGGCGGTCTACTCGAACCCCGCGCGGATCTTTTTGAAAAAGATTTTAGAGCGCATTCAGTAGACCGGACACGATGCGCGCGCTCCACGTTTCTCCCATTCTCTTCGTCCTCGCTTGCGGAGCTGAAGAGCCCCCGGAGCTCGGCCTCCAGGTCGCCGGCCTGACGGTCCACATCCACAACGATGAGCCGGACATCTGGCCGCTCCATAAGAAGTATCACCTCGATTACTGCGTCTCGAACGAGTTCGGGATTCACAAAGCGTTGATCGTCGCGGCTTTGCAAAATGCGACCGCAGAATGGGAAAAAGCCGCTGAGGTCCACTTTGTCTATGACAGTGCACAAGACGGCAATTGTACGAATCGCAACAACAACGTCGTCTTCAACGTCGAGAATGAGGGGTGCGGAACGGACTGCCTCGGCCGCTCGTTTTTTCCACACGAACCGCGAGAGGACCGCGAGCTCTTGCTCCCGTTCAGCGGGTCTGCGTTGCAGCTCACCATGCTCCAAGGTGTCGTCCTGCACGAGCTGGGACACACGCTCGGCTTTCGTCACGAACACATTTGGACGAGTTGTCTCGGAGAATCTTCGTCGGGCGCCGAGCTTCTCACAGACTATGACGAAGCTTCGGTGATGCACTACCGAGCTCCTTGTGCGCCCGACCGGCCGCTCGAGCTCACAGCTCGCGACAAGCTCGGTGCGGCCTGTATGTACAACCGCAGTATGGGCAGAGCAGCCTGTTCGCCGGACAGCAACAGTCGCGATTACTACTCTTACGGACACTCCAACCAAAGTTTCACCAACACCGAAACTTCGATCACCGGTACCTTTCACTATCTGAGCGGCGATTTCGACGGCGACGGAGTCGGCGATCTCTTTGCCTATGGCCGGGGATACATTCCGGACACTGTCTATTATGGAAACGGCGATGAGACGTATGCCGAGGTGTCCGTACAAGTGAACGATCTGTTCGATCCGTTCTCCGGCGACTTCGACGGCGACGGCCGCGATGACATTTTCTTTTACGCGCCGACGTCTCGCACCGACTGGCTCTGGTTCGGCAACGCGAACCGCACCTTCGGTGGGTACTCTCTCGCAGTGGACGGCGCGTATCTCCCCGTCAGCGGAGACTTCGACGGCAACGGCAAAGACGACATCTATTGGTTCTCACCGACCGGCAACGACTCCATCTGGTGGGCCGAGCGAGACCGCACCTTCTCCACCGAGCCGCGTTCGTTGAACGGCGACTACTGGCCCGCGGCGGGCGACTTCGACAATGACGGCAACGACGACATCTATTGGCTTCGCCCCGGCGCACCGGGCCACGCGATCTCCTACGGCCGCCCCGATCGCTCGTTTACCAACGTGAGCCAGGTCTGGGCCGCATCGAAGACCGTTCGCCCGATCATCGGAAACTTCGACGGACAACATGGCGACGACATCCTCTGGTACGACGCCGGCGCGGGCGCCGACATCTTCTATTGGTCGACGGGGACCTGGAATTTCCTGCAGCAGGCGGAGGACGTCGACCAGTTTTACCAACCCCGCGTCGCCGATTTCGACCGGAACGGCGTGGACGATATCTTCTGGTACGCGCCCAGTTTATAGCCCGTTTCCATCGGGAAAAAAGAAAGCTGGGCGGTCTCAGTAATCCTCGGTGTGTGGTGCGCGACCGCAGCGGCCGCCGGCTGTTCCAAGCGGGATGAGGCCGAGCTTCGCGCGCAGGTCGTGCTGATCAGCGCGCGCGGCGTACGTTCGGAGCACATCGTGCTCGATGCTGCGACGCCGGTGGTTCTCCTCGGCGAAGGAGAGCTTGCCCCCGTGCTGACTGCGACCTCGGGATCGGTCGGCACGCTCCGCCGCACGCGCTCTGAGCTTCGCGACCAAAAGCAGCTGGTGTGGTTCGCGCTGGAAAATGCGCGCGCGGGGCATGCTGTACTGAAGATCAGGTCGCAGTCTTTCCCGGTGTTCATCGATCATTCTCTCAACACCTACGCAGCCGCGCTTCCGGCCGAACCCGCGGCGCGCGCAAAGACCATCACCGCCCTCCTCCACACGGCCGGCGTCTCCTACCGGCTGGTGCTGCTGCTCGAACGTGCCCGCCTATCCCAAAGGACAGGTACGCCGGACGAAACGATCGCGCGTTGGATGGAGCTCGCGGAAGACGCCGAGGACGCGGGTGAGCCCTCGTTGGCCTCTCACGGCCTGCGTTCTGCGGCCTACTACGCCTATTTTCACCGGCGCGACTTCGCCTTCGGGGACCGCGCGCTGGAGCGAGCAGAACGGCTCGATCGAAGCTCCGGCTTCCTCGCCGGCCAAGTGAAAAACGGGCTCCAAGCGGGGCTCGCCGCCCAAGAGCGCGGTCGGTTGCGCGAGGCGGAGACCTTGTTACGCGAAGCCCATCACCGCGGTTGGACCCACGGGCTGGATCGCGAAGCGGCCTTCGCCATGAAAGCGCTCGGACCGCTGCTTCAAGATCAAGGACGCCACCTGGAAGCGCTCGCGGCCTTGGAAGCCGCGGGCCCGACGTTCGCCGCCGCACAAGCCGAGCGCGAACGTCTCTGGTACGAAAACGATCTCGCCTGGGTGTTGCTTCGCGGAGGCAAAGAACACGCTTTTCCGCTCGACGCCGCGCGCATCCGCACTTTGGAAGAGAGCGCATTGCGGCGCGCAGAAAAGCTGGAGCTCAAAGAAGAACGCGCGAGTATTTTGGCGAACCTCGCGGCGCTCCTCGAGCTCGAAGGAAAGATCGCCGAGGCCCGCGCGCTCTGCAGCCAAGCGCGGGCCCTGGCGCCCGATCCGCGCAGCTTCTCCAGCTTGTATTTGGCGCTGCTCGAAGGCTCGCTTCACCTTCGAGCCGGCGAGCTCGATCGGGCTCACCTGTCCTTTGTGACAGCGGAGGAGATCGCCACCACCGAAACGCCGGGTGGTACCAGCGACGCAATCTGGCGTGCACTTTACGGGCAAGCGCGCGTGGCCCGCGCCAAGAAGGAAGAAACACGCGCGCTCGAGCTCTACAAAAGAGCGCTCGCAGCGCTGGAGAGAAGCGCGCTCGCCGCAGGTTTCGAGGGTGGCCGCGCAAGTTACCTCGGAGACCGGCTCGAGCTCGCCGACGATGCGGTTCACTTTCTCGAAGGGATCGGCCGGCTCGATCAGGCGTTCGAGCTGTCGACCCAGTTTCGCGCGCACCTTTACCGTGTCCTCGAGCTTGAAGACGCGCGCGGGCGCCTCGATCCCGCGAAAATCGAAGAGCTGACGCGGATCGAACGCAGCTATCTCGAGCTGCGAACGCGCGAAGAAAAAACGGCGCGTGCGCTGGCGCTGGCGCCCGATGATCAACGTACGGCCGAGACCGCGAAGCTCTTTGCGATCCGGAGTGAAGCCCGCGCACTGGTCGATCTGCGCATCGAGCTGCTCTCTGGAAACGTCGCACCGGCGGCGGCGAAAGCGATTCGGGGCGCGCTCCAAAACGACGAGATGTTGTTCGACTTCGCGCACTCGGCAGGCGGCGTACGCATCTTCGTGGTGACGCGGTCCAAGGTCGAAGTCTTGCTCGCCGAGGAAAACGCGCTGGTCGATGCGGTGCGCGCCAAGATCCCGCCGAACACGGGGCATGTCTACGTCATCGCCGGCGACGTTCGGGCTGCGCTGCACCTCGTCACCGGCGACCTGATCCAAAGATCAACGTGGTCCCATCTCCCGCACCCCGGCGTGTTGTTGGATGCGAAACCGGCGCCGCTCGGAGCTCCTTTGATCGCCGGTGACCCTGCCGACGATCTGCCGAACGCGCGCGCGGAAGCGAACGAGCTTCGCGAACGTTGGCCGGACGCGCTCTTACTGCTCGGCGGAGAAACGCGCCGAGAAAGATTGTTGCTCGAGCTCGATGGCCGGCGCCTCTTCCATTTCGCCGGACACGGAAAGCTCGACGGCGGCTTCGATGCACACCTCGAGCTCGCCGAAAAAGAGACGCTGCGCATCTCGGACGTCTACGCACGCCGCGCAAACGTCGGGCTGGTGGTGCTCAGCGGTTGCGAGATGGGTGGCGCTTCGCGGCTCGGCCCCGCACACGCCATCGCGCTCCCGGAGAGCTTCTACGTCGCCGGGGCAAAAGCGGTCCTCGCGGCGACCGAAAAGATCGGTGATGCGGAGGCACGCCGATTCATCCTCGACTTTTACGCCGAAGACGGCGAGCACCATCCGGTGAGCGCTTACGCCAAAGCCGCACGAAAGCAGCTCGCGCGCGGCGACTCGGCATGGAGCTCGTTCCGAGTGGTGGGGCAAAGATGAAGGACCTCGACGCCATGTTGGGAGAAGCTGCGAAGGTGGACGGCGCAGAGCGCGGCGAACACGTCGACGACGGGGGGTTGCTCGCTTACCGGCGCAAAACCTTGTCGTTGGAAGAGGAGGAGCGGGTCGATGTCCATTTGGCCAGCTGTCCTTCTTGCCGGGAGCTGCTCAAGGTCATGGAACCCGAGGTCCCTGAGCTTTCGGCCAGGAAGGCGCGCGACGCGTTGGTGCAGAAATCTCGCTTGCCCGTATGGATCGCCGCCGCCGCAGCCATATTGTTGGTCGGCGTCTCGATCGCCCTCCTCGGCCGCGGGCAAGCGGTGCGTTACACCATCGAAGGCCCGTTCGGGGGCATCTCCGAGACGCGCGGCCCGGACGCACCCCCCTCGGCGATCTTCGACAAAAACAGTACGGTTCGCATCCGCGTACGACCGCAATCCGCGACCACCACCCAAGTGAAGATCGCCGCGACGGTCGCGCCGATCGACGGCCCGCCGCACACGACCGAGGCGTTCGACATCGAATGGACCTCCGCGGGCGCAGCGGAGCTCAGCGCACCCGCGAGCGCGCTCTTCCCGAAGCACGGAAAATATCGCCTCCGAGTGATCGCCGGCGACATCGAGATGGAGTCTCTCTGTGATTATACTGAATAGCGTTCTCGCAACCATGTTGGTCTTGGGCGCGCAGCAAAACGGCGCGCGCGATTGCCGCGGAGACATCTATTACGTCGACGTCCCTATTTGGGCGGCGGCACCGAGCCTCACGCCGGCGGCGTTTCGCGCGCAGCTGACGGCGAGCTTGCAGACGTCGCTCCAAGTGTCTTGGTTCTGCGGAAGTGACGGCGCGACCTGTACCGATCCCGCGACGGTGACTTCCGTGGTCGCCTCCGTGACACCGGTGCTGGCACAACGGACAGTTCCCGGCCTGCCGTGGAGAGACGACGGCCACAAACGTTTTTACCGGGTCAGTTTTTTCGCGAGCAACGATCCACTTCAGGGGCCGCTCTGGGCCAGGCCGAGCAAGACCTGTGAGCTCGTCCAACAGCTGCGCGCGAGCGCGGTCGCCGTCGTCCCGGGCACGCCGCTGTGGGTGGGCCGCGATTGTGAAGCCTCGGGGCATGGTGACCCGGCGGAAGGGAACCCGAGCAACGAAATGCTCGATTGGCACCTGACGCGGCTCGGCGTTCCGACACAAGCGCAGCCGGCGAGCAACGTCGATCTGGTGTTGATCGACAGCGGCGTGGATCCTTTGGCCCGTCCTCATTTGCAACTGACGCAATCGCGTTCCTTCGGAACGACGGCTTCGCTCCACCCGCACGGAAGCGGCATGGCTTCGTTGATCCGCAGCATCGCGAAACGCACCGCGCTCTACGATCTTCGTGTCTTGCGCGATGACGGCCACGGCACCTCGGCTCCGCTCGCTCAAGCGCTCGACTTCGCCTTGTTCGACATCAAATCGCGGCGACCGATGATCATCAACCTCAGCTTGGGATGGCCGCGTGTCTATTCGGAGTACACCGAGCTTTCACCTTCCAATTGTTCCACCTGGGAAGATCCGTCCGGCGAAGCGGTGCGCTACCTGATCCACGGATCAGCGCTCACCGACCGCGCCACGATCTTCGCCGCCGCCGGAAATGATCCGACGAACAGCCATCCGCACGTCGGGGACATCTCACCGCCCCCCGGCGTCTCTTCGCCTCCCGCGTGCGCGCAACTGTCGCAACGTGCACCTTGGTTTTATCCGGCGCAGTGGGACCACACGCCTTCTTGTTTCACCACTGGCCAAGAGACCAGGTCGGTGATCGCCGTCAGCGGAACGAACGATCGCGAACAACGCTCCGCCGTCGCCGTTCCGATGGAAACACCGCTGGTCGCTCCCTCGGATCATGTCTACGCGATCATCCCTGGCGTACCCGCAAATTCCGCGGACAATTGCCCGGCCAACATCGGTGTCCGCGGCGTCGAATCGCCGCAGGTGTTCAGCGGATCTTCCGTCTCCACGGCTTTGGTCAGCGCCGCCGCAGCGCGCGCTCAAGAGCTGCGCCTCGGTAGCCGACAAAACGCGCTCAGCTCGAGTCAGATCGAGAAGCTGCTCTATTTGACCGGTGAAGCGTTGTGCCGCACCAACGGCGATGGAACACCGATTCGGCGCTTACACGTCGGACGTTTGGAGAGTATTTTCCAGACTCCGAATTGTGTCGCTTCGCTCCTGACCTGCAGCGCGGCCGGCCAAGAGGTCGGCTCGACGACACTCTCGAGCTGCACCACCGCGGTAGAGACGACGTGTGCTCTCGGGCCCGCAGCCGGCACCTGTCCTTTAGATCAGGAAGCGCTCTCCTGGCCGTCGTTACCGGCGACCGCCTGCGACGGCGATTTCAACATCACCCCGCTCCTCGAAGCCTGTAACCCCACGCTCTGCCCCGTGCAGACGCAGCCGAATCGAATGCTGCTCGGAGGTACAGGTCCTCAACCGAACACCGGTGGTTGCCCGGACTGTTTGTTATCCCAAAGTGCGACGGCTTGGACGTTCCACGCAGAGCTGAGCAGTAACTTTCCACTCGGCACATCTTTCGAGGATCCGGTGATCGAATTTATCGCGCCGAACGGCGAGATCTCGCTCATCAAGCTGATTCCGCTGACACCGGCCAGCGCGTGGTTCCCAGGAGCGAAGCTGAAAATCACGATCCCACCGACGACGCTCGCGCCGGTTGGGACGCCGAAGCAGGTCAAAGCGAGATTGCTACTCACTATCCTTCAAGCCGGAGTGAGTGGTACCGACTACTCCGCGCTACGCGTCGCGAGCGAATTGTGAGGTAGATGTCTCTCGAGCTCTTGGAACGCGCGTTACGGGGAGAGGTCGAGGCGGCCCAAAGCCTGGTGCACGAGCTCTTTCCGGTGATTCGCGCGCGGGTACGGCGCCGACTCGCCGGTGCAGCGCCCGACACCGAATTTGAAGACGTCGCACAAGATGTCTGGGTGAAGCTGGTCGCAAACGAAGGACGCGAGTTACGGCGCTACGATCCGACGCGCGGCTTCTCGCTCGCGAATTATGTCGGGCTGATCGCAGAGCGCGAAGCCGGCAATCATCTCGCTGCACGCCGCGCGCAAAAACGGGGTGGTTTGATGCGCGTGGCCTCACTGGAGACGGCCGAGGAAGAACGGTCGCACCCTTCCGCCGAAAAAGAGGTCGCCGACAAAGAGTTGCTCGCGCGTTTGATCCAACACCTGGAACACAATCTTTCGCCGAAAGGCCGCGCGGTCTTTTCTTTCATCTATCGCGACGAACAGACCGCGGAAGAAGTCGCAGCGACGATGAACGTCACTCCGCAGGTCATCTACAATTGGCAACACAAGATTCGCACCCTGGCGCGCGACTTCTTCGCCGAAGTTACGCGAGACGTTTCTTGAAGTGGAGCGCCGACAGTCCAAAAATGCCGACCCCGAAGGCGATCAACGCAGTCAGCTCTTGCCACAGCTCGGAGATCGTCGCGGCCTTCAAGAGACACGAGCGCAAGATCTCCACATAATAACGAACCGGATTGAACAGTGTGATCGGCTGAATCCAAGTCGGCATATTCTCCACCGGGCTCATAAAGCCCGACAGATAAATCGCGGGCATAACGAAGAAGAAACCGCCGAGGATCGCCTGTTGTTGAGTTTTCGCCATCGTCGAGATGAACACTCCGACGCCGAGCGTCGACAACAGATAGAACACGGTACCGAGGAACAAAATGTACACCGGACCGCGCACCGGTACGTCGAAGAGATTTGTTCCGACCGCCAACACCACACCCGCGACGACCACACCGATCGCTGCAAAAGGCAGCACTTTTCCGAGCAACAAAGTCGAAGGAGCCATCGGCGTGACCAACAATTGTTCCACCGTGCCGAGCTCCCGTTCTTTGGCGATACTCATCGCCGTGGAGATGGTGGTGACCACCAAAAGCACCATCGCCGCCACACCTGGCACCATATACAACGGGCTCTTCATCTGCGGATTGTAGAGTATGCGCGGCACCACTTTTACGCTGGGGATCGACGCGCTCGATCCGAGCAGCGAAGCGCGAGCCTCGAAACGTGAAGTCGCGATCGAGACACTCTGTGCTTGAGAGTAGCTGAGCGCCGCATCGAGCGCAGCTTGGGCACGGATCGGATCACTTCCGTTGATCACCAACTGCACTTCACTGGTGCGTTCGTGCAGCAGATCGCTGCCGATTCCGCGGGGAATGATCACCGCGACCTGCGCGGTCCCACCGGCGATCGCTTCATCCGGATCGCCGTCATGCGCCACCTCGACCATCGTCTGATCCGCGAACAAACCGAAGATCAACGCGCGGCTCTCCGCTGTTTGATCGAGATCGACGACTGCGGTGGGAATGCGATCGACGTCGAGGTCGACCGCATAACCGAGCAACATCAGTTGCAGCACTGGAGCCATAATCAGAGTCATCGCCATGCGCCGATCACGGAAGATCTGACGCACTTCTTTTTTCATCACCGCCAACAGCTCGGTTCTCATGCGTCGAGCCTCCTTTGGAATTTGATTGTCGCAACGCCCACCATCACCAACGCGAGCAAGAACAAGCGCAGGATCTCGCTCCACAGGTCGAGCGCTCCGCGACCTTCGAGCAACACTCCGCGCAACACCGCGATCATGTAACGCGCGGGAATGATGCTGGAGACCGCTTGCAGGACCACCGGCATGTTCGAGATCGGGAACATGAAACCGGAGAGCAACATCGAGGGAAGAATTGCCGACAGCGCTCCGATCTGCGTCGCGAGCTGTTGATTCTTGGTGGTCATGGAGATGATCAAGCCCTGCGAAAGTACGCAGAAGAGGAACATCACCCCGGCACCGAAGACCACGAGGAGCGAGCCTCGTGCCGGCACGTCGAAGAGCCACGCACCCGCAGCGAGCACCAAGAGGAGCTGCACCAAACCGAGCACGATGTACGGGAGCAACTTGCCGAGCACGACCGGCAAACGGCCCACCGGCGTGGCGAACAATTGTTCCATGGAGCCGCGTTCCCATTCGCGCGCCACCGTCAGCGCCGAGAGCAAGACTGCGAGGATGGACAACACCACCGCAGCCAGACCAGGCACGACGAAGAATGCAGACTTCATCTCCGGGTTGAACCAGGTACGCACCCGCGCTTCGATCGGCAGGCGCGCGGCTACTGTACTTTCGACCAGGTCGACCATCCGCGCTTGCCCGATGGCGTTGGCGAAGGCGAGCACGATCCGCGCCGAGGTCCCGTCCGCACCGTCGATCAACACTTGAAAACGGGCCTCTTCACCGCGGGCCAAAGACGTCGTGTAGTCGGCGGGAATGATCAGCGCCGCTTTCGCTTCGTTCTTGCGAAAGAGCAGCTCGGCGTCATCCTCGTTCTCCAGCACCGCGCTGACGGTGAAGGCGTCCGCGGTTTCCATGGCGCGGATCAGCTCCCGCGAGGCCGCGCTTTGATTGCGATCGATCACCGCGAGCCTCACGTCGTTGACGTCGAAGCTGACGGCGAAGCCGAACACCAACACCAGCACCACGGGCATGCCGAGCGCCATATAGATCACCTGCTGATCGCGCAGCATGTGCAGCAGCTCTTTGTGTGCGAGCGCCGAAACACGAATCCAGAGCTCACGCATGACCTGCCCCTTGGGCCACCACGGCTAAAAACACATCTTCCAAATTCGGGTCGACGGCTTCGATCGACAGGTGGCCGCTGTCGCCGAGCGCCGTGCCGAGCATCGCGCGCAACTTGCTGAGATCGAGATGAAGAGGATCGAAACGCACATGGGCTGCGGCGCCGAACGGCTGCGCCTCGAAGACGCCGGGAAATTGTTTGGCCGCCGCCAAAGCCCGAGCCACGTTTTTGCCGCCGATTTTGGCGATCATTCCGGGAACGTGTTTTTTCTTCAGCTCTCTGGGTGTATCGAGCGCAACCAACTTGCCGTCGACCATCAAACCGATGCGGTGACAATATTCGGCCTCATCCATGTAGTGCGTGGTCACAAAGATCGTCGTGCCCGAAGCCGCGAGGCGGCGGATCAGATGCCAGAAATTCCGGCGCGCGCTGGGATCGACGCCCGCGGTCGGTTCGTCGAGAAAGAGGATCGCCGGGCGGTGCAACAGCGACGAGGCCAGCGCCAATCTTTGCCGCAAGCCGCCCGAGAGCGAGCGGGTCATCGCGTGGCGCTGTTTCACCAAGTCGACACGTTCGAGCGCTTCGTCGATCCGCGTGCGCACTGTACTTCCGGACAGGCCGTACGCTCCTCCGAAGAACTGTAGGTTCTCTTCGACCGTCAGATCTTGATAGAGCGAAAATTTTTGCGACATGTAACCGAGCGAACGTTTCACGCCCTCGGGATCCTCGGCGATGTCGATGCCATTGACCGTCGCGCGGCCGCCGGTCGGCTCGAGCAAGCCGCACAACATGCGGATGGTGGTCGACTTCCCTGCCCCGTTTGCGCCGAGATATCCGAAGATCTCTCCGCGTTCCACGCTGAAGCTGACCTCGCGCACTGCGACGAACGCGCCGAAGGTCCGCGTCAGTTTCTCGACGACGATCACCTCGCTCATGACGTCACCGCCAAAAACAGCTCTTCGAAGGAGCTCGCCGGAGGAACGTTGTCTTGCATCAGTTGTGTCGGCTGACCTTCGAGGATCATCCGCCCGCGATCGATCACTCCGACGCGGCCGCAACGCTCCGCTTCGTCCATGTACGGAGTGGAGACGACGATCGCCATTCCTTCGGCCGCGAGCTCGAACAACAAAGCCCACAGCTCCCGGCGGCTCACCGGATCGACGCCGTTCGTCGGTTCGTCGAGCAACAACAAACGGGGTGTCGGCAACAACGCACAGGAGAGCGCCAGCTTCTTGTACATGCCGCCCGACAACGCGTCGGCGCGGCGGTGAATGAACCGTGCGAGGCGCGTGATCTCGAGGAGCCGCTCTTTTCTCGGCGCGTAGTCCTTCTTCGAGAGACAGAACATCCGTGCGAAGAAGTCGAGGTTCTCGCCGACGGTCAGATCGCCGTAGAGCGAATATTGCTGCGGCATGTAGCCGAGCGCGTTGCGCACTTCTTTGTTTCCACCGAGCGGATCGAGTCCGATGACCCGCGCGCTGCCGGAGCTCGCGCCGATCATTCCCGCCATGATGCGCATCGCCGTCGTCTTCCCGGCACCGTCGGGCCCGATCAGCCCGTACAATTCGCCGGGCCGAACTTCGAGCGACAGCGCATCGAGCGCCAACACCTCACCGTAATTCTTCGAGAGCGCATGCGCGGACAACACGATGTCGTCGTTCATCGCCGGCCTCCTTCCGTACCCGGAATGTGCACTTCGAGCGGCATGCCGGGACGAAGTTTTTTGTCGCTGTTTCCGAAACGCGCCTTCACCGCGTAGACCAAACGATCTCGGTCTTGTCGCGTCTGCACATTGCGCGGTGTGAACTCCGCTTTCGGCGACACGGAGATGATCACGCCGTTGAAGCTCTCGCGTTCGTATGCATCGGCGAGCGCGATGACGTGTTTTCCGACCGCGGCGCCGGCGAGCTCACGGTTCGGCACGAAGAAGGTGGCGTCGACATCTTGGATCGAAACCAAGGTCAACACTTTCGTGCCCGGAAGCGCGACTTCACCGGGCTCGAACGCGCGCGTCTCCACCATCCCGGTGATCGGCGCGTACAACACACATTCATCCGCGAGCGCTTTGGCGCGTTCCACGTCCGCTCTCGCGGCGACGATCGATGCGAGCGCCGCCTGCGCTTGTTCTTGCGCCGCTTCCGCGCCGGCGCGCGCCGCGACGGCCTGACCTTTGGCCGCTTTGGTACGCGCATCGAGCGCACGCAATTGTTCGCCCAGCTCTTTCACCGAGGTCGCAGCGCGATCGAGCTCGCTCGCCGTCGCTCCACCTTCACCTTGCAGTTTGGTGATGCGCGCGACCTGACGCGAGGTCACTTCGCGTGTCTCTTTCAACGCCGAGGCCTGCGCGTCGTTCGCGTCGATGCCGGCCGCCGCAGCTTCCGCATTTCCCAGCGACGCACGGAGCTGAGCTTTCGCCGCGCTCGCCGATTTCTCCGTCGCATCGAGCTTGGCGCGCATCGCATCGAGCACCGCAGTCTGTTCGCGGCAATCGAGGATCACCAAGGGTTGACCTCGTTCGACGAGATCACCTTCGTTCACTTTGATCTCCAAGATGCGCGAAGCGAGACGCGAGGAAACGTCCGCTTCGACACCTTCGACGATACCGCTTCCTCCCGTCGGTCCTTCGAGACGCTCCTGATTCTCGCGAATCTTGAAGAACAACCCCGCGGACAAGCCAACCACCAACACGACAAAACCGATCGCAACCTTTTTCATTTCGTCACCCCGTAAATCACCAGCTCTTCGGCATCGACGATCGCTCGCGCAAACAGCGCTTGGCTCACCGCGACGTTCGCTTGATCCAACGTATTCTTCGCAGTGTTCAGCTCGAGCTCGGTGCCGGTTCCGGACTCGACGGCGGCCTTCGCCGCACGCACATAAACTTCGGCTTGTTGTTGCGACTCGCGTGCAGAGCCGAGATCTGCGGTGGCGGTCCGCCTTCTTGCGTCGAGCTCGATCAACCGCCGCGAGAGCGCCTCTTCGGTTGCGCGGATCGACTCGTCGAGCAGGCTCGCTTGTGCTTCGGCTTCGTCGATCCCCGCGCTGCGCGAAAATCCGTCGAACACCAACCAGCTCAAGTTGATCCCGGCCGAAAGGACAGGTCCGGTTTCGAGCTTCATCGGCCGCGGATATTGCAGCTCCGCTTTGCCCATGGCGGACACCGTGGGCACCAGCGTTCGTGACCTCGCTTTGGCGGAAGCGAGCGCCGCATCGCGGAGCGCATGCAGCCGGAGCACCGCCGGCGATCGCGCCAAACGATCTTTGGAGATGCTGGAGCTCGAGACCAAACTTTCGAGCTCACCGCTGATCTCTGGAATTTCCTCGTCGCCGATCAACGACCCAAGCTGCGCGCGGTAGCGAAGCAGATCGTGATTCGCGCGTTTCGATTGTGCGTCCAGTGCCGAGCGGCGCACGCGGGACTGCGCCAACGCGACTTCAGTTCCCGTACCCACCTCTTGGCGGAGCCGAGCCCGCGCTTCTTCTTCGCGAGCGATCGACAGCGAGCGTTCCGAGATAGAGGCGACGTCCCTCGCATACAACGCGGCGAGGAAGGTGCTGCGCGTTTGGAAGGCGAGCGAAGCTTCACTCTCCGCGGTTTTTTGCCGTTCGGCGTTCGTGTGTTGTTCGAGCGCTTCGACCTTCGCACCACGCGTGAGATCGAAGAGCACGATCCCTGCGTGGACGCCGGCGTTGAAGTGGTGCACGTCGTCGACGTCACCCACTTCCGGCAAGCCGGGGATGTTTTGCAGAGCGGAGAGATCGATCGGCAGCTCATTCTTTGGCCACTTGGCCAGGTAGCCGGCTTCGACCGAGATGCGCGGGTAGTAGGCGGCGCGGGCCTGTTCGACGCGTTTTTCAGCTGCGCGTTCGCCGTGTTTGGCGGCGAGCAGCTCGGGCGCCCGGCTGAGCGCGCGTTCGACGGCGGCGTCGATGGTGAGCGGGCCGGCTGCGAAACACAGCGGCACGAGAAGCGAGATCGGCGACATGCCGGACGACCGAAGCAACCGGAGTGCCAAGCACAACGCGTAGATGGCACACGGCGCGACTGTTAAGAGAACCGACAGCTTGCCCGTCGAACCGTCGGATGGGCTACATGAGCGGCGGAGTGCTCGATGGAAATGGGTGCGGAACGAGAATTGGATGACGAGGCGCGCATGTTGGCCGCCACCACGGAGGAGCTCCGAGAGATCGCGGCGACGCAGATCGTCCGGCACATCCTCTCATTGCGGAGCGTGCTGCTTCCGATCGGTGCGGCGGTGCTCGCGGTCATCGTCGCGCTCGATCCGACACCCGCGAAGCTGGTCGTCGGCGTCGGCGTGATCTTGCTGCAGCTCGGGGTCGCCTTCACCGATCGCCGGCGTCTTCGGAACGCGAAGGTCGAGCCGATGATCACCCTGCTCGACGTCTTGGTGATCATCGTGCTGCAGACGGCAGTGATCTTTGTGACAGGTTCGATCGAGAGCCCGTTCTTGGTGGCGTACGTGATCGCCGGCTTCGCGGCGGGTGTCGCGCTGGAGCGGAGCCAGGCGAAGATGGCCATCTGGGTCGCGATGCTCCTCTTGTGGTTCCTCGCGTTCGGCGGTTTGTACCAGATGTTCCCGCGGACACTTCCGGCCTTCATGGGACTGGAGCAAGGTTTCCTCACAGACGTGCGCTACGTGTTGAGCAAAGCGATCATGTTGACCTTGGTGGTGATCCTCGCGACGCGGATCGGCATGCGCGTCAATCGTTCCATCCTCAAGATGATCGGCGCAGCGATCGACGCTCGCCAACAAGCGTTGCTCTCGCTGCAAGACCGAAATCGCACATTGGTCGAGCTGTCGAGCTCGATCGCCCACGAGCTGAAGAACCCGCTCGCCTCGGTCCAAGGACTGGTGCAGCTCCTCGAACGCGGCGGCGCGAACAGCGAAAAACGTTTCGAGGTCCTCAAACAAGAGATCGCGCGCATGCGCACCACGCTCGATTCTTTTCTCAATCTCTCGCGGCCGCTCGGGGATCTGACGATCGAACGGGTCAGCTCTCTACATCTCGCGAAGGAGCTGACCGTGCTGCATGAAGGGATGGCGCACGGCAAAGCGGTCACCATCCACCAGAGCGCGGAGTCGATCGACGGCATCTCCTGCGATCCGCGAAAGATGAAACAAGCGCTCACCAATCTTTTGCAAAACGCGATCGAAGCGTCGCCGCAGGGTGGAGAGATCTCCTGGGTGGCGCGAAAGAACGGCGCCTTCGTGGCCATCGGTGTCGAAGATTCCGGCCCAGGTATTGCGGAAGAATTGCTCGGCAGAGCGAGCGATCTCGGCGTGACCACCAAACCTGGAGGCAGCGGGATCGGCCTCGCGGTCGCCCGTTCGATCGCCGAACAACACGGAGGAAAGTTGCTGCTCTCCAACAAACAAGGCGGTGGATTGGTTGCGGTCATGGAGATCCCGTTATGAAGCGCCCTTTGGTGTTGCTCGCGGATGACGACGCCGGCGTCCGGTTTACGCTCGGTGAGGTGCTCGCTGAATCCGCAGTCGACGTGCTCGAAGCGAAAGATGGTCAAGAAGCACTCGAGCTCCTCGAGAAGAACAGCGTCGATCTGGTGATCACCGATCTGAAGATGCCGGAGGTCGACGGCATGGAGCTGCTCCGCGCCGTGCGGGCCAAGAGTCCCGAAATGAAGGTGGTGATGATCACCGCCCATGGCTCGGAAGCGCAGGCCGTTCAAGCGATGAAGCTCGGCGCCTTCGACTACTTCAAGAAGCCGTTCGACGTCGACGCGGTCGCGGCCGTGGTGAAACGCGCGACGGAAACGGTGCGGCTCGATCATGAAAACCGTCGATTGCGGGCGGCCCTCGCATTGACGCGGTTCATGGTGTTTCGTTCGGAGGAGATCGCGCGGGTCGCGGAACGTGTCGAACGTGCGGCACCGCGCGACGTGACGGTGTTGATCACCGGTGAAAGCGGCACCGGCAAGGAGCTGATCGCGGATGCTCTCTACGCGGCCTCACAACGTTCAAAAAAGTCGTTCGTGAAGTTCAACTGCGCGGCGATTCCTCGCGAGGTGGCGGAGTCGGAGCTGTTCGGGCATGCGGCCGGCGCGTTCACCGGTGCGGTCGGCGCGCGGCGCGGGATCTTTCGCGAAGCACACGGCGGCACTTTGTTTCTCGACGAGATCGGCGAGCTCGATCTGGTGGTTCAAGGAAAGTTGCTCCGCGTGTTGCAGCAGGGCGAAGTGAAGCCGGTCGGTGCGGATCGCGTCGAATCGGTCGACGTACGCATGATCGCCGCGACGCACCGCGATCTCAAACAAGAAGTCGCGGCCGGACGTTTTCGCGAGGACCTCTTCTACCGCCTCGACGTCGTCCACATTCACGTGCCCGCGCTCCGCGAACGGCGCGAAGACATCGAACCGTTGATCGACTACTTTTTGCGCAAATACGCCGAACGTTTCGGCGTGCTGGAAGCGACGATCGGTGCGAAGACCCGCGCCGAGCTCGCCTCGCGCGAATGGCGCGGGAACGTGCGCGAGCTGGAACATGCGGTGGAGAGGATCGTCGCGTTGTTCGGCGAAGACTCCGAAGATCAGACCGGAGATCTCGTCTCGACCGTTTCGTCCGAAAACAAGGGTGCGCTCGGTCTGCGCGAACGTGTCGACGCGTTCGAACGCGCGCTGATCGATGAAGAGCTCAAACGCAACGGCGGCAATCGCTCATCCGCTGCGCGCAGCTTGAAGGTCAGTCGCGTGACTTTGATCGATAAGATCAAAAAGTACGCGCTGTGAAGAAGCGCTAGAAACGACTGCCGCGGCCGCCGCGACCACCACGGCCGCCACCGCCGCCGAAGTCTCCGCCGCCGCCGCCATCGCGATCACCACCGCCGCGATATCCGCCGCCGCCGCGATCACCACCACCGCGATAACCACCGCCGCCGCGGCCGCCCCCACCGGCCTCACGCTCGCGTGCTTCGCTGACGCGCAACATGCGTCCATCGACTTCTTTGCCGTCGAGCGCCGAGATCGCGGCTTGCGCGTCTGCGGCTGTTGCCATTTGCACGAATGCGAATCCGCGAGGCCGTCCGGTCTCACGGTCCGTCACGATCGAAACCTCAGTCACCTGCCGTCCGTCCGCCCCGAAAGCGGCGCGCAGTGCATCCTCGGTTGTGTTGTAGGAGAGATTACCAATGTAGAGCTTCGTTCCCATGTGCGCCTTTGCCTTGCGAGCTGTCCTCGCGGCGAGGAGCTCACCTCTCGCAAGGCGTCCTTCTTGAGTGAACGCCAGAGTATAGGAGGCGCTTTAGGGGGTAAAGTCGGTCGCTGGTATCACGCGGCGCAGCGCTTCGATCAATGGTGCCGGCTCGCGTCGAAGCCGCGTCGATTGCTCCAGATGCAAGAAGCGGCCGCTGCTTCGCGTCGCACCTTCGCGACAGGCGTCCTCCGAGCCGTTCAAATGGCGGCCCTGCACGTTCGTCGTCCCGCACAGCTCCTCCGACATCGGACCCGCAAGCCCACTACACACGGTGATCGGATGCTCGGGATAGAGCTCGCCCAGCTCACCCGCGAGGCGCGAGACGACCGCGGTGCTGCTCGTTTCGATCGTTGTCCCATCGGACAGGATCGCGCCCTGCTTCGCGTCCATGCCGTGCAAGCTGAGCACGACGTCGTCGCGAAAACGATCGGCGAGGAGCTCGTGCGCGCGTTGAAAGATCGTCTCCGTTGCGTGGGCCGCGTCGGACTCGCGGAACGGACCGCTTCCGCCGCAAACATCGGACGCACCATCGCAGCTCGATACTTTGCTGCTCGCACAACGATGCGAGCCGGAAACGAGCAACGCGCGCGCGCCGAGCTCGCGAAACGCAGCGACACCTTGTTCGAGCGTGTAATAGTCGAAGACCGTGTGCGGCACTTCGACGATCACTTTGCGCGCGTCACCTTCGCGGATGACGAACACCGGTTGGCCGAAGCCGGGCGTGTACGGACGAAACAAGATCAGGTCGTCTTCGCGGCACATCGCGTAGCCCGCCACCGACGCACGCTCCAGCGCTTCCACGCGATCCGCTCCTTCATCGAGCGCGATACTCAACGCGTCGGCGATCGCTTCGACCGTCGCACCGTCGAACGCCACGTACGCTTCGCTGTTCTTCGATGATGCTTGGATCGCAGCGCGATCGAACGCTTCGAGCGCCGGGGCCTCACAAGGAGGAAGCGCCGCGATCACCAAAGCGAGGAGGAGCACGGACGTCAGGATACAGCGAGGCGGGCGCGCTCAGAAGTCACCGAGGTGGTTCTTCGGCGACGTCATGCGATCGAGGTGTGGAAAGAGCTTCCGCCGCATCTCGGCGCGAAAGGCGCGGCTTTTGTGCGCCTCGAGGATAATGTCCGCGCGAACATCGACGGGAAAATACTCGGGGTGCGGCTTATCTTGGATCGCTCGGAGAAACTCGACGATCGGCTCCGGCGACAAGCGCATCTCCGCGAGCGCCGTGCCCGCGAATGCGTCGGCCTTCGCTTCTTCTTCGCGGCAGATCGCCTGCATCTCTTCTTTGGTGAGGTCGCGCTCGACGCGATATTGGCCCCAACGTTTCGGGCGGTGTCCGATCTCGTGCGCCAGTGTTCCGACGAGCACGTCGGGATCGTCGCCTTCTTCTTCGAGAAATTTTGCGCCGAGGTAGATGCGCCCGTCGCCGTCGATCATGGCGATCGTGCCGTCGGCGAGCACCATGGGATACTCGTCCTCGGCGTCGCCGATCATGCTCGCGATCTTGCGGCGGTACTTCTTCAACACCTGAAACTTGCGCAGCAGGTGCGGAAACATCGAGGGATCGAGGATCGGCGGCTTCGTCTTTCCGAAGAGGACGTTTTGGACTTGTTGTCCGATCGTCCTGATCTCTTCGGAGCGTCCGCGCGGCCATTGCGGTCCGAAGGGATTGAGGAGGTTCGTTCCTCCTCCGCCGATCCGCTGCGTCGACACGCCGGCGATACTTGCGGATCAGCCGCCCGCTTCGCAAGCCGAGCGTCGCGAGTCGAGCTCGCGACTCAAGGTCCACCCGCGGGGAAGCTCAGCTCCGGCGGGTCGAGCGCGGGGAGCGCGAGCTCGGTGCTGTCCAAGTTCGTGACGTTGTCCTCGTAACGGACCTGATCCATCAGCCTTTCCAGCGAAAAACCCTCGGCGCGCACGTTCGCACCGATCAAGCTGTTGCTCACCACGCCGCGCGACAGATCCATCTCCCCGCCGGCGATCATCACGCCGCAAAGTTTGTTGTCGGCGACGACGAAGTCCTCGGCGCGCACGTAACCGCCGTCGAGCGCGGCGATGCCGGTGCCGTCGACTTTGATCAAGCCACCATCGCTCGAGCGGCGCGTGTCTCGCGCTTCGAGCTCGCGCGCGGTGATCGACGAGCCCTCACTTTGAGCGACGACGCCGAACACCGTGTTGGCGATCGACTTGGTGCGCGCCAGCTCCATGGTGCCGCCTTGCAACGCATAGATGCCGTAACCCGCGACGCCTTCGATGTTGCCGGCGGTACCGCGGACTTCGACATCTTCCAAAACCACGTGTGCACCGAGGTTCGCGTAGACGCCGAGCTCGCGATTGTTGTCCACCAAGGCGTTTCTCAGCTCGAGCCTCGCTCCGCGCTCGACGTAGATCCCTTCCCCGAACAAACCGCGTGAATCGGCGATCGTGTTTCGCACGAGCACATCGTTCACCACCGCGCGCGAATTCGCGCCCGACGCCGCGATCCCCGCCGCACGATTGTCTTCGACCAACGCGCGCTCCACCACGAGCTCGCCGGAAGTCACCACGATGCCCATGCCGAAATCGGAGCTCTGCTCGACATCGATCGGCATCTCCACCGACTGGGTTTCGCGCACCACGATGTCGCGGACGATCAACGTTCCCCCGCTCGCGTACGCGCCGTAAAAACGCCCGCGTTCGATCAACACCCGCGATGCGTCGACGAACGCGCCGTCCTGCGACATCAAAGCCATGCCGGCTTGTCCGTCCGAAAGATCCGAGCCCATGTCGCGCACGACGAGGTCGCTGGCGAGCAACGTCGCTTCGTTCGCGAGCACGCCGCTTCTGCGCACGCCTTCGACGACGGTCCGCGTCACCGTCGCGCTCGCCGCGGTTTGGAGCTGAATCCCGGAGCCGCTCGTTCCATCGGTTTCGCGCCCGGCGTTGTCTTCGAGGCGCGCATCTTCCAGCAACAGACGCGTGCCTGGGCCGTCGGCGGCGATCGTCGATTCCAAGGCGCGGCTCGCATAGACGAAACGCAAAACCGCGCGTCCACCTTCGATCAAGTTCACGTGACGTCCGGTCTCGCGGGTCTCCGGATCGCTCAACACCTCCCGCATCACCAAGTGATCGAGGTGCAGCTCGCCGCCTTTTTCCGCGTGGATCGAAGAGGCGCGCGCACGTTCGATCCACACGCGAGTCCCGTTCACTCGGCCACCTTCCGAGGCTTGGATCGCCGTGCCGGTGTTCTCGCCGTTACCTTCGGTGTCGCGGATGACGACGTCGGTCAGCGTCACCAGACTGCCGAGCTCCGCCACGGAAATGCCCGAATCCTTCGCGCGTTCGATCAACGAGCTCTCCAAAAACACCGACGCTTCGCCGACGACGTGAACCGCGCGTCCCAAACGATTGGTGTTCGGCCGGGCCGGCAGATCGCGGATCGCGGTGTTCTTCAAACGCACTACAGTCGTCGCCAGCTGCGCAAAAACAGCGAAGCTCGGCACACCTTCGATCTGCACGCGGTCGAGCTCGATCGTTCCTTCCAAGCCGAGCACACCGACGGTGAGCGGTTGTTCGTTCGAAGGCATCACGCTGCGGATGACCACGTTCCGGCCGCGCATCTTTCCGCCGCGCGTGACCATCAAACCGTAGCTGCTGGCGCTCTCCACGATCACGTTGTTCAGCTCGAGCTCACCCTGTTCCAAAGACCAGGCACCTGGTCTTTCGGCCAGGAGGCGTACGTTGCTGATCGAGGCACCGGGAAACGTCGCGTTGACCACGCCGTAACCGAGCCCTGCGGTCGGCTCCGTGAGGAGCGTCTCCCCGGTACAAGCGCCGATCACCGAGACATTGCGGGGAAAATCGAGCGATTCCTCGTACCGGCCCTTGGCGAGGGCGATCGCAGCCGGTGTCGGTCCGCGCGCACCGATAGCGGCGTCGATGGTCCCGAATGGTCTTTGGCGGGTGCCGTCCCCATTCGCTGCGCCGGGTTTCACGAAGAGCAACTTCAAGTCCGGCCCGGGCTCTGGAAGCTCCTCCGCCCAATCACCTTGCGGGCACGGTGGCCCAACAGTGACGCAGCCCGGCTCACCCGGGAAGAGCGCCTGATCCGAAGGACAGGTGGCGGGCGACGCGGGTTGGGGGTCGCAAACGGTGAACACGGTACCGTCGCGGCGGGTCAGCTCGGTTTCGACCCAACCTTCGGGACACGGGGTCAGCGCCGGATCGGCCGGAGGAAGCGGTGGCTCGAGGCGATCGAGCAAGGTCGGCCCGGCATCTGCGTGATCTGCGCCTGTATCGGGAACGCCGGCATCCGCGGGTGAAGGTGGATCTTCGTCGTTCGCGCAGCCCGCGAGCGTGCCGAAAACGACGGAAGAGCCGAAGAGGAGCAACACGGCGAGGCCGCGGCGCATCGCAGCATCGTGGCACGGCACCGCCGCGATTGCATGCGATTCTTGTCGAGTGATTTGAGTCGAGTGTATGACGCCGCTCTGATGGAGAAAGAAACGCTCGGCCAGCTCCTCGAGACCGTGCGCCGTTTCGTGCGCGAGCGTTTGGTACCGAATGAAAATCGCCTCGAAGAAGAGGATCGCGTTCCGCCGGAGATCATCGCCGAAATGCGCGAGCTCGGATTGTTCGGAATGTCGACGCCGCTGGAATACGGCGGGCTCGGGTTGTCGCTGGAAGACGAAGTTTACATGGCCATGGAGCTCGGCCAAACCTCGCTCGCTTTCCGCGCGTTGATCGCGGTGAACAACGGCATCGGCTCGCAAGGCATCCTGATCGATGGTACAGCTGATCAAAAGGCCAAGTACCTCCCGCGCATCGCTTCCGGTGAGTTGATCGGCGCGTTCGCTTTGACCGAGCCCGAAGCCGGCTCCGATGCCGCCTCGCTCCGGGCCCGCGCAAAAAAAGACGGCAACAGCTACGTCTTGAACGGGACGAAACGTTTCATCACCAACGCACCGGAAGCGGGGATCATCACGGTGATGGCGCGGACCGGTGAAGCAGGCCCCGCGGGCATCTCGGCGTTTATCGTCGAAGCCGGTACACCCGGCCTGCGCATCGGCAAGAACGACCGCAAGATGGGCCAACACGGGGCACACACCGCCGACGTGATCCTCGAAGATTGCCGCGTTCCCGAGAGCGCGTTGATCGGTGGCGTCGAAGGGATCGGCTTCAAGACGGCGATGAAGGTGCTCGATCGCGGGCGGTTGACCATGGCCGCGACCGCCGTCGGCATCTCCGAACGTTTGATCCGCGACGCGGTCGCTTATGCTTCGACACGCGTGCAGTTCGGCAAACCGATCGCCGAGTTTCAGTTGATCCAAGCGATGCTCGCGGACAGCCGCACCGAATCGTACGCCGCGCGCTGTATGGTGCTCGACGCGGCTCGGCGCAAAACAGCCGGCGAAGCGGTCACCCCGGAAGTGTCGTGCTGCAAATATTTCGCGACCGAGATGGTCGGGCGCGTCGCGGATCGTGCGGTCCAGATCCACGGCGGCGCGGGTTACGTCTCCGACTATGCCGTGGAACGTTTTTACCGCGACGTCCGCCTGATGCGTCTCTACGAAGGAACCTCGCAGATCCAACAATTGATCATCGCCAAGAGTCTCTTGAAGACCTGATCTCAACCTGATCTAAAGGACAGTAGGGCTGAATGACGAACGAAGATCCCGAAGTAAAGTGGCTCCGAGAGGTTTATCAACCGGGAGCAAAACAGCTGACTGCCCGCGCGGTCATCTCCGGCATGGTGATCGGCATGTTGATGTGCCTGTCGAACCTCTACGTCGTCTTGAAGACGGGGTGGAGCGTCGGCGTGACCATCACCGCTTGTATCTTGGCGTGGACGTTCTTTCACGCGCTGAAGACGATCCGCGCGACCAACGGCGAGCTGACCATGCTGGAGAACAACGCCATGGGCTCGGTCGCGTCTGCGGCGGGCTACATGACCGGCGGCGGCAACATGGCGGCCCTTCCGGCGCTGCTCCTTTTGACAGGTGTCCGCCCGGACACTGTCCCGATGATCGCTTGGTTCGCGGTGATCGCCATGCTCGGCGTCTTCGCGGCGATCCCCATCAAGCGCGCGCTGATCAACGTGGAGCAGCTCCCCTTCCCCACCGGAACGGCGACCGCAGAGACGTTGAAGGTCTTGCACGCGACCGGCGGTGAAGGCGCGGAAAAAGCGCGCTTGTTGGCCCTCGCGGGCGTGGCGGGAGGAATCGTCGCTTTTTTCCGGGAATCGACGGCTAAATGGATGCCCTTTCGCATCCCAGGCCACATCGAGCTGCCGTTTCAGATCGCCGGACACGACGCGAAGAAGTGGACCATCGCGCTCGAGCCGAGCTTGTTGACCATCGCCATCGGCGCGCTGATGAGCTTTCGCACGGGATGGTCGCTCTTGCTCGGTGCGATCGTGCTCTACGGATTCATCGCTCCAGAGATGGTCGCGGCGGGCGTGATCGCTGAAGTTGGATACCGTCCGATCGTACAGTGGTCCCTTTGGACAGGTGCCGCGATCTTGGTGTCATCGGGACTGTTGTCCTTCGCGTTTCAGTGGAAGATGGTCGGCAAAAGTTTCACCGCGCTGGCGAACATCTTCAACAAGACCGCGCAAGACAACGATCCGATGCGCGACGTCGAGTGTCCGCCGGCGTGGTTCCCCATCGGCTTCGTGGTGCTCGGGCCGATCGTCGTCTTCTTGATGTGGTGGATGTTCGACATTCCCGTGTGGGCCGGCGTGTTGGCGCTGCCGCTCGCGGTGATCATGGGCTTTGTCGCAGCGCGCGTGACCGGCGAGACCGACGTCACTCCGACCAAAGCGCTCGGTCCCGTGACCCAGCTGATGTACGGCGGACTATTGCCGGGCGCGATCACGCCGAATGTGATGTCGGCGAACGTCACCGGTGGTGTCGGTTTGCACGCCGCGGATCTGCTGACCGATCTGAAATCGGGCTTCTTGCTCGGCGCCAATCCGCGGCAACAATTTTATGCGCAGCTCTTCGGTTGCGTGGCCGGGGCCGCGATCATCGTGCCCATCTTCAATCTGTTGATCACCGACGCCAGCATGATCGGCAGCGAAGAGTGGCCCGCGCCCGGTGCGCTCGTTTGGGCGGGCGTGTCGAAGGTGTTGTCGGCCGGCATGGACGCACTTCACCCCAGCGCGCGTTGGGGTGCGCTGATCGGAACGATCGTCGGCATCGCGCTGACTCTGGGAGAGAAGTTTCTGCCCAAGAACGCGAAAGCATTCGTGCCCTCGGCGAGCGGCGTGGGCATCGCTTTCACCATCCCGGCCTACAGCTGCATCATGATGTTCATCGGCGCGTCGATCGCCGAGATCGTCCGCAAGAAGATGCACAGACGCGGCGAAGAGCTGGTCATCCCGATCAGCTCGGGTTGTCTCGCGGGCGAGTCGCTGATGGGTATCTTCATTACGATGCTCAAAGCCGGCGGAGTGATGGCGAAATAAAAAAGCCCGCCGACCTCACGATCGACGGGCTACCTGATCCGAAGATCAGTCCATTTTCTAGTCGACGAACGCCTTCAGCATCTTCATCCGCGACGGGTGGCGCAGGCGACCGAGAGCCTTCGCCTCGATCTGCCGGATGCGCTCACGGGTCACTTCGAGATCCTGACCGACCTCTTCGAGCGTGTGGTCCTCGTCGTCTCCGATGCCGTAACGCAGCCGGAGAACCTGCTCTTCACGCGGCGACAAAGTCGCGAGGACCTCGCGCACCGCATCCTGCATGTTCTTCACCGACAACGCTTCCGACGGCGAAATCGCGCTCTGATCTTCGATCAGATCCGCCAGCGACGATTCGTCTTCCTCGCCGATCGGCTGGTCGAGCGAAACGGTCCGCTTGGTGATCTGAATGATGTCCCGCACCTTGTCCTGCGGAATATCGAGGCGCTCCGCGATCTCCTTCGGAGTCGGCTCACGACCGAGCTCGTGCACCAGCAAACGCGTGGTCCGCACGAACTGATTGATCTGCTCGATCATGTGCACCGGAATACGAATCGTGCGCGCTTGATCTGCGATCGCGCGCGCCATCGCTTGCCGGATCCACCAGGTCGCGTAGGTCGAGAACTTGTAGCCGCGTTGCCACTCGTACTTCTCGACCGCCTTCATCAGACCGAGGTTTCCTTCTTGGACGAGGTCCAAAAATGCGAGCCCACGGTTCGCGTACTTCTTGGCGATCGAGACCACCAAACGAAGGTTCGCTTCGACCATTTCCCGCTTCGCCCGCTCCGCGCGGCGCTCTGCACCCGCAACTTCACGAAACGAAATCTTCGCATCGGCGAGCGGCAGACCCGCTTCCTCTTCGATGCGCTGAATGAGTCGTTCGAAACCTTCCGGCTTCTCCTTCTCGACGCGCTCTGCACGTTGCACCAACACCTTGACCTTCTCGGCCATGCGTTGGAGCTCACGCGCCGAGATGCGCAGCGGCGAAAGCAGCTTCGCGATCGCCAGCTGGTGCTCGAGCATCGACGCCTTGATCTCGCTGTGACGCTTCTTCGTGAGCTTCTTGCCCGCGAGGAGCTCCGCCGAGAACGCGTCGTTCTTGGCTTCGATCTTCGCGACCTCGCCGATCACGTCGCGCAGGTTCCCCTCCGCAACTTTTTCCGCGTGGTCTTGCTCTTGATCGATGCCCTTCACGATGTCGCGGATCTTGAGCATGCCGAGATCCAGCTTTCGCGGGAGCGAGGTGAGCTCTTTGATCGCCAGCGAGAAGCCGAGCAGCTTCTCGAGCAATTCGCGTTCGGCCGTTTCGATACGCTTCGCGACGGCGACTTCTTGGTCGATCGTGAGCAAAGCGACCTTGCCCGTGCGCTTCAGGTACACGCCGAGCGGATCTTGGGTTGCGTTGGTGAGACGTCGTGCGGTCTTCATGGCTGCCTCGCTCCGAGGCTTTCGCTCAGCTTTCGGTGCGGCGTTGACCTGAGCGCGTCCCCGAGGGGCGGCCTCAGGGCGTTCGCGGTTCGGTCGTCGGGCTCGAAAACGCTTGGTGCTCTGCATGGCTTCGCACCCCGAAACAACACACGAGTCCGCTTTAGTCCGAGCGGAACATCGAAATTAGTTTCGAGAGTTTGAAGCGCCCCAAGCGTTGCAGCGGTCGTGCAGCCGGCGTAGCTTCCCGGAGCCTTCTCGTTCAGCACCGGAACAGAAGTCGTCAAATCTGAGGAGCGTAATAATGGTCGAACGCATTGAAACCGCAGCGGTTCTCGGCGCCGGCGTCATGGGAGCGGGCATCGCCGCCCATCTCGCGGGCGCAGGAATCCGGACCTTTCTACTCGATATCGTCCCGCCCAACCTGAAAGACACCGAGAAGGCGGACAAACGCGCGCGGAATCGCTTCGCGCTCACAGGGATCGACAACGCGCTCAAGGCGAAGCCGGCTGCGTTTTACGATCCGGACGCTGCGAGGCTTATCACCCCGGGCAACTTCGAGGACGACCTGGAGAAGCTCGCGAAGTGTGATCTGATCATCGAAGCGGTCGTCGAACGGATGGACATCAAGAAGTCCTTGTTCGCGAAGGTGGCGAAAGTCCTCGCTCCGCACGCGATCCTCGCCTCCAACACCAGCGGTCTGTCGATCGCCGAGATGAGCAAAGATCTCCCCGAAGACGTGCAGCAGCGCTTCGTGGTGATGCACTTCTTCAATCCCGTCCGCTACATGCGCCTCCTCGAGATCATCCCTGGTCCAAAGACCAGCAAAGAGATCACCGCGCGCGCGGCCGCGATCGGCGAGCTGCTGGGCAAAGGGATCGTCTACGGCAAAGACACGGCGAACTTCGTGGCAAATCGCATCGGCACCCACGGGATGATGCTCGCCATCCAGACGATGATCCAAGACGGCTACACCATCGAAGAGGTCGACAAGATCGTCGGCACGCCGATGGGCCGCCCGAAGAGCGCGGCGTTTCAAACCGCCGACATCGTCGGAATCGACACCTTCGCGCACGTTGCAAAGAATTGTTACGACGCGCTCCCGAACGACGAAGAACGAGACATCTTCAAGCTCCCCGACTTCATCACCAAGATGGTCAGCGAAGGACGCTTGGGTCGAAAGTCGAAAGCCGGCTTCTACAAGAAGGTCGGCGAACAGATCCAAGTCCTCGACTACAACACGCTCGAGTATCGCCCCGAGAACAAGGTGCGCATCGACTCCTTGGGCGTCGCGAAGAACATCGAAGATCCGGGCGCGCGTCTCAAAGGTTTGGTGAACAGCGACGACCGCGCGGGCAAGTTCGCGTGGAAAGTGTTGTCGCGTTCGCTCGCCTACAGCGCGCGACACATGCACGAGATCGCCGAAGATTTCATCAACGTCGATCGCGCCATGCGCTGGGGCTTCAATTGGGACATGGGACCGTTCGAGGCGTGGGATGCGATCGGTGTTCCCGAATCCGTCGAGCGGATGAAAAAAGACGGCATCGACGTGCCCGCCTGGGTCACCGACATGTTGAAGAGCGGCAAGACGTCGTTCTACGCAGAAGGCCAGCGCAAAAAACCGATCGACAACAAACACATTTCGCTCGCTGATCTAAAGACCAGTAAGAAGAACGTGGTGCAGTCGAACCTCGGCGCATCGTTGGTCGACATCGGCGACGGCGTGTTGTGCCTCGAGGTTCACACCAAGATGAACACCGTCGACGCGGACGTCATCGAGATGATGAAGGCCGGCGTCGCGGAAGCGGAGAAAAACTTCGAAGCGCTGGTGATCGGCAACGAAGGTGAACACTTCGGCGCGGGCGCGAATCTCTTACTGATCTACATGGGCGCGCAGCAGCAGGAATGGGGTCAGATCGACACCATGATCCGCGAGTTCCAAGGCGCGATCCAAGGACTGCGCTACGCGAAGGTTCCGGTGGTGACCGCGCCGTTCCAATATACTTTCGGCGGCGCCGCGGAGATCGCCATGGCGGCGATTCACTGCCAAGCGCACGCGGAGACGTACATCGGTTTGGTGGAAGTCGGCGTGGGTCTGGTGCCCGGCGGCGGTGGCTGTCTGCGCATGGTCGAACGTTGGACGAAAGACGCGATGAACGTCGAAGGTGCGGACCTGTTGCCCTTCGTCGGTCAAGCTTCGCTGAACATCGCGCTCGCGAAAGTGGCGACGGGCGCCGAAGAAGGAAGACGCCTTCGTTATCTGCGCGAGACGGACGGCGTCTCTTTGAATCGCGATCGTCTGTTGTACGAAGCAAAACAGGCTGCGCTCGGATTGGCGCGCGCCGGTTATCGTGCGCCGCGGCCGCAGGTGTTTCGTGCGGCGGGCCTCGATGCGGCGAAGACCATCGGCATGAAGGTTTGGGGCATGGTCGAGAGCGGTTGGGCGTCGGAGCACGACGCGTTGGTCGCGAACAAGGTCGCGCACATCGTCTGCGGCGGAAACGTCGCGCAGGGCGCTGAGCGCAGCGAACAAGACTATTTGGATCTCGAACGTGAGGCGTTTCTCTCGTTGTGCGGTGAAGAGAAGAGCCAAGCGCGCATGCAGTCGATCCTGATGTCGAACAAGCCGCTGCGGAATTAAGGAGGAGATTGAGATGCCATTTCCGATGAATGTGATCATCGCTTCTGCAGCGCGTACGCCGGTCGGTCGCGCGGTGAAAGGCACGCTGCGCAGCACGCGTCCCGACGATCTCGCGGCGATCGCCATGAACGAAGCCGTGCGCCGGGTGAAGGGTTTGGATCCGAAAGACGTGGAAGACGTCGTGCTCGGATGCGCCATGCCCGAAGGCGAACAGGGTTTGAACATCGCGAGGAACGCGGTCTTTCTGGCCGGATGGCCAGCGAGCGTTTCGGCGGAGACGATCAATCGTTTCTGTTCGAGCGGGCTGCAAGCGATCGTCCACGCTGCGCAGGAAGTGCAGTGCGGGCAGGTGGAGATCGCGGTCGCCGGCGGCGTGGAGTCGATGTCCATGGTGCCGATGAGCGGTAACAAGCCGAGCTTGAATCCGCGTTTGGTGGAGAAGTTTCCCGAGGCGTATATCGCCATGGGCCACACCGCGGAACGTGTCGCGAAACGGTTCGAAGTGTCGCGCGAGCAGCAGGATAAATATGCGTACAACTCGCATATGAAGGCGATCGCGGCGATCAAAGCGGGCAAGTTCGAGGAAGAGATCATCCCGGTGAAGGCGCGGCTCTTCGAGGGTGGTCAGGTCAAAGAAGTGGACTTCGCGATGGACGAATCTCCGCGCGCGGAGACCACGATCGAAGCACTCGCGAAACTCAAGCCGGTGTTCGCCAAAGACGGCACGGTCACTGCGGGCAACGCGTCGCCGATGAATGACGGGGCAGCCGCGGTGGTGTTGTTGTCGGATCGTGCAGCGCAACGTTTGGACGCGAAGCCGCTCGGACGTCTGCGTGCGTATGCCGTTCGCGGCGTGCCGCCGGACATCATGGGGATCGGTCCTGTACCGGCGATCAGGGCGGTGCTGGAGCAAACCGGCCTCCGGATCGGCGACATCGATCTCTTCGAGATCAACGAGGCGTTCGCTTCGCAGGCTGCGTATTCACAACGCGAGCTCGGTATCCCGGATGATCGAATTAACGTGAACGGCGGCGCGATCGCGCTGGGCCATCCGCTCGGATGCACCGGTGCCAAGCTGACCACGTCGATCTTGCACGAGCTCAAGCGGCGCAACGCGCGCTACGGAATCGTCTCCATGTGTATCGGCGGAGGCATGGGTGCCGCCGGCCTTTACGAACGGGCGTAGAGCGTCATCCCTTCAGCGGAACGCCGCTGGTGAAAGCCGCGGCGTTCGACGGCGCAAATCCCGCCGAATAATCCGGGGCGTTCGCACCTAAACGAACGCGATCACGCACGCTGACTTCGGGCGTCGCCACAGCGACCTCGCGGGCGTCGAGCTCTTGCTTCACGCGCGCGCTCGTCTCTTTCTGCGTGTTGGTGGAGAGAACGTCCGTCGCGACACCGACGACATCCGAGGAAGGGATCCCGATTCCGAAGATGTTCATGGGCTCACAGTGCGGGATGGGGCTGGAGCGCGCGATTACACCCGGCTTACAGGAGGCCGCGGTTTTCCCCGGCAGCTTGGATTGAGCATTTTCGGCGCGGAACCCGTTACATGGGGTCGAGCAGGAAGGTGGTGTTTCCGTGTTGCCAGCCTTCGGAGTCGGTCCACGAGCCGCCGAACAAGATCACCCGGGCGCCTGCGCGATCGTAGGCCGCGCGTGTGTTCCACACCGGATGCGGGCGTTCGCCGTGATCCACGGCGCGCCACTTCGAGTCGATCAGCTCGAAGGTGTCCCCGAGCGGAGGCCCGCCGTTCGAGCCACCGAAGACGATCAACGCACGCCGCGCGACATCGTACGCGACCGCGGCATCCGAGCGCACCGACGGCGCGGAGCCAACCGAAGATACTTGCCGCCAGCGATCGCCTTCAAAGGCCCACAACGTGTTCACGTATTCGCCCGCGGTTGTTTTCCCGCCGAACATCACCACACGGCGGCGTTCATGATCGTAGACCATCCGCGCGCTCGACATCGCCGGCGGTTGTGAGCTCGAGCCCGACGCGATCTCCACTAAGGACCAATCAACGCCGTCCCAGGCCCAGGTTTCGCTACTGGCCGATCGATCAGTGACTGTACCTCCGTACAGGATGGTCAATCCGCGTTCGTAGTCGTGCGCCATGGCGTGAAAAGAGCGCGCGCTCGGCAAGGTGTTTGGAGCAAGCTGCGCCCACCGTCCACCTTCGAGGCGGTACATCGTTTGAATGGGACGGCTCTGATTGAGCTCTTGTCCGCCGAACATGATCAGTCGTCCGCTCGCCTCCTCGGAGACCGCGTGATCGACCGCCGCACGAAAGCTTCCCGCGTTCGTCTCTTCGGTCCAAGCGGAGCCGTCCCAGGACCAGGTGTCGTAGTGTTCGGAGCCGCCTCCAACACCGCCGATCAGGTAGAGCTTCCGGTCGAGCGGGCTGTACGCCATGGAGTGTCGATCGCGACCGATCGGTGTCCCGCTCGCATAAGAACGCCAGCCCACGGGCGCTGGTGGATCGGGGAGCGGCGCTGCGTCGGGGAGCTCCTCGGCCGTCGCATCCGGTGCCGGCGTCGCATCCGCGAACATGCCCGCGTCGGGTGCCTCGAGCGGTTCGAAATCCGGCACGCAGGAGGCGCAGAAGATCGCGGCCGCGGCGAACGTCTGGCGCACAATCTCGAGCGTAGCAGCCGCGATGCGTTCGCGCTAACCTCCCGCGCGCCGATGTTGCCTTTGATGTTGGGGCTCGCGCTGGCCGCCGCAGGTGAGGCGTCGCTGGTGACGATCGAGAGCGATCTCGCCGGCACGTTGGCGCGCGTCGACGGTATCACCCAAGAGCTCGCGCTGCCGGTGACGCTGAAGCTCGCACCCGGCACACACGAGATCTCTTTGGAACACGCGAGCCTCCCGCCGATCAAAGCGACGATCACCGTCTCGCCCGGCGTGGCGCAACGCTTCTCACTTTCGATCGAAGATCCCGAACACCTCCCCTTCGTGCGCCTCCTCAATCCATCCGCGGACGACGACGTGGCCATCGACGGCCGCCTGATGATGACCCCCATTCCGGAGATGCACTCCGTCGCGACGGGTACACACGAGGTCGTGCTCAAAAAACGCGGCGGCGCCGAAAGACGCCTCCCTCTGGTGTTGGCGCGCGGGCAGACGGCGGTGATCGATCTCGGCGGTGCCCGTCCTGATCGAAAAGACAGTGTGCAGTTGGTCGCACCGATCCAGCCGAGCGCACCTGTCAAGAAGTCCAGTGCGCTCTCCACGGCCGGATGGATCGCCATCGGGGCCGGTGCGGCGAGCGCGGTGCTGGGCACGGTGTTCGCGGTGGAGACACTCGGGGACCTCGACCGCGAAGAAACAGCGCGCACCTCACCGATGGCCACGCGAGAGAGCGTCGAGCCGCATCAAGACGCAGCGAAGCGGCACGCACTGGCGGCCAACCTGACCATTGGTACAGCTGTCCTTTCGATCGGCGCAGGGATCGTGATGTTGCTGCTCGACTAGGCTTAGGAGTCCGCCGGTGGAGAGGATCGGCGGTCCAGGTGGCGAGATTATTTTGACCGGACTCCTTAGAGCTGCGCGATTAGAGCAGGCGGACAACGGGCTCTTCGCGCATCATGTATTTCTTCGTCTTCAGATCCTGAACCGTGGCGCACAACCAACGTTCGGTGTTCACGCCGAACGCGATCTCCAAACGCGGATGCCGGTCGCTCGGCGGATGCGGCGGCTTCAAGTAGCCGAGCGTGGGATTCGCTTCGTTCAGGCCAACCACGACCGGATCCTTCGATCCGCCCTGTTTTCCGCCCAATTTATGCAGGCGCCCGGTCTCGTCCCAGACAAAACGCCGATCACCTTCGTACTGATTGCCGACCTCGCAGATGATCAACTTGAACATCGTCTCCGGCTCACCGAGAGAACACGTCGGCACCAGCTTCCGTTTCCACAGATCGGGCGCCGTTGGAAAACGTGTCCCGCGCGGCACGATCACCGTGTACTCGCGCTCGTGCGTACGCAGATCGTGCGTCACGAACGCGTAGTCGTGCACGATGAAATCGGCCTGCGTAAAACAGTCGGCGGCGAACGCACACGCGCCATACGCGACCGCCTCGAACGGTTGCCACGCGCGCACGCTCGTTCGCTGAAAACGTTGTTCGAAGAGCGGGTACACGCCGGGCAGCAGCGTCGAGCCGCCGACCATCAACACGTCCTCCACCGCTTCCGCACGGATGCCCTTCTTCTCGGCTTGTGCGAAAATTCCGTCCACACACTCGGTCAACGCTTGATACAAACCGCGCCCGCGCAAGATCTCTTGGAGATCCTCGCGCGTCACGTTGATCGCGTCTTTGTCTCCGCGGATGCGCTGCTCGAACGAGTGGATCTCGTCCGGCGGCGCCGGAATGAACAGCTCCGACTCTTTGAAGAACAACGCTTCTTTCACGCGGCAGGTCTCCGCGAGCATCAAGCGGTACCAGAGCGCGTCGTCGTTGTTCGCTTCCTTCGCGGGCACCGGATAACCGAGCCGCTTCGACATCTCTTCGGCGATCCAGCGATCGATCAAGTTGCCGCCGATCGGCCGGCCTTCTTTCGCCAACACTTCACAGGCGCCTTGATTCACGCCGCGCGCGGTGAGCGCGACCAGCGCGAGATCGAGCGTGCCTCCACCAAAGTCCACGACCAACGCCAAACGTTCTTGTTTGAGGCCGAGCCCGTAACCGATGGCCGCGGCCACCGGCTCGTCGATGAACCGCGTCCGTTTCACACCGAGCGACTGAAAGATCGCCGACAGCTCCGCGCGATACGATTCATACGCATCGACCGGCGTCGTCACCACCAGATCGCGGATCCGTTCACCCGTCGTTTCTTTGATCTCGCCGAGCAGCTCGCGCAAGAACAGGCGCGTCACATCGCGCGCTGAAACCGCCTTCGACCCCACGCGCGCCAAAGTGCGCAGCGGCGAGGAACCGAGAAACGGCTTGAAGCTCGGCACGAAGCTGGGGCGGTGCACCGCGCGATTGAGATCGATCGCTTCGCGTCCGATGCGCGCTTGCCGTCCGATCAAGAAGCGCTTCGCGAACGGCGGCCAACGACCGATCTTGGAGATCAAGTCGAGCTGCTCGAGTACCTGCGTCGCGGAGGGGACGAGCATCGGCGCTTCCAGGTGGTCTTCGCCCCCTGGATGCCGGCAGATCGCGGGAAGCTCGAGGAGCCGCGGCCGACCTTCATCCTTATCCCAGCGCGCTACGCCGGTATTTGTAGTTCCAACATCGATGGCCCACATGGCCGAGTGCGGAGCGGATCATACGCGATCGCTTCCCGAATCCGCCAATGGTTCTAATTCTTCGTCGCTTTCCTCGAGAAATCGATTGAAGGCTTCCTCCTCGGGCGTGAGGAGCGAGGGTTCGGCGCTGATCTCGATGTCATGCAGGACGACCCGCGTCTTCGGAGCTTTCTTCGTTTTCGGCGCGTCCGTCATGCGAGCCTCCCCTGAAGGTACGCGTTCACCACGCGCGGATCGATGTAGCTCTTGCGGCAAGTCGCTGGTTCGTGCCCGATCATTTCCGCCACCTCGACCACCACCGAGCTCACCGCCTGCGAGCGCCGGCCAGGCTCGATCTTTCGCTCTTTGAGCAGCTTCTCCCGCGCGAGCCGGGTTGCGTGGTAGGTGCGAAACTGCTTCGCAGTCGCGCCAAAGCTCGCGAGATATACGTTCACTTCCGAAGCGGTGATCGCGCGACCTTCGTGGCGAAACAAACGATCGTGCTGCGAACGGCAGGCCGCGCGTAATTTTTTCAAGAGTGTAGTGATCGCCGGATCGCAGACCATCTTGTGCTGCTCTTGGTGCGCTTTTCCGAAGAACTCGAAGTGCGCTTCTCTTCCGTGAAAGCTCAGATGGCGTTTGCGCAGCGTGGTCGCGCCGTAGACGTCGTCATGATCGGTGTCGCGCGTACCGATGCGAAAGAACGCTTGATCGATCAGCGCGACGATCAAAGCGATCACCTGTACACGTCCGTCTTTCTTGAGATCGGCACGATACGCTCCGCGGATCTTCGGAAGCGAAGACGCGAAGCTCTTCAGCTCGCGAAACTTCGCCGCTTCATTCGCCGCACGCGTCGAGAGCGCATAATTGTGGACCCACTGGCCGCGATCTTTGTTCCACCACTTCTCGACCCAATCGCCGGTGCCGGTGGTGTTCGCGATGACCTTGGTACGCTTCGGCGGAACTTTCCACAGCGGCGGTGGTTGCGCCGCCCGCGTTGTCCGCCCGACCATGAAGAGCTTATCGGCGCGGCTTCCGCTTTCGACTCGCGAAAATCATTCCGTTCAAAACGAGCAAAGAAAGCCACGAATGAGGCCTATTTGTGACGTGTCCTGCCGTACACGAACAGCCGGATTCTTCCTCCCGATCGGTGCCGGTGCCCCCTTCCTTGCCGCCGCCCGGGATCGACGGATCGAGCAAGGCCTCGCGCGCGAAGTCTTCCCATTCGATGCGGCACGCGAAGGCTTCACTTTCGCCGAAGTGATCGAGTCGCGGGCCCTGGACCTCGCTCATCGCGAAGACCCGTTCGCCCGGTGAGCCGTCGGGCTTGAGCACGTACAGCTCCGTGCGCGCACAGGCCCAAGCGTTCGCTGTTCCACCGGCTACGCAGGTATAGGTGCGAGAAAAATCGAGCTCGACCAACCTGTCGCCGTCGATACGGTAGAGCTTCCCGCCGCTGACCACGACGTCCGCGTCGAGCGTCCGCACCGGACCGAAGATGGCGTTCGTCGACGTGGCGATTTCGGTGAAGTTGTCGTTCGATGTTCTTTTGGCCAGTGTCCAATCGGACAGGTGAGCGAAAACCGAGTAGACTTCGCCGCCGCTCACCTCGAGCGAGATCGTCGCGCCCTCGCTCCGCGCGTAACGGACGCTGTCCATACGTTTCGCTTGGCCGTCGAGCTCGTATTGGTAGACACGTACGCCGCCGGTGGTCGGAGTCGCGGTGTACAGCTCGTTGTCATCGACGGCGATCGAGTGGATCCGTTCACTGGCCTGAAGGACAGGAAGCATCCGCTCGGTGTCGAAGTGAGCCACCACCGAATTTTGGAAGTCCCCGGCCAAGACGAAGACCGCTCCGCGCCCGAGGACCATCTTTCGGACCGAGGTGGCGTTGATCCCGGCGGCGGGGAGCTGCGTGGGAACGCCCAGCAGGTCGATCTCGAAGATGCCCGCGTTGCCGGCGGCGAAGATGGTCCCGGTTTCGTCGGCCAGCGCCGGCGGTGAATCGGGCCCCTCCCAAGTCCGCGGACAGATGAACCTCCAGCGGTTTTGTGCATCTTTGGCGACGAGCCCGTGCGCCACTCGAAGCGCAGTCGCTGTTCCATCTTGTTCCGCCACCACCCCGAGCACGGCTGGAGCTTGGTGCGCGACGGCGGGTTGCGTCGCAAAAATCACGGCAACCGCCAAGAGCGACGTCGGGCGCATGATCCTTCTTACGCGGCGAACGGCGCGTGGAACAAGCCCGCCGCGATCTTGCGATGTCTACGTTTCCCGGTGACGATGCGCCAGAACGTGCTCGCGCCCGGTAGAAACTACGTGACGTCTTTCCGATTCCGCCGAGCAATGCCGATCCTCGGAGTCCTCCTCGCGGCGTCGGGCTGCGGCCGCGATCTGAGCGCCTTTGCAGGTCGCGCGGGCGCCGACGGCGAAGTGGTCTCCGACGACTTCGGCACCGGCGACGACGATGGCGGGCCCAAAGATGCCGAGAGGCTCGACTCGGGAAACGACAGCGGCATTCGGGACAGCGGTCGAGACGGCGGCGATCGGCCAGACGTCGGCGGCCGGCCCGACAGCGGCGGTCGGCCCGACGCGGGTCGAGACAGCGGTGTCTTGGACACGGGTCTAGTGGACACTGGCATTCGGGACAGTGGCCTTCCGGACAGCGGACGTGATGCGGGCATTCCGGACAGTGGTCGCGACAGCGGCATCCCGGCAGACAGCGGCATCCCGGCAGACAGCGGCATCCCAGCAGACAGCGGCGTTCCCGATAGCGGTCGCGACAGCGGTGTTCCCGATAGCGGCCGCGACAGCGGTGTTCCCGATAGCGGCCGCGACAGCGGCGTGCCGCCCGACAGCGGACCCGACGCCGGCATCCCATGCCTCAACGTCGACTGCAGCGCGTTCGATGCTCCGTGTCAGATCGGCCTCTGCGATCCGCTGACCGAGACCTGTTTCGCGCAACCGTTCCCCGACGGATTTTTCTGCGACGACTCGATCGCCTGCACCGGCTTCGACATCTGCGTGAGCGGTCTGTGCACCGGCACCGCCACCATCGCCGCCGGTGATACATGCGCCAACCCGGCACCGCTGTCCTGGTCGATCGGCACCACGGTCGAAAATACGGACACCTCTTGTGCGAACGAGAACAGCGTCGGGACTTGTACGCTCGCCCCCGGCGCAAATGACGTCGTCTATGAATTGATCAACGACGCGCACCGCACGTTCCGCTTCCGCACCACCGGCCCCAGCTCGGGATCGTTCGACACCGTCCTGTACTTGAGGACACAGTGCCGCATCGGGGCCAGCGAGCTCGCCTGCGACGACGACGGCGCAGGTATGGGCTTCTTCTCGGAGATCGAAGCAGAGCTCGAACCCGGCACCTATTATCTTTGGGTCGACGGCGCCGCGCCCTTCCAAGATGGCCCCGTCGGCGTCGAGGTCAGCGTCGATCTCCAAGACAACTGTGCAGCTCCGGTGGTGTTCGATCTGCCGGCGGTCGGCGCCTCGCTCCAACGCCGCGGCAGCACGGCGGGAGCCGCGAACGACTTCCAGGGAATCTGTGCGGGCTCGAACTCCGCAGATCACGTCTTTCAATTGAACGTGCCCGTCGACTCCACGGTGCGCTTCGAAACGCTCGATACGGGACTCGGCAACTACGACACCTTGCTCCATCTCCACTCGGGGACCTGCACCGAAGGCGCGGTGATGAACCTCGCCTGCGATGACGACAGCGGACCGGGCACACTCTCCTTGATCGAAATGACGCTGACCGCGGGCACGTATTTCATCGTCGTCGACGGGTGGAGCACGAACAGCTTCGGCAACTATCTCCTCCAGATCACCAACCTGCCGCTCAACGAAACGGTGTCTTTCCCGTCACCGGGCGACGCGCGCCTCAACCAAGTCGGTATGGAATTCTCCACGGACGGCGATTTCGTCGAAGGGATTCGGACTGTCCTTTCGGCCAGTGTGACCTCGATGCAGGTGGAGATCGACATCATCAACAACCTGATGTGCGATCGCCACGACGCTCAGGTGATGTTGAACGGCGTGGTCGTCGGAACGTTCACCGTGCTCCCGGGCGTCACCCATATATCGCGCACCTTCATGTTCCCGGCGCAGATGGGTCCGTCCTATGCTCTTCGCTACGAGACGACGCGGACCGTCGCAGCGGGATGCGGCTCGATCGACTACTCGGAAGCAACGTCAACCGTTTCGCTCGGGAACTGATCCGCAAGCCCCGCCGTTCGTGGCTCACTTCGCCTTCCGCGAGCAGCGTGAAACGCGCATGTTCCGCGGCCCGCGCGTAGTCCTTCTTCTTGTGTTCGTAGAGCTTGGCCAATCGAAGGTGGAGCGCGGACGACAAGAGCGGCTCCGCACCACCGAGCACCGACGCTTCTTCCAAGCGCGAAAGCGCCAGATCGAGCTCGCCCCGTTCCAGCTCGATGCGCGCCGCCAACTCCAGCGCACGCGCGCTGATCTCTTCGGTCCCACCGCCGTACGCCGCAGCCAAGGCGAACGCCAACGCGCGCGGAGGATCCCCCGCTCTCAGCGCGACCTGCGCCATCGAATAGTGATCGAGCGGATCATCTTCTTTGCACACCGTCGCGAATCGTTCGCCCATCCGCACCATCAACGCCGCCAGCGCGACCAGGTCGTTCGCGTTGTGCTCGATCACCGGCGCGAGCACGCCATGCGAGCCGCTGCGCACGAAGCTCCAGTACAAACCGGGGATCTCGGAGCCGTCGACGTCGCGATCTCGGCGCATCCCGAGCACCTGTTCTTCGAGCCGCACCAGGCGCACTTCACGGAGCCGCTTTTTGTAAACCCGGCGCGCGCAATGCAACAGATCGAGGTGCGGAAGTGGCGGCGGCAGCGCGAGTCGCTCCAACACGAAACGGGTGTTCAAGAGCGGCATGTCGAAGGTCTTGCCGTTGAAGGTGACCAGGCACGAAGACGCCGCGATCCGGTCGCGCAACATCTCGAGCATCGGCCGCTCCGCACCCGGCTCCAGCAACAACAGCTGCTCGACTTGAAAACAGTCGTCGACGAACCGCGCCAGCCCGATGAGGAACGCCAGCGTACCTGTACCTCCGGACAGTCCGGTGGTCTCCGTATCCAAAAACAACGCCCGTGAAAAATCGACCTCCGCCAATCGGGGATCGAGCGCCAGCGCGGCGAGCAACGCCGGCGACTGCGTCTTCGCGCGCGACACCGGCACGCGCCCGTGCACATGATCGGGATCGAGGATCGTCTCGATCGTTTTGAAGCGCGGCGGCCGCGGCTCACCGAACGCCGCGAGCTGCTCCGAGAGCGGAATCCGCGGCGGCGGAGGCAGCGGTTTCGGCGCAAAAGTGGCCAACACCGAACGCGCGCGATCGAGCCGATCGAGCTTCCGGCTCAGGTCCATGAGGAACCTCCAAGCACGCGCGCCAACGCCAGCGCGGTGTGTTTCTCGTGCGCCACGCCGACACACGCGGGACATCCTTGTTCACAAGCGCACCGCGCGATCGAGGTGAAGGCGCGCAGCACCAAGTTCTCGCGCTCCTCGAACAAACGCGGCGCCAGCCCGATCCCACCGGCGACGTGATCGTACAAATAGATCGTCGGCGCGAAGACCTCTTGGCGTTCGAAGACGTCGACCAAGACCTGCCCGAGATCATGCGGATCGGTCATCAACCCCACGGCCGCCACGGTGTGCATCGCGTGTGCGATCCCGCGCAGCGCATCGAGCACCTGCGCGCGCGGCGCGGCCACCGCTTGAAGCGCGCGCGGCGGAACCACCATCCACAACGCCGTCGTGGGAAGCTGCATCTCCGGGAGCTGGATCTCGCCGTAACCCACGTTCTCGTGCGTGTGGAATTTGATCTTTTTGAAGCCGACGACCTTCGCGACCACGTCGACATCGCCGAGCCCGAAGTGCAGCGGCACGTTCTCCACCAAGCAGAGCTCGGCCGTCTTCTCTTCGTGAAGCACGTTCACTTTGATGTGCGTCATCGCCGTGGTGAAGTAGTCCGGCTCGACGTGGCGCACGTAGGCTTTGTGATTGTCGTAGTCGAGGCGCTCGACCTGATATTGCTCGCCTTCGTGCTGATAGATCGCTTGTTCGTGCAGCATGGTGTGCGCCGAACGGAAGTCCATCTCGGCGATCGTCTTGGTGCGCTCCACATCGATGATCGCGAAGTTGTCCCAAGACGCGCTGCGCAGCGGAACGTGGCTGGCGGGATACTGATCCGAAGACCAGTGATAACTCACTGTGCCGTCCGCTTTCTGCGCCGGATGGACCACCCCGTTGTCCGCTAAAAATCCGAGCGCCTTGCCCACCGACTCTGGCGGCACCGCACCGAAAGGATCGCGCGCATCGAACGGCAGCTCGAACGACGCGCACTTCAAGTGTTGGAGAAGGATCTCGATGTTGTCCGGATCGATCCGCGCTTCTTCGATCGGTGAATCGACGATCAACCGCGGTGTCCGCGCCAAATACTGATCGATCGGCGCGCTCGACGCGACCATGATCGCCAGCGCATCCGCGCGCCTTCGCCCCGCGCGCCCGAACCGTTGCCACAAGCTGGCGATGCTCCCCGGAAAGCCCGCGCAAACGACGGCATCGAGCGCACCGATGTCGATGCCCAGCTCGAGCGCGTTCGTCGAAACCACGCCCCGCACCAACCCTTCGCGCAAACCGTGCTCGATGCGCCGCCGCGTATCCGCGAGATAGCCGCCGCGATACGCCTGGATCGAATCGGGGTCGAAGCCCGACTCGGCGAGCTTGTCGCGCAGATACTTGAGCATCATCTCCACTTGGTTGCGGCTCTGTCCGAAGACGATCGTCGGCACATCGGCGCGCAACAGATCCGCCGCCAAACGCACCGCGCTCTTCACGTAGCTCGCGCGAATGCCGAGCTCCCGATTGACCAGCGGCGGATCGTACAACATCACCCGCCGCGCGCCGCTCGGTGCACCGCTCTCTTCGATCGAGGCTACTGTCCTTCCGATCAGGTGCTCGGCGTGTTGCTTCGGATTGCCGATCGTCGCGGACGAGAGAAGAAACTTCGGCGACGAGCCGTGAAATTCGGCGACGCGCAACAAACGCCGCACCACGTTCGCCAAGTGCGAGCCGAAGACGCCGCGATAAGTATGGAGCTCATCGATCACTACGTAGGAGAGGTTCGCGAAGAAACGCGCCCACGACGCGTGATGCGGAAGGATCCCGGAGTGGAGCATGTCCGGGTTGGTGATCAAAATGGCGCTCTTCTCACGCGCCACGCGGCGCGCATCGCCCGGCGTGTCGCCGTCGTACGTGATCGCGCCTTGTTGAAGTCCCGCGTCTTTGAGCAGCGAGCGCAGGCCTTCTTCCTGATCGCGCGCGAGCGCTTTCGTCGGAAACAGATAGAGCGCGCGCGCCGTGCCCGAACGCGCCAGACGATCAAGGACCGGGAGGTTATAAGTCAGGCTCTTGCCGGACGCGGTCGGCGTCGCCACCACCACGTCGCGACCGGCGCGCGCATGTTCGAAGGCTTCGGCTTGATGCGAATAAAGGCGATCGATACCGCGCGATCTCAGCGCCGCCGCTAGCGCAGGATCGAGATCTTCGGGCAAGGGCCCGTCGATCCCGGCTTTTGCAGCGTAGAGCTGATCGAGGAGAAAGCCCTGCCCGATCGGCTTGCGCCGCCACTCCTCGAGGACGGCGTCGATCCCCCGCAACCGCGACCAAGGAGCCGCTTGTCTTCGCGCGAAAGCCGAGGCATTTTCAACATCTCGCAGCATCGACTGCGCACTGTACATTCGTTCATCTGACCATTCAAGCAGTATGGGTATCAAGAAGCTCGAAGGCGCGATCGACGCGCTCCCGCACGGCCGTCCATGGACGGTGGACGATCTCGGCAAGCGCGCCAAAGAGCTCGGCGAGAATCTCGGCGTCGAGGAACGCGTGCGTCTCGGCGAGCTGCTCGACGAGACGTGGAAGAAGTGGAGCGCTCCCGGCCGGCGCGCTTTGGAGGTCCTCGCCGGGCGCGCGGCACCTGATCTTTTGGCCACACGGTTCAAAGAGCCGCTGGTGACCGAAACCGGGATCGACGAACAATCCGCGATCACCTTCGTCTCCAAAGAACATGGCTTCTTGGTCATCGCCGACGACTCGAGCTGCGTCTACCGCCTCCAGAACGGCAAAGTCGAGCCGCTCCGCGAAGACGACGGAAAGATGAACGGACTCGAAGGCTGTACTTTAGACCAGGAGACGAAATCGCTGCTCGTCGTCAGCGAGAACACGCGCCGCGTCTTCGAAATGCACGCGACCTTCGATGGAAACGACATGTCGCTCTCCGCTCCGAAAGAGCTCGGCCGTTTGGAGCAGCTCGGCGAGCGCAAAAATAAAGGTTGGGAAGGCCTCGCCGCGTGGAGCAGCAAGCTCACCGGCGACGGCAGATCGCGCCTGCTCGCGGTGAACGAAGCCGAGCCGCGCGCGATCGGTGTCTTCGATCGCCAGACCTTGAAGCTGGAAGCGGCGATCGAGCTCCCGATAGAGATGACGCCCCACCCGCTCGACCTCTCGGATCTCGCGGTCGATCCCAAAACCGGCCGCATCTTTTTGCTCTCCGACGACAGCGCGGCGGTCTACGAGATCGAGCTGCGGCGAAGCGACAAGCTCGTCGGCGCCGGCCCGCCCCTTCCGCGATATTCGATCGTGCTCGTCGGCTCTTTCGAGCTCCCGAAAAAGATGCAGGCCGAAGGCATCTGTTTCGATCAAGCCGGCGACCTCTACGTCACCGGCGAGCTCGGCTCGAAGATGCTCACGTTCCAGCGAGATCTGGGCCGTTAGCGGCGGAACAAGTCCGCCTGCGGCCCTACGTTCGGGTTCGCCTCACTGCGCGCTCCGCTTGCCAGGCGTTAACGGCCCATCTGATCGATGATGCCCTTCGCGGTCTGATTGTACTTGTCGATGATCTGGCGAAGCATGTCGAACATCTGCGAGCGTTTGTCGATCAAGCGCTTCAGCTTCATGGTCTCGACGTCGATCGACGGTGCGCCACCACCACCGCCGGCGCCACCGGCCTGTTGTTGTTGCTGCAGCGAATTGATGTAGTTCGCCTGCTTCTCGATGTCCTGATCCATCTTCTTCATGATCATCATGATCATGAGCGTGATCTTGTCTTCGACAGTGAGGCCGCCCGAGCCGAGCATCGCGCTGATATCGTCGCCGCCGCCGCTGCTGCTGCTGGAGTTGCCGCTGCACGCTTGCGACGACATACCCATACTGCTCATGGCGCTCGAATCGCTGTTCATCGGGCTGATGTCCGTGCCCACGGGATTGCCGCCGCTGATGCCGAACATGTTGCGGCGGCGCGCTTGATTCGGCGAGTCACCGCTCCAATCGACGAACGGATTCGTCGCGCCTTGTTGCCGCATCGCCGAGAAACCTTGCGGTGAAGCCGTATCCTGTCCCGCAGTTTGCGCGGGATTTTGCGCCATGTGTTGCAGCGCGCTGAGCACCATCCCTTGAAACGCGCCTGCCTCGTACGGATTCACGCCGCCATTGCCTGAAGCACGCGCGAGATCGGCCAACATCGCCTGTGCGTTGAACGCGGTGGTGTTGTCGCGTCCGCCCGCGGGAAATGCGCCGCCGGTGAACGGCATGATCGACAGTCGCCCGTCGTCACCGTCGCCGGGAACGATCCGCCCGCCGAGCGCCATCTCCAGCTGCTGCCGTTCATGCGGATTGTTGCGCAGGAATCGTCCGAGCGGCGAATTCGCGGCGCCAAAGTCGAGGCTCCGTTGTCCCGCGTAACCTTGGCCCGCACGTCCTTGCATCATCTGTGGGCGCGGCATGCTGAGCCCCGGAGGAACGCCGCCGTTTCGCAAGATTTGCGCGAGCTGCGCCGTCGAGAGATTGCCGGTCGCCCCGAAGGAATCGACGAGCTGCTGCATCCTCGACGGATCTCCGGTACCGAGATCGCGAAACATCTCTTCGCCCTTCGCTTGCAGAAGCGCGCGCAGCAGATGTTCGCCGCCGCGAAGCTGTCCGTTGTCATCGAGCCCGAATGATCGTCGATCGTTGGTGTTGCGAACGTTGCCGCCCATGTCTGTCGCTTTGTGCAACCGATGGGCCACGCGTTAAGCAGCGAACAGAGGTGCCGATGGAGACATCGAAGCCGCAGACCCACCCGGCATCGATGCCGCGCCCCGTGCTCGCGATAGCTCACCCCACTCGTCTGCGTGGAAGAACGCCGCATCGCGGGACCTCCGCCCCGCATGAACACCCGCGATGGACAACGTTCGCGTTTGGCCCGGGGATTTCATCGTTGTGTTCTTCGTGAGCAGTCGGTCTTGGTTACAGCGGGCAAACGTCGAGCTCAAACGCGCGCGCGACTCCGCAGAAGCCGCGACCCGCGCGAAGAGCGACTTCCTCGCGAAGATGAGTCACGAGATCCGCACTCCGATGACCGGCATCATCGGGATGACCGAGCTGACGCTGGATACGGAGCTCACCGAGGAGCAGCGCGAATACCTGATGATCGTCAAAGCCTCGGCGGACTCGCTCTTGGCGCTCCTCAACGACATCCTCGACTTCTCCAAGATCGAAGCTGGCCGTTTGGACATCGAACACGCGAGCTTCGAGCTTCGCCATACTCTGAAGGAAGCGCTCTCCCTTTTGATCCACCGAGCGCGAGAGAAGAAGCTCTGTGTCGAGCACCATGTCGCCGATGACGTACCTGATCTTTTGGTCGGGGACTCCACGCGGCTCAAACAGATCGTCGTCAACTTGGTTTCGAACGCCATCAAGTTCACCAGCACCGGCCGCGTCGACGTCACCGTCCTCTTGGAGTCGACCGGAGAAGAGCGCGCGCGGTTGATGTTTCAAGTCCAAGACAGCGGACCCGGGATCGCGAAAGACAAACAAGCGCTGATCTTCGACGCCTTCGCGCAAGCGGACGAATCAACTGCGCGCCTGTACGGAGGTACAGGTCTCGGCCTGACGATCGCGCAGCAGTTGGTGCAGCTCCTCGGCGGTCGCATGTGGCTGGAGAGCGAGATCGGCAAAGGCAGCACCTTCACTTTCGTGGTGCCCTTCGAGCTCGGCAAGGAGCACCACGCGAACGAATCCGATTCGAGCGCGAGCTGCACCAGCTCCGAACATCTGCGGATCCTGGTCGCCGAAGACAACCCCGTGAATCAGCGGCTCGCGGTGCGTTTGCTCGAAAAGTGGGGACACAGCGCGGAGGTGGCGTCGAACGGGCGCCAGGTGCTCGACATCCTCGCCGTCGAACGTTTCGACCTCGTGCTCATGGACGTACAGATGCCGGAGCTCGACGGCATGGAGGTCACCGCGGCGATCCGCAAAAAAGAGCACGATCACGGCGGCCATCTGCCGATCATCGCCATGACCGCTCGCGCGATGAAAGGTGATCGCGAGCGGTGTCTCGCGGCCGGTATGGACGGATATCTCGCGAAGCCGATCAAACCGCTCGCCTTATTCGAGCTGATCCAAAGTACAGTATGCCCACAGCACACCGAAGAGACGAAACGCGAAGCACCGCACCGCGACGAAGACGAGATCATGGACGCGGACGATCTCTTGCTGCGCACGCAGGGCGACTCACGTTTGATCCGCGAGCTGGTGCAGCTCTTCCTCGAGTCTTACCAGGATCGATTGATGCAATTGCGCGATTCGGTCGGCAAAAAAGACGCGCGCACCACCGAGTTTCTCGCGCACAGCTTGAAGAGCTCGGTCGGAAACTTTTCGGCGTGGGGCGCGTTCGCCGCTGCGGAGCGTTTGGAGAACATGGCGCGAAAAAATGAGATGGGAACCGCGTCGCAAGCGTTCGCGGAGCTCCAGCGGCAGATCGCGCGGCTCGAACCGGTGCTCGAGACCTTCGGCGGAAAATGATGGAAGCGGTCTTGCACGCGCCCGCAGTCGTCAAAGCCGCTGCTCTGGTTGCTGGGATCAGCCTCGAGCGCGACGTCTCCATCGACGAGGTCGCCGAACACCTTTCGACCGAAGACGATCTCGTTTGGGTCGACGTCACCGATCCCGGTCCGGAGGAGCTCGAGCTGCTCCTGGAAATGTTCGGCTTCCATCCGCTGGCGATTGAAGACGTGGCGAGCGGCAAACAACGGCCCAAGCTCGACGAATATAAAGGCTACAGTTTCCTGGTCACCTATGCCGTGAAGACCTCCGGCACCGAGCTGGAGCCTCCAGAGCTGGCGGAGATCGATCTTTTCGTGGGCAAAAACTATCTCGTCACCGTCCACCGCGGTCCGGTTCACGCGCTCGATGAAGCGCTGAAACGTTGGACGCGCGGTGAAAAGATGATGAAAGAGGGAGTCGGTTATCTCGTCTACACAGTCCTGGACGCGATCATCGACTCCTATTTCCCAGTGGTCGATCAGCTCGGCGACGTCCTCGACGATGCTGAGTCCGAAATGTACACTACCTTTCAAGACGAGGCCGTCCAGGCGCTGATGCGGGCTAAACGCACTCTGATGATGTTGCGCCGAGTGCTCTATCCGCAGAGGGAGACTTTCAATCACTTTGTGCGGCGCATGCAACCCACTTTTTCACCCGGCACATTTGTGTATTTTCAAGATGTGCATGATCACGTGCTGCGCATCGTCGACTCTGTAGATATGCATCGCGATACAGTGACTTCGATACTCGACGCATATGCGATGACTCTGTCGAATCGACTCAATTCCGTGATGAAGACTTTGACGGTCGTCTCCGTCGCGGCGGCGATCGCCAACTTGGTGTTCGGCGCGTGGGGCATGAACGTGCGGGATATTCCGTTTACGCTTTCGGCACCCGCATTTTGGGGTGCGATCTCTTTTACCGTGCTGCTCGTCAGCGGTACGTTGTTCCTGGGTTCGAAGAGAGGTTGGATATGAGAACGCTGATCGCGGAAGATGAGCTGGTCTCGCGCAGATTGCTCTCGAGTTATCTCGAGAAGTGGGGCCACGAGGTGGTCGCTGTCGAATCGGGCGTCGAGGCGTGGAAGCTCTTCCAAGAGGCCGACTTCCATTTGGTGCTCACCGATTGGATGATGCCGGAGATGGATGGGCTCGAGCTGATCCGCCGGATTCGGGCCTCGCGGCGCTCGCAGTATGTCTATGCTATTTTGTTGACGGCGCGTTCACACAAAGAAGATCTGGTGCGCGGCATGGAATCGGGAGCGGACGACTTCGTCTCCAAACCTTTCGACCGCGACGAGCTGCGCGTGCGCATCCGCGCCGGGGAACGCATCGTCCAACTGGAGCGCGATCTGGCCGCGCAAAACCGAGCGCTCCGCGAAGCCTTGGTCTCACGTTTCGGCGACCAAGACGGTTCCGGCGTCGGCTGAGCTTTTCGTGTCGATCGCCGTCGCGCCCAGCGGACACCTGTACTTCGGATCAGGTTCATCGAACATCGAAGATCCCGCTGCGGTGTTGCTCGAACGGGCCGCGCGCGATCCAGCCGGCGACGGTGAAGACGCGGTTACCGCCTACTTTCTCGAGCTGGCACGTTTCTTCCTCGCTGCGCTGTGCGCCGTGCCGGAGCTGGAGAAAAAGCGGGCCCAGGTTTGTGTCGAGGTCCCGGCGGAGCTGCTCGCAAAAAGAGCCGCGGCGGCTCCGCCGATCTTGGGCGCCGAATATCTGACCGGCGCCGCGCTCGCCGATTTGTGGCGCAGCTTCGAGGGTGCGTATCGCACGGCGATCGCCGCCTACCCCGGAACAGTCCAAGCGTGGCTCGCGGAACGTTCGCCGGTGTGGAGCGTGCTCGGTCGAGTGTGTTTCCATCTCGCCGAAAACAAGAAGAGTGAAGATCTCCCGTTCGCCTTCATCGCCACTTTTGTGAACGGACTGAGCGAAGGCGGAAAAGCGCGCCACCTGCCTCTCGCGCGTGCGCTCGACGCCTATCGCGGCGCAAAAGAGAAGATGCTCGCCCTGCTCGTTCCCGTCCAAAAAGCCGCGGAACAAAGTGAGCTCACGCGAGAGCTGCTGGAGCACCACGCCATTTTTCATCCACTCGCCTGGTCACCGGAACAAGCACACCGCTTTCTGCTGGAAGTGCCCACTCTCGAGGCTGCGGGCATCGTGGTGCGCGTGCCGGATTGGTGGAGAAAGAACAGACGCCCTCGTCCCGAAGTGCGCATAAAGATCGGCGACTCTGCAGCCGCGGGTGCGGGCATGGATGCGTTGCTCGACTTCAAAGTAGAGCTCACCGTCGATGGAGAACCGCTCGAGCCCGAGGAGAAACAGAAGCTCTTCGCGGAACAATCCGGACTGCGTCTCATCAAAGGGCGTTGGGTGGAGCTCGATCGCGATCAGCTGCGCGCAGTATTGGGGCACTGGGAAACGGCACAAAAGGCGCATCGAAACGGACTGAGCTTTGCGGAGGCGATGCGTCTGTTGTCCGGGTTCTCTGCGGAGCCGGCGCCCGGTGCAGAGACGAATGAGGTCATCGTCGAACGAGGTGTGTGGCTTGCCCAGGCGATCGAAAATCTCCGTGCGCAACAAACAGAGCTCGATCCCATTCTCTCGCGCGACCTGCGTGCGCGGCTCAGGCCCTACCAAAAGGCGGGCGTCGAATGGCTCTGTGCGCTCGACAAACTGCGGCTCGGAGCTTGTCTCGCGGACGACATGGGGCTCGGGAAGACGATCCAGATCATCGCCTTTCTCCTCGCGAACAAGACCTCACAGTCGCAGCCGAGCCTGTTGGTGGTGCCGGCGACACTGATTCCGAACTGGACCGCGGAGCTCTCTCGTTTTGCGCCGAGCCTCACCTCTTTTGTAGCCCATCCGTCGGCGGTTCCGGCGGCGGAGCTCAAGTCGCTCGAGCCGGCGCGTTTCGACGGAATCGATCTGGTGATCACCACCTATGGCTCGGTCCACCGATATCCGGTGCTGTCGGAGCGCGCTTGGAATGTGTTGATTCTCGACGAAGCACAAGCGATCAAAAATCCCGGGACTCGGCAGACTCGTACGATCAAATCACTCCAAGCCCGCATGCGGATCGCCCTCACGGGTACGCCCATTGAAAATAGACTTTCGGATCTCTGGTCACTGTTCGATTTTCTCTCTCCCGGCTTATTGGGGTCCGCAAAACTGTTCGGTGAGACCATGAAACACCTGCAAAAACAGGGTGCCGGCGCGTATCTGCCGCTGCGCGCGTTGATCCGTCCGTACGTCTTGCGGCGATTGAAAACGGACCGGACGATCATCGACGATCTACCGGAGAAAACCGAGCAACGGGTGTGGTGCGGGCTCACGCGGGTACAGGCCGCGCTTTATGAACAGACCGTGCGCGAGCTGCGCGAGACGATCGCCAAGACCGACGGCATAAAACGGCGTGGCCTCATCCTCGCTTTCCTCATGCGTTTCAAACAACTGTGCAATCATCCGGCGCAAGGTCGCGGCGACGGCGCTTATGATCCAAAAGCCAGCGCGAAGATGTTGAGACTTCGGGAGCTCGCGGAAGAGATCGCCCTCCGCCAAGACAAGATGCTGGTGTTCACACAGTTTCGAGAGATGACCGCCCCGCTCGCCTCGTTGCTCGAACAGGTGTACGGAAGGCCAGGTCTGATCCTCACCGGCTCCACCTCCATCGGAGAACGAAAAAAAAGAGTGGATGTTTTCCAAGCCGAGCTCGGCCCTCCGTTTTTCGTCTTGTCTTTGAAAGCGGGAGGAACCGGGCTCAATCTCACCGCAGCCTCCCACGTCGTACACTTCGATCGTTGGTGGAATCCGGCGGTGGAAGATCAGGCGACGGATCGCGCTTTTCGTCTCGGGCAAAAGAAAAACGTCTTGGTGCACAAATTCGTGTGCCGCGGGACGATCGAAGAGCGGATCGACGCGATGATCTCCGAAAAACGCGCGCTCTCCGGCGAGCTGCTCGGGGAAGGCGGCGCGGAGGTGTTGTTGACGGAGCTCCCGAACGAAGAGCTGCTCCGGTTGGTGGCGCTCGACCTCTCGACGGCGCTCGCGCAAGGATGACACGTCGATGGCGCGGGATAGAGAAGGAGCGTTTTTTCCGCGGGTGAACGTGGAAATGGCGCGAGCCCGCTCCAAAAAGGCGCTCGCCAAGCTCGGCAAAACCGGCGCCGAGCTGCGGCCGGTGGAGCTGACCGGCAACAAGATCGCCACCACTTTTTGGGGTAAAGCGTGGTGCGCGAACCTGGAGCGATACAGTGACTTCGAAACGCGACTGCCCCGCGGGAGGAGCTACCTGCGCACCGGTGCGGTGATCGACTTGTCGATCGAGCCGCAAAACGTGCGCGCCCTGGTCCAAGGGACAGAGCTCTATGAAGTGAAGATCGAGATGGCGGCGCTCGCGCCTGCATCGTGGAAAAAGATCGTCCTCGAGTGTGCAGGCTCGATCGACTCGATGATCGATCTCTTGCAAGGCGCGCTCTCGAATCGGGTCATTCAAGTGGCCACTCGGCCAGGTGCGGGACTCTTCCCTGCTCCACGTGAGCTGAAAATGGACTGTTCATGTCCAGATTGGGCGGTCATGTGTAAACATGTCGCCGCGGTGTTGTATGGCGTCGGTGTCCGCTTGGACACAGCACCGGAGCTGTTCTTCGTGCTGCGCGGCGTCGACGCCAAAGAGCTGGTCACCGACGCAGCGAGCTCCTTCGCCGCCGAGCTACCGGCCGGCACACAGACCTTGAGCGACACCGAGCTCCAAGACATCTTCGGCGCGACGATCGACTTCGACGCCGAAGTCATCGAAGAACCGGAGCCGAAGCCCGGGCGCAAAACTCAGCGGTAGATTCGCGTCACGCGCGCTGGAAGTGCCTCGAAAACACCTCTATTGTCAGCCTCGGATGAGCGGCCCAAAAACACTCGACGAAGAAGCCCTCCGGGCGCTCACCGCGCGGACCGTCGGCCACTACGACGCGAGCGCACGGTCGTTCGAGGAAGGGACGCGCAATCACGACGTCTCCCAGAACACAGCGGCGTTTCTGGAAGCGATCGAAGGTCCGCCGCCGTTCGCGGTGCTCGATCTCGGCTGTGGCCCGGGCCGCGATCTCGCGTATTTCAGCGCGCTCGGACACGAAGCGGTCGGCCTCGATGCCGCGGAGCGTTTCGTGGAGATGGCCCGCGCCGCGACCGGATGCCAGGTGTTCCATCAAAGTTTCCTCCAGCTCTCGTTGCCCGCGGAGCACTTCGACGGGATCTACGCAAACGCATCTTTGTTTCACGTCCCGGCGCAGGAGCTGCCGCGCGTCTTGCTCGAGCTCCATCAGGCACTGAAGCCGCGCGGTGTACTGTTCAGCTCGAATCCGCACGGCGACGACAGTGAAGGTTATTCGGGCCCGCGTTACGGTTCGTATCATTCGCTCGAAACGTGGCGCCGCTATTTGAACACTGCAGGGTTCGAGGAGCTCTCACACTACTATCGTCCGGCGGGAAAGCCGCGCGCCGAACAACCCTGGTTGGCGACCGTCTGGCGGAAGCTCGCGAAGTGACGCCTTCGCTTAGGCACGGCGTACCGGCAGCGCGAAAGTGACCGTCGTTCCCCGGCCGAGCGCGCTGTCGACGACGATCTCTCCACCGTGTTTGCGCGTCGTCGCTTGCGCCGCACACAGACCCATCCGCATCTTGGTGCGTGCGCCTTCTTCGGACCACGCCATGTCGAACAGTCGCGCGGCTTTTTCCGCGCTCATTCCCCGGCCACTGTCACGCACGCGGACGAACACCTGATCCGAAGACCAGGTGGTCTCCACCGAAACGACACCTGCTCCTTCGATCGCTTCGACCGCGTTTTTCAGCACCGTCAGGAACGCTTGGTTGAGCTCGCGCGGCCAGGCGTCGAGCAGCGGCACGTCCTGCAGCAGGCGTTCGACGGTCACCCGCGCCGGAACCGACGGTTCGAGCATGGCGAGCGCACTATTTAATCCCTCCCGCACGTCGTAGGGACGTACGTCCGCCTGATCCAACTGTGTAAATCGACCGAAGCTCTGCGCGACTGCGGAGAGGCGCTCCACCGCTTGTTCCGTCGACTGCCGGCAGGACTCCAGCACGGCGACCAACTTCTTCACTTGCGTGCCCACCTCGTTGTCGTTCACTAGATTGAGTAGTCGGGAAGTCACCGTTCCCGAAAGTCGAACATTGCTGTTGAGCACTCCCAAAGGAGTATTCAGCTCGTGCGCCGCACCCGCCGCCAGTGTGCCGAGCAACGCCATCTTCTCCGCCTCGAACAGCTTCGACTGCATACTATGCAGCTCGACGAAGCGCAGCTTGTGGATCTCCGCGTCTTTTTGCGCCGCATCGAGCGCCGCCCGCGCTTCGACCTGGGCGAGCTTGTTCCGTGCTTCCCTCTGCGCGAGCTCGTCCTTCAAAGACTGTGCTCTTCGCAGATGGGTGATCGCAGCGGGGAGCTCGCCCCTCTTCTCGCAAAGCTCCGCGAGCGCTTGGTGCGCGTTGCTTTCGGTGACCGCGGAGACCCGATTTCCTTCGACCCGCTGCAGCGCATCGTTCAGCACTTCGGTCGCTTCAGCGAGCGCACCCTGTTTGAGCAGCAGATTTCCCAGCGACACCTGAATCGTCGAGCCGAGCAGCGCTTTCGAGGTCTCATTGGTGAGCACCTGCAGCGCCTGGCGATAAAATTTCTCGGCGATATCCAGATGGCCAAGCTCCCGCTCCAGCTCCGCCATCACCGAAAGTGCGCTCGAATGCGCCCACTCGTTATCTGTCCTTACGGCCAGCTCGCAGCAGATCTGTGCATATTTCAGCGCTTCAGCGCTGCGGCCGGCGGATCTCATCACGTTCGAAAGTCGCGTGGAGATGACGGCGATCCCGTCGTCATCTTTTGCATTCTGAAAGATCAGCAGCGCTTCCTGAAGTCGTTCTACACCCGTATCGACGTCGCCCGAGGCCGCGAGCAATCCACCGACGTTACTCAGCGCATATCCCTGCCGGATCGGGTGGCCGATCGAGCGTGCAATACTCAACGCATCCAAAGCGAGATCGAGCGCGATCGTCGTCTCTCCCAGGTGCTCATAGATCGACGCCAAAAAATCACGCGAGGCTGCGCGGCCCGTGGCGTCTCCCGCTTCGTCGAAGAGACGTTTGGCGTCCTGTGCCATTTGCATCAGCTCGCCCATCTGCTCTGGATCGCGGATGGTCATGGCGATCAGCCGCGTCGCGCGCGCTTCTCCGAGCTTATACGCGTGTTCCTGCGCCGCTTTTCGGGCTTCGACCGCGAGCTCGTAGGCCCGCGCGAGCTGTTCACCGCGCAGCTCCCAGGCCAGCGCGTTGAGCGCGTCGATCCGCGCGCGCGGATCCGCCGCCGCCGCCAACCGAGCTTCCAGCTCCGCGATCGTTTCCGCCACGCCATCTCGTAGCGCCCGCGAGATGTTTGAACAACCTCCTTGAAGGTCGCGAAAAGCTCGACGAAGCCGATCTCCACATTCGGAGGACCCGCGGGATCCTCAGCCGAATGTCGTAGCCCGGAGGCCGCAACGTCTCGTCCCAGATCGCGATAAAGCTTCGGATGTTACGCGGTCCAAGCCAAAAGTTGTCCGGCGGGATTCCCGAGAACCTCGTCCACGGAGCTTTGGTCTCAGCGAAAGCGAAGATCTCCAAGGATCGGGCAGACATCAAAGTGCCGGCGAACGCACCGCCGGTCGTCGCGGCTTCCCCGCGCACCAAGCTCGACCAACAGTCGATTCGTTTGCTCGGCTGGGCTCAAGCCCAGGCGGCACAACGTCCCGACCTGTACTTTTGGCCACAGGCTCGTACTCCGGCCGCCGCGTCGATCGCCGAAAAGGCTCAAAACAAGGCGACGCTCGAGCTGTTCAAGAAGACCTTCACGACCTTTTTGTGGAGTGGCTTCGAGTGCAGCAATCCCCTGGTCAATCGCCGGGACCGTTGGGATCAAAACGAGATCGCCGGTCTCTACGATCCGGCGACTCGCAAGCAGCAGATTCGTCTCTTACGCGACACGCTGGGCATCGAAAATGCGCGCATCGGTCTGCCGAATCACCTCGAGGATCCGTTTGCCGCGCTCGACCCGATTCTCACCGATCTGCGCGGCGCCGCCGAAAAGGGCCGCGTCAAGCTGAGCTTGGATCTGATGCATTTCGGGTTGCCGGACAAATTCCACAATCCGAACAATCCGGAAAAGAGTGATTTCCTCAATCCGGAGTGGCCCGACTATTTCGCGAACATCGCAGTTGAAACCGTGAAGCGATATCCGGAGCTCGATGCGATCACGCTGATCAACGAACCGTTCGTGACCAACAATTTCAGCGGATCTCACTGGAACGAAGCGGTCGCCGGCGACCGAGCATTCATCGAACGTGCTTTGTTGCTCGGCGAAGCTGCCGTGAAAGCTCGAACAAACATCGAAGCTCACCTCGCGGCCACCGGCACTCGCAAAGTTTTCCTACACAACGAAAGCTGCGAATTCCGCTCCGATGATCCGCAGTTCAACGCGCACAAAAGATTTCTGACCAGCGACCTGATCCTCGGCGCGGACTGGCTCCTCGCGGGTAACTTCGACAAAAGCGAAACCTACGCCTGGTTGAAGTCACACTATGTCCGTACACCAGAGGACGAAACGCGGCTCCTCACGACGCTCGAGAGCCTCCGCGCGGCGCACCTCGATTTCGCCGAGAAATTCGGCAAGTCGATGAAGGCCGACACCGTCTTCGGCATGGACTATTACGTGACCTGCGAGAGCGGTCCCGGAATTACGCACTCGCCGACAGACTACAAACACGAAGCACAAAAGACCCGCAAAGGTCTGTTTGATCTCGGAATGGACTATTGGGGACGTTACCGCCTGCCGCTGATTCACGCGGAAACGAACATGCGCGAAGATGCGAGTGAGCAATGGATGACTCAACAGCTCATTGAGCTCGCCGGACTGACACAATGCCGGGTTCCGGTGCTCGGGGCAACGTGGTATTCGGTGATGGATCAGGCCGGCTGGGAGTCCGGTCTCTCCGCTCCGGTCCTGAGCTCGGTCGCCGACGCGGTGCAGGCAGGCCGACTCAATCCGATCGGTCTGGTGCGCCTCGAAGACTACGAACCCCGAACGATCGCGGGAATGTTACAGAAGCTCGGCGACCACCTCGCAGACCCGCCGGAGAAGTTTCCTGCGGTCGGCCGTCCAAAACGCGCTCGCACCGAACGCACCGCGCCCTCACAACCATAACCCGGTTTCCGGCCTCGCACGGTTCTTCGCGCCGCCGACTGCGACGGCACGAAGAACAAGGGAAGTAAGCTCAGCTGATCATTACGGCGCGGGACGCACGATACGGATGTCGAAATCCCAAACGTCGAGCCGGCGCCCTCCGTTGTAGAGATCCCATACCGCACCGCCGCTATACACTCCGCTCGGGCTGGAGATGACACCCATGACATTGTTGTTGTTGCTGAAGCGCACCGTATAAGACGAGCCGCCGCTCAACGCAGTATCGGGGAACGTCGCCCGCACCCAGGTCTCACCCCAGTTACAAGCTCCCGCCGTGCTGATCGACGTACTGGCCGCCAGGACCGCACCGTGGATATTGTCACCGGCGCGGATCGTCGCGCTCACGGGACCGTAACCGGTGAAGAAACAACCGTCGATGTGGCGGATGGTCACCGTGAACGGTGCAGTGAACGACTGGCCGACATCATAGATCTGCCAATAATCGCCGTTTGGAGCGATCGGCGTCCGGCGATCGGCATCGTTCAAGTGCGTATACCAACCATAGATACTGGACGCGCCTTCTTTGTCGATCGGCGTCAATTGTAGTGTCGAAGTGGAGATACCGCCCGGGCACCAGGGATAATGCATCGTCGACTGCGGATCATACACAGTCAGTCCGCGCCAGTTGTCGTCTTCGAAACAGCCGAAAGGATCTCGCGTGTGTTCATGACGGAAGCCGAGCACGTGCCCCAGCTCGTGGATCAACACACCACCGGTAGTGATGTTCGGGGAAAGTGTGTCCCAGATGGGATTGTTGTCGAAGTCGTTATAATCGATGACCACCGTGCGCGGGACACACCCGTTGCCGGAAGGGAAAAAGGCGCACGCGCCGCCGCTCGACCACGGCCGCACGGCGAAAGCCACGCTCATGTTCGCGCCGGTGCAGCTCGCATCTTGGCCGGGCACATAGGTGAAGTCGACGTCCGCGACGCCCTCCCAAGCCCCGGTCGCCGCTGCCATCTCGCTGACTACACGCGATTTGAGTACCGCAAACTCGTCGCTGACGCAGTACGTGAGATTGAATCGTTGTGTGGTGTTCCAAATATCGTCGACTCCACCGACGCGATTGACGGCCAAGCCCGAGCTCTCAGTTCCATAGAGCCCGGCTCTTCCCAACACATGTTGTTGATAGTAACCGACCAGCTCTTCGTGCGAGACCGGCAGGTCACCTTCCAAAACGTAGATCTTGCGACCTTCGAATTCCCGCGTTGCGCGTTTCTCGAATTCCTCAAAGCTGATTGGGCTACTTGTCTGCCCAACTTCTTCCGGCGCCCCTCCGCAGGCGCTGATCATCAAACTGAACGACAGCAGTGTCCGTGAGGTTGATTTCATGGCGCGCGGAATCTACACGAGTCGCTGGATCATTTTGAGCCATACATTCGCGCCGGTATGGATCCAAACATCGCCGAGGTGGCCCCGCGGACATCTAGTTGGCTTGCAACATCGATCGACTATCGCTCGATTCGTCATCTCTCTCGTCCGGACTTTGCGTATTGCTCGCGGCAAGCTTCGCCGCGTGCGGAGGCGAATCCAAGGAGCCGGTCGCTGCGGAGCCTGCCGGCACGAATACAGTCGCGCTCGCGGGAGTCAGCTCCGGCGCGGATCGTCTGTCCGACGGTCGAGCTCGGTGCGCTCTGTACCGCCCTCGGCGCACCGGCCGCGTTCTTTCCCTGTTTCTTCAATGAAGCTTGTATGCTCTTTCACGCCGGGCTCGTGAATCCCGCTTGTTTCTCTTGTTCAGTCCGGTGAGCCGCCTTTGACGGACGAAAGCAACGCTTCCAATTCCGCGATCCGGCGGTGAAGCGGCGCCACGCGCTCAGCGATCTCTTCCAACGTAAATCGCGGCGTGATGTGCGCAGGACAATTCCAGTCGAAGGCGACGACGTCGATCAGCACTAAACGCTCGACCGAACGCGCCTGTTCTCGCGAAGGCGCGAGTCGTTCGGCGAGCTCACTCTCTTGGTGTGGATCCGCCAGGCGTGCATGGCCCAAGATCTTCAGGCGTTGCCGCGACGGATAGTCCATCAGGATCAAAGCGACCTTGTCACTCGAAGCCACATTCCCGGTGGAGACCAACTGCCGGTTTCCGCGTAGATCGGCGAAGCCCAACGTGTGTTCGTCGACGACGCGCAAAAATCCCTTCGGTCCGCCGCGGTGCTGTACGTAAGGCCAGCCGGTGCTTCCGGCCGTCGCCAGATAGAAGCTGTCGCGTTCCGCGATCATCTCGCGTTCGTCGGGCCCGATCACATCCCGCTCCACCTCCGGGACCGCGCCCAAGCTGCGGCCATATGCGTGCTCCTGAGCTCGCAACACTTCGGGCGTGAGCACTTCGTGAAAAAATCGCGCCGTCATGGCCCCAAGAGTGCGTTGCGCGCGCGAACGCGGCAAGACTCGGCGCCGACAAGACATTGTTGCAAAAAATGCAATAATCACCGGGGCTCGACAAATTTTGCGCCCCGCACCCATAGTCTTGAGGTATGCGAGCCTCGGTCCTGCTCTTCACCCTGCTCCCGGCCTGCACCGCGGGTGTCGAGGGCCTCGAGAGCCTTCAGGGCTCGGACGCCGGGCAAAATGCGCGCGATGCCGGTCTCCAACCCACCGATGCCGGCGGTGTGCTCGGCGAGGTCTCGGTCTTCGAGCCCAAAGCGGAGATTCGTTTCGACGAAGCACGAGTGTTGGTCGATCCGGTCTCGCGCCTCCTTCAAGGTGATCGTTTCGAGATCGCTTTCGGCGGTGAATATCTCTTCGTGTGGCTGGAGAATGTCTCCGGCCGCCTCTTCATCGTCTCCGCGGTGCTCGACCCGGAAACCGGCGAGCTCTCGACTCCGGTCGTGCTCAGTCCAGAATATGAAGATGGGAAAGACGCTCCCCAGACTCTCGCGTTGGTCTATCACTTCAACCGGTACGCCTTGGCCTGGTCTACGGAAGATGCAGTCTATTTTCGAGCGCTCGATCATTCCGGCGTTCCGCTCGACCCGCTGCGGACCACCTGGCAACATCGACAGGGCGCTCCGCTGCCGCTGCAGCTGCTCCCCTCCAACGAACCTCTCGGTCTCGTGCTGATCGCCGGCCATCCATCGACTCCGAACAGAGGCTTCGCGCTCCCCCTCACGCTCGACGGAGGACGGACGGACACCGGAACGACGCCCAGAACCTGCGCGACCGGCCTGCCGGCGCTCACCAAAGAAGCATACTCCCTCGCAGCCTCTTTGCAGGTCGCTGCAGGTTCGGACCGCGTCTTCTTCTCCCGCTTCAATCGAGATTTTGGAGATGAAGAAACGAGGCTCATCTATACGTCCGACACTGCACGGGCCATCTACTTGGGACCTGCGTCCGCCCCGAGCCGAGTCGGTGTCTGGGACATCGACCGGGGCACGATACTCATCAACGCCGACGACGAGCTCGAGCAGCTCTCTCTGGCTCCTCCCGGATTCAACAAACCGGCGATCACCCATCATCCGGAGTTGCCGCGCCTGGTGCTGGTCCACGAGGCTGGGCGGTACCGCGACTCGAATCCGCTCCCCACTCAGGTCGAGGCCGAAGCTTTCGACTACATTTCCAACGAACGAAGCAGCACGAAACTGAGGATCTACGACGGGACGGCCAACGACGAGTGTATCGAGCGCGTGCGTACGGCGATCGCTGGGGACCGGCTCGGCGTCGGCTTCATCACCGGCTGTAGTGCTCGCCGCCTCCGGTTCGTGGAGCTCCGCGCAGAAGGAATCGTTCCCTGAGCTATTTGATCTCTTGGACAGGAACGTCGGCGCGATCGAGCACTTCAGCTCCCACGGCGCGGCGCAGCTCTTCCAGCGCGACCTCCAAATCGAAGCGCGCTTCGTAGATCTGGTCGCGTGCGGTGATTAGACGAAACTCCGCGTCTCGCAGCTCGAGCAGAGTCGCCCGATTCTCGCGATAAGCGATCGACACCAGTTTCGCCGCTTCCTCGGCCGCACGAGCACCCGCGCGGAAGAGCTCGAAGACCTGAGCCAACAAACGCAGATTGTTCACCCTCTCCAACACGTCGGAGCGGATGTTGCGCAGAAGATCCTGGTGGAGGGCGTGCGCTTTGCGGAGCTCGACCTCGCCCTCTTGAACACTCGCGTCCGTCGCCCCACCAGCGAACAAATTCCAGCGAATATCCAATCCGAACAGCGCAAAATAGTTCCACGTCGGGTCGCCGTACACACGATCGGGCCGGCGGCTGGCGCGCGAGTACGTGGCGTTCAAACCGACGGTCGGAAAATAGTCCGCCGCGCGAATTTCGACGTTTTTCCGCAAAATCTCCAAGTTCGCTTCGCTGGCCGCCACTTCCGGCCGGAGCTTTACCGCTTCGACCAACAACACTTCGGTGCGCGGAATCGTCATCGGACGAAGTGTGGTGGTCGTGGTCTCCACCTCTTTTGGGACCACAAGTCGATAGAGCACATCCGGCTCGCGACCCATGGACAGATTCAACAATCGGGCACGGGTGGACTCCGCCGCCAACCTGCGCGCCAAAGTGACATTGTCCGAAGCGAGGTTACGCTCCGCCGCAGCGACGTCGTTCTGCCCGCCTCGGCCGGTTTGCAGCTGTTCCAAGGCACGTTTCAGCTGCGCTTCGGCGTACTGCACTTGGACGGTGAAGGTCTCCACGCCACGCGTCGATTTCGCCAGATCATAGAAGCGCCGCACCACCAACAAACGGAGTGAAGCCTGCGCCAGCCCGAGCGCCGATTGGCGAAACAACATCACGTCTTTCGAGCGCGATAAGAGTGTCCACCAACGACCTCCGTCGTAGATCAGCTGGCGTCCGGACAAGACGGCATTGAAGCTCGGATGACTGTACGTCGAGTGATAGTCGACGAACGGTCCGGAATAGTTGGTGCGTGCCTCGGTATAGAAATCGCCGTAGGAATATTGATTCACCGCTGCAGAGAAATTGACCGTCGGGAGGATCGTCGCCAGCGCGCGCATCTTGTCGACATCGGCGAGCAAGAGATCTTCTTTGGCGCGGACGACCTCCTGCGCATTTTGCATCGCCGCTTCGATCGCTCCGTCGAGCGTGAGCCGCGGGATCGCGCCCTCTTCTTCGGGGCTCGCCAGCGCGAACGACGCGAAGAACACCAGCGGCAACATGGTTCACCAGAGAGTTTCGAGCACGCGTGGGTCGATCGCCGCCAATTTCTCGCGCACTCTCGTTTGGATGAGATTGAAGTTCTGAATATCGGTGACGTCGAACAACATCCGCGCCGTATTCATCACGCGCGCCAGATAGGTGAAGAGACTTCCTTCTTCGTGCTCCAAGCCGTGTTTTTCCACGTAATCGAGGAAGGTATGACCTTCGTCTTCGATACTCATCCAGATCTTCTTTTGTTTCTTGCCACCGTGCAGCTCGGGGTGAGGGACCAGGGCGGTGAATGCCTGGTGGATCAGCTCGATCGGCCCCAGCTCGCGCGGATGTTCTTCCCAATATTGAGGCTCGATGTCCTCGAAGGTGAGCTGGGGATTGTCGCGCCGCAATTCACGGAGCCGCGCCAACACCCACTCGCGAACTTTTTCGTACTCTTTTTTATCGAATATTTTCTGAATGACGTCGTGATCGACGAGCCACTCCACCATCTCGCGCATCTCTTCGTAGCTCAGCTCGCGCTGGTTGAGCGCGTACCACACGAAGACGCCGTCGACGCCGCGGATCTTGCCGATGATCTCACCTTTGACCTGGACGCCGTGTTCGTCGAGCACGCCGAGCGCCTGCAGATTTTTGGTGATCTGCGCCAGGCGTTTATGCGCTTCGCGTTTGTCTTTGTCCGCCAATAATAAGTTGTCGATCACCGTTCGAATATTGAGGTTCTCGTGCGCCGGCAAAGTATCTGCGCTCGGCGCCGCCGCCACCGGCGGAGGTAATTTCTGGTCCTCCTCGGGACGCGCCGGTTTTTCATCGGCGATCGCCGCGCCGGGCAATTCTTCGGTCGCCAGATCGGGTAGCCCGATCGCGAGAATTTGTTCCGCGGTGACTTGTGTACGGCTCTTCAACGCCGCCGCTTGTCCCGCGACCAGAGCTTTATGGGTCTCCGGATCCCAAGAAACGTCGTTCTTCGCGCGGGCTTCACCTTTCACCCGCGCATAATGTTTCTTTTTGATCTGTGCTTCGTCGACGTTGTGGAACCCGCCCTTTTTGAGGTCTTTGACCTCTTTGCGATATTCCTGAACCATCTCCTCCGGCGCCAAAGTAATGGCGATGCCTTCGGTGTCGAATTGCGGTCGACCTGCCCGACCGGACATCTGGTGATATTCCGCCGGCAACAAAATCCGCGCTTTTCCGCGGATAAACTTTCGCAGCGAAGGAAAGATGACTCTTTTCGCGGGAAGGTTGATTCCCGCGGAGATAGTTTCCGTAGTGACCACGAATTTCAACAGCCGCTCCAGAGTGAGCTGCTCCACCAGACGGCGGTAGGCCGGCAAAATTCCTGCGTGGTGGATCCCGATGCCGTGCGTGAGGATCTTCAAAAGATCCGGTCCGAGGCCGCGATCGAGCAACACCGCCTTGGCTGCCGTCTCGATCTTCACCTTCTCCTCGTCCGTGGTGAAGCGAGGACAGCTCCGCAAGAGCCGCGCGCGCTCGAAACATTGTTCGCGACCGAAACCGAAAATAATCGCCGGATATTCACCCGCCGCGAAGAGCCCTTTGACCGTATCGATCAAATATTCTTCGCGCATCTCGTGATAGAGCGGCACTTTGCGCTCGCTGGAGCTGACCAATTCGAGCGGAATTCTGCGCGTGACGTAGACCCACTGGCAGAATTGTTCGGGATATCCGACGGTCGCCGACAAAATGATCAGCTGGCTCCGCGGATGGAGCCCGATGATCGATTGTTCCCACACATAACCGCGCTCGAAATCGTTGAAATAGTGGCCCTCGTCCATGATGACGATGTCCGCGGGGACATTCATGCGGTCACCGTAAATTCGGTTCCAAAGTATCTCGGCGACCAATACTTGGATCGGCGCTTCGGGATTAACTTTGTAATCGCCGGTCGCGAAGCCGACGTTCTCCACACCGAAGTCTTCGCAGAGCTCGCGGTATTTTTCTTCGGTGAGCGCGCGCAGCGGTGTCGTATAGATCGCGGTCTTGCCGGCCCGCAGCGCGCGTAATATTCCCGCTTTGGCCATCAACGTTTTGCCGGTACCCGTCGGCACCGTAATCATCACGCTGCGACCTGCGAAAATATGCGCGGCAGCTTGTTCTTGAACCGGATACGGCTCGAGCCCCCGCTCGATGAAAAACTTCTCGTAGAACTCGAGCTCGACTTCGGCGTCCGAGGGCGGCGCGGCTGCGGCAGTGCTCATCAGGAGACTTCGAAGAGCTCGACCTCGAAAATGAGGGTGGAGTTTGCGGGGATGACCGGCGGAAATCCGCGCGCGCCGTAGCCCATCTCCGGCGGAACTTCGAGGCGACGTTTTCCGCCGACTTTCATGCCCGCGATTCCTTGATCCCAACCCTTGATCACTTGGCCGGCCCCAAGGCGAAAACGAAAGTACTCTCCGCGGTCGACGCTGGAGTCGAACTTACTGCCGTTGGTCAACGTACCCGTGTAGTGCACGGCGACCGTGTGGCCTGCTTTGGCTTCGGCGCCGGTGCCCACTTGATGATCTGTAATTTTGAGCTCGCCCATAGAGGCCGGCAGATTAACTGCGTCCATGGTCGAAGGAAAGCAGGGAGGACCTGCTTCGCGGACCCGAGCGCCACCCTCGCGCCGCGTAAAAATGGCGGCCTTGACTTTATCTACTCACGAGTAGATAACGTGATCTCGACGATGGTCCGCCCCATCAAAAGCCCAAACGACGCCGAAACCTCGGACAAGCTGCTCTTCGTGGCCGCTTTGGAGTTCGCGCGCCGCGGCTTCGAAGGTGCGAAGCTCGCGGATATCGCCGAAGAGGTGGGCATCAAACGCCCCTCTTTGCTCTATCACTATCCCTCAAAACAAGAGCTCTATGTCGCGGTGATCCGGCGCGCCTTCGCCGATCTCGGCGCCGCGTTGGAAGGCGCCACCGCGAAGAGTGAAGGCACCTTCGTCGAACGTTTCGACGACTTGGTGAAACGTCTGCTCGTCTTTTTCGACGAACACACGGAGATCGCCACGCTCATCCTCCGCGAGCTGCTCGACGGCCACGGCCCCGGACAATCGTTGCTCGTGGAAGCCGGCGTCCCGCTGTTGTTGCGCGTGGAAAAATTCGTCCGGGAGGAAGGCGACGGCATCGCGCGAAAAGATCTGCCCGTGCGCCAAGCACTCTTACAAATATTCGCTACCACTTTGGTGAAATGCGCGGCCGGACCGCTGCGAGATCCTCTCTGGGGAAAAACGGACAAAACACGTGCGCTCGCCCGCGCGTTATTCATCGCTCCCACCCGGGACGCGACAAATCTGGAGGCATGAGATGGTGTTCGCGCGAACATTTGAAAGTATGTCGCGAAATGCGGGTACTTTGTCGCAGGCCGGGGCCTCGAAAAATCCCCGCGTGCTCTTGTCGATGTTGCCCTCGAGCGTGCGCGGTTTCGTGCTGCTCCGCGGAAAAAACCAGACCGCAGACGTGCGCGCTTCCCACGAAGCCCACTTCGATTGGCAATACGAGCGCGACCGCCCGAAGCTCGCTTCTCTCTATTCAGCGGCGAAACGGTCTCAATGGGACGCGGAGACCGATCTCGATTGGTCGGCCGACGTCGATCCACACAATCCAAATGTAGAGCTGATCTCCGATCGTATCCTCCCCCTCTCCGCAGTCCCGCAATATCGACTGTTGCCGGAGCGCGAAAAGGAAAGTCAGCGACACGCGATCTTGTCGTGGTTGTTGAGTCAGTTCCTCCACGGCGAACAAGGTGCTTTGCTCGCGGCTTGTCAGGTGACGGAAGCGGTCCATTGGATGGACGGCAAGCTCTACGGTTCCACCCAGGTCGTCGACGAGGGACGGCACGTCGAAGTTTTTCACCGCTATCTCACCCAGAAGCTCGGCAAGATGTATGAGATCAACGACAACCTCTATGTGTTGATCGATGCTTTGATGAGCGACCCGAACTGGGATGTAAAGTTCCTGGGCATGCAGATTCTCATCGAGGGCCTGGCGCTCGGTGCATTTTCCACGATGCGCGCCGCGACCAAAGAACCGCTGTTGCGCGAGCTGCTGAAGAACGTGATCACCGACGAAGCTCGGCACGTCAGCTTCGGCGTGCTCGCGCTGCAATCGCACTATCAACAGATGAGTGAGTCGGAGCGCCGCAATCGCGAAGACTGGGCCTATGAGATGTCTTTGTTGATGCGCAATCGTTTCTTGGCGCACGAGTTCTACGACGAATATTATGGACACCTGATGACGCGCCGCGCGTGGGACGATCTGATCCTCGCGTCGGAGTTCATGGAACACTTCCGCCGCAACCTCTTCCGCCGCGTGGTTCCGAATTTGAAGCGGATCGGCCTCCTCACCGATCGTATTCGCCCGCATTATGCGCGCCTCGGTCTCCTCGAGTGGGAGCACGAAAAAGCGGCGCCCGAGGTCACCGTCGACGAAATGTTGAGCGTCCAAATTCCGTAGTTCCTCTCGCCGGAGCGCGCGGGACGGCGGTATGGATGTCGAGCCATGCGTGCGCTGATCGTCCTGCTGATTTGTACCCGCTGCGCCGCGGAGACCATCGACCTCGATCTGCGCTCGCGGGACGGCGGGGAAGCGCCGGTCGAGCCGGAGCAACCTGCGTGTCAGGTCGGCGCCGGCCTCGCCGAGAAAAATCTCGAGGAGATGACCGAGCTCGGCTTTATCTTGTCGACCGCACGCGTCAGCGGCCGTTTGAGCGAAGCGGTACGGCGCGAGGACGGAAGTTATCGTGCGGAGCTCGACATCACCCGCGTCCACTACGGTATCTCGACACTCGAAGGCACGAGGACCGGAATCATCCTCAGCGAAGAAGACAAAAACGCGCTGCAGCTCCCGGGAGACTATATCGTCGGTTTCAACCAAAACCTCGCGCCCTATACCGATCTCGACGGCCAGAAAGTGTGGTGGAGCCAAAACGTCATCGCCCCATCCGGCGATCGCTACGCGGAAGTGTTGGGTTACAACGCAGACCACACCCCGATCGTGACCACGGCCCGGATCGTCGAGAGTGCGGGTACGGAACGCGTGTTGGAAGTGACCGGTATTATGGCGGGTCCGCGGACGCTCCCGAATGTACCGTTTCGGGTCCGTATCAGTTGGACCGAAGAGATCTATCCCGCCCCCGGGGACCAAGAATATATCGTCTCGTTCACGGATATCTTGGAGGTCTTCGGCGGGCTCGTGGGCGGCGTGCTCGACTTTCGCCCCGCCACCCAAATATCGAGCGACGAAGTCGCCCTGGCGCTCCTCAGTGCAAAAGAGCAGCTCGACAAAGTTTCCATACTCGAGCGCGCCCACGAACACTTAGTGTCTTATTCATTTCACCGCTCACCCTCGGTCATGCGGGTACAGACGGCCGGCTTTGCCGACGAGTGTTGCACCGGCGCGGGCGGCACCTATGTTCGGGAACAAGTCGAGACCACGCTCCGCGGGCCGGCGGGACATGCGGAGCTCTACACCGGCGGGCACGGGTTCCAGAGCACCGCCTCCTGCGGAGATCGCTGGCTCTACGGATTTGAAGAGCTCGCGGAGCGGACCCCGGTCGGACCGTTCACTTGCGACATGAGCTCTTCGATTGGCCCAGACGTTTGGCCGACGACCGCCTTGCACGTAAGTTTGCCGATGAGCGAAGAGAACGAAACCAAAGTGAACGCTTGGCTCGCGGCCAGCCGGCCGGTGTATGCGCTGCGGCCCGAGCTCGACACGGCCACAGCATATGACCCGACGAGCCGATATTGGTCGGAGCCGCTCTCGGTCCGCGACGCACTGGCGACCGGAGCCCTGATCTCGATTCGTGTTGTCGCGACCAACGGCGATGAAGTCACGGTGGAGTCGACCTTCGGCGATCCGTCCTTTGGAGGAGAACTATATCGCGCGAAGCTCAACGATGACTGTATCGATCCGCGCCTTCACCGGCTCGGCGCCGAATATCTCGCCCCGCTGGTGACCGACGCCGGGCTGCAGAGACCGTTTGACGATGAAGAGGTCCGCCGCGCCGCCCCGCTGCTCATCCCGGGCGTGCTGTTGCCGAACCTGGAGTGGATACGGCGGAGCTCTTCCGCGTACGGAACAGAGCTGAGGCGCTGAGCTCGACCGCGGCGGCGAACGTCGCCACCCGCAAAAATGCGCGAGAAAACGCGAGCGCTTGTTGAATCAGAAAAATCATTAAAACGAGGATCAGCGAGCTCCGCGGAATGTGCACTTCGCAAAGTGACCACAGCAGCGTGAGCGAAACCATGGCCGCGGTGAACGCTGCCGTGGTGCGAAAGACCACCCAGGGATGGAGCACCGCGCGTTGTAAACCGCGCCAGAAGGCATAACGCGCGCGATGTTCGCCGCGGGCCACGGCCTCGATGCGCATTTGGTCGAGCGCCCCGCTGGTCCACACCACGATCATCGCCGCCAAGAAGGTCGACCCGGCCCGAAGCGCAAAGGCGCCGCGTTCGGAGATCATATCCCGCGTCAGAGCCTCGGTTCCTTTGAACAAGCCGTAGGCACAGAGGCCCACCGTGAGCACCCAAAACGGTCCGCCGAAGATCAACAGTCGGAGCAGGCGGCCGAAGACGCGGCCCCCGCCGGTCATCAATTCATGAGTGCTGGTGGTGTCGCGCCGGCTGACGGCGGCGATCGTCGCGCCGGAGAGATAGGTAGAAGCGACGACCCACAAGACGACGATTCCAGCGAACATGGGCAATATCGCCCGCAGCGCGCGCTGGTTCTTGAGGAGCAGCGAAAAGAGGATGACCGGATCGAAGCCGGCAGCCACTTCTGCGGCATCGACGATCTTCGCAGTGCCCTCGAAAGTGAGAAAGGCGACCGCCAAAAACACGGGGAACGCAGAAAAAGCGGTGACCAAATACATCCACACCGCGGCCGGCCAGATACGAAGCGCGCCGGCGAATCCTGCGCGGATGGCGCTCAAAACAGGCCTCCGAGCAGCGCCAGAAAAGTCTGCACGAAATACTGCGTGGTGAGGCCGATCGACAAGGCCGGTGTCGGTGAAGTTTCTGTGCTCCGCGTGTCATTCGTGCGATCCAGATCGAAGTACAGCGGCGTGACGATCTCTGCAGACCGTACTTTTCTCTCGGGCGGAAAACGGAAACGCTGGTAACGATACACCCCGTCCCAATAGAGCAGCTCGGTGTTGTCGTCTTCGAAGGTGATCTTCACACTGATCGGATGGACAGCTTCCCCGCGGCGCTCCACGGTGACCGTCACCGCACGTTCTTTGTTTTCGATCGCGGCGATCGCGTAGTCGAGCCCGCGGGATGAACGGATCGTCTCGTTCATCCACAGCGAAATGGAACGGCCGGAAACTTCTTCCACGACGTTCACGAAGTCTTCCGCACGCGGGTGTCGAAAACGAAATTTCTGGTGATAGGCGCGCATCACACGCGCCATGGTGCTGGTGCCGATATCCGCTTCGAGCTGGTGGAGCGCGAGCTCCGGACGGGTATAGGCGTTCGTCGAATAACTCGCGCCGTGACGAAACTCCCAAGAATTGCGGGTGATCTCGTCGTTGGTCGCGTAGGGGGCCGCGCCGAGCCAAGCGAGCTCGTGGGTCCACAACTTCACATTTGAGAACCACGGCATCAGCGGAACGCGAAACAGCGAAGGTGCGTAGCTGAACTGTCCATACGCGCGATCGAGCACTTTGCCGGTGGAGTAACTATTGAATCCTTCGTCCAGCCAGGGAGACTCGAATTCGTTGGTTCCGTTCAATCCGTACCAATACTGATGGCCGAATTCGTGGATGGTGACGAATTCGGGAGAAGGCATCTTCTCGGGCGCCGGCCAACGGACTCCGGCGGTGAACAACGTCGGATATTCCATTCCCATCGCGCCGGCGGCGGTGCGCGGCCCGTCGATCACCGTCACCGTCTCGTACGGATAGGCGCCATACCATAGGCCGAACCATTTCAGTCCGTTGGCCACGGCGCGATAGTAGCGATCGGCGTACTCGACATGATCCGGCTGGAGCAACAAGGTGACCGACACGTCGGGGAGCTCCAGCTCGGATACGGGGGCGCCCAACAACTGCGCCGCTTCGTGCGTCTCCACCGGTGAAACTTCGTCCCGGGCGATGAACTTCTTCTCCACGCGCACAAAGCGGTGATCGGCGGCGAAAGCGAAGTCGTGTACGTTCGCCTGTTCGAAGATCAGCGTCTTTTTGGCGCCGGCGATCGAGGAGGAGACCATTTTCCCGGTGGCGCCGACTTCGATGTCCGCGGGGACAGTAATGGCCACTCGATAGTGACCGTAGTCCGAATAGAACTCACCACTTCCGTGATACTGGTGGCAGTTCCAGCCGGTGTTCTCCAACACTCCGAGCTTCGGGAACCACTGCGCGACCATCATGAAGCTCGGTGGTGCCCAGCCGGAGCGCGCAAAAACGCGCGGGAGCTTCGAACGAAACTCGACTTGCAGTGTGATTGTTTCGCCCGGACCAACCCCGCGCGGCAGCGGGGTCCGCATCACCGTGCGATCCTTGTCGTTGTTGTCGTCCGGATGTTCGTAGCTCATCTTGGCGAGGAGGTCCGCGCCCTGAAGCTCGAGCTTCGAGACCTCGATGTTTCCGTACTCGCCGTCGACAAACTCTGCTTTTCGCAGCTTGCCGCCGCTTTCGACCATGAACGTCGAATCTTCGTCACGAAACGCGTTGAGATAGAGGTGCCACCACAGCTCTTCGACCGGCGCCGCCGTACTATTGACCCAAGTGACTGTTCCTTTGCCGATGACGACTTTCTCTTCCGGGAAGAGCTCGACTTGAAGATCGTAGCTGGCCAGGGCGACGATCAGCGGCAACATCGCTCACAACCACTTCGCGGAGCGCGCATCGAGCAAGGCGCGCACCGCCTCGGTTTCGACGCTCGGCAAAATCGCCACCAGCTCCCCTGGTTTGGCGCGGTCGAGCAGCGAAGCCAAAGCATCGACCTCGAGCGGCGCCAGCTCCACTTGATCCTCGCGCACGCCGGCGGCGAGCAAGGCTTCGCGCAACAGTTTCGGCACTGCTCCCGGCTGGCGGCCGCGCAGATAGTCGTTCAGCTCGCGCAAAACGACGCGCGCGGGAGCGGCGAGCGCGATCTGTCGTGCGACTTCGCGCATCTCTTCATCGAGGCGGTCGCCCGGCATTCCGAAGATCACCGAGACGTTGCCCGGGCCTACCAATTTGCGCGCAAACGCGAGCACTCGATTCACCGCAACCGCGTTGTGTCCGAAGTCCACCAACACCCGGACACCGTTTGCGTCAGCCATGTTTCCGCGGCCGGGATTATCGGTGGGGGACGAGGTGAACTGTGAAAGTCCGCGTTTGATCGCTTCGTCTTTGATTCCCAGTGCAGAGGCCAGCGCGGCGGCACCGAGCGCGTTCTCGATATTGTAGGTCGCGCGCCCGCCGAAGGTCAGCGGTACTTCGTCGACCGACATCAACACCGTCCGTTCGGTGCCCCGCGATCGGGTGATCATCCCGTGGCTCACGTACCAACACTCGTCTCCGGGAGCTCGGTCGATCGCGAAATAGATGACTCGTTTTCCGGAGAAAAGAGAGACCAACTTCATCAGTGTCGGATCTGCACCATTGAGGACGACCGTTTTGGCGATCGAGCCCGTCACCGCTTTGACGCGGCCCATGGTCTCCAGATCTTCAATGCCATAGTCGCCGAGATGATCGTGCGAGACATTCGTGATCAACGCAGCCTCGCAGCGCTCGATCCCCAATCCCCGGCGCAAAATTCCGCCGCGCGCGGTCTCCAAGACAGCGAGCTGTATCTCCGGGCGGCGCAACACCGCGAGCGCACCGGCCGGACCGGTATAGTCACCTTCTTCGACGAATTGGCCGTTTATTGCTACGCCGTCGGTGGAGGTGGAGCCCACGTTGAAGCCGGCTTCGCGCGCGATCCGTGCCACCAGGCGTGCGGAGGTGGTCTTTCCGTTGGTGCCGGTGATCAGCGCAACCGGAACCGAGTCGACGTCGGCCCAAGGGATCTCTTCGATCGGCGGCACCTGATCTCTTGGCCAGGTAATCGAATGACGCCCGCTTCCCAGCGTCACCAACTTGTCGTCGAGCAACAGGGGAATCTGTTGCAACACCGCACCCGCGCGCAGCGCCAAAAGACGCGGATTTTTGGCTTCGGCGATCGCTTTGGCCAGCTCCGTCTTCTTCGGTTCGAGCGGGATACCTGGTCTTCCGGCCAAAATTTCCGTTGCGCTGGCCACCGCATGTTCATTGATGTCGGTGGCCGGCATCAACAGATCGAGCGGCGCGGTGAAGACGAGCGCTGCGCAACCGGTGTAGTGGCGGACGATCGTCTCGTACGGCGGAAGGCCGAGCGAGGTCGCCATTTTTGCGAGCTCACGCTCCCAGATGGTGATCGCGTGGAGAGGCTCCTCGTGGGGCTCGAAAGCCACCTCCGCGATCACCGCGAAGGAGCCGAGCATCAGATTCGGCCCCGTCAGCCGTCGAGAGTCGATCAGACGCATCGTGGCTCAATCATCGACTTCACGCGCGAGGCGCACACCACGTTCGTCGCGGATCAGCTTTCCGCCGCTTCGCAACATATCGACGGCGTCCGGTTCCTTCTGCACGACGTTCGCGGAAGGACGAGGCGTCGCCGCGCCATCAGTGCGCTGCAGCTCCGCTTCCAGCGAACGTGGACCCTCATTTTTGAAGTAGATGACTTGTTTCCACGAACGCGAAGGCTGATCCGCGAAGATCAACAAGAGATCTCCGGGTTGTGCCAAACGCATCGCCGCGTCGATCGCTTCTTGTTCGTCGACGATCACCTGCGAGTGTTCTTTCGCGAAACCGATCCGGTACGCCTCTTCCGCCAACATTCGCGGAATCTCATCGGAGCCACGCCCGCGGCGATCGTCGTCGCGGCGGAAAATGAGGTGATCGAAGGTGTTGGAGACGATCCGCGCAATGTCGCGAATGTCCTCGTCGCGGCGATCGCCCGGTGCGGAAACGACACAAATGCGGCGACCGCGCACTTCGAGTCGCTCCACCATGTCGCACATCGCCTGAACTGCGGCCGGATTGTGGCCGTAGTCCAAAATCACTTTGAACGGAAGCTCATCATAGACGTTCAAGCGGCCCGGCGACTGAAAGTATGTGGTGTCGAAAGTGCGCAATCCCTGGCGCACGTTTTCGACTTTGACTCCCATGGCATAAGCGGTGACCGCAGCGAACATCGCGTTTTGCACATTGTGCATCGCTTTGCCTTCGAGCGTCGCCGGAACCAGGTGAGTCCACAACAACGGCAAATGTGCGCCGCGATCGTAGAGCGTGATCATCTGGCCGTTGATGCCTTCTTCGAGCACGATCGCCAGACCACCCGCGAGGATGTGTTGGCGCACCAGATCGTGGCGCGGGTTCATCGTCACGTAGGCGATGCGCTCCGCTTTCGTATGATCGGCCATCTTCAGACAACGCACATCATCGGCGTTCAGAACTGCACAATCGCGGGCCACCTCGACCACGATCCGCTTCACTTCCGCGAGCTGATCGAGCGTGTCCACGCCGCGCAATCCGAGGTGATCGGAGCTGATGTTCAACACCGCACCGACGTTACACGCCGAATAACCCATACCGGCGCGCAACAAGCCGCCGCGCGCGGTCTCGAGCACCGCCATGTCGACGCTCGGATCGCGGAGGACCATCTGCGCAGATTGCGGGCCGGTCATATCGCCGACCACCGTGCGTTCGCCGTCGACATAAACGCCGTCGGTCGTCGCCAAACCCACGGTGCGGCCGTTCATCTTGTGAATGTGCGCCAGCATACGGACGGTCGTTGTTTTGCCATTCGTGCCGGTGATCGCCGCGATCGGGATCCTGGACGGAGTGCCAGGTGGGAACAACATGTCCATCACCGGGCCGGCGACGTCGCGCGGTTTGCCTTCGGTCGGCGCGACGTGCATGCGGAAGCCGGGCGCCGCGTTCACTTCACAGATGCCGCCGCCGACTTCGCGGTGCGAGCGGGAGATATCGGGCGTGATGAAGTCGATGCCCGCGACGTCGAGCCCGATCGCCCTGGCCGCTTGGACAGCCATCTCGCGATTGTCCGGATGGACCACGTCGGTCAGATCGATCGCCGTGCCGCCGGTGGAAAGGTTGCCGGTCAAACGGAGGAAGAACACCTCACCGTCCTTGAGGACAGTCTCTTGGGTCACTCCCTTGGCGGACATGATCGTCATCGCCTGCGCATCGAGCTCGAGGCGAGTAAGCACTTTTTCGTGACCGATGCCGCGGCGCGGATCGGAGTTCACGACATCGACCAATTGCGCGATCGTCTTCTTGCCGTCGCCGACGACATGGCCGGGCACACGTTTGGCGACGGCGATCAGCTCACCGTTCACCACCAACATGCGGTGATCGAAGCCCTGCAAAAACGTCTCGATGACGACCGTGCGGGCATGCTCCCGCGCGCGCTCGAAAGCGGAACGGACGTCGTCCCCGGTCTTCACTTCGATGGAGACGCCGCGGCCGTGATTCGCGTCGAGCGGCTTCACCACCACCGGGTAGCCGAGCCGCTCCGCGGAGCGCACCGCTTCTTCGGGACCGCGCGCCAAACGTTGTTTTGGCACCGGGAGGCCGAGATCGCCGAGGATCTTGTTCGTCTCTTCTTTGTCGGAAGCGATCTCCACCGCGATATGTCGAGTTTCGCTGGTGACGGTGGCCTGAATCCGTTTTTGGTATTTGCCGTGTCCGAACTGCACCAATGAGTAGTCGTTCAAACGCAACCACGGAATGTCGCGTTCTTCGGCGGAGCGGACCAACGAGCCGGTCGACGGTCCGAGCTGTTTGCGCTGTGCAAAAGAGATCAGATCATCGAGCTCCGACTTGAAGTTGAACTTCGGGTCGAGCTCGATCTCCGCAGGCCGGAGCTCGGTGGGCAACAAGTGATGCAAGAGCGTCATCGCGAGATTGCCGGCCGCCTCGCCGACGCTCTCTTCTTCATATTCGTAGACGACGTAGTATTGTCCGGCGGAACCGGCGCTGCGCGTCTTGCCGAAGCTGACTTTGGCGCCCGACAACACTTGAAGCTCGATCGCCACGTGTTCCAACACGTGACCGAGCCAAGTGCCCTCTTCTTCCGTCAGACGCCGGACGAAACCGCCCGCTTCTTCGTAAGAACATGTGTGTTGTTGCAGCGAAGGAAGCGCAGACAACAGGCGATCGTTGAATCCGGTGATCTTCGCCGAAGGCCAATCTTCCAGCGCACCGAGATCGAGCGTGATACGCATGACCGGAAAGTGAGCATAGAGGCTCGGGCCCCGATAAACGCGACGTTCGAGGATCTTCATTTATCTTCCTGCGGCGGCGACGCTTCTCTCGTGTGGAGATTGAAGGTCGCGCCTTCCGTCAAAATGTGAAGGCGGGCTCCGGTGAGACACACCGGTTGATCTTCTTCTGCGTTGGCGATCGACGAATATCCAAGCTGCGAAACATCGACCACGGTGATCGCACCGCTGCCGTGCACATGGACTGTATCGTCCGGGTCGACGAACGCCGCGGTGTCCTCATCGAGACCGAGACCCACGGCGAAGGGGTTGTAAGCGAGCGCGGTCAGGAGACGTCCAAGTCGGTCGCGCTGCCGAAAGTGTTGATCGATGACGAAACGATTCGTCAGCCCGAAGCCCGGTGCGAGCGAAACTCCGCCCGCTTTCGGCGTGCTGCCCTCTTTGCCGAAAGCGATCATGTGTTCACTCAAGATCGCCGCACCCGCGCTCGTGCCGCCGATATTGACACCTTGGGCGTTCAGGCGGCGCAGCGCTTTGGCGACGGGAGTGCCGCCGAGGATCGTGGAGAGTCGCAGCTGATTTCCGCCGGTGAGGAAGATGCCGTTCGCGTGCTCCAGGATCTCCAGCCACTCATCGCGTTTTTGCGCATCCTCGCGGGAGGCGAAGGGCAGCGCCTTCGCTTGTTTCACCGACAGATCTTTGAACACACGTTCGTAACGTTCGCCGGTGTCCGACTGTTGTGAAGCGGTGGGGATGATCGCGATGCGCGCATCTTTGCCGCCGGAGAGATCCACGAAACGGCGCAAGATATGCGCACTGTTCGTTTTGTCTTCTGCTCCGCCGACCGGAACGATCCAGCCGCGTTTGTTCTCTTCTTTGACTTTCGCCGGGCTCACGTTGCTAAGGCTTTCTCGAAGCGACCGAGCACCAGCGGCGCTTTGTCGCGCACGAGCCAGCGCCCGCGTGCGATGACGTCGCGGGGCTCGCCGCGCGCGTCCAGTACCACGAGATCCGCGTCGGCACCTACCGCGATGTGACCCTTCCCGGAGAGCCGCAAGAGAGCGGCTACATTGCTGGTGAACACCGGCAGTACACGTTCGAGCGGAAGCCCGCGGGCGAGCAGCGCGGCGAGCGTCTCCGCGATCGCGGCGGGGCGGCCGATATCCATCGATTCCAGGCGTCCGTCTTTGTCGAACACGGGCAAACAACCGGCGCCGTCGGAGCTCGCGGTGAGGTGGGTCGCGGGAAAGGCCGGATCGGCGAGGCAACGCGCGATCGCTTCTTCGGCGGAGTAGCTGTCGTCGTCGGCGGGGAAAGCGGTCACGTCGACGTAGATTCCGTGCGAGACGGCCATCGCTTTCGCTTCCTCGAACAGGCGGTGGTTGCGATTGATGTGTGTCGGGTGAAAGACGCGCGCCGGGATTTCGGTGGTGTCGAGCGCGCGGCGCACCAGCTCGAGGCCTCGTTTGCCGTCGCCGAGATGGAGGTGGAGGATGCCTGCTTTTCCACTGAATAGACCGGCGACGTGGCAGTCGGCGGCGATGCGCAAAAATTCGTCGAACGTCGGTTGTGAAGAGCGGTGATCGCTGATCGCCAATTCGCCGACGCCGAGGATGGGATCGACGAAGGTTATGTCCCCGCGGACAGTTCCGGTGAGCGTCTTCGGCGGGCACTCGTAGCTGCCGGTGTAACACCATGCAGAGAGCCCTTCTTCGCGGAGGCCGAGCGTCTTCGCCACCAGCTCTTCGATGGCCCGCGTGGTGCCGTCGGTGCCGAGCACGCCGACGACGGAGGTGATGCCGGCTTTCGTCGCAGCGCTGAAGCTCAGCGGCGGTACGCGCGAGGCGGGACCGGATTCACCGCCGCCGCCGGTGACGTGGACATGTCCGTCGATCATGCCGGGGATGAGGCGTGCTCCGGCGAGATCGTGCTCGGTGGCGTGTGGATAGGCGGGGAGCTCGGGGGCGAGCGCCAGGATTTTTTCGCCGCCGAGGAGGAGATCGTTCTTCCCCCGCGGACCGGGCGCGTAGACCTCCGCGTTTCGAAGGACAGTGAGCACGGAGGATGTCTATCATTGCTTCGGTGCTGGGTCCTCTATTCAGTCTTTTGCGCTGGCTGGGCCCCTGGACGGACGCGCGGCGAGCTCCGGGGAACGTGTCGCGGGCTGAGGTGCTCGTCCAAGGCTCGCGGCCGATCCGGGTCTGGGTGTTGGCGCCGACTGATCGAAAGATCAGGGGCGCGCTCCTGGTGTGCCCGGGGCTGCACTACGCAGGGCCGGCCGATCCGCGGTTCTTGCGCTTTGCCTCGGTGCTCGCGGCTGCCGGGATCTTGGTTTATGCGCCGTTTTTGCCGGATTTTCTCGAGCTCCGCGTGGCGCCTTCGCTGGCGGCCGATCTCGATCACGTCTTTGGGAAGATGCTCGAAGATCCGCTGCTGCCCGCCGGGATCAAACCGGGGATCTTCAGCATCTCTTTCGGCTCGCTCCCGGTGTTGTTGCTCGCGGCCTCCGAACAGCGGCGGAATCAGGTGGGCGCGGTCGTGATCTTCGGTGGATATGCAGACTTTGAAAACGCGATTCGATTTGCGCTGGGGATCGATGTCTCGGGTGCGCGCGATCCGCTGAATCAACCGGTGGTGTTCATGAATTTGATCGAGGAGCTGCCGATCGAAGACTCGGACCGCGGGGTGTTGCTCGAGGCTTGGAGAAAGTATGTCGTGTCCACGTGGGGCCGGCCGGAGATGAAGGCACGGGATCGATATGAGCCGATCGCCCGCGAGATTGCACAGGGCTTGGACGGACAGTTGCAGTCGATCTTCTTGATCGGGTGTGGCCTGGAGGATGGTGCCTTCGCGCTGGCGGAAGCCGCACTATCAAAGCGAGAACGTATATTTTTGGATCCGCGGCCGGCGCTCTCGGGTGTGCAGTGTCGTGTCGAGCTGGTGCACGGCCTCGACGACGACGTCATTCCACATACTCAGATGGCGGAGCTGGAACGTGCGCTTCCGGCGAAGGTAAAACGCGGTGTGTATTTGACCGGGCTTTATGGGCACACCGGAGCGAGCCCGCTCGCGGGACTCCGAGCGGCGATCCACGAGGGTGTGACTCTGTTAAAGATGTTGCGTGCTTTGGTCAAAGCATCGATGACTCCCAAATGAGCGGGCACGGCGTTGTGATTGCTGATCTGGAAACACGGTTGGCGGCCGCGAGCGTTCCACCGATCGACCCCGTGCACCGGATCGATGTGCTCGCGGAGCTCGCGTTTGCGCTCCGGCATAGCGACGTCCTTCGCGCAAATGTGCTGGCGCGTGAAGCTCGCGAGCAGGCGATCGCTCATGGGTACAAATTGGGTCAGGCACGCGCTGCGCGAACTTTGGCTATGACCTCCCGCTCCGGCGAGGAGATGCCCAAATTGGTGCAGCTCGCCGAAGAGTCGAAGCGTTTGTTCGACGAAGTCGGCGATCAGGTGGGGCGCGCCGCCTCCCGCGATTTTTTGTCTTCGATCTATGAACATATCGGTGCTCTTTCGCGCGCGCTCGAGCTCGCTTTGGACGCACTGACGATCGCGCGCACGCTGGAAGATCCGATTCGGCAGGCGTTTGCGTTGAGCAATGTCGGCGGTATTTTGGCGCGCACCGGGGAGATCGACGCCGGGATCGAACACTTGAAGGAAGCACTGCGCATCTTCGAAACTGCCCACAATCTCGAGGGTGTCATGACGATCTGTACTCGACTGTGCGTAGTGTTGAAATCAGCAAAACGTGGAGAAGAAGCACGCCTATACGCACAGCGATGTCGCGAGATCGCGCCGGCGGTGGGTAACGAGTCGGCATATGCGTCGACTTTGACCGTGCTCGCGGAGCTCGAGGATGAAGAGGGGCATTCGGTCGAAGCGGAGGCGCTCTACCGCGAGGCTCTTGCCGCGCTGAACACCAAAGCGGGAAGAAACCTGACAGGCGCCGGTATCCAGGTCGCGCTCGGTCGATTGTTGATGCGCCGGGGCTTGCTGGCGGACGCTGCGCTCGAGCTGGAGGATGCGCTCCAACGCGTCAAAGGTAATTCGGTGTCGATCGCGGCGGAGACCGACGCGCACGAAGCGCTCGCGGAGCTCTCGGAAAAACAAGGGGCACTGGCTGCGGCGATCGTTCATTTGCGAAGCGCGAAGAGTCTTCGCGAAGAGGTCTTCCAACGCGACACGCGCAATCAGGTCGCGCAGGTGGAAACACGCGCGCAGATGGAAGCCGTGAAAAAAGATGCCGAGATCCACAAGCTGAGATTCGTGGAGCTGCACAAAATGCAGTCGAAGCTGGTGGAGGCGGAGAAGATGGCGCTCCTCGGCACGCTGGCCGCAGGCGCCGCGCACGAGATGAACACTCCGCTCGGTGTGCTCAGCAGCAATGCGCAGTTGGCGTCCAAGGCGATCGAGCGCCTCTCCGCGCTGGTGCGGGAGGGCGACGTCGCAACGCAAGTGACGCGCGTGGCCAACGTCTTGGAGTCGACTCGAAAGTCTACAGATCAAGCGATGCAACGTCTGGTTGCGGTCGGGCAGAGTTTTTTGCGTTTTACACAGTTGGATCGCGCGGGCCTCCAAACGTTCGATGTCCGCGAGGGCCTGGAGAACACTTTAGCTTTGTTGAGGCCGTCGATTCGTGAAGGGATCGTGGTGGAAACGCGGCTCGAAGATGTTCCACGAATCGATGCCTCACCGCTCGCGCTGAATCAGGCGTTTATGACTGTTTTGCAGAACGCTGTCGAAGCGATCGACGGTGCCGGAGTGATCACGGTCGAGACCCGCGTCGTGGAGGCGCAGGTCTTGGTGCGGATCCGCGACACCGGGCGCGGAATGAGCCCGGAAATGGCCGCCCATCTGTTCGACATGGCGTGGTCCGAAGGTGGCGGGCGGACGAAGATGCGGATGGGCCTGTGCGCCGCGCATTACACAGTCCAAAACCACGGCGGCGCGATCTCCGTAGAGAGCACACTCGGCCAGGGGACCGCGGTGAGCTTCGTGTTCCCCGTCGATGCTCCCCAATCCGAGACTTGATGATCGCGATGGGCGAGGCGCTCAGAAACGAGCGCCGGCCATGGCGCGTACGCTCGCAAGATGCGGGACGACGTGCAGCTCGTCCGGTGTGTCGCGATCGAAGATCAAGGCACCGCGCTCCAACTCCAGCACGCGGCGATAGATCACCGCATCTCGCGAGCCTTCGAGGTGCGTGCGGCGCAGATAGCCGAGGTCGTGCAGCTGCGCCAGGAGCTTGATGCGCCGCGATTGATCTTCCACGACACGATCGATCACGTGATCGTAGAGCAGCACCCTGTCCCTTCGGACACTGGGGTCGGAGAAGACGAAGGTTTGATAGGCGAAGTCGGCGGCATTGCTGTCGAGGTAGACGCCGAGATCTTCTCCGCGCTCGTGGAGGCGGAGCACTTCTCGGCTGACGGCGGAAGGAATCTGCACGTTGATCATGCGTGCTTGCCGCGGATTCGGGTGGCGATCGCGGCGCACCAGATACCCGCGCAGGCTGCTCTTGATGGAGCCGTGCGCGCAGCGGAGGTGAAACGGTGAGCGATAACTCTGGTCCGGCAGGACCTCACCGAGCCCGAAGATCTGCGCCAGAATCCGAGTGTGTTTTTTGGCGTCGCGCGCGCTGGGGAAAAGTTGGAGCGGAAGCGGAGTCTTCATCGCAGCACCTCCATCGCAACTCGGATGCCAGCGCTTTCGCGGGTCTTTTCGAGCGAGGACGAAGAACGTGGACCTCGAGGTCCGAGTCTTAGAGGACCCAGAGTGCGCTACCGCGGACAATACTGCCAAGTTCGCGGCGAGTGCCCTCCGCCGTCCCAGCCGGAGAAGGACAACGCATATCCGCCGGCCGCATCGAAGGCGGTGGCGGAATTCGAGCAGTTGTCGAGCTCCGGCGGCACCGAAATATTGCGCCAGAGCTCGCCGTCGAGCTCCCAGGTCTCTCGATAGTTCGAGTTTGCGGCGAAGGTCCCGCCGTACATCACCAACACGGCGCGCAGCGGATCATAAAACAACTGCGCGGCGCCTCGCGGGCTCGGTTTCGATGGGGAGACGAGCTCGGTCCAGGTCGTGCCGTCGTAGGTCCACAGCTCGTTGGTAATGATCCCCGGATCAGCTGTCCCTCCGTACAGGACGACACGCCTTCGCGCGGAATCGTAGGCCATCGCCGGGCTCGCCAAACCGGGCGGCGAAGTCGCGGGCCCGGCTTCGTTCCACGTTTCGCCGTCCCACTCCCAGGTGTCGTCCAAGGCGTTCATCGCAGCATCGAAACCGCCGAAGAGCACGGTGCGTTCGCGCGCGCTGTCGTAAACCATCTTGGCGAACACCCGCGCGGGCGGCGACGGCTGCACGAACAACCTGTCCATGTCGGTGCCGGTCCAGATCCACGTTTCGTCGTGCGGGAGCGCGTCGTAACTCTCGCGTCCGCCGAAAGTGAGCAGTCGCCCGAAACGATCCTGGGCCGTCGCGTGATCGGCGTGGGCCTCGAAGTTGCTCGTCGGCCGCTGCCGCCAACGCGTGCCGGTCCACGACCAGACATCGTTTTGCACCACGCCCGGAAAGATCACGCCGCCGATCAAGATCAGCTCGCGGTTCAAGGGACTGTACGTAAAAGAGGCACGATCGCGCGGGGCCGGCGCGAGCGAAACGTTGCGCACCACCCAGCTCGCGCCGTTGCTGCTCTCATCGAGACAGGGATCCACGAGCGCCGGACCCAAATCCGCGACACCGAGATCCGCGACGCCCCCATCGATCGAGGCATCGTCGAAACCAGCAGCATTCGGCGCACCGGGCGCGGGACAATCGAGCGTCCAACACGCGCGCTCCTCGAATTCGGGGACACACGCGGCACCGGCGAGAGTGACGATCACGAAAATGTGAGGATGCGCGGGGCGCAATGCGCGTTGAGGATACGCGCGAGCTCATGTTAACGCCACGAAGGTGACGACATCGCCGCGGCGCGGGCGCCATGACGCCACGCTCGACGAAACTCCGCGTCCGCTCTCCGTCGACAGTCGTGAAGTCGCGGTTTCGAGCGGCGAACAGCGGCGCACGATCGGGCCCTTCGTCATTCAATCAGAGCTCGGCCGCGGAGGTATGGGTGTCGTCTACCGCGCGCTCGGACCGAACGGCGAATCGCGCGCCGTCAAAGTGTTGGCGCGACGCGCCGACGACAAGTTGATCGAACGTTTTCAGCGCGAAGCCGGCATCCGTATCGAACATCCGAACGTCGTCAAAGTGTTCGACGCCGGTACCGATCTCGACGGCACGATGTACATCGCGTTCGAATTGCTCGAGGGCGAGAGCTTGTCGCACCGCTTGTCTTCCGGGCGAATGAGCCCGAAGGAAGCGGTGGAGATCGGTGTCCAGATCTGCAGCGGGCTTTCGGCCGCACACGCCGTGGGGATCGTGCACCGCGATCTCAAACCGGCGAACCTGTTCATCACGCGCGAAGGTGTTTTGAAAATTCTCGACTTCGGAATCGCGTTTTTTGCGGCGGAAGACGTGCGCCTCACGCGGACCGGGGTCGTGGTGGGCACGCCGACCTATCTTTCACCGGAACAAGCGCGCGGAGATTCGAGCATCGATCCACGCGCGGATTTATGGGCGCTCGGCACGGTGCTTTACGAGGCCCTGGCCGGAAGGCCACCTCACCACCGCGAGACACCGCTCGCCACGATGATCGCCGTGGTAATGGAGAGCTTCGCACCGCTCTCGGACGTCGCCGCCGATGTTCCGCTCGAGCTTTCGCAGGCGATCGAACGTGCGTTGCAAAAGACGCGCGAAGATCGCTGGCCGACGGCGGAGAGTTTTGCGCGTGCGTTGCGCGCTGCGGATCTGACACCTCCGCGCGGCCGCGTGCCGATGCGACCTCGCGAAGACACGCCGATCACCGCGGGAGAACGGCGCATCGTCTCGCTGATGTTGGCGGCGGGCGTGCGCGATCTTTTGCGCGTGCGTGCGGCGATCGTCGAACGCGGAGGGACGATGGTGCCGCTCGCGGGCCAACGTGCGCTCGGCATCTTCGGCGGTTCGCGCTCCGAAGGAGATGAGCTGTCGCGTGCGGCCGACGTCGCGCTCGAGCTGCAGCCAGTGTGTGAGCAGATAGCGATCTCCGTCGGTCATGCGTTCAGCGCTCGCGGCGGGATCTCCGGTCGCGCGGTGAAAGACGCGGAGATGTTGCTCGTGCGCGAACATCCCGGCATCGCGCTCGCACCCGATGCGGCGGTGTTGCTCGGCGAGAGCTTCGAGCTGCGCGAAGACGTGCGCGGCTTTTATACGCTCGTCGATCGCAAGCCTGATGCGATCCAGCCCACTCGTCCTTTGGTCGGCCGCGACGCGGAGCTCGCTCAATTGCGACAAGCGCTGAACACGGTGTTGTTCGAGGAACGCGCGCTGGCAGTCCACGTCAGTGGCCCGCCGGGCATCGGCAAGACGCGTCTTCGCGAAGAGCTGCACAATATTCTCGGAATCGCAGCGCCCGAATCGCGCTTTACCACGCTGTTATTGCGCGCGGCGCCGCACCGGCGTTTGTCGGCGTTGTCGATCTTTGCAGCCAACCTCGGTGCCGATCGCGCCAAGTTGGAGACCATGGCGCGTTGGGCGATCGTCGATCCCGATCGCGTCAAAGAGACCTTGCCGTTCTTGTTCGAGCTCGCCGGCATCGAAGGTGAGGAGACCGAGGCGTTGCGTGCAGCGCGGCAAGATGCGCGCTTGATGTCCGATCGTTTGCGCCTCGCGGTGCGCGAGCTCTTCGCCGGGCTGTCGGCGCGTGGACCGCTCGCGTTGTTGATCGACGATCTCCAATGGGCCGACGACGCATCCCTCGCGCTTCTCGAGGAGATCTACGAGCACCTGTCCGATCGGCCAGTGCTGTTTTTCTACACGGCGCGTCCCGATTTTTTGGAGACGCACAGAGAGTTTCTGGCTTCCGCCGAGCCCCTGTTGATCGAGCCGCGCGGGTTGATGTCCTCGGACATCGCGGCGCTCGCCCGATCACTGGTGAAACGTAATCTGGACAAAACGTTGGTGCGGAAGATCTCCGAACGGACCGGAGGAAATCCGCTCTTCGTGGAGCACATCGTGCTCGAGCTGTTCGATCGCGGCTCGCTCGATACACCGGTCGAATCGCTGCCGATGCCGCTGACCGTCGAGGCCGCCGTGCAGTCGCGCCTCGATCATCTCCCGCCCGATGAAAAAGAGCTGCTGAAACACGCGGCTTTGGTGCGGCGGCCGTTTTATTCGGAGGAGGTCGCGGCGCTCGGTGGAGCGAACGTCGAGCTCTGTTTGGCTTCGCTGATGAAGCGCGATCTGGTGAGCAGCCGTGCTTCGGAGAGGCAGCGCGACAAACGGCGTTATCGGGTGAAGAGCGCGTTGGTGGCGGACGTCGCGTATTTGTTGATCGCCGCGGAGGTGCGGCGCGATCTGCACCGCCGGATGGCGCGTTATTTGGCCGTGGCTCCACGCCAGCCGAAGGAAGAAGTGGCCATCCACTTCGAACGTGCAGAGATGGTCGCCGAAGCGGCGAAATATTTCGCGCAAGCGGCTTACGATGCGGCGCACCGCGGAGATTCGCCGAGCGTGCTGCGATGTGCGGATCGTGCACTGGCGCTCGGCGTCGCGCGCGAAGAACACTGGGCCTTGTACATCGTGAAGAGTGATGCGCTCGCATTTTTGGGGCGCCGCGATGAACAATACACCGCGATCGAAGCGGCCTCTTTTGCCGCGAAAAGTGAAGGTGAACGGGCGCGCGCGCTGGCCGAGAGATCATGGTGGTCGGCGAATGCCGGCAAACACGAAGAGGCGATCGCCTTCGCGGATCGTGCGGTCCTGAGCGCCCGGCAGGCGCAGGATCGCGAAGCATTGGCGCGCGCCTTGGGCCGAAAGACCGTGGCCTCGATCTATTGCGGGCGCTTGGAAGACGCACGCGCGGCCTTGAACGAAGCGGCAAAGCTCGCCGCCGGCTCCCCGGTGTTGGCCGCGCTCGCGGAAGGTTGGCGCGCGCAGCTCGCTTCGGCGACGGGTGATCTCGGTGAACGTCGCGACGCCTTTCGCGCGGCGATGTTCAACTACGCAAAAGTCGGCGACGTGCGCAGCGCAGCCGGCGCGGAAACGAACCTCGCCGACGTCTACAATCGGGTCGGCGCTTACGCGGATGCGGAAGCCGCGTTGTTGCGTGCGCTGGAAGGTTGCCGGCGCGTCGGCCACCGCTTGATGGAAGGATACGCCCAGCTCAACTTGGCCTACGCGCGCGTGCAGCTGGATCGCGTCGAAGAAGCGCGGGAGTCGCTGGCGGCCGCCGAAGAGATCGCACGTTTCACGAAGAATGCGCGGCTCTTGGCCTGGGTGGCGATCTATCGGGCGCGCGCTGATCTTTCGGACAGGTTACGCTCACCCGATTCGATGGTGCGCTCCGCGGAAGGGGCCGTCGCCGAAGCGCAGCGAAGCGGTTTGCCGGCGCAGACCGTGATGGCCCGAGGGATCGCCGCGCGTGCATGTTTGCGCGCAGGAGATGCAACGCGCGCCTTGGCTCACGCAGAGGATGCGGTGAAGCTGCGCGATCAGCTCGGCGGCGTCGAAGAAGACGAAGCAGAGCTGTACTTGGCGCTCGAAGCGGCGGCGCGTGCGTGCGGGCGCGAAGACGAGGCGGCGCGCGCACACGCAAACGGGAGAGCGATCGTGGAAGCGACCGCGGCAAAGATCGTGGATCCTGACCTTCAGGCCAGGTACCGCGCCGTCCCGGCCCACTCGGCGCTGCTCAAGTAATCTCGGTGACGCGGAAACGATCGCCGGGACCAGGTCGCCAGCCTTGGTCGCCCCACGATTGGCGGAGATCTTTCTTGGGGCGCGGCGGATCGCAGAGCGCCTTGTACTTTTCGAGATCGTCGGGCGCGCAGTACATCCTCTGCGTTCCGCTCCTCGACACCCACGGATGCGAGGGCGCCTTGTAAACCGCGTTGATGATCCCGATGTCGGTGATCTGTCCGCGGTTTCCAACGGGCACGTACAAACGAATGATGCTGCCGTCGCGATTCGAGGCGACCGAGTCCGGAATATGATCGCGCACGAAGGGGTGAAGCGCGCTCGCTGGGACGTCGAAAACTTCGTGCGAGGAGCTGCCCATGCCGACTTGATAGGAACCGACGCGCGTCGCGACTCGGTTCAGGTCCAAGCTCTTGCCCACGTACGCCACCAGGTTCACGCCTTCGACGCGGGGAGCATTCACATTCACGCCGGCCATGCTCCCATTATCGGTAGGACATCAGCGCCGTTGCGCGCACGTTGCGGCACACCAGGTATGGCTGGGGAATTATTGAGCTTCTGGGCGGTAGACCTGGCCGTTGCGCCGTCGATCCGAGCCCTCGGCCATCTCCGCCAAGAGCGCCGCCAGGTCGAAATCATAACTCTCGGTATGGGCGTCGGCCGCGCCCGCATAGACGCGGACCACCGTGCGCTCGCCGTCCGTCACCAACACGCGGCCCATCGGATACGTATGGTGGAGGTCGACGATGCCCGAGCCTCCACGCTGGTGCGGCAACAACGGCTGCACTGCATCGCCGTACACCAGGTCGATGCGATCGAGCTGAGGGTTCCACAACTTCAACGTCGAAGAATAAACACGTTTCGGCGCCAAGATGTCCCCGCGTCGATCCTCGAGCACACGCAGCTCGTGATCGAAGCTCAGATACACCACGGCTCCATCCTTGATCGGCAACCTGTCCGAAAGATCAGGAGGCACTTTGCCCGCGAAGAGCTGCGGCGCATGTTTACCTTCCGAAACGAACAAAGAATCACCGCGGCGTTCGATGCGCACCGGTGTCGTCCCCGGACCGAAACCGCGCTTCGGATTCACCGGTAACAGCTCCGCCGGATAGAGCTCGCGGAACGTCTGTTCGGTCGCGACCGTCTTCGCGTCTTGCGTGGCGCGCGAAAAGTCGTAGGCGTAGAGCGCTTCCAGGTTCGGGAACTTCAACACCTGTTCGCCGTATTTGTGATCCGGCGGCAAACGCATCCGCGAACGGAGCACGATCTCGCCGTTCTCATTCATCGCCAAAGTGCCGTTCTTCGCGTCGACGAAGGAGTATCCGCCGTCCGCATTTTTCTGCGGCGCAGGGCTCAGATCGATGAACTTCGGCCGATCGATCACCTCCGGCAACCCGCGCGCGTCGAGCGTGAGCCACATGCCGCGGTTCATCACGTCGGGATCGGTGGAGCCGGGAACGTGCGGCGAATAGTCGGTGCCAGAGAGCAAAATGCGCGAGGTCCCGTCCGCGAAGTGGAGCGTGGAGATCCGCGGATCCTCGAAGAGGAACGAGGACTCCGGGTCCGAACGCAACAAGGTGCGCTGGTATTCGAGCCGCCCGTTCACGCGTTCGAACAACAACACATCGGAGACGTAACCTTTCGGCGCATTGAAGGTACCGGTCGAAAGATCAATCGAGTTCTCGTACGGGCGCACGCCGCGCGTCAGCACCAGCTCGCGCTGCTTGCCCGTCTGTGGATCGGTGGTGGTCAGCGCCGTGGAGTTCGGCAACTCCACGTAACGTTCACCTCCGAAGACGTAGCCCGCGTTCTCCGAAGGCGCGACGACGATCTTGCTCCCGCTCTTCTTCACCTCGACGACGCCGAAGTCGAAGTCGCCGAAGAGGTCCACGCGGCGCGCGACGATCGCTCCTGATTCCGCGTGTGGATGCGCAAACAACGCCGGCGAGAGCGTCGTTTGCAGCACGGCCTGCGCTTCTTTTTTGGCGCGCGGTCGGAGGCGATCGAGCGCCACGTCGAAGAGCGAGCTGCCGCTGCCGATACCTGATCTTTGGACCAGGTGAGTCGACGCGGGTGCGTTCGGCTGAAGCAACGCCTCGAAGCGCTGCTCCACGCGTTGGCGAACCTCGCTCACCAAGATCGGTGCGTGTTTTTCGATGCGCATCAGATCACCGGAACAAGACAGTCGCGGCCGTGCACCTTCATCAGCTGGAACGTGCCGCCGGGCGCTTTCACCAGATTGTTCTCATCGACCGGGAGCTTCATGCCGTAGGCGTCGACCTCGACCGCGCGCTCCCCCTCGTACTTCACGAAACCTTCGACATCGAGCCGCGACACACCTGGTCGCTCGGGCAGGTCGCTTTTTTTGCCGTCGAGGAAACGGTTCGGCTTGCCGAGCTTATCGCCGGACATCGATGCGATCCTCCCCGATCACTTGTCCGTCGTGGCCGCTCGCGAAAGACATCAGCTCGACTCTGCGATCGCTCACGCCGGCGATCACTGTGCGCCGGCCTGGAGCGAGCGCCACGCTCCCTGCCATTTCTTGGAGGTCGCCGGGCGAATAGAGCGCGCGCATGTTCGGATGCGAATGCGCCTGCGCGAGCACGAACCAGCCCGAAGCTTCGAGGAAGAGGTTCATCTTCGCGAGGTCGTCCGCGTTCTGTACGCCGTGAAAACCGGCGTCTTTGGCGTCATTTTGGATCGGATGAAAGATGACCGCTTCACCGTCGGAGAGCAGGTACCCGAGGCCCTCTTTCGGAGAAGCCGCGATCATCGAAGCTTCGAGCGCGGCTTTCGTCTCTTTCGGGAGCACTAACAGCCCCGCGTCGAGCTGCTTCGCGCGATGACGGATGGCGCGCTCCGCTTCGCGTTCGGTCGCTTCGATGTCCGTGAGGACAGTCTTCAGATCGGAGAGCTCTTCGAGCCACTTCTTCGGATCAACTTGATAGTCGGCGAGCAGCTTCTCCGGCGTGCCGTAGTGTTCGAACATCGCCGACGCCAAGATGCGTCGCGCGCGGGGACTGTCCGGAAGATCAAGGGCGCGCAGCAGCTTCTTTTCATCGCTCGGGAGCGCGAGCAACAGCGCTTCGCCCAACACCCGCGAGATCTCTTCGCGGAGCTGCCTTTCCGCGATCGGCACCCGATCCGTCGCGGAGAACGGCGCGTTTCGCGTGGCGATCACCCCGCCCTGCGACACGTGCGCTGCGGGCGCCAGCGTGCCTTCCACGTTCACCGCGGCCAACGCCGTCTCGACGACAGCGCCAAACTCCGCGCGCAACTTGCCGAGCACACCCGAGAGCAGCTCTTCCGCCTTGGTTCGATCCGCGGACGCCAGCTCATGCGCCCGCGCCGGCGGCACCCCGAAGGTGCTCGTCATGAACGCCGCGGAACGTTCCACCTGATCGGAGAGACAGCTGTCCTTTCGATCAGGAGACATCGACTGCATCATCGACCGGTACAAATGGTCGGTGCGCAAAAACGCGACCATCTGTTCCAGCCGCACCGCGCTCGCACCCTTCAGCTTGGAGAGGAACGACGATGTGGTCTTCGCGTCCAGCGCTTCCGCCAACAGCCCCATCGCTCCCGAAGAGGCGGCGATCTCCTCGAGAAAAGCGCGCTCTTTTTCACCGGATGAAGACGCGAGCTTCGCGAGGATCGCCCGCCCGCGATCGACGATCGCCGCGGTCTGTTGATCCTTCGGCCCGGCCATCAACAAGGCGTCGAGACGCTGCGTTTGTGTCTCCACACCCGCGAACGTTTCGCGCAGCTTCTCGGCCGGTAACGCGCGGATCGCCGCCGCCACGTCTTTTGGATCGGGACGCAACACGCCTGGAAAAAGCGCATCGCTCAACGCGAGCAACGGCTCGTTCAAAGCCGCGCCGCGCGCGAGGAGCTTGGCGAACGAAGGATCAGCCGAGAGGGCCTGGCGCACTTCGTACGCCAGCTCGAAACGAACGTTCGGTGGATTGAGGAGCTTGGCGTCGATGCGAACGACGTCGGGCGACGACGGTTTCTCTGAAACAGGCGACTCCACCTGTTCGAGCGGAGCGACGTACTGCGCTCCGCGAACCTTCGTGATGCCCTCGTTGCTCACGCTTGTGCTGCAGCTTCGTCGGGCTTCTCACCCGCGGCTTCGGCGGCTTTCTGCTTCAAGATCTGCCCGACCTCGGCGAAGTCCACGTTCTCCAAAACCTTGGCGATCAGATCGCGCGGCATGTACTTGCCGACCTGTTCGATCGTCTCCTGCCGCACCAACTTGTTCGGCGCCTTGAAGCCCGCGAACAGATCGTTCGCCGTCTTCTCGGTCATCAGATTCGGCACCGCCAAACGCACCGCACCTTCGATGCGCACGTACGCCAGCTGCACGTCCGCCGCGAGCGCCGGCACTTCGGTCGGCCGGTGTTTGGTGTCGAACTGCGAGATGATATCCCGCGCGCGGTGATGCGTCTCGGGGCTCGCCGCCCAAGCTAACGCCATGCGCGCCAGCTGTTCGTTCGGCAGCTCCGCCAACCACTCGTTGTCCACGAGATACGCGAGCTTCTCTTTCATGCCCGGCGGGCACTCCATCTTCACCACGGTCTCGGCGAGCTTGCCCGCCTTCTCGTTCATCGGCTGAAAGTCCATGAACGCTTGCGCGATTTGAAGCGCGAACGCCGAAAGCTTGCGGTTCGGTGCGACCACTTCCATCAACGCGAGCGCCGTATCGTCGATGCGATATTGGACGTTCACGCCATTGATCGCGATCTTGTGCGGGCTCTTCTGCACCTTCACTTGCTCGATGAAGGTCTGGATCAGCGACTTCGCCTTCTCCATACAACCTTCGTCTTGCTGATGGCGCGCGAGCACGCCGACCATTCCCGGCAGCAGCTCGTAGTGCCCCGGCCAGTTCTTTGTCTGCTCGGTCACCTGATTCACCAGGTTCAACGAGCCGCGCGCGTCGAGCGCCCAGTCTTCGTAGTCCGTCGACATGACCTTGAGGATCTTCCTCGCCGCGTCGAAGTTCGGGACCTGACCCTGCTGATAATTTTGCAGCGCCGCTTGAATGCCTTGATTGTGCGCGTCGGCGACCCAAGCGATCGCCACGTCGTCATCCGCGAGATCCGCGCCGCGCTTCCGATTCACCAGCTCCGACGCGACCGCCATGATCGACGCTTCGCGATGCACGTTTTTGCCGTCGTCTTCGTTGAAGCGGCTGTCGAAGTGCTGCTTCGCGGCTTCCACGTTCTCGTTCTCCAGCGCGGAGATCACTAAACCCATGACCGCGTCGAGACGTTGGCCTTGATCGGTGATCCAATCGGGCGAGACCAGGTTCGCCGCTTCGAGCGCGAGATCTTCGTGACGCGTCATCTGGCGCACCAAACCGGAGATCGCCTGCGACTCATCGCCGGTGGTGATCAAGGAAGCCGCCACCAACACCTGCGCTTTTTTACAGAGCGTCTTGTGCGCTTCGTTCAGATCGTCGGGCTTCGGATAAGCCGCTCCGAGCGAACCGATGAAGCTCTTCGTCAGCTCGGTGAAGAGGTTGAACTCTTCGCCGCTCGGCGTGTACTGCTTCACCTGCGGAGGATTGTCGGCGTCTCCTCCCGCGGGCGTCTTCATCTTCGGATGAAGCGTCAGCGCTTCGATGAATTCCGGAACCTGATCGAGTAGGTCCTTCGATTTCGCCGCGATCTGCACGAAGGCGCGGAACGAATCGAGCTCTTGCGCCGTGAAGTGTCGCTGCTCGGACTGCGACTCGTACCGCAGCTCGAGAAGCTCACCCTTGAGCTTGTCGATCTCCACCTTGGCCCATGCGCCCGCTTTAGCATCACCGGTGCTGAGCATCAGGCCCGCGGTGCGGAGCTGTTCACCCACGCCGGTTTCACCGTCGATCGCTTTGCCGATGCGCTGCGCTTCCTTCACCAGGTTATCGACCGTCTTCTTGGTCTCGCCGGTCTTCACCAACCCTTCGATCGCGGTGCGCAGGTTCTGGAGACCGAGCTTGAGATCTTCGGGAGTCTTGTCGACCGAACGGCAGTGCGTCGTGGCGACCGAGGCGAGCTGCGTATAGAAATGCCGCTTCGTCGCGTCGTCGAGACCTGGCACAGTGGCCATCTGTGCGAGTGTCGGCGCGAGCGTGATCGGTTGCGCGGCCAGCTTCAACAGCTCCGCTTTGCGATCGATGATCTCCAGGCCGACCTCGGCCATGTTGATCGGCGTCTCCTTTTGGAGAGCGACCATCTTCTCGAACGCCTGCTTCACCGAATCGAGCCAGGTCTCGACCTCGATGCGCGAATACACATATTCGCCCGAATTCACCTTCTGTGGATTCGCGGCCGCCCCGCCGACGTTCGCGCGCGCCGCCTGCACCCAGCGGGTGAACAGCTCGCGAAGCACCGGGTTCTCGAGAATCTTGTCGGAGAACGCGACGGAGAAGTCGGGCGCCGTGCGGATCTCTTTGATGGCCTCGAGCATGTTGAGGCCGTCCGCCGGCGAGAGCGCTTCCGCGAAGACTTGATTGTTTCGCCCCGCGAACTGCCGGAACTGCGCTTCGGTGAAACGCAAAGTCTCACCGGGCGCGCCCTTCGCCTCAGGCGTTCGGGCCGCACCAACATTTTCGCGCACCGGACCGGTGAAACGATTTCCGCCGAGCTGATCGAGTCTCTTGACCATTTCAACCTACCTCTTGTTCTGCAGCCATCTCGACGAGCTTCGCAATGCGCCCGCCGACCATCTCACGCGTGTCATGCGCGTCATGCGCGATCACTGTCTCTTCGAACAGTTGTCCGGCGATCGCTTGTCCCGCCTTGCCGACGGCGATCGCGGTCGAGACCACGCCCATTTTTTTCAGCGAGAATTCTTGCCCTTGAAGCCCGGTCGTCGGCGCAACACTGGTGGCCAACAAGAAGAGCTTCGGTCCGCCTCGCCCCGGATTATCCGCATAGATCTTGCGCTGGGTTTCGAACATGCCGAGGTCGTTCGCTTGTCCGACGACCGGTTGATACGCATGTTCCGGCCTCCAGGCCGCCATCTTTTGACTGAGCCACTCCCTGTTCGCGGGATCAGGGAAGGTCTTGCGATTCTTGAACGCGCGGAAACGTTGCAGCTCGAGATCGAGATCCTGCACCGCTTTGCCCGCTTCACCCGGTTTGCCCATGTCGCGCAAAACGAGGATCTCTTCGTCGTAAACGATCGCCGAGTACGACACGCCCGCGCGCGCCAGAGCCTGCGTCGACACCACGAAGTCTTCTTCGAGCAATTCGATCTCGGCGTTCGCCTTCGCGAACATCACCGGACGAAAGTCATGACCGATACGGCCGCACGCCGCGCAGACTTGTTCTTGGCGTCCGACGATGTTGAAGGCGACCGACGCCTGCACATCCTCGGGCTTCATGTTCTCCTTCTCCATGGCGGCCAAGATCTCTTGGACCTGGAGTTGGATCAGCGGTTCGAGCCGCTGGAGCATCATCGCTGCGGTTTCGCGGAGCGGTGCTTCCGTCTTCGCCTGCACGTGCTGCATCTGCCGCACGGTGTTCGGCATGCGCAGCGAGGGCGCCGGTTTCAACGCCGGTTGTTTCTGGAGCTCGCGTTGCGGCTGCAGCACGGGCGCCGCCGTCTCCAGCTCTTGCTGTTTTTCAGGCTGAATGATCGGCCCGCCGCCGCTCCCTACTCTTTTGTCGCTCATGCTTGCGGCGCCTCCTCATGGGTTTCGTCGTCACCCCACAACGTGTCGGCGATCAGGCGCGACGCGACCAACCACTGTTCGGCCGCACCTTTGACGGTGAGCAGCCAATCCGGCGGAACGTTTTCGAGGACACGATCGTCGAGCCCGAAGAAACACTGCTCCGCGAATTCGATCGCCGCGTACAACGCTTCGGCCTCGACGGTCGGCAACACGTCTTCGCGCTGGAGCTCGTTTTGTTTGCGCGCCACCGTGAGCACGCTCTGCATGGCGTCGCCGAGCTCGCGAAGTGATCCGAGCATACTGGCCAAAAGATCAATCGCTTCCGGCTCCGCGATCGGCATGCCGAGCGTCAGTTGCATCGGCACTTGCTGCAGCGTCTTCGTCAGCTCGCGTCCGCGATCGAGCGCGATTTGGATGCCGGGATCCGCGTCGACTTGTTTGCCGACGATGTTGACCACGAAAAGGTCGGCACCGATCTTTGGATCAGCATACTGCTGGTGCATCTGCGCGACGAGGTTATCGAGCGCGACCGAATCACCCGCGTATTTCGGGTTCAGACTGACGCGCAACACGTCGGTTTCACGGTCGACCGAGGTCTGCGTGTCGAACTTGGAGATCAGCCACTCGTAGAGGCGCGAGTCGAGCTCGTCGAGCGGCGCGAACGGTGTGGCCAACGCGCGGCGCAGCACGGTGTCCGCGTCTTCGTCGACCTCGAGCACCGTGTTGCCGGTGCCCTGAAGCTTCAAGCTCTCGAGCAGGATCGGCTCCGCGTATTGCGCGAGGGTGTCGCCCGAAAGATCTTTGAACTCCGCCGTCGCGCACAGATTGCGCGAGCCGATTTCGGCGATCGCGTCGATCATCAGCTGCTTCGGAGACGCGCCGACCGGCTCTTCGAAGTCGAAGACGAACTGCACGTTGACGTAGTTCGGCGAACCTTTGCGCGCGCCGAGAATGTCCGCGAGCATCTGCGCGCCATCCGGGTTGTTTTTGCGGAGATCTTTTACGCCGCGCAAAACGACGAGGCGCGGATGGGCTTCGATCGGTTCTTTGCCCTGCTCCGGCTCCGGCGGTTGATAACCGGGCTCGTAGGTCTTGAGCGTCTCGATCGACAGCGGTCCGTTTTGGCCGAACGCCGCCGCTGCGCTCGCACCCATCGCACCGCCGCCCATGCCGCCCGCGTTGAAGCGGCCGAGCTCCACGTATTCGACGAGCGCTTCTTCGCCGAGCACCGTCTTCGCGTATTTTTCGAGCGCTTCTTCTTTACCGTGACCCTGCCGTCCGACGATGGCGAACAGCGGCGCGAAGCTCCACGCCGGAGACTCTGATCTTCTGGCCAGCTCCACGAAACCATCGAGCTGCGGTTCGTGACCCGCGAGCGCCGACGGCATCTCTTTGCGAACTTTTTGCTGCAGCTCGGTCTCGCCGACGGGCGCACGCGATACCGCGAGCGTCCGCGCTTTGATCTCGGAGAGCGTCTTCGCGCCGTCCTTGGTGAGCGCGCGGCCGGCGAGCGCACGCATCTCGCCGGACAAGGTCTGCTTCATGCCGACGACGATCGAACGCTGCAGCGGCGTGAGATCGCCGCGCTCCGTCAGATCGCGGAACGCCTCGATCCCGAACTGCGTACCGAGCTGGGCCTGTAGCCACAGCTTCTGCTCGGCAGGGAGCCCCGTGAAACGTTTGTCCGCGAGATCGATCATCCCGCGACTCGCGCCGGTTGTGCGTGTGAACGTCATTCGTTCTTAACCTTTGACGACCATCTCCGGAGCCTTCTCGAGCTTCCACTTGATCTCGCCGCCGTCATAGAACGGTCCGATGATCACGCCGCCTTTCGGGTGCGGAATCGCCGTGAGGTTCTTGCCGAGCAAGCCGAGATCGCCGCGATCTTTCCACGCGGGACGTTCGAGGCGCGGATCCAAGCTGAGAATGCCGCTCCGTTCGTAGAGCAAGAAGCCGTTCTCCATCAGCTCGGCGCCGCCGACCAAACGGATGCGCGAGAAGTCGTCGCGATACGCGCCCGCGAAAGCGATACCCGAACGCATGTCGGTGCCGGGACGGAACTCCTTCTTCACCGGATCGTAGATATCGACCTCGGCCGAAGCTTTGGAGAACGTCGAGCCCTGCGGATTGGTCGCGGTCATCTCGCCGCCGATGATGTGCAGATGTTCGCCCTGCTTCACTGTCGCTGCGCGGCAACGCGGCGTGCGCGGTGCGTTCGCGGTGACGTCCCAATCGTTCTTCACCGGATCGTACACGTAACCTTGATTCTCGATCCGTTTGCCGACGCTGCCCTTCGTTCCCGAAGGTGTGGTCCACGTTCCGTCGAACTGATCTTTGACGATGCGACGGCCGCCCCACATCAACACTTGGCCGCCGACCGATCCAAAAGACGCATCACCGAGCGCGTAGGGCGGCGCTTTGACCGCTTTCCACGGGCTGTGGTCTTCGTCGCCGTCGATCGCTTCGCGCTCCGGCTCCCAGATATGTGCGGTGATCTTCGGCTTCTTCGCGGTGTCGTCGTCCGGCAGCGAGATGCCGATGAACATCACGCGTTTATTGCCGACCGCTTCACCCTGTTCGTTCTTCGGCTCGTCGATCGGCGTCGAATAGACGAAGTGCGCCATCTCCAGCTCGGGCGGGAGCTTCACTTTGTTGAAGGTGTCTTCTTCCGCGTGAACGCCGGGGTTCAGGATCAACAGCTCGTTGTTCGAGACGAAGTCGTCACGGTTGTACATCATGAAGCTTCGGCCGCCGACGACGCCCGAACCCATCATGCGCATCTCACCGCCCCACGGATTCGCGGGGATTTGACCGTTGTAGTCGTAGAGCTGCGGCGGCGGGTTCTTCAACACCATCTGGATGTTGAAGTCGCTCGCGTCGAAGCCCGGCGGGAGGCGGCCTTTGTTGTCTTTGAACGCCTTCTCGATACGGGCCAACGCTTCGCCTTCGATCGGCGCCGACAGGTTCACGGCAAACTTTTGTTCGTCCGCGGCGTCGCTGATCACGTCGTCGATGACGCCGTTCAACACTTGCGAGACCATGGACGCGACCGGGCGCGCACCATAGTCGTCGTTCGCGGCGAGGCGCGCGACGAGATCGCACAAATCCGGCGCCGGCGGCTCGATGGCCACCACTTTGCCGAGCTTCGCCGACTCTTCCATCGCGGTGTTGAAGATCGATTGAATCTCGATCTTGGCGATCTTCTTGCGCGCTTCTTCGGAGAGCGGATCGAACGCGCAGATATAGTCGATGCGGCTGTCCGTGTGCGTCGCGAGCGCGGCCGAAGCTTCGTCGCGATACGCTTTTCGGCGCGCATCACCTTGGAGATGTTTTGCTTTGTCGTGGCCGGAGTTCGTCGCGATGTTGACGATCACCTGGCCGCCGAGCTCGAGCACTTCGTTGTCGAGCTCGATCCGTCCCGACTGGAAGAAGTTGTTGAACACGTTCCAAAACTTCGCCGCGACCTCCTGCGGCATCTTATCGGGCTCGTCGATGTGGATGATGATCGGGCGTTTATCGCCGAAAGTCTTGGCGATGAACTCCGGCGAGAACAAACACTCCTGATCCCAACCCGCATAACCGCGGCCGATGCCGACGATCTTGCCGAGCTTGGTCATGTCGCTGATCGCCGCGCAGTCGATGAAGATCATCGCCTTCGGATTGCCGTGGATGGCCTCCGCTTCGGCCTTCGACATCAACGTCTTGCCGACGCCGGGTGGCCCCGCGAACAGCTTCACCAACGGCTTCTTCTGCAGCTTCAGCTTCGAGGTGGCGACCTTGTAAAAGCGCGCCGCGACGTCCTTTGCGTCTTCCTGCTCGATGATCTTCGTGTCGAGGAACGAACGGAAACGCGCGGTTTCCTCGTCGACCTTCTTCGTCGTCGGCACGTCGACCGCGCCCGTGCGCAGCGCCGCTTGGCTGTTGAACACGCCGGCCGGCTGCTGCTTCGGTCCTTGGAGCGAGCGCAACATCTCGAACAACATCGCTTTGCGACCAGGATCAGACTTCGCCGCCTCTTGCGCCAAAGTCTGCACGGACAGCTCGCCGCCCGGAGCTTTGCCTTCCAATTCGGTGGCCAGCGCGTGCCACGCGGGATTGTCGACAAAACTTTGTGCAGAAAACTTTTCGGTCTTCATCTTCGTTCCTCTAGGCCTCGCCGCGATTTTGCGCGGACAGCGCGGTCATCTGATCCAAGAAATCCTGATCAACGGGCTGTTTGGCGAAATTCCACGCCTCGACCAGCTCACTCTTCAAGCGCGTGATGTCGTGGCCCTGATCTGCGGCTGCTTGGATTTTGTCGGCCCACTTCTCGAGCCGCACATCGAACATCTGCTTCTTCAGCTTCACCACGAACACTTGGCTGACGACCGCGCCCTGCGATTTTTTGGCGCGCTCGTACTCACCTTGATACGCGGCGAACGATTCACCTTCGGACGCACGCGACTCCATGTGGATGCGCATCTTTTCTGCGAGCGGCGTGAAGACCGCGTCGTTGCCTTTGCGGCCGAGCTTGGTCGCGGCGTCGCGGTATTCGGCGATCAGATCGTCGAAGTGTTCGCCGGCGGCGACGCGCGTTTTGATCTTCTCGGGCCAATCTTTGAAGCGCGTCTCGAGCACAGCGAGACGGCTCTCGCGAACCAAGGTCTCGTCGATCGGTTTGTTGCGCGCCTTCGAAGACTCGACCAGCTCCGCCGACAGCTCATCGAAGAGCTCGCCTTTTTGCGCGCGCGTTTTGATCTCGTCGGGCCACTTCGCGATGCGCACGTCGTGCATCTTGGCGGTCATCTCGTCGATGAACGTCTGCGGTAAACCTTCCGTGAGATCGTCGAAATTCTGCCCGCGTTCGGCGCGGCGCTGCACCTTCACCTGCTGATCGCCGGTGCGCTCCATCTCTTCGCGGATGGCGCTCGCTTGTTGTTCCTTCTCGGCGAGCGCTTCACGTTTGAGGCGATCTTCGCGACGTTGATCGAGCGCCTTTTTGTCCTTCGCATTGCCGACACCTTCCTCGGGCGAAGGCACCAGCACCGGATCACTCTTGTCGGCGGCGAAACGGAAGACGTGCGAGAAATCTTCTTTCGCCCAGACGCGGACGTCGGCCGAAGTCGCCAGCAACACACCTTTGATGTGGCCGTTGGCCTTGAGCTCCGTGAGCGTCTCCACCAGCTCGGCTTGCACCTGCGCCGGCTGATTCTCGAAGGAGACGAGCATCAGATGACGCGGCTCTCCCCCGGCGAGCAGATTGGACAGCTCCTCCGCGAGATGTTCGCCGTTGGCACCTTGGAGCTGCTCGACGTCGATGCGCTCGATCGGACCGAGCTTCTCAGCGAGCTTCACCACCGCGCTCTCGAGGATCTTCTCCACCTCGAGCTGCAGCTCGGGTCCCGGCACCACCAGCGTGCCGACCGTGTTGTGCTCCATGTGTTCGAGCGCTTCGCACAACACGGCCTTGAACGGCATACCCGCGGACGCGAGATCGACCTCGCCGAGCGCGCTCTCCAACGCCGCTTGCCGCGCCTGCAGCGGTTGATCGTAGGTTTCGAGCAGCTCGACGGTGATCGGCGTCTCCGAGGTGATCGACGCCGCCAGCTTTGCGGCGAGCTCCTTCAGGCCCTCGAAAGACAGATCGAAACGTTCGGTGAGATACGCCGCGACGTCTTTCTTCGCCAGCGACTTGGTCGCCTCCGAAGGCTCCGCTTCGCCGTACGCTTTTTGGAGCAGCGCCTGAACCGACGGCACCACATCCTCGACGCGTTCGATCAATGTCGGGAGCTGCACTGTCCCCGGGGACAGGATGCGCGCCAGGTCTTTGTTGAATTGCCCGAGCTCCGCGAGCAGATCGAGATCGCGCGTCGTGGTGCACAAAACGCGTTGTCCGCGCAGCGCGCCGGGCGCATCGGACACGTTCGCCGTCGAGAGCAGGTAGTCGCGGAGCGCCGTCTGATTCGCCGCCGTCAAACGATCGACGTTGGTCAGCACCAAGCTCTCTTTGTCCGAGCCGAGGTACGCGTGCAGATCGCCTGCCGCGGGAGCATCGAGCGCCGTGACCGCGTCGCCTTGCAGCGCCGAGAGAAAGCCGTGCGCGAAATCGCCACCTGATCCTTGGACCAGGGCGGCGTTTCCGCCTTGAGCGATCGCCGCGAGCTCGTCCATGGCCGTCGACCACAGCGCGCTCGCCGCGGTGTAGCCGCTCGCTTCCACGGCCGCTTCGATCTCGCCTTCGCGCTCGTTGGCCCACGTTTTCAGCGTCTTTTCGACGCTCTTGATCTGTTTCGGGTCCAGCTTATCGAGCGTGACGAGCTCCGTCGCGCCGAGCAGCTTGAGACGTTCCGCCATCTCCGGGTTGAGCGCCGGACCGGCGTTGACCAACAACAGCTTCTTGCGACCGCCGAAAGAGTGGCGGGCGATCATTTCGATCAAGCCGCCGCTGACGCGATCGAAGACCACGGCACCTGGCACTTTGGACAGCTCGAAGGTCGAAGTGTGAACCGGGATCTTCGCGGTCTCGAAGGCGCGCACCGTCTGGCGCGTCGACGCCTTGGAGATCCAATTGCCATCGCGCTGCTGGCGATCGGCGGAGCGCGCGAGCAGCTCGACCAGGTTGCCCGAAGGCAGCACCATCGCTTCGAGCTGCGCGTCGAGCGGATGTTGTTCGGGCTCGACCCCTTCCTCTGCAGGAAGAAGCGCTTTCTCCGGGCGTTTGCTGCGTCCCGCGAGCAGATCGATCATCTGCCCGACCCGCGGCTCGAGCTCTTTCGGCGGACCTTCTTCGGGCGGATCTTGCCGCCGTTTGATCAACAACGACTCGAGCGGGCTGTATTCGGCGATCGTTCCGACATCGCGCGCCTGCCCGGCGACCGAGTCGTACGCTTTGATCACCGCGAGGTAACGTTCGACGACGCGGCGATCGGGATCGTTCGCCGTGGCCTTCTGCAGGACATCGGCGATCGCCTGCGCTTCGACGAGCCCGCGCGGATCACTTTTGATCTGGTTCCCCAGCGCGCGCTGGAGGAAGGAGCTCCAGCGGTCTGGTAACATTGCAGTGACGGCGCGGAAGGGAACTGTCGCCATGCGCTCGTCACCCTGAATATACGAGATGGTAGGAGAATGCCATCGGTTCAGATGTTTTTACGCGCGGCGCTCCGAAATGTTCCCTCTCACAATAAACCACCTGCATTTGCGGAGGCTTAGATCCCGAGCAAGCTCCCGATTCCCGTGCGTTCCAGCTCGCTCGGACGCGGCGTGTTACACGGTCCGACCGCTTCGACGTGCTCGAAGATCGCGCCCTCGTCGAGCATCTTCGTCGTGCCGACTCGGGTGACTCCCGAATCCCAAGCCGGATCGCGCGGACCATTTTGAGCGACCACCCCGCGCGCGGTCTGGGTCGCGACGCTGACCGAGACGCGATCGAGCGAGGCGGCGGTGATCGTCGTGCCGGCGAGCTCGAACAAAACGCCGGTGCGTTCGTTGTCCTCGAGCGTGACGTCGCGAAGGACGGTGCCTGCGGTGGAGCGCACCACCTGCACGCCGTCCCCGATCTGGTAGGGCACGCCTTCGATCACCCGCGTCGCGCTGATCGTCTCGCCGATCGACGCGTCGTGCACGATCGCTTCTTCGGTCTCCACCAAGACGAGCCCGGCGAAGCTGTTCCGAAGGATGGTCCCCGAAAGCTCGAGCGTACGAACGTTCTGCGCCCAGACGGCGGCGTTGTCGTTGTTCGTGGCGTCGATGTTCGCGAGGACAGCTCGCCCATTCAACGCCAAGAGCCCGTAACCTTCGTTCTCGCAGAGGCGGAGGCGATCGCTGGTCAACGTCGAGCTGCGCGTGACCACGCCGTAGGCCGGGAGAAGGATGCTGCCTTGAAACGTGCGGCAGGCCGCGACTTCGTTGAGCGTCACGTCGCTCGATTCGATGCCGATGCCGAGCGCGAGATTGTCGGAGCTCGAGCCGCTTTGCCAAGTCACGGTGCTGGTCACGAAGAGCGCACCGGTCCCCGCGAAACCGGAGATGGTGACGCTGTCCAAGTTCGCGCTGTGCACGCCGACCAAGATCAAACCGTGCGTCGCGTGCGATGCGGGAACGGCGTTGTTCGGAACGGCGGACGCGTTGGCCACAGTGACAGGTCCCGTCAAAGCGACGCTGTTCATACTCAAGTACGCCGAGCCTTCGACCGCGATGCCCGCGCCGAGCGTGGTCTCGATGTTCAGCTCGTGAAAGACACGTTCGCCCTCGCCGCTCGAGTAGATCGCGGCGCGGCCCGGTGAGCGGATGCTGAGGTTGTCGATCTCGACTTGGCCCGCGCCTTCGGCCCGAAGAACCGCGAGCCCTTCTTCACCGATCACCTTCGACTCGGTTCGAGACTCTCCTTGGAGGCGCGTGCCTGCGGGGACTGTAAAACTGCCGGTGACTTCGCATTCACCGATGCGGATCGTGTCTCCGGACATCGCCGTCGCGAGCGCTTCGGTCAGCTCATCCGCTTCGCAGATGCCGCCCTCACCGCACGCGGCCGTGATGGATGCGGCACACAACGCGATGAAGAAGAGCGCGTTTCGAGCTGCGGTCACGAACGCGAGACTACCATTCGAACGCTTGTCTCGCGCCAAAGAGCGCGGTACCGCAGCGTGAGTGGTCAAGCTCACGTTCGCCAAAGACGTAAAACAAGCACTCGCCGGTGCACAGTCGGTGCTGGTGCTGGCGCCAAAAGCCGCGTTCGCGGAGAAGAGCTTTCCAAAGGTGTTCGGCTCGAAGATCCGCGGTCTCGCCGTCGAGCTCGCCGGCGACGCAAAGCCCGGAGATTTCGGCGCCGCGGCGAGCACGCTCACCGGGACCAAAGAGCCGAAGAAGCTGATCATCGGGGTCCTTCCGGACAAAGTTTCTCGATACAATTCACCCGCCCGTCCAGAGGCCATCTACAAACAAACATGCGCGGCGGGCCTGATCAAAGATGCCCGCGCGACGATCATCGTGATGCTCGATGATGCCGCACATCTGACCGCCGCGGTGAACGCCATCGGCCGTGCTTTCCCGATCTATACAGCGAAGAGCTCCGAAGAAAAGCGAGACCCGAAGATCACGATCGTGGCGGTGGATCGCAAAGGCAAAACGATCCCCATGACGCCGATCGCCCGCGAGACGATGATCGTGGCGCGCGAGGTCGCGGCGCTCGTCGACACACCCCCGACCGACATGAATCCGGAAGCGCTCTCGAACGCAGCACGCGCGATGTTCGAGGAGTTGGAGGACGTCGAGGTCCACGAGATCGTCGGCGAAGAATTGCTCGCGCAAAAGCTCGGCGGCATCCACGCCGTCGGACGGTGCGCCATGAAACCGCCGCGTTTGTTACGTGCGACGTACACCCCGAAACCTGGCAAAAAGACCAGTGACGAACACGTGGTGCTCGTCGGCAAAGGCATCACTTTCGACACCGGCGGCTTACACATCAAAGGGCGCGGGATGATGGAGACGATGAAAGCGGACATGGGCGGGGCGGCCGCGGTCACCGGCGCCTTCCGCGTGCTCGCCAAGCTCGGCGCCTCGCGCAAGATCTCGGTGGTCTTGTGTATCGCCGAGAACGCGATCGGCCCCTACGCCTACAAGCCCGATGACATCCTCTCGATGCACTCCGGCAAAACGGTGGAGATCAACAACACCGACGCCGAAGGACGCCTCTTGCTCGCCGACGGCGTCAGCTACGCGGCGCGTGAGCTCGGTGCGGACTACATTTTCGACGCCGCGACGCTGACCGGTGCACAACTGATCGCCACCGGCATGATGCACGCCGCGGTGATGTCCAACGACGCCGAGCTCGAGGACCTGGTCGTTGGATCAGGTTACGCCTCAGGCGATCTGATCCATCCGCTGCCGTTCGCGCCCGAGTTTTACCGCCAAGAGTTCAAGAGCCCGATCGCCGACATGCGAAACTCGGTGAAAGATCGTTCCAACGCGCAGACCAGCTGCGCAGGCCAATTCATCTACAATCACATCGAAGATACGAACGTGAAGTGGGCGCACGTCGACCTCGCGGGCCCGGCATTTCGCGGCGATCGCGGCACCGGTTACGGCGTGGCTTTGTTATCGGAAGCGGTCTCTCGTTTGTCGTCCTGATCGTCCGAATCTTCCGTGAACGCCGGACACGCCAACACCGGCTGCGGTGGATATTTTTTCTCGAGCGCCGTGCACATGATGAACGTCGAAGTTTTGGTGCGCACGTAGCGGTGCGCGGTGCAGCGGTGGCAGATCGAGCTGGGAAAAACGTCCTCCGAGATCACGCCTTGGCCCCGAGGACGATCTTGGTGATCTCCGCGGGCGCAAACAAACGCATCGGCGGTCCCCAAAATCCGGTGCCGCGGCTGACGTAGATCTTCGTCTTCTCGTCGTGATCGTACAGGCCCGCCATATAGGGCTGCGTCAGGGAGACGATCGCGCCGAACGGTTGGATCTGTCCGCCGTGCGTGTGGCCCGAGATCTGGAGCCCGACGCCGTATTTTGCGGCTTCGGTGATGGCCTTCGGTTGGTGCGCGAGGAGGATCAGCTCGCGATCCGGATCGCGATTTGCCGTCGCGGATGCGAGGCCGAGATCTTTCACCTTCGTCATCCGTGCCGCGGAGACGTCGTTGATGCCGGCGAGATCGATCGACACTTGGTCGCCGAGCCGCGCGTGCTCGTTTTGCAGCGTCTTGATGCCGTGTTTCTTCAGGAACGCGATCCAATCGCGCGCACCCGAATAATACTCGTGGTTGCCGGTGACAAAGTAGACGCCGAAACGCGCGTCGATCTTCGCCAAGAGAGCGACGGTATCGCCGAGCTTGTCGACGCTGCCGTCCACCAGATCGCCGGTGATCACCACGGCGTCTGCCTTCTGTTCGTTGACGCGTTCGACGATCCTTTGGATGAACTTGGTGTCGATCATCCGTTGTCCGACGTGTACGTCGGTGAGCTGCACGATCGTCATCCCGGAGAGCTCTTTCGGCATACGCTCCAGCTCGACTTGCACCTCTTTGACCTCGACCTCGCCGAGCCCGGACCTCAACGCAGCGGCCGACGCTCCGATCGCAGCGACGCCGGCGACTTTGACCGCGCCGTCGAGCAACATTTTGCGGCGCTCCGGATCCTCGACCAGCGTCCCAGCGATCAGCCGCGCGATGTCCACGCCCCACATGGCGAGCAAGAGATAAAACGCCGAGCCCATCCACACGAAGAGCGCGGTGGTGAACCATCCGAGCGAGTCCGAAGGCAAGGCGCGCCACAAGATCATGCCGAGCGGGAGCGCGACGGCGAGCAGCGCGAGGATCGTCCCGCCGGCGATGCGCACCCAAGTGGGCCAGGACGGATCGCGGAAGAGGCGGATCCAGATGTACCAGTGCACCGCGAAGTCGATTCCCAGGAAGACCGCGATGAAGAATACGAACCCGAGCACCCGCATTTTTGTGCACGTTATACGAGCAGATCGGGGTCGTCATTCCCGGCTAACACTTCTTCAATATGACCGCGCCGTGGTAACCAGCACGCGTGAGGATCGCCTGCATCGGAGGAGGCCCGTCGGGGCTGTACTTCGCCATCTTGATGAAAAAAGCGGATCCGCGGCATGAGCTCGTGGTGTTGGAGCGCAATCGCGCGGACGACACCTTCGGCTTCGGCGTGGTGTTCTCCGATGCAACGCTGGAAAATCTCGCGGCCGCGGACCCCGAGTCTTTCGCGAAGATCAGCGAGAGCTTCGCGCACTGGGACGATATCGAGACGTTCATCGGCGGCGAAAAACACACCTCCACCGGTCACGGCTTCGCGGGTATGTCGCGAAAGAAGCTCCTGGGCATCCTGATCGAAAGAGCAGGTGAGCTGGGCGTCGACCTCCGCTTCGAAACGGAGGCGGGCGATCCCGAAAAGTATCGTGACTACGATCTGGTGCTCGGCGCGGACGGCGTGAACAGCACGGTGCGCAAGCGTTACGAAGAACATTTTCGCCCGAATATTTCGCAGGGCAAAAACAAGTTCGTCTGGCTCGGAACGACGTTCCCCTTCGACGCGTTCACCTTCTATTTCAAAGAAAACGAACACGGCATGTTCCGCGTGCACGCGTATCGCTACGAGAAGGAGCGCTCCACCTTCATCGTGGAGTGCACCGAAGAAGCGTGGAAAAAAACCGGGCTGAAAGAGACCGACGAAGACGCGACCATCGTTTACTGCGAGAAACTCTTCGCCGAAGAGCTGCGCGGTCACCGGCTGATCAAAAATCGCTCTTTTTGGCGCTCTTTTCCCGTCGTTTACAACGAGAAGTGGCGACACGAGAACGTGGTGCTCATCGGCGACGCGGCCCACACCGCACACTTCTCCATCGGCTCGGGTACGAAGCTCGCCATGGAAGACTCGATCTCTTTGGCGGCCGCCCTGGCCAAAAGTCCAGCTGATCTTTCGACCGCAGTGTCCGCTTACGAGGCCGACCGCCGCCCGACGTTGAACAGCACGCAGCGCGCGGCCGAAGTGAGCCAAGCTTGGTTCGAGAACACGGAGCGATATCTTCCGCTCGCGCCGATCCAATTCGTGTTCAGCATGCTCACGCGTTCTTTGCGCGTGACGCACGAAAACTTGAAGGTGCGCGATCCGGTGTTCGTGGAGAACGTCGATCGTTGGTTCGCGCAAGGTGCAGGCCTCGATCAGCCGCGCCCGCCGATGTTCACGCCGTATCGGCTGCGTTCGATGCAGCTCGAGAATCGGGTCGTCGTCTCGCCGATGTGCCAGTACTCCGCAGAAGACGGGACGATCGACGACTGGCATTTGGTCCACCTCGGGAGCCGCGCGATCGGCGGTGCAGGCTTGGTGATCACCGAGATGACTGACGTCAGCGCGGAAGGACGCATCACGCCGGGCTGCGCGGGCCTCTACAAACAAGAACACGTGACCGCGTGGAAACGGGTCACCGAGTTCGTGCACCGCCACTCGAGCGCGAAGATCGGGATGCAGCTGGCGCACGCGGGCCGCAAAGGCGCGACCAAGCTTCCCTGGCGCGGCAGCGACGTTCCGCTCGAAGAAGGATCTTGGCCGCTCCTCGCGCCGTCGCCGCTGCCTTTTTATCCGCACTCCCAGGTGCCGCGCGAGATGAACCGCGCGGACATGGACGAAGTGAAGCGCGACTTCGTGCGGTCGACCGCGATGGCCGCAGAAGCGGGCTTCGACATGATCGAGCTGCACGCGGCGCACGGCTATTTGTTGGCGACATTTTTGTCGCCGCTGACCAACCGGCGCACCGATGAATACGGCGGCTCGATCGAAAATCGGCTCCGTTACCCGCTCGAGGTGTTCGAAGCGGTTCGGGCTACCTGGCCAAAGGATCAGCCGATCTCGGTGCGTATTTCCGCGGTCGACTGGCATCCCGACGGCAACGACAGCGAAGACGCAGTGGTCGTCGCGCGCGCATTCAAAGCGCTCGGCTGCGACATCATCGACGTCTCCGCCGGCCAAACGGTGCCCGAACAAAAGCCGGTCTATGGCCGCCTCTTCCAAACGCCGTTCGCCGAACGGGTGCGCATCGAAGCAGACATGCCGGTGATGACCGTGGGGAACATTTCCTCCTGGTCCGACGTGAACAGCATCCTCGCCGCGGGTCGCGCCGATCTTTGCGTCTTGGCGCGCGCACATCTGTTCGATCCCTACTGGACGCGCCACGCGGCGAACGAACAGGGATGGGAGATGGACTGGCCGAAACAGTACGGCTCCGTGCGGCGTTACGTGGGCCGTTTCAAGTAGCTCGCTCGAGCTGTCACCTTTTGGGGGGCTCGTTCGTGTCTTCGGGTATATGGACACGATCATCGTCGGCGGCGGAATCGCCGGACTCACTGCAGCCACCTATCTCGCGCGCGCCAAAAAGAAGGTGCTGGTGCTCGAACGATCGAAAGATCTCGGAGGCCGCGCGCGTACTGAAAATGACGGCGGATTTTTCCTCAATCTCGGCGCACACGCTCTGTATCGCGGAGGCGCGGCACAAGCGGTGCTCGCCGAGCTCGGTGTTCCCACGCACGGACATTATGTGGCCGGCACCGGCGCGTATGCGATCGCCGGCGGCAAGCTCCACACCTTGCCGAGCGGACCGCTCTCCTTGATCACCACCGGCCTCCTCTCTTTGGGCGCCAAGCTCGAGGTCGCGCGTGTGCTCGGGACGCTCGGCAAAGAAGCCAAAAAGCTCGCGCCCGAACAGACCCTGGCCGAATGGACAGCCCAAGCGGCCGCTGATCCGGCGGCCAGGTCCCTGGTGGAAATGTTGGCGCGGATCGCCACCTACGGCTCCGATCCGTCTTCGCTCTCGGCGATCGCCGGCGTCCGGCAGATCGCGACCGCGCTGCAACACGGCGTTGAATACGTCGACGGCGGGTGGAGCACCTTGGTCGGCGGGCTCACCGAAGCCGCGAAAAAAGCGGGCGTACGCTTCGAATCGTCCGCACGGGTGACCAAAGTCGGCGACGGCGTAACTTTGGAGGATGGGCGTCACCTGTCCGCAAGCACAGTCATCCTGACGGTTTCGCCGAAAGATGCCGCGGCCATGTTCAGCGGGGCGGCCCACGAGCTGCTCGCCGATTTTGCGGCGCGGGCGGTGCCGGCGGTCGCGGCTTGTCTCGACATCGGTTTGTCGTCGTTACCGAAGCCGAAATCGTTTGCGGCGTTCGGCACCGATCAACCGATCTATGTTTCGGTGCACTCCAAGGTGGCCAAGCTCGCGCCGGACGGAAGCGCGCTGCTCCATTGTTTGAAGTACCTCGATCCGCACGCTCCGCAGGATGCGGCCGCGGATGAGCGCGAATTGGAGGATGCAGTCGAGCTCTTGCAGCCGGGCTGGCGGAGCGCGATCGTGAAGAAGAGGTTTTTGCCGCGTATGACGGTGATGAACGCGTTGATCCCGCCCGCGAAGAGCGGCGCGCCGCATCGCCCGGGGATTCGGTTTCCGGGTACGGCGGAGAACGTCTTCTTCGCCGGTGATTGGATCACCTCGGACAACATGCTCGCCGACACCAGCTTTGCGAGCGCCAAACAAGCGGCGCATGCGGCGCTCGCGTTGCTCGAGAAACACGAGGCACGTGCCGCATGATCTCCGGACTGGAAACCGCGTTCACGGAGCATCGAAAACATCTGTGGGGCCTCCTGTACCGAATGACAGGGAGCGCCGCAGATGCGGACGACCTGCTCCAAGAGACGTTCGCCAAAACGATCGAGCGCCCGCCCCCGCGCCTCGATCTGCCGCTGAAACCGTGGCTCGCGCGGGTGGCTTTGAACCTGGCGCGCGATCACCTGCGGGCGCGCAAAAGAAGCGCGTACACCGGGCCGTGGTTGCCGGCGCCGATCGAGACCTCCGCCGACGAGCTCGACCAAACCGCGCCGCCGTCTTTCGATCGCGGTGCGGAGTGGCGTTACGATCTGCTCGAGAGCGTCTCGTACGCGTTTTTGCTGGCGCTCGAAGCGATGACGCCGGCGCAACGCGCGGTGTTGTTGTTGCGCGACGTCTTCGACTATTCGGTGCGCGAAACGGCCGAAGCTTTGGACCTCAGCGAGGCGAACGCCAAACAGCTCCACCTGCGCGCGAAAAAACGCATGGACGCGTATCATCGAACGCGCAGGCCGACCTCGACCGAGGTGCGTCTCGAGAACATGACCGTGCTCGGCGCGTTGGTGCAGGGGCTCGTGATGCAAGACGTGGCGGCGATCGAAGCGTTGCTCGCACACGATGTGCGTTCCCTGAACGACGGCAACGGCGAGTTCGTCGCGGCGACGCGGCCGATCCACGGTGCACACAACGTGGCGCGTTTTCTCGTCGGGGTCACCAAGAAGGGCGGCCAGGAGGGTCACTTCGAGGTTCGCACCGTCAACGGTTTACCGGCGATGTTGCTGGTCTACTCCGGCGAGCACGGACGCATCGCCCGCAAAGCGGTGTTTTCGGTGGAGCTGAACGCAGAAGGACGCGTGCAAACGGTCTACACCGTGCTGGCGACGCGCAAATTGCTTGGGCTTCAGTTCGCTTCGCCGGAGATATAGCGCGGAAGCTCGTCGCTGGAGCCGATTTTCCAACCTGTCCGAGAGTACAGTTTGGTCGCCTTGCCGCCGTTCGTCATCTCCAAACACAGGTCGAAGGGACGCGGGGCTTCGCACGCCCAGACCCGCGCGCGATACTCGACGCGTTCATCTTTTTGGAGATAGTGGACGGAGAGCTTTTCGCCGGAGACCTTCCAGTCGAAGAGGCTGACTTCAAGCTGGTAACGCGAGCCGAAGAACGACGCGCCCTTCCCTTCCTCGCGGAAGATCATGCCGTGCACGTGTTCGCGCGGATTGAGCGCGATCCGTTCGACCCAAGGGCGGTTGTGGATCAGGTCCGTATCGAGCGACGCGACCTCCCCGCCCAAACACGATTTATAGAGCAAGTAGAGGACGACAAAAGCGAGCGCGAGGATCTTCGGCCAATTCTTCTTCGCGAGCATCGGTTCATCATGGACTCAAGTCGGTGATATCGTCGAGGGCCGATGCCGCTCTTCCTTCTCGCGCTGATGGCGGCCTACGCAGCGGACGAAAACACCCTCACCGCCGCGGAGAAAAAGCCCATCGGCGTTCTCCTGATCACGCCGACCGGAAACGTCGCCAGCACCTCCAGCTCGGAGCTGATCCGGATCGTCGGCGGTTTGCTCGACGCACACACCGACCTGGTACCAGCGCTGATCGATCCGGTCTCGGTCGCGAGCTGCCGCGGGCGCATCGCGTGTTTCGCCACCAGCAGCTCGGTGGACACCGCCGGCGCACGACACCTCTTGGTGCTCTCGAACTTCACCGGCAAAAACGCGCCGGATCGGCTTTCGGTCTTGTTGATCGACGTCGAAGCCGCCAAGCGGATCATCGCCGACATGCCGCGCGAGGCCGAGGATGATCTGGAGCTGGACGCACGTTTGGGCGACGGGGCCGTGCTCGCGCGACCGAAGTGGGTGGTGTTGGCCAACGCGGACGAGACCCGCGCTTATTTACGGAAGGTGTTCGAGGAGGAGCTGAAACAGAGCTTCGAGGCCACCGGACATTGGGAACCGTACGGAACGATCGCTCTCGAGCTCGAAGAACCGGGCTTCGCGATCGAGCTCGACGGCCGCGCGCTCGGCGTGACCAAAGCCGCGCCGGCGAAGATCGCCGGTGTTTTGCCGGGAAAACGAACGTTGCGCCTCACCCATCCGAGCTACGAACATGAGCCGACCGAGGTGCTGGTCGAACGCGGCGCCCTTCTCTCTTTGACGCCGGATTTGAAGATCAAAGCTGGTCCTTCGGCCACTGTCCGTTCGGCCATCTTTTGGTCCGGCCTGGCGCTCGCGGCCGGTGGGACCGCGCTCACGGCGATCGCGGTCACCGGCGGCAACAGCTCGAGCGAGCTGCTCTGTGTCTCGGCCTCGGGGGGCGACTGCATGGATCGCCGCTCCTTCGCCCGCAGCGACCAACCCGGCGGCGCCCCGGCTTTCGGCGAAAATGCACGTCCCGGCGGCTTCTTGTTCGGGCCGGCGGGTTACAGCTTGGTCGCGGCCGGCGGAATGATGGCGCTCCTCGCCTTGATCTTCGAGGAGGAGGATCGCTTCCCGTGGATCGAGCTCGCCGCGGGTGTCGCCGCAGGTGTGTTGTCTTACGGCCTCTCCGCGGCGTTCGACGAAGGCACCGGATTCTGAGTATGCTTTTCGGCGTGCGGCGTTTCTCTCTCGTGTCGTCGATCTTCGCGGCCTCCCTTTTGGCGTGCGGCGATCCGTCGATCGAAGCCCGCGACGGCGGGATCATGGACGCAGCGGGCAGCGCCGATCCTCCACAAAAACCGACGCTCGACGCACCGCCCTCGAGACAACCATGGCGCATCGTCACTCTGCACGGCCGCGCCCCGGGAGCACGTCGAGTGATCGTCGAAGGCGGCGGCAACCCGATCGCCAGCCCTGTCCTTCCGGACAATAGTTTCTGCGTCGACGTCGAGCTCGACGAACCGGACACCTATCAGCTCACGGTGCTCGCTCAAGGCTCCGACGGCCAGCTCTCCGAACCGACCGCGGCCGCCTCGGTCACTTTCGACGTCACTGCGCCCGGTATTCCCGGGCTCTCCACCTGTACCGGCGCCGATCCCGCAGGTTGCCAGTCGACGGTGGAGATCTGCGACAACAACCGCGACGACGACTGCAACAACTTGGTCGACGCGCGCGACCCCGACTGCGCCAACTGCACCGATGATGCCTTCGAACCGAACGACGATCACAACGCACCGCGCATCGATCCTGGTCGAAAGGACAGTCTGCGGATCTGTCCCGCGAACATCGACTATTACGGCGTCTACGCGCGCGAAGGCGAGACGATCACCGCCCGCGCCTTTTTCGTCCACGCGCAAGGCAACATCGATCTCGAGCTGTTCGGCCTGGACCGCCAGAGCATCATCGCGCGCGCAACCAGCCTCGATGATGATGAGACGTTGACGCACACCGCGACCGTCACCGGCGAATACGACTTACGCGTCTTCTCCGCGGATGCCGCAGCGAACGATTACGCTCTGGATCTCCGCATCGAATAGTGACTTGTTGACGGGCATGGAAGAGCTCGCCCGCCTCGACGCCACCGCCCTCGCTCAGCTCGTTCACAAGAAAGAAGTGAAGCCGATCGAGCTGGTCGAAGCCGCGATCGCGCGCGCCGAAAAAGTGAACGGCACGCTCAACGCGATCGTCACACCGATGTACGAGATCGCGCGCGACCTAGCCAAAAACCTCGGGTCCCGGATCGGCAAAGCCGATCCTCCCGGCGCCGCGAGTCAATCGCGGCTTGCCAGTGCCAACGGGCCGTTCACCGGCGTGCCCTTCCTGCTGAAGGATCTGATGGGCATGTACGAAGGCGTGCGGATGACCGGCGGCTCACGCGTGCTCAAAGACTTCGTCGCCAAACATCACAGCGAGCTGACGATCCGTTTCTTGCGCGCCGGCCTCATTCCCATCGGCCGCACCAACACCCAGGAGCTTGGCATCTTGCCGACGACGGAGTCGGTGTTGCTCGGGCCCGCAAAAAATCCCTGGAACATCGCTCATTCCACCGGTGGCTCTTCCGGAGGCTCGGCCGCTGCGGTGGCTGCGGGGATCGTGCCCATGGCGCACGCGAACGACGGCGGTGGCTCGATCCGCATCCCCGCGTCGTGCTGCGGTCTGTTCGGGTTGAAACCGACGCGCGGGCGCAATCCGCTCGGTCCCGATCTCGGCGACGTGATGAACGGCCTGGTGGTCGAACATTGTGTCTCGCGTTCGGTCCGCGACAGCGCACGTTTGCTCGATGCGACGCACGGCATGGACATCGGCGCGCCCTACGATGCGCCGCCGCGCCTCCGTCCTTATGAAAACGAGCTGGGCGCGGACCCAAAAAAGATGCGCATCGCTTTCACCACGGTTTCGCATACGGGCACCTTGATCGATCCCGAGTGTGTGGCCGCGGTGGAGAAGACCGCGAAGCTCTGCGCGGAGCTCGGTCATGAGGTCGTTGAGGCGCATCCCGGTCTCGATGGTGCGCAGATCTCGCAAGCGTTTCTCTCGGTGTGGATGGCGGGCACGGCTGCGGAGCTCGACACGATCGCGCTGGAGAACGACAAAGTGATCACCGAAGCCGACGTCGAGCCGCTGACCTGGGCCGCCGCGGAGCTCGGGCGTGGGGTGAGCGCCGCACAATATTTGGTGGCCATCCACCAGCTCCAAAAAGTCGGCCGCGTGCTCGGCCATTTCTTGGAGAAATACGACTTCTGGCTCACGCCGACTTTGGCCGAGCCGCCGCTGCAGCTCGGTGTGTTGAAAGAACCGGAGGGGATGCCGCTCGCGCCGTTGATGCGCTCCGCCGAATATCTGCCGTTCACGCCGATCGCCAACTTCTCCGGTGTACCGGCGATGAACGTTCCCCTGTACTGGAGTACAGGTGGCCTTCCGACCGGGTCTCACTTTTTTGCGAAGATGGGCGGCGAAGACAAGCTCTTCGCGCTCGCGGCGCAGCTCGAACGCGCGTTGCCCTGGGCCGGCCGCCGCCCGCCCGTATCGGCGATCTAAATCCATGGTGCGCTGGGGAATCCTGGGCGCGGCGAACATCGCACCGCGGATCATCTCGGCGATCCGCGCGGCGAATGCAGGCACGGTCGCGGCGATCGGCAGCCGCACGCTGGAACGTGCACAGAGCTTCGCACGCGAACAATCGATCCCGCACGCCTACGGATCTTACGAAGCGCTGCTCGCCTCAAAAGAGATAGACGTCATCTACAATCCGCTCCCGAACAGCTTACACGCCGAGTGGTCCTGCCGTGCGCTCGAAGCCGGCTTCCCGGTGTTGTGCGAAAAACCGTTCACCACCACGCTCGCCGATGCACGCCGGGTCGCGCGGGTCGCACGCAAGATGAAGCTGCCCGTCGCGGAGGCGTTCATGTACCGCTTCCATCCACTTTGGGATCACGTGCGCGCGGTGATCGAAGGCGGGCGGATCGGTGCCTTGGTCTCCATCAGCTCACGCTTCACCTTCTTCAACGACGATCCCGCGAGTATCACCGCGAGCCTGGAGCTGGGCGGTGGTCCGTTGATGGACGTCGGTTGTTATAGTGTCGATCTTTCGCGGCAGCTCGCCGAGAGCGAACCGCGGCGCGCGACCTCGATCTCCACCGGCGAAACATTTTTCGGCGCGATGTATTTCGACAACGGCGTGCTCGCCAATCTGGAGTGCAGCATCGCCGCCTTTGAGCGGCACGGCGCGGAGATCGTCGGGACACACGGTTCGATCGAGATCGCTTCGCCCTGGTTTCCAGGGCTCGAGGAAGCGCGTTTTGTGCTTCGCACCGGCGATCGTTTGGTCGAGCTCGCCGTGCCGGGTGGCGACGGTTATCAGCTCGAAGTGCTCGATTTCGCGCGTGCGGTGCGCGAAGGCTCTGAGCCGCGTTGGCCGATCGAAGATGCGGTGGCGAACGTCGCGGCCCTTGAGATGCTCACGAACGCGGGGCCAGCGCGATCGTCCTGATCCGCAGCGTGGTCTCTTCTTCTTCCGCGGTACGGCCGAGCGCTTTCCATTGATGGCGCGCGAGCGCGTACGCTTCTTTGGCGCGATCGAGCTCGCCGTTTTGCGCAGCGAGATCACCCGCAAGTGATGCCATGCGCGCGTTGTCGACGTCGACGAATCCGGTCTCGCCGAGCAACATCGCGCCCGCGCGCAGATTGAGATCGAAGGCCGCGAGATCGAGCACCGCCATGGACGGCACCAACAAACACACGTGTACCGAGCCCATCATCTTGCGGTTGCTCTGTCGTTCCACCGTCGCCAAACATTCTTCCAGCGTCTCTTTGGCCTGCGCGTAGTGGCCACGTTCGATCTGCACCAAGCCGATGTTCAGCTCGCAGACGAAAGATTGCGCGACGCCGAGCGCGCGGCGAATCTCCAACGCTTCGCGATAGTGCATCTCCGCGCCGACCAGATCGCCGGAGAGCCGCGCGACCTCACCGAGCGCATTGAAACAATCGCTCACCCCTTTGCGCGATGCGCACCGCTCGAACAGCTCGAGCGCACGGGTCACTTGGACCTTCGCTTCATCGAGACGCCCGGTTTCGCGCGAAAGCTCGCCGAGACCCAAAGCACAGCGCGCGACTCCGAGCTCTTCACCGATCGATTCGTACTCCGCGAGCGCAAAGCCGAAATATTCGGCAGCCAGCTCCAGACTGCCGCGCGCGAGATGAAGATATGCGACGTCACGGCTGGCCTCAGCGAGCAAACGTTGATCGCCGATGCGCTTCGCATACGCCTGCGCCAATTCCAGCTCGATCGCCGCGCGCCGGTGCTCCCCTTTTTGCCGCGCCAAACGGCCGAGCTCGCGATACGCCATCCCCGCGACGCGATGCCACTCGTGTTTGCGCGCCTCTTCGATCGCTTTTCGCGTCCAGGTCTCGCCGGAGACGGGATCGCCGAGCAACCCAAACAAACGACCGCGGTGCACCCAACCTTCACCGCGGCGCTGATCCCTGTCCGGAAGATCAGCCGCCACCACCGCGCGTTCCCGATCCGCCAACAACACCTCGGCGATGCGATATTCGCCGCAGTCGATCCGCTCCAACGCGCCTTCGGTCAACGGCTCGATCGCCCTGTCCGGAAGGCCAGCTTGAAAGAGATGCCGTCCCAGACGTTCTTTCGCGCCCGGCGCGCTCGGCTCCGCGAGCACCTCCGCCGCAGCGGCGTTGTACGCCATCCAAGTGCCTTCTTCGCGCGACATCCGCTCGAGGCTCTCGCGCAACATGCCGTGGACGAAGCTGAAGCTGTGCTCCGGTCCACGTTCGCCGGCGCGCAACAAACGTTGCACCAGCAACGACTCGATCAAGGAGCTCGAAGGCGAAACGTTCGACCAGGCGAGGATCGTTTTCCATTCTCCGACGTCGACCTCTTGCCCGAGCACTGCCGCGAGCATCAGCGCGTTGCGATCATCACCTGTCCTCTTGGACAGGATCCGTTCCAGGCGTTCGGACCACACTTGGTGGACGTCATCAGGCAGCGGTGCTTCCGCGCCTTCTTTCAAGCGTAGACCGCGCGGGCCCGGCTCGAGGATCCCGCGCTCCACCCAGTCGCCGACCAGCTGTACCGCAAACAGAGGATTGCCGGCGGTCCGTTCTTCGACGCGTCCGGCGAGCTCCCCTTCGAGACCGAGCAGCTCGCGGACCAACACCCCACGATGTTCCGGAGGAAGCGGCCCGATATCGAGGCGGCGCGCCCGCGGGGACTTGGCGAGCTTGTTCAACATCTCCGCTTCCAAAACCCGCTCGGCCAAAGCTTCTTCGCGGACCGTGATGACCAAAAGGACAGGAAGCTCGGCGATCTTCTCCGAGAGCAGGAGCTCGCAAAAGCGCAGCGTATCGAGCGCCCATTGGCCGTCGTCGACGAAGAGGATCAACGGGCGTTCGCGCGCCACCCGTTCCAAGAACCGCACCAACACCGCGTATTTTTCGTTCGGCGCGGAGAAACGAAGCGGCGCGACCAGATCGGTCATCGCCAAATGTTCGTTCACGTTCGTCAGGTCGTGAGACACGAACAGCTGCTCGATGCGCTCCTTGATCTCCACGCGTCCCAAGCCGCCGAGCCGCAAAAAACGGGAGAGCATCGGGCCGAGCCCATCCTGCGGACCGCGCTCCGGCGTGTGCAACGCGCGCAACACTGTCGCCGTCCCCAGCTCATGGGCACGTTCGCCGAGCCACTCCGCGAGCCGCGTCTTTCCCGCGCCCGCCGCACCTTCGAGCAGCACCAAATGGGGCCGCGAAGTTTCGCGCACGCGTCCGAGCAAGGACCACAACACGTCGCGTTCGGCGTCGCGATCGACGAGCGGGATCGAACGTAGACCCCACAAACCGAGCGACTCACCCGCCCCGCGGCGCACCCGCGCCGGTTGCCGCCACGAAGAAACGAACGGTGGAATTTCGATCGGCGGCAATGGGCGCGATCGCGGCCGCGCTTCGACGAGCTCGGTCTGTGCGAGATGTTCGACCGCCGTGTCCAGGCTCGACAACGTCGCCGGCTCCGCGCCGAATGCTTGAACCTGGTCGACGGTCTTCTCTTCCGTCGCCTCTGAAGAAACAGCGGCTCCGAGCTTCAACAATTGATGGGCCGCGTCGGCCGCACGGCGAAATCGCCGCTCGGGCTCTTTCTCCAACAAACGTTCGATCCAAGCCTCGAAACCCGGCGGCACCGCCATCTTCGCCGAGAGCGGAGGAACCTTTTGCGAGAGATGCGCGCGCATCGTGTTCGAGCCCGCCGCTTTGCCGAACGGTGGACGCCCGCACGCCATCTCGTAGGCGAGACAACCGAACGCATAGAGGTCGGTCCACGGTCCGTAGTCGCGCCAACGTTTTTGGATCTGTTCGGGCGCCATGTATCCCGGCGTGCCGACACCTCCACCTTTGAAGCGATCTTCGTGCGTCGCGTCCGGCTCGAGCGCGTGCGCCAATCCGAAGTCGGTGATCTTCACGCCGTGCACTGTCCGATCGAACAGCACGTTCGGCGGCTTGATGTCGCGGTGAACCATGCCGCGCGCGTGCGCATGCGCCAAGGCATCGAGCAAGCGCAACAACACCGCACAGAGCTCGGGCCACGCGAGCTTGGCGACGTATTTCTTCAAGCTGCCGCCGGCGAGCAATTCCATCGCCAAAAATGGACTGCCGGCGACGAAGTGTCCTTCCGAAGCACGCGCCGCGGTTTCGTCGATCTGCCCGTAATCGAGCACCATGACGATCGACGGATGATCGAGCCCAGCCGTCGCGCGGACTTCGTTCTTGAATGCCGCGAGATAATGCGGGCGCAACGCGCGTTCGGCGGTGATCACTTTGACCGCGATCGGCGCACGGTTTTCGCGGTGCACACCACGCCAAACTTCGCCCATCCCGCCGCGCCCGATCGACGCTTCGAGCTCGAATGGGCCGAGCGGGATCACCGCGGCTATCCTATCTTGGCAACCAGCGCGAGGACGATCTCGAAGACGATCAACGCAACGATCGAATACTCGAGCGTCAGCGATCGGCGGCTGGTCCAGACGTCGATGAACATCTCCATCACGGTCTCCACGGCGTGGAGCTTGTAGATCATGGCGTCGTGGCGCTCTTTGAGCTCCAGGTTTCGAAAAAGCGCGTCGTAGAGGCGGGCGATCCGCGCGTCTTCCCAGGTTTCCGCCGGTTTATCGACCAAATGGAACCACCGTGCGAGCTCCACCCGATCGGTCATGATGCGCCCGACGCGACGGATCTGGTTCCGTGTCACGCGCGGGGTGGTACCGCGCAAAGCGAGCCCGCGCGTCAGATCGAGCGCGTCATCGAGGAGCCCGTTCGCCGCCAGCTCATATCGTTCGAGCGCCGCGGATTGCCCGAGCAACAATGCGACTGCGCCGACCAGCTCCTGCGACTTCTCGCGGATGACCACCTGATCCCAACCGACGCGCGGTGATTGTTCTTCGGCCGTGGGATCGACCTTCACGTAATAGGTCTCGGCGGTCTCCAGCAAGTAACGCTGTTCGGTCGCCGCTTCGATCACTTTCAAGACCGGCTCGTCCAAACGTTCCGCACCTTCGTGCACCACCGCGCCGAAGCCGAAGAGGAACAATCGCCCGCCGCCGTCGAGACCGAAAACGCTTCCGTACGGATAACGGCGCAGCTCGGGCCAACGAAGGCGCGTGCTGCAGAGCGCGATGTCGATCTTTCCATCGAGCGCGACAGTGGTGATCGGATCACCGCGATTGGAATCCACGAGCGACATCCTCAATCCATGACCTTGATCGTCAGCTCGACGAAGGTGTTGCCACCGCAGTTGGTCTTCTTTTTCCCGAGCTCCGCGAGCCCTTGTTCAGAGGGATGCGCGTGCGCGTGATGTTTGTGTCCGTCGTCTTTTTTCTCGATCTTCACCGAGGACATCCGTGCCGCTTCGGCCCGCGCGCGATTCGTCGCCGCTGCTTCCGCGAGCGCCGAATTTTTTACGCGCGCCACACCGACGACGACGATCGAATCACCCTCGCGACGCGCGACGGTGTTGGTCCACGCCGGGCATCCCGCGGCCGCCGGTGCGCGCTGGGCCATCTGTTTCACGTCGCAGGCCCTCTTCTCTTTTTCGACACCCTTGCCGAGCGGTGCACGGGCCAGGGCAAAAGCCGTCTTTCCGCAGCGCACGAAGTCGAGGACCTCGCCTTGGCTCAGATTGCCGCCGCTTTTGCCGAGCACGTTCGTCCGGGCGCGCATCGCGGCTCCGGTGCGGGCCAAAGAAAGATCGCGCACGTTGTCCACCGACCCCACGCCATACACGTACCCGTCATGCGCACAACGCGGAGCCGCGGTCCACGGCGCTTTCGCCGCACATGCGCCGCTCGCGGGATCCGGCTCGAGCTCCTCTTGTTCGTCCGCCTCTTCCGCGATCGTCGCGGTCACTGCGGCTTCGATCACCCCGGCGTCCGGCGCTTCGGCCGGCTTCACCTCGACCGGAGGCTCGATGTTCGGCGGCTCTCCCTGTTCTTCGAGACAGGAGGCCAAAAGAACAGTGCCCCAAAGGACAGTGGCCAAGAGTACAGGTGACCTCATGTGGTGCTCAACTGTGGACCGGGTTCCAGCCATTCCTTAGCCTCCGACAGGTCAGGATCGACTCCGCGAAAATAGGAGCTCGCGTAGCGATGGCAATTCAACGAGCCGCCCATTTCGGAGAGCAGCGAGACCAGCCCGAAACCGATACGATTCAAGAAGACGGCGTCCGCGGGCATGTTCAGCTTGAAGAGGTTCGGATTCTGCACGAACATCTTTTGAAACGTGTCCTGAGGACGGTGCCGTTTGAAATCGAACGGCGCGTCTTCCAAATACGGTTGGTACAAGTAGCGCATCAACGCGCGGAACGCAGCTTTGTCGTAGTCACCGTCGTCGAGGAAAAAGCCGATCTTCTTCGCCAAAATCGCCAGCGCGGCCTCATCGTCCTCATAGACGGCCCGGCAGAAGTCGATCCACAACAGGCGCCGGTCGTTCGGGAAGTATCGCGAACAGCCGTAGTCGAGGAACACGACTTTGCCGTCCTTCTGAAACAGATAGTTTCCGGGATGCGGATCGCAATTGAACAATCCGTCCATATAGAACGAGCCCAGATAGAAGCGATAAAACAGGCGTGTGGTGCGCTGCCGTTCTTCTTCGCTCGGGTTCCTCGCGAGCCATTCATAGAAAGTGCAGCCTTCTTTGAACGTCGTCGTCAGCACACGTTGCGCGGAATATTGGCGATGGACTTCCGGCACGACGATCCACGGATGACCTTCGAAGCGGCGGCGGTACTCTTCTTGGTAGTCGGCCTCTTTTCGATAGTCACATTCGTCCATGAAACGTTGTTCGAGCTCCTCCATGATCGCTTTGGTGTCCGTCTTGAAGAAGAACATCTGTTTGAACACGGAGACCACGCGCGCGTTTTTCAGATCGGACGCCATGGCGCGATCGATGCCCGGATACTGCACCTTCACCGCGACCTCGGTGCCGTCGTGAAGGCGCGCGCGGTGGACCTGACCGATGCTGGCGGCCGCCAGCGGAACGCGGTTGAACGACGCGAAGATCTCTTCGGGCTTCTTGCCGAGCTCGCGCACGATCTGCGCTTCGACTTCTTCGTACGGCATCGGTGAGACGTCGCGCTGCAGTACGGCGAGCACCTTGCGCGCTTCGGGCGGCAACGCGTCGTCGAGGTAGCTCAACATCTGACCGATCTTCATCGTCACGCCGCGCATCTCGGAGAAGGTCTTCAGCATGTCGGCCGCGAGCTCCATGCCGCGTTCGACTCGACCCTCGGGGTTGTCGTCCTTCGATCCGCTGAGCAGATCTCTGGCGCGATCGAGCACCAGCTTGCTGCTCGTCGAAGCCACCAGCTTGGACATCGAAAACGCGCGCGACAGGCGCCCGGTCTTCACCTTCTCGGCTTGGTTTTCGAGCACGGCCTCGACCGCCTTCCGCGCGCGCTCGGAGAGCCCCGAAGAGAAGAGCGGCCGCAGGTGCTCTGGGAGCGGCTTCTTCTTAGCGTCGTCGGTCATCGAGGCCCTTGTAGCAGAAACGCCTCCGCTTTTCGGCGGATCTCTCCAGACGCAACCGCACCCCGAAATGGGCGATAACGTATGCGGAGGAAGGTGGGGGAGCCACATCACCTATGACGCAGCTATCCCGTATCACCGGCCTTCGCGCCGTCATGTCGGTCCCCGACTTGGCGACGATGAACGAGCTCTCGCGAATCGAGGATCTCCTCGAAACTCGTGGGAACGCGCCGGTCGCGCTGCGCTCTCTGCGCGGCTTGGTCACCGCCGACAACGGCCTCAAAAGGGCATGGGAGCTCGGCGTCCGCGCGTTCAAAGGTACGCGCTACGAATATGAACCGACCGCGGACGTGAAGCGCCGCCTCGCCGAAGGGCGCGAAGCGATCAAAGACGGCGATCGCCGCGGCGCGCTCCGCATCGCTGCCCGCTTGGTCAGCTCCGATCCCAACCTCAAACAAGGTTGGGAGCTCGGCCTCTCCGCCCACAAGTCTTGATCGTGCCAGAACCGAAGCGCTGAGCTCGGCATCGTACCGAGCTCAGCTCTCCGATCACCGCAGTGTTAGAACAAGAAACGCAGCAGCTCGTTGCGGTGCGTGACCCGCAGCTTCTTCAAGATATTGGACACATGAAACTTCACGGTCCGCTGTGAAGAACCCGTCGTCTGCACGATATCCGCGTTCTGTTCCCCGCGGAGCATCGGCACCAAGATCCGCTTCTCGCGCTCGGTCAACCCACCGAGCTCCGCGATCGCTTCCGCGCACCGATCGATGTCGAGCGCACGCAACGTCGGCAGCGGCGGCCACGCCAAAAGTTTCGATCCCGAGACACTGGTCTTTTGGCCAGCTGGCTGATCGATCACTTCCGCGGTGACCACCGACAGATGAACCTCGCGCGGCTCTTCCGCCACCGAGTCGAGTCGCTGCACCTGCGAGCGCCAGGCGCGGGTGCGCTCGACGGTTCGCCGCATCGAATCGAACAACAGCTCGGTCTGTACCGGCTTGATCAAAAAATCCTCGGCGCCGGCGGCGATCGCTTGGCGGGCCGCATCGCTCCGCGTCGCGCCGGTGATCATCACCGCACAACACGGACGAGGTGCCGTCCGAAGCTCCGCCACGAGCGCCGCGCCGCGACCGTTCTCGAGGAACAGATCGATCAGCGCCGCATCGTATTCTTCCTGGATGATCAGCTTTCTCGCTTCATCCAGCGTTCGCGCCGTATCGACGACGAAGCCCTCTGCGCGCAGCGTTTTTTCTAACGCTCGGAGTGCCAACACGTCGTCATCGACAATCAATAACCTCGCTTCCGATCGAAGCGCCGGCGCGAGACCCCCTCCACCGGCTCCAGAATGTTGAGACATTCTGCTCCACCCTTTCAGACCTGCCCGATTTGCATCCTAGCCCGAGATGCCCGCTTTGAGATACTGTCCACTGGATCAGGTGTCCGTCAGGACAGGAAGCCCGCGGTTCACAACCCGATTCTCAAATTTGGGCGCAGCTCAAGGCGTCTGGCCTTGAGAAAAATCGCCCCGCACCAAAAGGCCACGAGGAACAGGCCGAGCATCTCGCGTCCCGGCTCGCTTTCGAAGAGGTGGGGCCGCTTCGAGGCGCAACGTCATCGCATGACAGACGACGTCGACGGTCCGAAGCGACGTTTCATGACGACAACAGTGCGCGCTCCACGAAGTCCAAACGATCGTTGCCCCAGAACAGCTGCTCGCCGATGAACATCGCCGGCGCCCCGAATGCGCCGCGCGCCACCGCATCTTCGGTGTTCTTGCGAAGCTCGTCCTTCACCGACTGTTCACTCGCACCGGCGATCGCCGCCGCTGGATCCAAACCGCTCGCGCTCGCTGCAGCTTCGACTTCGTTCTGCAATCCGACGTCGCGCCCTTCGGCCCAATACGCTTTGAAGATCTGCCGGCAATATTCATCGCCCTTGCCTTGGCGCTTCGCGAAGATCGCCACGCGCATCGCGAGCAGCGAATTCACCGGAAAGACCAGCTCCGACGGCGGAATCTTCAGCGGCACTTTGTAGTGATCGCGCCAGCGCACCAGGTCCTGCATCAAATACATCGCCTTCGCCGGCACCTCCGCGGGCATACGGTTGTTCGCGCCTTTGAACACGCCGCCGAGCAAGAAGGGCATCAGCTCGACCTGAGCACCTGTCCTTTTGATCAGGTCGGGCAATTGTGTAATCGCGAGATAGGTGTACGGGCTACCGACGTCCCAATAGAGCTCGAGCTTTTTCACGGCGCGGAAGTTATCACGACCACATTCCGCGAACACCGTGCGGAACGTAGGGCGCTTCCAGGATGCGGATCTCCTCTTCGCTCAGCTTGAGATCGACGGCGCGGATGGCCGCCTCCAGATGATCGAGCTTCGTCGCACCGACGATCGGCGCGGTCACCGTCGGCCTCGACAACAACCACGCGAGCGCCACCTCGGCCGGCTGCACCCCGCGTTTTTCCGCGACCTTCTTCACGGCGTCGACGACCTCCCAGTCCGCGGGCATGTCGTAGAGGTCGTGCGCAAATTCGTCACTCTCTTCGCGTTTTGTCGCCGGCTTGGCCGCATTTTGTACGCGCGCTCCGGCGAGCATGCCGCGCGCCAGCGGCGACCACGGGATCACCGCGACACCTTCTTCGGCGCACAGCGGCAACATCTCCCGCTCCTCTTCGCGATAGACGAGGTTGTAGTGGTTCTGCATGGAGATGAAGCGCGAGATGTTCTTCTTCTCCGAGTAGCCGAGCGCCTTTTGAAACTTCCATGCGGGCATCGAGCTCGCGCCGATGTAGCGAATCTTCCCTTGTTGTACCAACAGCTCGAGCGCTTCCAGCGTGTCTTCGATCGGTGTGTCTTTGTCGAGACGGTGGATTTGGTAGAGATCGATCGTTTCTACGCCGAGCCGTTTCAAGCTCGCTTCACACGCCTGCTGCACGTGTTTCTTCGAGAGGCCGCCCATATTCGGCCCTTTGCTCATGTTGAAACGAACCTTGGTGGCGATGACCAGCTCGTCGATCTTTCCCATCTCCCGCAAACATTTGCCGGTGATCTCTTCGGACACACCGAGCGAATACATGTCCGCGGTGTCGAAGAAATTGATGCCGGCTTCGAGCGCACGTTTGAAGAACGGACGCGCATCTTGTTCCGACAGAACCCACGGGCGCCACGACGGCGCGCCGTAGCTCATACAGCCCAAACAGATGCGGGACACTTTGACTCCGGTTCGACCCAAAAATGTGTATCGCATGAGCAGAATAGTTAGCGAATACCGAGGCGGCGCGCTACGGCCGCCCGCAGATCCTCCCATCGTGAAACTTGGCACGTCGCGTGCGATCCCTGTGGAGCGATGCGCCGCTTTCTCGCGGGTTGGGCTTTGGTGATCGCGTCTGCATGCGCGTCCTCCCAACCCTTGACCGGTTACCTTATCGGAGCCCCTGAATCGGGTTGGCAGCGGCTCGAAGTCGAAGGCGGCGACGTCGCCTACAAACATCGCGACGGCGGCACCATCTACGCAAATCGCATGTGTAAAGACGTGGAAGACGTCTCCCTGGACGTGCTCACCAATCATCTCTTCTTCGACATGGAGATCGACCGCGAGGTGCAGCGCGAAGAGATCACCCTCGCCGGCCGCGGCGCGCTCCGCACCCACGTTTTGGCCGAGCTCGACGGCGTACCGGTGGAGCTCGTGGTGGTGGTGATGAAAAAAGACGGCTGCACTTACGACATGGCGCTGGTCGCCGACCGCAACACTTTCGAGGCACGCGAGCCGGACTTCAACCGGTTCTTGGAGACGTTCCAGGAAACGAGCGCGGGATGAAGACGGCGGCGCTCAGCGAAGCGAAGAACGCGGCCGGTGCGCGGTTTTCGGCGGGGCTCGAATATACCGGCAGCGTCATCGAGCTGGCCAGAAGGACAGCCGTCGCGGCGATCAAACCGCCGTACGCTTTCGGCGAGCTCATTCGGCAGATCGAGAGTATCGGCGTCCGTTCGCTGCCGATCGTCATCCTCACCGCGATCTTCTCCAGCTTGGTGATGACGGTGCAGATGGGCGTGCAGCTGCAGCGATTCGGCGCTTTGGAGTACGTCGGCAACGTCGTCTCTATGTCGCTGGTCCGCGAGCTCGGTCCGGTGTTGACCGCGCTGCTCGTGGGCGGCCGCGTCGGCGCGGGAATCGCGGCGGAGATCGGATCGATGGCGGTGACCGAACAGGTCGATGCGATCCGCTCCATGGGCGCCGATCCGGTGAAAAAACTGGTGGTACCGCGCGTCTTGGCAGCGGTGATCTCGCTGCCTTTGCTCACTGTCCTGGCGAACACTCTAGGAGTGCTCGCGAGCGCGGTGATCGCCGGTCTCGAATACGGGATCGGCATGCGTTATTTCCTCACTTCGGTCGGGCGCAGCGTAGGCCTCGACGACTTTCTCGGCGGCGTCGGCAAGACGATCGTCTTCGGCGGATGCCTCGCGCTGATCGCCTGTCACGAAGGTTTGCTCACCCGCGGAGGTACGGCGGGCGTGGGTCTGTCGACGACCCGGACTGTGGTGATAAGCTCGGTGATCACGCTGATCTCCGATTTCTTGATGACCACCATTCTCATCTCTTTGGGGTACTAAGTGGACGCGCTCATCCAATTCGAAAGTGTGAAGAAGGCGTTCAAGAAACAACGCATCTACGAGTCGCTCGATCTCACGATCCACAAGGGCGAAACACTGGTGATCCTCGGCGAATCGGGCACCGGTAAAAGCGTGATACTCAAGATGTTGATCGGCTTGATCCGTCCCGACGGCGGCTCGATCCGCTTCGACGGCGAAGAGCTCTCCGGCCTCGACGAAGAAGGATTTCAACCGGTGCGCCGCCGCATTGCGATGTTGTTTCAAGGCAACGCGCTCTTCGACTCGATGAGCGTCGGTGAAAATGTGGCTTATCCGCTGCGCGAGCACACCGATATGAGCGACGAACAGATCGGACAAAAAGTGCGCGAACGTTTGGAGCTGGTCGGGCTCGAAGGCACGGAGCACAAAATGCCTTCGCAGCTTTCCGGCGGCATGAAACGCCGCGTCGCTTTAGCGCGGGCGATCGCCAGCAATCCGGAAGTGTTGCTCTACGACGAGCCGACGACCGGCCTAGATCCCCTGAATACGCGAAGGATCAGCGAGCTGATCAAGAGAATGAAAGAGAAACTGTCGATCACTTCGGTCGTCGTGACTCACGACTTGGCGAGCGCATTTTTCGTGGCGGATCGGATCGCCCTGCTCGCCGACGGCAAGATCTACGCAGTGATGACACCGGATGAAATGATCGCGTCCGATCGCGAGGAAATCAAAGAGTTCGTGGAGGCGATGCCGCGATGGTGAAAAAATCATACAACCTGAAGGTCGGCATCTTCGCCGCAGTCACCATCCTGCTGTTCGTGGGTGTAGTGATGTTCTTGAGCAAATCCGAAGCGCTCTTCTCGAATAAGATCACTTTGGTGGCCACGTTCGAGAACACCAGCGGACTGCTCGTGGGCTCACCTGTCCGTTTGGCCGGGATCGACATCGGCACCGTCGAAGACATCCGTTTCTCCGACGATCCGAATTCGAAAAATGTGCAAGTCATCCTCGGCGTCGACGACGAATATCTCGACCGCATCCGCACCGACTCGATCGCCCAAATGAACACCAAAGGTCTGCTCGGCGACATGATGGTCAATATCTCGCTCGGAAGTATGCAAGCTTCCGGGCTCAAAGACGGCGATCCGATCCGCACCAAAGAAGTGCAAGGGCTCTCACAGATCGTCGCTTCGGTGGAGACTGCAGTTTCGACAGTGAAAGATCTCACCGCAGTCGTCGACGAACGGGTCCGGTTGGTGCTCACTGAGGAGTTTGCCAAAGACATCGGTCGCATCGCGCACTCCACGGCGAACCTGATGCAGGAAGTGGAACAGGGCAAAGGATTGGCCAACGCGCTCCTCTACGATCCGCAGATGAAGAACGACGCGAAACAGTTCTTCGCCGACGCGCGTTCGACCGCGACGAAGGTCGATCGCGCCGTCGGTCGCGTAGAGAACGTGCTCGCCGAAGTCGAAAAAGGCGACGGCTTGATCCACGGCGCGATCTACGGCGGCGGCGGCAAGAAGTTGTTCGACGATCTCACGGTCGCTTCGGGAGAGCTCACCTCGATCTTGCGCGAAGTCCGCGAAGGCAACGGCATCGCGCACACCTTGATCTACGAAGAGGACAAAACGAATCTGATCCAAAACCTCGAACAAGCTTCCTTGTTGGTGAAACAACTCGCCGAAGAAGTGAACGAAGGTAAAGGAACGGTCGGCGGCCTGCTCAAAGATCCGACCGTCTACCGCGATCTGAAGAACGTGCTCGGCAGCGTGCGGCGGAACGTGTTGTTGAAAGCTTTGGTGCGACTGACGATCTCCGACGACGACATCTCACGCCCGCCTTCGATCAAACAGCCGGAAAAAGCGCCCGACCTGCCGGCGGCGGATCGCGAAGAACAAGCCCTAAAAACGCCCTAAATTAGCCAAACGTTTCTGCGCCAGCGGATGGAGCTCCCCCGCTGGACTCAGTGTGAGGCGTGAGCTCGGCGGAAAAACGATAGGTAGGGCGGATATCGTGCAACGACGTTCCCGCTCTCCCACTCGCGCTCGGGGTACGCCGGCCGATACATCTCTCATGGCGGGTCGCATTCTTGTCATCGACGATGAACCCTCCGTACGCCGCGTCGTGGAACGTATGCTCACGCGCGTGGGCTACGACGTGGAAGCGGCGAGCTCCGCGGCTGAGGCGAAAGAGCGGATCGAAACACAGCGGTTCGAGCTGATTCTCTGTGATCTCCATTTGACCGACATGAGCGGCCCCGACGTCCTGGAGCTCGCTCGCGCGCACCAACCCGATACAGCGAGAATGTTGATCACCGGTGACCCCTTAGTCGGCTCAGCGGTCGAAGCTGCGGGTATTGTTCGTTGTCTGTCGAAGCCGTTCACGGTTGTCGAAATGATGGAGGCGGCGAAATTCGGAGTCGAGGTGACTCTGAAAAATCGACAGCAGAGTACATCATCCGCACTTCATTTAGTGCGCTCGGAAGCCGGTCAAGACGAACCCGTTTGAAGCCGAGGCCTTCACTTGCGATTGAAGCGATCGCTCAAGAAGCGGTAGGCCCGCGCGTAATAACTGATGATGTTGTCGCGGCGGACCACGCCGTGCCCTTCGTCGGCCAGCAACATATATTCATTGTCGATCCCCCGGGCGCGGACCGCACGGACGATCTGATCGGCCTCGTTTTGCGGCGAGACCGGATCGCGCACACCTTGGTACACGAACAGCGGCGACTCGATCGCGTCGACATATTTGAGCGGGCTCCACTCCCACAAGAGCTCGTCTTCTTCGCCGAGGATCCCGAACTCGGTTTCATCGTACATGCGCACCACCTGGTCTTCGAGCCGCATCATCGTGCGCAGATCGCTCATGCCCGAAGCGTTGATGCCCGCGGCCCACAACTTCGGTTGGCGCGCGAGCGCGAGCAGCGTCATGTAGCCGCCATAACTGACACCGCCGATCACGATCTTCTCCGGATCCGCCCAAGGTTGCGCGCGGATCCAGGTGTTGACCGCCTCGATGTCTTTCAGCGCGTCGCCGCGTTTTTCTTTGTCGTCGGCGCGTTGGTAGGCGACACCAAAACCGGTCGAACCGCGGATATTCGGCTCGACGACTGCAAAACCCATCGCGGAGAAGAATGCAATTTGAGGCGACCAGCGAAGATATGCACTTCCGGAGGGGCCGCCGTGGACTGAAACAAAGGTCGCGAGCTTTGTATTGTGTTCAGCCGGCAAATAGACATTCAGCGGAACTGTTGTTTTGTCGAAAGAGGCGATCTCCACAATCGACGCTTTCGGCTTTGGCAGATCGGACAGTCCCGGCCGCGGATCGTTCCTGAGCGGAGTCATCACACAGGTCTTGGTGTCCACGGCGTAGATGTCGCGTGGCTCTTCCGCGGACGCAAAGGCGAGCCCAAACATCGCGCCGTCGGAGCGGAACCGCCCGATCGCCGCCGCACCGAGGCCGGTCTCCACTGTCTTCTGCAGCTTCAATGTATTCGCGTCGAGCAGACGAACTTCGGTGTGGTTGCCGGCGTCGACGGCGATCACCAGCCGGTCGCCCTTCGGCGAGACGTTGATGCCGCTGATCGAGCCCGCCTTGGCGATCACCTCTTCATAACGCGCGACCTCTCTAATTTTCGCGCGATCGATCGCGATCATCCGCGAAGGTCGGTCGAGCTCCTGCACGATGACGAACACGCGTTTGCCGTCCGCCGAGTAGGACGCGTCGGGGATGCGCGCAGTTTTCCCGTCCGGCGGGTAGAGCTGTTTCGAGGTGCCGGTAGCCACTTCGATCTCGAGCAGTTGTTGGGCGTCGTCAGAGAGGGCGCGCTGGAAGAGGATCCGCGTTCCGTCGGGCGCAAAGTCGACCACGGAGCCCGCTTGTTCGTCGCGAAGGATCATCTTCGGCGCGCCGCCGCCGGCGTCTTGCACGAAGATGCGCGCGGCTTGTTCGGTCGAGGCGTGGGCGCTGTAGGCGAAGAGGCCGGATTTCTTGCGCGCAACGAACGGGGCTTCGCGGTGGAGCGTCTCGTCGGGCGTCAGGTTCTTCATGCCCCGTCCGTCGAGACCTGTACGGAAGATCCGGAAGTTTCCGTCGGAGCGGACGTCGCTGATGAAGAGGACCGCCTTTTCATCGGGGAGCACGCTGATCCCAAAGGCGCGATCGTCCGGCGTCTCGAGCTTGATCGGCGGTGTGCCGGGTGACTTCGAGTCGCCGACATAGAGCGAAGGCACGGTGCCGCGCGTGGAGACGAACACCACACGTCCGTCGGAGAGAAGCTCAGGGGACACGTTCGCAAAGGCGTCCACGAACGCGGCGATCTTCGGGGAGAGCTCCGCGTCGCGTGCGAGCTCTTCGGCGGTGAGCACCGTGGGGGTCGCGTCGGCCGCGGGCGGCGTGTCCTCTTTCGCAGGCGTTTTTTGCGCGGCGCTCGCAGGCGCGGGCTCTGCCACCCTGTCCGAGGGATCAGGTGCCGTCGCGCACGCGGTGAACAACAGAAGGCCGAGGAGCTTGCGCATTGCTGGACTTCTCGCCGGACCGCGCGCTCGAGTCTACTGTCGGCCCACATCTATTCTGGCGCCTACAGGATCCGACGCTGTAAGCGCACTGTAATGTCCGCGGTCCCTCGCGAAGCGCATCGTTGATCGCGGGCGATCGGCGATCGCCCACCACGAAAGGCCGGGTGTCGCTATGGTGAGTGCAGTCAGCGAAAGACCGCGGATTCAAGAACGCTCGCTCGATCGGGCGAGCTACAAACCGCTGTCTTCTTCAGCGAACGTTCAGTCGCAACCCAACGTCGAGCCGAGCGGCGCTGTGGAAACGACGACCCATGGGAGCGGGCCGACTTCGGTAAGCGCGGCCGAAGCGCGCACGCGCATGCGAGCAGATCCGATCGCTCTGCAGCTGCGAGTGCGCGCCGAAAATTCGCTCGCGACACTGCCGCTCAAACAACAAACACCGCCGGACACTGCGCCGAGCACTGGATTCCCGGCGGATGGAAGCGTCGATGATGCGGAGGCGTATCTCGCTGAGAACCCCCCGGTCGGAGAAGATCCCTCGACCTGGACCGAAGACCAGCTCCGCGCGTTCAATGTGCTCGGTCAAGACTTCGGCGATCGACACGTCGAACATCACGAAGCGTGGCACAGAACCAACGGTGCCGGAGGCACGCGTGGTCCGGGCAGTGGAGAGCTCTTCCTGCAATTCCATCGCGACATGATGGCCGACTTCGAGGCGGAGACGGGCGTCCCCGCGCCGACCGGATGGGATCCGAGCGAGCCGGTGCCGGGAGAGATCACTGATCCCGACGGACCGCGCACGACCTCCGACCCAAACGTCTTTCTGCCGAGCTGGCTCTCGCCGACCGGGGAAGGAACAGAGGAAGGGGATGCACAGTTTGGTGAAACAGTGACTGTCGACGGACAGACGTTTTCATCACTCGAAGACTTCGAGAATCCGGATCAGCTCGGGCGAGCGATGGGTGAATCTGGATATCACGCATCTGTACACTCCAACTTAGGGGGCACGATGGGTGGCTTTGCATCGCCGCGCGACGCTGCGTTCTATTTGTGGCACGGACACATCGACGGGCTGGTCGATCAATGGCTCGAGACCGAAAACGGCCAAGCTTGGGCAGCAGCGAATCCTGACAGTCCTCTGCTCAATCCGGGCACGACCGAGGACCACACCGGACACTGAGCTGTTCAGTCAGCGTTTGCGCGGCCGCACCACGCCCGCACGCCTGGCCCCCACGCGTTCGATCCGCGCTTCATCGACGAAACCTGTCCCTTCGGCCAGGGCGAGCGCGTCCTTCAAGCGATCGCTTCCCCAAATGATCTCTCCTTGGATCTCGAACGAGGGCACGCCGAAGACCCCGCGGGCGATCGCGTCGTCCGTGAGCGCCTTGAGCTCATTTTTGATCGCGAGGTCATCGGAGAGCGGCCGGCCGAGGAGCTCCTCGAGCACCGAGCGATCCGACAGATCACGCCCCTCTTCCCAACACGCACGGAAGAGGCGCTCGACGAGCGCGAACGGCTGACCGATCGACGCACGCAATGCGTCCAGCGAGCGGAAAGGATGTTGCGGAGGAAACGTGAAGCCCACGCCGAGCTCGTCGGCGCGCCGAATACAGTCGCGAATCATGAACGTGCGTTTCGCCGGAATCTCGGCCGGTCCGAGCTGCCCGTGGGCGTCGAGCAACGCACCGAACACGACCGGAATCGGTTGGACCACAGCTCCGCGCAGCGCGATCTCGCGACAAGCAAGATACGCGTACGGAGAAATGTAATCGAAATAGAAACGAACCTCGCGCATCCGACTCGATATCATCGCGAACGGAAGAGATCCGCAACGGCGTCCAAATCGCCGGCTCCGCCCAATGACGGACCCGAAGCAACGCGCCGCGTCCCCCGCCGATAAGGAACCGCTGCTCAATGTGTTGAAAGAGCTGGGACGAGCGTTTTCTTGGGGCGGTCCGGAGTGGACCCCCGAGGCGGACGTGCGCCTCGCGTCCGACCAGGTCGCGCTGATCCAAAGACCAGGAGACGGCGGGAATCTCGCCGCGGTGTTGGCGCTGAAGGTGAAGCCGGGCTGGTCTGAAGGACAGTATTGGAAAGGCGACTTCCGAGTCGACCTCGCCATCCCGCCCAAAGGAGGCCGCCCGCAGCCGAACTTGGTGATCGACGTGTCGATCGGTGGCCGCTCGACGATGAATCAGATCCTGAGCGGGCTCGCACAACACATCAACGAGCGGACTCCATATGGGGCGCGCGTCGACGGCGAGGAGCTCTTCCTCTTCGGGCCGAGCGCGATCAAGACGAAGGAGCCGGCCCGCGCGGGTGTCGATCGGCTCTTCGGCGACGTCTTCGTGCGGCCCGGGCTGGCGTAAGCTCACCTACGCTCACTGGCAAGCTCGCCTCTCGCTGGACAGCCACAGGGAGCTCTGTTTCCATTGAACGCACGATGAAACGCGCCCTGGTCGCTTTCATTCTTTTCATCTGTCCGTCGATGGTCTCAGCGACGGATTTCCTGGTCGGCCACCTCAACATCGGCCTTATCGGGAGAGGAGCTGTTCGTTCGATGATGACGTCAGCGTTTCCTCGGTAGTGCCTGATCGTTGGGGCTCGCGTCAGCTTCTAAATCGTCCGAGCTATCGTGACTTTTCACTCCGTCAGCAGGCCCCAATCGAGCCGCGGACACCCGTCCTCGATCGGTTCGCAGGATGGTAGATCGCTCAGCTTCAGCTTCTCCCCTTTCCAATCGACGATCTCCTGACACGTCGTGACGTCGAGGTGCTCGAAGATCATCTGCAGGAGGCCGACGGTCTCGTTATAACAATTCTCGAGCTGACCTATCGTGGCGATGCAGGACGACCCCTCGAGAGCACAATCGCGCGGGCCGGGGTCGAACGTGGCGCGGCATTCGGCGAGCGCATTCTCGCACGCCACCAGCGGATCGTCATTTCCGAGGTCCGCGAAACCGGCGGCGATGGATCCCTGAAACAAACAGACCTTCTCCATTCGCGCGCTGAAGAACCGCTCGGTGTAGGGACCGACGGCTTCGCAGAATGCCGCGGCGTCTGCGGAATCCAGGTCGGCAACGCGTTGGGCATCGTCGAGGCCGCTGTTGAAGAGGCCCGAATCCACTTCGCCGGGAAGAGGCTCGACCTCCCCGCCATCACACGCGGCCAGGAGAAAGAGCAGCGAAGAAGCGAGGCATCGTGCGTTCATCTCCCGTTGTTATGCGGCCGACCGCCGACTTCTGACACGAGGCTGGTCGCGCACACACCACAGCCACCGTTGCCGGCGATGAGCGGACCCGATCCGAAGATTACGACTCGTTGTCCAACGCTCAAGAAGCGGACCTCGAGACCGGAGAGCTCGCGCGCGGTCGAGGTCGCGCGCCTCGCTGCCAAAAAAAACACGCATGTCGCGCGTCGACAAAACATAGTTATTCACTTTCAAACCGGCCACCGTTTGCGCGGGGGCGACTTCGAGCTCGAGCGCGCCGGAGATTCTCCTCCGTTCACCCCACTCGAGGATCTCGACCTTTTCGAACCCGGCTGATCGCGCGCTCGCCGCCATCGACTTCGTGGCGACGAAGACCGGAGTCGTTTGTTTGTATGGGTAGCCGCCGAGCGACGAAGGCCGCCAGTGATCGAACACCGAGTGGCCGCCGAGGATCGCCGACAGCCGGGGAAGCTGCGAAACGCCGAGCCCGATCGGCTCCCGGAATCGCATGAACCAATGGGAAGTGAAGTAGGGGTCGGTGAGGACCGCGTCATCGCCCAGCTCGAGAAGGACACAGGCGTTGATCACGCGAGTGACGGCCAGCGAGCTCGAGCTCCTCGCGTTGTGGTCTCGTTCCATCGATGCGGATAGAATACGAATAAATATTCGCGTTTTCTATTCGCGTTTCGAAAGCACCGCCGATGAAAAAGAAACCCGCCCTAAAACCGCGCAAGACGCCCAAACAAGCGCGGTCACGTCAAATGCGCGAAGACATCCTCGCCGCGAGTATTCGCGTTTTGCGGCGGCACGGAGCGCTGCGTTTCGACGTCGCGGGTCGCGGACGCGGCAGGGATCAGCGTCGGATCTCTCTACTAATATTTTCCGAATAAACAGGCGCTGATGTTTGCGCTGCATTCGCAGGCGGTGGAGGCCGCCTGGTCCGAAGTACAGTCGATCTTGGCGTCGGACCGGGACTCGCCGCGCGAAAAGATTCGGCGTGTGGCCAAGATGTTTTTCATGGCCGAGTCCGCGGAGGGCCGCGGAGATGGGATCCGCGTTGCAGGAGACGGAGATCTTCTTCGCCGACGAGCCGGAGCACCGCGCGATGAAGGAACGCGTCGTCCGGCTGTTCACCACCTTCGAGCGGGAGATACTCCCCAGAACGACGTCCGCGGCGCGCGTCGGCTTGGATTAGTCGAGGCTCATCGTCAGACCGGCGCTGACATAAGGCGCCAGCTCGACCGATCGCTCATCGACCAGCGGCACGAGATAGGCGCGGCTCCCGGCCTCGAGTGAGATGAAGGTTCGCGTATAGAGCGATCGGCTCACGAAAACTGCAACATCGGCGCCGGGCGACGTCGACATCAAGACACGCGTGTTCGTGACTTGACGAGCAAACAACACACTTGGGCCCAGCTGCGCGCCGACCGTGAACCACGGAAGCTCGGTGAAGATCTCGCCGAACAATGTTGCTCCGAGCTCTTGCGTCTTCACCGGTGTGTCGAGCGCATTGAACGAGTGCGTTCCGAAGTCGAGCGCGACGCCGAAGCCGACGACCCGGTCGCGCCGCCGCACCGAAAGTGTACCCCGAAGTGTCGTTTGTCCGCCTTGAAACACGGGTCCGCGCAGCTCGGGCCCCAGGCGAGCGTGCCACGCCGCAATGGCGATTCCTCCGCCTTTTTGCATGACCTCTGCATACGTATAAGGAACGAGCAACTCGGGATCGAAGACCAGCTCTTCGCCGGCGCGCACTTCGACATTGGCCAACATGATGCGCTCCAGGTCTTTGCGGTAGACTGCATATGATCCGGCGGCGACACTGAAACGCACCAGCGAGCCCGGATTTTTCGCGACTTCGAGCACCGATTGTTTGGCACCGAATCGTTTGGCGACGAACCAGCGCCCGGCGCTCTCTCGCGGCAACACCAAGCTGGTCGGCGAACGCTGCGGCTCGCTGAGCACGATCTCGCCCTCCCCCTCGAGATCGGAGCTGTAAGTGGGATGTTGAGTCTTCTTGAGCCTCAAGGACGTCTCGCCCACGGTGCGGTCGTAGCTGAATTGATAGACTTCGTTCAAAGTCACGCGGCCGTCTTCATCATAGTCTGCAGCACCGCGCAGTCCCGAGATCAGAAAATGTGAGAAGTAGGATCCACCGACTTCATCAGACTCGTAGCTCGCTTCATCCTCACGAGAGGAAGTGATCCACATCGAACCGGTCGTCGCTTGCAATCGTTCGGCGGTCGTCACCAGCGGTGTGGAGAACTTCGCGCCTTTGGCCGAGGTCGCGCTTCCGCTGTCGCAAGCGTCGATCACCGAGACGGACAGCTCGGCACCCGTCCCGGAGAGCAGCTCCTTCAGCTTCGACCAAGTAAGACGGGTACCCCCGACTCGAAGGTAGTCTCCATCGGCGTGTCCCGAATAATAGAAGAAGAGCAGCGTCTTTTGACCGGCGGAACGAGCATCGTCGACATCCTTTCGCGCCTCGGCAATCGCAATCTGTATCGAGTGTGCATCACCACCGACTGCGCGGTGGATTTTCCGCGGCCGACCCAGCTCGGACAAGGCACTGAGGATCCGATCGGCGTCGGACTCTGCATAGCGCAACGGGACGTCATCCGCATAACCACGGTCGTTCGCCGCCGCGACGACGACGATCTCGAATGCTGAGGCCTCCTCCTCGACGGCGATAGTCGAGAGCCCGGCGAAAAGGAGTGCGAGGTGTGCTCTATCGAAGGTCAACGCGTATCGTTCCTCAGACGGTGCACGGTGTTGGTGGGCAGATTGATATAGACGACATCGAGCAGCGGATCGCGATCGATGTCCGCACAAGCTATGTTGTTTTGTGAATCGCGGTACGGCGACTCGAACGCAGCGTCCGGGATCGCCAGGGTCTCCAACACGTAACCTGTGGCTCGCGCCGGCGCCCAACCGAGCAGTCCGTTGTGCCCGGTGAACAGCAGATCTTTCTTGTTGTCGCCGTCGATGTCGCAAGTCTTTTGAAAAAGCATGGGTATGCTCGGCGCATCGATGGTCAGCTGCTCGAAAGTACCGTTGTTGTTCCGATAAAATTCGCCGAAGATCAGATCGCTCCACCCATCGCCATCGAAGTCTTCTGCGCCACCACCCACATAACGCTCATGTGAAAGAGGGATGCGCTGGTCCTCCGTGAAGACCAGCGCGCCGCCGACGAGACTGCCACGATAGGCGATGATGGCTCGCTCAGTCCCGACCACTTCGTGGACGACGACGTCGAGGGTGCTGTCTCGATTGAAGTCCATGAGCACGGTGCTGGATCCAAAGGTTACGGACTCGAGGTCTCCCTGCTCGGCGACGAGGAAACCTTGTCCCTCCCAACGAAACATCCCAACTCGGTCGCGCTCAGGATCGATGAACGCCCAGGCGAGATCGCCGCTTGGTCCAAGGTGCACCGCGATCGGAAGACCGGAGGTCGCGACGATCGGAACCACGTCCGCGTAGGCACGCTCCTCGAAGGTCTCACCATCGAGATTGATGAGGAAGCGAATACCTTCGAGGGCGACATCATTTTCTCCGTCGAGATTGAAGTCCGCGACTCGACAACGTTGCTGCCACTGCGTAGGAGCGCCGATCGTTCTCGGGGCGCCGAATCCTCCGTCGGTTCTCGCCACGCGCGCTTCGACACTGCCACCGGTCCCGAGGACAGTGATCAGATCGTCGAGACTGTCGCCGTCGAGATCTCCCAGGCAAAATGCAGTGACGTCGCGAGCGAGGATCGGTGCACCGGAAATACGATAACCGAGTCGATCGAGGCTCGCGCTTCGAATCGGAGCCTCTCCGAAGACCAACGCGGCAGGCTCCCTCTCTGCGAGATGTGCCGCCCAAACACCTCGTGTTTCATCGTGATTGACGCTCACGATCCGGCCGTCATGACGAAGCAGCCCACCTCCCCGGTACGTCCGGATGAAATGTTCGCCGTTTCCGTCGCGGTTGAGATCGAGCCGAATAGGCGACACCTCTTTCACACTTGGACAGTCGTGATCGCACTCTGTGTCCATCCGGGTTTGATCCGCAAACTGCGCAATATCGGTCGACAGCCTGAGCTCGAACGAGTCCAACGCTCGCGTGGCGGTATTGAGAAAGAGCAGATCCGGGAGCGCGTCATCGTTCCAGAAAACGAGATTCGGCGCGTAGTAGAGACTGTCAAAGGCGACCGATGTGGTGATGACCTGAGGCCCGCCTGTCGCCCGACCCAGATAATAGCTCAGTTGTAAGTACCGTTGTCCGGCGTTTTCGATTCGTGCGGCGGTAGCGACATCGGAGAAGCCGTCTTGGTTGAAATCGTTGATGGGCACGGTGCTGGCCGCGCGGGCCGGCTCCAGCAGGAAAGTGGTGTGATAGAGATCCGGTGTGTCGAATTCATAGCGGACGAAATTTCCGGTGCTGTCTTGCTCCCAGAAGACGTATTTGTAGACGAGCCGTCGAACGTCGATCGTGACCTTCCCGGAGACATCGAAGAGGCCGTCGCCGTTGTAGTCTGCGGCTTCGTCGAAGACACCGTCCCCGATTATATAGAGAACAGGGGCGTTGTGCCCGAGCTCGCTCTTGAAGAGCTGCATGTCCAAGGAACGGGTCCAAGGCTCGTTTGGGCCTCTGAGCTGTTCAAGCCGATTGGTGACGCACAGCAGATCATTGATTCCATCTTCGGTGAAGTCGCCGACCTGAATCGTCCGCCCGGTATCGCTGTCGGTCATCTCTCCGAAGTCGAACGCCAAGAAAGGTGTCTCCGCGAACCCACCGTTGCCGAGATTGAGCTGGACCACCGCCGCTATCATAAACTGATGATCGTCCCGTTCGATCGCCAAGAGGTCTTCGAGCCCATCTGCGTTGAAGTCTGCAAGTTGATACTCTTCGTCCGTCGGCGGATAGATAAGAGAGTCGAATCCGATGTGGGATGGAAAGTATCGATAAAGCTCAGGGAACTGAAACGTCCCTTGGGAGCCGCACTGCAAAACAATCTGTGCAGCTCCGAGGATATGGCTCGGCGCTTCCACCAAGGCAACCTCGCTGGAGATCACCTCCACCTTCGGCGAAGGCACACCGTTGAAGGTCACGACCAGGTCGCTGCAAAGAGCGGCGCCCTGGATCGCTAGACGTGTTCCGCCTTCCGTAGGACCTTCCAAGGGATCGATCGTCAAGGCGACGACGTTCTCCGCGTAGCGCTGATCCGCTGCGGGATCACAGCCGCTGATCGCGAACGCGAGCAGTACAGAGAAGGATGCAGCTCTCTTCATGATCAACTCAACGGATGTCTTTTCCTGATTGGGACATTTGCTTCTCGATCTCGAAACGGACCATCTCGATACCCGCCGGTGGCACCGCGACGTCCCCGTTTTCGCCGAGGACAACGGCGCGATGGTCGAAAGACTTCGTGCCGCGGAAGATGACGAAGGTTTCAGGGCCCGAGCTCCCGTCGAGGACCAAGCTTCCATTCATCAGATCTTCTCGATCCCTTCCGACACGGACGGCCTGTTCGCTCGTCTGTGGAAAATGTCGCGTCCATTTTCCGTCATAGCCGTAGATCATGATCCACTCTGTTTCTTTGAGCTCGGCGCGAAAGGCGATCGAAGTGCCCGGCGGTACCTTCGATCCCGAGCGACAAAGCTCGGCGATGTTTTGGTCCGGCCGCTGGCAATACATGCGGATTTCGGCGCCACCTTTCTTGCGCACCTCTGAGCTCGGAGGAGAAAGCAGCATCACCGCCGTGATCGATGCAGCGAGCGCAAAGGCGCCCACGTATTTGGGCCAAGCTCTTTTTTGGACCAGGCGCAGTGGGAACGGCGGAGCTTCGGCGGCACCTGCCGCTTGAATCCCTTCGAGCTCGCGAAACGACACCTGGCAAGAGGTACAGGTGGCCGAGTGGACACGGATCTGTTCGGACGTACGGGGGTCGAGCTCTCCCGAGAGCACGCGCATCATCTCGAACGGTGAAGGATGTCGTTCGGGAGCTTCAGACATGTCCCAGAACCTCGCTTTTTGCCGGCAGCAGCGTGCGGCACTTCTCCTTCATCGCCTCGAGATGCCGCTGCACTGTTTTGCGGGAGATGGACAAGGCCAGCGCGGTTTCATCTTGCGTCATTCCCGCGAGCAACACATGACATACGATCAATTGCGTCATTTCAGACTCTTCGCGCAGCAGTGCTTCGACGATCATCGTTGCTTCCACTGCACTTTCGAGATCACCGCCTTTGCGTTCGTCCGCGAGCAAATGTGCTGAGCGCTCGCGGGTCTTTGCGCGGCGCAGGCGATCGATCGCGAGGCGCGTCGCCGTCGTCAGCAGCCAGCCGATCGGCGATTCGTGAATTGAAAGCACGCTCCAACTCTCCTGCGCGCGGAGATAGACCTCCTGGGCGACCTCGCGCGCATCCGCATCGTTGCCGAGCAGCTTCTTCGCCTTGTGCGAAACGAAGCCGTAGGTCGCCCGGTAGAGCGACGCGAGGTCGGAGGTCTCGGTCATCCGAACACTCTCTCAACGTTCGAGGGCTGAGCTTTGGGACATGGCCAGATCATAAGGGAGAAACCGCGAGGTGTCCCAGTTTGTACGGCTCGCACGTTGATCCGGACGAGGTGGTGGAAGAAGTATGAAGACGTTGCGTGCGATTTTATGGGCGCCGGTCGTTGCCGCGGCCATCGTGGGGTGCGGCGATGGCCCCAGTAGTGCTCGGGACGCCGAGCCCGATTCAGGTGTCGCCGACCGCGATCGCGGGGTCGCCGACCCGGACCTCGGTGTCGATGTTGGAATGCCCGACGGCGGCGGGTGCCCGCAGCCGAGCACTTTGAGCTGCACCGCGCATCTCGAGACGTGCGAGATGCAGGGCGGTGAGATCGTCTGTCCTTGCAGCGACGATCCTCGGCTCAACGCGGTGGTGCGATGTCTCGACGAACAAGGCCTCCAACTCGACAGCTTTAATGGCTTATCGTGTGCTTGTTTCGGACCCTACCAGGACTGTGTCAACGCGAGCAGTACGAATCGCGATGGTGGCTATCCTTCGAGCTATGATGGCTGCGGAATCTGAGCTCTCGAGGTCGAGATGTTCGCGAGGACATGTACGGCATGTTTTGCGTCGAAAATGATAATGGGCGTGCGAGGTCTCACTCCGTCGGCTGATATCGATCCGGACGAAGCTCTTCGGGCAGATCTTTCCTCGGCGCGCTCGCCGGCTCTTTTGGCTTCTCGATCGGAAGCGGCTCCTCGATGCCGTTGCGCGGAGTCGCGCGAAAGACGAAGAGACTCGACTGCGCATACCTCTCGTTGTCGAGTGAACGAACGTCGTCTTCGTGTCCGGGCAAAGACACGCCGATCCTGGTCCCTGGTACAGGTCGTTCGCTGACGATCGTTCCGTCTTGCAGCCAGCCGACGATCACAAACGGTGCACTCAGCACCAACGTCAGAAATCCGAACACGCCAAGGACGGTAAATGCATAGTTCTTATCGTGATCCAACAGTCCGGCCCCTTGCATCGCCACTGCTCCGCCGAAAAATGCAGCGCCGGTGACCGGGATCCACACGGTCCACATCGGAAAACGCTTCTCGATGACTCTCCACGGGACCTCGACTTGAGTCGGCGCGGGGCCGAGCTCTCTGCGCTCTCCTGCTTCTTCGATCCACACCGTCACGCCGTCGGTCTCGCTGACCACGGCGACGGGCTGCATGCGCACACTTTGAACGGTGTAGGTGCACGAGGAGAGCAAGACCAACAACAATACGGATGCGCGCCGCATCATGGCTTACCTACAATCATCGCGTGTGCGCTGTCGCCGGCGAGATGTGGAAGTGCGATGCGCTTGCGCATGTCCTGTCGACTTCTTCGCAGACAGGAGGCGCGATCTCCGATCGATTGTAAATATATTTCGCAGCCGAGCCTCGGGCGGAGCCTCGGAGTCGACAAGGCGAGAGCGCGTCCCGCGAGCTAGGGCGCGCCGAGCTGCTGCGCGGCCGGCTTGCTGCAGTTTTCGTCCCACAAGATGTCGCAAGAGCGCTGGCAGGTCGAATCTGACAGGTTGTAACAACGACAAGACCCGGTCCAACAGTTCATGATCGCATAGCCCGAAGCCGCGACGTTCTGCGTCTGGCTCTCGATCTCGGTCTCGGTGAACGACTGCTCATAGACGCCCGGCTCGAGCTCGATCGCCGTCTCCACTCCGGCTGCACCACCACATGCGGCAAACATGCCGAGCGCCAGCACAAAGAAACACCCTATTTTCATCGGTTCGAAGTCCTCCCAAAGAGGTAGTCGCCGATGGTGTCCGAGCGGATTGGATCACCGCGTCTTTTTTCGCGACCTCGAGCCTGATTTTCCCGGTTCCCTCGGGCCCCGGCGAATTTGTCACCCCAGATGGCGGCAACACGCAGCATGTTTTTGCCGATATTGAATCTGCATGCGTACGTCCCGCACGGTTTCCACCGCCGAGCTCGTCGACCTCTTTCTTTCGCTCGCGAAAAATGAGCAGAGCCCTGGCGGCGCGAAGATCTACAAATCCGAGGTGGCACGCGCGGTTTCGCCGGCCGTTTACGACGGACTCGTGACCCGCTCCGAAGTCGGCGCGTTCCAGCGTCACCTGCCCGACCTGATGAAGGCGAGTCACGGCGCGAAAAACTTGGTCGCTGCGTTTCGTGCAGAACACGGCCCGGGTCGCGGCCAAACAGAACGCCTTCGTCGAAAAGAAGCGTTCGACCGTTTCGAGTCGACGATCCGCTACGGCGATGCGCCGATCCACGGCCGCGCGCCCACGCTCGCCGAGACGGAAGCGTTGCTCGGATTACTCGGCGATGCGCCCTCGCCCGCCCGTACTGCGCAAGTCGCGAAATTCAAACAGTGGATACAAGCGGCAGGGCACGCGACCGACGCGAACCTGGCGGCGATCGACACCTGGCTCGCCGCACATCCGATCACTCGGCCGGGCGAACCGTTGCAGTCTTTGCTCGAGCCGATCACCGGCGCGCTCAAGTGGCCGAGCGAAAGCTGGGAAAAGATCGAGACAGTCAGCTTCGGCCGCGCGCGCACCATGCCGGGCACAGCGAATATGCTCGAGCGGCTCGGCGAATCCGCGAGCACGAAGATCGAGCTCCACGACTTCGACGAAGTCTTCTCCGAGCTGACGCGCCCGGAGGACGCCGGCGATGCCGTCGCCGGAGCACGCCAACGCGCCTTTGTCGAGCTGCGCGACGTCTTGAAACGGGAGCTGACGGACCTTCGCGTCTATCGAGTTGGTCAAATCGATATGGACGTCTTCGTCCTCGGGCGCACCAAAGACGGCGAGCTCGCGGGCTTGATGACTTCGGTTGTCGAGACTTGATATCGTCAAAGGCCGCCTTCAACGGCACTTCGTCATCGCAGAGTGAGCAGATCACCGACTATTCATAATACACATACGCCCGCCGGGCTTTGTGCTGTGAATAGTTATTGCCCGCGTCGCGATAACCATCCCGTTCGCGATTGTTCGAGTCTCCATCTCCGCCGGTCGCCGCCACGCTCGCGCGGTGGGCTTCGTCGAAGCTGACCACGTCGAAGTTGCTGGTCCTCGCGCGCACGCCGTCGCCGCGGCGTACGAAGATGGAGTCAATGCCGCCGCGGTCGCGCACGCAGCCGCGATCTCCTCCGCAGGACACGAACAATGGATCGGTAAAGCCGAGATCTTCGTCGTTCGCACAACGCGCCTGGCCAACCTGCCCGTTCATCTGGCGGTACCAACACGCGTATTCGCCGTCCTGAAACAGTCCGTCGTTGAAGTCGCCCGCGACGATGTGCAGAGCAGACTGCGTACCCAAGCCGGCATGCGCGTTCGGGCCACCGTCGAAGCCGTTCACGATCTCGCGCACGTTCTTCGACGAACACGGCAACCACGTCCAATGCCGCAAGCTCATCGCGACCACATCTTTGTTCGCGACTTTGTCGTGCAGCTTCAACCGCAAGGTTTCGTAGCCCGTGTGATCGCTGCGCACGTCGCACCGCAAAGCGGCCCCGTTGAAGCCGTGGCCCCAGGGCATGTAGCTGTCTTTGGTCTTTTGGTCGAAACGCGCCGTGCGGTACACGATGCCCGTGGTCACCGTCGGCCTCGGGATAATTTGATCCTGAAAACGCCGATCCTTGGGATGAGCCTTCGCGACGACACCCGTGTAGTCGACGCCGAGCCTGCGCGACATGTAATCGACGAGCCGATCCATCTCCGCTTTGTCGGTCACCTGCTGCACCAAAAAGATGTCCGGCCGCAGCTCGGCTTCGCTCATCGCGTGCACCAGATCTTTCCAGTCGAAGATCATGTTCTCGATGTTGTTCGACCACACCACGAGCCGCTCTGGGTTACGATTCGTCCGCAGCTCGTCTTCGCTGACTGCGAGCTCATCCGGATCCAAATCCGAAACATCGCCACACGCGGAGAAGAACAACAGCGCAAACAGCCAACGCTTCATGTCCGAAGTATCGAGCCCGCACGCACACAAAGCCGATCGGATCGGAGTCCAATGAAACGCCGCGTCCACATCAGGCGTTCGGCTAGGACCTCGAGGTCCACTCAGGAGTCCGGTCCTAATTCGGCGTCGTCACCGAAAGCTCTTGTTCGAGCAGCCCCAAAGTGTGGTGGATCAAGTTCAACCCACCCGGCGGTCCGTGGCCTGGAATCACCAGCTCCGCATCCGGATAACGTTCGAGCAGCTTCAACAAAGAGATCGGCCACGCAGTGATCACCGCGGCCTCACGATTGCCCAGATCCGCCGAACGACCCGACTTCACCAAACATCCACCGAACAAGATCTGCGCTTCGCGAAGATAGACGACAGTGTTGTCTTTCGAGTGACCCGCACCCGGATAAAACATCTCGATCGAATGCGGGCCGAATTTCATCTCCGCGGATTCGACGAACGGCGCCACGCGATACGCACCGCCCGCCGCTTCCACCAGCGGCGCGGTCAGCTCTTGGACATGAACCACGATGTCCGGCGAAATCAGCGCAGACAAGCCACCGATCCGATCCGCGTGTGCGTGCGTGACGATCACGTGACGGATCGGCTTCTTCAGCTCCTTCTCCGCGAACGCCACGATCGCCGCCGTCTGCGAAGGTTTCCAACCGGTGTCGAGCAACAAGCTCTCGTCGTCGCCGAGCAGCAACAGACCATTCGCCGGGATCGTCCCCCAACGATTGCTCTGATCATCGGAGATATGGACCCAGATCTCTTCGGTGAGCTCGAGCAGCTGCACGTCGGGCGCGATCGTTTCGATCCGCGTCGAGCTCGCCGCCGTCGCACACGCGTTGCACCAAACCAACAAAAACGCCGCGATCGAGGAGCGAAGCAAAGGTGCTTTCCACGCTAGCACGTTGTAGTGTGCGGGCGCTTGTCGGCCGAACGCGAGCGAAACAAGTGGCGCTATTTGGTGTTCGCCTCCACCTGGCTTGCGTACGCAGGCTATTACCTCACGCGGAAAAACTACGCTGTTGCGCAGCCCGCGTTCATGCAGGAGCTCGGCTGGACTAAAGATCAGGTCGGGATCATCGTCACCGGTTACGCGACGGTGTACGCCGTCGGCCAATTCATCAACGGCGTGCTCGGCGATCGTCTCGGCGCACGCGTGATGTTGGCGATCGGTTTCGTGCTCACGGCGATCTGCTCTGCGTTGCTCGGTTTCGGCGAAAGCGTCGGCGTGATGGCGCTGATCTACGGCATCAACGGTTATGCACAGTCCATGGGTTGGCCGAACGTCACGCGCGCGATGACCAATTGGTTCACCGTCCGAGAGCGCGGTCGCGTCATGGGTTGGTGGGGCACGAACTATCCCGTCGGCGAAGCGATCGCCACGGCGTTCGCCGCGTTCCTGCTCGCGCATTATGGCTGGCGCTCCACCTTCATCGTTCCCGCAGCCGTGGTGCTCGTCGTCGGCGTCGCCGTCACGCTCATGGTCCGCGATCATCCGCGCGACGTCGGCCTGCCTCCGATCAATCTGTCCACAAGGACTGCACCCGCCGTCAGAGAAAGCGCGTGGGCGTCGTCGCTCAAACACCTGAAGGATGCTCGCGTGCTCACGGTGGGCCTCGCGTATTTCTGCCTGAAGTTCGTGCGCTACACGTTCATCTTCTGGATCGGCACCTACTTCGTGGAGACCATGGGTTTCACACCAGTGCAAGCGGCGGAGCTTCAGATCCCGTTCCCGTTGATCGGTGCGCTCGGCGCGATCGCCGCCGGATATCTCTCGGATAAAGTTTTTCGTGCACGCCGCGCACCCGCCGCCGTGTTGATGTTGGTCGGCCTCGGTCTCGGGTTGATCGTCTTCCTCTTTCTTCCGAAAGACGCGTTGCTCGCCGCGCTGGTGCTCTCTTTTTGCGGCTTCATGACCTTCGGCCCGGACATGTTGATCTCCGCAGCAGCCGCCATGGACTTCGGCACCGAAGAAGCGGGCGCGACGGCCACAGGTTTCGTCAACGGCCTCGGTTCTGCGGGCGCTGCGGTACAAGGTGCGGTCGTCGGTTGGGTCGCGCACGCCTATGGATGGGATGCTGTTTTCTACATTTTGATCGGCATGGTCGTCGCGTGTATCGGCGTCACCGCAACGTTGTGGAACGCGCGCGGTGAATGAGCCGGCGCAGGGAAAGCTGGCGACTCCTGCATTTTTTCTCCTCGTCGCCGCGCATTTTTTACAGGGCCTCGGCTATGCGTCGATGTTGCTCTTACCGCTGTATCTGTCGTTCCTCGGCGCCTCGCGCACCGAGATCGGGACGATCATGGCCATGTCGGCGATGGGCAGCATCGCGGCACGTCCGGCGATCGCTTGGGCGCTCGACGTCGTCGGTCGAAAACGCACCCTGATCGTTGGTACAGGATCGCTCGCGCTGGCGATGTTCAGCTTCTACTTTCTCACCGAGCTGTCGCCGCTGGTGTACTTCATCCGGCTCTTCATGGGTGCCGCGGTCGGTGCCTTGTTCACCGGTTATTTCACCTTCGCAGCGGACATCGTGCCTTCGAAGCGCCGCACCGAAGGACTCGCGTTGTTCGGCATCTCCGGGCTGGCTCCGATGATCGTCAATCCCTTCGCGACGCAGCTCGGCATCGAAGCTCCCGACTTGCGCTTCTTTTATCCGATCGTCGGTGTGGCCACGCTCTGTTCGCTGATCCCGTTGTTGTTCATCCGCGAAGCTGCCCGTCCCGCACGCGTCGAACGTTACAGTTTCGCGAAAGTCATCACCGCCGTGCGCGTGCGCTCCTTGTTCTCCGTGTGGATCGGCACCGCGTTTCTCGGCGGCACCGTCGCAGTCTTTACCTCTTTCGCGACGGTCAGCGCGGAACATCGCGCCGTCGGTCAATCGGCGACGATCTGGTTGACCTACGCCGCGGGCGCGACGGTGGTGCGGATTTTTGGAGGCGTCGGCGGATTCTTCGACCGTATTCGGCCAGTGCGCCTGATCGTTCCCGCCTTCGCTTGTTACGCGCTCGCCGCCATCTTGCTCGCGCTCGCGCACAGCAACACGTCATTGATCCTCGCGGGTCTCTTTGCAGGTGCAGGCCACGGGATCGGCTTTCCCGTGCTCACGGCGCAAGCGGTCGCACGTTCACCCGAGAACCTGCGTGGGTCCTCAATCGCCACACTCACCGCGATCTGGGAGCTCGCAGCGTTGCTGTTCACACCGCTGTTCGGGGCCATCGCCGATCATCACGGCGATCAAACCATGTTCTTCCTGGTTGCTGCGATGATTGCAGGGAGTCTCACTTTGTGGTGGCCGCTCGAACGCCGCGCAGGCTAGGTTCTCCCCGGACCGCGGTCCGCATCGTGTCCATACTTTTCGTCGACGAGGATTCCTCCCTCCGATTGATGTTCGGCGACGCGCTCCGATCTGCGGGGCACCGCGTCGAAACCGCACCCGATACCGAGGCTGCGATCTCCCTGCTCGAACGGATGTCGTTCGACGTGGTGATCTGCGACGTCCGCGCACCGCGCATCGATGGCCTCTCGCTCCTCCGCCGCCTGCAGCGCGATCAACCGAAAGTCGAGGTCATCCTCACCGCGTTTCGTCCCGGCGTTCCCGAAGCTGCGCTCGCGCTGGCCGAAGGGGCGAGCGACTACCTCATCAAACCGTTCGACCTCGACGACGCGGTCCTGCGCGTCTCGCGCTCGCAGCTCTCACCGGATTCGGTGGAGCACGAACGAACCTGCGCGTTGTTGTTGTCCGAAGACGGTGAGCTCTCCACGAAGATCCTCGACCTGATCGAAAGATCAGGAGAGTCGATCCACGTCGATCACCTGAAACGTTTCCAAGACGCGAACCTCAAGCTGCGCAAACGCGGCCGCAATCTCTCGGCGGCCGGGGTGTTCGGCGGCCGGCTCGACGTGATCATCTGCGCGCTGCCGATGACCGGCTTCGGCGACCTCGACGTGGTCCTGGAGCTGATGGCCCTCGCGCCGGAGCTCCCGCTGGTGGTGGTCGGCGGATCCGGGGATGAAAAACTGGCCATGAGGACAGTGCAGGTCGGCGCACAAGAGCTGCTCCCCGCCGACGAGCTCGACGTCAAACGTTTGGTGCGCGCCATTCGGTACGCGATCGAGAGGAAACGCGCCGAACAACGGTTGGTCTATCTGGCGCATCACGATCACCTCACCGGCCTCGCCAACCGCACACTTTTTCGCGAACGCCTCTCGCATGCACGCGCGCGCTCGCGCCGCGACAAACGCAAGTTGGCGATGATGTTCCTCGACCTGGATCGATTCAAATCGATCAACGACACGCTCGGTCACGAAGCCGGCGACGCCGTTTTGCGCGAAATCGCCAAACGCCTGCGCCATGCCGTGCGCGATCAAGACACGGTCGCGCGCTTAGGCGGTGACGAGCTGGCCGTCCTCTTGGAAGATGTCGCCGACAAAAAAGAAGTGGCGTTGATCGCCGAACGTGTCCTCGAAGTGGTGAAAGAGCCGATCACCGTCGATCGCGATCAGCTCGTGGTGACCACCAGCATCGGCATCGCCGTCTCGCCCGATGTTTGGGACACGACCGCCGATCTCGTCTCCTCCGCCGACAAAGCGATGTACCTCGCGAAGGAACGCGGGCCCGGCAACTACTTCATGTTCGGCGACGATCGTTCGCGATCCCGCGCCGAAGACGAGCTCCGCCAAGCGCTGGAAAAAGACGAGCTCGTCCTGCACTACCAGCCGCTGCGGACCGCGCTCTCCAATCAAGTGATCGGGGCGGAAGCACTGCTGCGCTGGCAACGTCCCGACGGCGTGTTGATCCCGCCCGCGGATTTCGTGCCTTTCCTCGAAGAAACCGGGCTGATCGTGGAGGTCGGCGCGCGCGTCCTGATGATGGCATGCCGCGAAGCGAGCTCTTGGAAAAACCAAGGTGCGAATCAACGCGTCTCGGTGAACCTCTCGGCGGTGCAGCTCGAGCGCGATGATCTTTCGGCCACCGTGATGAGCGCGCTCGCCGACTCGAAGATCGACGCCCAAGGTTTGGAGCTGGAGATCACCGAAAGCGTGCTCATGCGCGACACGGCTCGCGCGCAAGCAACGTTGTTCGCGTTGAAGTCTCGCGGCGTGCGCATCGCCATCGACGATTTCGGCACCGGTTATTCTTCGCTCGCCTATCTTCACCGCTTCCCGGTCGACACTTTGAAGATCGATCGCGGATTCGTGCGGCAGATCGGCGACGGTGGAAACGGCGCGGCGATCGTCGGAGCGATCATCGGGCTCGCACATAAATTATCGATCGAGGTGGTCGCCGAAGGTGTGGAGACCGAGCAGCAGCTCGAGTTCCTCAGGAATGAGGGCTGCGATCTGATCCAAGGTTATCTGCTCGGCAAACCCGAGCCCGCGGCGCAGCTCCCGTTCAAGTCGTGACGTGACGCGAAACTTCGCTGCCGATCCGGCCGGTCAACATCAGGGCCCACATCTTCCAGTCCGCGATGAACGACCACAGCGGATAGGTGAAGCTGGCGGGCTTATTTTTCTCGATCACGAAGTGTGAGAACCAGGCAAAGCCGTAGCCCGGGAGCAAACCGAGCGGGGCAAACGCGGGCGCGCCCCAGGCAAATGCTGCGATGAACACGAAAACGCCGAGCGTGGAGCCGATGAAGTGCAACGTCCGGGTCAGCGGTTTTCGATGCTCGTTCAGGTAGAACGGCCAAAATTCCTCGAAGGACTCGATGCGGGGTCTCGCCATGCCCTGCTTTTTAGGACGAGCGAACGCAAAGACGCAATTGGACATGAAAATCCACCCGGGGCGCGCTTGCGTCGGACCTCTGTGGGGACGATGCTTTCGCGCGCGTGAGCCTGATCGATTCGATCGAGCGCATCAAGGGGCAGAGCAAGGGTGGACGCTTCGACGAGAAGCTGTTTGAAAAACCCGCGCCGCGCTTCGATGTGGAGAAAAAACGCGTCCTGATCGCGTATCTTTTCGGCGGACTGGGCGATGCCGCCTTGCTCGCGCCTGCGCTGGTGGCGCTGGCAGCGAGGAAACCAAAAGCGCCGATCGGCGTGCTGACGCTGGAAAACTCCGTGCGGATCTTGAAGACGCTCGATCTGCCGCTGAAGTTTCACATCTTCCCCGAAGAGCTGTTGCCCGGCGGACTGAAAGGCAAAGCAGCGACCGCGAAAAAAGACGCGCTCCTCAAAGAGCTGCGCGCGAAGAAGTACGAGATCGCGGCCGACCTCTCTTTGCGCGACGAGCTCGACGCGCGCCCATACATCAAGAATATCGGCGCGCAGCTGAAGCTCGGTTTCGTGCGGCCGGGCGAAGATCTGGAGACGATCGGCCTCGACTTCGGCGCAGCGGACACGCGGGCCGAAGCGGCGATGCATTGGTCGCGCGCGTTGGTGCAGCCGCTCGCCTCGCTCGGCGTCGACAAACCGATCTTCGAGCTCCCATTCATCAAGGACGAAAAAGCGAAGGCCAAAGCGGACGCGATGTGGGGCGAAGAATCGCGCTCTCCGCGCATCTTGCTGGTGCCCGGCGGCAAAAAAGACAACACGCGATGGCACGAGTCGCGCTTCGCTGCGGTCGGCCGTTACGCGGTCGACAAGCGGGACGCACGCGTCGTCGTCTGCGGTGCACCTTCGGAAGCCGCGCTGGTCCGCGTGGTAAAAAAAGCGACCGGCAAAGATACGCAGCATTACATCGGCAAAGATCTCTTGGTGCTGCGCGAGCTGATCGGCGGCGCCGACGTCATCGTCACCAACGACACCGGCCCGATGCACCTCTCCTTCTTGTTGGAGCGGCCGACCATCGCCGTCTTCCGTTACATGTCGCCCGTCGTCTGGGGACCGCCGAAGAACGACCCCGATTTCGTGGTCCTCTCCGCGCACCGCGACGTCGATCCGCCGAAAGAAGGCAGCAACTCCAGCGACGACGTGTGGACCCGCTTGGTGATCCATCACCTCGATCGCCTCCTCGTGCGGCGCACGCGCAAACGCCGTTAACGGCAGAGGGCGTTCACGGTCCAGGCAAGCGCAGCGCGCAGTGAGGCGCAGCCGAACGAAGTGAGGCGCGGCCGAACGAAGGGACCGCAGGCGGACTTGATCCGCCGCTCACGGTCCAGGTTCTGCGCAGCACCGGAACCCGGTGGAATAGTCCCAATGCAAAGTGTTGTGCGCCGTCGTGGCGTACAAACAACCTTCGCCGTTCATCACCGTGTCGACGTAGAAGCCGCCGCGGAAGGTGCCCATCGGATCAGCTGTCCACTCGTGCAGGTTGCCCATCATGTCGAACGCGCCTTCTGCGGTGAGGCAGCCCGCGTTTTCTCCGGTGAGATCGAGTGAAGCCGGCAGCTGATTGATACACGCGTCCTGGATGCGATCGAACGGCGTCGGATCGTTCGGGAACAGCTCCACCGCGGGATGCCGCGCGCGGGCGTCGTTGCAGACACCGTTCATGCGTTGATCGCCGTAGGGATAGAGCAACGTGTCCGGACCGCGGCAAGCGCGCAGCCATTCGGTGTTGGTGCACAGACGTTTGTTGGACGCGGCACACGCATCCGCCGCGGTCTCCCCGTCGAGATAACCTTGCGGCACCGCGCCCTCCGCGGAAAATGCGCGCACGTTGGCTGATCCGGGATGGTGGTAAGGAGACCAGGTCGTCTCTGATCCGTCGGCATGGATCTCGATCAATGCAGCCTCGTAGCGATCGATGCAGAACGGGATCGCCGCTTCGATGCGCAACATTCCGCTCGGACATCCATCGCCGCTCGGAGCTTCGTTGAGCCCGGCGTTCGGATCTTTTTGTTCGGCGGGATCACAAACGAAGGTCGATCCGCGCGGCGTGCAGCACTGAATTTCGGCCGGTCCTGGACAAAAACCGGGCGTGTGCTCGCGGTCCTCCGTACATCGGGTGACCTCGACGCATTCACCTTCGATCCCGTTGACGGTGCACGCGCCGTATCCCGAGTCGTAGGCACCGGCATCAGGCGAGCCCATCTCCTCCGCGTCCGGATCAGATCCTGCGTCTTTCTCTTCGACGGCGGCGTCGGCGCCGATCTCCATCCCGGCTTCGGCCTCCTCGCCCGCGTCGATTACGCCGAGATCTCGACTGATCTGTGGATCAGGCACCACGTGCTCACGTCCCGCGGGAACACAGGCGCTGGCCAGAAGGACAGTCAGCACAGCGGCGAACGGCGCGCGCATCTTCGGTTCGTTGTTACGCGACGAACATGCGACTCGAACATCGGACAGAGCCGCGCATGCGTGTTGCGGCGAGCATGCCGCATGCGTGGCCTCGATGTGTGGCGCGCTAACCCCTTCTGTGCCTGAGATCTTTTTTCAACTGGTGTTAGGTTCAGCCCGTCGGGAGGACAAACGTGACACGAGTCGATCTGAACAGCGCTGCAATTTGTCTCGGAATGGTCGCCATGAGCGGAGCGATCGCTTCATGCGTAGACGGCAACGCTGCAACCTTGGCGAGCGATGAAGACTACACTTCGAGCGGTCCTGGACGGGGAGCGGGCGCCCCGGTGGTCACCGTCGATAACTACGATGATTTCAGCGACGGCTCGACGTACGCGAACAAATGGTTCGACGTCGCCTCGTTTCTCGGCGTCGGTGAGCCGGAAGCGATCGGAGGTCGTTCCTTCGAGAATGGTCGTCTGAACATCGAAGCGACGCCCTTCCAGACGTCACACGATAACGTGCTCGATCACATGAAGTACCTCGCGCTCTCGACGCGAAGTTATGCGGTTCCTCTGCGCGGCTCTGTTGAAGCATCGGCCGACATTCAGGCAACTGAATCGGGCTGCTCCAACAATCGTCGCGTGACAACCACGGGCCGCCGATTGTCGACGGCGCAACAAGCCGCCGCGACGCTGACGCTCGCCGATAACGGTGACACCGGCGTGAACTTCACCTGGTACATCTCTTCGACTCGGGCGATCGCAGTTTATCAACGCACCGCGCTCGACGGCGCGTGTGATCCGAGCAAACACTACACGCAGATCCTTCAAGACGTGGCCATCACGCCCGGCACGCACAACTTCGCGATCCGCTATCTGAGAAACCTCGGCCCCGGTGGTTTCGAGGACAAAGTGGACTTCGTGATCGACGGTTGGACGCGAGCCGCGGTTCGCGAAGTCGGTGTGCCTGTCGCCGCGGCGCCCCGTCAAAACGCGACCTTCGCCGCGCAAGGCCCGGGCGAAACGCTGGACACGCGGCTCAATCGGCTCACGGTCGGCCACGGCCTCGGCACGATGGTGGACGAGTTCCCCTTCAACCAGTGTCCAACAGGACAGGTATCGATTCCCCAAGATCAACGCATTTGGGGTCAAGGCGTGGCCGCGACCTTCGACAATTTCCGCGTCGAAACCGTACAGCGTTGAGGTAGCCTCGCACACGGCGTGTGCACCCTCCTCCTCTTCCACCGAGCGTTCGCCGACACTCCGCTCCTCGTCGCCGCCAATCGCGACGAACATCTCGAGCGCCCCGCCGCACCGCCTTCGCTCCGCACGTTGAACAACGGTATCAAGCTGATCTGTCCGACCGACCTTGCAGCAGGCGGCACCTGGCTCGGCGCCAATGATCGCGGCGTGTTTTCGGCGATCACCAATCGATTCGGCGTGCCGAAAGATCCGGCGCGCAGGTCGCGCGGAGAATTGGTGCTGAACGCGCTGGAATACGCGACGGCCAATGAAGCGGCGCGCGCCTTGGAACAGCTCGATCCGCGGCGCGAGAATGCGTTTCACCTGGCGATCGCCGATCAGAATGACGGATTCGTGGTGGTGGCAGACGGCGAGACGCTCGTGGTGCAGACGCTGGAACCTGGCCTGACGATCATCACCGAACGCAGCTACGCGGCTTCATCTCCGCGACGCGAACGTTTCATCCGCGAGAAGATAGGCGCGCTGGCGACAGCTCCATCAAATTCCGAGCTCGAACAATTTTTGAGCACCCACGACGACGAAGGCTTCGAAGGTGTCTGCGTGCACGTCCCCGGCCTTCAGTACGGGACGCGCTCCTCGACCGTGTTTCGCTCGACGAAAACTGCGGTCTCCATGCGGTTTGCACCCGGCCCGCCTTGTACCGTTTCGTTCTTGGACGTTGATCTCGGAGCGATACCGGCTCAAAGGTAAGCTCAAGCTGCCGAATGAAGAGGATACAATGAGTACGAATAGCTCTGTGATCGACATGGAGCGCATCCGCGACGCCGCCGACGGAGACGCTGAATTCCTCAAAGAGCTCATCGCAGTGTACCTGGATGATGCTTCCGCCAAGCTGGTCGAGCTCAACGAGGCGATCGAGAAAAAAGACAGCACCCACCTCGGGCGCACGGCGCATCAGCTCAAAGGCTCGAGCGCCAACATGGGCGCGGTCGGTGTCTCGAAATACGCCAAGGAGCTCGAAGTGCTCGGACGTTCGAACGACGTTTCCAGCGCCGCAGCGCTCTTGCCCGGATTGATGGCCGAATTTGCGCTCGTGAAGAACGAGCTTCAAACGCTCAAGATGTGAGCCACACCGTGGGCAACAACATGATCGCGATGCCCGCGAGGATTCGATAGATCGCGAACGGCCGGAAGGTGTGCGTCTGCACGTAGACCAACAACCACCGCACCGTGACCCACGCAACGAAGAACGCGACGATCATTCCACCGGCCAAATAAGGCGCGGAGCCCTGAAGCTCTTCGCGGAACTTCAACATCTCGTACGCCGACGCCGCGAACATCGTGGGGATCGCCAGGTAGAACGAGAACAAGGTCGCCGTGGGGCGATCGAGGCCGATCACCAATCCGCCCAAGATCGTCGAAGCGCTGCGGCTCATACCTGGCCACAAGGACAGGCACTGCGCGGCACCGACTCCCAGCGCCTGTTTCCAACTGATCGAAAGGACACCTTTGGTGTCGGGCGGCGGGACCTCTTTTTTCGGCCGGTCGAGCAGCAGGATGGCGATGCCTCCCGCAATCCACGCGACGGAGATGAAGACCGGCGCCTTCAGGATCGCGGAGATCATTTTGTGGAACGCGAGGCCCAGGATCGCGCTCGGGATGAAGCCGAGGAACAACAAGATCCCGAAGCGCACGACTTCTTTGCTGCGCACAATGTCGAACAACGCACGGCGTCGATCGACCACCACCGCCATGATCGCGCCGAGCTGGACGATCACCAAAAACGGCTCGCGCCACGCGGGATTGAATCCGAGCAGGGACGCGGTGACCGCGAGATGCCCCGTGCTGGAGACCGGCAAAAATTCAGTGAGGCCTTCGATCAGCGCGAGGATAAAAACGGCAAGAAACACGAGCTCGCATATATCAAAGATTTTGTTTGGCGCGTGCACCGAAACGGTGCTGGTGTCCTGTTTCGATGCGACGCTCGTTCTTTCTTCCGCTCACCCTCGCAGCCTTGTTTTTCGCGCTCCCCGTAGGAGCGCAGCCGATCACCAAGGGACAAGTGGTGCTCGACGGGACGCCCGAGGTCCCAAAGCAGCTCGCCGACAGGATGCGCCCGTACTTGAACACGCGTTCGGCGGACATCTCCGATCTCAGCGACGACGGAAAAACGATGCTCATCACCACGCGGTTCGCGGAGACCGCGCAGCTTCATGTGGTGAAGGGACCGCTGGCGGCGCGCACGCAGCTGACCTTCAACACCGATCCGGTGGCGGCGGCCTCGTTTCGTCCCGGCTCCGATCGCGTCGTGGTCTACGCGACCGATCAAGGCGGCAACGAGAACTACCAGTTCTTCCGCCTCGACCTCGACACCTTCGCGACGTCGCTGCTCACCGACGGCAAGAGCCGCAACATCGAGGCGGTGTGGAGCCCCACGGGTGACAAGTTGTTCTTCAGCTCCAACGCGCGCAACGGGCGCGACATGGATCTCTGGCTGTCCGATGGTACAGGTGCGAAAAAGGCAGAGCTCTTCCTCGAGCGCGAAGGCCACTGGGTGCCGCTCGAAGTTTCGCGCGACGGCAAAAAGCTCCTTCTCCGCCAGCTGATCTCCATCGCCGACTCGCAGCTCTACGTGCTCGACCTCTCCACGAAACAGGTCTCGCGCCTGACGCCGGAGCAACCAAAAGCGGCCTATCGCTCGGCGGTTTTCGCGGCGAACCACACATCGGTCTACGTCTCTTCGGATCGCGAAGGCGACCTCATCGAGCTCTACGAGACGAGCACCGACGGCAAAACGTGGAAGCCGCTCTCGCGCCACATCCGTTGGGACATCGAATCGATGGCGCTCTCCGGCGACGGCAAAACTTTGGCCTTCGAGACGAACGAGAACGGCATTTCCGTGCTCCACTTCTTGGATACGAAGAGCGGCAAAGAACGCGCGGAGACCACGCTTCCAAAAGGGGTGATCACGTCGCTGAAGTTCGCCAAAAAAACGAACCTGCTCGGCTTCGGCCTCTCCTCCGCCTCGCGCGTCAACGACACGTACACGCTCGAGCCGGCGAAGAAGAAGCTGGTCCGATGGACAGAGAGCGAGATGGGCGGGCTCGATCGGTCGAAGCTCGTCGAGCCAGCGTTGATCGAATACACGACCTTCGACGGCAAAAAGATCCCCGCCTTCTACTTCGAGCCGAAAGGCACCGGGCCGTTTCCGGTGATCATCGACATCCACGGCGGACCGGAATCGCAGGCGCGCCCGTGGTTCTCGCCGATGGTGCAGTACATGGTCGGCGAGCTCGGCGTCGCGGTGTTCGTCCCGAACGTGCGCGGCTCCGACGGTTTCGGAAAGACCTATCTCTCACTCGACAACGGCTTCAAACGTATGGACTCGGTGAAAGACATCGGCGCGTTGCTCGATCATCTCGCGAAAAATCCGAAGCTCGATGCGAAACGGGTCGCGGTGTACGGCGGATCGTACGGCGGCTTCATGGTGCTCGCCTCATTGATCGAATACGGCGATCGTATCCGCGCGGGCGTCGACATCGTCGGCATCTCGAACTTCGTCACTTTTCTCGAGAAAACCAGCGAATATCGCCGCGATCTGCGCCGCGTCGAATATGGCGATGAGCGCGACGCGAAGATGCGCGAACACCTCTTGAAGATCTCCCCGACGGCAGGTGCCCAAAAGATCAGGAGCCGCCTCTTCGTCGCGCAGGGAGCGAACGATCCGCGCGTGCCCGCCGCGGAGTCGGAGCAGATCGTGAAAGCGGTCCGCGGACAAGGCCAAGAAGTTTGGTATTTGCTCGCGAAGAACGAAGGTCACGGCTTCCGGCAAAAAGAGAACCGGGATCTCTTCTCGCAGCTCTACGCGATGTTCATCGAGAAACACTTGTTGGCGGCGCCGGCGGCGTCGGGTGCGAAGACGAAGTGATCATCTCCACCACCGCATCCACCCAGACCGGATGCGCGTTGAGCGAAGGCACCAACTGAAGCGTTTCGCCGCCCAAATCTTTCCACTGTTGTTTCGCGCGAATGCCGATCTCTTCGACCGTCTCCAAACAATCGGCGACGAACGCCGGACACAACACCAAGAGACGTTTCAACCCTTTTTGCGCCAGCTCCGGCAGCACCAGATCGGTGTACGGCTTGATCCACGGCGTACGTCCGAGCCGCGATTGAAAGCTGACCGAGTGTTGCTCCGGCGAGAGCTGTAAACGTGCGGAGAGCGCGCGCGTTGTCGCGTAACACTGCGCGCGGTAACAGTGTCGATTCGCGGCCACCAACCGATCACAACACGTGTTCGATTGCAGACAATGGGTACCCGACAGATCGGACGCTTTTACGTGTCGCTCGGGAATGCCGTGATAACTGAACAACACGTGATCCGGTTCCAACGCCTCGAGCTCCGGACGCGCGACAGCCGCGAACGCTTCGATGAAACCGGGCGCATCGAAAAATTCGTTGATGGTCACCAGATCAGGAACGTTGTTCTTCGCGCCGGCGAGCTCGAAAACTTTTTGCATCGCTGAGCCGGTGCTCGCCGACGCGTACTGCGGAAACAAAGGAATGACGACGATCCGTTCAGGATCCGCGGCTTCCAGCTTGTCGAGCGCCGAAGCGATCGACGGCGAGCCGTAACGCATGGCGAGCTCGACGACGTAGTCCGAACCGAGCTTCCCGCGGACCGCTGTCTCCAGCGCGCGTTCATAGACGAGCAGCGGTGAGCCCTCGGGCATCCAGATCTGTTTATATGCGTGCGCCGATTTCGCCGGGCGAAACGGGAGAATGATCGCGTTCAACAACAGCCAGCGAAGCGGCGCCGGGATGTCGATCACCCGCGGATCGCTGAGGAACTCGCGCAGGTACCGGCGCACGTCGGAAACCTCGGGAGAATCCGGCGTACCGAGATTGATCAAGAGGACGCCGGTGCGACGCGCCATCGACGTAATCTCGCGCACGAGCGCCGATCGCTGTCTACAGTCACTGACTACGGCGTTGACGGTGACGCGCAAAAACCGCGGCGGAGGAGGTCATTTCGGGCCGGCACGCGCGATGCTCATGTCCTGGAGCAGGAGGCTACGATGAACATCCTGAAGCGGATTCTCGAGATCGATGCGCGCCGAATCGGAGCGATGGCGGTCGCGCTCGGTGCAGCGACCATGGGGCTCGACGCGGCGATCGCGCACTTCGCAGGCCGCGAGATGAAGAACCCCGGGCAGCTCATTCCGGTGCTCGCAGGTGCGCTCTTGCTCGGTGTGGTGCCGCTCGCTCTTCCGCGCATTCGCGGTGAAGTGTTTCGGGTGACGCTGCGGATCGCAGCGGCTTTGGCGGCGGTGGTGGGCGCGCTCGGAACTGCGTTTCACGTGCGCGCGTTCTTGCGCTTGCTCGAAGGTGAAGCGTGGACCTTCACCGCGATCGAAAATGCGCTCGCGGTCGCGCCCCCGTTGGCGGCGCCCGGCGCGTTCATCGCCATCGGTGGTGTGTTCGCGTTGCTCGCCAGCCCGCGCCTTCGGCTGGAGCTCGCGGCTCGCCCTGCCTAACGTTGGTTGTTCACGAACGCTTGAACAACTTCTTCATGAAGCCGCCGAGCCCGGACGCATCCTGTTTCGCCTGCTGCTCGCGCTGATTCACCAAACGGACGCCGCGCTGGGCTTCGACGTTGGTCGGCTCCCATTCGAGACACAAACGCCAAGCGCGCTTCGCCTCCGCCGGTTTCTCCAGCTGAAAATAGATCGTCCCGAGATACTGATAAGCGAGCGGCGAGTTCTCGTGCTGCTTGATCACTTTTTTCAGCAGCTCGAGCGCTTCCTGCGCGCCCTCTTTGCGATCCTTCGCCATGTTGTAGACGACCCACGCGTAATGCACGGGCATCAGCGGATCGTCCGGATTCTGCTTCATCGCTTCTTGCAGCCCGGTCTTGGCACCCGGCCAGTCGCGGCGGCGAATCTTCACCAGCGCGTCATCGAACTGGCCTTCGGCTTGGAGGATGGCGTTGACGTCCGTCGAGAGCCCGCGCGCCTGTCGGTCGAGCAGCACCAAATATTCGGCGCGCTTTTTCGGATCCATCACCGTCTCGTAGGCATCGGTGATGCGCTTGAAGATCGCGTCGAGGATCTCTTGTTCCGCACCGAGGTTCACTCCGGCGTAGGCGTCCGTGTGCCAAAGTTTCGCGAGCTGGTGATACGCTGCTTTGATCCGCTCGGGATCGGTGTCCCGGTCCGCGCCGAAGATCTGAAAGTGGTTCTGGCGATCGAGCGTCGCCCAGTACCGCTGGATCTTCGTCTTCGCGAGCGCGATCCTGTCCGAGGTTTTCTGATCCATCAGGTCGACGGAGTATCTCGGCCCGGAGGCTCGCTGTCCACCTCGAATGCGGTTTGGGCCTGGGATCGGGTCTCTCGCCGGTCGACCTTGCCCTGTGGCGTTTCGGGGAGCTCGCGAAACAATGCAACACGGCGCGGTCGCTTGAAGGGCGCCAACTGATCGCCCAGAAACACATCGAGCTCCTTCGCGTCGAAACGCTCGCTCGCGGGGACGATCGCCGCGCAGACCAGCTCACCCCAAACCTCATGCGGGACACCAAAGACACAGGCGCGCCGCACATTCGCGTGGGCTTCGAGGACCGCTTCCACCTCCGCGGGATAGACGTTTTCGCCGCCGCTGACGATCAGATCTGTCCTTCGAGACAGGACGCGGATTCGACCGTCTTCCAACTCGCCGAAGTCTCCGGTGTCGAACCAAGCTCCCTGATCCAAAGGACAGTAACCTGCGTAGCCCTCCATCAACATGGGTCCCCGCACCTCGATCGTTTTCGCCGCGTTGACGCGTAGCTCCACGTCCGGGAGCGGGACGCCGTCGAAGGCCACGCCGCCGAAGGTTTCGGTCAACCCGTAGGTGGTCACCACCTCGAAGCCGCGAGCGCGCGCACGTTCGAGCAAAGCAGGGGAAGCCGGAGCACCGCCGAGCAGGATCAAACGCAGCGCGGGATGAGCCGCGCGGGAGAATCCGGCGTCCAATTTTCGGTGCAGCATCGCCGGCACCAAGGAGACGATCGTCGCTTTCTCCAAGTCATCGACCAGCTCACTGCCCGAAAGGACAGCACGCATCACCACCGCAAAACCACCGGCGTGAGCGATCGGAAGAGAAACGTGGGAACGATCGTGCGGCGACATCGCGAATCGCCCGATCACCCGAGTCGAAGAGGCGAGGATCGCTTCTCTCGAAAGTAAGACCGCCTTCGGCGTGCCGGTGGTGCCTGAGGTGAAGAACACGGCGGCGGCGCTTTTTAGGGCCGAAACATTCGGTTCTATGGAAGCGAGCAACGTTTCTCTTTCGCGCGCCACCCAGCGCGGATGCACAAAAACGATCGTTTCTTTGTTTCGCCAGGCCTCGAGCGCTTCGCCGATCGCCTTTTGTGTGGCCGCACCTTCGACGAGCTTCATCGTGCGCTCCGCAGGATCTGCTCGCGGAGCGCCGGCGAAAGCACCCCCGGATGTTCCGGCGCATGCAGCTCACCGCCGCACAGATGCGGCAGATCGGCGAGCGCGAGCTTTTCATGAGCACCGAGCCCGTGCGCAAACCGCCCGCGCGGCAGCGCAAACGCGAGATGCGCCGCCGCCGCGTGTCCCACGGGACCATCCATCATGTGTGTGACGATCACCTCGACGCGCGCGAGTTTTGCGAGCTCCAAACAGCGCGCAAATCCGCCGAGCAACATCGGCTTCAACACCAGCGCGCCGATCAAGCCGCGTTCGATCAGCTGTAGTGCGCGCTCAAAACCACCGGGATCGGCGAGCGACTCGTCGAGCGCCAGCGGGATCGGCGAGGGCACGATGTGTTGCGGTTCTTCGATCAGCTCCGGCGCAAGAGCGAGCGCCTCTTCGAGCTGATCGCGGCCGTTGAGATCGATGCGCAGCGCGTAGCTTCTGGGTGCAGGCTCGGCGAGCGACAGGTCTTTGATCTTGATGGTGCGAATCCCTTGGGCGCGAGCGGCCAAAAGATCAGCTGAACTTCGGATCAGCTGTCCGATCGGACGGGGGGTCGCGTCGGTGCCTCCGAGCAGGCGCCAGGCCGGCAGGCCTCGTTTTTGTCCTTCGAGATCGAGCCGCGCGGTCTCTTCGGCGAAACGATCCGCCGCCTCGGGATCACGCGAATAACCGGCAATCGGCGCAGACTCGCCGATTCCGACCAAACCGCGCTCCTCGAGGAAGACGAATCGCACCTCAACCTCCGAGCGCAATACCGAGCGCGAACAACAAGCCGAACAACACCAAGAGCCCTCCGCTCTTCTTCAACGTCGAGTTCAGATCGCGGCCGTCTTTAGTGTGCATTTCGTAGTGGATCCGCACCGCGAGCGGCAACGTGAGATAGGCAAGATAGGCCCAACCACCGGCGACCGCCGGCACGGCGTAGGCCGCGAGCAACATCACCGCATGTTCCGCGAGCGCAAAACGCCGGCCGAAACGCACCACCAAGGTCCGTTTGTTCGCCAAACGATCCGTCTGGCGATCGCGCAGGTTGTTGACCACCAAGATCCCGGTGGCCAACGCGCCGATGGGGATCGCTGCCCAAAAGGACAGGGCCGGCACCCTGCCCGCTTCCACATACGTCGTCCCGCACACTGCGACGAAACCAAAAAATGCGATGACGAAGAGATCGCCGAGCCCGAGATAAGCGAGCGCGTACGGACCGGCGGTGTAAGCGATGCCGGCGGCGATCGAGACCAGCCCGATCGCCACCACCGGCCAACCCGCAGCCGCGACCAAATACACGCCGAACACCATGGCGATCGCGAAGGACGCGATCATCCCGCGTTTGACCGCAGCGGCGCTGAGCAAGCCGCTCGCGACCGCACGCGGAGGCCCGAGACGCGCCGAGGTATCCGCGCCTTTTTCAGCGTCGTAGACGTCGTTCGCCAGGTTCGTCCCGATCTGAATGGCCATGGCGCCGCCGAGCGCCGCGAGCGCCGGGCCCATGCGGAACGCGCCTTCGGCGATCGCCACCGCTGATCCAACGGCCACCGGAGCCAATGCGGCAGCGAGCGTCGGCGGCCGGCACGCGGCGATCCAGGTTCGTGCGTTGCTCATCGATCACCTCACGGGAAACGTTTGAACTTCTTGAACTCCGGTTTGCGCTTCTCGAGGAAAGCTTTCTTACCTTCCTGCGCTTCCTCGCTCAGGTAGTAGAGCAAGGTCGCGTTTCCGGCGAGCTCTTGGAGCCCTGCTTGTCCGTCGCAATCCGCGTTCAATGCCGACTTCAAACAACGAAGCGCCATGGGGCTCATCTCGAGCATCTCTTTGGCCCACTTGATCGTCTCCGCTTCGAGCTGCGCCACGGGCACGACGGTGTTCACCAAGCCCATGTCCAACGCTTGTTTCGCGTCGTATTGGCGGCAAAGAAACCAGATCTCGCGCGCCTTTTTCTGACCGACGATCCGCGCCATGTACGCGGCGCCGTAACCGCCGTCGAAGCTTCCGACCTTCGGACCCGTCTGTCCGAAACGCGCGTTGTCCGCGGCGATCGTCAGATCACACATCATGTGGAGCACGTGTCCGCCGCCGATCGCGTAACCCGCGACCATGGCGATCACCGGCTTCGGCAGGGTGCGGATCTGGCGTTGCAGATCGAGCACGTTCAGGCGCGGAACACCGTCGCTGCCGACGTATCCGCCGTTGCCGCGCACGCGTTGATCGCCGCCGGAACAAAACGCTTCGTCACCGCGGCCGGTGAGAATGACCACACCGACTTCGCTGTCGTCGCGTGCATCGGAGAACGCGCGCATCAGCTCTTTCACCGTCTGCGGGCGAAACGCGTTCCGCACCTCGGGCCGATCGATGGTGATCTTGGCGATCCCTTCGGCCTTCTCGTAAGCGATGTCTTCGTATCCGTTCTCTTTCATCCATTTCATGATGTCGTCCTCCAAATTCGTGCGTAAGCGTCGCGGGCGTCATGCGCTCCGACGCGCGATTCGATCAACGTGCAGCCAGGCTTTTCCAGCGCCGAACGGAGCTGGTCGATCGGACAGGTCTCGATCCCGAAAGCCTGGGCGGCGGTCGCCAACTCGAGATGGTGCGGCGTGGTGAAACGCGCGCTTTCGGGATGCGCGCCGATGGGGAGCTGCTCGAAGATGCGCCCCCCTTGGTTGTTCACCACCACCAAAACGAGCGGGCTGGTCGCGGATTTTGCGACACACAAGCTGCTCAGATCGTGGAGCGCCGCGACGTCGCCGATAAAGGCGATCACCGGTTTGCCGTTCGCCACGCTGGCCGCGCCCGCAGCACCCGCGATGTTCCCGTCGATCCCGCTCGCGCCCCGCTGCGAGAGCACCTGCAAACGGTTGAGCTCGCCCGGCGCATACAGATCGAGGTGCCGGATCGGCAGCCCATTTCCCACAAAGAGCAGCGCATCCTCGCGCGCCGAAACAACAAGCGTACGTGCCAGCGCCGCTTCACCGCCGCGTTCGATCTCCGCGAGCGCCGCCGTACGCGCGCGATTTTCGGCGTTCTTGAAGCTCTCCGCCCACGCGAAGCTCGTGCGGAGGGGAGCTTCGATTCCGGCGATGGTGTCCAACAGATCAGCTGTACTGACGACCAGGCCGGCCCCCCCGGCGGGGTCTGGATAGCCGTGTTCGGCGAGGATCACCCGGGTGGCGCTCTGATTTTCGCGGATCCACACGTCGAAACCGGCCGAGGTCGGCGTGGCGCCGAGCTGCAGCACGAAGCTCGGGACGTGCGCCTTGCGGAAACGCTCCGACCGCAGCAGAGGCTCGAAAACATCGCAGGCAAAACGCGGCCTTTTTTTGGCAAAACGGAGCTGCGAGGTCGCTTCGGCGAGCAAGGGCCAACCTGTTCTTTCGGACAGGTCATGCACCGCTTCGCACAGGCCCGCTTGTTTGAGCGACATCGGCCCCGCGACGATCACCCCGCGTTCGTGCTCCGCCGCCCACTGGGAAAGTTGCTCACGGATTTCTTGGCCGGGGATCATTTTCAGTGCGGCGATCCGGGGCGTCTTCACCGCGGGCACCTCGGTCGCGTCGACCTCGAGCGGCTTCGCGGCTTTGATGTTCAGGTGCGCAAGTCCCGTGGAGTACGCTTGCGCCGCGATCCGTGCCACGGCGTCGAACGCGCCGAGCGGCACTTCGAAAGAGGCGCGCACGTGATGGCCGAAGAGGTCCCGTTGATCGATCGTTTGGAGCGCACCACAATCTTGCAGCTCGAGCGGCCGATCCGCGGTCGCGATCAAGAACGGTAGGCCCGAGGCTTCCGCTTCGAGGATCGCCGGATACGCATGCGCGCCGGCGGTACCCGAGGTGGTGATCATCAAGCTGGGCCGCCCGGTGACCCGCGCTTGGCCGAGCGCGAAGAACGCTGCGGCGCGTTCGTCGATCACTTCATGGATCGCCAAACGCGGCTCTTTCACCAGCGCCAACACCAGCGGCGTGGAGCGCGAGCCGGGACAAAGCACGACGTCCCGGAGGCCCGCATCGGCGAACGCGCGCATCAACAAGCGCGCACCTTCGGCTTGGCGCAGCGTGGTCATGACGCGGCTCCCAAAGCGCGCAACATGACGCGCTCTTTCATCGTCGTCTCGAGGTACTCTTCGCTCGCTCGCGAACCTTCGACGATACCTGCCCCTGCGTACAGGTAGGCTCGAGCTTCGCGCAGAAGCCCGCAGCGAAGCGCGACGAAGAGCTCGCCGTCACCACGCGTGTCCACGAAGCCGATGGCGCCCGCGTACCAGCCGCGCGAAAAACGTTCGCTCTCGGCGATCGTTTGTTGTGCTTGTTCCTTCGGCAGCCCACAGACCGCAGGTGTTGGAAAGATCGCGCGGGCGGCGTCGAAGAGCGACACGTCCGTCTTCGCGCGCGCTCGGACGGCGGTGTAGAGGTGATGGATCGTGCCCGCTTCTTTCGGGCGCGGCGCACCGGCGGCGACCTCGCTGGAGACGGACGCGAGCCGTTCGGAGATGTCGCGGACGACGACCGCTTGTTCGTGCCTGGTCTTTGGATCATCGAGGCGCCCGCGATGTGTGCTGGTGCCGGCGAGCGCGTCCGCTTCCAACAGATCGTGGTGTTTTTTCAAGAGACGCTCCGGCGTCGAACCGACGAAGCTGCCTCCACCCGCACGAAACAAAAAACGCAGCCCGCCTTCGGGTGCACGCGGGAGATGTTGGTAGACCGCGAGATCGTCGAGCTTTCGATCGAAGATCAAACGCGAAGAACGCGCGAGAACGACCTTCTCCAACGTCCGCGAGCGGATCTTCGACACCGCGGCTTCGACGGCGAGCTCGTAACCTGAACGGCCCGGCTCGCTCTCACTCAACACGTTGTGCGCCGCGCTCTCGTGTTTCGCCGGCCGAGAGAGGCGTTCTAAGAGCGACAGGTCCGGTTCCTCGCCGATGAAGATCAATCGCTCGCCGTCGTAGGTCACGCGCGGCAGCACGAAACGCATCGCCGGAAAACCGGCCCATTCGCCCTCACCGCAACGTTCGCGATCGAAAGCCATGCCGCCGAACATGCGAGCTTCGCCGTCGATCGAGGCGAGGATCGCCCGTATTTCTTCGGCATTCTCCGCTTCGCGGGCTACACCGAGCCCCGAAGCGATCCCGTCGAAGACGAACGCATCCGTTTCGTCTTCCAGCAGACGTTCGAGCGGCACCCGCGGCGCCGGCACGACGACCGCACGGAGCTTCATTCGAGCGCTCCGTTTCGCGCGACGTACATCGCACAGGCACCGAACGTGAGGCGCTCCAAACGCTCCATCTCGAGACCTGTACTTTCGATCAGGCGAGCAAATTCTTCCGGCGGCGGGAACGCGGCGATCGAGTCTTCGAGGTGTTTGTATTCACGCTCGCCCGACAACAGCGCACCGACGCGCGGAACGATCGTCGAGACGTGAAAACGGGCGAACGGGGCGAGGATGCCTGAATCGGGCGTGCTCAGCTCGAGGATCACCAACCTGCCGCCGGGCCGCAACACGCGGGCCAGCTCGCGCAAAGCCTTCGCGCGATCCGGAAAATTACGGATGCCGAAAGCGATCGAGGCCCGATCGAAAGACGCGTCGCTGAACGGCAGAGCCTGCGCGTCACCGAGGCGCAGCTCGATGTTCAGCGGCCGGAAGCTGCGTATGATTTTGGTCCGCGCGACGTCGAGCATCTTCGAGGAAGGATCGAGCGCGGTCACCGACGCCTCCCGATGACGCTGCGCGATACTGATCGCCAGATCACCTGTACCCGTGGCCAGGTCGAGCACTCGGTGTCCCGGCAAGATCTCCAGTGCCCGCACGGCGCGGTTGCGCCAGCGTTGATCCAAGCCGAGCGAGTTGATCCTATTCAGGAGATCGTAGCGCCCTGCGATTCGATCGAACATCGCTCCCGAGCCGAGCTCCGTTTTCGCTTCGTTCATCGCGAATCTCCTCTTTCCGTTTGTGCAGCTTCATGTGCCCGCGCTGGATGCCTTCGCCGGCCAGCGCACGCAGCGCCGCCAGGTTCGAAGCCAATCCGGCAGCAGCGACGATCACCGCGAGCTCGCGTGCGCTCTCTACCCGCACCAGCTCGAAAGCCGCAGAAATGCCGGGGTGCGCGCGGGTCGACCCACCTTTGGTGGCCACCGCGAGCGGCATTTCGAGCACACCTTCCAGTTCGTCGCCAAAACGTTTCCACGTCGCCAGCGGGCTGTATTTGCCGGAGATCGCCGCGTATCCGTGCGCTCCGGCTTCGATCGAGCGCCAATCTTGCCCAAGCGCGACGGCGACCGCGTCGACGCCGTTCATGATCCCTTTGTTGTGCGTCACCGCGCGGAAAGGATCGAGCTCCGCGAAACGGCTCGCCCGCGCGATCGCGCTCGCAGCATCGGCGCCGCCGAGCGCATCGACCGAGAGCCGCGCACGAACCTTCACCATTCTATTCAATGGAAGGTTGCTCAAGATACGTAAACCGATCCGTCCGTTCGCCAGCTCGGCGATCGGCTCCGCCAGGGCTTCGGCGACGGCGTCGACCAAGTTCGCGCCCATGGCATCGCCGACGTCGACATAGACGTGCACCACGACGAGCCCACTCTCGCGATCGATCACCCGCGTTTCCAGATCGCGGCAGCCGCAGCCGCGTTCGACCATATTGGGAATCGCGCGATTGCCGCGTGCGAGCAGCGCCTCTTTGTTCAGAGCGATCGCTCGGCCGACCGCATCGCAGTCGTCGACTTCGTCGAGCTGGATCTGCGCCGTCATGATCGACGGCGTCGCCTCCCCGAAAAATCCGCCGGAAACACGCACCAAACGTGCGGCGTTCGAAGCCGCCGCCACCACCGAAGGTTCCTCGACCGCCATGGGCACGAGCACGTCGCGCCCATTGACGCGGAAGTTCAGCGCCACCGAGAGCGGCAGGCCGTGTGTGGCGATGACATTTTCGCTCATCCGATCGGCGAGCGCGGGATCGAGCGCGCCACCTCGAGCGAGGTGGGTGCGCGATTCTTCGGAGAAGACGCCGCTCTCCAGCAAGAGCTCGAGCCGTTTGTCGATCGGTTGTTCGTAGAAGCGCGGAATTCGGCTGCTGATCTTTGGATCAGTCATCACATCACCTCCGCGATCTTCGCGATCTGGTCCACGGTCAACGCCTGCGGCCCGTCGCTGAGCGCGGAGCCGGGATCTTCGTGCGTTTCGATCATCAAACCCGACGCACCGGCTGCGAGCGCCGCGCGCGAAAGCAGCGGGATCAGATCGCGGCGCCCGACCGCATGGGAAGGATCGACGATCACCGGCAATCCGTGCGCACCGGCGAGCAACGCCACCGCGCCGAGGTCGAGCACGTTGCGGGTGCTCGGATCGAAACCGCGGATGCCGCGCTCGCAGAAGATCACTGCGGGCGCGCCGTGAACCAGGCAATATTCACCCGCCGCGAGCCACTCTTCGATCGTCGCGGCCATTCCGCGTTTCAAAAGCATGGGGCGCTTCTGTTTCGCCGCGGTTTTCAGCAGCGAATAGGAGTGCATGTTGCGCGAGCCGATCTGCACGATGTCCGCGAGCTCCGCGACCAAAGGCGCATCCTCTGCGGCCATCACCTCGGTGACCATCGCCAAGCCGTTTTCGTCCGCCGCGCGCCGCATCCAGCGGAGCGCCACGTCGCCGTGACCTTGAAACGCGTACGGCGAAGTGCGCGGTTTGAACGCGCCGCCGCGCAGGATGGAGACGCCTGCGGAGGCGAGCTTTTTCGCGAGCTCGCGGATCTGCGCCTCCGATTCCACGCTGCATGGCCCGGAGATCAGGATCGGCTTTTCGCCGGCGCCGATCTTTTTTCCGCGCACCGTCACCACCCGCGCCATTTTATCGACCAGCGGGTGCGACGCTCTTGGAAGCGCCACGCTCTCCACGCCGTCGATGGCGCGCAACGTTTCGGCGTCGACCGCCTGCGAAGACGGCGCGACGGCGAACTGCACCCGATCGCGATCCTCGAACCGTTCGATCCACAATCCGCGCGCGATCAGCTCGCGCTCGACCGCCTTCGGGTCCTTTGTTCTCGAAACCGTGACGATCATGATCAGAAGCTCCTTTCGACCGCCGCCATCACCACCACTTCGAGCAACGCCCGTTCGGCGCGCGGTTCGAGCACCGCTAAGCTCTCCTTGGCGGCGACCGCGTGTTGTTGCGCCAGCTCCTGCGTCGCGCGGATCGCACCCGTCTTGTCGAGCAGCGCGGAGATCTTTTGGCGATCGATCTCTTCATCTCCGGCGACGATCTGTTCGAGCATGCGCCGCAGCTCGCCGGTCTGATCGCGCTCCAGCGCGACGATCAGCGGATAGGTCATCTTGCCTTCGCGCAGATCCGCGAACAGCGTCTTCTTCACCGCGCTGGCGACGCCGGCGAGGTCGAGCACGTCGTCGATCGCTTGAAAAGCGATGCCCAGGTGACGCCCATATTTTTCGGCTGCGGCGACTTCCCTGTCGCTCGCACCGCTCGACGTGGCACCCGCCCAAGCGGCGAAGGCGAACAACGAGGCGGTCTTTCCTTCGACGATCTGGAAATAGGTTTCGCGGTCGCTCTCGATGCGCCCGCGGCGTGCGAGCTGGATCGATTCGGCGAGGATCATCTCCTCGATCACCGCGAGCAACCGGTCGAGCACGCCGGGCGCCTTTACCAGGCGGACTCGGCGCAACGCTTCCACCAATAACCAGTCGCCGGCGAAGATCGAAGCCGCGTTCCCATACAACATGCGCGAAGCGGGAGCGCCGCGGCGGGTCTCGCCGAGATCGACGACGTCGTCGTGGAGCAACGTCGCGCCGTGGACCATCTCCACCGCGATCGCCAGCTCCCGCACGTTGTTCAAAGGTCGTTGACCGAGTCGGGAGCTGAGCAACACCAGGAGCGGCCGCAGGCGTTTACCGCCCAAAGCCAACAGGTGTTTCGCCGAGTGCTCCACCGGACCAACCCCGCGCGGGGCCTCCGCCAGCGCACCTTCGAGGCGGAGGAGATCCACCTCCAGCTCGCTACCTAAGCGGTCGATTTCCCCCGCCAAATGCGGGAGCTCGCGCGTGACGCACACTTCCCGAAGCTGATTCAATGTTCGTTGAACGCTGACCATCCACGCCCTCCGTCTAATTAACAGCGGTCGGACCGCGGAAAATTCGTTTCGATCTAACTTGTTCAACAATTATTGAACAAGATGATTAAATCCCTTTCGCGCAGCGCGTTCGTTTCGATTAAGATGTCTTCGTGGCGGTCAAAGACGACGAGGACCTGGTCGAACGCGTCGCACCTGCACGTGCGGATCGGCTGACACCACGCGTGTTGGTCGTCTGCGATGCGGTCGGCAGCTTCATCGAAGGATGGGGCTTCCGTTCGATCCACGGTCGCGTCTGGACCTATCTAGCGCTGCAAAAACGCGCCGTGCCGCAGACCGAGGTCGCGGACATTCTCGGCGTCAGCCGCTCCTTGGTGTCGCTCGCTATCTCTGAATTGGTGGAGCACGGCTTGGTGCGCGCGACCGGTACGCACCGAAACGCGCCCTACGAAGCGTCGATGGACGTGTGGCCGACGATCACCAGTGTGCTGCGTGCGCGCGAGTGGATGTTGATCGAACGGGCGCGGATCGCGCTCGAGGGCTTGATCCAAGAGGCGGAGCACAGCGAAGAAGAGGGTCGCGAGAGTGTGTTCGATCTCGCGCGCATGCGGCTTTTGCTGAGGATGACGGAGCTCGCGCAGGCGGCTTTGCGGGCGATGTTGGCGATCCGTGCGCCCCAGTCTTTCGACGGATTCGGCAAATGGCTCGAAGGGGCTTTGCGCTTCGTGAAGCACCTCCCACGTTTGCCTTTCTTCAAGAACGGCTAGATTTGGCAGGAGGGGCCATTCGCCTCTTTATAAAACCGGGGGGTAGGCGCTATGCTGGCGCTTGTTTCAGGAGGCCTGCCATAGAATCTAGAGATAAGGCGCTCGCTGCCGCAGTTGCGGCTCAGGATAAGAAGGGTCACGGCATCGTCGTGATCGATCTCGAAAGCGAGTGCTCGTACGCAGATTATCTGGTCGTTGTATCAGCGAACAGTGAGAGACAGACGGCGGGTATCGCGGATGCGATCACCGAGACTCTGCGCACCGGCGTAGGGATCAAGCCGCAGTATCGCGAGGGCCAGAAGGGCTGGATCCTCCTCGATTACGGTGACGTGATCGTCCATGTCTTCGTCGAAGACACACGCGCCTATTACGACATCGATCGGCTGTGGCCGACGTCGCCCCGCGTGCCGGTGCCGGCGAGCGCGCCGCTGGTCGAAGAAAAAGTCCCGGCGATCGCTAGTCGCCGAAACTGATCCCGCGACCGCGAAGTACCTGGTCCAAAGATCAGCGGGCCGCCTGTGGGCCCGCTTTTCATCAAACCGCCTAAACGATCGGAGCTTGTTGCGGCAGACCAGGCTGCGCGAGGCCGGGTTGCGCGCCCGCTTGCGCGAGCCCAGGTTGCGCGCCCGGCTGTTGGCCACCCATCAATTTTTCGATCAACGCTTTGGCGAGCGCCGCCAACGTTCCGGGATCGAGCTTCGCCAAAAGCGCGGCGGGATCTTGTGCGCCCGGCTGTCCCGGCATCGCGGCCCCCGGAGCGGGTTGCGGCATCGGCATCGCGCCACCACCCGGCATCGCGGCTGCGGCCGGCGGCATCGGCGCGCCACCGGCGGGCAGCGCTTGCGGCTGGCCTTGCGCGGCACCACCCACTTGTTGCGGCGCCTGCATCGCTTGCATGCCACCCGGCATCGCACCGGCCGGAGCACCACCGCCACCGAGCTCCGCCTTCTTCTGTTCGGCGAGCTGCGTGACGAGCTGCTTGAGCTCGCCCTTCGTGTCTTTGCCGCCTTTGTCGATCTTCGCCAAGATCTGCTGCTTGATCTGGTCGACCTCGGCCGGAGACTTCGCCTGCGCGAGCTTCTCTTGCACGCGTTGCGCTGCGGGCTTTCTTGGTTTGGCCGGCGCCGCTTCACCGCCGCCCTTCGCTTCACCACCGCCCTCGGCGGCCTTTGCTTCCTTCCCCTGTTTCGCCGCCCCGATGATTTGCGGGACGATCTGTGTTGCTAACCCGATCAGCGCTCCAATAGGCATGCACCGACCAAGAGCAGAGATCGTGCCGTCGTGGATCCGCGTCCGATCGCGGGAATCGCGGCCCGCGCCATCTGCACCGTGCACCGCGACGCGAGCATTGCCCGAAAGATCTGTGCACTGCTCAGGCGAGGCCGAGCACATCGCGCATGGTGTACAAGCCGGGCGCGCGGTCTGCTGATCCAAGGTACAGGGCGGCGCGCACGGCGCCGAACGCGAAGGCGTCGCGGCTCTGCGCACGATGGGTGAGCTCGAGCCGTTCGACGGCGGAGATCAGATAGAGCGTGTGTTCGCCGATGATGTCGCCGCCGCGCACCGCTTGCAGGCCGATCTCTTGTTCGCCGCGCGGTCCGGTCTCGCCGGCGCGCGCCAAAATCGCGTCGCGTTCCACATCTTGTCCACGTGCTTCGGCCGCGGCCCGCGCCAGCGCCCACGCGGTTCCGCTCGGTGCATCGCGCTTCTTCGCGTGGTGCAGCTCCACCATCTCCAAGTGGTAACCGGCGAGCGCCTTCGACGCGCGCGCGACCAGATCGGTCAACACCGCGACCCCGAGCGAGAGGTTCGGCGCGATCAACACCGGCACCACTGTCCCGGCTGCTTCGATCGCCGCGAGCTCCGCGCGATCGAAACCCGTCGTGGCGATCAACAACGGCACCCGCGCCGCCGACGCCGCCGCCGCGTTCTCCACCGCAATTTTTCTCGGCGCACACTCCACCAAAACCGCGCCGGGCCCCAGCACGTCTTCGAGGCGTGAAGTCGCGAGCGCTCCGCTCGGTGTACCCTCGCCGCTCAAGAGACCGAGATCGACACCTTCCCCGGCGGAGCCCGCGCGCACCACACCATGAACACGCGCGATGCCCGGCGCTTTTAGTCCCAAACCGACGACGCGCCGTCCGAGCCGTCCGCCGGCGCCGGACACCACGAGCTCGATCACGAACAGAATCCTTCGAGCGTCTTCGTTCCCTTGTAACGCAACATCGCCGCGCGCACGAGCTCGGTCGTCGCCGCGTTCGCTTCATCGAGCGGCAAACGCACTTTCGCCGTACACCAACCCGCGAGCGCCATTCCTGCCTTCACCGGAATCGGCGAAGACACCGAGAACAAAACCTTGGACAGCTCGACGATCCGCGCGTTCAGCGGACGCGCTTCGGACCACTGTCCCGCCTCGCTGAGCTTCACCAACCTCGACGTATCCCCCGGCGCCAAGTTCGACACCACGCTGATCACGCCCGCCCCTCCGCAGGCGACGAACGGCAAGATGGTGAAGTCATCGCCCGAGAAAAACGCGAACGGCCGCTTCAACGGCGTCACGCGATCATAGATCTCCACCGCACGCTGCATGTTCGCCGTCGCGTCTTTGATCCCCTGGATCGCGCCCGCTTCCACCAACCGGGCGGTCGTCTCCGGCAACATGTCACTGACGGTTCTGCCCGGCACGTTGTAGGCGATGATCGGAAGGACAGTGTCCGCACGGACAGCTGAAAAGTGGCGAAACAACCCTTCCTGAGTCGGTTTGTTGTAGTACGGACAAACGACCAGCGCCGCGTCCGCGCCCCATTTTTCCGCGCGTTTGGTGTTCGCCGCGGCGGTGCGCGTCGAGTTGTGACCTGTACCGACGATCACCGGCACCCGGCCGCGCGCGGCTTCGATCACCGTCTTCACCACGCGTTCTTCTTCGTCCGCGCTCAGAGTCGGCGTCTCACCGGTCGTTCCGCAGGCGACCAGCCCGTCGATCCCGCCCGCGATCTGCGCTTCCACGATGCGCACCAGCGACGGCAGATCGACCTCGTCACCCTCGGTGAACGGCGTGATCAGCGCGGTGTATGCTCCGCGCATCTTCGACACATCGAGCTTCATTTCATCTCCTCCGCTCATCTTCGCTCTGTAAACCACGGAGGCAATGCTTCGCCTTCCATCAGCGCCTCCACTTTTTCGCGCTCGCGCACCACGGCCCACTCCGCGCCGTTCACCAAGATCTCCGCCGCGCGGGGCCGCGAGTTATAGGTGGAAGACATCGAGAAGCCGTACGCGCCGGCGCTCATGATCGCCAAAAGATCACCTTCGCGCGGCCGCTGCAGGGTGCGGTCCTTGGCGAAAACGTCGCTCGACTCACACACCGGACCGACGACGTCCGCGACGATGGACTCTTGCGGCTCGCGCCGCTCCACCGGCCAGATCTCGTGATGCGCTTTGTAGAGCGAGGGCCGGATCAGATCGTTCATGGCGGCGTCGACGATGACGAAGGTCTTGGTCTTGGTCTCTTTCAAGTAGAGCACGCGCGTCAGCAAAATGCCGGCGTTCCCCACGATCACTCGACCGGGCTCGAGGATCAGCCGCTCTTTGCGCCCGCGCATCTTCGCGACCACCGCGGCGCCCAGCTCCGAAGGAAGGGGCGGCGTCTCGCCCGCGTAGGTGATGCCGAGCCCTCCGCCGAGATCGATCTCATGGATCTCGTGACCCTCCAGCGACAGCGAATCCGCCAGCGCCAAGATCGAATCGAGCGCCTGGACCAAGGGCGGCAAAGAAGTGATCTGCGAACCGATGTGACAGTCCAGGCCGCGCAGCTTCACGCCGCGCATGACCTTCATCTCACCGGCGATCCGCCGCGCGTCTTCCACCGGAATGCCGAACTTCGACTCCGCCAAGCCCGTGGCGATGTACGGATGAGTCTTCGCGTCGACGTTTGGATTCACGCGCAGCGACACCGGCGCTACCTGTCCCAAAGTACAGGCAACCTGATCCAAAGTACGGAGCTCCGCTTCGGACTCCACGTTAAACGAGAGGATTCCCGCGGCGAGGGCGCTCTCCATCTCCGTGCGCGTCTTGCCGACGCCGGAGAAAACGATGCGATCCGCCGGAATTCCCGCGGCCAAAGCGCGCAACAGCTCACCGCCGGAGACGATGTCTGCACCGGAGCCCATACGCGCGAACAACGACAACAACGCCGTGTTGCTCGACGCTTTCATCGCATAACAGACGAGATGGGGATGTCCGGCGAAGGCTTCGTCGAAGACCCGAAAGTGCCGCGAAAGTGTCGCCTCCGCGTACACGAAAGACGGAGTTCCCGCGGCGTGGGCGATGTCGGCGAGCGGCACCGCCTCCGCGAGCAAACGCCCGCGCGCGTCGTGGGCGAAGTGAAACATCGCCCTCCCCGTACCATCGTTTACTTCGTTTTGGACCCGCCTTCTGCGAGCTTCGCGTACAGCTCGAGCGCGATCTGACTGATGTCCGACGGCGGCTGGGCCCGCGTCTCCGGCGGCGGAAACGCCTTCAATCCGCTGCTCTCCATCCGCGGGATCGGCGGCTTCTCCGGCAAAATCTCCTCGGCCGGCGCGGAGAGCTCGGACAGATCGATCTCGCCGGTGCTCATGCGGAGCACGTCGTCGATCAGATCATCGGCGAACATCGGCTGCGACGCCGCAGCGAGTGCCTGGGCCGCCTGCGCATCGCCGAGAAACTCGAACGCGGGCGCGATGGTCATGCCCGAATCCTCTTCCTCGAACGTCATGTCGGGAAGCTCGATCGCTTCGACCTCTCTATTCGACGACGACCGGACTGCGACCGGCACCGATTGACCTTGTTCGATCTCGCCCGGCTCTTCGACCGCCGGCTCTTCGATCGGAAGCTCCATCTCGATCTCCGGCAGCGGGGTGACCGGGTTCGGCACGACGAGCTCGTCGATCTCGCGGCGCTCCGACACTTCGGCGGGAAACAAACGGCGAACGAGCTGCGCGAGCGAGGTGCAGATCGCCGCGTCATCCGCGACCTGCGGTTCGATCACCGCCAGCACCTGCGACAAGCTCTGCGGGCGCTCACCACGTTTCTTGCTGAGCATCGATCGCAAGACGGTGCTGGTGTCGTCGCGCCCTTCGAGCAACGACGGCATCATCCGCGAGAGCACCATCCCGAGCGAGTAGATGTCCGCGCGGCGGTCGGTACCTGTCCTTTCGATCAGCTCCGGCGCACGATAAGAAGTGGTCATCTGCGAAGGTGGAAGGCACAGCTCCGAACGGCCTACGCCGATGCCCAAGATCTTCACCTCACCTTCACGGCTGATCATCATCGACAGCGGCGAGATCGCGGCGTGCAGAATGGGAATTTTTTCGCCTTCGGCCCAGGGCGTTTTATGCGCGGCGTAGAGCGCGCGCGCGGCTTCCGCGATGATCCACAGCGGAATCTCGCGCGGCAGCTCGAGGTCCTGCATCTTCACGCGGCGGATCAGCTCGAAGAGCGTCACCCCTTTGATGTATTCCATGGCGATCAGCGCACCGCCGTCGCTGGCTCGCTCGATGTTGAAGATCTTGCACGCACAACTGTGCGTGAATTGGATCGCCGCGGCAGCCTCACGTTCCAAGGCTTCGACGTAACCTGTACCTTCGGCCAGGTCGGGGCGAACGATCTTCACCGCGAAGGACGATCCCGGGGACTCCGCGAATCGTGCCAGATAGATATCGCTCGTCGAGCCGGTGCCGACCTTCTCGATCAGCTCGTACGCGCCCTCGGCCCGCATCACGTGGAAGTCTATCCTGTTTTCGAAGAAACGCTCGATGTAGGCACCGCCGGTGCGCTCTCCGGCGGACGGGGCGGACCTTTGATCCCGCATGCCGTGTTCGTCACGAATACGACGAAGACGCAAAGGAGCAGCGCACGCGTCACGACGCCCCACCTTCTTCTGCAAGATCGCGCTCGGCGGCCGCGATCGCCTCGAGCACGCGGCGGCGCGCCGGACCACCGGGGAGATCGCGGCGTTCGACCGCACGCTCGACATCGATCCACTCGAGCGCGTCGTCGCCGAAGCTCGGATGAAAGCTCCGCAAGGCGGCGAGATCGAGCTGCTCCAGCGTTTTCTCCGCGGAAATACAGTGCGCCACGATCTTTCCCACCACGCCGTGTGCTTCACGGAACGGAACACCGCGCATCGCGAGATGATCGGCGAGCTCGGTCGCGGTGAGAAAACCCGCGGACAACGCTGCGCGCAGCCGATCCTTTTTCCAGGTAATCGCCGGGATCATCCGCGCGAACACCGCAAGCGAACGTGTCCAGGTGTCGAGCGCATCGTAGAGCGGAGGTTTATCCTCCTGCATGTCGCGGTTGTAGCTCAACGGCAGCGCTTTCATCGTCACGAGCAACGCGACCAGATCACCGATCACCCGCCCGCATTTTCCGCGCACCAGCTCCGCGACGTCGGGGTTCTTCTTTTGCGGCATCATCGACGAGCCGGTGGTGAACGCATCGTCGATCTCGATGAACCCAAACTCCGCGGTCGAGAAGAGCACGATCTCCTCGGCCAGGCGCGACAGATGCACCATCCCGATCGCCGCGGCGCTCATCGACTCGAGCAGCGAGTCGCGATCCGAGACAGCATCGAGCGAGTTTTTGGTGACACCCGCGAGATCGAGCAACACCGCGACTCGCCCGCGATCGATCGGATGCGGCGTCCCCGCGAGCGCGCCCGAGCCGAGCGGTGAGATCTCGATCCGTTTCCGTGCATCGGCGATCCGCCCGCGATCGCGCGAAAACATCTCGCGATACGCGAGCAGATGATGCGCGAGCCGCACCGGTTGCGCGCGCTGCAGGTGCGTGTAGCCGGGCATCAAAGTGTCGACGTGTTGTTTCGCCGCATCCACCAACGCGCGCTCCAGCTCGAGCAGATGTGTCCGCGTTTCAGTGAGCTTTCTTCGCAGATACAAACGTTCGTCGAGCGCGACCTGATCGTTTCGCGAACGCGCCGTGTGAAGCCGTCCCGCGACGTCCGCACCCGCGAGCTGTGCGAGACGCGCTTCCACGTTCATGTGCACGTCTTCGAGCTGCGGATTCCAGGCGAATGATCCTTCGGACAGTTCTTTTTTGATCTGTTCCAAGCCCGCGACCAACGCCTCGCCGTCGCTCGCGGAGACGATGCCCGTCTCTTTCAACATCGTCGCGTGCGCGATGCTGCCTTCGACGTCGTCGACTGCGATCTCTCGATCCCCGTCGGTCGAGCCGGTGAATTCTTCGACGAGCGCATCCGTCGGTTTATCGAAGCGTCCGCCCCACGGTTTGTAGATCGACACCGCGTCAAAGCTCGCCCGAGAGGGTGGCGATCGCAACGTCGTTCGCGAAGCGAAGATCGATCCCGCGCAGGCGGAGCGGCAGGTCGCCGCGCGAGGTGTCGCCCGGCCAACCCCGCCAGAAGATGCGGTTCCACAACACCACGCCCGCACCGGCGGTGAAGCCGTTGATCACCGCGAGCGGGATGTCGCTGGGAAAAGCGCGGCCCGCGTCGAGCTCCGAATAGGCGACGTAGGTGGTCAACGCAGCGAAGCCCAAGATCGCCGGCACCACCCAACCGGGGCCCGCCTCTTCCACGAACAACAAAGTGATCGCCGAGGTCGAAGCCGCCGCCGCCGCCGAAGTCCGCACCGCGACGAAGGGCGCACCGACCGCATCGCGGCCTTTGTTTCCTTCGGGCGCCTTCGGGCGAAAGATGAGCGGCCGGGCGCGGCCGAAGCGTGTTTGCAGCGTCATCGGTGTGGTCAAACCGACGAGCACACCTTCGCCGATCACCATCGCGTCTTCCAAGATTTCGAGGCGCGACAAAAATCCGCGCCGCGCCGTCGGCAGCAACACCGAGGTGAAGGCACCGGCGATCAGGAGCAGCTCCGCAGTGTTCAGCCGCGCCGATGCCCGCGCGATCGAAGCGTCGTCGCGCGCGAGAAAACGCGCCAAAAACGCGCGATCTCCCGGGAACGGTTGGTCGCGCGGATTACACAACACCTCGCATCCCGGCTCCGAAGTGAGCAGCGAGAAACCAAGCGATGCCGACGGAAGCCCGAGCGCCAAACCGTGCGCCAGAAAAAATCTTCCCGCGACATCTCCCGAATCGTAAGGCGCGTATTTTGACGCCAAGAGCGGACGATCGATCGCCCCGTAACCAGGTCGCGATGCGCGCACGCGATCGCCCGCGGCCAAAGTGCCTTCGCGATCGTCGAGCTCCATCCGCGCCACCGTCGACGGCGAAAAAAAGATCGACGGCGGCAGCTCGATCGGTGTCGTCGAAGTCGCCGCTTCGTTCAGACGAACCACCGGACCGAAGACTCGATCGACCACCCCGAACGCGCCGCCTTCGATCGCCAGCGACAACGCCGCACCGCCCGCGACCGACACCACGCGCGGCTCCGTCAAATGCAGCGGAAGACGCGCGCTGTCGGGAGATTTGAACGTCGCCAGATCATAGATGCGCCCCATGCGGGCCTCGCGATCCGCACCCGCCGACATCACTCCACGGTGCGGCGCGAGCACCACCTCGTGCAGCGGCGCATCGACCGGATCGAAATCCACAGGCGATCGCAATTTCTCGATCGACACCGAGATCGAGGCGCTACAAACGAGCTCCCCGCTGGTGTCCAAGATCGCCGCGAGCGTCGCGGTCGCCGCGTTGGTCACCGGATACAGCGAGACCGTCCCTTCGAGCGAGCCTTCGAGCAGCGGCGAGCCTTCGGGCACGATCGCCAGGTGTGCCCCCGCGTCGTCCGCAAAAGCGGTCAGCGCAGGATGCTGTACTTTAGGACAGGTAGCGACGAGAAGGAGCGCGAGCGCCCACACGGTCGGCCTAGAAGGTCACGGCCATCATCGCTTGAATGGTGTGTGCGATGCCGGCATCGAGATCGACGTTGCCGTCCGGGGTCAAAACGCGGGAATTCAGGCCCGCCATGGGAACGAGCAAACCGTACTGGAGCCAAGCGTTGAAGCCGTCCTCCGAGGCGTAGAAGATCTTGGCGTCGATCTCCACACCGAGGTTCGCGTTGCCCGATTGGCTGAGTGAGCCCGAAGGCGTGCTCGACCCGTACATGGCGCGAGAATAGAGGAGGTCCAAACGTCCGCCGAGCCCTTCGGTCAGGTTGTATTGGATACCTGGCCTAAAGATCATCGCGTCCGTCACCAAGCCGACGAGCTGCCGCCACAAGATCAGGTCGACGTGGAAGTCGGGATCGACGCGGAAGTTGTTGATGCGGTTGTTGCCGCCGGCCGCCTGCGATCCGTCCCAGACGCCGGGCGTGGGGTTCGGATTGTCGAGCGGGAACACGCCCCAGCCAGGCGATGGATCGCCCGAGGCGAAGACGAAGAGGAAGCTCAAGGTCAACGCATCGCGCAGGAGCTTGTATTCGCCGTTGAAAGAAACCGCGTGTTGATTGAGATCGATCTCTGCGTCGTTCGCGCCGAATCCGCCGCTCAACACCGAGTTGCCGATGTTGCCGATGATGCCGACGTACTCTGCTTCGAGCGAGAGCTTCCGGTAGAGGAACTTCGCCCACAACGAATAGATCCACGCTTGCGCGTCGCGTTCGACCAGCTTGATCTGGTTCGAGCTTCCGCCTTCCGGATTACCCATCGACGTGAAATCCGCGGCGTCGAGCGCTTGGAAACGCAACACTTGATAGGTGCCGTAGTTCAGCACCATCTCGTCGTTCTCCAGCTTCTCTTTGATCTGCTGCTCGTTGTCGCGGCGGACGATCGCCAAGATGTATTGGTCGACGTCGTCGCGCTGATCGCGATCGAAAGGTTGGCCGTACGGGAACAAGCGGTTCGCCGAGGTCGGTCCGCTCACCGCCCAGTCGAACGCCGGGATGATGTAATAGTCGCCGAACTTGGTGGCGAACATGAGGCGGTCGTTGCTGTCGCCGAAGTCCGAATCCGGGCCGCGTCCTTCGTTCGCCAAAAGTCCCATACCGAAGTGCGACGGCATGCGGCCGAAGCGGATCTGACCGAGCGGCGTGCCGACTTCGGCCCAAACCCGCTTCACGCGAAGCGAGTCGATGATCGCGTTGCGGCCGTCCGACGGCGAGATCTGCGTCTGCGAGAACGCGAGCAACGGCGAGATCGGATTGAGCGGGAAACCGTCCGGCGTCGAGCCGAGCACCATGTTGTCGAGGATGTCCCACTGCATCTTGATCTTGATGTCTTCGTAGACGTTGAACACCGGCTCGAGGCGAAGGCGCATGTTCGCGCCGCCGAGCGTATCCGTATCACCGAGATTGTCGCGGCAGCCGCCTTGGCTGACGTCGGTGGTGCACAGCGGAACCGGCGGCACGTTCAGCGAGGAGAACGGCCCCGACTCGTTTCCCGTCACGGGATTTCGGTAATAGGTGCCGAGATCGAGGTTCTTGAAGAGGTCGTAGCGAAAGCGGAAGTAGCCGTCGAACTCCAGGAAGTTGAGCTCCGGCTTCACCGGCTCTTCCCACTTCCATTCCTCTTCGGCCCACGCGTCCTGCTGCACGCCTCCGGTCGAGACACCTTCTTCGGCGAGCTCGGCCTTGATCTCGGCCTTGAGCTCTTCCTTCAGATCCTCGCGGAGCTGCGCCTTGAGCCCCTCATAATCGATGCCCGTCGAGGTCGACGTCGAGCCCATGCTCTCCCATTGCTGAGCGAAGCCCACGCTCGGGACAAAAACCGCAGCCGACAAAATCCACAGATGTGTGCGCATGGGTCGCCGCGCGACTACCACGCGCCGAGCCGCGTCTCAACCAAAGCGTGAGCCGTCACTCGTGATTCTTGGCGACCTTCTCCACGAGCTCGATCAGCACGCCGTGCATCGCTTTCGGATGCACGAAGATGATCTTGTTGCCCCCGGCACCGATATTCGGGCGCTCGGTGATCGTGCGAAGGCCCGCCGCGCGCATGACCGCGACGGTCGCCTCGATGTCTTCGACCTCCAAACAAATATGGTGCAGACCCTCGCCCCTCGACTCGAGGGAGCGCGAGAGCGGCGAATTCGGCTCGAGCGGTGTGATCAATTCGAGGTGCGTACCGCCCGCGTCGAAGAACGCCACCTGCGACTTTTCGTCGGGCACGTCCTCGATGCGCTCGCATTTCATGCCCAGCTTGGCCTCGAAATCGTCGACCGCAGCCTTCATGTCTTTCACCGCGATTGCGATATGGTCGAGCTTGAAACCCATCGGGCCGTTCGTAGCAGATGTGCCAATCGCCTTCTTGCAAAAATCTCCGGAGACGTAAGAATCGGGCCGGTACCCGATGATCACACCGCACGGAGCGTCGAGCCAAGACGCCCTCGGGGACTGGGGGCGCGACGATCATCCAGATTCGATCGGTCCTTACGAGATCATCGGCGTGCTCGGCAAAGGCGGCATGGGTGTCGTCTTCGACGCCGTCGATCAACGCCAGCGACGCGTCGCGCTGAAAGTGATCCGTCCTCAAGGCGATCCCGACAGCGCGCAACTTTTGACCGCACGTTTTCTCCGCGAAGCGAAGATCCTCGAGCAGCTCGATCATCCATGCGTCGTCCGTCTCGTCGATTCCGGCGACGTCGACGGCGTTTTGTATCTCGCGATGGAGCGCATCGAAGGCGTCAGCTTGTTGACCATCCGCCGGCGCGGCGCGCTCAGCTTCGATCCTTTGGTGCAGCTCGGCATCCAGCTCGCCGACGCGCTCTCACACATGCACGAAGCGGGGATCGTTCACCGCGACATCAAACCGGCGAACATCTTGATCGACGCCAAAGGCCAACCGGTGATCACCGACTTCGGGATCAGCGGGATGAACGAAGCGACCGGCATTACGCGCATGGGTGACCTGCTCGGAAGTCCAGGTTTCATGGCGCCGGAAGTGACCGAAGGGATGCCGCCCTCGGAGCTGTCCGATCAGTTCGCGCTGGGCCGGTTGTTGTACGAGCTCGGCGCGAGCGGTCCCGCGAAAAAACTCCCGAAAAACGCCCCGATTTTGGAGATTTTGTCGGCCAGCTTGGAGATCGACTGGAATCGGTTTCCGACGAGCGACCGGTGGCCGACGCTGGAATCGATCCTGCGGCGCACCGTCGCGACTCATCCCGGCGAACGTTATCCGAACGCTGCGGCGGTGCGTTCGGCGCTGCAAGCTTTGACCTCCGCCGACCTGCTCGACTCCGAGACTTTGTCCGAACACGTGCAGAGCCTCGGCGAAAAACATCGCACTGCGTACGAAGAAGTCGAAGAGTCGCCGTTCGTCGAACGCACCACGCTCGACAACGAAGACGAGACGGTGCGGCCCGCCGCCTTCGAGCCCAAACCGCGCCCCTTCAGCGCGATGATCAACGATCTGTACACCCCGGCCCCGCCGCCGTTGCCTTCGCCGACGTCGCGCACTCTGCCGATGGACGCGCCGGTCCCGGTGATGCCCGCGCTGGAGATCGAGATCTCGGATCACGCACGTTCGCAGAGCGTCGCTGGCCCAAAGGACAGTGTGACTGCCATGGACGAGGCCGTGCTCCTAGCACGGTCCGAGGATCGTGCTGAGCTCGCGCGTAGTCGCGCGAGCGTTACAGCGATGCCGCTTCCGCTGCCGCCATTGCCGGTGACGCCGCTGCCGCCGCCGGATCCGCAGTCGACCGCGGTCACCGTCCAAGACATGCCGCTCTTCGAGCTGGCGAAGCGCGAAGATCCTTCGGTCCAGCAGCCGCAGATCCTCGATCTCGAAGACGCGCAGATCCTCCGCCTGGAGCGACAGATCGCGCGGCTCAAAGAGCAGCTCGCCCAAGCGCGAAAAGAGGCGGTTCGCGCCCCCGACCACACCTACGGGCGAACGATCCTCATCGCCGTGCTCGCCGTGGGAATCGGCGCGATCGCCGGCTTTTTGGCGCGCGCTTCGGTGACACGTCCTGCGCCGGCGCTGATCCTCGTCGCGCCCACGACGCCGCTGACCGATGCGAACGCCGTCTACCGCGCAACGAACGCGCCGGGCTCGGCTGCGCTCGAAAATGCGCGCGCGGATTTCGATGCGGCGATGAAACGTCTCCAGGAAGGGGACGTAGAGCAAGCAGAGACGTACCTCGAACGTTGTATCGAGACGGCCGATCTCCCGGCCTGCCACAAGATGCTCGGGACCGTGCTGGCGCTGCGCGGAGATCCTTCGGCGAATACACACTTCGAGCATTACCTGACGATCGCCCCGACCGATCCGGACGCCGACGCGATCCGCCGCATCCTCGAGAAACGGTGACCTCTTCGGGAGAGCGTGCTAGCCGTTTCCGCGGCCGATGGAGAACGCTTCGCACACGCATACGCTGATCCTCGGCGCGGGCCTCACCGGCTTGTCCTGCGCGTACCACGTCGCCGATCCCGCGCGTTACCGACTCATCGAGAAGGAACAACAGGTCGGCGGTTTGGCGAAGACGCGCACGCGTCCCGGCGGCTTTTTGTGCGACGGCACCGGCCACTGGCTCCACCTTCGCACCGACTACGCAAAGTCCATGGTCAACGGGTTGCTCGGCGACAACCTGGCGCCGCGACAACGCCGCGCGCGCATCTTTTCGAAGGGCGTCTTCACGCTCTATCCGTTTCAAGCGAACACCTACGGACTGCCGAAAGAAGTGATCGCCGAGTGCCTCAGCGGGCTGATCAAAGCACGTTACGAAGAACAACACGCCGAGCCGAAGAACTACCTCGAGTGGATCCGCCGCGAGTTCGGCGAAGGCATCTGCAAACATTTCATGGAGCCGTACAACCGGAAGATCTACGGCGTGCCGCTCGACACTTTGGCCGCGAATTTTGCGGCGAAATACATCCCCCGCCCACCGATCGACTCCGTGATCAAAGGGGCGCTGGGCCTCTCGCCGGAAGCGCTCGGATACAACGCGTCCTTCGTCTATCCAAAGATAGGCGGCATCGGTGCGCTCTCCGAATCGATGCACGCGCGCATCGAGCGAAAAGCGGAGCGCGGGCGCCAGCCGAGGACCATCGATCTATTGAATAGAACGGTGTTGATGGAAGACGGCGAAGTAATCAAGTACGAGAAGCTGGTCTCGACGATCCCGCTGCCCGACCTGGTCCAAAGATCAGTGGCCGGAAATCCAGCCGCCGTGCCGGAGGACGTGATCCACGCAGCCTCGCTGCTGCGCGCAAACTCGGTGCTCTACTTCGACATCGGCATCAAAGGCGCACCGAAAGAACACCAGGACTATCACTGGATCTATCTGCCGGAGAACGATCTGCCGTTCTATCGCATCGGCTCGTATTCGGCGGTGGAGCGTTCGCTCGCACCGGAGGGATACCGCAGCTACTACGTGGAGATGGGCCACTACGGCGAAGTGGACGCGTCGAAGTTCGAGGAAGGCGTGGTCCAAGGGTTGCGCAAGATCGGCATCCTCGAAGACGACAACCAGATCGTCTTTATGACGCCGAACGTGCTCTCGCCGGCGTATGTCTTGTTCGATCACAACTATGAAGCCGCGCGCGCGACGGTGCTCGCGTGGGCTGCACGAGCCGGCGTCGTCTCGGTGGGACGTTACGGGCGCTGGCAATACAACGCGATGGAGGATGCTTTGCTCGAAGGCAAAGAGGCCGCGGAGACGATGTTGTGTTGAGCGAGCCGCACTTTTCGATCGTCATTCCGGTCTACAACGAAGCTGCGATCATCGAAGGATCGATCCGCGAGCTGTGCGCTCGGCTCGATAAATTTTCGACGAACTACGAGATCATCCTCGCGGAGAACGGCAGCAAAGACGAAACCGCGACGCTGGCGCTGGAGCTGACCAACGTGTTCCCGCGCGTGAGACTCTTACAAACCGGCGAGCCGAACTACGGCAAAGCGCTGCGCGCGGGGATCATGCAGGCGCGCGGCCGCTACATCCACTGCGACGAGATCGACATCTGCGACGCCGATTTCCACCGCCGTGCGCTGGAGCTCTTCGTCGGTGAAGACGGCGGCTTCGACCTGGTCGTCGGATCAAAGACGATGCAGGGCGCGCAAGATGGACGGCCGTTCTCGCGCCGCGCGGCGACCAAAGTGATCAACACGATGTTGCGCGTTTCGCTCGGTTTCCGCGGCACCGACACGCACGGGCTGAAGGCGTTTCGGCGCGAGACGATGATCCCGGTCGTCGAGTCCTGCGTCGTCGATCGCGACATGTTCGCTTCCGAGCTGGTCATCCGTGCGGAACGTGCGAAAAAACGTATCGTCGAGATCCCGCTCAACTTGAAAGAGAAACGCGAGCCCTCGATCCAGCTCACCAAACGTGTGCCGCGCGTGATGCGGAACCTCGCGCAGCTGGTCTACACCATCCGCATCAAACACCGGTGAAGCGCGCGGCGATCACCATCGACGTCGACTCGCTTCGCTGTTACCGCGAAATCCATGGTCTTGGGTCCGGTAGCGGCGGAACAAGTCCGCCTGCGGACCCTACGTTCGCTCCGCTCACTGCGCGCTTCGCTTGCGAGCCAGACGCGGAAGAGGACCCGATCTACACGCGTGCGCTCCCGCGTTTTTTCGGTCTGCTCGAAGAGATCCATGCGCCTGCAACGTTGTTTTTGATCGGCGCGGATGCACCTCGTTACGCTGCGCAATTCGCGCCGGCAAAAGCGCTCGGCGCGGAGCTCGCCAGCCACTCTTTTGCGCACGACTATCGCCTGATCGAAAGATCAGGTGAGGAGCTGAAGCGCGATCTGACTTTGGCCGACGAAGCGTTGCGCCCGCTCGATCCGGGGCTGTGCGGTTTTCGTGCGCCGGGCTACAACACCTCGCCCGCATTGTTCGCGGCGTTGACTGATCTCAAGTACAGCTACGACAGCTCGCGCCTGCCCTCGCCCGCTTATTATCTGGCGCGGGCGGCGGCGATCCGCGCCTACGCCGCGCTCGGGCGTCCTTCCCAGTCTCTGACCGGCGAGCTCTCCGCGTTCACCGGGTCGCTTGCGCCGCATCGCGTGCACGGGATGCTCGAGCTGCCGATGTCCTGCGAGCCGCTCTCCCGGATGCCGCTGTTTGGGACCTCCATCGCGCTCTTGCCCTCGGCGATCGCGCGCGCCTTCACGGTGCGGACGGTGCGCGCGCTGTCCTACGTGAACTTCGAGATGCACGCGATCGACCTGCTCGACGCGTCCGAGGTGCCCGCGGAATTGGCGAAACATCAGCGCGATCTCCGGGTGCCGCTCGCAAAAAAGATCGCCGCTTTTCGCCAAGTGTTTCGCATATTTCGCGAAGAAGCGGAGCTGTTTACGCTGCGCGACATCGCCCGAGCGGAAGCCGAAATCGCGTGACGCGCGTTAGAGGCATCCATGAGACGCCTCGCTGCTGTCGCCCTCACCGTTTTGCTTCCGACCGCCGCCTTCGCCGACAAGGCTTCGGAAGAAGCGGCCGCCGACCTGCTGCGCAAACGGATGAAGACCGAGCGGCCCGAGGATCTGACGATCCTCGATTCGGTCGCCGGCAAAGCGATCGTCGTGGTGCGCGGCTCGATGGATCACATCGAACAGGTGCTCGATGCAGCGAACATCCGTCATACCTTGATCAGCCCCGAGGAGGTCGCAGCTTACGACTTTCACGCGGACATGATCGTGATGGTGAATTGTCCGGGACGTATTCCGGCGAAAGGTGTGGAGCGCATCGAACGTTTCGTTCGCGCGGGCGGGCTGCTGTACTCCACCGACTGGGCGTTGTTGAACCTGATCCAGAAGGCGTTTCCGCGGACGATCGCGCACAACGGAAAGTCGACCGGTGATCACGTGACGCCGGTGCAAGTCGTGCAGAAGGACGATAACTTGATGAGCAAGATGCTCCTCAAACACGACGCGGAGCCGCAGTGGTGGCTGGAGGGCGGCAGTTATCCGATCCGCATCATCGACAAGACCCGCGTGCGCGTCTTGGCCAGCTCGCGCGAGATGGGCACCAAGTACGACGGCGCTCCGGTGGTCGTGCGTTTTCGCTGGGACGACGGCGAGGTCATCCACGTGGTGTCGCACTTCTATCGACAGATTCAGACGCGCGGTCCCGCGGTGGCGATGAAAAATGCGCTCGACGGCGTCAGCGGATTGACCAAAGAGCAGGCCGGCGAGCTGAAAAATTCTCCAAAAGGGAACGTGAACTTCGAAGACGTCTCATCGAGCTACGCTTTTCAGCAGATGACCTCGAACATGGTCGTCGAAAAACAGAAAGACAACGTGGAGCTCGACAAGAAGTACGACGCGACGCCGGCCGCACCTTCGGTGACGGTGGGTGGGCGACAGGTGAAAAAAGGTGAACGTCTCAAAGTTCTGAAACGTTCGGGCGCCAAAGTCGTCGTGCGCGATGACCGAGGAAACGAAGGTGAGATCGACGCAGAAGCTGTCGAAGCCCGTTAGATTCACCGAAGCGGGGGGAGCCGCGGTAGAGTCTCACGCGGATGAATCGTTCCCTGCTCGCGATCATACTGTCCGGACTTCTGCTCGCCTGCGGCGAAGAAAAGAAGCCCGACCCGCCGCCGCCGCCGAACAACGGCATCAACGCGCCCACGAAGATCAGCGACGGCGATCGCGCCATCGCCATCGATCCTTCCGCGACGAAAATCGCCTACACCTCCTCGGCCACACTCTCGATCCGCGATATCGCGATGCGCGCCACCATCGACGTCGGCGAACGGATCGATCTGCGCTACGCCCCGGTGTTCAACGACGAGTGGAGCCGCGTCGCATTCGTGCGCGCCGCGTCCGGCTCGAATCAGCTGGAGCTCGCGGCTTTCGACCTGGTCACCAAAGCAGGTCGCATCGATCTCAGCGCCGAGGGACGTAAGGCGCCCGAGCTCACCGAGGACGGCTCGACGTACGTCTACCTGGCCCAAGAGACAGGTCAGTTCCCGTCGCTCTTCGCGTGGGATCTATTGACCAAAACCGAACGTATGCTCGCAGAACGCGCGACGGACTTTTTGCTCAGCTCGGGCTCGACGGTCGTCTACAGCTCACCGAATCCCGAGGACGAGCTCCACGTCGTCGACTATCTCACCGGAAACGATCAAACGATCGCGCCGGTCACGCAGATCGCAGTCGTCGGCGCGACGAAAAAACATCTCTTGTTCTTCAGCGCGGCGAGCGAGCTGCGGCTCCTCAACATGATCACCGGTGCCTCGACGGTGTTGGCCATGGACGCCACCGCCACCGGCGTGAACACGGCGATCAGCGCCGACGGGAGCACGGTAATCTTTTCGCGCGAAGAAGCGACCGGCCGCGCTTTGTACCGCACGAGCACCACCAACCCGAATCCGGAGCGGATCTTCGCCTACACCGAAGATGCGCGGATCTCGGCGGACGGCAGCAAAGTGATCTTGTGGACGTATCGCGGTCCGGCCAACCTGTTCGTTTGGACAAAGAACGAAGAGACGCTGGTGCACCGCACCTTCTGGCCGGGCGGCGGGCCACACACAGATGCGTCGATGCGTTTGTTGGTCTATTCCGCAGGCATCACCGCAGACGGTGCGGACGGCGAGCTGCACATCTTCGACACCGAAGAAAAAGTGGACGCGACCATGGCCGACCCCGCCAGCCCGCGCCACGTGTATGTGGCGAACGACGGCTCGCGCGTGGCCTTCCTCGGCGGCGGAAACAGCAGCTCCGCGACGCTTCGTGTTTGGGAACGCGCCACGAATCAGACGATCAAAGTTTCGGACTACGTGCAGCGCGAGCTCGTCGCCGCGCCCGATCTGTCGGCGATCTTTTTCTCCACCGACAGCGCCAAAGCGTCGATCTCGGGGTGGCGCAAAGGGATGAGCGCAGGTTCTGTCCTCGCACGGTCCGGCGGTCTACGATCCGTCGAATTCACGCCGGACGGGCGGCGCTACGTCTTTCTCAAGGGCGTCGATCTCTACGCCGGCCAGAGCGACGCAGAAGCGCCGGCAGAGCGGATCGCCCAAGACGTGTTTGGCCCGACGGTGCTCACCGAAACCTTGGTCGCCTACGCGGTCACGCGAACCTCGACCGCGGGCGGCGGGGTCTACATCGCTCCACTTCCGTGATATTTCTTGGATCGAGATGGACCTCGATCAGAATCCGGACATTTTGTTGGTCCGGAAACACCTCGTCGAGCACCTCGGTCCACCGGCCGAGGTCTTCGAGGTTCGCGGGAGCCCGATCAAGACCTCGCCGATCCAGGCGTTGCACCTCTCCTATTTTGCGCCCGGTGGGCCGGAAGCGCCGGTCGTCTTCTCCACCTGCGGTGCATGTCTTTACAAGATGAACGACGGGCGCCGCGTGGAAGCGATGATGTTGCTTCGACGCGAACCGAATCGCGACGCGTTCTCCGCGATCCACCGTTTGCTCTCCTCCTTCGCGATTTTTTCGGAAGCGAACAATGAAGCGGTGCGCATCGGCGATGTGGTGCGCGCGCCGGACGATCTCCACAAATTTTGCGGCATGGACGCGATCCTCTTTTTGCCGCCGGTCCCGTTCGTGGAGACATTCCACAAAATTCCGATCACCAAAGGGGACCACGTCGAGCTGATCTGGTTGTTGCCGGTGTACGAAGCGGAGGCCTCCTACGCGCTGAAATACGGACCGCAAGCGCTGATGATGTTGTTCGCCGCGCAGGGGCTCGATCTCACGCAGTCCGATCGCGATGAAGCGAACACGCTGATCCAACCGGAAGACGCGCGCGCGCTGGCGCAAAAACGCAGCGACGAAGAACGCGCCAAGATGGACGCACAAGGCGGCCCGAAAGCGATGCCGATGTCCAAGGCGCCGCCGAGAAGAACGCTCGGCGCGGGCTCCTTCGAGGTCGCGGATCAAGGTGACGCCGTGGCGATCACCCGCCGCGGCGACAAGAAGCCGAAAGCGGTGCGGCCCGTGGAACAAGCACCCCCGCCGCCACCCGAGCCGATGCCGCCGCAAAGGACGCAGCCACCGCCGCAGAAGAAGCCGGTGCTCCGCTCAGTCGGGAAGCCGGAGCCGGTGGTGCGCTTCGACGTCAACGCGCCCAAGCTGTCCCAAAGTACAGGTCCAGCGACGGCGTCCAAAACACCCGCTGCGAAACCTGCGCCTCCGCCGCCGAAACCAGAGACGCCGGAGGAAGCGAAAAAACGGCGCATCGACGAGCTCAAGGCGAAAGCGGCGGACGCGGCGAAACGTGCGGCGGAGCGGCAAGGCGGCGGCGAAAAGAAGGAGTGAGCGATGTATGCCGAGCTCCTCTGCGCGACTTTGTTCTCCTCGCAGCTGGTCGCGGATCTCGAGCCCGGGGAGGATGCGCCGTATCCGCTCGCACCGGAGATACTCGCCTCGAACGGCGTTCGCGCGCTCTTCTTCGACGGAAACGACCTCGTCTCCACCGACGGGACTGAAGCCGGAACCGTAGAGCTCGTGCCGCGGATCAACTCGGCGGAGCTGGCGGTTTTCGATGGGCGCTTCTACATCGCCGGCTCGCTCGGCCGCTTGGGCAACGGCCTCTTCACCACCGACGGCCTCACGCTTCCAACGCTCGTCATTCCCGTGTTCGGTTTGATCGACCAGCTGCGGGTCGTCGGCGGAAAGCTCAGCTTTCATGTCGAAGACAACGGCGGTGAAAACTACTTTCTCGGCGATGGAACGCAGCTCGGTACCTACGGCTTGTTCTCCAACCTCAACTTCAATGAAGGCGGCCTCCGTGCGCTGCTGGAACACCGCGGCACCTACTATTTCTTCTCCTCGCGCCCGCGCGTCTCCTTCTTCGCCAGCGACGGAACGCGCGACTCTGCTGTCCTAAAGGACAGGTTACAACCGAGAGCGGCACAAGAGGTGTTCGCCGTGGCGGCGGGAGGCCAGATCTTTGTGGTCTTCGATCGGCTCTTTTATCGCGGGAACGAGGACGGCTTCAGCAGCGTACGCAACGGCGAAATCGGCGGCCTGACTGCGGTCGGTGACAAAGCGATCTTCTATACGAGGGGAGTCTTGATCGCCACCAGCACCACGGGCGAGGAAACCGTGCTCGATTCCGCGGACGCGCCTCGGGCGCTCGAGACCTGCGGCGAACACGCCTATTTCGTCGGCTCGAGCATCATCCGCACCGACGGCACGCTCGCCGACACAAATTCCTGGGCGCCTCCACATCAAAACGCGAGCGGCGTCGACTTCGCGTGTGCCGGCGGGCGCGCGCTCTATTGGATTTGTTCTCCCGAGCTCACCACGCTCAATGATGCAGAGAACGACGCCGAGCTGGGAATCGCCCAGAGCTGCGCCGAGAAAAATCGCGCGGCTTTGGTCGATGGAAAGTTGCTCTACACTCTGGGCAACGCGCTCTGGCTCGACGACGAAGATCCCGCAGCTCCGGACACTCCGTTTTGGTGGAGGAACAGTCCGCGCTCGAGTTATCCGCTACCGCTGTTCACCGCCGGAGACTACCTGTACCTAAGGACAGGTGACCGCGTCATACGTTGGAACGGCACGGACTTTCCATCGTCGATCGGTGCGCCGTCTCTGGTCGTCGACTTCGGCGATCGGGTGCTCGCCCACTATGAGCGGGGGCTCTCGGTGGTCGACGGGGTAGAGCTCGAGCAGAGACTGGTCTTTCGTACAGGTGTCTCTTTGGGCAGTCACGCCGCCATGGTCGCGGTCGACGACGATGGCGAACGCCTTTATTGTGCCGGCGAAACCGAGCTGCGGGCCACGGGTTCGCTCGCGCGAAACGTGCAAAAGATCGTTCCCATCGGCCGGGGCCGAGCGATGGTGCAGCAGGATCTCGCGTGGTCCGAGCTGGACTGCGAAACCGCGACGCTCGACAGCTTCGACGAAGCGTTCCCGGTCGACTTCGCGCGTGCCGGCGAAAAGGTGATCTTCTTCGATCAATCCGCGGTGCGCGTCTTCGGCACCGGTGAAGCGCTCGTTTCCTTCGACGCGCCGAATCCCGAGCTGCTCTTTCATGCGCACGAACGTGTCTTGCTCTATCGGGACGGGGGTTTCATCCGCCGTACCGACGGCACGCGGGATGGAACGTCGATCTTGTTTCCCGACACCTTCCAAAGTTACACGCGCGCCGGCGATCAGTTCGTCTTCGCCGATTGTGCCGGCCTCACCTTTGCGAGCGGCGAGCCGGGCGACGTCCGTCGTGTCGAGCTCGGCAACTTCTGCGACAGCGAGATCTTCGGACTGGCGGACGGGCGCGTGGTCTTCGCGCGGCACACAGAGTCGGGGATCGAACCGTGGATCAGTGATGGAGCACAGAGCGGGACAATGTTGCTCGCCGACATCGAGCCAGGGATTTCGTCCTCCTTCCCGCGGAACTTCGCCGCGTTTGGGAAGAAGCTGGTTTTCGCCGCCCGGCAGCGAAACGTCGGAGAAGAGCTGTTTCAGATCGAATTTCCAGAGGTGATCGAAAATCCGAGCCTGGAATTTCCGGTACTTTCTGAGCGCCCACCTGATCTAAAGGACAGTGGATGCGGCTGTTCCTCGGCAAAAACCGCGGATCCCAGCGCGCTCGCTCTGCTCCTTCTTCTCTGGTATACGACCCGTCGCCGTGGCGCGGCCACCGATTCCAACTTGGTATTTCGCGCTCGTCGTCGTGCGCATGGGGCGTCGTTTCCTTCTGGTGAAGGAGCGTCGCCACGGTGAGCGCTGGTATCTGCCTGCAGGTCGCGTCGAACCGGGTGAAGGCATCGCCGAGGCCGGCGCGCGCGAGGCGCTCGAGGAGACCGGAGTGCCGGTCGAGCTCGAAGGGATCCTGCGCATCGAACACACGCCGATGAAAGATGGGACGGCCCGGGTGCGTTTCATCTACGTCGCGCGGCCCCAGAACGACATCGAGCCGAAGAGCAAACCGGATCGCGAATCGTTGGCCGCGGCTTGGTACACGCTGGAAGAGATCGAGAAGTTGCCGCTGCGGGGGACCGAAGTGTTGCCGCTGCTCCGCGAAGTCCACGCGGGCGCGCAGGTCTTCCCGCTCGATTTGGTGAGCGGTGAAGCGGATCCCATGTTGCCGAATCTGCCGCCCTCCTCTGCCTCGCGCTGACCATGAAAGTGTTGGTCACCGGAGCCTCGGGCTTCATCGGAAAAGCGCTCTGCGCGGCGCTGGAGCGTCGGGGCGACTCGGTATTGAAGCTGTCGCGGCCGAACGGCTGGGATCCCGAAGCAGGGACGATCGATCGCGCGTTGTTCGAAACGGAAGCACCGGATGCGGTGGTCCATCTCGCCGGGGAGAACATCGGTGAGAAACGCTGGAACGAAGCGCAAAAACAAAAGTTGCTCGAGAGTCGCACCAAAGCGACCGACCTGCTCGCAAGGACAGTCGCCTCGCTGCCGAAAAAACCACGCGTCTTGGTGAGCGCCAGCGCGATCGGCGTCTATGGAAATCGCGGCGAGGAGCTGCTCAGCGACGAGGCGGAAGCGGGCACCGGCTTTTTGGCGGAGCTCTGCAAAGCTTGGGAGGCCGGCGCAGATCCGGCGCGTGCGGCCGGGATTCGGGTGGTGCATCCGCGCATCGGCGTGGTGCTCGCCAAAGACGGTGGCGCGCTGAAGAAGATGGTGCCGCTGTTCAAATGCGGGCTCGGCGGAAAGCTGGGTAACGGCAAACAGTGGATGAGCTGGGTCGCGCGCGAGGATGTGGTCGGCGCGATGTTGTACGCGCTCGATCGAGAAGCTTTCGAGGGCCCGATCAACGTGGTGGCGCCGGTGCCGGTGCGAAACGCGGAGCTGACGCAAGCGTTGGCGAAAGCGCTGCGCAGGCCGGCGTTCTTTCCCGTGCCCGCGTTCGCGCTGAAGCTGGCCGTCGGAGAGATGGCCGAAGAAGCGTTGCTCGCGAGCCAATGTGTCACTCCCGCGAGGCTCAAAGCCGTGAGCTTCCCTTTTCGGTTTCCAGAGCTCGGCCCGCTCCTCGAGAAGACGCTCCGTTAGGGTCTGTGCAATAATCCGGGCGTGCTCGAGAGTGTACGCTTCATCGGCTATCGATGCCTCAAAGATGTGACCCTGCGGCTTGGGCCACTGACGGCGCTCGTCGGACCCAATGCTTCAGGGAAGAGCACGATCCTGCGCGGATTGAATCCGGCGTCTCCCTTGGACGCCAACGACCTTCGGCTCCGGGACGCAGAATACTTAAAGCGAGCTTGGAACAGCAAAACCGCCTCGCAGCACGGAGAGATGACTCTTAAGAATCGAAGCTACTCCGGCCAAGTGCCGACCATCAATATTCAGCCGATTCAGTTTGATGTGTCCCAACTGCGGTCTCCGAACATCGCTGGCGAAGAAACACGTTTGCAGCACAGCGGTGCAAATCTAACGAACGTCCTCGCCAGCCGGCCTCGAAAAACTCAAGACGAAATTGCTCGAAAGCTGGCGAAGTACGTTCCCGCATTTTCCGATGTCGACGTGCGTCCCGTTGGCTCGGGAAAAGGACAGCAGTCCCTCTATTTCGAGGACCGCTGGCGACCTGGTCTTTGGTACAGTCCAGACCAGGTCTCGGACGGCACCATGCTCATGCTCGGTTTCATCGCTCTCGGCTATCAGGAAGATCCGCCTGATCTCTTGACCATCGAAGAGCCGGAGCGAGGGCTGCATCCGTACCTCCTCGGGGAGCTCATCGAAATGCTCCGCAAGCTCTCGACCGGTGAGCTTGGCCGAAAACCGATCCAGGTCGTCATGGCGACTCACTCCGCGGAGCTGCTCGATCACCTCTCTCCAGAAGAAGCGCGGTTTCTGCGCCGAAATCCCGAAGACGGATCGACCGAGATCATCGAAGCCCAAACGGACACACCCGACTGGCGCAACGCATACAAGGAATATCAACAGTCACTCGGCAACATCTGGCTCTCCGGTAGCTTGGGAGGCGTCCCGAGGCTTCCGCAGTGAGTCTACGTATCGTCCTCTATGCTGAAGGTGGTCGAGAGCTCGCAGGCGAACAACGCTTCGAGCTCGCCCCCGGCGATCAACTTCCGGAAGATGCTTGGGGACCCGCGCATCACTTGGTTGCGAGAACGGTCGAAGCGGAGAGACGGTTGCCGATCAAAGCGATCCTCTTCGAGGAACCGCTCCGGACGCGTGCCCGGCGAGCAAAAGGTTCGCAGCTCTCCCATCCCATGACTTTGCGACAATTGTTGACCTGGGCAGATCCAGCTTTTGCGCCCGATCTCGCGATCGTCTTAGTCGATGCCGACGGAGATAGAGCTCGACGCACGGAGATGCTCAAAGCGACCGAAGAACTGACGACACCGCGGATCATCGCGGTCGCGGTTCAAGAGCTAGAAGCATGGCTGCTGGCCGATCATGACGTCATTAGGACTGTCTGCAACGATCCCTCGTTCGCCATGAACGAGATGCTCGAGGAGCTCGAGCCCGGCGTTGCAAAACAGCGACTCGACAATATGGTGAGCAAGGGCGGAGATCGGTTGGCCCGCCGCCTGTCGATCGCTCAAGCTTGCCGTCTGGAGGAGCTCAGGAGGAGGTGCCCATCGTTTGGGCAGTTTGAACAGGATCTCCGCCATAGTTCTCGGGCATAGTCTTCGCTACTCCATCACGTAGGTCGAGAATCTCATTCCCGCGGAGACGGCGTGCGCCCAGCTCGGAGCTGCGCTGATTCCGCCGACGGTCTCCAACTCGTAGGCGAGACCGAGCTCGACGCCCGAAGTCAGCTCCCAATAGTGGCCGGCGCCGACTCTGGGCATCAGCATAAAAGCGCCGAGGCCGCGCACCACACTGTCATAGTCTTCTAAATAAGGACTGACCCAAGCGGCGGCCATGGAGACTCCGCCTTCGAGGAACACCTTGCCGCCGAACAAGCCGCCGTTCAGCTCCAATCGTACGCCGCCGCCGAACACCGCGCCTGCGACCAGAGTTTCGTTGAGCGAGTCTGCCGTATCGTCGAAGTGTTCCATGGCGCGGATCATTAAGAAGCCAGGCCCACCGGACAGGGAGACATTCACCATTTCGCCGAGCCAAGTATATCGATAGTTGAGAGAGGTCGAGATCCGCAAAAGGTCCATCGTCGAAGTGTAGAGCGCACCTTCGGGTCGATAGTCATCGAGCCAACGCCCATAACCGAGATCGAATTGCCACACGAGCCCTCTTCTTTGCGCTTCGCCGACGGCAAAATACGGGAAGCCGAGCTCGAGCGAAAATCCTGCGCCGGGATGATCGAGCCCGACCTTCGGGCCGACCGCGAGATCTGCGGAGGTTGCTCGCGCTTCCGTGTAGTTCGGATTCGGATCGTCGTAGCTGTCCGTTGGACCCGTGTAACAATCGTTCCAACAACGGTCGTGATGATGGTGGTGAGCATCATCGTCGGCGTCGTTGTCGCGTGAAGACTCGCGGGCGCGCTCATGGCGTGCGTCGGTATCGCGATCTTTCTCCGACTTGGCGGCAGCGGGGCCGGCGGCTGCGATCAACATGAAAGCGGTGAGGACGCAGGTCGCTTTCGAACGGCGCATCGTCGGATGGTGCGCGTGATCGGCCGCGCATGCCGCCGAAAGATCCGCGACCGCGAACGAAAGATCTCCACCTTCCGCCGAAAGACGCAGCCGGTGCGCAGGCCCCTAGAAGAACACGCGAAAGTCGACATTCCCGGCGATCGGCACCGAGCCGAGCTCGCTCCGCAATCTCACCGTCACGCCGCCGTCGTCGGTCAACATCGCTTCCGGCGACAGGCCCCAAGGTACGCGGCCCGTCGCAGCGACCTCACCGTTTTCGAAGATCGAATACGTCGCGGACAAAGATGCCGCCCCCGAGCTATCGCCCAGGCTGACCATCACCAAGCCGTCGACCTTGAACATCGCCGTCACTTCATAGCCGACGCCGAACGCCGTGAGACTGCGCGAAAGATAGGCGATGGTGCCGAGCCCTTGGTCGAGCGAGCTTCCGAGCGCCCGGGGGCTTCGTCCTGCGCCGTGAAGGAACTGTTCGACGCGCAGGTGCAGCGAATTTTCGAAGCGGTGCTCCAGGCCGAACGCCAGCTCGACGCGATTTTTCCGGCCATCCGTAGGCACGGCATAGTGGCCTTCCGCGCGGACACCGAGCCACTCGAACAGCTCACCTTCGATCGCTCCGCCGAACGCCATCGCCGAAGGCGCTTTGCCGGCGAGCGCGGTGACGTGGAAGTTGCTCAGCGAGAACGACGAGGTGAGCAGGATCGCCGACCTGTCCCAAGTGACAGGATCGTAAGCGTTCGATTCGGCACCGAGCTCCCGTTCGTATCCCGCGACCGCCAACAGCGACACGGTCGACAGCTCGCCGAGCTGCACATCGAAACGCGCGGCATCCACACCGGGCTTATAACCGCGGTACACCGTGTCCGCGGAGAACGGCATGAAGAAGTCGTTCGGCGTAAAATAGTAGGTCGTCGCCAGATTGATCGGTTGCCGCCCGATCGTCACGTCGAGATGCGGTACGGAGAAACGAACATTCAATCGATCGACGCCGATCCGTGCAGAAGCGTTTTGTCCGTCGGCGAGCTGATAGTCCAGTGCGGCAAAACGATTCGTGTTTGGAATCTCATCATAAGCCGCGGGAAATGGGCTGAAGTCATCAGTATTGATCGCCAGAGTCTGGAGTGCATGTGCTTCGACTTCGACACTCTGACTCACTTCGTAAGTCGCCATTCCACGAAACGTGGCAAAGGCGTGTGCGCGTTTTCGTTTGAAGTCGAAGCTCTGCAATGCCGGCTGATGTTCGAGTGCATTCGCCACACTCAACAAACCACGCAACTGTAAAGACGAGCCTTCGTCGAGCGGTGCGTCTTCGACCTGAGCTTCAATGATGTCGGGGCTGAGGCTCATGCTCTCGACTCCGGACGACTGCATCGAATGAGAGATCGGCTGCGCCACCGGTTCTTCCGGCACCTCGGGCTCGGGCGCAGTGTCTGCGACCTCGAGCGCGGGTTCTTTCTTCGGAGCCACCGCCACGCGATGGACCGCGGGCTTCAGCTCCACTCTTTCGCTGAGCTCGATCCGCTCCCGCGGTTCGATGCGTTCCACCTTCTTCTGGGCGAGCACCGGTGTTTTTTCACGCGAGACTTTTGGCTTTTGCGCGAAGAGATCCAGCATCGCCATACCGGCGAATTTTCGGATCGGAGCCTCGGCCGCATCGAGCGCATACCGCGTCTCGGAGCTCCAATAGACGCGCCCCGTTTCGCTCTCCACCAACACCGCGCGTGCGCGACACTCACCACCGCCGGGTTTGGTGATCACGTGCAAGACGTACGGAGCTTCCAAAACTCTGCCGAGCGCGGCGGCAGCGGAGGCACCGCTTCCGAAGTTGCGGACGCGCGACTTGCGACGTGCTTCGGCGACGGCTTTTCCATAGATCGCGTGTACACCGAAACGCTCCAGCTCGGTCGCGATGAGCCTCGGCAACATTCGGCCGCAAACCTTGGTCGCTGCCGGCACTGAAATCGCGACCGTCGTTTCCGTCGCCGCTTCTGCGCGCGCTGCGAATAACGCTGTTATTCCAACGAAGAGTATGTGCGGCATTAATGTCACGGTTCGGCTGCGCACGAGGTCGACGATATTCGACGTCGGCTGAGACATAAAAGGGACACTCCAAGATGCGGCCGCTAACCAACAGGCGCTGTGACCTGTCACCATGTACTCCTTCGTGCGTTTGACTCACGGTCGAGAAGCTCCGATTTTGTGTACAGCGCAATGAACAACTCGAAGACTCGTTCGCTCCTCACCCCCGTGTTCGCCGCAGTGCTCTCTGCGATCCCGGCAACTGCGTATTCGGCCCCGAACACGGCGGCGAAAGATCCCGGTCGCGCAAATCGGTTGGTCAAGGAGATCGACGAGCTCTGGCGCGGCGCCTCTTCCCGCGGCGTCGCTTCGATGCGAGTGAAGACCGCGCATTACGATCGCAAGTTGGAGATCCAGGCCTATTCCAAAGGCCGCAAACGAACCTTGATCCGCATCGCCGCGCCGAAGAATGAAGAAGGCAACGCCACGCTGAAGTCGGATAAAGAGGTCTATAGTTATCTGCCGAAGACCGACCGCACGATTCAGCTCACTTCGGGAATGATGATGAGCCCTTGGATGGGCAGCCATTTTACCAATGACGACCTGGCCCGCGACTCCAGCCTCGACGAAGACTACGACAAATCGATCACCTTCGAAGGAAATCGTGGCGGAGAGAACATCGTCGAAATTACGCTGTTGCCGAAACCGGACGCGGCCGTGGTCTGGGGAAAGTTGGTGATCGTCACCCGCGCGGCGGACAACATGCCGCTTCGCCAAGACTTCTTCGATGAAGATCTGAAGTTGGTACGCGTGCTCCACCTCGGCGAGATCAAAACGCTCGGCGGACGAAAATTACCGACGCTCTTGAAGATGGTCCCGTCCGACAAACCTACCGAATATACCGAGCTCCGCTACGAGAAGTTGGAATTCAACGTCGCGCTCGAAGACGCCTTCTTTTCGCTGTCGCAACTTCGCCGCCGCTGACCGAGGGACATCATGGAAAATGAAGAAAACATCGTTCAGCTCGATCGGGTCTCGAAGATTTTCGGAAAAAGCGGCGCACAAACTCATGCGCTTCACGAGATGTCTTTCTCGGTGAAACGTGGAGAATTCACGGCGCTGTGCGGTCCTTCGGGATCGGGAAAGTCGACGACACTCAACTTAGTCGGTGCGCTCGACGTTCCGAGCTGCGGCGAGGTCTATATCGACGGCCGGCCGATCTCCAAGCTCGACAACAAAGAGCTCTCCATCGTGCGGCGCGACGAGATCGGCTTTGTCTTCCAATCCTACAATTTGATCCCGGTGCTCACCGCCTACGAGAACACCGAATTTGTTCTCGGTTTACAGAAAGTTCCTGCGAAAGTACGCCGCGAGCGAACGATGGAGATGTTGCGCGCAGTCGGGCTCGCGGGGCTGGAACACCGTCCTCCCGATCAACTGTCCGGCGGACAACAACAACGGGTCGCGATCGCCCGCGCCATGGTCACGAGGCCGAAATTGATCCTCGCAGACGAGCCGACGGCGAACGTCGATTCCGTAAACGCCGTTGCGCTCTTGGATCTCATGGAACGTCTCAATCGAGATTCGGGAATTACGTTCCTGTTCTCCACACACGATGAACGCGTCATGAAACGCGCTCGGCGAATCATCGATATTCAGGACGGGCGGGTAAAAATATGCAGGCCTTCAAGATTGCATTCCGCAGCGTAGTCCGAAATCGCAAGAAGTCGCTGGTGACCACCGGAGCCACGGCGCTGGCGGCGTTCGTGATGATCATCTTTGTTTCGCTGGCGAACGGCTTGGTCGATACACTGCAAAAGAACGCGATCGGGATGCAGCTCTCGCATGCACAAGTCCATGCACCCGATTTTCGGCGCGATCGCGACATTCACCAGTTGGTGCCGAAGTCGGAGGAGATCATCTCGGCGCTGGAAAAAGCGGGCCTTCGCGCGGCGCCGCGCCTCTATGCATATGGGTTGGGCGCAGTCGACAAAGCATCCGCGGGCATCGAGCTCCGCGGTATCGACGAACGCGAAAAGAGCGTCACCGGAATCGCGAAACACGTACAACAAGGTTCCTGGGTCGACGCGGCTGATCCAAAAGGCGCCGTGCTCGGAAAGATCCTCGCCGAAAAACTGGGAGCAAAGCTCGGTTCGGAGCTGATGATCCTCAGTCAGGCCGCGGACGGATCGACGGCGAACGAGCTCCTGATCGTTCGCGGAATCCTGCGGCCGATCGCCGACAAAGTCGATCGCGCGGCGGTGATCATGCCCGCGGAGGGATTTCGCAGTCTCTTCATGCTCGAAGCGGCGGCGGGGGTCCACGAGATCGCCATCTTTGCACCCGATATCGCCGCCGCCAAAACAGCGGTGCTTTCGGTCGATCCGCACGCGGAAGTGCTCTCTTGGCGCGAGCTGGAGCCGGCGATCTCCCGTATCTCCAACGCCGCAGAAGCGAGCTCTCTGTTCCTCTTGATCGTCACCTACGCCGCCGTGGTCATCGTGGTGATGAACGCAACTTTGATGAGTGTCTTCGAGCGGATTCGTCAGTTTGGCATCATGAAGGCGATCGGCACGACACCCGCGCAGATCAGCGGAATCATCGTCGCCGAAGTGATGTTGCAGTCTTTGGTCGCCCTGGCCGTTGGATCAGTGGTCGCGGTGCCGGTCTGTCTCTATCTGGAAAAAGCCGGGCTCGACCTCTCGCACGCGGTCGAAGACATTTCGATCGGCGGTGCGGCCATGGACCCGATCTGGTTTGGTGAATTCAGCGCGACGGTGTTCCTCGCTCCCGCAGCGGTGATCCTTCTGAGCGCAGTTTTCGCCGGCGTCTACCCCGGACTAAAAGCGGCGCTGGTGCGACCGCTCGAGGCTTTGACACGCGTATGAGCCTGTTGCCGAAGCTTGCCTGGAAAAATTTGTGGCGGCGCAAACGGCGCACGTTGATCACCATGTCGTCGGTCGCCTTCGGAGTCTGGTTCACCGCGACGTTCGTCGGAATCTGCAATCATACCTATACCGAGCTCATCGACGGCAGCGTGCGCATGGGTTTCGGCCACGTCTCCATCGAGCCGGTCGGATACAACATTTCGCCGAGCCTCGATAAACGACTCCCAAATGCAGAGTCGCTCGCCGAGACCACGCGCGCTCTTTCCGGGGTCACCGCGGCGATCGCCCGTATCTCCGGGCCCGCGGTGATCTCCACGGCTTCCGGGAGTGTGCCGGGCATGTTGCTCGGCATCGATCCCGCGAAGGAGTCGGCGTCGATGAACGCCTATCTGGCGTCGATCCGCGAAGGCAAAGTGTTCGAGTCGGCCGCGGGACGAGGCGCGGTGCTCGGTTCGGTGCTCGCACAACGCCTTCGCCTGAAGCTGGGCAGCAAAATCGTTTACACCGCGATCGACGTGAACGGCGAGATGATCAGCGAGACCGCTCGCGTCGAAGGAATCTTCAAGACCGGCGTGGACGATGTCGACGGCGCCGCGGTGTTGTTGCCGATCGACGCGCTCCGAAAGTCGCTCAAATACGGCCCCGGCGAAGTCACGATGATCTCCGTCTATCTGGACGATCACCGCCGCTCCGAAAAAGTCGCCGGCTTGCTTCGCGAAAACACGACAAATGCGGAAGTGCACACTTGGAAAGACACTCAACCCGGCGTCGCCAGCTACATCGCGCTCGACGGGAGTATGTCCGACGTCTTCCTCGCTCTGATCGTTTTGGTGATCGCCGCCGGAGTGCTCAACACCATGGTGATGAGTGTACTGGAGCGCAAACGCGAGCTCGGCGTGATGCTGGCGATCGGCACTTCACCCTCTGTGTTGTTCCGCTTGATCGTCTGTGAAGCTTCGATCTTGGCGGTGATCGGTTTCATCGCAGGCGCGATCATCTTCGTACCCTGGATGTTCTACATGCAGCAGGTGGGGATCGATCTGACGAGCGTCGTCGGCAGCGATATGCAGGTCTCTGGCGTGCTCTACGATCCGATCATCCACATCGCGCTGCGTCCAGAAGACGCTTCGGTGATCATGCTCAGTTTGTTCACGTTGGTCTTGGCCACCGCCGCATATCCAGCCTACCGCGCCGCGCGTTTGCCGCCGATCGAATCGATGCGTTGAGCTTAGGAGTCCGGTCAAAACTCCTTAGGCTCAGCCCCAACGCACCGGCGCAAACACACCAGTGAAACGATCGACGTCGACCACCCCGCGCGCCTTCAGCACGGCTTCAGCTTCGACGACCAACGCATCGCCCGCCGCTCCTCCGCGCAATTGTCCGAGCCGCGCCTGCGCCGACGCGCGGTGAAGCGTCATCTCCGCGGCCTCGAGCCCACGCACCGAAATCTCCAATTCACGCTCCGCTTCTTCCGCTTCACCACAAATCGCCGCGACCTGCGCGCGCACCAATGCCGCGATCGGCGCCGCGTAACGCATTCCCGTGGCGGCGATCGCTTCCGCATCCTCACGGGCGAGCTCCACCAAACGTTCGGTGTCGTGCCCCACGGACGCCGCAGCCAACGCCGCACGCGCACGCGCATAATGCGACTCGAAACGCACCAACGCGAGGCGAGTCAGCTGCGTCGCCGAGATACGCTCCCAGGCGTCCTCCATCCGCGTCCAAGCGCGCCGGTATTCGCCATCATAGAGGTCGAGCAACACGTGGCTGGCGACCGCATGATAATGCTGGAGATGAAACTCACCTTGGGACCAGCGCGCGATGGCTACGTCGATCTTCTCGCGCGCTTCGTCCACCCGATCGACACCTGCATAGGCGATACTCACATTTGGTGAAGTACGCAGAATCGTATCGATGTATCTATTTTTGCGCAGCGCGGCTTCATGAAGTGCTTCCTGTACCCGGCGCGGAACAGTCGACAGATCACCTCGATAGTTCAAACACGACAATATCAACAGTTGTGCAGTATCCATCTCCCAGGAAACACCGGAACAACGTTCCTCGAACACCGTACGCGAACGTTCCAGCTTGACGATGGCGTTCGACCATTCGCCGCGAAGAAAACACATGAATCCGCCGGCCAAAAGGACCAGACCGTTGATGTGCGGGACGTCGAGCTTGGTCGCCAGCTCTTCGAGCAAAGAGAGCGCACGGACTCCCCGTGTATCATTCGCCTCCGAACCGCCGGCGATACACGCTTCGATGGAGAGCGCGCGCGCCAGGCGATAAGGATCGCCGGCACGCAGCGCGAGCACCATCTGTCGCGAGTGAAAATACGCGGCGCGGATAGAGTCGACCATGGCCAGGCCGGTGGCCGCCGACCACAAAGCGTCGATCCGCATCCGTTCTTCGGCGCTGACCTCGGACGCCGGCCGTTCGCGGAAACGGAGGTTTCGCACCATCATTTCCAGGCGCTGAATCGCCAACATGCGATACGCCGCGTCGTGGGTCTCCGGATACGTGACACCGAGCGCGCTCAACACTTCGCGGATCACCAACACACCACGATCGACGTAACCGCTGCGCAACAGAGACTCCGCAGCGCGGCGTTTCATCTCCACCGCCTCGATCTCCGGCGAGATCGCCGCAGCTTCGAGATAGGCGTCGGCCGCTTCGGCACCTCGGCCCGCTTTCACCAGCGCATCGCCGAGCAAACCGCGCAGCTTGTACTCTGCGATCTCCGAGCTCGCCGCGAGCTGTACGCCGATCTCCAAAAGTGAGGCCGCACGATCGAAAGCCAGCGCCTCTTCCGCACGCCGGGCGGCACGCACCGCATAGTCGCCCGCGCGCCGCAGCTCGCCCGCCGCACGCAAGTGGAGCACCAGCGCCTCGGGATCGATCTTCTCGCTCTTCTCCAGCTCCGCGACCAACGCGACATGGAGCACGCGCAGCCCTTCGGTTGTTCTGTGTTTCAGCACCACGCCGGCGATGCGCTCATAGGAGAGCTCGACCTCCTCGCCGTGCCCCGAGGCGTACAATCGTACCAGCCGGTGCGAACGGAGGAGCGACATCACCGAGCGATCCTCCGCCTCCAGGCCCGCGGTTCGTTGCGCGACGCCGACTTCGATCGGACGCGCCGCCACCGCGATCACGGCGAGCAAACGTTGTGCATCGGCGGGCAGGCCACGAAAACGCTCAGCCATGGCGTCGTCCAAACCGAGCGCATCGCCGCCGAAAGAAGCGAGCTCTTGCACCAACAGCGGAACGCCGGCGGACTCGTGGGCGATCGCTTTCGCCCTGCCCTCGAGATCAGTGCGCTTCCGATCCGCCGCCAAGAGCGACCACGCGAGGAACTCCGCTTCCACCGAGGTCAACGGCCCGAGCTCCAGCTCCCTGATCGAAAGATCAGCATCGGCCAGCGCCGTGTTCAACGCGCGCACCAACGGACCGGGACCTCCACCGCGATCGTACATCCTGTACGAAAGGACAAGGAGCACCGGCGGAGGATGCGCCGAGCCCAACATCTCGCCGAGGAGCGCTGCGCTGTCGACGTCACCCCACTGTGCATCGTCGATGAAGATCACGGGCAGTCGGCCCTCGTCCGGTCGCGCGGCGATCTCCGAAAACAGCGCACCCAAGGCCGCAAACGCTCGCCGCCGCAGCTCCAGCGGATCGGGCACTTCACGTTCTTTGGCGCTCGCCCGGGCGATCGTCTCCACCCGCATCAACACGGGAAACATGCGAGAGAGCGCGCGCGCGTCGGGGCCGAGCATCTGTTTGACTCGTTCGTCGCCCAACTTCCGCAGATAACGCGACAAGGTGTCGATGACGCTGTCCATCGCCTTGTACGGAACGAGCTCGCGTTCGTAACAGCGGCTGGCGAAGGCGATCGTCTTTTCGTCGGAGAGCTGGCGATCGATGAAACGGCGGACCAACGCGCTTTTTCCGCTCCCTGATCTTCCGTACAGGTGGACGACCGCCGGCTTTCTGGACGCCAACACGCCGGCCAACGCTTCGTCCAACACCTGGAGCTCGCGCTGCCGTCCGACAAAATCTTGGAGCGCCGATGGATTGTTCCAAGAAGCGATGGACATCACGGACTCGGCACTTCCGCCGAGACGCTCCAGCACGGCTCGACCGTCGGGGCGGAGCGCGGGGTCACGCTGCAAGAGCTCGAAGGCCAGCTGATCGAGATCCGCCGGTACATCCGGCACGAGATCACGCGGGCGCGGCGGATCGCTGCTCTGCTTCGCCAACAAGACGTCGAACAAGCGGCCCTCGAAAGGAAGACACCGGGTCAACGCCTCGAACAACATCACTCCGACGCTGTACCAATCGCTCGCCGGAGTGAGCAGCATCCCGGCACCCTGTTCGGGCGCCATATAGGCGATCGTCCCGGCGACGACACCTTCGAGCGTGCTCTTGATCAGCCACTCTTCGTAGAGCTCGGTGACCAGACCGAAGTCGAGCAACACCACGCGACCGTTCTTCGCGACCATGACGTTCGACGGTTTGATGTCACGGTGGAGCTTGTTCGCGTCGTGGAGCGCGAGCATACCTTCCGCGAGCTGGCGGAGCGCATCCCGCGTGCGTTGAATGCCGTGCGGGCCCAGCGCTTTCGGCTGGTTTTTGCGCGTGGAACGCGAGAGCGCCACCTCGAGCTGCGGCACCGCTTCACCGACCGTGGAGAAGTCGAACGGGGCGGCGTTCTCTTGGCCCCAAGAAAGGTCTTCGATCTTTGGTACAGGTGGCCGATTTTTCAGCAGTGTATCCGGCGCACGTTCTTCGAGGGTCAGCGCTTCATCCGCGGCGATGTCTTCGCGCGTGTACGCCAGCAGATCGCGGCCGTCGACCAGCTCCATGGTGAAGAACCAAATCCCGTCCTCGAACACCAGCTCGTAGAGCTGCGCCAGGTTCGGGTGGCTCACGTCGGCGAGCGCACGAAACTCTTGTTTCATGCGGTAGATGTTCTGCGCGTCGATACGATTGAGCGTCTTCAGCGCCACGCGCGTTTTGCGGACGCGGTCGAACGTTTCGTAGACCACGCCCATCCCGCCCTGCCCCAATCGGCGCAAGACTTGGAAACGTTCCGTGCCCTCGAAGTCCGCCGACACTGCTCAAACCGCCTTCGGGGACATCATCCACACGATACGTTCCGCGTTCGCCGCACCCTGACCTTGTAGCCAGGTACGCGCCCGCATCAGCTCTGCGTCACCGCGTTCACCGCCGAGCAGCTCCGCCCAGCGCCAGGTGGCGACCATCTCGTAGAGGCTCATCTTGGCGCCGCGAAAACCGTCGCGCGCCGAGGCATAGAGCTCCATGGCCTGCGAACGTTCGCCGCGCAGATCCTTCACCCCCGCGCGGAGCAGCTTCGCGAGCGGCATGCCCCAAGGCATCTCTTCTTTCTCCACCTTGTGAAGGTCTTTTTCGATCGCCGCCAAGAGACCTGTCCTTTCGGACGGGACCTCGATCGCGTGCGCCAACGCTGTACGAGCACGGATACAGGTGGCGTCGATCCGTACGAACTGCACCAACAACAACAGAGAGCCGGAGAGCTCCGGCCAACGCGCCAGCACCCGTTCGTGCGCGATCTTTCCTTCGCCGCGGTAGAGCGAGATACCTGCCCGAGCGACCAGGTCGTAATAGTGTTGGATGTGAAAACCTTTTTGCGACCATTCGGACATGGTCTCGTCGACGCGTGTTTGCGCGCCGGCGGGATCACCTGCGGTCAACCACGCGAGACACGCGAGCCCGGTGCGCAGGTTCGCCGCCGCGTAACGATCGCCGCGCTCCAAGGCCTCGCGTAAGTTCTCTTTCACGCAGCTCGATAACTCGGTGAGCTCGCCCAAAAAAGCGATCGACCACAGCCGAAAGACGCGCGCGCTGGCGATCTCCCAAGCCGCGCCGGTCGTCTCTTCGCGAAAGATGCGCTCCGCTTCCGTACAAGCGATCTTCGCATCCAGAAAACGTCCGTCGAGAAACGCCGCGACGCCCGCCGCGTAATACGAAAGACCGATCGCGTGTGGATGGCCGAGCTCCTTCGACAGACGGGAAGCCTCGGCGAGCAGATGTTCCGTCCGAGCGCGCGTGCTGCTGCCGCCGGTCGCGCTGTAACAGGCCTCCATACACATCGCGCGTGCGAGTCGATAAGGCTCGCCCGCTTTCAACGCGAGCAAGAGATGTCGCGATTGGAAGTCGTTGCCGCGCGCGGTGTCGACCATGGCTAGGCCCATGGCCACCGACCACAAAATGTCGATCCGCATCAGCTCCGCCGGCGCGATGGTGCTCGCGGCACGCGGCGTGAAGTCGAGCCCGCGCAAACGCACTTGAGCGCGCCGAAACAACAGTGAGGCGATCGCCCGGCGTGGAGTCCGCGCGAGCTGCATCCCCACTTTTCCAAGCAACGTTTCCACAACTATCAAACCTTCATCGACATGACCGCTGCGCAGCAATTGTTCGGCACGCGCGCGCGTCAGCTCCAATGCTTCATCCGTGCTCTTGGTGCGGAGCGCCGCTTGTTCGTAGGCGCGCGCGGCTTCGGGCCCTCGGCCGAGATTCGCCAGCGCATTCGCCAGACCGAGATAGAGCGGTCCGAGCTGGCGATCGTTGTTTTCATACGGCTCGATGGCCAAACGGTACAGCTCCGCCGCACGATCGAACGCGAGCACCGCCGACGCTTTGTTGCCCGCCTGCGCCGCGTAGAACGCTCCACGCGCGCGATCGCCCGCCGCGAAAAAGTGCAGCGCCAGCGACTCGGGATCGTCGACGTTCGAGGCCAGCAACACCTCGGCGATCTTCAAATGGATCCGTTCGAGATCCGCCTTCTCGAGCTTCTTCACCAACGCTTCGCGGATGCGGTCGTGATAGGTCTCGATCGCATCTTCTTCGCCGACGAGCCGCGTGCGCACCAGGTGTTCGGACAAGAGCAACACCAAGGTCGGCTGCGCCTCCGTACCGAGATCGACCGCTTTCAAAGCGACCGCTTGCGATACTGGCCTTCCGGCCACCGCGATGAGCTCCAACAATTTGCGGGCGTTCGCGGGCAGGCGTTCCAGTCGCGCGTACAACACGCCGTCGAAGTTGATCTCGCCGCGTTGCTTCGACACCAAAAGCTCGCTGCGCACCCGCGTCGCGTGACGTGCGATCTCGGAGACGAAAAACGGGCTGCCCGCGCTTTCCCGGGCGATCGCTTCCGCTTCCGCGTGACGATCTTCGCCGTGACTCGACAATAGATGGAGCGCGAGCGTCATCGCGTCGTCGATGCCGAGCGGCAACAGCGCCACCTCGCGCGATTCCACCGGCAGCTCGAAACGCTGCGCGAGCAAGGAGCGCAGCGGCAACGAAGTCTCGCGATCCTCGCTACGAAAACACATGACGAACAACAGCGGCGGCGGATTCGGCGGCCGCAACAGCTCACCGATCAAATGAGTGCTGTCGAGATCGCCCCATTGGAGATCGTCGATGAACAACACCAGCGGCCGCGTCGAGCTGAGGCGTGCCAACAATTCGCGGAGCGCCGCGAACGCCAGCCGCCGGTGTTCCCGTGGATCGTTCGTCTCCACCGCGCGTTGTTCCGCTTCGCGCACGATCTTCACGCGCCACAACGAAGGAAAAATGCGCGCCAAAAACAGGATGTCGCGGGGCAGCAGCGCCTTCGCTTCTTCGCGCGGAAGGCGCATCAGGTGGCGCGAGAGCGCGTCCATCATCGAGTCGAATGCTTTGAAGGGAACCGACTCGCGTTCGTAACAGCGCCCGCTCAGCACCAACGATTTCGTCGCTTCGGGGAGCTCTTCCACGAAACGCCGCGCCAAGCTCGACTTGCCCATGCCCGAGCTGCCGTGAAGATGCACCACCACGGTGCGCCCTTTTTGCGCAGCCGCGTACGCCTCCATCAACGCGCGCAGCTGTGCGTCGCGCGAGACCAAGATCGCGCCGGCAGTGGTGCTCGCGGCGCGCGGTGTTCGCGCAGAAGTGGTCGCCGCCGCCGGACGTTGTGTGCCGCCGAGACGCGCGAGAATGTGCGCGCCCGAAGGACGTTTGCGCGGCTCGCGCGAGAGCAGCTCTGCACAAAGTTGCTCTAGGTCGGGTGGAAGATCCGCGACCACCGTCGAGGGACGCGGGGCTTCGGTTCGCTGTTTTTGCGCGAGGATGTCGAACGGTTTTCCGATGAAGGGACCACGTCCGGTCAACGCTTCGAACAACATCACGCCGACGCTGTACCAATCGCTCGCCGCAGTGACCGGCATCCCCGCCGCTTGTTCCGGCGCCATGTACCCGATCGTTCCGACGACATGTGAAGTCATCGTGTCCGGATCCGCGCTCTCTTCGGCGAGCATCGTCACCAAACCGAAGTCGAGCAACACCACGCGCGCTTCCGGCGTGACCAACACGTTCGTCGGTTTGATGTCGCGGTGAAATCTGCGCAACGCATGCAGGGCTTCGATTCCTTGCGCGAGCTGGAGCAACGCGCCGCGCAGTCGATCGAGGTTCGACACACCGCCTTCACGCACCCAAGAGGTGAAGTCGACGCCTTCGACGAGCTCCATGGTGAAGAACCACGCGTCGCCCGAAGAAACGAGCTCGTGGAGCGAGACCAAGTTTGGATGGCTGATGTCCGCGAGCGCACGGAACTCGCGCTTGAAGCGATAGATCGCGGCCGCGTCGATGGCGCGCAGCGTCTTCAGCGCAACTTGGGAATCGAGCTGCGAATCATAAGCGCGATAGACGACACCCATGCCGCCTTCGCCGATCCTCTCCTCTACGCGATATCGAGCGGTCCCTCGAAAGCTCGCTTCGGCCGCGGTCACTTCCTGAGTCCCATCGCACGCGCGACGCCGTCGCGATATCCGAGCCACGTACGATGCGCTTCTTCGACCTCGGCGACCACGCGATCTTCGAGCGCCGCATCGCCTTTTACGTGGGCGAGCACCATGTTCCACGCGTCGTCGCGGTGGCCGCCTTCCACCAGACGATGCGCGCGGACCAAACGCATATTCTCCGGCGGACAGCCGTAATGCGCGACCAAAGGATGCAGAGCGATCGCGTCGTCGACCGGGGCGTGCTCCCGTTTTCCTTCGAGCTCGAGCCGTTCGTGTTTGCTACCCTCGAGGAAGATGGTCAACACCGCCGCGCCCACTTGCCACGGGCCTTCCGCGGAGACGCGATTCAAAAATTCGCGATAACGCCGCGCCTCGGGTTCGATGGAACGTGACCTGTCCTCTAGATCAGTGGCCGCAAAACCGAGCCCGGCCATCATTTCCAAAAACAGATCGGGATGGGACACACCGAGCGAGAGCTTGCCCGTCTGTTCCTCGAAGATGTTCTCCGATAACGCACGGCGCACTTCGTCGGGCGGACCTTGACCGAGCAAACGCGCCAGCAACACCGGGAAGTCGCGCACGTAGACCTGATATTCGTGGAAAAAATGCGCCAAGAGCTGCGCGCGGCTGAGCCCCGGTTTCGTCAGAAAAGGCCACGCCCAGTGGTCCTTCTGATCCATGACACGAAGTAGACGTTCTTGAAGATCGCCGGCCATCGCGCTTCGATCATGACAGAAAGCTCGGAGCGGTGGCAGCCTCTCTTCCGTCATGCAGGTCGTGTTTTGCGGCACGGGATGGTTCCCCGTCGTCGATGCCATCCGCGAAAAATTGCCGAAAGGGTACGTCGTACGGATCCGGGACATCGCGCGACCGCTGGTCGAAGAGGTGAAAGACGCTCAGGTGATTCTGCCCTCGAACGCGGTGATCGGCCGCGAGGCGATCGAAGCGGCACGTTCGCTCATCCTGATCCAACAACCAGCGGTCGGCCACGAAGGGATCGATCTCGAAGCGGCGAAAACGCGCGGCATCCCGGTGTGTAACGCGCCCGGTACAAACTCGGCGTCCGTCGCTGAAGCCGCGATGTTGTTGCTCCTCGCCTGTGCGCGCCGCTATCGAGTTGCAGAGCGCTCTTTCGCGGCCGCGACGATCGGCACGCCGCTCGGCATCGAGCTGGAGCACAAGACGCTCGGTTTGGTCGGGCTCGGCCAAAGCGGCGCGCGGGTGGAACGTGCGGCGCTCGCTTTGGGGATGAAAGTCTTACCTGTCCGATCGACCAGTACGCGCGAAGACTTCGAGGCGATGTTGAGCGTCTCCGACTTCGTCAGTATCCATTGCCCGCTCAACGCTCGAACTCGCGGCATGTTCGACGCCCGCGCCTTTCGCGCCATGAAAACGGGCGCCTTTTTGATCAACTGCGCGCGCGGTGCGATCGTCGATCGCGGGGCCTTCGAGGAAGCGCTCGCCTCGGGCCGACTCGGCGGCGCCGGCCTCGACGTCTTCTGGCAAGAACCGTGGGACCCACTCGATCCGCTCTACACGCGCGAAGACGTGATCACGCTCCCGCACATCGCCGGCTCGACCACCGATTCCTTCGAAAGGATCGCGGCGATCGTCGCGGAAAACGTGCGCCGGATTGCCTCCGGTGAAGAATTGATTCACCGGATCGCTTGATGACCGGCGAGCTCAGCTTCTGGGGTTGGGGATACAGCGACAAGGTTCCGAACGAGGACGCGCGCAAACAGCTCGGCGACGGCGTGTGCGCCATGCTCGGCTTCGACGCGGTCGAGCTGCAACCTGTACCGAAGATCAGTGAGCTCGAGCTGCCCGCTCCGCGTCTCGAAATTCCCGCGCAGCTCGCAGCGTTCAGCTCGAGCTCGGTTTACGAACGCGCGACCCACACTTACGGAAAAAGTTATCCCGATATCCTCCGCGGTTTTCGGAGGGACTATGCCACCCCACCTGATCTTGTGGCCAGGCCGCGCAACGAGGCGGAGATCGAAGCGGTGCTCGAGCTGGCGGCGAAGGAACGGCTCGCCGTGGTCCCGTATGGAGGCGGCACCAGCGTCACCGGCGGCGTCGACGCGGGCTGCGGTGGTGGGCGGCGCGGCGTCATCTCCCTGGACCTGCGCGCGCTCGATCGAGTCTTGGAGCTCGACCTGGTCTCTCGGACAGCGCGCATCGCCGCGGGTGCGAGCGGCCCCATCCTCGAGGAACAGCTCGCGCCGCACGGTTTGACCTTGCGCTTTTTCCCGCAGTCTTTCGCGCATTCTACGCTCGGCGGTTGGGTGGCGACCCGCGCGGGCGGCCACTTCGCGACGCTCTATACTCATATCGACGATCTGGTCTCTTCCTCGCGGATGATCACTCCGAGCGGCGTGTGGGAGTCGCGCACTTTGCCTGCGTCGGGCGCGGGACCGAATCCGGATCACGTGGTGCTCGGCTCTGAAGGAACCCTCGGCGTGATCACCGAAGCGACCGTGCGACTCCACCAACGCCCGACACACCGTTCCCGCGCCAGCATCTACTTCGATACTTTCGAACAAGGTGTCCGGGCCGCGCGGATGATCGCGCAAGCCGGGCTTCATCCGGCAAATTGCCGTCTGCTCGATGAACGCGAAGCCGCGCTCTTCGGCGTTTCGCAAGAGAACAAAGCGGTGTTGTTGCTGGCGTTCGAATCCGCGGACCACCCACTCGACGCCTGGCTCGCTCGCGGTCTCGAGCTGGCGCGCGCCGAAGGGGGCGAAGTCCGCGATCAAAAATCCGGCGAAGACTGGAAGAGCGCCTTCCTCGAAGCGCCTTATCTCCAAACGGCGCTCGTCAGTTTGGGCCTGATCGCCGATACCTTCGAAACCGCCTGCACCTGGTCGCGTTTTTCAGAAATGCACGAAGCGATCATCACCAACGTACGCGCGGCGATGAAACGCGCCTGCGGCAAGGGGCGCGTCTCCTGCCGTTTCACGCACGTCTATCCCGACGGGCCCGCGCCTTATTACACCTTCCTCGCTCCGGGCCGGCGCGGCGACGAGCTGTCCAAATGGACAGAGATCAAAACAGCGGCCTGCGAAGCGATCAACACCCACGGCGGAACGATCACCCATCATCATTCGGTGGGACGGGTGCACCGCCCTTGGTACGAAAAAGAACGGCCCGAGCTGTTCGCGCGGGCATACGCTTCGATGAAATCGAGCGTCGATCCGAGCTGGATGCTGAACCCGGGCGTGTTACTCGACGAACGGCTGCGCGTTCACTCGAAAATCTGAACCGCGCGCGCGATGTCGTCGTAGACCATGCGGAAATAGAAACGGGCCGGATCCGCCGCGGGATCATGAAGGGCCACGCCGAATTCCGAATAGTCGGTGATCCGTCCTTCCGCGACCGTCTCGACCGTTGCGTCCTTGGCGATCTCCAGACCGTACGTTCCGCCCGCGATATCGAAACGCTCCAATTGGGCGAACGAAGATCGCGCGTCGATCCCGGTCCCGCCTGCGCCGGCGCGAAGCGTGACGTCGGCCAGCGTGCTCCGGCGATCGGCGTCGAGCGTGATCGCGGTGTCCGGTGAGTCGATGTAGAGCCGCTCTCCTTTGAAGAGCACGAGACCCAAAATTTCCAATCCGGCCCCGCGAAGATCGAGATCTTTCGCGGTGAGCTCGGTGGCCGCGTCGTTCGCGAACACGCGCGCGGTCCGCACCGATCGCAGGCGTTCGACTTCGACCACCGAACCGTCGCCGGCACACAGCGCGCTTCCGCCGGTTCCGTCCGCCTCGACGTCTCTCGCGATCCCGAAAGCGTCGCGATAGACGATACCTCCGCCGCCGCCGAGCTCGACACCACTGAGATTGAGCTCAGCGCCTTCGCTCGCGAACAGCGCAGGCTCGGCACACGTATCGAGCCTGCGGCCTCCCCCGACTTCGGAGACTTTTACGTTCGCGAGATAAGCGCGCGAGCCGCTCTTCGCGACTTCGACGCCGATCTTCGAGATGTCGAAGAGCTCCGTACGATTGAGCGTCAGATGCGAATCACCCGAAGCGAGCAAGACGCCGCATCTGACGTCCGCCGTGCGCAGATCGCCGATGCGGGCGTCGGCGATATTGGCGATCGAGGACGCACCGACGAAGACACCACCCACCTTCATGTCGGCGATGAGCAGTCCATTCGCATCGAGCCGGGTTCCACTTTCGGCGAGCACACCGTAACGAGGCGCGTCGTCCGCATTTTTGCCGTACATCAACGCGCCATCGATCCGGGCGCGCGCGCACGCACCGAAACCGGCACCACAATTTCGCTCTTCATTACACTCCGCCAACGGCAATCCGCAGACGCGAAGCGGTGAAGACGTGGCCCGCAGAAAAGCGACCTTCTCGAACGTGCCCTCCGCTCCGTCGGCGACCGCGATGTTGAATGCGCTCTCGACGCCGAGATCGCGGATCAACGTGTGTTTCATGCGTGCGGAGCTCCCTGATCCTTCGACCAGGACACCGCCGTACAACGCGCGATCGATCACCACCGTCGTCGAGGTCAGCGCGGCTCCGTTTTGTACGAGCAGCGCCAAGCTCTCCGCCGCGACACTTTGCGGCGAGCTGCGAAACGCGACTCCGCGTAGCGAGACTCGCGAGCCCGCACCGCGCACGATGATCGCCGAGGTCTTGAAGTTGTGGATCATCGAAGTTTCCAGCTCCAAAAGAGCGCCGTCTTCTACGAGCACCGGCCTGGGTACGGCGAGCTCGTCGAGCCGAGATGCGAGGCGCGTGAGAGCGACGCGCGAGCTCGGTCCACGGACGTGTACGAAGTTGGTGACGTTGCTGGTGACGCCGTCGAGGACGACTTGTCCGCGCTCGCTTACGTCGATCGCCAAGCCGTTTCCGCGGTAGATGTCCAAAGAACGCCCGCGCACCACACCTTCCCCGCGCACCGAAAGCGCCGGTTCTTGCGCGGCAGCCCAGAGGATCAAACCGTCGACGGTCACCGTCGAGCCGTTGACCACGGACAGCGGCCGCGTCGCGTCGAGCGTCAACCCTTCGATGGTCGCGCTGTGCACCGCGAGGATCGCATCGTCCGCGCTCGCCGCATGAAGCGCCGTCTGTTCCGCACAAGCGCCGACGATACGCACCGGTTTCGAGAGAATCAGATTGTCCGGATAGTCGCCCTTCGCCACCGCGACCGTCGACCCCGGCGGCGCCTCGTCGACCGCTTGTTGGAGCGACCCCAGGGGGGACGCCGGCGTCGAGCCATTCCCGTTCGAGCCGAGCTTCACGTAGATCACCGGCGGGGAGAGCGCTTTTTCCGTGAAATCACCGGCGGGACAGGCACCCCCCACCGGTATACACGCCGTCTCGCCCGCGGGCTGATGCTGTCCTAAAGGACAGGCAACGCTCACGGTCTCGGGCGGGGGCGCGCACAGAGGCATGAAGACGTTGTCTTCACCGCCCGGGACCCACTGTCCTTCTGGCCACTGTACTGTTGGACAACCGAGCGAAAACGGACGCAGCGCTTCGATCGGCACAGGCGGATTCAAAGTGCTCGGCTCTTCCAGCAGGCAATCGTGCGCGCAACGCGACACCGGAGCTCCGTCGAGCTGTTCCAGCACGCGACAGGCTTCCTGTCCTGCGCGCGCACCCTCGGCACACGCTTGAAGCGTCGGCTCCGGGAGACGCAGCTGATGGATCGCGTCGTTTTTCAAAGAGGTCCACGGCGTCGGGCCGAGCAACGTCATTCGGCTCTCGAACATTTGTTCTTCTTTGGTGCGCGGGATCGGTCGCGTGAACGCGGAGCTCAGCTCGACTTGGCCGGGCGCGATCTCCAGCTCTTCGAGCGTCTTCTCCCAAAACAGCGCGGTGATCACCAAACCGTCGTGCACCGAGATCGGCGGAAGCATCTCTTTTCCGCCCGGAATACCGATGAAAAAGCTCGGGCCTTCGCGAGGGATGGCGACGAGGCCGATCGACAACGACTCCGGCAGAGCTTCACTCTCTCCGACGGCGACGCCTTCGACACAGGAGCAGATACTGCTCGAACAGAAGAGGAGTACGAGGCCTCGCTTCAGCAAGCGAGCGAACGATATCAGAAGCTCTGCTGCGCCGTCGAAGTCTGTCCGTCCGCGGCGGTCACCGTCAGGGTCACGGTTCCGTGCGTCAGCTCGGTGATGGCGAAGCTGGTCGTCGGGCCGGTGGTGATGCGGTCCGGATTCGCCGTCGTCCAGCTCAGATCCCAGGTGTACGAAACGATATTTCCGGTGCTCGACGACGCATCGAGATTGAGCGTGGGGCAACAAACCATTCGATAGGTGAACGACGCGACCGGCGGCGGATTTTGCGTCGACAACAGGCTCACGGTGACCATCGACTGCGCCGTGAATCCTTCGCTATCCGTCACCACCACCGTGTAGTCGGTCGTTGCGGTCGGCGTGGCGAGCGGGTCGGCGATCGTCGGATCATTCAAGGTATCGGGCGGCGTCCATGAATAGGTGTATGGGGGCAGACCGCCGACGACCGTCGCTTGAAGCTGCGAGCTCTCGCCCGGATTCACCGCGTTCGGCGTCGCGCTCACGGCGACTGCAACCGTCACGTGAATGGTGATCGAGCCCGTCTCTTCGACGCCCACGCTGTCGGTGACGACGACCGTGTACTCGGTCGTATGCGTCGGCTGCGCGACCGGATCGGAGATCGACGGATCGCTCAACGACTCGACCGGCGTCCAGGAATAAGTGTACGGCGGCGTGCCGCCGGTGATGATCGCGCGCAGGCCGACCTGATCGCCCGCGGTGATGTTGTCGCGCGTGGAGACCACCGTGAGGCCCGTGTTCACCGTGACGGTGACTTCTGCAGTGACGAAGGTGCCGGTGCGATCGCCGACGCGAACTTGATAGGTCGTCGTCGTCGACGGCGAGACGATCGGAGCTTGACCCGAGCCGGTCGGAGTCCACGCGAACGTATACGGCGGCGCGCCACCGGTGACGATCGCGGTGAGCTGCGAGCTCTCACCCGGATTGATCACCGTCGGGAACGCATCGGCGGTGGCGCTCAACGGTTGCGATACCGTCGAGAGGATCAGCTGCGCGGTGCCGAACTCCGATCCGATGCCGTAGACGAAATCGATCTCTTCATTGACCATTGCGGGCGAGCTTGCAGCGACACAAATCTCGCGCGTGATGGTGTTGCCCATGCGCGTCTGGCGAAGCGAAACGGACGGCGGTGCTTCGCAGAGCCGGAAGCCGTCGAAGCGCGGGCCAGGAAGCCACGATCCGTTTTCGCACGGGTTCTGAAAAACCACGCACGTGCCGGGCTGAACCACGAGCTCGAGATCATCGCAGGACAGCGTCGGCGGCCCTTGATCGTCACAGGCGTCCTCGCTACCGCACAACAGAACGCCGAACGTCATCGCGAATCCAAACATGCCGAGCCGCTTCGTCATGAGCGGACCGTAACACCTGGATTCGATGAGAAAAAATGCTCTGTGCTGCGTCGTAGTACACGCTCATGAGCGCGCATTGCATGCGTGATCATGCGCTTCATACGCTCAAAGGTGCGCGGTGCGGCCGCCGTTCGCGACCGTGCAGGCGTCAGTCTGGACGAGCTCTCGACTCACTCTATCGGCCGAGGTTTCCTATTTAAGTAGGCTGATACACCTCAATTTGTGGATTTTTGCCGCGCGCTCACACTTTGCGTGACCTCTGCGTTTTTGAGCGCGCCGCTCTCCGCGGTGGCTCAACCTCGAGCAGTGAAGTTGTCCTTCGCGTCCGCCGACGCGAGCACGACGATGGCCGTCACCTGGGTCACCGACACAAATGTTTCGACGATCGTCGAATACGGGATCGCTTCGACGGCGGAGTCGATGCTCACCGGCGCGCCTCCGGTGGAGATCGCCGGCATCGGTTGGTTTCACGAAATCGAGCTCACCAATCTCACGCCGGGCGCGACCTATCGTTATCGCGCCGGCGCACCGAACGACTTCTCCGCCGAATACACCTTCAAGACTGCACCGAACGATCTCTGCACGCCGTTCACCATGGTGCAGCTCGGCGATGCACGTTCGCAAAACAACAGGGGCCCTTCGTTGAACTGGAGCTCCATCCATCAAGAGGCGCTCGCGACCGGCGCATCGATGGTGCTGAACGGCGGCGATCTGGTGCGCGACGGCGCGGAAATTTCGCAGTGGGCGACGTGGCTCGACGATTCGGCCATGGCGAATCCGTACATGCCGATGATGCCGGCGATCGGAAATCACGACGACGGTCCGGGCGACGGAAACAGCGCGAACTACAACCGCCTCTTCGCGCTACCGACAAACACCGTCACCGGGACCGAAGATTATTATTATTTCGTCTACAACAACGCGCTGATCTTCTCGCTGTCCACGCAGACCTTCGATGACTTCGCCGCGCAGATGACGTGGATGACGGCGATCGCCGCGCAATATCCGAATCACTGGAAAATGGCCTATTTTCATCATCCCGTTTACACGACGCAGACCACGATCCTCGTCGACGTAGGCCATCCGCCGAACGAGAAAAATCAAAACGCGCACTACGGTCCGGCGTTCGATGCCGCGGGGATCGATCTCGTCTTTCAATCGCACAATCACATTTACGAACGTTTCGAGCCGATGCGTTACGACCCGAACAACCCGGAACAAGGACAAGTCGTCGCCAACTTCGGGAACGGTGCGAACGACGGGCGCCTCTACGTCGTCTCCGGCGGTTCGGGCGCGTTCCTCGATCCGCTGATCGAGAGCAGCTTCATCAACCTGGCCAATGGATCATTGGTGCGATCCAAAGATCATCATTTCATCAAGCTTTCCATCGCCGGCAACACACTCCACTACAGCGCGATCCGTACCATCGCCGGTAACAGCTCGGGCGGCGGCACGGTGATCGACGACGTGATGATCCAAAGGCCAGGTCCCGATCCGTGCGCTCAACCGAACGATCCCGACTCGGATGCCGACGGCTTCCCTGCTTCGCGCGATTGCGACGATCTCGATCCGCTGCGAAACCCGGGCGCCGCGGAGATCTGCGGCAACTCGCTCGATGAAGACTGCAGCGGCACCGCGGACGAATGCCCGATGCCCCCTCCCGACGTAGACGGCGACGGCTCACCGGCGGGCACCGATTGCGACGACAACAATCCGGCCCGTTTCCCCGAAAAAGCGGAGATCGACTGCGACGGCATCGACAACAACTGCGATTGTTTGGAGCGGTGCCAAAACGCGAGCACCGATCTCTGTAACCCGGCCGATGCAGGCGTGAGCTCGAACGATGCGGCAACCACGTCGAACGATGCGAGCGCCGGCGTTGATGCGAGCGCGAATGGGGATGCGGCGCAGGCCGACAGCGGAGGCGCACCGTCAACGATTGAAGACGGCGACGATTGTTCCTGCGCTCAGGCGCGCGCGTCTTCGACGAGCTCGACCCGTGGGACGGCCGCGCTCATTTTACTTCTTCTCGCTCTGGGTGCTCGCGGTCGTACTTGGAGACGCGGTTCATCGCCCAAGCAACAGCGGCGCTGAGGATGCCGGCGTCGTCGATCCAACCGATCAGCGGTACGTCGGGAATGAAGTCGATCGGCATGATCGCGTAAGCGATCGCGGCGACGAAGAACGCTTTGGCACCAAGCGAGGCGCGGCGGTCGCTGAGAAAACGCCATACAGCATGGGGCCGCACGAAGACCGGGAGGAGCGACCGAGAGCGGGTTTTCGCGAGAGACGCTGCCATCACGACGCTACATCTTGGCACGCCGCGGCGCGCATCAAGGAGGCGCGGTGCGCACGGGCTTTTTCCAGGATGCGATCGATGTCTTCGACGCGAAACGGTTTGCTCATGAAGGAGAACGCGAGCGAGCCGGGCTCTTCCGCGGTCACTTCTTTCGCGTCGTAGCCGCTCATCAAGACGACACACTGATCGGGCGCGCGATCGAGGATGTGTTTCAACGCTTCGATCCCGCCCATCACCGGCATCGTCAGGTCCAAGAAGATCACTTCGAATCGTCCCGGCTCGAAACATTCCAAGGCAGCGGCGCCGTTTTCCGCTTGCACCACCCGCATGCCGCGACGTCCGAGGATCCGCGTCAGTGAAGAACGGATCGCCGCTTCATCATCGACCACCATGGCGTCACCGCGCACGATCTGCGCTGCGACCCCGGCGGTGCGCGCAATGTCATCGGTGCCGCCTTCCGCGGCCGGGATCCAGACCTCGAACGTCGAGCCGTGCTCCGGCTCGCTGATCACGCGCAACGCGCCCGCGTGGCCGCGGACGATGCCGAGCACCGCTGCGAGGCCTAGGCCGCGTCCGGTGGACTTGGTCGAGAAAAAGGGATCGAAAATACGCGCCGCGGTCTCGCGCGTCATGCCGCAGCCGTCGTCGGTGGTGCTGAACACCAAGAACTTTTGCCGCGCGATCTTCGGCGCGACAGCCGCATCGCGGAATATCTCTTCACTGCCCTCGCGAACACCTGTCCTTACGGTCAGGGTGCCCGATTTCAGCCCGATCGCCTCCGAACCATTGAGCATCAGGTTCATCACCACTTGGCCCATTTGGCCCGCATCGGCGATCACCGTCGCCGGTGCGGCGCCGAGCTCCATCTCGAAACGTACGTCTTTCGAGGCACAGGCTCGGACCAACTTCGCCGTCGACACCGTCAACGCGTTCATGTCGATCGCCTTCAGCTCGAAGCGCCCGCGTCCCGAATAAGCGAGCATCTGTTTACACAGCTCAGAAGCACGCTGCGAGACCATCTCGATGGCGGCGATCGCTTCATCCGAGTCAGTGTCCCCGGGGACAGGTGGACGACTCTTGAGGAAATCGATGTTCAAGAGCGTCGTGGTCAACAAGTTGTTGAAGTCGTGCGCGATGCCGCCCGCGAGCAGGCCGAGGCTCTCCAACCGTTGTCCTTCTTGGAGCTTCTTCTCCACCCGTTCTTTTTCAGAGCGCGCGAGCTGTTCGTCGGTGACGTCGATCGCCGTTCCCGCGTAGCCGATCACCTGCTCGCCGTTTTTGCGGGCGATCGCTTTGAAGCGGAGATAAACTTCGCTTCCGTCCGCGCGGATGTGGACGCTGCTGTGGTCGGCGCCGCGCGGCTCGTTCCGCAACGCCTCGATGAATGCTCGATCGGCCTCTGGATTCTTCGACGCATGCGCGAACGGTTTGCCGATCAGCTCCTCGGCGGGGCGTCCGTAAAATGCGCGCACCGAAGCGCTCAACATTTCGAAGCGCCCCTCCGCATCGAGCGACCAGATCAACGCTTGTGCAGTCTCCAGCAGCTCGCGGCGGCGCTCTTCGCTGGTTCGCAGACGTTGTTCTTGTTCCAGATGTTTCTCCGCGCGGCGCAGTCGGCTGCGAAACACCAGGAACACCAAGAGGCCTGCGAGGAGTGTCGTGTTCAGCGCCATTCCCGTGACGAACCACCAGCGCTGCCAAAAGTGCGGCTCCACGTAGAGCTCGAGCGCCGCAGGTGCCGTCGCGCGCAGGCCTTCGTTGTTCGTGGCCATCAAACGAAAACGATAGTGACCGGGTGCCGGATGCAACATCTGGAAGTTGCGCCGATCGAGGCGGTGATAGGTGCGAGAGTCGGGCCCATCGATCTCCAGATCGAAACGCACGCGTTCCGCGCTGAGCGAAGTGGGTGCCGTAAATCGGAGGAGGATACTCGAGCTTCCCGGCTCGACCTGCACCTGCTCCCCTTGCGCGATCGAGGAGCGCGACGTTCCCTTCGGACCCGCGAGCACCAGCTCTTCGAAGCGCACGCGGGGCGCGATCGAAGGGCGCGGCAACGAGCCGGGCGACAACAAGGCGAGACCGCCGAGCGTGGAGAACACCAACTGTTTGCCGTTCGACACCGGCGTCACTGCGTTCACTTCACGATTCGGCAGACCGACCGCTTCATCCAAAAGACGCACCGGCAGCGGATGTTCCGGCGTCAGCGGCCGCTCCAGGTCATCGAGGTGAAAGCTGAGGACGCCGCGATTGGAAGCGATCCAGATCGTCCCGCTGCCTCCATCCGCGATCCCACGATAACGCGCGGGCGGCAGCCCCTGTGCTTCGCCGAGCTCTTGGACGCTCCTTCCGAAAAAACGGAACAACACACCGTCGTCTCGCGCCGCGAACACGCCGCCCCGGCTGTCTTCTGCGAGCGCGGTGAACGGACGACCTGCCGGCGCACGTTCTTCCGGCACCGGCTCAGCGGTTACGTCGATTCTCCACAATCCGTGTTCTTCGGTCGCGACCCAGATCTCGTCCTCGTGCCGGAGCACAGAGAGCACACTGGCCGATCGGACAGGTCCGAGCGCCAGCTCTTGCAACGCACCTGTCCCATCCTCTTTTGCGCGATAGAGGCCGCTCGAAGTGCCGATGTAGATCGTACCGTCGTTCGCTTGCGCAAAAGCGCGCACGGTCAATTTGTCCGCGGGAAACGGGACTCGTACGATCGCGCCGTCCTTCAACCGCGTCACGCCGGCGTCGTAGAAACCGAGCCAGATCGCGCCGTCTCGTGCGCGCAGCATCGCCCAGGCCCACGCAGGCGAGGTCTCCTCTTTCGACGTCTTGAGCGGTGCGCTGAATTTGTCGTCCTCGTAGCGCACCACGCCGCCGCCGTGGGTGGCGACGAGCCATCGCCCTTCCCCTTCCTCGAGCACCGCTTTGATCAGATTGCTCGAAAGACCATCCGCGTCCGAATAACTCTTGAAAACGCTGCGCCGCGCCGAAACCAAACCTGCTCCGTCGGTGCCGATCCACAGAGTACCCTCGTCGTCCTCGAACACGAACCGGATCGAATCCTGGTAGAAGCCGCTCTCCCGCGACCAATGTTCGGGTGCCGCACCTCTTTGGTAACGAACAACGCCATACACATACGACGTCGACCAAACTTCGCCGCTCGAAGTTTCGTAGAGCCCGCCGTAATCACCGGGCCGTCTTTCGGCGTGTGGATAGGTCATCTCGGCCGGCCCGTCTTTGTGGCCCGCAAGCAAGATGCCGGAGGCGGTCGAGAGCCACACACCACCCCCGCGGCGTGCGCCGATCGCCAAGATCTCTTCGTCGAGCTCGGTGAGCTTCGACCACGCGTCGTTCGACTCCAGCAGGTAGAGCGCGCGGCCGCGTTCCGCGTAGATGCGTCCCGCGGAGGACGCGAGGGTCACCGTGTCGTGCCCACTTTCGCCGGAGCGCTCCGGCGTCGGAAGGCGCGTGACTTCCGATCCGCGGATCACAATGATCTTTAGATCAGTACCGCTGATGTAGATGCGACCGCTTTCATCCTCGACGATCGATTCGATCAAGCCGGTGGGAGCATTCGGGCTCGGAGGGAACGGTTCGATCCGTTCTCCATTCATGATCGCGACGCCGCGATCGGTGCCGATCCAAATCCGCTGGCGACGATCGAGGTGAAGGCGGACGATCGAGCTCGACGGCAACGCGGTGTGATGCAGCGGATCGAAGACCTCGAATTGCGCACCGTCGAAGCGCACCAACCCGTCGAACGTTCCGAACCAGAGGTATCCGTCTTTGCGCTGGACCATGGAGGTCGCCGACGCCTGCGGCAGACCTTCGCTCGTATCCCAAACACGACCGACGAAATCGCGGCTGATCGGGCGGCTCGTCTCGTGAGCCAAGGCGCGCGCTCCCGCGAAGAGCGCGAGCGCCGCGATCCACAAACAACGAAGCTTCAAGCAGTCCGCAGCATAACAAGAGCTAAAGGACGAGCGCGAGCGCGAGCGCCACCGAGAGCGGCACAGTGAGGTTATCGTCGAGCCGCACGGTCAGGGCTTCGGCGATCGCTCCAGCCGCCGCACCGACGAGGGCAACAGTGAGCGCGAGGTTCCAGGGTTGATGTGGAAAGAAAACGACCGTGTAGGCAAACAACACGAGGAACGCTGCACCAAAAAACGACGCGCTTCCGACGAAGCTCTTATCGCGAAAGATCTTCCGCTTTCCAAAACGACGTCCAAGGTTCGACGCCACGGGATCTCCGAACGCCAGCACCAAACATCCCGACTCCACGGCCTGCGCCGGCGCGAAGAACGACGCGATCAACAAACCCCACGCGTAATAGGTGGCCGAGTTGACCCGGTAATATTCGTGCGCGCGCGCAACATGTTTGAAGAACGGGAAGCGCATGAGGAGATCGTTCATGCCCGTGGAGTAGCGGCGGAAGATCTCGAGCGAGGTAAACGTGAACACCAAGGTCCCCATGATGATCAGCGCACCTGTCCGATCGATCAGGTAGTGGTACGTGAGCGCTCCGAGGATCCCGCTGAGAACGTGAAAAACATTGCGGACATAGTTCGCCGGCGCCAGCCGCTTGAAGTCGAACCCTTCCAAGACCCGCGATTCGCGCAACGCGCGCACCAGCTCCTCGTAATCTTTGGCGAGACGGCCGTAGATGCGGCGCCACTCACGCGCATTCTTCCCGTTGTTCAGCGCTTCGACGAGCGCGCTCAGGTTCGTTTTTGCTCTCAACAAAGCTTCGCGGGCGCGAGCACCCATCGCGTGTCGGTCCGCGAGGACAGGTTGAGTGGAGGTTTCGGCGTGACTGGGCTCGTGAAGCAGAGCGTCGATCTCTTGCGCGAGAACCCGAGCTCGTTCGTGCGCGCTCTCGCGCAAGCGCTCCCAGGTTGCGCGAGCGGGGTCGAGATCGATGACCAGCTCGAAGAGACGGTTGGCGACTGACGCGAGAGGTTGCGACACGGCTCGCTCACCGGCGTATCGGTGCCGACCCTGCGCTGTCAAGACCAGCGCAAGATCCTACAAATCTGCGAGGTTCGGCCGATATCCTGGTCTAAAGGACAGGACGTTTTTTCACTCGTCTCCGTTTGGAGCGTCGACTCGTCGACACGCGTGAAGAACGCATCAGTCGTGATGTCAGCACATCGACACCGCGCGCATATTCGAGCATGCGCTGCGTGAAGGCATGACCTGTGCTTTCGGACAGGGTCATGAAAGCGCTTTCCTCGCTGCCTGATCTCCCAAAGCTCGATCAGCCTCCGCGACGACGAATGTCGGATCGCATCAAACGCACTGCAGACGTCGTTGTCGACATTCTCGACAAAGCCGGCGTGCGCGCAGTCTTCGGACTTCCCGGTGGTACGATCGCTCCCATCTTCGATGCACTGATGGATCATCGCGACATCCATACAGTGATCACGAAACACGAGTGTGCAGCGATGTTCGCTGCCGCGGGATACGCATTCGCGAGTGGAAACCTCGGTGTCGTGCTCACGACATCCGGTCCCGGTGTGCTCAATGCGCTGACCGGTCTCGCCGCAGCGCATAGTGACGGACTCCCGCTCTTACTGATCGCCGGTGAAGTCTCGCGGAACAACCGCGGTCGTGGCGCGCTGCAGGAAGGCAGCGCGTTCAGCTTGAACATCGTGCAAATGGCGAAACACATCTGCAAGTTAGCCTTGGAGATTCCGGACGCCAGCGCGGCACCTGCATTGTTTCGCCGTGCGATCACCACCGCGATGTCCGGGCGCAAAGGCCCGGTGTTGATCACTCTGCCGATCGATGTCGCACGTGCACAGATCAACGTGCCGGAGATCGGACAGCGTATGGCGACGACTTATGAAGTCGAAGAGAGTTATGCAGATTCCGCTGCGAAAGCCCTTTCGCGCAGCGAGCGCAAAGTGATCTTCGCAGGCAACGGAGTCCGCACCGGACGTGGTCCGGAGTTGCTTCGTGAGCTCGCCGAACAGTTGCAGTGTCCGGTGATGACCACTCCGAAGGGCAAAGGTGTCTTTCCCGAAGATCACCCTCTCTCACTCGGCATCCACGGCATCGGGGGGCACGCCTCCGCACATGATCATATGAAGGGTGGTGTGGAGACGATCCTGGCGATCGGCACCAGCCTGGGTGACCTCGCGACCAATGGATGGTCGAAGTCGCTGATTCCTTCGCGCACTTTTATTCACGTGGATATCGACGCGGCGCAGATCGGACGTGCCTATTCGCCGACGATCAGCATCGCCTGTTCTGCGGACACCTTTCTCGAGGAGATGTTGACCCGAGTGACGCCGGCAAAAGCACCGAAGACCTTCGGCGTCAGTTATCTCAAAGATCCGGAGCGCACCTTCTCGACGACACCCGGAAAAATTGCCCCGGAACGGGCGATCTGGGAGCTGCAACAGATCATGCCGAAAGAGACGATCTACACAATCGACTCCGGCGAACACAACCTCTTCATCCTCCACTATCTAAAGAGCTACGCACCCGACTCCTTCATGTTGATGATGGGGCTCTCCTCGATGAGCGCGAGCATCGGTTCGTCGATCGGCGTGAAGCTGGCCAAACCGGACCGCCCGGTGACGGTGTTGTGCGGGGACGGCGGTTTCGCCATGGCGTGTTCGGAGGTGGCCACGGCCGCCCAAGAAAAGTTACCCATCACCTTCGCGATCTTCAACGATCAGCGACTCGGCATGGTGGAACTGGGAAACATCGCCCTGTACGGAAGGACACCAAGTTATGCGACCGGCCCCATGGACATGGCGGCACTCGGCCGTGCGCTCGGAGCTCGTTCAGCAGTGATCGATCGGCCAGGTGCTATCCTGGAGCTCGAGATGCTCCGCGAAGAGCGCGACTACCCGGTGGTGCTCGACATCCGCATCGACGAAAACAGCCGGATGCCCCGGAACGCACGTTTTGAAGCGCTCGGCGCCAAAAATTGAGGTCAGCATGAAAAAGAACATTGGAATTTACGGAATCGGCGCGTTTCTTCCCACCACGGTTCGGCACAACGACTATTGGCCCGAGAGCGCGATCAAAAAGTGGCCGGAACACACGGGCGCGAACGTCGATCGCGGGTCGACCGGACACGTCGAAGAAGCTACCGACGGCGCACGTTTGGTGCTCGCGTGTATGGCCGAGCACCGCGGCGATCCCTTCCGCGGTGCGCGCGAACGCCGCGTGATGGATACGAACATGCGAACCAGCGACATGGAGATCGCTGCGGCAAAGGAAGCGGTGGCGAACGCGCAGATCGATCCGGCATCGATCGATCTTTTGCTCACCTCGACGAATGTCCCCGATCACTTGATGGTGATGAACTCACCGCGCGTGCACAAAGAGCTCAATCTTCCGCGCAATTGTTTTTCGCTGCAGGTCGACGCCGTGTGCAACGGCTTCCTGATGCAGCTCGAGCTGGCGCGCACCATGATCGCCGCAGGTCGCGCGAAGAACGCGCTCCTGGTTCAATCTGCCGCGACGAGTCGCTTCATGAACGTCGACGATCCGATGTCCGCATGGTTCGGAGACGCAGCGACCGCGGTGGTCGTCGGACCGGTCGCTGACGATTTTGGTCTCCTCGGAGCCCGTCATGAAACCGACGGACGTTTCCTCGACGGACCGGTCGCGGGCGTGCCGGGTGCGAACTGGTACGAAGGACAGGTACGAACTTTTGTCAAAGACGAGGGCCGCGCGCGCAGCTTGTTGATGGTGACGTTGAATCAAAGCAAGACGTTGATCCACGGCGCGCTCGAGGAGGCGGGCTTCGCTCCGGACGACGTCGACTTCTATGCTGCGCACCAAGGTTTCGCATGGCTTCGAAAAGCGACGCAGAAATTATCGCGTCTGTCGAACGCGAAAACGGTCGACACTTTCCCCTTCGCGGCCAGTGTCCTCGGCTGCAACATTCCGCTCGTCCTGTCCGTCGGATCACGGGAAGGATTGCTCAAAGACGGCGATCTCGTTGCATCTTTTTCGGGTGCTACCGGGGCGGTCCTGTCGGCGATGGTGCTCCGTTGGGGTAGGGGCTGACCCAAAAGACTGATGTAAATCCGGTCTCCACTTTCGCTGCGCTTTGCCGATTAATTCGGCATGCCCCCACACACCACAGGAAGTAGCTCGTGAGCGAAGTTTCCTGTCGTGCGCTCGAGCCTCTGTTCCGCCTGCTCGCGGAGAAACAGATCCCCGTCGCGCGTTGGCTCGAAGGTACCGCGCTCGAAGAAGCGGCGTTACGCGATCTCTCGAAACGAATCGGATGGGGAGACTTCGTGCTCCTCCACGAACGTCTCGCGTTGATTCTCGGAGGCTACGACGAATACGAAGACGCCGGCGCTCGCTTCCAAGAATCCGCATCGCTGTTGGCGATCATGCGGACCATGGCCCTCTTCGCCAGCGTGCAACAGGTCTATTGGGCGGCTGATCGTTGGGTCAGTACGAAACTGTTCTCCAACATTCGCTCGAAGTTCACCGCGAAGAGCCCGACCGTCACCGAGATCGTCTGCGAGATTCCGGAGCCGTTTCAGCCGAGCATCGCGTTTTTCCGCTTCAACGCGGGAACGTTCCGGGCGGCGCCGCGCATGTTCGGGCAGCCGGACGCCATCGTCACCTCGAAGATCCAAGGGCGTATCTGCGTCTTCACCATCGAGCACGTCCCCTCGATGACCATTTTCTCGCGCATTCGTCACGCGTTCCTCACCTTGTTCGCGGCGAAACGTGTTTTCGGCGAGCTGCGCGCACAGAACGACGATCTCCACCAACGGATCAAAGAGCTCTCGGAAGCTCGCCGTGTCGCAGAGACTGCGTCGCGCGTGCGTACTCAATTCATCGCCAACGTCGGACACGAGCTGCGCACTCCGCTGAACGGGGTGATCGGTTTGACCGAGCTGTTGCTGGACGCGAACCTCGATACACAACAACGCGAGTATACAGAAGCGCTGCGTGACTCGGCGGGCGCCCTGCACCGTTTGGTGAACGGCGTGCTCGATTTCTCCGATCTCCAAGGCGGACGTCTGGACATGGACGCGCACGAGGTTGACGTCCACGCTTTGCTCGGCCAGCTCGAAACATTCGCGCGGTCGCAGCTCAAAGAGAAGACGGTCGGGCTCCACGTCCGCATCGCACCGACGGTTCCGAAGAAGATCCGCGGCAGCGAGCTGCGTATTCGACAGGTTCTTCAGAACTTGCTCGACAACGCGGTGAAGTTTACCGAGCGCGGATCGATCGTTCTCGACGTCGGCACCGAACACACGGCCGAGGGCTCCCGTGTGCTCTTTCAGGTGATCGACACCGGCATCGGCATCCCCGACGAATGGCGCGAAAACTTGTTCCGTCCCTTCGTCCAGAAGGACGGCAGCTTCACGCGTGCGGCCGGAGGTACAGGTCTTGGTTTGGCGATCGCCCAGCAGCTCTCGCAGCTCATGGGCGGTTTGATCACCGCGACGAGCGAGCTCGGCCGCGGCAGTACCTTCGTGCTCTCGATTCCGCTCGAAGCGGAAGATGAGGCGCGCGTCGATCCGGTTCTCGAACGTGCGTTCCAGCTCATCGAAACCAAACGACGCACCGGCGACCTGCCACAGATCGAAGCTCCGCTGCCGCAGCCGGTGATCATCGAGACGAAGCCCGCACCTGCACCTGCACCCGCGTCTGCGCCTCAGGAGCACCGCGGCGGCGCGCGTCTGTTGGTGGTGGAAGACAACCTCGTGAATCAGAAGGTGTTGGTGCGCCATTTGGAGAAGCTCGGGTTCTCCGTAGATGTGGCGCAGAACGGATTGGAAGCCGTGGAGCTCACCGGCCGCAACACATACGCGGTGGTATTCATGGATCTCCAGATGCCGGTGATGGATGGCTTCGAGGCCACGGCGCGCATTCGCGAACGCGAAGGGCGAATTCGCCACACTCCGATCATCGCGGTGACCGCACATATCGAGGAACAGTTCGTCGACAAGGCCCGCGCCTGCGGTATCGACGAGCACCTCGGCAAACCTATCCAAAGGGACAGGATCGCCTCGGCGCTCGCTCGGTGGATGCCGCAACCTCCTTCGGCTACATCTCTGCCGTTCTGACCATTCTTTCGCGCGGCTCCGTTTCGGCGCTAAGGTCGATCCACGGATCATGCGTTGGAATTTTCGTTACTCGTTTTTCGCGATCTCGCTCCTTCTGGCTTCGTGCGGGTCCTGTGATGAAGCGATCCCATCGCTGGACGATCGAGGGCTGCCCGTCAGCCTCGACGCTTCGGACGAAGACGCGAACGGCGGGACCGACGGCGAGATCTCCGATGCCGGTGAGCTGCTCGACGGTGCACCGGTCGCGGACGCCGGCCAGCCTGATCCGAATGACAGTGGCTTAGGTGAAGACGGCGGACCTGGTCCAAGTGACAGTGGCCTAGAGGACACGGGCTTGGGCGAGGACGGCGGACCTAGCCCAAGTGACAGTGGCCTAGAGGACAGTGGCCCAAGTGACAGCGGTCTCGGCGACGACGGAGGCCCCGCACCGGACTCCGGCGCACGCGACGCAGGCACCAGCCCCGACGCCGGCCCGAACCCGAACAATCCGAGCAGTGACTTCGACTGCGACGGCTTGAGCGACGCGGAGGAAGCGATCTTCGGCACGAACCCCGCGCTCGCAGACTCCGACTTCGATGGCCTCTCCGATGGCTTGGAGGTCGGCCGCACCAGCGCCGTCACCGGCTCGAATTGTGCCGGTTTCGCCGGCGATCAAGATCCCGCGACCACCACCAATCCCCTCGCGGTGGACAGCGACGGCGACGCGATCCGCGACGGCGTCGAAGATCGCGATCATAACGGCCGCGTCGATCTCGACGAGCTCGATCCGAACGCCTCCGACTCGGACGGCGATCTGCTCGACGACGGTATCGAAGATCGCAACAACAACGGCCTTCGCGATCTGTGGGAGACCGACGGCACGCGCGCGGACACCGACCTCGACGGCATCGACGACGGAGTCGAAGATCTCGATCGCGACGGCATGCTCGACGGCGGCGAATCAAACCCGCTGTTCGTCGACACCGACTTCGACGGCTTGGACGACGGCTTCGAAGACATCAACCGCAACGGCATCTTCGATCTCACCGAGACCTCCGCGACCTTGTTCGACACCGATCTCGACGGCCTCCGCGATGGCTGCGAGGATCGCAATCAAAACGGTGTCCACGACACCGATGAATCGGATCCGCGCGCGAACGACACCGACTTTGACGCACTCGACGACGGCGACGAAGACGTGAACGCCAACTGCACCGTGGATAGCGGCGAGACTGATCCTTCGAACAGTGACACCGACTGCGATGCGCTCTCCGACTTCACGGAGATCGGCACCACCTACTCCGGCGGTCTGCGCACCAACGCGCTGATCCCCGACACCGATGCCGATCTTTTGACCGACGGCATCGAAGCCGGCTCGAACACGATCGTGCCCTTCTCCACCTGCGCCGCGGTCGCGCTCGATCTCCAACCGGGGACGCGCACCAACCCGACGATCATCGACACCGATGGGGACGGTCGCTCGGACGGCTGCGAAGATCGAAATCGCAACGGCCGCCGCGACGGCAACGAAATGGATCCGCTCGCACCGGACACCGACGGCGACGGCCTCACCGACGCCCAGGAAGATCCGAACGGCAGCTGTACGCGAAACGCGAACGAGACGAACGCCGCAGCAGCGGACACCGACGGCGACGGCATCGGGGATGCGATCGAAATTTCGCTCGGCACCAATCCGACGCTCGCCGACACGGACGGAGACGGCTTGAACGACGGCGTCGAAGACGCGAATCAAAACGGCGTCGTCGAGCCGAACGAAACGAACCCGAACCTGAGCGACACCGACGGCGACGGGATCCCGGACGGAACCGAAGACGCGGATCATGACGGGACCGTCGACGCCGGCGAAACCGATCCGCGCGATGCGGACACAGACGACGACGGCCTCACCGATCAACAAGAGATCGCCGCAGGCACGAATCCGAACGACAACGATTCGGACAACGACAACCTGCTCGACGGCGAAGAGCTCATCCGCGGTACCAATCCGAACGACAGCGACTCGGATAACGACGGGGTGCTCGACGGTGACGAAGTCATCGCCGGTACGAACCCGAACAATGCAAACGACCCGAACCCCACCGTGGGCTCGGGCATCAACACCATCTGTTCCACCGCCGGTTTGAAGGTCGTGCAGTTCCAAAATCATGCGGGCGCGAACACGCAGGTTTCTTTGGAGAGCTCTTATACCTTCGCACAGATCACCGTCGCCGGCGGCGACAGTGCAGCTGTCCTCGCGGACAACGCGCTGGGAATCGCCGGATTCGTCCTCAACATCGCCGCGCCGGTCGCCGGCACGAACCCCACGAATCAGGCTCAAGCCTTGCTCGCGCGTTTGACCGGGGGGCTCGCCACGCTCGGCGCGACCGCAGTCAACGTGCAGAACAACGGCCGGGCAATCACCACCCACGACAACTTCGGCGCCGTCGTCGACATCCGCGCGAACCTCACCTTCGCGGCCAATGAACGTTCGACCACAGTGCGAAACCGCGTCATGGCCGTGCTCTCGAACCTCGCGCTCAACCAGTTCACCGGACTCCCCGGCCCAGCGGGCGGCACCAGCACCAGCTACGTCTTGCGCTTCCAATCGCTGGTTCGCACCGGCCCGACGCGGATCGTGGCCGTCGGCTCCCTGGTCCCGCAGGCCTCCTTCGACGATCCTGCGACGGTCCACCGCGCGCAGGTCGAGGACCTGTCCAATGGTACAGCGTTGGCCCGCGCCTACTCGACGAACGCCACCGGCTGCGATCCTTTCGTCGCCGCCGGCACGCCGCGCGCCGACTTCATCTGGATGGCGGACGTCTCCGCATCCACGGACAACGATCGCGGAACGATCGCCACCGCGGCGGACACCATTTTCACCGCGCTGGCCAACAACGGCGTCGACTTCCGCATGGGCGTCGTCCCCCACTTCGAGAACCGCATCATGCGCGGCGGGCCCGCAAACGCCGGCGATCTGCGCAGCGGCTTCACCCGCAACCGCCAAACGTTCATCAACGATCTGAACAACACGGCGAACACGGATGGTTGTGAATACGGCCTGACCGCCGCGGATGACGCACTCAACAAAGCACTCCCGCGCACGCCCACCGGCCAGCCGGAAAACGTATTGCGGCTGCGGGAAGATGCACAGTTGGTCGTCTTCTATATCTCCGACGAACATGCGCAAGAAGTGGAGAACTTCCAGTGCGGCCGGCTCAACCTCGGCACCGGGCTGGGAGACATCCACTCCGGCGTGCACGAGGGCGCCGCGGTACCGAGCGCGGCGCAGCAGGTGGCGATCGACAATATCGCCGCGCCGTTCGTGACCAATATCCGTAATAACAACGGGATCGCTTTTGCGCAGATTCACCCGATCCAAGCGCCATACTGTTTCGTCGATTTCCCGGCCGACGAAGAGGAAGGGTATGGATATTACGAAGCGGCCACCGGCACCGGCGGGACCTTCTACCGAGTTTGCGACAACAATCCCGGAGCTGTCCTCCAGGACATCATCGACGCGATCTCCGGCGCCGCCAGCGAATATGTCCTCGCGGACACGCCGATCTCCTCCACGATCAAGGTCGGTTTGACCCGCCAAAACTCGACGACCACCACCGTCGTGCCGCGAAGCTCGGTTCAAGGTTTCGACTATGATGCCGCCGCCAACACCATCTTCTTCCGCGGGACCACCTTCCGCCCGAATTTGGGCGACTCGGTGACCATCTCTTATCGAATCTTCGAAGAGCCGAATCCGCCGGTGAATTGTGCGCCTCCGCTGGTGCTCAACACCGTGACCAACACCTGCGAGTGCCCCGGCGACTGCGGGATCCTTGGGGGCTGTACTTCCGGACAGCTGTGCGATCGGGATCCTGCGGTCTGCTCCTGCGAGTGTACGCCGAATTGCGGCGGACTCTGCCGCGGCGCCGAGACCTGCGACGTCAACAGCTGTTCCTGCGTCTGCGCGGCGGACTGCGGCGGCACCTGTACCGGTAACCAGGTTTGTAATCAGGGCTCGTGTACCTGCGCTTGCCCCGCGAACTGCGGCGGTGCCTGCGTGAACAACCAGGTCTGCGACGCGACCACCTGCGCCTGTGAATGTCCGGCGGATTGTGGAGGCTGTCCTTCCGGCCAGACCTGCGATGTCGCGAGCTGTGCTTGTGTGGGCGCTCCGCTGTGACCGGCGCACCGCTCACCCACGAAGAATTTTGGCGAAAGTATGACGCGGTGGAGGCTCGGCTCGCCGCCGGCCTCAGCCAGCGGATGCTCGATCTCGCGCAGCTCCAAAGCGGCATGTGTCTTTTGGACATCGCATCGGGGCGCGGTGAACCGGCGATCCCCGCCGCTCACCGCGTTGCGCCCACCGGCGCGGTGCTGGGCGTCGACCTCTCCGATGGTTTGTTGACCATGGCCCGCGAACGCGCAGCCGCCGAAAAACTATCGAATATCGAATTTATCGCCGGAAATGCCGAGACCACTGTCCTGGAGAACAGGTTCCACGCCGCCACCTGCCGCTGGGGTTTGATGTATATGAACAAACCGGTGGACGCGATGCGGAACGTCCACCGCGCACTATTGCCGGGCGCACGTTTCGTGTCCGCGACGTGGGCCGAGCGGGAGAAAGTCGACTATTTCACTTGGCCGCGTGAGCTCCTGGCGAAATATCGCTCGATCCCGCCGATCGATCCCCAAGCGCCCGGCGTCTTCTACTATGCGACAGCGGAGACGATCGAACGCGATCTCCGCGCGGCGGGTTTCGAGCTCACCGAGGTTGAAGAGATGTACGTGCCGGTCATTGAAACGGACGACACTGAAGATCTCCTTACTTGGGTGCGCGGTACGGGCCTCGCGAAGCTGGCCGCCGAAATTTCCGAGGACCAGCAACGCGCCTGGGAGGACGACGTGCGCGAAGCAGCGACCTCGATCAAAAACGAGCGCGGCCTCATGCAGCTCGGAGGCGTCACGCTCTTGGCCGTCGCGGTTCCGCGCATTGCCTAACGCTCCTTATTCACTTTGAACCGATACACCTGCGCCGGCTTGGAGACGGTGATCCTTTTTCCCGGCGCACCTTCGATGATCCCGTCATCGAACATTCGTTTGAAACGCCGCCGAAAATTGCCCGGGTCGTAGCGGACGCCGTCGATCACTTCATAAGCTGCGCGCAGCTCCGGAATGGTGAACGTCTCCGGCACCAGCTGAAAAGCCACGTTCGAGTCGTTGAGCTTTCCGCGGATCCGCGCCAGCGCCACCGAGATGATCTCCGCATGATCGAAAGCCAGCTCCATATTTTCCAAGTCGCTGACCGACTTCCATCCGGCCTCGGTCGCGTCGACACCCGCGCGCACGAACGGCGCGAGATCGGGCCGCACCAATGCATAATAGGCGACGGTAATGACCCGCATCCTCGGATCGCGGTCTGCCCGGCCGAACGTTTGAAGCTGCTCCAAATAAACTGATCCTTTGGGCAGGCCTGTCTCTTCGGACAGTCTGCGGATCGCCGCTGCTTCCAGATCTTCCCCACGATCCTTCGCGCTATTTCCCACGCGGACAAACCCACCCGGCAATGCCCATGATCCTTTGAAAGGATGTTTTTCGCGGCGGATCAGCAAGAGCTTCAGATCGGCGTCGACGATGGTGAAGATGACGATGTCGACCGCGACGGAAGGTCTCGGGAAATCCTCCGCTCGATACTCAGCGAGGAATTGTGCCTCTTCGGGGTCCCTTTTCGCGGAGGATCGGCTCATCTTTGCCACGGTTCTCCCATATCAGAGCAGCGAAAAACGATCACGCGCGCTGGCATAGAAATGGCTAATACCCATCGCGAGGAGGAATTTTTTTATGTTGAACTGGAAGCTTTCCCTCGCCGTTATTGCTGCCCCCGCGATCATGTTCGCGTGTCAGAAGACGCCGGCTGAGAAACAGGTCGAGCTGACGAAAGATATGCGCGAAGAGCAGCGCGATCACGCGAAAGAAGTCGCGGAAATTCGTCAGGACGAACGAAACGATCCGGCCGAGATGGCGCGCGAGATCAATGAAGAAGGCCGCGAGCACGCGGAAGAGATGACCGATCTCCAGAAGGATGCGTTCTTGGTGGACGCGAACCGAGAGCTCGATCGCCTCGATCGCAACATCGACGCGCTGAAAGACAAAGCCGGTAAATTGGAAGGCGACGCGAAGAAGGGTCTCGAGTCGCAGATCGATGTACTCGAGAATAAGTACGACGTGATCAAGGAAGACATCGACGAAGCCAAAGCGAAGAGCGGCAATGAGCTCTATCGCTTGAAACAAGGTTTCGAGGCGTCGTTGCGTGAGCTCGAGCAGAGCTACAACGATCTCGCCGCGAAAGTTGGCTAAATAAGTTGTCGAAGGCGATCCTTCCGGGTCGCACTTCCAACATCAGTTGCTCAGTTGCGGGCGCGGTTGTCAGGGTCTAAAGAACCCGGCAGCCGCGCCCGGCTTTATTTGACCTTGGCTGGCGCGGATCGCCGACCGACTGACCATTTGAAAAACAGAGCGTAATCCGGAGGCGGTCGCGTCCGACTGCACTTCGACGCACCCGTCCGGCACGCCCATCGCCTTGGCGACGCTGCGGAAATTCGCTTCTTTGCCGACTCCGACAAAAGCCAAGACGAATTGTTCCGAAGCCAAGAGATCACGACTCAAACGTTCACAGTCTTGGGCGCGGCGTTTCGAGCTGACGTCTTCACCGTCGGTGATCACCACGACCACGCTGCGGACCGGCGTGCCGGAGTCGCGCAGCTTTTGTGAGTAGGCGACATTTGCCGCGAGTGCGTCACACCACGTGTCATAAAGCGCGGTGGTGCCCGTCCCTCGATAATTCTTCGCGTCCAGCCGGATCGCATCGCTGACCGGAACATAGGAGTGCACGACTTTTGGACGATCGTTGAAAGTCCACAATGCGAGCAGAATGGAGTCTTTTTCGCGGCTCCCGGCGAACGCCTCCACCAAGGCATTTTCGCCGTCGCGCACTGCAGCTTCGAGGTTCGCCGCCTTAATGCTCGAAGAGGCGTCGATCAACACCGTCACCAAGGTGACGTCGGTGGCCGTAATATTTTCCGCAGCCATTCCCGCCGCGCCGGCGATGACCACCGGTCCAAGCTGGCCGCCGAGCAACTGATTTGTCGCGGCGCTGATCAGACCTTCTTTGACCGCTGTAAGAAATAGATCTTTGAGTTGAGTCGTCATCTGATTCTCCTTTCAAAAAGTAACGGCATCGGTCGTCTTCACCACGTGCATTCCCGCCTTCTTGAAGGACTCCATACCTTCCTCCGCGATCCGCGGAAAATCCAAACCCCGCGGCAGAGGATCGATCGGCGGCGCGGGCACCGGGCTCATCGCATCCTCCAAAATCCAGATTTTGTCGGCCAATGCAGGATCGGTGGTCTGAATCCGGTCGCGCACGTCCGCCAGCGTAGAGAGCACACAATGCGACTTCGCCTGTCCGAACACATAAACGCGGTCGTACTCCATCAATAGTTTGAAGAACGGTGCATTAAATCCGCCGACGGAACGCCCGGCCAGCTCCTGCACTTCGGGAGATAGTACGGAATAGTTCTCCGTCATGGAGTGTGTCCCTTTGGTTTCGAAGTGGGTCTGGTGCACGCGTGCCACCGAGTGAAAGATCGCCGCTTCCATCAGTGCGGGAACCAAAGCATGCGAAATACCGCCGAGCAGCGTGTGATACGGCCAAATCGTGAGCACGTACTTACCGCTCGCCTCCAATTTTTTCGTATATTCCAACGCTTCGACGGGGTGAGAAATCGGGGTCCATTTTCCGCTGCGAATATCCGCGGAAGTAATCGGAGTCATCGGCGGCGGATTCCGGCCTTTTTCGTCGACCCACCACGCCGGGTGGAAAATCTGAAATATTCGGTGTGTATCCATGGAAAAATGGATTCCGGTGATCTTGTCGATATTCGTGTAGAGCCAGCGCAGAGTCCGTTCGGTGTCTTCCACCGCACCGGGAACGAAGAGGCTCGCACCGGGCGTACAAAATCCGATCTGGCAGTCGATGCCGAACGCGGCGATCCGCTTTTGATCGCGCTGCGACGGCGTGATTCTATATTTCTCTCGATATTCGATCGCTTCCGCGGCGACCAGCGAAGCTCGCTCCAGGTAGATCTCCGGGATTCTCGCGGCATCGAAGAATTTCGGTAGTGGTCGGCTATTCATAGTCATTCCTTTCATTCAAGAACGAGCTGGCGAATTTCGCGCTCGTTTTTCACGTAGAGAGATCCGTTCGGTCCTGGCAAAAGCTCGTCCGTTGCGCAAACAAAGGGTTCCGTATCGGCAAACACCGCGGTCTCGGCCAAATGTCCGCTCTTCGGATCAGGCTCGAGCACCACGACGCCCGCATCGGTGGCGACGAATATTTGGTTTTGTTTTACCCATTTTCCGCGCGCGTTCTCCAGCGCGCGGTGCTGGCCTTCGAGAGTGCCCAATATTTTGCCGCGACCGTCGAGCAGCACCATGCGTCCGCCGTCGCGTGCGGTGACCGAAAAAAGAATTCGGTCCTCCGCGAAAACCGCGGCGGTTTCGATCACGTGAAGCGGCAGCGGAGGAAGCCGCACGTCGAAAAATCCGCTCTGGCCGGGACGGAAAATAAAGTAGAAGGTGCTGCGGCCCGCGATCCAATATCCGAAGCCCAAACTATCCCCGGTCCGAAACCAGGTCTGGCCTTCGAGGATTTTTCCGCGCGGAATATTATCACCTTCCTGCAGCTCATCTCCGCTCAAGTGGAAGAGCTCGGACGCGTTCGCATCGAACATCGGCACGCCGCGAAACTTGTCTGTTTCTTTGATACTCGCGACCGCCCCGTCGCGCACCGCAACTATCTTTTCGTCGAGCCCGAGATAGGTCGTTTCGCCGGAGATGGCCGCAACCAGCTCCGGCGGCGGCGGTTCTTCGAGCACCAGCGCGCCATTTTCACGGCGCAGAGCTCCGCCTTCTTCGTAGACGAAACGCAGCTTGCCTTGCACCACCGCAGTCAAAATCCGCCCGCGGGTGGAGAAAATATCGATCGCCCGGCAACGTCCGGTCCTGCGGGTCGCCGGAGCGAGCGGTGCGCCGAAGAGATGAACGGCGCCCGCCGCGAACAACGCGAGCGGAGGCTCCAGCCGTTCGCCGCGATCGAACACCGCCTCGAAATATTTATGGAGCGGAGCCGAAAGTACGGAGATATCCTCGGCGCTCTTTGGACGTTTTACGTCCGCCCGCAAAATACTATGTCGAGCCTCGGCGCGCCGGAGCAGCGTCGGGTAATTCGGGTGCGCGCCACCGTAAGGATGAACGTAGAGCAACGAAGTGAAGAGCAGCACCGAAAACGCGTACCAGTCGCTGGCCGCGTCGAAACATGGCCTTGCGGACAGGTCGGCCCCGTAAAGCCGCGGATCGAGATATTTCTCGTGTCCAACCTCGCAGGGAAAGTTCCCGAATTGCATGGAATCGGCGTCGATCAAAAATAGTCTCTTCGCGGTAAGAGAGATCAAAATATTGCCGTCGTTCAGATCGCCGGCGACCACCTTCGCTGCGTGCAGCTCGAGCAACACCACCCGCAGCTCGGCGAAGATGGCCAATACTTCGGGACCGGTGACTTTGCCTTCGCGAAAAGCGCGCCGTCCGAGGTGAAGTATCTCGCTGCTACTCTCCGCGATCGGCATGGTGAAGCCGATCGGCGCGCCCGTTTCGTCGGTCGCGATCTCTTCGGGGGCGAGCACCTGTTTCGGCAGCGGCCGCGGAAACGCGCGTACTTTGTCCAACTTTCTGGCGAGCGCAGCGCCGGCAAACGCGTGATAGATCTTCACCGCCCGATCCCCGACGCGATAAACCTCGGCTTCACCGCCGGCGCCCAAAAGATCGCGGTCCGAAAAATGGGCGGTTCTCCCGCCGAAAACGACCGTTTTCACGACGACACCTCCTTGGCGCGGCGGATCAAGATCAACGTCGTGTCATCGAAGAGTTTCCGTGTCGTCTCCGACAGTGCGGCCAATTTTTTATGAAGCAGAGTATTGTTCACGAAATAGGCCGGCTCACCGATCAATTGTTGAAACGCGCCCGCGTCGAGATCGAGGAGACCGTCGGTGCCGATCACCAAAGAATGAATATCGGAGGTGAGTCCGGAGTATCGCAGCACCGGGCGAAGAAGCTCCGCAGGAAATTCCAGGTCGGCACACAAACGATAAGCGAGATAAGGCGGCGCCGGTTCGTGCATGCGGACGAGCTCGCCGTTGAGCGCGTAGGCGCCGTCGCCGATTCCGAAGATGAAAGTGCGCTCGCGCTCCACCACCGCGACCAAGATGGTGAAGAGAAACATCTCGGCCAAAACGTGCGGCGGGAGCTCGGAGAGGACGCTCGTGAGGTAGCGGAGCAAGGCGCGCACGACCGCTTCGGCGATCACTTCGGGACGAGCGCCGCGGAGGCTTTTCAGGATGCGGCCGGTGTTGGCGGCGATCCATTCTGCGCCGAGGCGCGCACCCACTTCGCTGGCACGTGAAGAAGAACACCCATCGGCGACCACCGCGATCAAGATCCCGTCTTTCCGGCTGAAAGCCGCAGCATCTTGGTTGTTTTTGCGAAGGCGCACGTGCTCCCGGCCGATCACCGTGCCCGCCCAAACGGAGAAGTTTTCCAGATTTGAAGTCTTACTTACCGCTGTAAGAGTCGACATGACTCTTATATGGACCCGCGAGCGGCCGGCGTCAAGCGGTGCGGTTGCCTTCAGAATGCGTGCGCGTTAGGAGCCTCGCTGTGGGATTCGATCACCAAGTAGTCGGCAAAACGTTTGGACCATCGTCTTTCGAGTATGACTGGCAAAAAACCGCGCTCTACGCGCTCGCCTGCGGTGCCACCGAGGAAGAGCTCGACCTTCTTTTAGAGAATAAAGGGCCGAAAGTTCTCCCGACGTTCTCCGTCGTCGTCACCTTGAAGCCGCTCCACGAAGCGTTGACGGCGCTCGGCGGAAATTTCCTCACGCTGGTGCACGGCGCACAACGTTGTGTGCTCTCGCGACCGATCCCGCCCGAAGGAAAGCTCTCCACCACCTGCACGGTGCGGGCGCTCTACGACAAAGGTAAGGGCGCGCTCGCGGTTTATGAAACGCGCACTGTCGACGCGAAGGGAGACCATCTCTTCGATACTCAGTGGGATATTTTTTATCGTGGTGAAGGTGGATTCGGCGGTGAACGCGGTCCCGATGCTCCGGCCTATGAACCCCCCGCGGGAAGAACGGCGGACGCGCACGAGGAGATGAAAACTTCGGGCACCCAAGCGCTCCTCTACCGTTTGGCTTCGCAGGATCTGAACCCGATCCACTCGAATCCGGACGTCGCCAAGATGGCCGGGTTCACCAAGCCGATCCTGCACGGGCTCTGTACTTTTGGACATACGTGCCGAGCGGCGGTGAACAGTGTCGCAGGCGGCGACGCCTCGCGTTTGACGAGTATCGAAGGTCGCTTCACCAAGCCTGTTTTTCCCGGCGAGACGATCGTCAGCGATCTGTGGAAAATGAAAGACGGCGAAGCGTACTATGTCACTTCGGCGAAGGAGCGCTCCGAAGCAGTGATCACGCTCGGACGCGTGACTTTCTCCGCGTAAATCGTGGGTCGGGAACGTGCGAGCGATTCGAATGTTCCCTACGATGTTGCGGATCGGCTTCGCCGATCTGTTCGCCTACCGCGCCCAGGTGGTCATTTGGATTTTGACCACCACCATGCCGCTGGTGATGTACGCGATGTGGTCCACCGTCGCGCGTGAAGCGCCGGTCGGACGTTTCGATCAGAATACTTTCGCCGGATATTTCCTCTCCACGTTGGTGGTTAGGCAACTCTCTGCGTCTTGGATAGTTTGGGAGCTCAATGAACATATCCGCAGCGGAGGTTTGTCGACCACCCTGCTCCGCCCGGTTCATCCGTTGTGGTTCTTCGCGGCGGAGAATTTGGGCGCGGTGCCGTTTCGGTTGATGGTGCTGCTCCCGCTGATCGGAGCTGCCTTCTTATTTATTCCCGATTTGGAAGTATCTCCGACCACGCTCCATCTCTTTCTTTATGTCGTCACTATTTTTTTCGCCTGGGTGCTGACCTTCTTTATCCAGTCGATGATTGGGCTGCTCGCGCTCTACACGCAACAGTCGCTCTCTTTTCAGGATGCCTGGTTCGGATTGTGGTCGATCTTTTCGGGATATTTGATTCCGCTGGAATTGATGCCCGCGGTGCAAAAAATTGCCGTGTGGTTGCCGTTTCGTTCCATGGGCTCGCTGCCGACGGAGATCATCCTCGGGCACCTCGAAGGTGACGCCCTCCGCCAAGGGTTGTTTGCACAATTGATGTGGGTCGCCATTTCGCTGGTGCTGGTGCGTTTCGCGTGGTCGCGCGCCATCCGGCGCTTCGAGGCTTACGGCGGATGAGCTCTCTCGCGCGACACTTCGGCATCGCGCTCCACCTGGTGCGCACCTCGATCGGCGCGCAGGCACAATATCGCTTCGATTTTTTGCTGCAGTTGTTCATGTCGGCGTTCTGGGTTTCTTGGAACGTGGCGCCGGTGTGGATCATCTTTGAGATCCGTCCCGATATCGCCGGGTGGAATCGCGACCAAGCGATGTTGGTGATGTCCTCATTTTTGATGCTGCGTTCTTTGATTGAGGGGATCGTCAGTCCGAATTTGAATCAGATAGTTTGGCAAATTCGTCAGGGGACCTTCGACTTTGTGCTCCTGAAACCGGTGGACGCGCAGCTCTTGGTGAGTGTCTCCAAAGTTGTCCCGGCAAAGTTGGTCGATTTCTCCACGGGCGTGGTGCTCACCATCTACGCGATCGGGAAGCTCGACCCACAACCGTCGGGGCCGGCGCTTCTCGCGGCCGGACTAATGTTGGCCGGCGGCGCCATCACCATTTACGCAATCTGGTTATTGATCTCCTGCACCGCATTTTGGTTCGTCAAAGTCGACAATTTGGCGTTTCTGTTTTCCTCGGTATTCGACGCCGCCCGTTGGCCGATCGCCATGTTTCGCGGTTGGGTTCGTGTCCTGCTCACCTACGTGATCCCGGTGGCGATCATGACCTCCTATCCCGCGCTGGCGTTGCTCGGATTGTTGGATCTCCAAAGCGCGGCCATCGCCTGGGGCTCGGGGCTTCTGTTGCTCGCTTTGTCCCGGCTGGTGTGGCGTAGCGCTGTGCGACACTACAGCTCTGCGTCCAGCTGAGCTACAAAGGGGTGATGCGTTTTTTCGGACTGGTCGCGTTGTTGCTCGTCTCCGCAGCCTGTACTGATGGACAGGTTGCCTCCGACGCCGCCGTGTTCCCGGATGCCGCGGTCGCGGACGTCGTCATCGCCGACGCCGAGACCTTCGATGACGCCGAGGCCTTCGATCACGCCGAGACCTTCGATGACGCAGAAACGCTCGCGGATGCAGAGACCTCTGTGGACGCCCTCGCGGATGCGGAGACCTTCGCCGACGCAGAGATCGCACAGGACGCCGCCGAGCTCGATGCGGCCGAGCTCGATGCCGCGGAACCTGACGCCGAGATCAATGACGCGGGACGAGACGCCGGCCGCGACGCGGGACGAGACGCAGGCAGCGACGCGGGACGAGACGCAGGCCTCGATGCCGGAAGTGATGCGGGCTCTTTGGATGCGAATGTGCCGATGCCCGATCCGGCGATGAGCTTCTTCGTCACCAGCACAGGGAACGCGCCGAACGGCGGGAACTACGGCGGCATCACGGGCGCAGATAGTCTCTGCCAAAATCTCGCGGTCGCAGTCGGCGCCGGCACGCGGACTTGGCAGGCATATTTGAGCCTCTCGGAAAATTTCCCGCCTTCGGTCTATGTCCACGCGAAAAATCGCATCGGCCTCGGGCCCTGGTTCAACTATTTCGGCGCGCAGATCGCGGCGGACGTCATGTCACTCCACCTGAACGGGCTCGACAGTGCGCTCATCTACACCGAGCTCGGCACGATCGTCGCGCCCGCCGATCACGACATCATGACCGGCTCCGACGAGCTCGGTGACGCGCGCAACGACACCTGTGCGAATTGGACGGACGGCACAGATACCAATACCGGATTCGTGGGACACGCCGATTGGAGCTTGCCCCCGAGTACCGGTAATCGATCGTGGAATAGCTCACACCGCGCGCTCGGATGCAGCCAGGCGACGCTGCTTTCGACCGCCGGGTCGGGCCGAATCTATTGTTTCGCCATAGACTAAGCAGGTCCCGCTCGCGTATTTTGCGCCCGTGTTGACGTTCTCCGCCGACCTTGTTTGAGCCCGGCCGCGATTTCAGTCGCGGCAACTCCTCGACGGCTCAACGATGACAGTGCGTCGCGGCCTGCGACCGCTGCGGAGAAGACTATCATGTCGAGATTAACAGCCCTCGGTTGGGCTGAATATTTTGAATTGCAGAATTTGATTTCCGGCGACGAAACGTTCGCGGCCCGGGTGATCGCTCAACACTCGAATCTGTGGCGCATCAGCACCGGTGAAGCGGAGCTCGACGCTGAATTGCGCGGGAAATTGCGTGATTTCGGCGCCCGCCCGGTGACCGGCGACTTCGTGGTGGCGCGCGGAAAAGAGCACGCCGTCATCGAGAATATTTATGCGCGGCGGACTTCGATCGCTCGGAAAAATCCTGGACGTGCGCTGGAGGCGCAAGTGCTCGCCGCAAACGTGGACCTCGCGTTTTTGGTCATGGCGCTGGACGGCGACTATAGCGTCCGGCGTTTGGAGCGGTACTTGATCAGCGTCCGCGAAGGCGGCGTCGAACCCGTAGTGGTGCTCAATAAGGCGGATTTGGTCGCCCCGGAGATACTGGTGCGGAAGATCGAGGAGTGTCGCCAACTGTCCTTGGGGTCATCTGTCCATGCGATCAGTACCCTCGACGGCAGCGGAGTCGCGGAGCTGATCGCGGAACACGTTCGTCCGGCGAGAACAGTGGTCCTGCTCGGCTCCTCCGGCGTGGGAAAGTCGACATTGCTCAACGTGCTCGCCGGCGGCGAAATTCAGCGCACCCAAGCGGTGCGCGACAGCGACGGCAAAGGCCGCCACACCACGACACACCGGGAACTGGTGCGCTTGCCGAACGGAGGTTTGGTTCTCGACACGCCGGGATTGAGGGAGCTGGCCTTATGGACAGCATCCTCGGGCTTCGAGTCCACTTTCGCCGATGTCGGGGAGCTCGCCGAAAATTGTAAGTTCAAAGATTGCGGGCACAAAAAAGAGCCCGGATGTGCCGTGCAAGAAGCGATCGCCCTGGGCACGCTCGCGGAAGATCGTTTCGAGAGTTACCGCGCGATGCAAAAGGAGCTCGAATATCTCGCACGGCGCGAAAATCCGTCGGCCATGGCTGAGGAAAACGGCGCTGGAAGGTCGTTCACAAGGCGCAGAAGAAGAGATATCGAGAGCGCGGCCGATCGCTGAGCTAAACGAGTCTGGACGGCTCACTCTGCAGTGACGATCATTGTGAAGGTGAACACGCAGAGTGGGTCACCGCCCGCACTATCACCCGCCAAGAGTGTCCACGGTCCCGCCGGATTTTGTCCGACGAAGGTCGCGAGATTTCCCGCCGGCAAAAATGTGCCGTTCACCGGCGTCAGGCTCGGTACTGCGGCCGCGCTCTGATCGAAGGTCACCGTCACCGGTGAGCTCATCACCACATCGCCGCTCCACGCGCCCGGTGAAGCGAGGATCACCTGGGTCCCCGTCGGTCCCAGCAAGGCGAAGTTGGTCTCGCCATGGAAGGCCGAACCGCTCAGCGGAATGATGCAAGAGCCGTCCGTCTTCAGGAAGTTGATCGCCACGTTGATGTCCGTGACCAGCGCGCCCGACGGAAAATCTCCGGGATTGAAATTCACCGTCCCCACGTTGATCGCGAAGTTTGCCGTCCCGTCGACCTCGCGCACCGGACCCGGCCAAGCTCCACTCAAGGTGACGATGCCCTGATTCACCGTCAATTGAGAGGAGCGCAGTGAAGTATCACTACTGATCGAAGTGACAGGATCGGTCGCAGAAATGGTCAACACGCCGACCGCGACACCGGTCGCCAAACCGCGTGTCGCCACCGCGTTGCTGATCGTCGCCAGCGCCGAATTCGACGAAGCCCAAGTCACGGTGTTGGTGATCGGATACGCGCCGCCGCCGTTGAAATGACCGATGGCGGTGAATTGCCGCGTGCGGTTTCGGTCGACCACCGACGGGCGCGGCAACACTTCGATGGACACCAGCTGCGTCGCCGTGACGTTCAGCGTCGCGGAGCCGCCCGAGCCATTGCTGGTGACACCGCTCGAAGGTTCGACTGCAGAGATCGTCGTCGCGCCGGCGCTCCGTCCGATCGCCAGTCCGCGCAGGGCGCCGGTGTTGTTCACCTCGGCGACGGCAGGGATCGAGCTGTTCCAAGTGACCAGCGCCGTCATGTCGACGTCGGCGCCGTTGTCGAAGGTGCCGACGGCGGTGAAGCGGACTTCGGCGCCGGCCGGCACCGTGGTGGAGGTCGGAGTGATTGCGAGCGACAGAAGTGTCGCGTCGGAGATGGTGACCGTCGCCGACTGATTGCTGTCTGCGCTGCTGACACCGCTTTCTGTGTCGCGGGCAACCAGAGTTACTGTCCCCACGGACACTGCCGTCGCCACGCCGTTATTGTTGACAGTCAGGGCCGACGACGAAGGCGCCCAGACGACGCTGCTGCTGATATTCTCCGTCGTCCCGTCCGAATAACTTCCGGTCGCGGTGAATTGTTGCACCGAACCGATGACCATCGCGCGCGCCGAAGGTGTCACTTCGATCGACTCCAGCGCTGCGGGGGCCACGGTGATCACCGAGGAGAAGCTCGCGTCGTCGCTGCTCAGTCCGGTCGCGGGATCGGTCGCCGAAATCACCGCTGTCCCCACGGACAGTGAGGTGACAAAACCAAGCGAATCGACCGCGGCCACCGCTGGAGCGGTCGAGGACCAAATCACCGAATTGGTGACGTCGGCGCTGGTATTGTCCGAATAAACCGCGACGGCCGCGAGCTGGACGTCGCGCCCGAGCGCCAAGGTTTCGGCCATGGGCAACACGGCGATGCTCTCTACGAACGGCAGCAACACTTCGAGGACCGCCGAATCTCCGGTGTCGTTGCTGCTCGCGCCGAAGAGCGGATCCGTTGCGGAGATCGTCGCAGTGCCGGCGTTCCCACCCACGAAGGTCGCGCGCTGTGTCGGATGCGGTGCGGCGACGGTGGTGTCCGAAGAAGACCAGACCGCCGCGTTCGTCAGGTCGCGCGTGGTTCCGTCGGTATAGGTCGCTTGGGCGCGATAAGCCTGGAGCTCGCCGCGACCGATCTGCGTAGAAACTGGAGTTACAGTAATGCGGCCGACGCGCGCGGCTTCGACGACCATGGTCGCCGAGGCGGTCTTCCCGCTCGAGTGAACTGCGGAGATCGAGGTGATTCCTTCGATCAGCGACGTCGCCAGACCGGATGCGTCGACCGTGGCCACGTTTTGATTCGACGACATCCAAGAGACTGCAGAGGTGACGTCGACCTGGCTGCCATCCTCGAACACTGCGGTCGCGGTGAATTGTTGTGTCAGGCCGCGCGGCACCTGAACCGAATCGGGCTCGACCAAGATCGCGGTCGGCGCCGGGATGTTCACCGTGATCATCGCGCTCGCAGTGAGCTCCGTACCCGGTACGGTGATCTCGACGCGAGCTGTCCCCTCGGACAGTGCAGTCACCAAGCCCTGCGCCACGGAAGCGACGTCGGGCGCGCTCGAAACCCACTCTGCGGTTGCGGTGAGGTCGATGGTGGTGTCGTCTTCGAGCGTCCCGGTCAGCACCAAATTGGTGGTGTCGCCGACGATCAGGGCCAACGTCGTGCGGTCGAGCGCGACCGAGACCAGCGCCACGGGTAAGACGGTCACCGCCGCCGTACCCATCTTGTCTTCGAGAGAAGCGCGGATCTGTACGTCGCCCGGTCCGCGCGCGGTCACCTCACCCGTGGTGGAGATGGTCGCAACCGAAGTATCGGCCGAGCTCCAGCTCGCGTCGAAGGTGAGATCCTTCGTCGTGCCGTCGCTGTAAGCGCCCGTCGCGGTGAAGCGGAAAACTTCATCCTTCATCAACATACGCGTCGCCGGCGCGACGGTGATCGCCGAGAGCGTCACCGGCGTTTTGACCGGCGGAGTCTGCGGATCGGATCCACAGGCGAAAGAGAACGTGAGCGGCAACAGCAGCGAAGCGGAGATCCAGGCTTTCATGAGCGGAGTATTTTTATCACGAGGTTCAGGCGGGTACGAACCTGTCCAAGTGAACACTCAAAACCTCAAAAGATTGGACGAGTTGTCGCGCGGCTCAAGGTGTAACGACCCGAAAGATGCGCCGGCGGCGGCGCGCGTTCTCTCCAGGAAATTCCGCTGCCACGGTGAAACGAGCACGATCCTCGAGCGCTTTTTTTGCGAGCGGTCCCAGGTTGTCGATCTCTTCATCGGAGAGAACGACCCAGCCGACTTTCAACGCCGCGAGCGCGTCTTTCGACATCGTCGACTTGAGCTCTTGAGCGCGCCGCTGCTGTTGGCCGAGCAGCTCGTTCCTCACGCCGAGATAGTAGAGATCGGCGTCCTGCGCGACGACGGAAATTCCGCCCGCCACCGCGAGATCCTGCGCCACGTTCGATTGTGCATAGACCAGCTCGCGGTGATCCCATTCATGGGTGCGGAGCCAATCGACGGCTTTTTTCACGAGCGGGTCGACGGTCCAGCTCCCGAGCTCGTAGGGGCGCACATCTTTTTTGATCGGGAAAATTAAATAGAGCGCGCTGACGATTCCTGTTCCAAAGACCAGGGCCTGCCCGGTGCGTCGGATCCAGCCCCAGGGTTGGGACCGGAGGGCCAAAAGATCATCGACGGCGACGGCGTAGATGACGACGAGGAAAAATGAAGACGCCGAAGGAAACTTCACGATGTCCCAGGAGCGGATGTAGACCAATAGATGTGCGGCCAAGATTCCGCCGAAAGACGCAGAGAGCAGGATCAAAGCTCCGAGCCGCCGCTCGCGCCGCAAAAGGTACCACGCGAACCAAGGCATCAAGAGGAAGAGCAGCCCCAAGTTGACGGCGTGATGCCACAAAATCTTGACCGGACCTTCGTTCGGCGGAAATCCGGGAATTTTGCGAAAAGCGACCAGGCCGCTCTCGATATATGGATTGGGCGCGAACATTCCACCGCACAGAACAGCCAACACCAGGCCCGCGAATAAGATACTCAGCGAAAACAGGATCGGCTTTTTCTTCGTTACGCCCGCGGGAATGCGATCTTTGGCGATGAAATAAATGACCGTCAAAAATCCCGCGCAGGTCAGCCCGAAATAGACGATCTGCGAAAGCGCCAGCGCAGGCAAAATGAGGAGCACAGCGATCGCTGCCGCGCGTGCGCACGACTTTTCGGCCGCCGGGGAGATCAATTTCGGCGCGAGAAAGGCGAAGACCAGCGCCAGCGGGACACCGGCCGAAACGGGGTGTTGAAAGACGTTGAGCAGCTGCGCAGGGAACAGCTCCACGCTGCAGCTCGGGTGGTGATATTGAATCAAACAGCGCGGATGCCTTCCCGCGACACCCGCCAATAAGAAGGTGGCGAGACCTCCACCGAGATGAATACCGGCCGCGGCGAAAGAGGCCGCGCGCGGAGCACCTTGTTCGGCGGCGAAACCGGCCGCGGCGATACTCATGAAGATCGCGAAATACACAGTCGCGAGATCGATCGACAGGTCGGAAGAGAGATCGAAGGCGCGGGCCAGTGCGCCTGCGATGACATCGAAACCATAGTGATAACGCGCTTCCACATCGGGCAGCGGCGGCGCGTATGGTGGATAGACGCCGCTGCGGAGATTTTCGACCATCGACTTGTGGCCGAAGATCGCGAACTCGTCGTGCATCTGATACCGCGCGGACAAATAGGCGTAGAGCAAAAGGACACCGGTGAGCACCAAGAACAGCGGGAGCTGCGCGACGCTCGGATGGTGCACCGGGAGCGCCGCCGGCCTGCGCAGAAAATAGGCGAGCGCGGCTCCCGCGACCGCGGCGGCGATCAGCCCGGCGTCGAAGCTCCCGGTGACGCGACCGGCGAGCGCCACCGCGAGGAGAAAGATCGACGTTCCGAGCGCCATCGCCAGCGCTGCGCGGGCCACGGGCGGAAGCTCGAGGGAAAGCGAAAGCACCCTCGAGGCGCGGACTGATCCAAAGGACAGGGTAACAACAGCGAGCAGAAAGGAGAGTGCAGCTACGGCGCTCATCGCTTTCGCTACGCGCTACGCGTGCCGGTGCCTCGCCAAGAGTTCTCGTTGTGCCACTGAATGATCGGATTTTGCAGCTTCGCGCGCTCGAACCACTGTTCGAACTCACCGCGGGAAATATAGAACGCGATCGGCGGAGTCAGATGGTCGTGCACGATGGAGTGCACTTCTGCGAAAGGAAACTGCGAGATCTGATTGATGTAGTGCCGGTAAAACAGCTTATTTCCCAGCGCCGAGAGCGGCCCGTTCTGCAGCGGCTGATAGATGCCCTTCCCCACCGCGTAGAGCATGGCCGCCGGAATTTTCGACAGCTCATAAACCCACTTATGAGGCAGGCGCGAGGTCAACGCTTCGCGCATCGGGGTGACGCCGTGGATGATCCAGGCGTTGTTCTCGCGGCCGTACACCCAGGCGATCATCTTCCCGCCCGGACGCACCCGTTTCACCAGCTCTTGAAAACAGCGCTCCGGATCGGGCGTATGGTGCAGAACGCCGATGGAGAAGGCTACGTCCACTGTCCGTTCGGCCACTGGCAAATGGAACAGGTCGGCTTGGATGACATGGACGTTCGGGAAGAGCCGCGTGTTGCGATAGGCGGCTTCGACGGCCGAGCCCAGATCGATCGCCAGCACGTCTTTGGCGCCGTACTTCGCCGCGAGCGCGGAGTGCCGGCCTTTGCCGCAGCCTCCTTCGAGCACGACCTTTCCCTCGAAGGTGTCCGGACCGTTCGGCGCGATCCAGCCGAGGAACTGCCGTTCGTAGTGCGGGCCGATGAAGTCGAACTGGTTCCACTGGTCGCCGAAGCGGGTCACGGTGCGCTGCGCTTCGTCGGGGATGGAGGACGCGTCGGGCAAGAGGCGCGGAACGCCGCCTTCGATCGGGTAACGGGCCGCGCAACCTTTGCAGGTCAACGTTCCGCTCTTGATCTCGTCGCCGTCGACGATGTCGCTTTGGACGCCGAGACCTCCGCCGCACTTCGGGCAGACGACCAGGTCGAGCAAGCGTAAGCGCATCGCTCGTTCGGATACACGATTATACGAGGCGCGCGAAGCACGTTTTTGGTAGGGTCCCGTCCGTGAGCCGAGTCGCAGGTCGGTCGCTCGGCGATCTGTGGCCGTACGCGCTGATCGCGCTCCTCTTTTTCGCGACTTCTCCCTATCACGCGGGCCTCAACAACCCGAACGAGATGGTCCGCGTCTACATGACGAAGGCCATCGTCGACCACGACACGATGGATATCGACCAAGTCGTGCGCGAATGGGGCGGCGTCGACGACAAGGCGATCCGCGACGGGAAGCTCTACTCCTCGAAGGCTCCGCTTCACAGCTTGCTCGGCGTGCCGGCGTACCAGGTGGCAAAACCGCTGCTCGAGCTCGTCGGGATGCCGGTAAACAAACGGACGATCACCACCGTCCTGCGCATCTTCACCGCGGTGATCCCAGGTCTGATCTTCGCGTTCGTCTTTCTCGGTTTTGCGCGAAGGCGGGCGCTGGAGCTCGGAGCACCCCGCGCGCTCGGTACCGGGCTCGGCATCGCGCTCGCGGCCGGGACCATGCTGTATCCTTACGCGATCACTTTTACCGGACATGTCCTCGCGGCCATCACCGCCGGTGGCGCTTACTTCGCGGCAGTGATGCTCTCCCGGCACAACGAACATTCTCGCAGGTGGAGACTCTTCGCGGTGTTGGCCGGCTTTTTGGCGGGAAATGCACCGTTCGCCGAATATCCCTCGGCGCTGGTGGCCCTTCCCGCGCTCATTGGGGCACTTTTCGCGGCGAAAACGATGCGCGCGCGCGCCGAATTGATCGGTTTATTCGCGGTTGGAGGTCTTGCACCGTTCGCCTTCGGGCTCTGGTCGCACGACGTGTTATGGGGCTCTCCGTTCAAGACGGGTTATGCATTTTTGGAGAATAAGTCTTATGTCGAGCTGCATGGCGTAGGATTTTTCGGCGTCGGTGCACCGAAATGGGAGGCCTTTCGAGGTTCACTTTTTTCTCCGCAAACTGGTCTATTTTTCTTCTCGCCGATCTTGCTCGTCGGTTTGGCGGCGATGATCTTTCGTGTTTTCCAGCGCAAGAACGACGAAGAAGATACTCTGCAAATTCCCCGCGCGCTGGCGATCGCCGGTTTCGTGGGTTTTGTGTTGTCCGTCTTGTTCATCAGCGGACACCGGGGATGGCGAGGCGGTTGGACGCTCGGACCGCGTTACATCATCGCTGTCGCCCCGCTGCTCGGCCTCTGGGCCGTCGAAGCGATGCGCGCCCCGAAGATGCGCAGTTTTGTGGCGGCTTTCGGCGCCGTGTCGATCTTGGCGACCGGATTTGCGGCGGCGTTGTATCCCCATCTGTCGGACGTCTACGTGAATCCATTGCGGGTGTTTTTGTTGCCGTCTTATCTGCGTGGCGAGATCAGTTATGGAATCGCGAACGCTCTCGGATTGAAAGAACATGCGGCGAATGCCGTGCACTTGGTGCCGCTGTTTTTCGCCATGGTCTTTTGTGCACTTGCAGGGACCGGTGACGAGACACGCGTGCGGCGGGCGATCGTCGCGCTCGCGTCTTTGCTCGGAATGTTGATTCTGATCGGTGTGATTCCGGAAAATGATCCGGCCGCCTCCGCAAAGGAGAACGAACGATTGTGGGGATTTTGGGAGCCGTCGTCGCCGGAACACCGCAGCCGCATCCGTGCCTTGACCCATCCGCCGGAGCCGCCGGGCTTGCTGTTTCGCGGAACTGCGCGCTGGCGCGAGATCCAAGTCGAACACTTCGGAAAAGATGGATCGAAGACCGCATGTATGCCGGCGGGGGTGGATCGTTGCCAGTATGGAAAAGAAGGATGGCAACACTTCGGGCCCGAAGACTTCGAAATCGACGGAGAAAAGAAGCGCCTCTTGTTCATGCATCCGATCGCCGGCGACAAAGTTCGCGCCAAGGTGGTGCCCGCGAGATTTGCGAAACGCGCGGTGTTACGTTACGGACTGTCGGATGCGAGCGCGGCGAGCTCGAACCATGCGCCGGTCGAGCTGACAATTTCGCGTGCAGGAACTGTGTTGAAAAAAGAAGCGACGACGAACGAGCGCGGATTGAAAGTGATCGAGCTGGCGCTGACCTCGACGAGCGCTCCGCTCGAATTGGAGCTGTCGGTGGAGAACGACGGCGCGCGCGTCTTTGGATTCGAGCTCGAGCTGTACAAGGACTAACGTGGCGTCTCGGGCTCAAGAGGTCGACGGCCGGGTGTTGCGGGCCAAAGAGATGCGCGAAGAACGGCGCGAGCAGATTTTGAGCGCCGCCCGGCGCGTCTTTGCCAAGAAGGGTTACGCGGGCGGATCGATCTCCGACGTCATCAAAGAAGCAAAGATCGCACGCGGAACCTTCTATCTACACTTCGAGAGTAAGAAAGAAGTGTTCGGCGAAGTGCTCGATGCACTGCTCGAACAGTTGGAAGCGAACATCGTCCGCGTCGATGTCAGCGCCGAGGCTTCGCCTTACCATCAACTGCTGACCAACGTGGAACGAGTGTTGGCGGTGGTCGAAGAGAACGCGGACACTGCACGTATCTTGCTTCGACCCGAAGGCGGCCAGGATGCGGAGCTCAGGTCGCGGATCGATCAATTCTATGATCACGCGATCGCCATGATCCAAAGCTCGCTCAGCGACGGCATCGAGATGGGGATGGTGAAGCCGCTCGATAAGTCGGCGGTCGAGACGTACGCGGCCTGTGTCCTCGGAAGTATCAAAGAGGCCGTCGACCGCTCATTGTCGAGGAAGTCAAAAAAGCGCGCGGATCTGCGGGCGATTGCGCAGCGGCTCTTGGACTACAACATGTACGGGATCTTGGTCCGTTAGAGGACGGGGATCTGAGCTGGCTTACGGCTGCTGCGGGAAGGTGAACGTCGTTCCCGCCGGCCACTGGCCGGAACCACAGTTGTCGTTGCAGGAGAACGGGTCGTCCAGAGTGACCATCCCGTTCGCATTTTGTGCACCCACCGTCCCAGACAGCGCTGGAATCGTGTTCGTACCGTAGTCGACGGCGATCGCGCCCGATGCCTCGAAGAGCCGAACCTCCGCCTGGAGCACCGCGGACGGATCCCCGCCCGGGAAGAGGCCGACGTCGGAGTAGACGAGACGCGCAATCCGGTTCGGCGCCGTCCCAGTGACGTTGAATGAGAACGCAGCAGGCGAGTCACAGAAATAAAGATCGTCCCACCACCATGCGACGAAGTCATTGCTGTCCCCGTTCGGAAGCAGCGTGTTCGTCCAATCACTCATCGGAGCGTCTCCTTGATTGGAGAAGAAGATTCGCGCGTTGCTGCTGACGTAGATCGTGCTCACCGCCGGTTGCGACGCGAAGAATTGGAACGAGAAGCCAAGATTGATCGCGATGAATCCGTCATCACAATCTGAAAACACCGCCGAGGAAGGCGTACAGACGCTTGGTTGGCCGATACATGAGAAGCCTCCTTCGATCGAGCACGTCGCGCTGCAGCCGTCGCCGGCGACGATGTTGTTATCGTCGCAGTCTTCGCCACCGTTGATCACGCCGTCACCACAACCTGCAGCGACCGCGTCGCATGCTTCACAGTCGGCGCCACCGCAGTCCTCGCCCGTTTCACCACCGTTCGTCAGACCATCACGGCAATGGGCCGCCACGCAGACATCCCAGGTTGCAGGCATTCCGAAGCTGTCGCCGATGTTGATTTTGCAAATGAGACCCGGGCCGCAGTCGCGATCGGTATCGCAATCGCCTTGTCCGTTGCTGTTGCATGTACAAGAGGCTGAGCAGAAATCGTAGTCACCGCTCACGCCGGTACATCCGGCGACCGGGTTACAGAGACCGCAATCTGCGCCTCCGCAGTCGATGCCGGCTTCGTCGGCGTCGTCGATCCCATTCGTGCAGTGCGGAGCGACGCAGACATCCCAAGTTCTGGGCATCCCGAAGCGCGGTCCATTGTCGCGCCCACAGACGGAACCCGAGCACTGTGCATTCGAGTCGCAGTCCCCTTCTTGCGCAACGCAGGCGACAGGACTTGCACAATAGTCGAAGTCTCCATTGACTCCGCCAAAACCTTTACGCAGACCGGATTCGGCCGACTCGTTGTTCCAGGCGTCGCCCTCCACCTCCGGCTCTTCGCTAGAACAAAATGTCAAAGTTGTGAGACTACCCAAGACCAAAATGAACGTTGCTCGGTTCGATAGTTTCATTTCACTGCACGCTCCTTCGTCTTTAGAAGGCGCTCTCGTTCTCGCATGGTCAACGCGGCAAGGTGCCTCTAAGTGCTTCTCGGCTGCGGCTTTAATACACGTTGTATTCTCGCCCACCATTTTCAGATTCTCTCCCGGCGATCGATGTCCCCCAGGACACCGAGAGCGGCTCGAGGCAGGGCCGGCACGACGGCGCAACACTCCGACTGAGAGAACGGTGTGCTCCGCCCGATCCGTCGGACCGCGTTTGAAGCACCGCCTCCTTCATGACCCTCGTTGTGAGCTCAGAGAAAGCTCGTCGTGGCAGGGGACGGATCCTTCCTGGAAGACGTACACGGCCTCGATGTGGAGGTCTGGGCCGGGCAAAACGCAGCATCTCCGCCCAACGCACCGAATGCCGCGACCTTCTCCGATTTTCCGGACGGCCGGTTGCAAGCGAAATTTTCGCGCTTTTTTGAGACGGTCGCCTTGATCGCGTTCTTCGACCGCACTACTCTGCGCGCCGCAGATTGAATGACACGTCAGTCTAATGCATTTCTTCTGAGCGCTTGAGTGGAGGCCACGATGGAGCAACCTGTATCGGAAAGAACGGAGCCGTTCGTCATCGGAATCGATGTCGGATCGACGACCGTAAAAGCGACTGTGGTCGACCCGGTGACCAAAGAGATTTTGTGGAGCGACTATCAGCGGCACAACACGAAGCAGCCCGAGAGCGTGCTCGAGTTTTTGGTCCGCATCGGCAACGCATTTCCGCGCGTGAAGACGGAGACGATCCGCACCTTCATCACCGGCTCGGGCGGTGGTCCGATCGCCGAGCACCTCGGCTCGAAGTTCGTCCAAGAAGTGAACTCGGTGACCATGGCCGTCGAAGCGATGCACCCCGACGTCGGCAGCGTGATCGAGCTCGGCGGCCAGGACGCGAAGATCATCATCTTCAAGTGCAACGAAGAGACCGGCGAAAAACAGGCGCTGACCTCGATGAACGACAAGTGTGCTTCGGGCACCGGCGCGACGATCGACAAGTGCATGATCAAAGTCGGCATGCCGCAGAGTGAAACTGCGAAGCTGAAGTTCGACGACAGCAAGCTGCATCATGTCGCCGCCAAGTGCGGTGTTTTCGCCGAGACCGATATCGTCAATTTGGTGAAGACCGGCATCCCGTCGACCGAGATCATGAACTCGCTCGCCGACGCGATCGTCATGCAGAACCTCTCGGTGTTGACGCGCGGAAACACGCTGCGCCACCGCGTCTTGTTGCTCGGCGGACCGAACACCTATCTGCCGTTTTTGCAGGAGTGTTGGAGAAAGCGCATTCCGGAGACCTGGGATTCGCGCGGATATCAATATCCGAAAGACGTCCCGATCAACGAGCTGATCTTCGTTCCTGAAAACTCTCAATATTATGCGGCCTACGGCGCAGTTCTCTACGGCCTCCACGAGGCGCCCGGAATCGGCATGTTCCGCGGTCTCGACCCGCTCAAAGAGTTCATCGCCCACGGCCGCAAAGCGAAGCTGGGCGAGAGCGCCGGACCGCCGCTGATCACCAACACCGACGAGCTCGATGCTTTCCGCGAAAAGTATCGTATTCCGCGGTACGAGCCGACCAAGTTCACGCCTGGCCAAAAGGTCAGAGTGGTCATCGGCCTCGACGGCGGTTCGACGTCCTCGAAGACGGTGCTCGTCGACTACGATACCGGTGACATCGTCCGCAAAGAGTACACACTTTCGAAGGGCAACCCGATCCAAGACATGAAAGACATGTTGTCGAAGCTCAAAGATACGGTGTCTGCCGAAGGCGCGACACTGGAGATCATGGGCTTCGGCGCGACCGGTTATGCGGCCGACGTCCTGGAGCGATCCTGCAAGGCGGACGTGAACATCGTCGAGACCATCGCGCACATGATGTCCGCGGTGCACTTCTTCGGCGACGTCGACGTCATCTGCGACATCGGTGGCCAAGACATCAAAGTTCTGTTCATGCAGAACGGCGACATCAAGAACTTCCGTCTCTCGAATCAGTGTTCGGCCGGCAACGGCATGTTGCTCCAGGCGATGGCCGATCAATTCGGCATCTCCGTGCGCGACTATGCAGAGAATGCGTTCAAAGCGTCGTTGTCGCCGAAGTTCAGCTACGGCTGCGCGGTGTTCCTCGACTCGGATCGCGTGAACTTCCAAAAAGAAGGTTACGCGAAAGAGGAGCTCTTGGCGGGTCTCGCCATGGTGCTGCCGAAGAACGTGTGGCAATACGTGGTGCAGATTCCGCGTATGGCGGAGCTCGGGCGCAAGTTCGTTCTCCAAGGCGGAACTCAGCACAATCTGGCCGCGGTCAAAGCGCAGGTCGATTACATCATGGAGCGTGTCCCGGGCGCGGAAGTGTATGTCCATCCGCACACCGGCGAGGCGGGCGCGATCGGCGCGGCGATGGAGACTCTGCGCGTCGTGAAACGTCGCGGATACTCGACGTTTGTCGGCATCGATAACGCGATCGACATCGTATACACGACGAAGAACGACGAGGAAACGCGCTGTCACTTCTGCCCGAACTTATGCGCGCGTACCTTCATCGATACGGTGACTCCGGATGGCGACACCAGCCGTTACATCAGCGGCTTCTCCTGCGAAAAAGGCACCGTCGAGGACCTCGACGCTCTGAAGAACCTCAATCAAGAGCGCAATAAGTTGAAGAAGGAATATCCAAATCTGGTCGACTACGAGGCCAGCCTCACCTTCAAACACTTCTATGATCATGCGCCGGTGCCCCAGGCCGGCTTCCCGATCGAAGACGTGAAGGTGGAGAAAGGATTCCTCGGACGCATCAAACGCACGAAATACACGCGCGGTTTCAAACGCTCCTCACTGGAAGCGCAGAAACGCCGCGAGAACATTCGTGTCGGTATTCCCAAGGTGCTCAATATTTGGAACACCGGGCCGTTCTGGAGAACCTATCTCGAGGCGGTCGGGATCAAGATGAAGAACGTCGTCTTCTCGGACGACACCAGCGAAGAGATGTGGCTCGAAGGCGGCAAATACGGCTCGATCGATCCGTGTTATCCCTCGAAGGTCGCGCAGGCGCATATTCACAATCTGCTCTTCCATAAACACTCGGAAGAAGAGCCGCTGAAGATCATCTTCTTCCCGTGCATTACGCACATCGAAACGAAGATGGTCGGCGTGATGGATACGGCTTCCTGTCCGATCGTCGCGGGTGCGCCGAAGGTGTTGCGGGCGGCGTTCACCAAAGAGGTCGACTTCTTCGCCGAGCGCGGAATTACTTATCTCGATCCGGCGGTGACCTTCGTTGAGCACAACCTCATGAAGCGGAAGCTCTACGACACGTTCCGCGATCTGTTGGAGATCACCGAAGACGAGAGCGACTTTGCGGTCGACGAGGCCTACAAAGCGCTCGCCAAGTGTGATGAGAAGCTCGAGGCCATGGGCCGCGAAATTCTCGAAGAGATGGAACGTGAGAATCGGATCGCGATTCTGATGATCGGCCGTCCCTATCACTCGGACCCCGGAATGAATCACTCGGTGATGGATGAGTTCCAGGTGCTTGGATATCCGATCTTGTCGATGCGTTCGATTCCGAAGGATCCAGTGTGGCTGGAACGTTTCTTCAGAGCGGACCTCGCGGGTGGACGGATCAAACACGTCATGGACATCAATGACGTGTGGCCGGAGAACTATTCAGCAAACAGCGTACAGAAGGTTTGGGCGGCGAAGTTCGCTTCGCGGCACCCGCACGTCGCGGTGCTCGACCTTTCGAGCTTCAAATGCGGACACGATGCTCCGACTTACGGTTTGGTCGACTCGATGATCTCGGCTGCAGGTACGCCGTACTCTGCACTGCACGACATCGACGCGAATAAACCGGGTGGCTCGATCAAGATCCGGGTGAAGACGTATTCGCACAGCTTGAAGCTGCACAAGGAACGTCTCGATGACGTGGCTGCGCGGAAGAACGAGCTGGCGTTGGCGCTGGAAGAGAAACGCGTGGCGTTGCTCGAAATGAAGAAGGCGCAAAACGATGCGATCGGAACGCGCGACGCGAAGCTCCAGCAGGATCTCGATCAGGCCCGCGAGCGGATGATCGAGTATCGCGCGCGGATCAAAGTGAAGTCGGAAATTGTCGATGCGACGCCGGGGGCTCCGGCATTGATTCAAATCGGTGGGCTGCGGAAGAAAGAAACACCTGCCGCTGAAGCTCGGGTTTAAGGAATAGGGTGGAACTATGAGCATGAATGTAGATACGTCGTCGACCGCCTCTATCGAAGCGGAGCTCCTGAAATTCGAAACCGAAGAGCGCAAACGCCTCGGGCTTGATGACAATGTGATCAAGCAGCACTGGTACGATCCGGTTCCCGGTGGCTTCACCAAAGATCAGCGCGAACACACGACACTTCTGGTGAGCGGCTTGACCATGGCTCAAGACCTGTTCGTGCAGAGCGCACTTCGCGGCCTCGGCTACAAAGTGCAGCATCTCGATTGCCCGGACAACTCTGCACTTCGTTACGGCAAAGAGTTCGGCAATCGCGGACAGTGCAATCCGACCTATTTCACCGTCGGAAACCTGGTGAAACATCTGTCGGACATGCGCGACGCCGGTATGCCGACGAAAGATGTCGTCAATAACTATATCTTCCTGACGGCGGGTGCGTGTGGCCCATGCCGCTTCGGAACCTACGTCACCGAATATCGCAAGGCGTTGCGCGACAGCGGCTTCGACGGTTTCCGCGTGATGTTGTTCCAGCAACAAGGTGGTTTGAAACAAGCGACCGGTGATGAGGTCGGCCTGGACATGGGCGCGCCGTTCTTCCTCGCGTTGTTGAAGTCGCTTTTGACGGGCGACATCTTGAACGCGCTCGGATACCGCATTCGCCCGTACGAGCTCGAGAAGGGCTCGACGGACGCCGCGCTCGAACGTTGTAAAAAGATCATCAGCTCCGCGCTCGAAGAGAGCCGCAGCATCTGGCTGGCCATGCTCCGCGTGCGCCTCGAGATGTCGAAGATCAAAGTCGACCGCACGATTCCGAAACCGAAAGTCGGCATTATCGGTGAGTTCTGGGCGATGACCACCGAAGGCGACGGCAACTACAAACTGCAACGTTTCCTCGAGTCCGAAGGGGCAGAGGTCGATGTGCAGTTGGTGACCGCGTGGCTTCTCTACAATATTTGGGAAGTCCGCCACGACACCAAAGACCGCATGACCCTGCGTGAGGACGACGCGGGCAAAAAAGGTCTCCAGGGGATGGACGCCTGGAAACGTTTGCTCATGTTGTTCGGCGCAGAGGTCGCGGTCCGCAGCGTGTTCCAGACCTTCGCCAATCTGATGGGCCTGCACGGCTATGTCCTTCCGGACATGGAGCAGGTGGCGAACGTCAGCCACAAATATTACGACAACGATCTGCGCGGCGGTGAAGGACACATGGAGGTCGGTAAGCTGATCCTCAATATCCTTCACAGCAAAGTGAACATGACGTTGTCGGTGAAGCCGTTCGGCTGCATGCCTTCTTCGGGCGTGTCCGATGGTGTGCAGAGCTACATCACCGAGAAGTTCCCCGGCGGCATCTTCTGCGCGATCGAGACCAGCGGCGACGGCGCGGTCAACGTGCAGAGCCGCGTACAAATGATGTTGTTCAAGGCGAAACAATCGGCGATCCGTGAGAGCGAACAAGCGCTCCAGAAACACGGCATGTCGCTCGATGAGGCGAAGTCGATCTTGGGCAAGGTGCCGTTCGTCGGTCACTCTTTGTTCAAGCCCGGCCATGTCCATGGCAGTACGGCGGCGGACATGATCGAGCTCGCGGCGGCGCTCAAGAATCCGCTCAAAGCGATCAAGAACAAGCTCACCGCCTCGAAAGAGCACAAGAAGGTGGTCGAGAAGGTCGCACCGGCGTCGTCGGTGAAGCCGGAAGCCCCTGCCGTGGAGCTGAAGAGCCGCGAGTCGCTGCGCATCCTGGCCTAAGCTGAGACGCGGCTCATAGTTCATTTCCCCGAACCGATACTTTCTCTTCGTGTCGTCCCCTTCTCCCGATCAACTGATCGATTGCACCGGCCTGCGCTGCCCTATGCCGATTGTTCGTGTCGGTTTGGCGATGCGAAATCTTGCAACTGGCCAAAAGATCACCGTGAAAGCGACGGATCCCGCGTTCGAGGCGGATCTCGCGGCGTGGTCGCGTCAGACCGGACACCGCGTGCTCCAATTTGAGCGGACCGGCGTCCAGACCGCAGTCATCGAGAAAGTCTAATCATGATGACAGAAGAAACGACTCGGCTGGCTCAGCTCGAGCTCCAGCTTGCGACACTGCAAAAGCAGGTGGCGGACATCGAACGGCGTACGCCCGACGACACTGTGTGTTTGTTGGTGATCAGCGGTGAGATGGAGCGCGTGATGACCGCGCTGATGTTGGCCCACGCGGCGAGCGCCATGGGGCTGAAGGTCAGCATGTTCTTCGCATTTTGGGGCGCGCTCGCGCTTCGCCGGGATCGGGTCAGCAGCGGCAAAACCGCGCTCGAACAAAGTCTCGGCGCGATGATGCCGAAAGACATCGCCGGGCTGCCCAGCTCGAAGTTCAACTTCGGCGGGCTCGGACCCATGTTGTTCCGAAAGATCATGGAGGAGAAAGGGATCCTCAATCCAGAGGAGCTGCTCGCTCTGGCTCCAGAGAGTGGAATTGCGCTGAAGATCTGTCCGACTTCGATCGAGATGTTCGGATTGAAGAATGAAGAGCTCCTGCCGGGCCTGGCTTTCGAGGGCGCGTCCGCGTTTCTCGAAGCCGCAGGACGAGCCCGTTTTTCCGGCGTTTTTTGAAAGGACGGGGACTGAAGTGTTATTGAGCGAACGCGAACCTGCCGATTCCGCGCGCCTGCAGGCCGAAGTCTCCGGCTTGCAGCAGCTGGTCGCGCAGATCTCGAACGCCAACGCTCACGCTGCGGAGCTGATGGTCGAGCTCGAGCTGACGCGCGCCGAGCTGGAGACGAAAAATCTCGAGCTCAACCAAAAGATCCATGACCTCGAGGTCGCGGAAGCGGCGACTGCGGCGAAGACGCGATTTTTGGCGAATGTCAGCCACGAGATCCGCACGCCGATGCACGGGATCCTCTCGATGTGTTCTCTGCTCCTCGAGAGCGACCTCAACACCGATCAACGCAAGCTGGCCGGCATGGCCGAGCTGAGCGCGAAGCTGTTGTTGGTGGTGATCAACGATCTGCTCGATCTGTCGCGTATCGAATCCGGAAAACTGACACTCGAAGAGATCGACTTCGACCTCCATGAAGTCATCCAACAGACGGTCGCCACCTGCAGTCAGATGGCGCGCCAAAAAGAGCTCGACATCCGCGTCGAAATCGCCGCCGACGTGCCGCGGTATCTCGAAAGTGATCCGACACGTTTGAGCCAGATCTTGATGAATCTGATCGGCAACGCGGTGAAGTTCACCGAACGCGGCGCGGTCACCATCGGTGTCAAAAACGGCGGCGAGATCGGCGCACGCCGGCACATCGAAATTTCCATCGCCGACACCGGCATCGGCATGAGCCCGATCGCGTTGGCCAAGTTGTTCCGTCCCTTCTCGCAGGCGGACGAATCCACCACACGCCGCTTCGGCGGAACGGGCTTGGGGCTCGCCATCTGTCGCGAGCTGGCCACACTTTTCGGCGGAACGATCCGCGTCGACAGCGAAGAAGGACGCGGCTCGACGTTCACCGTGACGCTTCCGCTTTCGATCGCGCAAAGATCGAGACAGCTCGGCGAAGAAGCGGCACGAAAGCTCGCACAGCCGGGAAATGTTCCACTCACGATCGACGGCCGAAAACCGTCGGTGTTGGTCGTGGAAGACAATTTAGTGAATCAGACGGTCGCGCAGCGTTATATCGAGCGGATCGGCTGCATCATCACGATCGCCTCGAATGGTTGGGAAGCATTGGAGCTGGCCGCAAAACAGCCGTTCGACCTGATCTTGATGGACTGCCAAATGCCCGGCCTCGACGGGTACGAAGCGGCCCGCGAGCTTCGCGCACGCAAGTTGTGTCCGCAGACTCCGGTGATCGCCGTGACCGCGTCGGCGATGCCGTCCGATCGCGAGCGATGTTTTGCCTCGGGAATGGACGACTATTTGACGAAACCGCTCTCCAGCGGTGCGCTGCGTGAAGCCTTCGAACGCTGGCTGTTGCGGTGAAACGCGGCGCATAAGACCATGCGCCCGATGCGAGCCTTCGACCTCGCCCGCCGCCAAGCTGTTTTGGATCGCGAGCAGACGAAACGTTTCCCGGAGCTGTACGAACGAAAACGCACGCGGCTCTTGGCCTCGCCGCACGGCTTTCTTCGCGGCAGCGCGCCGCTGTTCTACGAAATTTTGGAACATGAGCCGGAGCTCGCGGCGGGTCCGGCCGGTGACGGGTGGATCGTCGGCGACATGCACGTGGAGAATCTCGGCGCGTACAAGAGCGACGATCAGCGGGTGGTCTTCGATCTGAACGACTTCGACGACTCGATCGTCGGTCCGCGCCGTTATGACGTGTTGCGGTTGGCCACGAGTGTCGTCCTGTCCGGAAGATCATTCGCCAAAACCGCGAAACAATGTGTGGAGCTCGCCGAAGCGTTGGTGAGCGCTTATCGAAACGCGGCTTTCGAGGAGACCTACGCGCCGCCGGCGATGACCGACGGGATGTTGGCGATCGTCGAAAAAGCCTCGAAACGATCGAAGAAAGATCTGCTCGACGCACGAGCACCCGCCATTCGTGGACATGCGCGTAAGCTGGTGCGCGGGGAACGTTACGCGGAGCTCTCGCCCGAGCTGGCGGAGATCGCTCGCATCGCGTTGCCGATCTACATCGCAGCTTTGGGCGATCGTGCGCCGAAAAACGCCAAAAGCTGGGTGATCGAAGACGCCGCGCAGCGGATCGCGGGGACTGGCAGTTTGGGCAGGTTGCGGATCGCACTCTTGGTGAAAGATGCGGACGGCGAAGAACGTATCCTCGACTTCAAAGAGGCGGCTCCCGCTTCGATGCAAAGAGTCAGCGATCCGTTGAAGAACGCGGAGCGTGTCGTTGCGGCGGCACGAGCTTTGATCGAGAGCCCGCCGAAGTTGCTCGCGGCGATCCCCATCGCGGGCAAAAATTTCTCGATGATCGGGCGGCAGCTGACTCCGCAGGAAGACAAGCTGGAGCTCGCGCGTATCCCCGCGGCGTCGAAAGAGCTGCCGGACATCGCGGCCAAAGTCGGGCACATTTTGGGCCGCGCGCATGCTCGCGCCGACGGGACCGCGCCGCGAAACGACACCTGGTCCGAAGACCAGGCCTCGCTCTTGGTCGACCGCGCACTGATCATGGGCGGCTTGTATGAGTCGGTCTACCTCACCTACGCCCGCGTCTAAAGGCTAAAGATCTGATCCACCGCGGACGCTGATGATCGCTTCGATCGAAGCGCCGCTGTCGCTGATACACGACAGATCGCCGTCGCGGATCCGCTCGGCGGTCAGCGGGTCGAAGTTGCAAGCGAACACTTCTTCGTCGCGGACCGTGTCCTCGTCTTCGAGCTGAAGACGCAGACGCGAGCCTGCGATGAGCTGCAGCTCGATCGCATCCGCAAAGGACGCGGTGAACATGTCGTCGGAGGCTTCGAGCTCGCCCACGGTGTCTCCGTTCAATTGAATCTCGATCTCCGGATCAGGTGCGCCGCAGCTCGGTTCATCCCAACACGAGCCGTCGAGCTTGCCCTGCGGGATGGTCACGCTGCTGATCTCGATCTGGTAAAAACGCGGGAACGCATCTTCGCAGCGATCGTCGATGCACACGGTTTCTCCGCTGCACAAGGAACATGCGAGGCCGTCGCCGTCGCCGGGATTTCCAGTCGGAGGGACCCCCGCTTCACCGCCATCACAACCGATCGCTCCGAGCGACAAACCGCACGCAAAAACAAATGAAACGGGAAAAACCTTTTTGAACATCTTGCTCGCGCAAAAGAGCAAGCGACATGCCGGCGGAGGATCAGAGCTTCTTGAGCTCGACGTCGATGATCGCGGGGATTTCGGACCCACGGGGCCATTCGCGCAGATAGGTTTCGAAGCCGTTCGCCTCGATGCGCAACAACACCGGGACCTCGGCTTCGACACCGGTCAGCTTCACGTTCGAGCCGGATCCGATCTCACGATCGTTCATGAAGACGCGGCCTCCCTGCGGCGCGATGCGAACCTCCGGCTCGAGCGGAGAAAGCTCGATGTTGATCGCATACGTTTGACCGCGCTCGACCGCGTTCAGATCACGCGACACACGTTGATACCCGCGTAAGGAGATCTCGATGTGTTGGCCGACATTCGCTTCGACCTCGATCGCCATCGGCGTCATTCCAGGAACCGCGCTGCCGTTGATCGAGACCTCCGCGCCGGGCGGTGAGGTGGTGATGTCGAGCTTGGGCGGGAACATCGCGGGATAGAAAAACGCCGCCGCGAGCGCCAGCGCGCCGGCCAACAAAGCGACGACGGCTGCGATCAGCGCGCCACTTTTTTTGTGCTGCGCGGGGACCAAGCCCTCGGACTCATGCGTATGAAGCGGCGGCGAAAAGGTCGAGACCGGCGGCGTCTGATAACGCGCGCGCGGAGGAGCACCGGATTGCGAGGTCGCACGCATGGCCACCGCGGAACGTCCCGCGAATGGTGAGACTGCGGGCGCCGGAGTCTGCGCCACCGACTGCGCCCGGGGTGCGGGATGCACCGGCGTCGACGGAACTCCGCGAACGATGTTGCGCGTGGAGATCGCGCGCCGTGCTGCGTCTTCATCGTTCCAGGAGAGCTCTTTCGCTTCCAACTTTCCGGCGGCCCATTTTTCAGTGTTGCTGCCGAAGGGATCGTCGTCCGGCGGTGAAGGATCGACCGTCGTGGGAACGAGCGGCACTTCGATCTGCGGAGCCGAGGAAAAGGCGTGGTGCGGTGCTCGTTTTAAGGTTTCAGCGCGGACCGCGGTCGCTTCCAGCGGTTCGTCGTCGAGCGTGTCGTTCGGCGGAACGAGCCCACGAAAAGCGGGATCGGCGACGGTGTTCGCGCCGAAGCCATCGGAGGTCTCCGTGGGTGCGACGTCGATCTCCGGCATCGGATCGACCAAGCCGCGAAATACGGGCTCCGCCAAAGTGCGATCGCCGAAACCAGCGAGCGTCTGATCACCGAAGCCCGACAGATCGGTGGGCGGCGAGGAGACCTGCGGTGCGGCGAACGAATGTTCCACGCGCGTCGAATCACCGGGCTCTCCGGGATCAGGCAGGCGCGGAATATCTTGCGAGGTCTCTGCACCGAAGTCGTTGGCGATCGTCTTCGACTCGAAATTCGACGGCGCCGTATCCTCGCGCAGCGGATCGGGGAGCTGCGGCATGTCATGCGTCGTGCTCTCGCCGAAGAAACTATTCGCCTCCGCGGAAGGCGCGCGCACCAGCTCGGCATGGCGCGCATCTTCGGGCGTACCGGGCAGCGAATTTGTGTGTCGCAAGGCGAGCGAAGGAACGCGCGGCGGCGGCGCATCGGATTGGCTGCTGCTGAAGAGCTGCGTCGAAAATCCCGCGTAACCCGGCGGCAGAGTCGGATCCCGTTTCACATCCGCAGGGACAGGACTGTCGAACACTTCGGGGACCAGCTCTTTGAGCAACACCGCCAGCGCGTGCGCCGCATTCGGCAGACCGCGACGGCAATGGGGATCGGCCATCGCCGCTTCTTGCAGCGCGCTTTGCAGCTCTTGGGCAGAGGCCCAGCGATCATCAGGACGCGGCTCGAGCGCGCGCATCACGATCTTCTCGATCGACGCCGGCACTTCTGGATTCAGCGACGAAGGCAGCGGCACTTCTTTTTCTTCGAAGCGAAAGATCGCTTCCATGACCGACGCGCCCTGCACGGGATGTTGTCCCGCGAGCAGCTGGTAGAGCACGACGCCGAGCGCGAACAGATCGGCGCGCCCGTCGATGTTTTCGTACCGCGCGATCTCGGGAGCGAGGTAACCGAATTTGCCTTTCACCACGCCGGCCTGCGTCTGGTGTATGCGGCCGGCCGCGCGCGCGATCCCGAAGTCGGTGAGCTTCACCTCGCCTTGGATGGAGAGGAGGATGTTCGCCGGCGTGACGTCGCGGTGCACGATGTTCAACGCTTCGCCGAGATGGTTGGTGCACGCGTGCGCGTACTTCAACGCGCGACATATTTCGATGGCGATGAAGACTGCGACGGAGATGTCGAGCTTTTGTTTTTGAGCTCGAAGCACGTCGACGAGGCGCTCGACGGTCGCGCCCTGCACGTACTCCATCGCGATGTAATAGGCGCCGTCTTCTTCGGCGAAATCGAGGACGGAGACGATGTTCTGGTGGTTCAAGAACATCGAGATCTTCGCCTCATCGATCATCATTGAGACAAAGCTCGAGTCGCTCGCGAGCTCGGCGCGGAGAACCTTCAGCGCGATCGGCGGTCCGATGCCCGCGGCGCTTTGTTGAGCCGCGAGGAACACTTCGCCCATACCGCCGCCTGCCAGACGCCGCAGCAGAGCGTACCGCCCCAGGTTGTCGCCGGCTTTCAACAGGGCGGGCGTAGTATCGGACCGTTATGGCTTGAGATCCAGATTGCGTAGGGCCCTCGGAAAGACTAGGTTCCCGCGCCGTGGAGGCCCATCAAAGCTCCCTTCTCCTTTTGATCCCGCTGTTTCCGTTGATCGGGGCCATGATCAACGGATTCTTCGGGGTGCGGCTCCAGCGCGACTACGGGAAGAAAGTTGTTCACGGGGTCGCGATCGCCATGCCGGCGATCTCATGCGTCCTGTCGTGGATCATCTTCTTCCAGCTGCTCGGCATGGATCCGCACCACCGCGCGATCGCACAGGTTGGATGGGATTGGTTACACGTCGGCTTCGTCGACGCCCGCTTCGCGTTCTGGGTGGATCCGCTGTCGTCGATGATGCTCCTGATCATCACCACGATCGGCACGATGATCCACGTCTACGCGACGGGATACATGGCCGAGGAGCCCGCGTATTGGCGCTTCTTCTGCTATCTGAACCTGTTCGTCACGATGATGTTGATCCTCGTACTCGGGGACAACTTCCTGGTGATGTTCATCGGTTGGGAAGGCGTCGGTCTCGCGTCCTATCTGTTGATCGGCTTCTGGTACAAAGATCTCGCGAACGCCGCCTCGGGGATGAAGGCGTTCGTCGTCAACCGCTTCGGCGACATGTGTTTCGTCATCGGTTTGTTCGCGCTTTATTGGGGCATGCAGGGCAGCTGGGTTCCGCCGGCAGCGAACGATGCCGCTGCGGCTCCCGCGCCGCTGTGGTCACCGTTCATGCCGAATTATGTCTACGATTCCTCGGCAAAAGCCGAGGAAGACGCGATAGGCCCGGTCGCGGTGATGGCGGTGGCGAACGCCGACCACGTGTTCGAAACCTCGAAGCCGCGCGCTTCGCTGAACTTCAACACGCTGCGTACCATCTTCGAGGATGAGGCGCGTCGCGAGGAAATCGTGGCGAAGCAGATGTGGGGCATGCCGCTCCTCTTCTGGGTCTGTTTGTTGTTCTTCTTGGGCGCGACGGCGAAGTCGGCGCAGATCCCGTTCTATGTATGGCTGCCGGACGCGATGGCCGGTCCGACGCCGGTCTCGGCGCTGATCCATGCGGCGACGATGGTCACCGCGGGCGTCTACATGATCGCGCGTTTGAGCTTCATCTACGTGCTCTCGCCGGAAGCGTGCTCGGTGGTCGGCTTGGTCGGCGCAGCGACCGCTTTGTTCGCGGCGACCATGGGATTGTTCCAGTACGACATCAAGAAGGTGCTCGCGTATTCGACAGTGTCGCAGCTCGGCTTCATGTTCATCGGCGTCGGAACGGGCGCGTATTGGGCCGGCGTCTTCCACTTGTTGACGCACGCGTGTTTCAAAGCCTGCCTGTTCCTTGGATCAGGCTCGGTGATCTTGGGCTGCCACCACGAACAAGACATGCGGCGCATGGGCGGCTTGAAAAAGTACATGCCTTCGACGCATTGGACCTACGCTTTTGCGTGTTTCGCGATCGCCGGTTTCCCGCTCGCGGCGGGCTTTTGTTCGAAGGACGAGATCTTGTGGAAGGCGTTCACCTCGAACGCGGTGCTTCCGCACACGAACTATTTGATCTGGGGCATGGGCATCATGGCGGCGACCTTGACCGCGTTCTACATGTACCGCTCGTACTTCATGACCTTCACCGGCGAGTACCGCGGAAACGACGTGCCGCTGATCGATCCATATCCCGCGGACACGGCACGCGCGAAGTCACTCTTCGTGCCGGAGCCGGTGCGAGGCCCGACACCCGAGATGATCGAAGCGCTCGCGGCTCATGGTCACCATGGATCGCACGATGCGCATGGATCGCACGATGCGCATGGGCACGATGCTCACGGGCATGATGCGCATGGTGGCCATGATGATCACGGCCATGGACATCACGGCGCGCATGTACCGCACGAGTCGCCTTCGTCGATGACGATCCCGCTGTGGATCCTCGGCATCGCTTCGTTGTTGATCGGCGTGATCATCGGCTTTCCGCCGGTGATCGGCCAATCGCTGGGCATTCCGCCGCTGCTCGAGCACTGGTTGCACCCGTCGCTCGCGCCCGCGATGGAGATGACAGCGAAGTACGATGCGATCGCGAAGAACGTTCCGTGGATGCTCGATGAGCACACCAAACACTTGGTAGAGTATGGGCTCGCCGGTTTGTCCGTGGTGGTCGCGTTCCTCGGCTTCTTCGTGGCGCGGCTCCTGTACAAAGACAACGCCTCGCCGTTGCCCGAGCGCTTATTGAACAACCTGAAGCTGCGCCCGATTCACCGGCTGATCTACAACAAGTACTTCGTCGACGAGGTCTACTATTCGATCTTCGTCGTCGGCGGAAAACACTTCTGGAACGCGCTGAAGAACATCGACGTATACCTCGTCGACGGCGCGGTGAATGGCGCGGCTTTCGTCGGAAAGACGTTCGGCTTCATCCAGGGTGCGATCGATAAGTACTTGGTCGACGGTGCGGTGAACTTCGTCGCGGACATCGTCATGAAGTCGGGGCACCAGCTGCGCCGGCTCCAGACCGGGCAGATCCGCACCTATCTCTTGGGTGCGTTCGGCGGCGCGCTCGCCGCGTTCATGTTGCTGATCGCGTTCATGAGCTAGCGAAAATCACGAGCTCGTGATCGAGAAGCCACACGCAAAGCAACGGCTGAAGTTCTTCGCCACCATCGAAAAACACGCGGGACAGCGCCCATAAGCGACGGCGTCTTTCAACACACCCTCGAAGTTGTCGAGGATGCGGAAGGTGTTCGTGTCTTCGGGATGCGCGCCGAAGTCTTCGCCGGTCTTCACCGCTTCGATCGCTTCGATGAAAGCGATCAGGCGCTTCGACTGCGGCATCTTCTCGCGGAGCTTCTTGAAGTGTTCCAGCGCGACATCGAGCTGGCCCCGGGTGAGGTTTTGCAGCGCGACGTCAAATTGGCGTGAGCTGGAGTCTGCGCGGCGGCGTTTCGGACGCGTACTGGCCGTTCGATCAGTGTTCTCGAGGTCACTGTCCTTTTGGCCACGGGCTCGCAAACCAGCCCGACGCAGCAGATCGAAGACCTCGCGCGCACGCGCCGGCAACAAGGCGTCGAGCATCGGCGGAGGATCCGGGAGCTCCATGGTTCTTTCGTCGACGAACTCCGGGTTGAGGAACGGCTGCACCCGCGGTTTGAGGCGGGTGTCGACGATGCTGGCCGTCGCGCCTCCCAGATCGTCGAGACCGAGCGCGGTGATCATCCCTTCCGTCGGACCTTCCGCAGAGCCGACGTCCTGGACGATCGCGCCGATCTCCAGCGAGCCGTGACGCTCCAGCGCCGGCGTGAGACGCGCCGTCTGTTCGTCTTGCACCGAAGCGGTGCGCTTCGCCGGCACCAACAACACCGGCGGATTCTCGAGCGATGGCCCGGAAGACTCGGGCGGTTTGCCCACCATGGTATGGCGGAGCAAAGTCTCCGGTGGCGCGATCTTCTTCGAGACCGCGGGTTCCGGCTCCTTCTCCATGACGATGTTCGATGCCGGCTGCGGCCGATCGCGCGCCATGGGGATCGACGCTTCGCCGCCGATCGCTTTGCCGAGTGGAGGAACAACGCGCGCTTTTTTCTGCTTCCTCGCCGCCGCCTTCGCTTCGCGCGATTCCATGTCGCGCACGTCGTCGTCGACCGACGCGAGCAACGCTTGAATGTCCGAGCCGACGTCGAGCGGCTCGGGCGGCGTTTTCGACATGTCCGGAAGGCCAGCAGGCATTCCGAGCGGGCCGATCACCGTCTCCGGCTCAGGACGCTGCGGCTTCGCAGTCGAGAGCACGCTCTCCGAGCCGGCGAGCACCAACATCGAGCCGATCGTCACCGACGGTTTATCGGTCGCCGCTTCGTCGCCGGGCAAAGCCACGGTGGGATCGAGGCCCGGCCTGATCTGAAGATCACGCGAAGGATCGATCACCGGGGGCGGCAACCACGCGGCGATCACTCCGGAGCGCTCCGGGTTCCATTCGCGATACGCGTGCTGAATCTCCGCGAGCGTGTGCGGACCCGCCGGCGGCAATGATTGTGCTCTTCGCCCGACCTGCGGCTCGCAGAGCTTCTCGCGTTCGAAATACTTGAAACAACGCTGCACCGCGCGGAGATCGACGACCTCGCCGTCGACCCCTTTTTCCAGCATTTTAGCGATGGTCACCGCGTCGCGCGTTCCGTCGCACAACACGAGAACGCCGTGTTCCCAAGGCTCGAGCAAAGTGCCTTGATGCGTTGCGGGATCGACGATGATCACGAAACGTTTTCCCCGCTTTGAGTGATCACTCGCGAGGAGGCCGGCGCGCGCGCGCGGCTTGAATTCGTCGCCGCCCACGTGGTTCAGGGATCGAGCGCGCGCAGGATCTCGTCGGCCCTGCGTCCGATGTCGCCGTTTTCGTCGAGCTCACGCGCGCGGGCGAGCATCACGCGTGCGTTCTCGGTCTGTCCGCGCAGGCGGTACAACACGCCGAGCTGCAGGAACGCGCCCGGGTGGGTGTCGTCGATGCGCACCGCTTTTTCGAGCGCTTCCTTCGCGCGATCGAGATCGCCGTCGAGCACCGCTTGTTTGCCGCGTTCGAAGTATTTGTCCGCTTCGTTGACGATCTCCACGTCGAAGAGAAAACGCGCGCCGACGTTCACCGCGAGCACGCGCGCGATCCCCGCGCCGTACATCGACGCGGCCTCGAGCGCTGCAGCCGCAGCGACCGGAATGTCCGGGAACACCTGTTTGCCTTTTCGCGAGATGCGCACTTTGCGATAACGCCCGCGATCGATCAGCCGGCGGGCATGCGTACCGAGCGTTTCGGCGGCATTGCTGACACCATCGACGATGTCCCCGACGGTCATCGGGTCATCTTCGCGTTCCACGATCTCGACGGTTTCGCCGTCATCATCCGCGGCGGAGACGGTGACTTCTTTGGGCTCTTCGGGATGCTTCGGCACCCTATGCGAACCCGCAGCGCGCTTGTCGCCTTCCCTATCCGAAGTCACAGCGTCGAGGAGTCTATCATCTCCGGCACTTTCGTGCGGTAGGTGGCATCCACCTCGCGCATCAGCTCGAAGAAGGCTTCGCCGAACTGGCCACCGTCCGCTCGGACACCTTGGTGATCCAGGTAGAAAGTGCCCGTGTGACATTCACCCGGCTGGCACTCACCGTCGGCGAGCACGATGATCATCTTCTGCCAGTCGGAGATGCGGGCGCGCTTTCTCTCGGTGAGATCCGAGGACATCTGCGGTCCGAGCAACAACAGCGCGCTCGCGGCCAGGTCGGTCGCCTTCTGTCCCTGACCGTGCAGGAAGTACATCACGGGATATCGAGCGTCGGGCTTCTGGTGGTAGTCGGGCGGAAGGATGACGACATAAGGCATCCCTCGGTGGAGGGCCGCGCTCTCGAAGGAACCGGTGACGATGAAGTCCTCGATCGATCCCGGCAACCTCGCCAGCGCCGTGTGATCTCCGTTCGGGAACCGCGCCGAAGCGAAGGCAAACGAGGTCTGGAGGCGCGCCAACACCTCACGCGCGGTGCCGACATGGTTGCCGCTCCCGTTTTCTTCGTCGATGCCGGGACAGAAGGAGTCGTCGCCGTAACGGAGATAGGCATGGCGGCTCACTGTACTTTCGGACAGGTCGACGATCCGCGGATCGTAGGTGTTCTCGAACCCGCGCAAGAGCTGTGTTTTGCCGGTGCGCGCGCTGAGCGCTCCATAAAATTGGTTGGTGATCTGCGCCGAGAACAAGAAGTCGCGGATGCCGGCGTCCATCCATAAGTGAAGCCGCGACAACATGGTTTCGTCGAGGTTCTCCACCAGACGCCGCGGTGAACGCGAGAAGGCGCGCTCCAAGTTGCGATTCACATCGAAGGTATCGTTGCCCTCGCCCCGATCGTTGGTCATCGGCACGCCGTCGAGGCCGAGATCGAGGAATGTTTCACCGAGATCGTAGCGCGCGTTGTTCTCGGTGCCGCGCGGATTTTTCAACCAATCGTAATCGTCGCCGGCGGGATCGAGGTTCGCGGCGGAATATCCGGGCTCCTCGGTGCTCTTTTTTTGATCGACGCCGAAGTCGTCGAAGGCCTCGAAGCCCTGGCTGATCACCGGCTCGGCGTAGTCGCGGCGACCGTTGTCGTTGAGATCGACCGCGAGCGCGACTTCCACCGGAAAGCTCGCAGTTCCCGGCTCGTATTCGCCGGTGTTCGGGCCATCGCCGTCGCAGAAGGTGATCACGTTGTACCGGCCTTCGGGGTTGTAGTTGCGGTCGTAGAAGTTTTCGAGGCGCACCGTGTTCGCGCAGGCATTCGCGCGATAATCGAGGCGCGCTTGGCCTTGGAGGTTCATCGGTACGTGCCAGCTCTCGGGGACGCCGCGCGGAAGATAGGTCGACGTTTCGTTCTCGAAGGCCGGGTTCCCGTACGCCATGGCGAAGTCGTGCACGATCTCGAAGGAGCCTTCGCGATTGAAGCTGCCGCCGCGGCCTGCACCGCTCCCGCGATAGTGATGATTGTAGTCGCCGGAGAAACCTCCGCAGTCGCTGTCCTCGAGCGCGAGCGCGTCGAAGCTGACGGGCCCGCACCAGGTGCGCGGATCATTTTTTACATCGAGCGCGTCCATGTTTTGAACCAACTGATCCAAAGGACAGAAGCCTCCGTTCGAGACCGCGCTGACCGAGAGCAAAAAATATTCGAGATCGATGTACGGCGCGCCGAGCGATGCGCCGACGTCGAAGAGCTCCGGGCTCTCGAGCACGATGCGCATCGCGGCGCCGCCGCCCATGGAGATGCCGCCGATCCCGCGATAGGTCGCGCATTCGTAACCTTCGTGCGCGACGCCGTCAGTGCCGTTTCCGACACACGCGGCCAGACCGCGGCTTTGGACGGGAGCACCGAGCTGGAGCCCGGCATCTTTCGAGGAACAGGCCGCGAGCGCGAGGAGCGGAAGAAGACGCTTCACGCACGCGACGCTATCACTTCGAGACGACTCCGCAAGCGAAGCGCGCAGTGAGCACCGCGAACGGAGGCCCGAAGGCCGGACTTGATCCGCCGCTAACGGGCAAGGCTCTCGCGAGCTCGCGCGACGGAGTCGGGGACGTCGGTGATGATCAACGTGTTCGTGCGAACGTCGACCGTTGCGCTGCCTTTCGGCGACAACATCGAGCGCACCAGCGGCAGCAGCTCGCTCGCGGTCGCGTAGCTGACGGGGATGAGGACGGTGACGGTCTCGGCGGACTCTTGTTGCGCTGTGCGCAGCTCGGCTTCGATTCGTTTGCGTGCGATGAGCCGCTCGAGGGTGTCGACGTAGATCAGGTTTCCTTGGCGTTCGCTGCCGAGACCTTTGCTCGAGAGGATGATGTCGAGCGCGCGGGTCCAAGGGACGTCGCGCAGCTTGATGGTGACGCGACCCTTCACTTCGTCGGGGACGATGATGTTGATTTTCCCTGTATCCGACAGCAAGCGGAGGACGTTGTGCAGGTCGGCGTCCTTCACATCCAGGCTCACACGAGGCACGGGTGCCGCAGCGCTGAGCAGCAAACTGCCGAGAACTAAAAGGATCGGGGTACGAAGGCCGCGTAGCATGGATGTCTCACTTCTCCGCACGATGGATTTCATTCTCATACATACTCGAATTGATTGCGCTTTTCAGGCAACACTTGAGCGCGAACGTCGATAAGAAGTCGAGCCTCGTAGGTCGCGTGTGAGGGCGCGCGGTCCACAGGCTCTACGGCAGGAGGCCAAACATCATGGGCGGACCATCGATTACCACCACCAACAACAGCAACGTTTGGAACTTCAATTTCAATTTCAACATTGGGAACAACAACGCGGTCGACGCAAATCAAGCGTTCAACCTGCTTCGCAATCTTCCCTTCTTCCAGGATCAGCTCACGCGTGGCAGCGGGCGGCCTCAGGATCTTCCATGTTTTGGATCGATCCCGCCGCCGCAAATCGGACTTTCCGGCGCACCCGCAGGACGCGGGCTGACAACCGGCGAAGAAGGATGGCCGGCGGGAACGGTGACCACGGCGGGCGGCTATCGCGTCGTCCCCGAAGGCAACACCAACTGGAACATCTTCAATCCGAACCAGAAGCCGGGCGAGACGCCGCATACGCGTATTTGGGGCGACCCGCACGTCGTCGAAAAAGACGGCACCAAGTGGGATTTCACGGGAACGAAGGGCCTCGACGGCGAGATCGGCAACGACTTCGTCCTCGGCGACGGCACGCGCATCTTCGCGCGCACCTCGTCGGATCAGGGTCACTCGGTCACCACTGGCCTGGAGATCACCAACGGTACGGATCGCGTTTCGGTCGGCGGCTTGAACGGTGGCAGCCCCACGGTCGGACCTGTCCAACAGGACGGGTACGAGTGGCGTGCGGCGCATGTCGCGCAGGCCGGCGATCGCGCGTCGTTCCATCTCCGCGGCGACGGCGAGAACGTTCACTGGGTGCGTGAGACGCGCGGCCAGATGGAAGGCGTGATCACGGGCTCCACGGATACGAACGGCACCTATGGTCAGACGGTCGATCCGACGTTGGTCAACGCGCAGCTCGGCGCGGACATGCGGCCTCCGTTTGGTAGCCGTGCTTGGGGCAACCAGCTCCGCGGCATGTACGACGATGCGCAGGCGAACATGTGGGGTCAGATCGGTGGCCAGTACGGTGCGCTTCCGGCGTTGGCGAATGCCTACGGAATTCACGCGGGACACATCGAAGGCGAGTTCAACTCGGATCTTCGCGAAGCGTTCGGCGGCTGGGCGTCGATCTTCCCGAACATGGGTTACGGCTTCGACGTCATGTCGGCGCTTCGCGACCTCTTGATCTCGGGCAACGATTACCAGCGCAGCCTGTCGTTTGGTCGCCAAGCGAACATGTCTTGGGTTTGATCTTCGCCGGATAGGCCGCCCTTTTCGCCGGATTTGCCGCGCATTCTCGCCCGCTTAGCTCACCGAAAGGATCAGACCGAAGCACCGATCGGATCGGGTGGTCGCTGATCTCGCTCGACAGCGGATCTTCATCGAAGCAATCCGAGGGATCTTCATCGAAGCGCCTCGTCGCAACCCCAGGGATCTTCATCGAAGCAATCCGAGGATCTTCATCGAAGCGCCTCGTCGCAGCGGTCTCGGCGCCCGTCCTCGGGCGCGAGCCGCACGTTGAGCTCCCAACGAAGGCAACCCGCAAGCGAAGCGCGCAGCACGCCCCCGCGTGCGTAGCCCTAAAGTCTTCCCAAAAACCTGGACCGAGCGACCAGCCCATGGTCTATGCGCAAGCTCTGAGCTCAAGGCGGTCAACTGGTCGATGTCTGTACTTCCGGACAGCTGTCCTTTCGGCCATGGCGGCAGGCCTTCTTTTCCAGATCATCGGCATAGGTGTCGTCGGCGTTGCCGCCCCTGCCCTCGCGCCACATGTCCGCGGCTTTGTGGCAGGCGGCTGCGTTTCGCAGTGAGCAGGCGCGTTCGTACAAAGCGCGCGCATTCTCGAAGCTGCTGTTCGACTCGGCCACCTCGGCCGCCTTCACGCATCCGCTCGGCCGGCTGAACGCACAGCCGCGTTCGAAGGCGAGCTTGGCGCGATCGAGCGACTCCATCGTCGCTTCGTCGCGCAAGAGATCGCCGAGACGCACACATGCCGCGCCGTCGCCTTCGTCGCACTCCACCTCGGCATCTTTGATCGCCGGGATCTTCCGCTTCTTGCCGGCATCCGGCTTGTCGCCGGCCTTTTCGAAGTCCGCGCTCAAGACGACAGGCTCGACCGTACGCACCTGCGCCTCCAGCTCTTCCGCGGGCTGGAGCTCGAGCGCTGCGTCTGGATTTTCCGACTCCACCAAACCTTGTTTCGGCGCGTCGGGATCTTCGTCGTTGATGACGCGCATCGTGCGGTGGCCGTGGTCTTTCGAGGCCGCACGAAACCACCACAAGCTGGTGATCACCACCAGCGCGGAGATCGACAACAACACCAGACCCCATGCCGCGAGCGCCGAGATCCCCGTGCGCGCGGCTTCGCGTTCCATCGCGGTCAGCGCCACGGTCGCCGAGGTGTGCTCCTCCGCCGGATCCTCTTCATCGTAGACAACCTCGACCGCGACCGGCTGCTCCATCGACTCCGGCGTCGAGTGTGTGTGCACGTCGAGGCGCATCGTGTCGGGCGTCGCCACGCGAACCAAAGCACGCGCGTTGCGATCGGTCGTTTCGTCTTCGAGCATGACGCGCGCGGATTGGATCGCCCGCGCGAGATCGTCGGCGGTGGCGGCTTTCACGCGCGCCAGCACCGACGGAACGCTGGGCAACTTTCGCAGCACGACACGTTCGAACGTCGCGGCCAACGCGCGCAGATCATCGACCGGCGCCGCAGGTTCGACCCGAAGCTGCGCCCAAACGAGATCGAGCACGCGCACCTCACCGTCGTTGGTGACGATGACGTTCGTCGGCTTCACACTTCCGTGCGCGATCCCTTTCGCGTGCAGCTCGCCGAGCGTGCGCGCGAGCGACTCGAACCAACGCAGGTAGAGCGCGAGCTTCTGCGGATCGATCTCCACCTGTTCGAAAGTTTTGCCTTCGATGTGTTCGAGCGCGATCCCCAGCGCGCCGAAGTCGGGCTCTTGCACCGAACGCAACACTGCTTGTACGCGCGGGCTGGCGGAGTGTGCGGTCGTCTTCATCGCCGCGACCAACTTGGCGAATGCGTTCCGCGAAGGATGTGCGAGCAACTTGACCGTCGCCGGTGTCCCACGCCGCGCGTCGCGCGCAAGCCACGTGATGCCGAGCGGACCTTCGCCCAACACGCGGACCAGCACGAAGCCGTCGACGTTCGTCCCCGCGGCGAGCACGCCGGCCGGATCTAACCTCGACCGCTATTCCTCGTCGATCGGAGGTGCGTCGCTTTCGCGATGAAGCGCCGAAAAAGCGGGCAGCGCCGGGTGATCGGGCAGTGTAAACGGATGCCGGTAGAGCGAAGAGGCTCCATCGACGCGCAACGTTTCTCCGCTGATGTAGCGCGCGGCCGGTGACAAGAGGAACACCACCGCTGCCGCGACCTCACTCTCCGTACCGAATCTTTTCGCCGGGAGCTCGGCGGGGATGGTCTTCAGCGCCTCCCGCACCGCTTCCGGGTAGTTTGCAAAACCGCTCGAGTGGATGAGCCCCGGGGCTACAGCGTTCACCCGCACGTTGCTCGCGGCCCATTCGAGCGCGCAGGTCTTCGTCAGGTTCACCACACCGGCGCGCGCGGCACCGGAGTGTCCCATCATCGGCATGCCGCGCCACATTTCGGCCACGATGTTCACGATCGCGCCGCCGTGTTCGCTCATGAAGGCGCGCATCGCTTCGCGCGACATCAAAAAAGTGCCGGTCAGGTTCGTCTCCACCACCGCCCGCCAACCGTTGAGCGAGATACTCTCGAGGGGCGCTGCGAATTGCCCGCCGCCGTTGTTCACCACGAAGTCGACGCGTTGGTGGCGGGCGAGCATCTCTTTGAAGAGCGCGACGACGTCTTCCTCTTTGCGGATGTCGCAGCGGATGGCATCGGCGTTGCCGCCGTCTTCGACGATCTCCGCGCGTGTCTTCTCGAGCTTCGCCGGATCGCGCGAGGAGAGCACGACGGTTGCGCCGAGCGAAGCGAGCTCGTGCGCGATACAACGTCCGATGCCGGTCCCACCGCCGGTGATGATGCCGACTTGTCCCTCGAATAAACCTTCTTTGAAGATCGAACGATAACCCGTCATTTCAATATCAAGAGCACCAACAACACGACGATCACCAGCATAAATGCAGCGAACGTCGGATAGACCCAGCGCGGGACCGAGGCCGGCGGGTGCTGCACGTAACGCACCTCCGGCGGCACCTCGAGCTGTGCATCCGAACGCCGCGCGGCCGGATCGAGCGCGCGCATCGCATCGGTGAAGCCGACCTTCACCGGCTTGAAGTCGTTCTCGTCGGAGCTGTCGCCCCACGGTTCAAGCGGTGGTTTCGTCGGCGCTTCGGCCGGCGTCGCGTCTTTTGATCCGACGGCGATTGTCTTTTTGATCACCTTCGGCGGAATCGTCACCTCGCCGCCGACCACTCTGCCGCTCGCGACGCGACCTTCGTCACGCACATGTATCTTCGCGGCAGCAGCTTTGTCTTCGAGATCGCGTTCCGTCTCCGGATCGTAGATGTGCGGGATCGCCACGCGCGCTGCGAGCGCCGCTGGATCCATCATCTGCGGGACCGTCGGCACCGCGTCGACCGAACGAATGATCTCACTTCTCCGCGGCAGGCGCGGCTCATTCTCCACGTGCGGGAGCGCGATCGTCGGCACCTGCCCGATGCGGCTCGCCGAGCGGAGATCTTCGGAGCGCACCGGGATCGTCGGGGCTCCCTGCGCGAGGCTCAGCTCCGTAGAGCTCACGCGCAAAGTGGGATCGAGCCCGGTTTCCATGGGCAGATTCATCTCCGGATTCGTGTTGCCCTCCGGTTGGAGGTCGCCCACCGAAGTTCCGCCGGATGCACCGAGCGGATCGGCCGCTTTCATCGCCTGCGTCGCTTCGATCGACGCCAGCTCCTGCGGCCCCGACAGATCACTTCGCGTCGGCGCGTCGGGCGCATCTTCCTGCATCGACGGGAGCAACACCGGCGGAACATAACGCCCGGTCTTCTTCGGCTCTGCGTCGAGATAATTCGAGGCCCACGCGGAGAGAGCCCACGTCGAAGTTTGTTCCTCTTTGAAGTGCCGCATGAGGATGCGATTGAGCCCGTTGTACACGGCCTGCATCGACTCCGGACGATTCGCCGCACGCTGTTGCAACATCTGCGCGAGCAACGCGCCTGCTTCCTCGGGCACCAGTGGATTGTGCTCGCGGATCGGCGGCACCTCCGCTTTCACCACGCGCTCCAGCACCATGGCGTCGCTCTCCGCTTTGAAGAGGCGCTGCATCGCGAGCATCTCCCAAAGGACGATGCCGAGCGCGAAGATATCTGTCCGCGCGGACACTCCCAGGGCGAGCGCCTGTTCCGGCGCCATATAAGCGATCTTTCCTTTGATCACGCCGGTGCGCGTGCGCGTCAGGCGCTCCGCCGCGGAAGCGATCCCGAAATCGAGCACTTTCACGCCGCCCGCGCGGGTGATCATCACGTTGTGCGGTGAGATGTCGCGATGGACGATCTCCAGCGGTTTGCCGTCATCGCTGCGCTTCGAATGTGCATACGCCAGCGCGCGCGCGACTTCTCGTGCGAGCAAGAGCGCGAGCGGCACCGGGAAGATCTCTCCGGAGCGCGCGATCTGCGAGAGGATGCGGCGCAAATCTTTTCCGTCGACCACCTCCATCGCTTGCAGAAGGTGACCTTCGAGATCGTAGCTCCCGTAGATCTGGACGATGTTCTCGTGCGTGAGGCGAGCGGCGATGCTCACCTCGTCGCTGAACATGTTGCGGAAGGTCTCGTCTTTTGCGTACGGCGCGAGCAACACTTTGAGCGCGATCTCGCGAGGGCCGGTGGAGGTCTGCTCTTCGGCGAGCCAGATCTCCGCCATTCCACCGAGCGCGAGGCGTCGATCCAAGAGGAACGGACCGAGCTGCTTTCCGGAAGCGAGCGGTTCGTCGGCCACGGCGGAAGGTTATGCGACTACTGCTCGCCTTGGAAGGGTCTGTGGAGCACGACTTGGAACGGATAACCGTCACGGTACACCGTCAACACCGTGTTATCGCGATTGCCCACCGCGGCCTTGAGCGACTCGAACGTGCTGATCTTGTCGCGCTGTGCACGCACGATGACGTCACCTTTTTGCAGCATTGCTTCCGCGGCCGGCGAGCCCGGATCGACGAGCTTGACCACCACTCCGGTCATGCCTTCCGGGACCTTCCACTCTTTCAGCTCCGCCGGATTTGCTTCGTCGGCCTTCAAGCCGATGAGCGGATTCTCGGCGTCGTTCGACGGTTGTGGAGGCGGCGGCTCACGGATCGGCTCGCGTTTCGCCCCCGTGGAGGAGGCGTCGGGTCGTTCACCCGGCGCGAGCGCGAGAAGGCTGCGGCCATCCTCACGCGGATCTCGCGCCACTAAGCCGGCATCGGGTGGATCGACGCGCACTGGTCTTTCGGGCAGGGAGCTGGGCCAGAACACCCACGTCAGCGTGACCAACAACGCGACGGCGAAACCGATCAACAGCTTCTTATTCATCACTGTCCTCGCGGACATCTTGGAGACTCCAGGCCGGTTTCTCCTGCATGCCTGGCCAACCGACCAGGAGCTCGTGGGGACGGAAGCGAGCCTTGTATTCGGACGACATGCAACCTCTCACGCGGTACCCGAGATAAACCCACCGCTTCTTCATTTTCTTCGCCAGCGCCAACTGGCGGAGGATGCTCGCCGTCCCCAGCGAAAGTTTGTGATATTCGGGGTGATGATAGGTGTACACCGCGGAGAGCGCGTTCGGCGTTTCATCGACGATGGAAACTGCGACCAAGCGGTCACCGTCGTAAAAAGCCAGCTCTCGCACCGAGGGATGGGGGAAGGCGAACTGCTGGTAGTAGTCCTCTTCGGTGATGGCGTCGCCCGACCAGCCGCGCGCCGTGCCCTGCATTGCGTGCCATTTGTCGTACAGCTCGAGGCGATCGCCGGTGATCGACGGCGTACCCAGCTCGAGACGCAGCGCACTGGACCGGGTCGCGGTGCGCTTCTGATTGCGCGAGGGCTGAAACGTCTCCACCGGAATGCGCAGCGGAACACATTCACTGCACGGCCCGCAGCGCGGCCGAAAATACGCGAGCCCGAAGCGGCGCCATCCTCGCTCCAATAAGAAGTCGAGCGCCTGCGGCTCGACGTCGACCATCAACCGGTACTCGAGGGAAGCGTCGCGATCCTTGAGGTACGCGCACGGCGAAGGCTCGGCGACGAAGTGGCGCAGGAGCCGTACCACTTAGACGCCGCGCTTTCCTTTGGGCTTGCCGCCCTTCAGTGCACTGGCCGACCGACCAGGTAAGAGCACAGCCTCGACCGAAGCGAGCTCTTTGTCGGAGAGTTTTCCGCCGAGCGCGGCGAGGATCCGTTTCGGCTCGAGGTGCCCACCGATCAAAGAGTAGGCGACGATCGCGTAGAAACGAGCGACGCGGCTTTGATCTTCGTCGATCACTTTTTCGAGCACCGCGCGCATCGATTGATCGAGCCCCGGATCGCCGAAAGAACCGTGGTTTCGGCGCGCAATCTTGGCGAGCGCTTCCGCGGCGAGCTCGCGTTGATCTTCCGAACCTTCGAGCAGCAGCGGCGTGATGCGGACGATCGACGCACGCGAGCCGATCTTGCCGAGCGCTTCCAACACCTCTTCGGTCATCCCGAACTGCGTCAGCAAAGCGTGCAGCTTCGGGACCGCGGCTTCGTCGCCGATCTCGCCGAGCGTCCAGATGATCGTCTCCGCGACGACCGCGTTCTCCACCTTGAGCACGTCGAGCAACGCAGGCACCGCGCGCGCGTACCGGCCGAAGCCGAGCAGCTTCACCGCGATGCGCATCTCCGTCGGTTTGTCGCTGAGCAAAAGGTTGTGTTGGTGCTCGAGGAACGCCGCATCATTCGCCGACGCGAGCGCACGCGCCGCCATCGACGCGACCAGCTCGCTCTTCGCCTCGCCGAGGATCTTTTGGAGCGCACCGATCACTTCTTCGTTCGCACTTTCACGCGACGCGATCTCTCCAATCGCATCGATCGCCCCGGCGCGCTCCTCGTCGCTTTTCCCGTGTCGCGCGCGATCGAGCAGCTTGGTGTACGAATCGGCCCCGCGCGCGATCTCTTTGGCGAAGGGGTGATGGATCATCTTCGGCAGAAGCTCAGGGGAAATTTTCTCCAGGGCCTGAATGATCTGCGCGCCGAAGTCTTTGTGTCTGGCGTCATCGAGGCCGAGCTTTTCGGCGACGAACCAGGAAGGAAGCGGGCTGCTCGACTGCGAGGATCGCGAAGGACGTGCCATGGGAACGCAGGTCAGCTTAGCATGCCGCCCATGAGTTGGCGTGTTGCGCTGGCCGGTCTTGCGGCGCTGGTTTCGGCGTGTGGTGAGACGATCGGCCCCAAAGAATATGGACAGGCATCGGTGCTCATCGTCGGTACAGACGCCGCTGACGAGTCGTCGATCGTCTTTCACGACGCGAACGGGAAGATGCTCGCACAGGGCGCGCCCTCGAACGGGATGCTCTCCGGGGCCATGGAAGCCGGCGGAATGATCACCTGGATTCAGAGGGTCGATCCGCTGGTGATGTATACGGTCGCCGGTGTGCAGCCGGGCGAGACGATCCGCTTCGGTCATATTGAGCAGCTCGATCCGGTCTCGGTGCTCCTCGAACAGCCTTATCCGAACGCTGCGGGCTACGTCTTCGACAACGGTTGTAACTTCACGGGATCGAGCGGCTCCATCGTCGTGCTCGAGAGCTACGAACGTTGCCGCGATCGAGCAACCACGGACATCTTGGTGACCGCCGTCGCCGCCAACAGTGAACGCCTCGCTTATGCGTCGGCGGACGATGCGCGCGGGTCGGTGCAGATCGCGACCGAATCCTGGAAGACGGACATCGAGACCTTCAGCGTCGTGTTGAACGACGCGCCTCCGGCAGAGTCCGTCGAAGTCCAGCAGGCGTTGGTCAAAGGCCATGGCGCATACCTGCTGAGCGCAGGCGAGAACGCCCGGTTTCCCGCGAGTTTTGCTGACGAATGGATGGTCATGGCGACCGTTCGTTTCGAGAATAACCACGGCGCCGTGCTGCGCTCGACGCGCGCCGCGAGCGAACGGACCGCGTCGATCGACATCGCCCCGAGCTTGTTGCCACGCGTCGAGGGCACCGCAGTGTCGACGCACAACGAAGGGCGCCAGACGATCGCCTGGACCTCGGGCGATCTCAGCGGCACCGACATGGTGACGATCGATCTGTCCGCCGAGCGCTTCGCGTGGACGATCCACGGACCGTCCTCGATCCAACGCGCGTTGATCTTGCCGCTGTTGCCGGACGAGGTGGTCGTTCCGGCGACGCTCGAGCCACCGCAGGTGAGCTATCTCGATTTCGAGAGTCGCGACTTCGACGGGCTGAGATCATCGGCGATTTTTCCGGGTTACACCGCCGGGATCGGGGCCGATGAAGATTACCGCGCGACGTTCTAGCTGTTCACGTTGAGGTCGAACTCGGAGCGCTGCGCGTAACCGCGGACCATGCCGTAGATGACCTCGCCCTTCTTCACGTCGAAGGTGCCGGACTCGTTCGAGGTCGGACCGTACAAACGGAAGTCGCTCTCGCCCTGCTTCGCCGTCGGTTTCGAGCCGCGGCGGAGATACACATCCGCGTCGTTCGATCCTTCGAGGCGCACTCGGAGCGTGGCGTCTTCTTTGATCTCGAGCTGGAAATGTTTCTCTTCGTTCTTCGCCACCACACCGTTCGTGTGGAAGCTGATCGGGGCCGGCGCCGGCGGCGGAACATTCGCCGCTTTAGGACCGGACACGTTCAAAGTGAACTGCGAAGCCGCATAACCGAGCGCCGCAATACCGATGACGTCGCCCTTCTTCACGTCGAACGTCAGATCGTCCGGCGCGAGCCCGCCCGCTTCCGCCTTGTGTGTGTAGTCCCGGTTCGTCGCCGCACCGCCGAGCTTCACGAACAGATCCGCATCGCCCGCTTGCGTGCCGAGCTTGATGGTCATCTTGCCGTCCGCTTCCGCGACGAGCTGATGTTGTTTCAGCGCGCCCTTGGCGAGCTGGCCCGCGTCCTCGAGCAACGTGGCGATGACCACTTCACCGACCGGCGGCGGCGGATCGACGATCGCGCCGTAGATCGCACCGCGCATCATGTCGAGCTTGAGCTTCTCCGCTTCCCACTGCGCTTTCGTCTCGAAGAAGTAGCGAACACCTTCGTGTTGGATCACGTACGGCCGCGCATTGAACGCGCAGTGGAGCAGCTCGAGCATGTTGCTCACCGCTTCCGCGTGTACCTGTCCACCTTCGCTGTAGATGACGCCGCGTTGCACCGGAGTGCTGCGCGCCTGCGCCTCGAACTGCGGATCGAAGCTGACCGCCGTGCGCCACGCGAAGTCGAAGGCGAACTTCACCGGCACGAAGAATTTCGGCGTACCGTCGTCGTTCATCTTCACCAAAAACGCGCCCGAGCCCGCGCCGAACTTCGCGTCGACTTCCAACTCGACCTTGGCCCACTTGGTGTTGTCGTCGCGGAAGACGACCGCTTCCTTCAAACGTTTGGTGCGGCCGTTCCACACGCCTGCGCCGTCTGCGGTCTCCGAGGTGAAGTTCTCCGCTTTGAGCAGCGCTTCTTTGATGAACTCGAAGTAAAGGTTCGGATTGTCGAGACTGGTCTCTCGGACACCGACCAATTGGGCAGGATCGATCCGGCGCGTCTGGGCAGCACCGACGTTCTTCTTCTCGTAGGTTCCGTCGGCCTTCTTCTCCATCTTGACGCGCTGGGTGACGAGCGTCTTGTTCTTCACGTCGAGCGAGACCTCCTGCATCTCACGCGTCGACGGGTTGATCATCGCGGAGTCGACGAGGATCGGCTTCTCGGGAGGATTGGCGAAATCTATGACCAGCGTCTGCGACTTCATCGTCGGATAACCGCTGTGCTCGTCGAACACCTGGACTTTGGAGTCGAGCGTGACCTTCGCGCCGCCCAGGTTCAAACGAACGCGATCGCCTTGTTGCGTGTCGAGGTACAGCGGGTTGCGATCCGCGGATTTCCCGTCCGCCGCGACGATGTATTCACCGAAGCTCTTGTCCGGATCGTAAGCCGTGCCCGCTTTGTCGATCGTCTTGATCGTCAGCTCGTTCGGGCGATCGTTGGCCGGAACGTTCACGCCGCCGAAGCTGAGCAAGTCGGGGCGATCGTCGTCGCGGGCGCCGGCGAACTGCTGTTGATCCGCGCGGAGCGAAGACATCTCGGAGAAGCTCATCAGCTTCTCGTTGAGCAGGTTTCGGTTGTAGTGCGCCGTGCTGCCGGTGAGCGAGTTGTACTCGTAGACGCCGTTGTGGGACGCCGGAAGCACCAAACCCTTCGCTTCCAAGTTCGCTTTGTCGTTGCAGTGACCGCCCCAGCTCACCCAGTCGATGACCGAGCTCTGCACGTAGCCGTCGCCGTTCCAGTCGAAACGGAAGTTCTTGCGGAGATGTTCCTCGCCGACCGCGCGGCGGAACGTCAGATCGTTCGCGGCGACATCACGGCGCTGAATGTTTGCGACCTGCGCGTCGGGAACAACTTCGTTACCGCGATCGAAGTAATATTTCTTCTGATCGTTGTCGAAGTACACTGCCCTTCCGGCCAGGTTGAGGATCTCGAACTGCGGGACGATCGTCTGCAGCGAGGACTCTTTTTCGGAGACACGCTGGCGCGACACGGGATCGATCATCACCAGCTGAACGGAGATCTCCGCGTTCACTTCGTACATCGAATTCGAGTTGAAGACGTACTTGTCGCGGAAGATCGCGTCGAGCTCGTTCTGAAGCTGCTTCTTCTCGTGATCGTGCGCGGTCTTCTGCGCCGGTGAGAGCAACGCGACGTCGACTTTGTCGAGCTCTTCGAGGCGCTTCTCCCAAGCGTGGATGAACGCGGCGTCGTGACCGAACGAGGCATAACCGTCGATCTCGAAGTCGTCGAAGTGGATCTCGCGTGCGAGCAATTCGAAGGCGCGCGTGTTCGCCACGTAATACGCGCCATCCTTTTTCGCCGCATCGCGCGGATAGAGCTCATCGGCGAGCGAGCGGGCTTCGTCGACGAACTGTTTGATGCGTTGTCCGACGATGTTGTTGAACTTGAAACGCGTCGGCGCACCTTCGAGCTGGCCGAACTGCGGGCGGAAATACGCCTGCTTCGCCGCCATGGTCCCGTCGATCAGCGCCGCGAATCCCGCCGCGTCGTTCCTGAGCGCTGCCTTCTGCTCCGCGGTGACGTCGAGAACCTTGGCGAGCTTGCCGGGATCGACAACGGTCGACGGCTTCGTGGTCAGGAACGGCCGTGAGCCACCCGCGCCATCGACGAAGAACGTAATTTCGGAGATATTGTTGTCGACGGTCTTCTTCTTCTCCGTCGCGTCGAGGGTTTTGATGCCCTGTCCTTCAGGACGGTAGGCTTTGAACTGGTCGAGTTTTTGTCGGTCATTAATGCGCGGCATGGAATCCCCTCGAGATTACAGTGGTGGTGCATTGATTGTCGGCAATGCATGGGGGATGTTGTGGGAGAATAGCTACACTGATGCGTTGTGCCTAACCCAGCGTCCGCGAAGTGGAAACATGGACTACCGGTTGGCCACCGCGCGTCATGCTCGTGCGGACCTGGGCGCCCTCGCCCGCCCGCGGGTCCTGCAAGCGGTGCGAGACGATGGAGATCTCGTCTCCGAGCCTCGCATCCGCGAGGTATTCGATGCGCGCGCGAACCAGCTCGCTGCCCGTCCCGTACATCAGCCGCGCGTGGTCTTCGGCCCAGCCGAGATAGACGACGTGATTCACGTGTTGGTGTCGGTCGAGCTCACTCGCACGGACGATCCGTTTGTCGGCCAACGCCGGCTCGTCCGGATCGGTCCACGCCGGGACCTCGTCTTCGCCGAGCGCGATCTCCGGTTCGATGGGGAACGCGGTCAACATCTCTTCGTCGGGTCGAAGCGGGCGCACCTTGCCGGTCGCGATGTTGCGTTCGAGGTACAACCAGTCCGCGCGTGCGCGGGCGACCAGCTTCTCGCCGCGGCGCACGCGATATTCGCGGTGCGAACGAAAGCGCCGCAGATCGCTGACCCAAGTTTCGATGACCAGCTCGTCGCCGTAGTGGAGCGGATGGTCGATCGCCAAGAGCACGTCTTTGACGAACCAACCCGCGTTCATCGAGCGATAACGATCCGCAGGATAACCGCCGCGCGCCGAGGCCGCCGCCGCTGCATCTTGGAGCCACTCGAGCAAACGTTGCGGTGTGATGTTGCCGTTCGGCCCTTCGCCGCCCAGCCCCGCCGTCACCCGAAACAAGGTCCTCGCGGAAGGCACCGTCACCCGGGAGACTCTTCTTGGTTCTTGGTCTGATTTTCAGGGAGCACGATCTCTTCGATCTTTCCGTTCTTGATCGTGAGGATGCGGATCTCTTTCTCCGCGTCGGTCCCTTTGGCGAAAGAGGTTCGCCCGGTCACGCCGCGGAAGTCCGCGACCTGGCGGATTCCTTCGCGCATCGCATCGCGCGTCGCCGGCGCGCTCTTCGCGAGCACCTGGCGGATGATCATCGCCGAGTCGTAGGCCAACGCTTCGGGCCCGCTCGGCGTACGGCGATATCTTTTCTGATACTCGCTGACGAATTGTGCAGTCGCTTTGTCGTCCGAGCCCGCGAAGAAGGCATCGGTGAAGACCGCGTTCTCCACGTTTCGTTCGGCTTTTTCCGGGAGCTCGGTGGAGTTCCATCCGCTCGCGCCGAGCAGCGTCACCGGCTTCACTTTGCGATCGAGCGTCTTTTCGATCTTGCGGAGCGCGCGCGCATCCGTCTCCACGATGATGTCTTCGAACGCCAGCGCCGCCGAAACCATGGCGATGGTGCGGTGATAGTCGGGGATGAACAAACCATCGAAGTCGACGATCGGTTTCAAGTCGACGCTGACGCGGTCTTTACAACGCGCCTTGCGATAGGAGTCCGGCTGTTTGTCGCACTCGTCGATCCCTTTGCGGTAGTCGGAGCGCAGGCCGAGCACGTCGCGGGCGACCAAGCTCTTCACTTGTTCCGCGAAGGTGGTGTCTTCGGTGCCGTAGGATTCGATGCCGCGGATCTCACCTTTTCGCGCGTCGACCTCGTTCCAAAAATATTCGAGCAGCTCTTCGCCGTACGGATGGCGCGGATGGAGCACCGCGAAGGTCTTCATCCCCACGACGTCCATGGCGTAACGCACCAGTGCCTTCGCCTGCGCCGCGTTCGTCAGACCGTTCCGGAAAACGTAAGGGCCAATCTTTCCGATCTGTTCGGCCGACGCGATGGTCAAGAGCGGGACGCCCAGCTCCTGGGCTTTGATCGCCGCCGGCTCGGTCTCGTTGGTGAACATCGGACCGATGATGGCGATGGCACCTTCATCGAGCGCCAGCTCCTGCGCGGCGAGGCTCGAATGAATACGGTCGCTCTTCGTATCGCGCACCACCAGCTTCAGCGTCTTGTCGCCGTCGAAGGCGAGCTGCACCGCTTGCAGCGCGTTCTCGCCGTAAGCGCGGTATTTTCCGGAGAGCGGCAACAACACGCCGACGACGCGCGGGTTCACTTTGTTGCGCGCGTCGATCGCCGCGAGCAGCGCCTTCGCACCCGGCTCTTCCGGGGTACCTGGCCAAGTGGACAGGTACTTGGTCAACGACTCGCGTGCGTTCTCGATATCGCGCGTGTGATATTGGATGCGGCCGAGCTTGTACGTCAGCAGTCCCATAGGAAACGCAGTGCCGCCGATCTCTTCCATCAGCTGCCGCACTTCTTGGTGCGAAACGCGCGTGTCGATCAGGTCGGCGATCTCTTGGCGCGCCGTGTTCTTCAGCGCGTCGTTCTTCTCCAGCTCCTGGACGCGAAGCAGCCAGCGCACCGCCGCGGCGAAGTCACCCGCCGCGATCGCCGCGTCCGCCGCAGTCGAAGCGATGTCTTTCTTCTGCGCGTCGTCGCGTGCTTCTTTGTATTGAGTGCCGAGCGATTCGAGCTTCTCGTTCTTCGGCGCCGCGATCGCGGGTTGGCCTTCGCAGGTGCTCAGCTTCTGCTTCGCTTCCGCCCCCCTCGGCGAGAGCGGGAACTTTTCGGCCAGCATCTCGAGGTACATGCGCGCCGAAGCGCAGCCGCCCTCCTCGAAGAGAATGTCCGAGAGATTCGCCAGCGCGATCGGGACTTCGTCCGACTCCTCGAACAGCTCGAGGACCTCTTTGTAACGGACTTTGGCGGTCGCGCGATCGCCCGCGGCGCGCGCTTGATCGCCTTCCGCGCGGACCTTCTGCGCGCCGTCGTCGTAAGACATCTCCACGCCGTTGACCATGACCCGACGAGGGCCACAGGCCACGGTGCTGGTGGAGATCGTTGCTGCGAGCAGCAGGCAGAGAGCCGGACTCAACGTCCTCACGAAACGCGGCTCCGCGTCTTAGAGATTCCGCATGGCGGTTTTGTGTCCGCCGTAGGGGAGCAACGCGGTGTGACGTGCGCGCTTGATCGCCTTCGCCAAACGGCGCTGGTTCTTCGCGCAAACACCCGAAACTCGTCGCGGAACGATCTTGCCGCGCTCGGTGATGAACCGCGACATCAGGCCCGGATCACGCCAGTCGATCTTCAGCGTCTTGTCCGCGAGGAAGGGATCGACTTTGCGTTTGCTGCCGCGCCGGCCGCCAGGACCGCCGCGTCCACCGCGTCCACCGTCCCGACCTTCACCATCGCGATCGTCGCGATCCCGATCGCGGTCATCACGACCTCCGCGATCGCGGTCCCCGCCGCTGCTCCGGCCACCACGTCCCATCGGCATAACTTACTCCTGATCCTTCTTGAACGCTTCCCAGCCCTTACGAGAGAGCGTGCGGAGCGCGCGGGTCGAAACATTGAGGCGTTCGAAGACGCCTTTCTGGGGGTTGAACACTCGTTTTGAGCGAATGTTCGCCTTGCGAACGGTTCTCGTTTTGCGATTCGAGTGCGAAACGAGGTTGCCGCTCATGCGTGATCGTCCGGTGAGATCGCACTTAGCCATACGGAGGCGTCGACCTATCACGCGTTTTTCGCGGAGCGCAAGATCAGAAATCGCTTCCTGCATCATCCATGTTCGAAGCCCAGGCAACCCCCATGTGGAGCGTATTGCGGGCGTAGGCCACGCTTCCGTCCTGCAGGATGGCGATCGCCCCGCCTTTTCCGCCTGCGAGCGCAGCCGCGCGATCGAGCTCGGCTCGAATGATCTCGCGCGCCCGCGCGACCGGCGCACCGCGAAGCGAGAGGAGGAGCTGATAGGCGAAGACGGTCTTCATCATCGTTTCGCCGTGTCCGGTCGCCGAGACACCGCCCAAATCGTTTCGCGCATAGGTGCCCGCTCCGGCGATCGGCGAGTCCCCGACGCGGCCGGGGTACTTCGCGGTCAAACCGCCGGTCGAAGTAGCGGCGACGATCATCCCTGCGCCATCGCGCGCGACGCACCCCACCGTGCCTCCACCTTCGCTCGGCTTCCACTCGGCCGCGGGATCGGCGCCTTGCTCGAGCTCGCGCAACCTGATCTTCAGATCAGTTTTGCGCGCGGCGACGGCCAAGGTGTCGGGATCGATCAACGGCACCCCGCGTCTTCGCGCAAAAGTGACCGCGTGGGCTCCGACCAAAAAAGAATGTTGTCCGTCTTCCATCACCGCGCGCGCGAGATCGATCGCGCGCTGCACACCGGCGACACCACCGATCGCGCCGTAACCGAGATCGGAGCCGCGCATGATCCCGGCATCGACGCTGACCACCCCGCGCGTATCGAGCGCACCGCCGAGCGCAGCGTTGTAGGTCGGATCGTCTTCCAACACGCGCACCGCCGCACACGCGGCATCGACCGCGTTGCCTCCAGACCGCAAGACCGCGCATCCGCTTTCGATGGCGCGCTCGCAGCCGGCTTTGTGTTTTGGACCGAGCGTGTCTTTCACCGCGCCCGCTCCGCCGTGGACGATGATCGACCAGCTCACGGCTCCTCCATCCGATCACAACGCTGGCAGAAGGCCGGCGTCGTGCACAACGTCTCACCTCTGCAGAAACATTCGATCCGTCCCGCGGGGCAACCTTGTTCGCAGAAGCCGCCGCTGCAAACCGCGCCCGTGGGACAACGATTTCCGCAGTCGCCGCAGTTCGTGCGATCGACGCTGAGGTTCACGCACTTCGATCCACAGCGCACCTGTCCTGAAGTACAGGGCGAGGTACAGCTTCCGCCGGAGCAAGACGCGCCCGCCGGACATACGTTTCCGCACGAACCGCAGTTCGAGGAGTCGTTCGAGAGACTCACGCAACTTTGGCCGCAGAGCGTACCTCCCCCCGAGCAGCTCGTCCGCAGGCAGTTGCCCTCGCGGCAGGTGAAGTCGGCCGGGCAAACGTTTCCGCAACGGCCGCAGTTGTTGCTGTCCTCCGGGACACACGCGTTGTTGCAGAGGAGATGTCCCCCGAGACAGGAGGTCGGCTTACATCCGCCGCCCATACATTGCTCGCGCTCGCCGCAGGCCCGATCGCAGTCGCCGCAGTGACGGTTGTCCTGCGAGAGGACGCGGCACGCGCCGTCGCAGACTTTCTGTCCTTCCGGACAGCGCACCAAGGTCGGAACGCCGCCGATGCAATCTTTGTCTGCGGAGATCGCGTTTCCGCAGGTGCCGCAGTGAGTGGTCGAGGTGTCCGTCTCCGCGCACCTCAGGCCGCAGAGCTCGAGGGGCTCCGCGCACGACGTCCGCTGGCAGGAGCCGGTGATACACTCGAAGTGCTGTTCGCAATTTTTGCCGCATTCGCCGCAGGCTTTTTCGTCGGTGAAGAGATCGACGCAGCGGCCGTCGCAGCGGGCCTGTCCTTCCGGACAGGTCGCAAAGATGAGCACCGCCGCGATGACCGAAGCTGCGGCGAGCGCGAGCCCCGCGATGATCGCGATCAGCTTCGTCTTCGTGAGCCACGGAGGCGGGGGTGGCCGCGGCACGACGCGCACCGGGATCCGCAGCTCGTCCCAATCTTCGTCCGCGCCTTCGACGAGATAGGCGATCACACGCACCTCGTGCTCGCCGTAGACCGCGTTCTCCGGCAGCTTGATGCGGAGCTTCGCCACCAGCGGTTTGCCGGGGTGGAGCGACTGCTCTTCCACCGGCGAAAGCTCGAAGTACTCCGCATGTTTGTCGGCTGCGAGCCGCAGTCGCATCGGCCGCGCGAAGGAGCCGAGCAGAGACACTTCGACCGTGATCTCTTGTTCGCTGTCGGGGAACTGCTCCAACGATCGGCTGGTGGTGACGAGGCTGAAAATACCGCCCAAAGCGGGCCGTACCTTAGGACAGCTATGGTCGGGCGTCGACAGGAGACTGTAGACTCCGCGCGTGACTGAGCTCCGTGACGTCTACATACTCGACGCTGTCCGTACGCCGATCGGCCGCCACCAAGGTGCGCTCGCCTCGGTTCGACCTGATGATCTTTTGGCCCACGTCCTCAAATCTGCACTGGACCGCACCGGAATCCGCGGCGCAGCGATCGACGAAGTGATCGCCGGCTGCGCGAATCAAGCCGGCGAGGACAACCGCAACGTCGCCCGCATGAGCCTCTTGCTCGCTGGCCTTCCGAACAGTGTCCCCGGGATGACGGTCAACCGCCTGTGCGCCTCGGGCCTCTCGGCGATCAACGCGGCCGCCCGGCAGATCGCCTGCGGTGAAGCGAACATCGTCCTCGCGGGCGGGGTGGAGTCGATGAGCCGCGCGCCCCTCGTCGTGGAAAAAGGCGAAGAAGGTTTCGCCGGCGGAAACCGCACCATGTACGACACCTCGCTCGGCTGGCGTTTCCCGAACAAGAAGATGGGCGAGCTCTTTCCGCTCGAGACTATGGGCGAGACCGCAGAGAACCTCGCCGAACAGATGCAGATCTCGCGCGACGATCAAGATGCGTTCGCGCTCGAATCGCACCGGCGCGCGCTGGCCGCCGAGAACGCACGCCGCTTCGACGACGAACGTACGCCGGTGATGATCCAATTGAAGAAGAGTGATCCCGTGTTGGTCACCAAAGACGAGAGCCCGCGCGCGGACGCGACGATCGATCGCCTCGGCTCGCTGAAGCCGGTGTTCCGCAAAAACGGCAGCGTCACCGCGGGAAACTCCAGCCCGCTCAACGACGGCGCCGCCTGTGTGGTGCTCGCGTCCGCAGGCGCGTGTGAAGATCTCGGCAAACGTCCGATCGCGCGTTGGGTCGCGTCGCAGTCGGTCGGCGTCAATCCGCGCATCATGGGCATCGGACCCGTGCCGGCGATCGAACGTTTGCTCGAACGCACCGAGCTCTCGTCTCAAGACATCGATCTCTTCGAGCTCAACGAAGCGTTCGCCGTACAGTCGCTCGCGGTGATCCGGAGCCTTGGCCTCGAGGACAGGATGGACGCGATCAACGTCAACGGCGGCGCGATCGCGCTCGGACATCCACTCGGCGCGAGCGGCGCGCGCATCGTCACCACTTTGGTGCACGAATTGCGGCGTCGCGGTGCGCAGCGCGGAGTCGCGGCCTTGTGCGTCGGCGTCGGCCAAGGCGTGGCTACGTTGATCGAGAGAGTGTAGCCATGCGCGATCGAAGGCAGCGCGCAGAGAAGCTGGTGCGCTCACAACAAGAGCGCTCGCCGCTGTTGTTCATCGGCGGTCTGCACGTGGAATCGGAAGGCAACGCGACGATCCCGATCGTGAATCCGGCTTCGGGCCAGCCGATCGGCCGTTGTCCCGCAGCGAACGTGCGCGACGTAGAACATGCGGTCGATGCCGCGCGACATGCAGCGCCCGATTGGGCGGCGATGCCCGGGATGCAACGCGCGGCGCTCCTCGAACAAGCAGCGACCGCGCTCGAACAATACGCGGACGATCTGGCGATCGTCGAAGCGATGCAGACGGGAAAAACGTTTCGCGACGTGCTCAACGTCGACGTCGGCGGCTCGCTCGCGGCGCTGCGTTATTACGCCGGTTTTGCCGGAAAAAGACCGGGCGAAACACACGAGCTCGGCAACAATATGTTCGGCTTCACGACGTGGGAGCCGCATCCGGTCGTCGGAGTGATCGTCTCTTGGGCTGCGCCGTTTGCCAGCGCGATGCGCAAGATTGCACCGGCGCTCGCCGCGGGCTCGACGGTGGTGGTGAAGCCGCCGGAACAAGCGCCGCTCACTTTGTTGCGCGCGGCGGAGATCATGACGCAGGCCGGGTTGCCGGCGGGCGTGCTCAACGTGGTCACCGGTTTCGGCGGACAAGCCGGTGAAGCGCTGGCGATGAGCCCACATATTTCTTTCTTGGCGTTCAACGGTTCGATCGAGACGGCGCGCCGCGTGTTGGTGTCGTCGGCGAAGAGCAACTTGAAGAAGGTCGCCTACGATCTCGGCGGCAAAGGTGCGCATCTAATCTTTCACGATGCGGACGTGCGCGCGGCCGTCGGCCAAGTGTGGAAGTCGATCTTCTCTTCGCGAGCGAGAGAAGCGTACGCGGGCTCGCGCGTCATCGTGCACGAGTCGCTCTACGAAACGTTGGCCACCACGCTCGCGGCGCGCGCCAAAGAGATCGTGCTCGGCGATCCGCTCGATGAGCACACCGAGCTCGGTCCGATGATCTCCGAGGAGCACATGAAACGCGTGCTCGCTTACGCAGAGCTCGGCCGCAGAGAAGGTGGGAAGCTCGTCGCAGGTGGAAAACGTGATGTGGACGGAACACGTTCGGACGGTTTCTTCGTGCAGCCGACCGTCTTCGTCGACGTCACGCCCCAGATGCGGATCGCTCGAGAAGAGATCGCCGGTCCGCTCTTGTCGATCATTCCATTCAAGAGCGAGGACCAAGCGGTCGAAATCTGTAACGACACGGAATATGGGCTCGCGAGCGCGGTTTGGACGTCGGACGTCTCGCGCGCGCACCGCGTCGCAAAACGCATCCGCGCCGGCGTCGTGTGGATCAACGACTATGGCCGTTTCGATCCCGCGATGCCTTTTGGCGGATTCGATCTCTCCGGTCACGGCCGCGAAGGTGGACGCCAAGGGCTCGATCAGTTCAGCCGCAGCAAATCCGTCTATTTGCCTTTGGCCCGTTAGCCCGCTTCACTTGCGGGTAGCCTCCCGTCACGTGTTAAAGCTGTGCGGGTTCGATGCGCATCTTGTTGGTTCAACCGACCCCGTTCGAAGAGGGCCGGCTCGGCTTGGAAAATGTCGTCTGGCTCTCGGAGCCGGTGGCGCTGACCGCAGTCGCCGGTGCCGTACCCGAACATGAGGTGTTGATCATCGATCTCCGCCTCGAGCCGGAGAACGCGCTCGCGAAGATGATCGGCACGTTCCGTCCAGACATCGTGGGAACGACGTCGATGACCACCGACGCCTATCAAGCGAAGGCGGTGCTCCGCACGGCGAAGACGATGTTGCCGGAGTGCGTGACCATCGTCGGCGGCCATCACCCGACGATGTCCGCGCAAGAGTTTCGCGAGCCGTACATCGACGTGATCGTCAAAGGTGAAGGCGAGCTCACCTTCGCCGAGCTGGCGAAGGCGATCGAAGAGGCGCGCGCGGCCCGGAGCGCACCGGCTTTCGGCGCGATCTTCGGCATCGAGTTTCAATCGAAAGAGCGCGGTTGGTTGTCGACGCCCAAACGCGAACAACAACGATCGCTCGACGCACTTCCCTTGCCGCGCCGCGATCTGATCAAACGGTATCGCGGCGGATATTTCTTCACCGTCGCGCGTCCCATGGCTTCGATCTTCACCAGCCGCGGCTGCTCCTTCGACTGCAACTTTTGCGCGATCTGGGAGTTCTACGAGCGGCGCACGCGGTTCTTGTCGGCGGAACGGATCGCCGATCAGATGGCCGCCTGCGAGGAAGAGTTCATCTTCGTCCTCGACGACAACTTCCTCACCGACGTCAAACGCATCCGCCGCCTGGTGGAAGTGTTGCGCGAACGGAACATCAAAAAATTCTGGATGACGCAAGGACGCACGGACTTCATCGCGCAACATCCAGAGGAGATGAAAGATCTGGCGAGCGTCGGCCTGATGGCGGTGCTCTCCGGCTTCGAGTCGAACGACGAAGACGCGCTCGCGGCGTTGAAGAAGTCGAATACGGTCTCGAACAACTTGGAAGCCGCGCGCGTGCTCCGCGAAAACGGCATTCAGTCGACGGGTATCTTCATGGCGCGTCCCGACTTCGAAAAAGAAGACTTCGACGAGCTCTACAAATACATCAACGCGCTCGGCATCGCGGTTCCCATCGTCACTTTGTTGACCCCACTTCCGGGCACGCAGCTCGAGAAGAAGATGGAGAAGCAGTTGCTGACGAAGGATCGCCGTTTCTACGATCTCTTGCACGCGGTGGTTCCGACGAAGCTCCCGCGCGAAGAATTCTACATGCAGATGGCGCGTCAGCTTTGGGCGACGATGCCCAGCACAAAAATGGCGCTGAATTGGCGATCTTTGTGGAAGCGGAGAGAGTTCTGGCTCGCGACGCTCCCGAACATCCCGCGCTTTTTGTGGGACGCGCGCATGCACCGCAAGGTGTTCAGCGATCCGCGCTCCTATCTGTACGACGAAGCGGGCGTGCTCGACGGCAACGTCACTACCAACCTCGCCCGCACCACCATGGTCACCGAGGTCGGCGACGAACGCGCGCCGCACGCCCGCCTACCTGTACTTTCGGCCAGTTGAGGTTTCGAACATGCACGCACCGATCAAATCCGAAGCGCTCGACGCCCGCCGGTTCTTGAAGGAGCTTCGCGAGGAGATCCGCCTGCATCCTGCCGTGAATCACATCTTTTTGAACCGCGTGGCGACGACCCCGTTCACCAAGCAGGACTTCAAGACGTTCGGCCTCCAACACTATCCGCTGGTGAGCTGCTTCACGACGTACATGGAAAATCTGCTCATCGGCGCGCCGGACAGCGAAGCGAAACGTTGGCTCGCGAAGGTGCTGATCGACGAATACGGCGAAGGCAGCGACGGCCACGATCACTCGACGTTGTACTTCTCGTATCTCAGAGCTGCGGGCGCGACGCGCGAGGAGATCGATCAGACGATCCTCTCCGCATACACCGTCGACTTCATCAAGACACACATGGAGCTGACGACGAAAGCGCCGTTCTTGGTGGGCCTCGGCGCGATTGGCCCGGGGCACGAGTGGGCCATCCCGCGCATGTTCGACGCGATCGTTCCGGGCTTGCGGCGCGCCGGCTTCGCCGAAGACGACATCCGCTACTTCTGGCTCCACCAAGATCAGGACGAAGACCACGGCACCTGGCTCGAGGAAGCGCTGGTGCGTTACGCGACCAACGACGTGAACCGCCGCCATATCCGCGAAGGCGCCCTCGCCTCCCTCGCAGCGCGCGAACGATTCTGGACCGGCGTTCAGAGCGAGGTCGTCCGTTCACGCCAGCCGATCTCAGCGAAAACTTTTGTGCGCAACGTACGCGTCGCCTCACGCACAGTTTTCGCCGGAGTCGAAGGTTTTGCGGGCAAAAGCAGCCTCGCCGGCCGCGCCATGGAGCTCGCGCGACGCCACCTGGCGCCGGTATACTTCGAGGACGTCGTTCCTCGTCAGAGGAAGTCGCCCCATTTGTCTTGAGAGCGATCCTCGCATCGTTGTGTTTGTTCGCCCTCGCTTGCGGTCGAGAGGTGGTGCGGCTCGAGCTTCCGAGCACCGGTGATGCGCGCACCTTGGTGATCGCCGTCGATCATGTCGGATCCAAACGTTACCTGGTCGTCGATCTGTCGGACCAAAAAACACCGAACCTCCCGGTGCTCGATCCTTTGGGCGACGAAGCACGCTTCGAGCTCGCGTTGTACGCCGAAACGGTGGAGGAGCTGGAGCTGTCCGCGGGGACACTGATCGCGGAGAAAGATCCTTTTCGTGCGGTTCCGCTGCCGGAAGCCGAGACCTACTTCGAAACCGCGGTGGACGCGGGTCGCGCGATCGAGTGGAGCTCGCCCGAGACACGCCCACCGTTGTTGGATGCGCTCCGCATGCGCTCCGAGACCGAGGTCTGTGCGCGTTTCGAGATCACCGTGGTGGAGCTGCCGTTCTCCAACTTTTACCGCTTCATCGTTCCCGACGGCGACGGGATCATCGTCTCCGAACACGCCACGAGAAAGTTGTATCGCGTCTCCCGCACACAATCGCGGGAGCTGCTCACGCTGCCGGAAGTCGCGGTCGCCGGTTATCGCGCGCCGGACGGTGAGCTGTTCCTCGGCTGCACCGGAGCGGTGACTTTGCGCGGGCCACCCGAAGGGCCGTACACCGAGACTTCGAGCATGAGCCCCGGTTCCTATTTTGCGCCGATGCGTCTGGCCGGGCCGACCGCGCCGGCCGCGCCGCTCGAGCTGTACGCGCTCAGCGTGGAGAGCGCGTTTTATCGCTTCGACGGAGAAACTTGGGAGCGTCTCGTCGAAGGGACTGCGGAAGATCGGTTGAGCGATCCCGCCGGCTTGTTGTGGCGTTCGCCGGGCCGGGCGGTGGTGGTGCTCCCACAGCGCGACGTGGCCACAGCCTATCCGTATTACGAACGCACGCCGGACAACTTCACAGGTTACCAATTCCCGAACCTGCTGCACGGACGTGTCGTCCACATGGCGTTGGCGCAAGGACGCGCGCTGGCGCTGACCCATCTGTCGCAAGTGGTGCAGCTCGACGATCACGGAAACACTTTCCGCATCGACGCGCCGGTGATCGCCGATCCTTCGGGCATCGCGGAGTACGAAGACGGCTTCCTTTATTTCGGCGGCGGCCTGGAGATCGTGCAGCAGAAACCGCGCATCGGTTATTGTCCGACGATGAGCTGGCGGACGCCGATCGAGCCGCGCGCCATGGCCTTCATCGACGGCGGGATGGTGCTCATCGGCGATGGAAGAGAAGCGTTATTCCTGCGGCGTCTTCCGCCGGAGTGAGACCACCGTCTCCACGTGCCGCGTGCCGGGAAAAAGATCGACCGGCGTGACGGCTTCGATCGCGTAGCTCAGAAGCGTCGCGAGATCGCGCGCCAAGGTGTCCGGGTTGCAGCTCACGTAAACGATCTGTGGAGGCGCGAGCCTTTCGATCTTCGCCAACACTTCGGGAGAAGCACCTTTGCGCGGCGGATTGAGCACCACCACGTCGAACTGTTCTTCGGGCGCGTCCTCGGCACGCGCGGTGAGAAAACGAACGTCGACGCCGTTTTCGCGCGCCGAACGTTCACCCGCGTGCACCGCACGTTCGATCGACTCCACCGCGAGCACGTCGCGCGCGCCTGCTTTTTTGAAGAACAACGCGAGGCCCGCTGATCCAGAGTACAGGTCGAGGATTTTTTTCCCGGCCGGCTGCGCCAGCTCGACCGCCCGCGCATAAAGACGTTCCGCGGCGAGCGGATTCACCTGCGCGAACGCACCCGGCTCGAGCGCGTAAGAGATCTCGCCGATCCGCTCGCGCAAGCTCCCTGGTCTTTGGTACAGGACGGTGTAGGGCTGCCGGCTGTCGAGCTCGTCGCCCTCGCTGGAATTGAGCTGATGATAGACCGCGTGCACGTCTTCGCGTCGGCTCAGTGTTTCGGAGATGCGGCGTGCTTCGCGCTGGTCTTCGCTTCGCGTCACCAGCACGACCAAGGCACGTTTTTCGGCCAGCGACCCGCGGATCAACACGTAGCGGAGCTTCGAGGGATCCAGCGCCCGAATCGCCTCGGCGATCGTCTCCAGCTCCGGAGCGTGGACCCGGCAACCGCTCATCTGTGCGACGTCGTGGGTACGCGCGCGGTAGCTGCCCAAACGGCCACCTGGTCCAACGACCAGCTTGGCAAAAGCGCGATAACCCAGCTCGCGCGGAGAAGCGAGCACCGGCTCCACCTCCACGCCGAGCGCTGCGGCCACCCGCGCACGTTTCGCTTCACGTTGTGTTTCGGGCGTCGCGTGCAAGAGATCGCAGCCGCTGCAGTCGAGAAAACGCGCGCAGGGTGAAGCAACACGCGAAGGGCTCGGCTCGAGCACCGTGAGCAGCGTTGCGTACGCGTGTTGTTTGCGATCGACATGATCGATGCGCACGCGCACCCGTTCCCCGGGCAACACGCCGGGCACCGAGACGGAGCGCTCGCCTAAGGTGCCGACCCCGCGCAGCTCGGCGTCGAGCGAGACGATCGCAAGCTCAGCTTCCGACGCCGACCCAGATCGACCCATCGACGCGGAGCTCCTTTTTCCAGATGGGAACGTCTTCTTTCAGCCGTTCGATCGCGTGGCGACATCCTTCGAAGGCGTCGGCGCGGTGCGGGCTGGAGACGGCGATGACCACGCTCGTCTCACCGATCTCGACGCGGCCGATGCGATGAACGATCGCCGCGCGTGTACCCGGCCAACGCGCTTCGATCTCGCCGCCGATGCGCTCGAGGTACTTCAGAGCCATCGAGCGGTACGCTTCATATTCGAGCGCGACGACGGCGACACCCTTCGTCTGATCGCGCACCGTGCCGGAGAAGGTACAGATCGCCCCTGCGCCTGGATGCGTCACGGCGCGGACGACACGGTCGAGCTCGATCGGGTTTTCTTCGATTGCGAACGCTCCTGATCCTCCGGACACCGGCGGTATGAGGGCCACATCATCCTTCTCCGAGATCAGCGCGCCGGCGGCCGCCAGCTCTTCGTTGATCGCCACGCGAACCTGCGAAAGCAAAGGCGCGATCGCCGGAACGCGCTGCGCAATCGCTTCCTTGAGCTGGATCAAAGTTGCGGAATCACCTGCAAGATCGAGCTCGACGCGATCGGTCCCCGCCCGGTCTTTGAGCACGGCAAAGAGTCGCACCGAGATGTGCATGAGATGTTGACGAACGTCGGGCCACCGAGGTGTAGAGTCAACCTGTATAGCAAATGCGATTCATGGGACGAACATCACTGATCACCTTCACGCTCCCTCTCGCCTTGCTCGCATTCGCTGCGTGCAGCGATGGCGACAATCCCGATGCAGGCGGTGGCGATTCAGGAACCCCGCCCGACATGGGAGGCTTCCCGGACGCAGCCGGATTTCCGGACGCAGAACCTGCGGAGACCGGACCGAAGCCCTGCTATCAAGATCAGATCGGTGAAGCGAACGACGGCCGCGGTTGTGAACCGGGCTTCGTTTGTAACCTCGCCATGGATCCTCCGGCGTGCGTCGCCGGACGCGCCTGTACTTCCGATACGGACTGCAATCCGTGCAGCGATCTGGTGAACCCACAAGATTGCGGACACGGATACAACGTCGTCGCGTTCTGCGATGAGCGCCATGCCGCAGCGGGCACCGGCGGCACCTGCACGCGTTCGCGCGCGCCGTGCGAGCCTTGCGACGTCGACGATGATTGCGGCCGCCTCGCGCCGCTCTCGGGCGGCGGTCTCGCACAATGTTTGGATTACCCAGGCGGCAAGAAGTTCTGCGGTCGCGCGTGCGGCCGCTGCCCCATGGGCTTCACGTGCACCGACGCGCAGTGCAAGCGCGAAGAATGTTCGGACGAGCCGGACTTCTGTCCGCCGGACGACATGATGGGTGCGTCGTGCACCAATGCGGGCCAGCTGTGTGTCGGCGAAGAGTGCCCCGGCACCGGCGGTGGTCTCTGCGCGACGAACGATCTGCCGGGCTTGCTCGGTACCTGCATCGGCTTCTGCCAAAACGACGACGACTGCATGGGCACGCCGGCGACTCCGGTGTGCAACACGGGCAACGGTCTGTGCATCGCGGGCTGTACCAAAGACAGCTGCGCTGCCGGCCAGACCTGTCACCTCGACGGCTTCTGCGGAATGCCGTGCGAAGACAACGCGGCCTGCGTGACGCGCTTCGGCGATCAGTCGTACTGCAACGAATCGCCGGGCATGCCGCCGGATCGCATCTTCAAGGGCTATCACGACGCGGCTTCGTGTCAGAAGCTCGGCTGCGAAGAGAAGGTCGACTGCCCGTCCGCGGGTCTCGTCTGCGACAGCGCTCAGGTCCCGCCGCGCTGCGTGCCGGGTTGCTTCGAGAACTCGGACTGCTCGACCGACTTCTGTCGTTCGACGAGCGGACAATTGCCGCGACCGAGCTACTCGCAATCGGAGTGCCGTGCGCTCGCGCCGAAGACGGATCCGAACGAGATCGGTGTGTGTTGCGATCCGGGCTGCCTCGATCGCGAGCTCGACTGCGCGAAGCTGAACTCGTTCTGCTGCGGTGAGTCCGGCTCCCCGTACGAAGATCCGCTGACCTGTCTCGCGGAGACGTCGACTGGTGGGCCGCAAGCCGCGCCGGGCGATTGTTTCGAGATGCCGGCGCCGGATCCGTGGTGCCACCAGTGTATGGAGGACGCCGACTGCAACTCGGGCTACACCCCGGGCTACAACGTCGATCCGAACGTCAACGGCGGCCAGCCGTTCGAGGAGCAAGAGTTCTGCGTCGGCGTGGCCCAGAATCCGGTGAGCGGCGATGTGGTCGCGCTGTGCAACGTCACCTGCAACCCGACGAACCTCGACGACAACCAATGTCCTCGCGGTTGGGTCTGCAGCCCGATGTATCCGGGCTGTCTGCAAGACGCCGACTGCAACGGGCTCGAATGTGTCGGCGAGAATCTCGGCGACCCGAACGATCCGATGGATGACGTCCAGGGCAAGTGCAAATGCGGTGAAGCAGGCACGATGTCGGCGAGCTGTCCGCAGGCGTACGCGGGTCTCGCGTCCGCGGTGGAGAATCCGCGCTGCGTCGACTACCGCAACACCGGCGGCGACATGTTGTGCGTCGCTTCGTACGTGTGCAACCCGACCCAGCCGCGCTTCGATGCGGCTGGCAACGTCACGAATTATCCGCAAGCCTGCGGCCTGTAGGCTGATGGCAAGTGCCCCTGTCCTTTCGGATAGGGGCTTTTTTCATTCCTTAATCGTTAGTTCGAGATCTGATCGACGACGCCGTAGGCGCCCACGTTGAGCTTCTCCGCGCTCATGATCTCCTGACTGCTGCTGCAAGTATCTTTCCGCGCGAAGAGGATCTCGCCGGTCCCGTCGTATGCACCGCGTGCCTGATCTTCGTCGCAACTGGTGCTGAGTGAGATCATCGAGAGCGAGAGCGTTGAACCAGACGTGTTGTTGATGACGATCGACGCGTGGTCTACGGTTCCACCCGTGATCGGAGCGAGGGACCAGCTGACGTGAGTGGATGAACCCGGAGTCCGAACTGTCAGAGATGGCCAGCGATCGTTATGCGAATCCGAATCCGCTACGGTGATCAATCCCGCATTTTGATAGAAACCACCGCCATCGGGAACGAGGACCACACCGATGAGATTCGTGTTGACGACCGTTAGGTTCTGAGCCTCGAAGACAACGAGCCACTGCGGAAAACCGTTGCTCGGAAAATAGATCACCTCGTTTCGGTTGAAGCTCGCGTTGGATGCGCCCTGCGCAAAGCCAATTCGACACGGCCCGCACGCGGGAGTAACGCGCGTAAAGTAGACTCCAGCCGCGAGCTTGGCACATTCATCCGTTTCACCTTCCTTCTCGATCCGCTGCTCGTTCGGATAACAATCCTCGTCTTGGTCTACTGTACGTGTTACCTCTGGCGACTCTGCATCAGTCCAGGTTACGAAAAAGTCGCCTTCGCCGGACGCTGCGACGGCCGGGAACTTCGGATTTGTCGTGGCCACATTCGGCTGTATGGGATCGACGCTGATCTTGAATTCATCTCCGTCCGGCTCGGGGGGCACGCCCTTCACGCCGGATCGATCGTAAAATCGGCCTTTGATCTGCTGAAAAAACGGGATGCTTAGGTCGACCCAAACGACCAAGAATTTCTCGAGCTCCGCGTCGTAAGCAATCGCAACGTCCTTGGCTGCACCTTCGCTGATCTTGATGGGCTCGATCGCCGAGGAAGCACATGTGACGACCAGAGGATCGCCCGACTGAGCGCCGTCCTCGTACCAAATCCCGCCGATCCATCGATGCGCCGTGCCTGGGCTCGAACACGGAAAGGTCTCGTCGACTTCATAGACAACGAAGAAACCGACCCCATCGGACGCGACCCTCGGGTAGCCGCCAGTCGGAAAGTACTGACCGCCGATGATGTCGGGACCGTTCGTTCGATAACCCGATTGATTGATATGTGCACCGGCGATGGCGATCGAAGAATTCTCCGTTTCTTGCCACACCACCAGGCCATGCTCAGCCAGATCCGCCCACGCAATGTCCGGCCTCTCTGGCGGCAGACTCATTGCCGAGGTCGCACCAAGCAATAGCAGGAAGGCAATTGTACATCTCACCATATTCAAAGCTGAATCTCTCCTTGCTGCCCGCGCGGACAGCGATCGAGGGTTTTGATCTGCCCGGCTGCACCTAAGCATAAGTCGTGATCAGCTTCGAGGTGCGCGGCGTACAACGCGTCGATGAAGCGACGCATACTTCTCTCCTCCCTCGCTCTCGCCAGCTTGCTCGCCGCATGTGGAGGCGGCGAAGATGGGGCACAAGGCCCCGAAGGCAAACAAGGTCCCGCAGGTGCGCCCGGCAATCAGGGCGAGACTGGACAAAGAGGCGCGCCCGGAAGCAACGGCACCAACGGCACCAACGGCATGACGGGTCCCGACGGAACCGACGACGGCATGGATGGGATGAACGGTGCGGACGGATGAACGGCGCCGACGGGATGGATGGCGCTCCCGCCTTCAGCGCGGCGAACATCTTCGTCTCCAGCAAATGGTCCGGCGAACGCGGGTGAGGGTACCTCAACGAGGCGCACCAGTTCCTCGATCGTTTCCTCGCGAACGACAACGAAGGTCTGGCGATCGACGGGCAAGGCCGCTTCTATCAAGCGGGCGATCGCAACGCGGCGGCCGGCACCGGGCAGCTTGCGCACGCTCTGCGGGCAGAGCGCGAATTTGGTGGGCACTTCTTTTGCCGGCGCTCGTGAAGTCGGCGGCTCGGGGACGACGAACACCGAGTTGGTGATGCCGAAGGGAATCGTCCTGGCCAAAAGATCAGGTCTGGTGATCATCGCCAACAACGGCGCGTCGAACCTGAAAGTGTTCGGTACCTCCGCCTCGCGAAACGCAGCGCCGCTGGCCACCACCGCGCTGGCCGCGAATCCGTGGGATGCGGCGTATGACGAGGTGAACGATCGCCTCTTCGTCGCCCCGGTCAATGGTACAGTAGCCGTCTTCAACCGTTACACCGCTGGGAGTTCGGACAAGGCGGCGCGAGCCGCACGATGACGCCCGCAAAATGGATCCCAGATCTCGATCAACCTTCACGGCATCGTCTATCAGCGGCAAACCGATCGGTTGATCGTCTCCGATGTCGGCGCGGCGAACGCCATGCAGTCCCCGGACTTCGCCAGCGACGGCGCGATCGTGCTCGATGAAGCGAGCATCGCGGACGGCTTGGTCGAACCGACGAAGATCATAGCCGGCCTAGCGACGCGCCTCGGCAACCCAGTCGACATCGAGCTCACGGGCGCGGATCTGCGCGTCGCCAAAAAAGCGAACGACTTTGTTGTTGGTCTTCCGCGACATCTTCAGCTCGCGCGGCGCAGGCGACGTCGCGCCCGACTTCGCCACGGCGCAGATCAAACCGGAGTCGTTGGCCATCGAGCCGACGGACGTTTTGCTTCCGCCCGATGTCAGTGACATTTCCGATTCCGACACGGTGATCCTTTCGGTCGCCAGCACCAGCAATCCCGCGGCCTCCGCCGATCCGGCGACCGGCGAAATCGCGCGTCTTTCACCGGCGCTCCGCGCTTCGCAAACCACGTTCAATGCGGGCGGCTCGCTGGAGAACCTCACCTTCGGGCTCGATGGCGATGCCTACGTCACCTACGACGACGGCGCGAACACGAACGGCGGCTTCGCGGTGATCGGTCGTTTGGCGCGTTCGCGCGACGGCGAAACGTTCAGCGACTCGCGCGATCGCACGGTGACCGGAACGACCACCCAGATGGTGAGCCCGAAGGGTCTCGATGTGGTGGAGTCGCTCGGCTTGGTGTTGGTCGCCGAGAACAACGCGGCGACGCCGTCGATCCTCAGCTCTCCACTTGTGCTTCGGGCAACACGGCGCCGGTGTTGCCACCGCGCTCACCGCACGCCCGTGGGATCTCGACTACGATCTCGAGATCGACCGTCTCTTCGTGGCGATGGTCAAGGGTACAGTGCACGTCTTCGATCAATATTCGATCAATTTGGGCCGGAGCGGAGCGATCGAATCATCACGCCCTCGAACGCGTTGGTCGCGCAGGTTTCGGTGAACCTCCACGGCATCGACTACGATTCGAAGAGCGACATGTTGTTCTTGTCGGACGTCGGAAGCGCAGCGTCGGCGAATGATGGACAGCTCTTCGTCATCGGCGGAGCCTCGCGCGCTGAAGGTCCGACCGTGGTCCGCACCCAGATCGGCGGCTTGTTGACGTTGCTCGGCAATCCGGTGGACATCGCGTTCGACGGCGTCGATCTCTTCGTCGCCGAACAGTCGAACAACGCGATCCTCCGCTTCGACGACATCGCGGAGACCGCAGGCGGCAATATCTCACCGGACGAGTCGATCGCGCGCACTGCGCCGGAATCCGTAGCGTTGGCCCCTTCCTATCTGTAAGGCCGAGGCCCGAAGGCGGTCGCTTTTCATCCTCCCTCGGCCCGTGGCACCATCGGGGTGCGCACAAAAGGGCTCGAGACCCCGCCGCTTGATAGACGACGACGATCCATTCAAAGAGCTGTCGATCGAGTATCTGCTCGCCCTCCCCGCGCGCGTCGAAGAAATAAAAGTTGCGATCACCCGCGGCCGCAGCGGCGACGCCTCCGCTGTCGATGAAGCCAGAAATTTAGCGCACCGTTTGCGCGGTACCGCCGGGAGCTTCGGCGTGCCGGAGATCGGGCGTCTCTCCGGCGCTATCGAAGACGCGCTCGCACGCCGCGATCTCGGACCGGGGCTCGATGCCACGATCCGCGAGCTGGAAGACGCAGCGCGTACCGCCGGAACGCGCGGTTGAGCAGCACACCGAGCCAGCCGCGCGCGATCCTCATCGTCGACGATGATCCGATCATGTTGCGCATGCTTGACACGCTCCTCGCGAGGCTCGCGAATCGGATCGTGGGGGTAAGCGGAGGAGCGCGGGCGATCGAATCTCTCGAGCGCGAGAAGTTCGCGCTGGTGATCACCGATCTGGAGATGCCCGACGTCGACGGCTTCGAAGTGTTGCGCGCGGTCGAACGTACACAACCCGAGGCGCGCGTCCTGGTGATCAGCGCCTCGAGAGATCATCCGGGCGTCGAGCTCCATCGAAAGCCGCTCGATCCCGCACGTTTCCTCGCGCGGGTGCGTGAGCTGCTCGAGGCCGTGCCGTGAGCCCGAACGGAGCGCTCGCCGGCAGAACCTTGGCAAAGGTCATCTGCGTGCTGGCGCTCGCGGTCGGACTCTCGTTCTTCGCGGCTTATCTTCCGCGCGACGACGCGCTCACCGCATGGGCGAGCACGCGGATGAAGACGAACACCGCGCTCTCTTTGATCCTGCTCGCGGCCGGAGTTTATCTACAGCTCGAGCATGCGAGCCGCGCCGGAAAAGTGCTCGCTTTGAGCGCGGCGGCGATCGGCACGATCACGCTGCTTCAGTATGTGCTCGGCGCGAACGTCGGCCTCGACGAGCTCTTCGCGAAAGACGTCCCCGCGGCCGAGAGCGCGGAGTTTCCGAACCGCATGTCGCCGAACGCTGCGCTCGGCATCGTGTTTATGGGACTCTCGATCGCTTCGGTGCGCAACCGCGCGCGGCTCGCAAGTATCGGCCAGGGCCTCGCTTTGTCGGTGTTGGCGATCGGTCTGCTCGCAGTGATCGGATATCTGTACGGCGCGGCGTTTCTCTATCGCCCGACGGTCTACGTGCGAATCTCCCCGTACACCGCGAGCGTGTTGTGCATGCTCAGCGTCGCGGTGCTCGCGCTGCGCACCGACGTCGGTTTCAGCCGGTTTATTCTCAGTCGCGGCCAAGGTGGATATCTCGCGCGTCGCCTGATGTTGGTGGCCATCTTAGCGCCGGTCGTCTTCGGTTGGGTGTGGCTCCAGTTGGAGCGCATCTATCAAGTGCCTCCGGCTTCAGCGACCGCGCTGTTCGTCATCTCGATGATCGTCACCTTCCTGATCTTGATCGGCGTGTTGTCGCGCTCGCTCGATGTGATCGATGCGCGGCGGCAACAATTCGAAGCTGATCTTCAGACCAGTGCCGAGCTGACGGCTGCGCTGGCGCGTGCGGCGACGATCGAAGAGGTCACCGAAGCGGTGATGGAGATCGGTCTGCGTGCGCTCGGTGCAGATGCGGGCTCCTTGTCGTTGGTGTCGAGCGACCACACGAAGCGGGTCATCGGCACCCGCGGCTACGCTGAAGGTGAGGCCGCCGGCGCGAATGAGCTCACCATGCCGCTCGAAGGCCGCGGGCGTACCATCGGTGTGCTCGCTTTGCGCTACGCCAAAGGGAACGTTTTTTCTCCACAACAGATGGAGAAGGTAAAAGCGCTCACCTGGCATTCCGGTCAGGCACTCGATCGCGCCCTGCTCTTCGACGCCGAAAAAACCGCGCTGCAAGAGACGGCGCTCGCCCAACGTGAGCTCCGTGCGGCGGGCGATCGCCTGCACGCTGCGCTCGAAGCCGCGGCGATCGGCACCTATTTTTGGGACTTGAAGTCCGGCGACGTGCAGCACGACGCGGGCGTGAAGAAGATCTTCGGTTTCGCGGCCGAAGAGGGCAACACGATCGACGAGCTCACCGAACGGATCCATCCCGGCGATCGTGCGCTCTGGTCGAAGACGGTGGCAGAGTGTGCCGCGCGGGGCGAAGACTTCGAGATGCGTTATCGCATCGTCTTACCGGACGGCTCCGAACGTTGGCTGCTCGATAAAGGACATCCGCTCCGCGACGAAGCGCTCGCTCCGCAACACATCACCGGTGCGATCGTCGACTTCACTGCGGAACAGCACGCGAAGAGCGAAGCGGAAGCGGCGAACCGCGCCAAAGACGAGTTTTTAGCGATGCTCGGTCACGAGCTGCGAAATCCGCTCGCACCGATCGCCATCTCTTTGCAGTTGATGAAGCTGCGCGGCGACCACCTCTTCGACCGCGAACGCGCGGTGATCGCACGGCAGGTCGAACACATGACTCGTCTGGTCGACGATCTGCTCGACGTCTCGCGGATCACCCGCGGAAAAGTGGAGCTGAAGATCCGGCGCATCGAGCTCTCGGCGGTGGCGACCAAAGCGATCGAGCTGGTGAGCCCGCTGTTCGAGGCCCGCGGACACGCGTTGTCCGTCGACGTACCCGAGAGCGGATTGCCGGTGAACGCCGATGAACACCGGCTCACGCAAGCGATCTCCAATCTCCTGACGAACGCCGCGAAGTACACGCATGACGGCGGCAAGATCCACCTGAAAGCGAGACGTGTCGACGGACGTGTCGTGGTCTGTGTCAAAGACGACGGCATCGGGATCTCGGCGGAGCTCTTGCCGCGGATCTTCGAGCTCTTCGTGCAAGGCGAACGCACGTTGGAGCGCGCCGACGGAGGGCTCGGCCTCGGTCTGTCGATCGTGAAGACGCTGATCGAGCTGCACGGCGGAAAGGTATTCGCCGCGAGCGACGGGCCGGGAAAAGGTGCGGAGCTGTCGATCATGTTACCGCTCGCCGAAGTGCGCGACGAGGTTCCACCGCCGACCGAGGAGATCCTCCGGCCTTCGCTGGAGAACCACACGAAACGTTGCATCTTGGTGGTCGACGACAACCGCGACGCGGCCGCTTCACTCGCCGAGCTCCTCAGCTTGGAAGGCCACCGTGTGGTCGTCGCTTTCGACGGACCCACCGCGCTCACCCGCGCCGACGAAAACACGCCACAGCTCGCCTTCCTCGATATCGGCTTGCCGCTGATGGACGGCTACGAAGTCGCGCGCCGCCTGCGGGAACGTTTTGGTCCAAAGATCACCCTGGTCGCAGTGACAGGTTACGGCCAAGAGTCTGATCGCCGCCGCTCGCAGGAAGCGGGCTTCGACGAACATTTGGTGAAGCCGATCGAGCTCGAACGAACGTTGCGACTGGCCGAAGGATCAGTCTTTTGAGTCGATCAGGGCCCGACATCCTTCGGGCGCACTCGAGAGCATCGCGGCCCACACGAAGTGAGCTGAGCTCAGCTTCCGATGATCAACGCCAGAACACATCCGGCGATCGCCAGCGACGCGCCGATAAAAATACCTGCGACCAACAGCGTCAGACCGTGCGGTGTGCGCAGGCCCAGCTCCGAATCGTCGCCGGTCTCGATCACCCGTGCACCGCGTACCCGCGCAAGCTCCGCGGGATCGACGTTGTCGATATCGCGCGAAGGTTCCTCGTCCGTGGAATTGGCGGCGATCAGCTCGGAGAACGAATATTCGGCGCTGGCCACGGCGTTCGCGACCTCAGAGACGACCGCGGCCTGCTGCGAAACCAACGTCGCTCGAATCCGCGAAGGTGAGGTGCGCTCTTCGTGTACGTCTTCTTCGAGGTCGAAGTCCGAATCGGCGTCACCGATCACCGGCGTAAAATGCGGCGAGACGCTGCGCGGTTTTGCGGCGCGCATCGACGCCGTGTCGCGGGCGCTGTGTTCTTTGATCCACTCCGGTTCGAGCGTGATCATCGTCGGATCAGTCTTCGGCTCGGGGATCAGGTCCGCGAAATCCGGCACCGGTAGACCGCTCCCGGCAAAGCCGTCATCGGCCGGAAGATCAGGTGCGTCGGAGAACAACTTGCGGATGTAGACGCCGACGTCGACGTGAGTCGGTGCACCACCGATGGAACGGGCGATCGCTTCCAACGTCTCCGCGAAGTGGAGCGCAGAAGCAAACCGATCGCGCGGATTCAACGAAAGCGCGCCGCGCAGCGCCGAACGCAGCCCAGGCACCGGTGATCTTTCGGCCAGGATGCGATCGATCGTCTTCTCGCGATCCTCGGAGACGATCGATAACAAAGTCTCGGGAACAGACGCACGCTCCCACAGCGGCTCGCCGAGCAAAGCTTCGGAGAGCACCACACCCGCCGAATAGATGTCGCTGAGCACCGACGCTTGTTCGCCGTGCACCTGCTCCGGCGCCACGTAACGCGCCTTGCCGCGGATCGAGCGCGGACCGGTGAACTTCGGCGCGTTGGCCATCTTGGCGATCCCGAAATCGGTGACCTTCACCTCGCCGAAGAAGCTGACCAAGATATTTCCGGGGCTGACGTCGCGGTGGATGATCCCCATGGGCCGATCCGCTTCGTCTTTCGCGTTGTGCGCGTAGTGCAGCCCGCGCAACGATTCGGAGACCACGTGCAGCGCGATCCGCGCCGGCATCGGCCGACCGCTGGCCGTTGATCTTTGGATCACTTGATGGAAATTGCGGCCGCGAACGTACTCCATCGCCAGGTACGGTTTTTCGGCGATGTACGGCAGATCGAAGACGCGCACGATGTTCGGATGATCGAGCGCCGCCATCAGCCGCGCTTCGCGCATGAACAATTGGTAGCTGACGTCGTCTTCGAGCAGGCGGGCGAGCAATCCTTTGAGCACCACGCGGCGCGCAAAACCTTCGCGCCCTTCGACGCGCGCCAGCAGGATCTCGCCCATCCCTCCGCGGTGGATCGATCCGAGGATCGAATAACGCGCGGCTTCCGAGACCGGAGCTTGAGGAAGTGGAACGGGCGTCTTCGGTGCGTCGGCGACAATAGCGATGGGCGGTGTCTTCTTCGCGGTCGACAACCTGCGCGGCGCGACATCGACCGGCGTCAGCGGAACGGCCGGCACGAACGCTTCACCGAGCGACACCGGCGCGGGCTCCGGCTTCGGGCCCACGACCTGAAGCTTCCCCGTCGTCGGACGGATCACCGCCTGCGAATCTCCGCCGGGTTTCGGCGTCTCGGGCTTCGGGCGAAGCCGTTCTGTCTCATCGTGCGCTGACATTGCGCTTCACTCCGCAAAAGGGAGCCCCGCGGAAAGATTGTCGGCAGCAGACCGTCCAACGGTGTGCATATGTGAGGTGTGCACCGATAATTCGAGGAAGGACGCCAGCTTCAGTCAGAGCGTATAGTCGTAAGAGAGCCGCAGACCTATCTGCCGCCCCGGCCCTGGGAGGGGAGCATGACCGCCGGTATAGGGCTGCGGGAACTGTTCAATCGTATCGAAGAGATCGTGCGCGAATACGGTGACATCGAGGCCGGGGACGAACAGGTTTCGACCCGTCGCGGCGAGGCCGACCAGCAGCTCCGGATCGAGCGGGCCCGGCACCTCGGGCGACTCCGCCGAATAGGCGTAACGGCCGAAGCTCAAGGAGAAGGACGGAGCGATCACCAGCTCGGGCATCACTTCGATGATCACGCGCCCGCTCAGCTTGTGCCGCGCAGCGCCGAGCAATGAGGAGCTCCCGGGCACCGCATACTCTTCGACGGTCTCACCGAGCCGCCGGTAATACGCATACGACACCATCACGTCGAGCGCGTCGTCGCGCAGGCGTCCTTCGAGCTCACCACCAAACGTCGCCGTCTGTCCGCGATTGAAGTACGCCTCCGCGTCCGCATCGACGACATAGGTGTAGATGATCGGATCTTTGATCTGCGTGATGAAGCCGTTGCCTACGACGCTCACCTCATCCGTGATGCGATAACCGAGCTCCGCTTCGAGCACGCTGGTGCGCTCCAGCGTCACTTTGTTGTCCGGATCGACCGCACCTTCGAGGCTCTTGTTCAAGAACGACGGCGTACGAAAAGCCTGCGCAGCGAGCAGCTTCGCGTGCAGGCCGTTGTCGAAGACTCGCGTCAAAGCGATGCGCGGAACCGCTTCCACGCCAAACTCGCTGTGCGCTTCGATGCGTCCGCCGACGGTGAAGTTCACGTATTCGTTCGGCCACAAAAACTGCGCAAATCCTGCGGCGGTGAAGAAATTCAACGTCTGCACCAATTCGCCGTCGTTGAAGAACCAGTTGAGGTCGAGCGTCTCCGGTTCTTCGCCGAGACCGGTCGCGTGATCGTAGAAGAGCTCGGCGCCGACGATGACGTTCGCTTCATCGAACGCATCCCAGCTCGCTGTCACATTGGCCAGGTAACGGTCGTAAGCGCGTTGTGCGTACGTTCCGACGTCGATCAGCTCCGCGAATTCTTCCGGAGTCTCGTAGAAGGTGAACCAGGAGAGCTGCCGCTTGTAGCTGATCTTCGGCATGATCTTTAGGCCAGGTGTCAGCTCGAAGTCGCCGCCGAGCTCCGCGTAGAAGCTGCGGAAGCCCAGCGGTTCGATCAGCTCGCTCGGCACGTCGAAGGCATCGCGCCCGTCGAGCTCGTAACCGTCGTAGATCAAGCGGAGGTGTACGCCGCGGTAGGCGATCGTGCCGTTGACGAAGATCGGCCGAATTTCGCTGTTTTTGCCGAGATTGTAAGAGCCCGTAGTGCCGGTGAGCGTGAGGAAGTCTTCGCTCGAACGAACGCTGCGGCCGATATGCCCGGAGATGCTCCATTCGAGCTCTTCGACTTGGTTGCCGGCCTCGAAGTGGACGTCTGCGAAACCGGTGGTGTCGCCGTCGCCCGAATAGAAGTCGTGCGGGAACGCGTACTGCACACTTCCGCGCGCGCCGTTGATCTCGGCGCCTCCACGCGTGACCACGCGGATCACCGACAGCTCTGCGTTTCCGCCGTAGATCGCCGAGCCGGGGCCGCGGATAATCTCGATCCTCTCGATGTTGTCGACCGGATAGTGATGTCCAAACTGCAGTGTTTGGTAACCGATCTCGTTCATTTCTTGTCCGTCGATCAACAAGAGGATCTTTCCTTCGTGACCCCAGTTTCCGCGGATGCCGACGCCGACCCCGCCCTGCACGTCGACGCCGAAGAAGAAGCCCGGCAACAGGCGCAACACGTCGATCAGATCGCGGGCGCCCGTCGCCAAGATCTCCTGGCGCGTGACCACCGAAACGATACCCGGCGATTCGCGCAAGCTGGTCGCTTTCAACGAGGCGACCGCGACTTCGAGCGACAACAAACTGTCGAGATCCAAAGAATCGAGATCGCCTGACGCTCCCAGCTCAGGCTCGGCGTCTTGCGCGTACGCCGGCGCCGCCGCGCAAGCGGACAGCGAGAGCGCAACGAGTTTTCCGAACATGCTCTTCTCCACGCTATTCGACCAAGCGATCCACGGTCGCGATCTGCTTCTCTTCGACGTCCAAGTTCTTTCGCGCGAACTCCACATCGAGAACTTTCTCCACCGAGAGCGGATACTCGAGGTCGAGACCATCGGCGTTGAAGTTGTGCTCCGCGAGTTGCCCGAGCAGCCCCGCCGCTTGTACGCCGAGCGCGCGGTGATCGGGCAACACGGCGAACGTTCCGAAGTCGACACGTTTGCTCAGCAGCGACGCGACGTTCACCACCACCGGCGTCTTGTTCCGCTTGAACGCCGGCAACCAGCCGCGGGTGAGCTTGTCGCGATCGAGCAAGGCGTTGTCGTTGAGCACCCAGATCGCATCGACCTTCTCGTCCTGGCGCAGCCGGGCGATCCCGTTCTTCACATCTTCGGCGGTCGCTTGCACCTCGATGGCCACCACCTCGAAACCTTCGGCTTCGGCGAGCGACCGTTGTTCTTCGACGAATCCGCGAAACGCCGGGCGGTGCAACACGCCGATCTTTTTCAGCGGCTGCTTCAACAACACGCGCAGGTTCACCAAGCTGGTGACCAGCGGAACCTCATAGATCACGCCGGTGAGATTTCTGATGCCGGTGCTCGTCTCGCGAAGAAAGGAGCTGAGCACCGCGACCACCGGAATACGCACCATCTCCGGCGGCGCGCTCTCCTGGAACGCGCGATACAAACGCAGCGTGGGATTGTTCATCGCCACCACCGCCACCGGCCGGGCATCGCGCACGAAATCGGCGACGTCTTCGGGACGCGTCGACTCTTCGATCACCCGTGGGACGAAGTCGTATTCTTCGCCGAGCTCATCGCGCAGGCCGAGCAAAGTCGCTTCGGCCGACGGAGAACGCGGGAGCAACACCAAAACCGCCGGCGTATTCGCGCGCCGCGCGGTTGCTTCGATGACCACCTGATCGGAAGGACGGGTCGCTTCTTTTCGACAGGCGGCAGCAAGCGAGAGCGCCGCGAGCATCCAGACGATACGCTTCACGGCGACCACCTTGCGACGCCGAGATCCGCGCGCATCTGTTCATCGAGACCGAGCACGGCGCGTTCGACGACGGAACGCCGCCCACCGTCGACGAAACCGACGGCCAGTGGATCGACGCGCTCCGACAGCTCGACCAGATGCAGTTGTTGTTGGGTCTTGTTCTTGATCTCCGCGAGATCAGAGTCGCGCACCAAGATCGCATCGGCGAGCTTCACCTGCATCGAAGGCACCAGATCCTCCAGCTTGGTCACGCGCCGCAGCTTCACCTTCTTGGTGGTGCCGAGGAGGCGGGCCACCATCTCCGCAGTCTCTTTTTTCCCGAGCTCGTCGACCGCGGCGATCGTCAGGTTGGCGAGTTGCTCTTTGGTGAGGCCCGCTTTGAAAGAGGCGGCCACATAACGCGTCTCTTTCGCGGAAACGCCGCTCAACTGCGGGCGCAAACCGTACTGCCGCAGCACACCCGGCGAAGCCAAGATCGCGTCGACCGGTCCGCTCTTGGTCATCTCTTTCAAGTCGGACGCGCGCGTCACCACGCGGACCTCGATCCCGCTCATCCTCGAGCTCAAGCTGCGTTCGAAGTTGCCGGAAGCCTTACCTGGCAAAAAGACCAGGACGCGCGGCGGCGTATTGTTCGGTGCCGGTGTCAGGCCGCTTTTGTTCTCGGTCGCAGCGAGCTCTTTCGGCTGCGTTATCTCTTTTTTCGTATCCTTCGTATCGCGTGCCGCTTCCCGCGACGCGTCGCGATCGATGAGACGGACCAGATCGAGCTTGCCATCCCCTTCCAGACTCTCCGCGGTATTCGCGGCTGCGAGCTCTCTTTTCTCCGGGGTCGCCGGCAGAGAACCAAAACTTTCGTTCAAGGCGAGCACTTCACCATGATCGAGATCGATCTCTTTGGCGAACAACGCACGTTCGCCGTCGATGATCCGCACCGAATGGGTGCCCGCCGAAAGCTCGATCCGCGCCGGCGTCAGATCGCGCGCTTTGCCGTCGATCTCCACCAACAACTTCGTCGGCGAGGTCGTCACGATCAACACGCCCGGCCCCGTCGGCTCGGGCTTCGTTTGTGTTTCCCGCGTTCTTTCGCGCGGCTTCGCACGGGATTCGCGCACCGGCTCTGCTTTTTGTTGCTTCGGCGCTTCGACCACCGGCTTGAGCTCTTTTGGTTGTTCCACCGGCGCTTCCGCGAGCTCCGCCTTCATCTCCTGCACCTCGGTTCGCGAAGCCTTCAGCTTCTTCGCGACCTCGATGAACTTCGGGATCTCGACCAACGTCGGGTCGAGCTGTTGCGCAGCTTCCAGGTTGGCGATCGCCGTGTCGTAATCTTCGACGCGCAACGCTTCGAGCGCTTTGGTGCGGCGATCGAGCGCCAAGGTGCGCGCAGTCGTCTCCGCGTCGACCGTGCTCTCGATGTGGACCGGCATGTCTCGGGCTCGGCTGAAAAACCAGTAGCCGATCAAATTGCCGACCCCGATCATCAGCACCACGACCACACTGATGACGAGCCATGATTTTGGCTTCATCTACACCTCATCATCCGAGCAACGCCCACCAAAAGCCGGCCGTCGCTGCGATGGCGGCGCCGATGATCAACACAGGAATCCACATCGCCGAAGAGCTCTCGGCGATCGCCGGAAGATCCGTCGGCGACGAACGAAACAGCGAAGTCGCCGGCACACCCGCGACCGTGTCCGCCGCGCGCAGCTCTTCCAGCTCCACTTCGGCGACCGTATGAAAGTCGGGCAGATCGTCGCCGCTGTAATCGCCGAGCTCTTCCAGACCATCGAGCTCCACGTCTTCGGAGCTCTCCACCGGAACGAGCGAGGGCACCGGTGCCAGCGAGATGCGCGACGGCGGCGCAGAGATCAGATCGTGCACCATCGGCCGCGGCGGCGGCGTCGATTGAACCGTCGGCGGTTTCGAGGCCATCGCTTGCGGCAAGCTCGACGGATGTGAGCCCCCGCGGCGCATCGCTTCCGGCGCGTCGACACAATGACGCGTCAGCTCGGCGAGCTCCACGCGCGACGCGGAGACGACGAACTTCTGCAACAGACCGACGACCTCTTCACCGTGGGTGAAACGATTCACGGCGTTCTTCGACAACAAACGCAGCGTCAGATGATCGAGCTCCGCGGGCACCTCCGGGTTCAGCTCGGACGGCGGCGGAACTTTCGCCGCGTGCACCGCACCAACCGTCGCCGGCAGGCTCTTTCGGTAGAAGAGACGCGCGCAGGTGAGCACTTCCCAAAGAACGATCCCCAACGCGAATAAGTCTGATCGATGGTCGATGGACTCGCCGCGCAGCTGCTCCGGCGACATATACGCGTATTTGCCTTTGACCACGCCGACGCGGGTGCTCGTCGGTGCATCGAGCACTTTGACGATGCCGAAGTCGGCGAGCTTCACTACGCCCGAGGTCGAGATGAGCACGTTGCTCGGCGAAACATCGCGGTGCACCAAGCTCACGCGGCCGCCTTCGAGCAACACACCGCCGTCGAGATAAGCGAGCGCTTCGGCGATCTGCATGGCCACATACGCCGCCATTCCGATCGAAGGTTTTTTCTTAGTGCGCGAGAGGTACGCGAGCAGATCGTTCAGCGCCACACCTTCGACCCACTCCATCGTCATGTAGTAGTCGCGTTCGACGCGGCCGAGGTCGTAGACCTGCACGATGTTCGGGTGATTCAAATGGGCTGCGATGCGCGCTTCTTTGATGAGCGCTTCGGCGCCTTGTCCCTCCGAGAACTCGGGGCGCATCAACTTCAGCGCGCACGGCTTCTCGAAACCACCGGGGCCTGCGCTCGTCGCAAGATAGATCGTCGCCATGCCGCCCGATCCAATGCGACGCACGATCCGATATTTTCCGAGCGAGTCGTTGGGGCGCAGCTCGGCTCGACCATAGGTCGACACTTCTCCTGCGCCGGCCACCCGAGGGAGAATGCCCCGTGTTCCGTCGCACTTTCAAGCTTTCTTCCGGCTACTCGTCGTCGAGCTCGATCGGCACCTCGAACTGGAAGCCGACGGCGAGGTGCCCGATGCGGTCGAGGGGTCTCGGGGACATCTCGGAGGTGAACACTCGCGCAGCGATGATCAGCGGATGAAACACGTCGAGCGAGAAGCGAAGCCCTGCCGCGGCACGACGCCACACCACCAAGCCGGTGTGTTCGAAAGGCCTCATGGGCAACACCTTTTCAGCGGCACCTTCATTGGAGCCGCCGAGCAATAAAGGCGCGAGATCCGCGTCGATTTCCAAAGCGACCGCGTCGAAGAAAACAAGCGCCAGACCTCCGTGGACCCCCGGGCCGAAGCCGTAATGGAGCGGGATGATCTCGTGAAGGGGCGCATCGTAAGAAGAGCCATCTTTCGGGTGAAGATGCGCGTTGTGCATACCCCAAAACACCGCTGGCCCCAAGGACAGCTCGAGCGCCACTGGTCCAAAGGACAGGCGAGGCTCGACCCAGATCCCGACCGGCGACTGCACCCAGGTGCTCTCCATCAGCGTCCGCTCGGAGTCGTGGTAGTAGCGGCCTTGAATCCAACCGCCGGTCAGCGCGACGCGGATCGGAAGATCGCCGCGGGTCACCAGCGCGCTGATCTCCCCAAAGGAACCCAGCCCAAAGCCGCACGCTCCTCCGCTTTCCCCGCGCGCACGGCAATCTCCCGGAAGCCGAAAACCGAACAACCAATGGTTCTTGAACGAGCCTTGCGACATTCCGTGCCAGCTCTCGCCGGCGAGCACGCGCGCGAGCGCCACTTCGGTGGTCAACAACACCGACCAAGTCGTCCCATACAATACGCGCGCCGTGGCGATCGCCGCGATGCCTTGCAGATGCGGCTCCGCGTATGACCGCGCGGACAGCGCCCACGCGCCGGTGAGCACCAAGCTCCACCCGCCGTCGACGATCGCCGCGTACTTCGCGTAGCGCAGCGGATCCGGCTCTTCTTTTTTTGGATCGATCGAAGCGGTGCTCGAGGTGGCGGTCGTCGCCGTGAGCACGAGCAGCGCGAGGATCACGCCGCCGGCCGCTCCGCAGCTTCCGCGAATTGCAGCTCGTAGAGCTTCTTGTAGACGCCACCTTTTTTGAGGAGCTCGTCGTGCGAGCCCTCTTCGACGACTTTGCCCGCGGCGATCACTAAGATGCGATCCGCACGGCGGATCGTCGACAGACGGTGCGCGATGATCACCGCGGTGCGATCTTCGATCAGCGCTTCCAGGCCTCGTTGAATGCGCGCTTCGGTTTCGGGATCGACCGCGCTGGTCGCCTCATCGAGCACCAAAAGCTCCGGATCGAGCGCCATGGCCCGCGCAAAGGCGCAGAGCTGGCGTTCACCGGACGACAGGCGCGCGCCTCGTTCGCCGACGTTCGTGTCCCAACCTTCGGGCAACTTGTCGATTACCGCCTGTGCTTGCGTGCGTTGTGCGGCCATCTGAAGCGTCTCTTGCGTCAGCTCGTCGTGTCCGAAAGAGATATTTTCACGCACTGTACCTTCGAACAGGTACGGATCTTGGAGCACCACCGCCAAACGTTTGCGCAGATCGGGGAGCGAGAGCTCGCGGACGTCGGTGCCGTCGATCGTCACCTTGCCCGCAGTCGGATCATAAAAACGCGCGATCAATTTCACGATCGTCGATTTGCCCGCGCCGGTCGGACCGACGATGGCCACTTTTTCGCCGCGTTTCACCGAGAAGCTCATCGAGCTCAAGACCTCGGGCGTACCTTTGCCGTAGGCGAAAGAGACGTCTTCGAAGCGGAGCTCATTCGCGAGCGGCCCGATCGTCTTCGGCTCCACCGGATCGACCACCGACGGCTTTTCGCTGAGCAGATCGATCGAACGCTCCGCGGAAGCCATGGCGGATTGGATGATGGTGTACTTCGTCGACAGCTCGGTGATCGGCGCAAAAAATCGGCGCAAATAGTCGACGAACGCGACAAAAACGCCGATCTCCGCGCCCACGCCTCCGAGCGCGCTCGCGCCGAGCACGATGACCAACGCCACGGCGATCGTACCGATCCCTTCGACGATCGCATAAGTCATGGCGTCGTAGAGGATCGATTGTTGGTTCGCGTCGCGGTACGCGGCGTTCACTTCCGCGAACTCGCGGCTCATCTCTTTTTCTTGGCGGAACACTTGAACGATCGCCATGCCGGAGATCGCTTCGTTCAAGAAACCGTTGATGCGCGCGAGGTGGGTGCGGACCGAACGAAACGCGTCGCGGGCGTATGGCCGAAAGAACAGGACGACGCCGATCAACACCGGCAACACAGCGAACGCGTAGAGCGTCAGCTTGGCGTCGATCCACAACATCATGATCACGATGCCGGTCAGCGTGACGATGTCGCCGAGGATGGAGACCGCGCCCATGGTGAACGCTTCGGCGATCGACTCCACGTCGTTCGTCACGCGTGTCATCAAACGTCCGACGGGATTGCGTTCCAGGAAGCCGAGATCGACCGTTTGCAGCTTTCCGAACAACGCCAGGCGCAGATCCTTGGTCACTTTTTGGCCGAGCAATTGCGTGAGGATCGTCTGGTAAAAACGCGCGCCGAACTCCAGCACCACGATCCCGACGTAGGCCCAGATCAACACGCCCAAACCGTCGAGCTTCTTCGGCACGAGATGATCGTCGACCGCCAGCTTCACGATGTACGGCTGGGCGAGCTGAAACAGCGACGCGATCGGATAACTGATCATCGACAAAAGAAAGAGCACGCGGTGTGGAACGACGAAGCCCCACAAGGACATCAAGATGCGCTTGTCGTAGACCTTGCCGCTGCCCGCGTCCGGCGACAGCTCGCGTTCCTTGCGAAAACGACGGCGTTTTTCGATCGCCGAGGTCACGCCGCCACCTCCGCTTCCAGCTGATGTTCGAGACGCTGCCGCCGGTGCATCCGTGCGTATTCGCCGCCGAGCGCGAGCAATTCGTTCTCACTCCCTTGTTCGATCACTTTGCCGTCTTCCAGCACCAAGATGCGATCCGCATGTTCGGCGAAGGCCAAGCGGTGCGTCGCCAAGATGGTGGTGTGTTTTTTGGTGCGCTTCAAAAGTTGCGCGATGATCTTCGTCTCCGTTTCGGTGTCGACCGCGGCGAGAGAGTCGTCGAGCAACAATACTTTTGGATCGACCAACAGCGCGCGCGCCAACGCCGTTCGTTGACGTTGTCCGCCGGAGAGCGTGATGCCGCGTTCGCCGACCAAAGTGTCGACACCTTCCGGGAAGCTCTTCACATCGGTGGTGAAGCTCGCGGCATCGAGCGCGGCGAGCACAGTCTGCTCTTCCGCTTCCGGCGCACCGAAAGCGACGTTTTCATAGATGGTGCGCGAGAAGAGAAACGCTTCCTGCGGAGCGAGCGCCATGGCGCTGCGCACGTGATCCACCGGGAGCTCGAGCACGTCGGTACCGTCTAGGAATACTGTACCTTTGGGCACCTCGAGCAAACGGGCGATCACTTTCAAGAGCGTCGACTTTCCGCTGCCCGTCCTGCCGACGATGACCACCGTCTCGCCCGCGGGGATCTTCACGTTGAGGTGTGAGAGCGCTTCGCGTTTGGCGTTCGGATAGGTGAACGTCAGATCGCGAAGCTCGAGCTCACCTTTGAGCTCGGGAATCGGCGCATTTCCGCCGACGATTGTCGGCTCGGCAGCGAAAATTTCGTTGATCCGATTCATCGACGCCAAGCCGCGTTGCCATACCGAGATCATCCAACCGAGCGCGATCGTCGGCCAGGTGAGCACGGCGAGATATCCGCTGAACTCCACGAATTGCCCGACGGTCATCGCGCCGGTCGCGACCTTGCTGCCGCCGAGCCACAGAACGATCACCGAGCCCGCAGCGCCGGAGAGCCCCATCATCGGGAACATCAAACCGCGCACGCGCGCCAGCGTCATGTTCACTTCCATGAAGCGGTCGTTCAGCGTGTGAAACGCTTTTTTCTCGTCCTCTTCCCGCCTGTACGCGCGGACAGTCATCGCTCCGGTGAGATTCTCCTGCACTTTGCTGGAGACCTTCGCCAAACGTTCCTGCGACTCCATGCTGTGTTCGTAGAGCTTCCTCGCGAAGACTCGGCCGAGCAGCAACAACAGCGGAAACGGAAGCAGCGAGTAGAACGCCAGCTCCACGTCCGCGAGGAACAACAGCGGGAGCGCCACGATGTACACCAGCGTCGTGTTGGTGACGTTCAAGATGCCCGGCCCGAGCAACAAGCGCACCTGCGTCAGATCGTTCACCATCCGGCTCATCACCTGGCCGAGCGGCATCTTCGCGTAAAACGAAGGCGACATCTTTCCGAGATGGATGAAGACATCGTTTCGGATGTCGAACTCCACCTGCCGGCCCGCGTTGAAGATCATCACGCGCGAGAAGATGCGCGTCACCGAACCGAGCACCGCGACCACGAACAGCTCGTAGGCCGCCATCTTCGCCGCGTCGATGTTGCCGGTGATCAACGCGTCGGTCGCGTTCCGCAACAGACGCGGCACCGACAGCGCCAACGCCTGGGTGACGATCAGAAAGAACAAGCCTCCGAGAAAGCTGCCCAGGTAACGCCAGAAGAAATCGCGGATGCGCCGCAAGGGAGGGAAACGTCAGCGCACTCGTCTCTGAATGGCAAAGAAAAAAATGAGCGCAAAAATGAAGAAGAGTGAGCCTCGTTTCTCCGCAGTGTTCGCCTCGCAAGAACACCCACTGTCCGATGGATCAGGATCGCTCACCGTTGCATCGGCGCTCACCCCCGCATCCGCGCTCACCCCGGCATCGGGCGGCTCCGGGGCCGGCTCGACGAGGAGCGGAATCTTCACCACCGACATTTCGCGCGGCGGCACGCGATCGAACGCTTCCCACGCGTTCAGCAGATTCATCCCGGTCGTCGAGGTGCGACCTACCCGATCGAGTAGGTAGCCGACGACCTCACCGTCGGTGATCATGTAGAGCGCGCGCACGGTGATCGTCCCGGTCGAAGTCTCTTCCACCTGCGGAACGCGCAGGCGATAGGTGTGTTCGTCGTAGTGACGGTACGGCGCATTCGCTCCGTAGTCGCGACCGGCGGGGATCATGTCCGGCTCCGTCGGCATGAATCCTTCGGGCGGAATCCGCGTATCGCTCAACACCTGATTCATCTCGATCACGCTGTGCACGCGCGTCGACACACCCATGGCGTGACGCCCGTGTTCCGTCTCGTAACTTCGCAGCTGCGGATCGCGCCGCAGATTTCCCGTCTCGGGATCCCAGAATCCGGAGACGATCGTCGACGTATCCGCGATGTCGATCGACACTTCGAGGTACACGCGGCGTCCTTCGGGATAACCGGACGGCAGCTTGTGACCTGTCCTATTGGTCAGGCGCACCGCCAGCTCGATCTCTTCGTTCCCCATCGCTTCGATCGCCACGCTGGTCGTCGCGTTCGTCACCTCGAGCAGCGCGGCCGAGCGCAAGCTCTCGGCGATCGCTTCCAGTACGAAGGGGAGATCGTCCTCGTAGGGCGCGTTCGGATCGAAGCGCACCACCGCCTGCGGGATCCAATCGTTGCCGCCGACGATCAGATGTTGCGAAAGATCGGTGTATTCTTCGAGACCCTGCCGCGCCGCCTTGCCGGTGACTTTTTTCATGTGGCAAGAAACGCAGCTCTCACCGCGCGCCGCGAACGCAGAATCGCGCCATTCTTCGTAGGTGCGCTGCTCGAAATAGACGTCACCGAAGCTCGCGCCGTCCGGGTCGTGACCGGTTTCGCCCGGGTTGAACAAGCTGTGGCATTTACCGCAGAGCTCGGAAGATCCGATGAAATCCGAAGCTTCGACCTGATGTCCGTTCTCGGGCGCAACACCGCGGCGCGCGCGTTTCAAAGTTTCGTCGGAGAGTGTGTATTGCCCGGAGCCGATCAGCTCGGGACGTTCCACGCTCGGCACCTGCCGGTGGCACATATCGCAGGTCACCGATTCGCGATCTTCATCCGTCAACAGGGACTCATCGCCCGGCATCGATCGGCCCGCGAGCCAACCCGCCGGCGCATGACACCGGATGCAGAGATCGCTCGCATGCGGCCGATCTTCGTGCGCCACCTGCAGAGCTGCGAGGAACAGCGGATCCCGAGCCGAGAGCGCCATGATCGTCGCCCTGTACGTTTGGCCAGGTTCCGTAAAAGTATCTTGCGAGAACGCCAAATGGCAGTTGCAGGAGCTCGACGGCTCGGGGAGGTTCGTCAGCTCGTTCGGCTGCGTCCCGGGGAGATTCACCTGCGCCACGAGCGCAACCACCAGAATCGACAGCACGAAGAAGCTATACCACTCGACGGCGCGCCTCGTGTAGATTCGCGGCCGGGATCACGCGGCTTGATCGAAACGTTTCACGTCACGAAGATCTACGAACGCGGCGACCAACCCGCGCTCCACGACGTCAGCTTGCACATCGAGAAAGGTGAGTTCGTGTTTCTCACCGGTCCATCGGGTGCGGGCAAAACGACGTTGCTCAAATTGGTGTTCGCTGCGGAGAAGCCCACGCGCGGGCAAATATTGGTGTCGGGACACAACATCGCCAAGCTGCGCCCGCGGCAGGTGCCGTATTTGCGGCGCAAAGTCGGCGTCGTGTTTCAAGACTTCAAGCTGATCTCCACGCGCACCGTGCATGAAAATGTCGCGTATGCGCTGCACGTGATCGGTTTGTCGGAGAACGAGATCCGGCGGCGCGTCTATCAGGTGTTGAAGGGCGTCGGTTTGTTTCACAAAGCGAACGTGCTTCCGCCGAAACTTTCCGGCGGTGAGCAGCAACGGGTGGCGATCGCGCGCGCGCTGGTGAACGAGCCGCTGTTGTTGCTCGCCGACGAGCCGACGGGAAATCTCGACGATGAGATGACCAAAGAAGTGATGTCGCTGCTCGAGCAGGCGAACGCGCGCGGCACCACAGTCATCGTCGCCACGCACGACAAGGCGTTGATCGATCGATACAAAAAGCGCGTCGTCTACCTGAAACGCGGCGGCGTGGTCAGCGATACGGCAGTTCCCGGGATCTCGATGCTCCGAGCCGACTGAAGTCCGTCAGACGTCGCTTGCTGGACTGCCGGTCTCGAGCTGCGCGTGCGTGCGGGCGCACCGGGGCCAGAAGCTTGCCAGGTCGCATTGAAGCGCTCATATAGTGCAACGATGCGCAGGTCCGTACTTAGTCTCGTTGCATTGTTCGGCCTCTCGCTGTCCTGCGGTGGAAGCGACGAGCCACCCGTGAAGCCGAAAGATCCGCGCATCCTCAGCTTCACCGCGGTCCCGCCGGTGATCGAGGTCGGCCAAGCGGTGACGCTGCGCTGGGAGACGGTCGGAACCGCCGGCGTGAACATCGAGCCGCGCGTCGGTCTCATGGATGCGAGCGGCGAAGCGACCGACATGCCGCTGGTGAACACGGTCTACACACTGTCGATCCCTGGAGGACCGAGCGAGCTGACCGCACAAGTCACCGTGATGGTCACCGGTGGTCCGCCGGTGATCAACGAATTCAAAGCGACACCACGAACGATCAGCGAAGGTGAGCCCTCACTCCTCGAGTGGCGCACGACGAACGCGGATCAAGTGACGATCGAGCCGGGCCTCGGCACCCAACAACCGGAAGGCTCGCTTTCGGTGATGCCGCGCGTGACGACCACCTACCGTTTGATCGCCACGCGAGGCGCACAAACCGCACCCACGCAGGAAGTGGTGGTCGTGGTTGCGAGCGGCAATCAGCCGATGGTGAAGACGTTCAACGCCACGCCGCAGACGATCCAGGCCGGCGAAGAAGTGACGCTCAATTGGGAAGCGACGAACGCCACCGCGGTGACGATCGACAACGGTATCGGCGCACAACCGACGACCGGTGAGATCAAAGTGCGCCCAACGCAAACGACGATCTACACTCTGACCGCGAGCGGTCCCGGGGGATCGGCGAGCGCGCCGGTGACCGTGACAGTCATTCCGGTCGGTGATCCGGAGATCACGCGATTCGACGCAACACCGATGACCATCGCGCCCGGCGGACAAGCGGAGCTGAATTGGGACACGAACAATGCATCGAGCGTGTCGATCGACAACGGTATCGGCGCGCGGCCCGCAAAAGGCACAGAGATCGTCATGCCGGCCGCGACGACGACTTATACGCTGACCGCGTTCGGCAACAACATCATGGTGACCCAGCAGATCACCGTAACTGTGGCGGCGCCGAATGATCCGGTGATCCTGACGTTCGAAGCACAACCGTCCGCAATTTTGAGCGGCGGAACCACGACACTTTCGTGGACGACACAGAATGTCACCGGTGTAGACATAGACAACGGCGTGGGGATGAATCTCTCGGCGGACGGAAGCATCACGGTGATGCCCGCGACGACGACGGTCTATACCATCACCGCGCGCGGCCAGAATTCGACGATCATGGCGATGACCACGGTGACCGTGAATCCGGCGCCGCCTTCGATCGTCACGTTCGCCGCGCAACCGGCGTCGATCACTTCGGGCAGCCCAACCACACTGTCGTGGATGACGACGAACGCGACCAGCGTAACGATCGACAACGGTGTCGGCATGCAACTGGCCAATGGATCAGTATCCGTCAGCCCGACCCAAACGACGCTCTACACTTTGACCGCCGTGGGCCCGGGCGGGACGGTCACCGCGCAGGTCAGCGTCAGCGTGACTTTGGTCGGCGCACCGGTGATCGCCGCGTTTTCGGCGATGCCGCAACAGATCAATCCGGGCGGACAGGCGACGCTCACCTGGAACGTCACAGACGCCACGGCGATCACCATCGACAACGGTATCGGCACCCAACCCTTATCGGGCACGCGCCAAGTGTCTCCTGCGGCGACGACGACTTATACACTCACCGCGGACGGCCCCGGCGGAACGACCTCTGCACAAGTGACGATCACCGTACTGACGATCGTCGGCGACCGCTGCACCGACGCATTCGTGGTGACCGGCTCGGGCGGCACCTTCACCGGAAACACACAACAAGCGGTGGATGACTATTCGGCGTCGAGCTCCTGTACCGGCTTCAACTCGAGCGGTCCCGACGTGGTCTATCGAGTTTCACTACAACAAGGTGATCGCGTGCGCGCCTCACTGCAGCCGAGCAACACGGCGTGGGATTCATCGTTGTATTTCGTGACTTCGTGCTCGGCGATCGCGCAGAGCTGCGTCGCCGGACAAGACAACGGCAACCCGGAAGAGATCGACTACACCGCAGCGATGGCCGGCGATTATTTCTTGATCGTCGACGGCTTCGCGGGCGCGGGCGGAACCTATTCGCTGACGATCAACATCACCGCGGCACCGATCGGAAACGACCAATGTACCGGCGCGATCGACGCGACCACCGGCGGCTCATTCTCCGGCGACACCACGAACGCCACGGACAACTACAATCCCGGCGCCGCAGGTTGCACGGGCTACGCCGCGGCGGCGAACGACGTCGCTTATCGCGTGACCCTGGCGGCGGGCGAACGCCTCCAAGCTTCGTTGACCGCAGCCTGGGACGCTTCTTTGTATGTGGTGAGCGATTGCGCTATGCCCGCAGCCACCTGTCTTTCCGGACAGGACGACGGCAACCCGGAACAGATCGACTTCACCGCGATCAGCGCGGGGACGTACTACATCATCGTCGACGGCTGGGGGACCGCGCGCGGCACGTTCTCTTTGGACGTGAACATCTCTCCACCGGTCACCGGCGGCGACACCTGCGCCACCGCGGTCTCAGTGCCTGCGGGCGGCGGATCTTTCGTCTCCACCACCGCCGGTTTGATGAACGACTACAACCCGCCGGCGGCGATGTGTACCGGCTTCGCGGCGCAGGGCGCTGACCAAGCGTACAGGATCGATCTCGGCGCCGGTGACGTCGTCGAAGTGCTCGCACAATTCGACGCCGCGCTCGACGGCGCAACGTACGTGGTGAACAACTGCGCGAGTATCACCTCCTGCATCGAAGGTTCGGATTCAGGGCCCGCGGGCACCGATGAAGAGATGCGTTTCGTCGCTGAGTCTGCAGGCGCTTATTACGTCATCGTCGACTCCTTTTCCTCGGGCACCTCCGGCGCCCACGATCTGACGATCGCCTCTTACACCGGCGAAACATGCGCGCTCGCGGCGCCGCTTCGCACCGACGGAGTGGCCGAGCTCTACACCACCATGGGCCGCACGAATGACTATTCGCCGAACTCAGGCGGTTGCACCGGCTTCACCGCGGCGGCACCGGATCGTGCCTATTCCGTCGGTGTCCAAGCCGGCGACCAACTGCAAGTGTCGCTCGACCCGGACAACTATGATGCTTCTTTATATGTAGTTTCCAACTGTGCAGATGTGAGCGGGAGCTGCGTGCAAGGCAGCGATCTCTCCGTCTCGGCGACGGAAGAGCTCTATCCGGTGTTTCAACAGTCCGGGACCTACTTCGTCATCGCCGACGGTTATTCGACCGCCAACGGCCGCGGCATGATCACTTCACGCATTGTCCGCGGGGACACCTGCGCGGGTGCCTACCGCGTGCCGGCACGCGCGGGAACCTTCACCTTCAACGGAACCACCGGTGGCTACGGCGCCGAGCTGGGCACGAACAACGCCACGGGCAGCTGCACCGGCTTCACCCAGGACGGGCGCGACGCGGTGTACGCAGTGTCGCTGGCGGCGAATCAACAGCTGACGGCCTCGGTGAGCGCAGCCTGGGACGCGGCGATCTACGTGGTCTCGAGCTGCGCCGCTTCCGGCACCACCTGTCTTGCGGGACAGGACAACGGCAATCCGGAAGAGCTCACCTACACCAACGGCGCTACCGCAACCACGGTCTACGTGATCGTCGACTCGTGGCGCCTCGGCAACGCGACCACGGTCCGTGAAGGCAACTACACGCTCACCGTGACGTTGAATTAGGATCAATCCAGCCCGGCGCGGTTTTCGTCCCAGTAGGCTTTCGTCAACGCAGTCGAGGGGTGGAGGCCGCGTTCTTTGAGCGCGCGGCGGAGGCGTTTGATCGTTTGTGCGCAACCGGTCATCACGAGCGGTGCTGTCGGGTCGGCGGCGACGGCTTCACAAACCCAAGCATCGAGCTCCGTCGCTCCGTGTCCCTGCACGCGGGCGACACGCGCGCGCTCGATCCCCACGGCGGCGAGCAACCCCGAGACCTCGTGCGAGGCTTCGAACAGATGTGTCGCGGGGCGGTCGGGCGCAAAGGCGCGCCACGCAGCGGCCAGCCCGAAGGAGGTCTCGTCACCGACAAGGATGGGACGATTTTTGATCGTCGCGAGCTTGAGCGATCCGCGCGGCCCGAAGATCTGACAACGATCGCCGGTGGACCAGCCTCCGGTCAGCTCCGAGCCGGGTCCCGGGCCGTGGATATAGGCGAGAATTTCGGTCGTCTCGTCGATCCAGTTGATGGGCGTGTACGTCCGAAAGGCCAGCCCCTTGGTGCGGATCTGCAGCTTGTCTCCCGGGCTCCAGGAAACGCCGCGGAGCTGCTCGCCGCCGAGACGAATTCGCCTGAAATGGGGATCGAGCTGTTCGACTTCGCGGATCTCCGCATCGCGCGTCAGCGCACGCATCGCGAGATCAGAGGCTCGCTCGAGGATGCTGCTCAAGGCTTCAAGCTACCATATAGGAAGCTCAGTTGCTCCCACGCGACGCGAGCCACTTGGGGAGCGGGACGCGCTGCGGGAGCGCGCGCAAGTCTTCTGCCGAAAGCTCGAAGTCTGCGGCGGGAGCGTCGTAGATCTGGTAGTCGCTCGAGATCCACAACACGTCATTGTCACGCTTGGCGACGATCCACAGCTGTTCGCCTTCATTGCGATAGTCGGGCTCCGAAACTATACACTTCGCAAGTATACACTTTCCCTGCTCGCGGAGTGCGAGGAACCAGGGCAACAGCTCGCAGAGGATCGTCTCGAACATGGAGGCGTCGCTGGTGACGTCTTCCATCTTCTCGACCGCCGCCGCAGCGAGCGCCATCGCCGGAGGCCACGCTTTCGCCGCCGTGACCAGGCGTTCCGCTTCCTCGGACACCGGCTGCACGGTGAGCCCGTAGACATCGTCGAGCTCGCACAAAGCAAAGTCCTCGCCCTCCCCGCCCGCGAGGATGAGGACCGAGTCGGGAAGCGGTGGTTTCGCGAAATAGTGCATCTTAGAATGTCCCGTCGAGAAAACGTTTCGGCATCAGCTCGCGATACGGAAAGTTTCCAAAATAAGGTTGGGCTTCGAGCAGGGTGCGCCGAAACGAGGGCCGCTTCAACAAACGTTCGAAGTACGCCGAGAGCGAGGGGTACTCAGCGAACGGTTCAACGATTCCCGCGTAAAACAGCGCGGGCGCCGCAGCACAATCCGCGATCGTGAGCTGCTCGCCGAGCACCCAAGTTTTGCCGGCGACCTGCTTCTCGATCATCGGGTACGCAACCTTGAGCAATTGACGAGCGTCGGCTACTCCGCGCGCATCTCGTTCGCCCTCGGCGCGCAGTCGATCTACGACGATTTTCTGCATCGGGACCTGCACATAAGAGTCGAAAAATCGATCCCACAAGCGCGCGTTCAACCGCTCGTCTTCGTCCGCAGGAAACAAGTGCTGTCCTGCCGGACAGTGGCGCGCGAGATACTCGAGGATGATCGTCGTCTCGGGAATCGTCCGATCGCGACCCTCATCGTGGAGCACGGGAATCTTTCCGACGGGCCATTTCTCGAGAAAAGGCGCAGCCGATTTCGGATCTTGCAGGTCGACGATCACTCCCTCGAACGGAGTCTCGTTCTCGTAGAGCGCGATCAACACCTTGTGGCAAAACGAGGCGAGCGGATGAAAATAAAGCCGAAGCATGAGCCCGCCGAAGGCTACGCCAAGTGGGAGGGGTAGGCTAGAGCACTTGAAAATGTACCGTCGTTGCGAAGCGGACGCGTTAGGTGGAATGAGGAGTTCCGCTTAAGCGTCAGAGCGCGAACTAGTGCACCGCCGTCGAGATGCGATCAAGCATTCTGCGGTGCGATTTGATGATCGCATTCGCCGGTTTGGTCCACTCGAACGGCGTAGGATTCTTGTTCCACTGTTTCAGATACGCAGCGATATGGGCCTTCAAAGCTGACTTTGAATTGAACCCAGTCGCTGAGAGTGATTGCTTTCCGAGAATTCCAAACCAGCCTTCCACCTGGTTCAGCCACGACGCGCTGGTCGGCGTGAAGTGGAAGTGTACCAATGGATTTTCGGCCAACCACGCCTTCACTTCTGGAGTGTTGTGCGACGACGAATTGTCCAGAATGACGTGCAACTCCTGACCTGGATACCTGCGAACGACCTTCTTCATGAATCCGATGAAATCTGCGGCAGTGTGAGTTGCCGTGATTTGATGAGTAACTTTGCCCGTTGCGATCTCGAGGGCGGCGTAAAGGTCCACGACGCCGTGTCGCTTGTAATCGTGCGTGTGGCGCGACGCCCGGCCTTTTCGCATCGGAAGCGGTAGTTGAGTCCGCTCCAGCGCCTGAATCGACGTTTTCTCGTCGATGCTGAGCACGACCACCTGCTCGGGCGGGCTCAGATACAGACCCACAACGTCGTGAACTTTGGCCACGAAGTCGGGGTCTCGGCTGACTTTGTACGTTCGCACGAGATGTGGTTTGAGCCCGTTTTTCCGAAGCAGATCTGAAACCGCTCCGCTTGTCACGCCGAACTGCTTCGCCAACAAACGCGTGGTCCAACGACTTCGTCCCGCGGGAGGAGGGGAGAGAGCCAACTCGACGAGCTTCTCGACGACCGCAGGTGGAATCGCATGGTCCTTCCTTCCCGCTTTCGGGCGTTCCAACAAGCCGTCGACCCCTCCCTCGACAAATCGGCGTCGAATTCGAGAAACAGCCTCGATGCTCAAGTCGAGACGCTGTGCGATCTCCGTTGCCGACACGCCTTCAGCCGAGAGCAAAACCACCCTGCACCGACGGACCAAGCCTGCCGCTTCCGATGGGCGACCCACAATTGCGAGCAATTTCTGGCGGACGCGCACAGACAGCTTGAAGTTCACTCGTCTCATCCTGCCTGAAACACGGCCTCAGGCCATTTGATTCCATCTAAACGGCGGTGCACTAGACTCTCGTGTGTTGGATGTGACCGTGTGTTGCCAGCCACTGAATTGCTCAGTACGGGCGGCGTTGAATAGCCTGAGAGCGAGGTATCCAACAGGGCAATAGTCTGATTCGAAGCCAGGCACTTGTAGGAGTGTGTCATAAACAGACAGAATTTCTTAGCTGAGCTCTAGCACTAGCACAATACTCTCGGGACGACCGCATTTGGCCCGCTATGAGGTGGGAAGCTGCAACATAGGTGACTTTCTAAATGTACGCCAACTCGTCGGTTAGGTAGCTACCCACGCTCGCTATTAGATGCGTACATATCTTCTCTGTGTCATTGATACGGCGCTCAATGTCCACGATGGAAAAGCGGCCCCCGACGTGTTCCGGCGCTTGACTGCCGTGTGCGATGTCGTTGCGCGTGTCTACCATTTCGCGAATATGATCAAGCAGCCTAGGTTCAGGCACGATTGGAAGTGGGACGCCAAAGATATTCCAAATGGTTTCGAGCTGCGCCGCGCGAAATTGCGATCCATCTTTCGGGAAGAGGTTATCCTTTATGACTACAGCAGTTGTGCTCCTTGTCTTTTTCAGGAGTAATGATCGTGCGGCCCACGTTTTCTTCAAAGCCCCGTCAATTACCGACGAAAAGTCCGAATCAAGGGCTAAGGCCATTAGGTCGGTCCGAACGGACGCATACGTGAGGCCTCGCTGGTTGATATCACCAATCATTGATTTTACGATTTCGACGACCACGTATTCATATGCTGCATAGTTAGAAACAAACAACATCCCTTTCCCTGAGCGGCTCGCGACGTCTCCTGTACCCGATCCACCGGTTTTCTCGTGAGCTTCAATGACGCGCAAGAATGCGCGCGCAGAGGCCAAGCGGTTGACCGCTTCGGCAGAGACCGCTGCAAGAGACAAATCCTTTATCCTCCGAATTTTACCATGGCGTACTCAATACGGCCAGCCACCATCTTTTGGCTATTCGTGGCTCCAGTAGTCATGCTTCGAAGTCTACGATCTGCGATCCATCCGGATAGGCCTTTCGTAACTACGTTCGATCTTTTCTGGAGCGCTAGACCGGCTCCTACGGCAATGGCTTCATACAAATTAACCGGAGTTAACTTTTTCCGTCGGCTTATGCCCTGCGGGAACAACTTTGCGAGTTCTGCGAACGTCCTATTGAAGATCTTTTCATTGCGCGCGAAGTCGAAACTCTTCGTGCTAGCAGCCATATAGTCATTGAGAAAACCGGCCACAGAGTGATCGAAGGTCTTATATGAATTTAAAAAAGCGAAAAACCTCAAAACGTACTCTTCGCGAGTCCCATCGTCCTCTTTTGATTTCTGGAGAACAACCACCTTCCGAAAATCAGCGGAGGTGGCCATTTTTTCCAAGAAGTCATTAAACCTACCTCGATAAATGCATCCGCGGATTTCCTGGTCCGTTAGTTTGACACCACCCGTATTCAGGCGTTCAAATAGATCAAATCGAACCTTGAGATCGCTCTTATCGCTCAGGGTGGTGACCTTCGCCGGACGAAGGAGAAACTGCGTTTGGATAGACAGCGGCAGATCGAGAAAACGCAAACCGTTCATCGCCGTCAATTTCGAGAGGCCTTCGATCCGAAGGGATTCGGTAAGATTCAGGAGTTTGAGCGTCGCTGAATCACCAGCAAAGTGCGCGATTGTGCTCAAGCGTTGGACGCCATCAACGACTTCCCAAGTTGCGTCCGAATTTGTCGCCATGAATAGGTTCGGCACAGGGATGCCGAGAAAAATAGATTCGATCAGATGCGACTGCCTTCGAGCATCCCAGCGAAAGCGGCGCTGATAGGTTGGAGCGACGTCGATTTGGTTTTTAGCCAACATGAGCAAGAGTTGCTGTACCGATATGTCATAGCTATCAAAATCGACCCTCCGCCTTTCGTCAGATATTTGGTCGGTGAGAGATGGCTGTGTTTTAGTCATTCATTCTCTTTCCGGTTCGTTCAAAGGAGCTGGAGCCGAACGGTCTCTACTTCGCCGTCTCTTCGCCCTTCAATTTCTTTTTGGTCCTAGAGTGGTGAAATCACCTAGTTCGATGCACGAGCCGTATCATAAGTCGCGCCGAGTTTCGATCCACACTCGAAAGATGGAGCGAGATGCGTTTTACGGGCGATTCTTGGTATCTTGTCGCAGGGGTGCGCACCCGCGACGAACGTCTTCAGGCCCGCCTACAACACTCGAAGACCCGTGTCGACGGCGAGGCCGTTCGCGCAGTGCACCGGGTCCGTCGTCAGGATTCCCACGCCTACGCATTGCCGCAGATCCGGACAGAGCTGCTGGCAGCGATAGACCGCCGTCGTGCCCGGCTGCGGTCCTGGGGCTCCGGACATTCCTGGAACCACGCGCAAGCCGGTGTCGGTTGCGTCGGCGTTCGAACAAAACTCGGGACGCGTGGTCAACACCCCGAAGGCATACGCACCAACCAAGCTCGGCGTGTACTGATTGCAGCGATACACCTGCGTGGAGCCGGGCTGCGGAATCGAGCTCAACACCGCGCCACTGATCCGAAGACCCGTATCGTGCGCAGCCTGATTGGAACAGAACTGCGGTTGCACATTCAACACACCCACGCCGTAACAATTGTTGAGATCGGGACAGAGCTCACTACACTCCGAGACGACGACCGGCGCCGCCGGACCGGTGCGCGAAAACAACAACACGTTCGGTGAGCCTTGCGCGTCGGTGATCTTTCCCGGCGTTGCCACGCTCAACAACGCTTGTGCGACCGCGCCCGGAGTCGCCGTTGGATTGCCTTCCAGATAGAGCGCGACCACACCCGCGACGTGCGGCGCCGCCATCGACGTTCCGCTCAGGATCGTCGTCGCGTTATCATTCACGTGGTGCGCGGAGAGCACGTTCACGCCGGGCGCAAAGAGATCCACACAAGCGCCGTAGTTCGAGAAGCTCGCGCGTTGGTCGTTCCCGTCGCTGGCCGCGACCGTGATCCCTTCGCCGGTGCGCGCCGGAGAGACGTTGCACGCATCGGTGGTCGAATTGCCCGCAGCGAGCACGTAGACGATGCCCGCGTTGATCGACCTCCGCACGGCATCGTCGATCGCTTGGCTGGCGCCCGCTTGAATACTGACATTGGCCACCGCGGGAAGTGTTGCATTGGCGCTGACCCAGTCGATGCCCGCAATGATGTCGGCGAGCGTGCCGCCGCCCGAGGCATTGAGCACTCGGACTCCATAGATCTGCACATTTTTGGCGACACCGTAGGTCGCGGCGCCGATCGTTCCGGCGACGTGTGTGCCGTGACCATGACAGTCGTCGGTACCACATCCGTCGTTGATGGTGGTGAAGGCGCCGACTGCGCGACCTCCAAACTCTGTATGTGTCGCGCGAAGGCCCGTGTCGATCACATAGACACTGACGCCGGCACCCGTTGCGTCATACTCATATTGAGCGTCGACCGGCAGATCGCGTTGATCGATCCGATCGAGGGTCGGAGGCGGATTGAGCTGCGTGGCGGCGAGCGACACTTCGCGATCCTCCTCGAGATAGGCGACCGCTGTGTCGCTCTCCAGCAAAGACACTTGCGCCGCGGTCAGGTCGATCGCAAAACCTTGCAGCGCACTTTCATAGATATGGGACGGCACTTCCGCACCGTACTTTTCGGCGAGCGCCTTGGCGCGCGTCGCGGCGGTCTCAGCGGAAGGCCGAAGCACGACGATGTACCGATCACTGGAGAAGGGATCACACGCGACGAGCGAGCTCAAAAGGAGCGCGGAAGAGAGGAGCGTTTTCAACATGGAGCTCCGAACGGGCGAGCGACCTGTTCGATCGGACAGCTGAGCTGTGACGCGAGCTCTCCTCGCCGCCGCCACAAGATTGCCACAGGCTTCCGGGGAATGCGGCGGGCGTCACAGACCCGAAAGAGAGCTAATCGAGCTTCGCGACGGCATCGCGGGCGGCAGGGGTCCGCGCCAGATCATGAACCCGCGCCGCCATGCCGCGAAGCCAAGTAAGCGCGAACGGAATGTCGTCTTCGAGCGCGTCCATGATGGTGTTGAGCGTCCAGACGAACACGTGAGTCCCTTCGGCGGCGGTCAGGTCCTGCGCGAGCGGGATTTCGGCGAGCGAATGAAGTGCGCCGAAACCGCTCCCGGCCGGCATCTTCACTGTCCCATAGGACAGCTCGCCTTTGAGCACGAGATAGATATGTTCGGTGAGCTGTCCGCGGGGCTCGACGATTCCGGAGAGCGTTTGTTCCGAAAGCGAGGCGGCGAGCTCCGCCATCGTCTCTGCGCCGACAGCTCCAAACGGTGAGAGCTCATGGAGCAACAAGAGACTATCGACAAAATTGAACGCCGGCACGTCTCGCGGCTCGATCTTGCTCTTCGGGCCCGGTTCGAGCGGAGAGAGCATGAGGATCGCGCGGCTCAAGGAGCGCATCGCATTCGCGAGCATCTCGAAGTTTGCGTTGAGCATCGCCATGAAGTGCGAACGCTCCAGCTCGAGCACGATCGCATCACTCGTACTTTCGATCTCCAACCCGTCGTTCGTTCCGCTGAGCAGCTCCAACATCCCTACGGTTTCGCCCGCGCGCACCAGTCTTCTGCCGGCGACGTCCTGGACCGCGAGCTCGCCCTCGACGACGAACCAGGCCGCGGCGACCGGAATTCCGCTCTTCGAAAGCTCCGAGCCCGTGGGCAAAGTCCGTTCGTTCATCGCGCCCAAGATCAGCGCCGCATCCGTCAGATCGAGATCCTCGAATCCGGCGAAGGTCCGCAACGCGAGCAGGCGTTGGGTATTGATGATGTCGGTCCGATCCGCAGGGCTCACGCCGGCCTCCTCAACACCGCCGCCAGCTCGCGCAAGGGACGCGATCGATCCGTCGACATCGCCTCGAGCGCCTGCTCCCGCGACAAAGTCTCACCCCCCGCAGCGCTCAATTTTTCCAGCTCGGGGGTCTCTTGCAGCATGATCACCAGCCGCAAACGGAGCTCGGGCGGCAAGGTATCAACGACCTCCAACGCAGCATCGTGCATCCGTGCATCCGCCGCGTGAATGCCGTACCAAACATCTTCCATCGCGAGCTCAGGCTCGACGACACCGATGGCGCGAAATACACGCTCCAGCGCGTGGAGCTCTTTATCGCGCAGCAACGCGACGAGCAGCGTCTGCACCGGATCCTCCGGCCCGTCCGCGAGCGCTGTTCGATACGCGAGAATCCGCACGGCACGATCGAGACACTCGAGCGCATAACGGCGCAGGACGTCCTCGTCGAGCTCGAGCGTGGGTCGATTGGCACGCATGCGGCCGAGGCCGCGCAGGATCTTGAAACGGATCGCTCCGTCTTCTTCTTTCTCGAGGCGCTCCACCAAAGCGGTCGCCGCGGCGCTGGTCTCGAACATACACAGAGTGCGCGGAACGTGGCGGCGGATGCCGCGATCCAAGGTTTCATCGCGAAGCCAACCTTCGATCACCGAGGAATCGTTCGGCGTCGCGGTGAGAATCGCGCGACGGACATCCGGAAGAAGCCGGCGTTCGGCGAGCAACGGCAACAAGCGCGGCAAAAACGTGGGTTCCGGAACGAGCGAGAGAGCGCGCAACGTTTCGCGGCGTACGGAAAGATCGGGCGTGTCGAGCAGGCGCAACAACACGGGGATCAGCTCATGGCGTGCATCGGCTTGGATCGCGCGGGCCAGAGCGACCTTTGGTACAGCTGGCTCATTGGACAGGATGCCGTCGAGTAGAGCGGACGCTCGTTCGCGATGCGGTTCGCTGTCGAGCAGAACCAAGATCGCCGTCGCGCGCACGTCCGGGCTCGAGTCTTCGAGCGCGAAGAGCACTTCATTGGGATCGCGTCCTTGTTGCATGTAGAGCCGCAAAGCTGTCGCGCGAATCGTGCCGTCCGCGTGGCGGAGCAACGAACGCGCGATCTCGCCGAGCTCGTCTTGTCGCGAGCGTGCGAGGACCTCGAGCGCACGAAGCGCGACTTTCTGCGACGGATGGTGCACCACCAACGAAGGCAACAAACGCGCGTTCCCGTGGTGCTCGAGAAAGTCGATCGCCGAACAGACGATCGCCGGGTCCGGGCTGGAGAAGGCTTCGAGCACCGCCTGCAAGGTTTCGGACGCGAGCGGGCGGACGTCGACCGGCATCGTTCCACGCCGGAGGCCTTCGCGAAACAACGCGGCGTAGGGCGCACGCATGCTGCGCGCGACGATGAGCCAAGCGACCGCCAAAATCGCCGCGAGCGCTGCAACGACTCGTGCGTTTCCTCCGGCGGTGATCAACACGAGCAGGATCAACGCACCGAGCGCTTGTCCGCCGCGTTGCCCAAACGCATCGGTCGTCGCTTTGAAACGTTGGCGGACGTCTTCCGAGAGCGGGAAATAAAACAGCTCGGAGGTCACGCGGTGAAGCGAGTTTCGGAGCGCGCCGTCGGAGGCTCTCGAGGCGAGCGCGAGCAGCGGCCATCCGAGCGCTGCAAAACCTGCGGAGGATGCGAGCAACAACGTCGGGAGCACGGCCGCGGAGGCGAGAGTTCCGAGGCGTCGCAAAAGAAACGGCGCCACGAAGATCTGTGCGAGCAGCGCGACGATGTTCATCCCGGTGTAGACGCGCGCGAAATAACTCGCGAGCTCCTCATGCGGGACGGTCGTGGCGGCGACCGATTTGAAGAGGTAATCGATCACCGTGAAGGTCGCGCTCGCGAGGAGCGAAGCGATGACGATCCTTCGTAAATAATCGCGCCAATCTCGATGTCGGGACACCTTCGCTGCGGTGCGTTTCGCCGGCGGAGCGCCGGCTCCGAGCTTCTGCGCCACGACCGCGGACGCTCCATAAAACACCGCGCCGACGAGGAGGAGATCGCGCACCGAAACGACGGTCAAAAGTGACGCAGAGACGGCCGAGCCCGCGGCCGCCCCGCCGATCCCGCCTGCGCCGATCCAGGCGTAGTAACGTTTTGCGTCGCCGACGGTGAAGCGGTTCGCCAAGAGCAGCCAAAAACGCGGCACGGCGATCGTCACGTAGATCGCCGTGTAAACATAAAAGACCGCGGCGCCGAGCGGGCCGAGCATCGGAAGCACGAACCAAAAGGCGATCGGGAGCACCGCGCCGATCGCCAGCACGAGCGGGAGCGACGGCCTCAGCTCGGGAAGCCGCGAGATCATCAGCGCGACGGCCGCGATCACCACGTACGACCAGAGCAGCGCGCTCGGCGAAAGCGACTGCAACAACAGCGCATCGCGCGCGCTCTCGAGCGCTGCGTGCGCCGCCATCATCAAGAAGAGCGTCGCGAAAGTGACGCCGAGCCCGGTGGCTCGCTTTCGCGCGGAGGGCGGCACGGAGGCGCGGAGTCTACGGTGTCGCCCGCGCGCACGCCATGCAGTTGTTCAGCGGCGAGAAGCCGCTCGAGCGATGAAACTCTGAGTGGTCCGCTGCGTTTGCAGCGTATGCATCGAACCACTCGAGCGATCGCGTGGGTCGACCTAGCGTGCGTGCATCGCCAGCACAGGCGTCTCTTCCGGGCGCACCATCATCGGAATGCCTCTCGCCTCGGCGGCGAGCTTTTGGCCTTCAGGCTTGAGCACGTCGAGCGTCGTCATGCGGAGCACGATGCGTTCGTCGCCGCGCTCAAAAGCGAGCGACAGCTCCTTGCCGAGACACTCGGCGTAGTCCCGCATCGCAATACAACGCCAACGCTCCCGTCTTTGCCCTTTCGCTTCGGCGAACGCTTGAAACAGCACCACGAAGCGCAGCTCGATCGGCTGAGCGACCGGCTTGAACACCGCCGGTCCCCGCGTGCTCGCACGTTCGCGCACGAGCTCGCGCACGGGTCCTTCCGGCACCTTGGGATTCGCGGAAATGGCCAACATCAGAGAAGTGACGAGCGTGAGCATGCCCATGATCCATCTCTCGGCCCTGATTTCGCTGACTTGAACGAAACACTTCGGCACGTCGCCGGCCGAAACGTTTCTGGAAAGCGACACTCACGACATTCATGTCATAACAGCGCGAAAAAAATTCGCACCTGGGCCGATCATGCCGATGAAAACAGATGGCCCATGATTTGCGATGGCTTCGAGTCGACCATGTTTCTGCTTCCCATCGTAGAGGCCGCTGCCTCGAATATGCCTTCTACCGGTGACCTGCTCGCGATCTTCGTCTTTGGCCTCGGCGTGCTGGTCCTCGAGCTCAAGCTCGTCCGCCAAGCCAAACTCCGCCGATAGAATGTTCCTCCGAGCTCCGATCGAAGCGCCGGCGCAAGCGAAGCGCGCAGAGAGGCGGAGCCGAACGTAGGAGCCGCAGGCGGACTTGATCCGCCGCTAACGGCTCAAGACACGTAAAGAGCGCGCTCGAGATCGGCTGGATTCGTGGCCGCCGTCTTCGCTGCTTCCAAAGAGATGATGTTGTTCTGGTACAGCTCGATCAGATGTTGGTCGAAGGACTGTGAGCCATACATCTCGCGTCCCTTCTCGATGTAATCTTTGATCTCCTGCGTGCGGTCCGGATCCTTGATCAGCTCTTGGATCGAGAGCGTGGCGACCATGATCTCCATCGCCACCACGCGCCCGGAGCCGTCGGCCTTGCGCAACAGACGCTGGGAGATCGTGCCCTTCAAGTTGTCGCCCAAACGCAGGCGCACCTGAGGCTGCGCTTCGTGCGGAAAGACGTCGATGATGCGGCCGATGGTCTTCGCGGCGTCCGTGGTGTGGACTGTACTAAAGACCAGGTGGCCCGTTTCCGCGGCTTTGAGGCCCGTATCGATGGTGATCGCGTCGCGCATCTCGCCGACGAGGATCACGTCGGGATCTTGGCGCAGCGCCGCGCGCAGCGCCATGGCGAAAGACTCGGTATCCGCCCCGACTTCACGCTGAGTCACGCGCGCCAGCTTGTCTTCGTGGAGGAACTCGATCGGATCTTCGATGGTCACGATGTGTTTGCGCATCGTGATGTTGATCTCGTTGATCATCGCCGCGAGCGTCGTCGACTTGCCCGAGCCGGTGACGCCGGTGACCAGCACCAATCCGCGCTCTTCGTGCGCCAGCTTCTTCAAGACCGGCGGCAGACCGAGCTCGTCGAGCGTGGGGATCTTCTTGGGAATGATCCGGAGAACGGCGGCGAAGTTGCCCTTCTGCTTGAGAAGGTTCACGCGGAAGCGTCCGACGCCGTCGATGTAATACGAGGTATCGAACTCTTTCATGCGGCGCAGATCGACCTCGAGCCCGTTCGACTCCAGGATGTGCGCGCAGATTCCGCGCATGCCGTCTTCGGTGATCTGATCGAGCTTCACCTCTTTGAGCACGCCGTGAACACGGAGCGTCGGCTGGTGAAGGGCCTTGATATGAATGTCGGAAGCGCCCGCCTTCACCGCCGCTGAGAGGAATTTGTCGAACATCTTCGGTTCCATGGCGTTCTACGTGATCTCGCTTTAGACCGATTGAAAAGCAAGAGGTCGGATGCTACCGCCTGGATCGTGCGGCCGATCGCGCTGTATTCACTTCTTGTGCTCGTCACCGTCGCGGCATGTAATTGCGACGAAGACGGCGACCTCTTCCGCGAGGACGCCGGCGTCCCCGCGATGTGCCCGAACGGCGAGCCGCGGCCCGTCGGACGATGCGAAAACGACGACGAGTGCTGCGACCGTGAGAAATGCAACGTCGCCACGGGCATCTGCTTCGCGGGCGACGCCTGCGACGATCTCCATCCTTGTCCCAGCGAACAGATCTGCGCGGACCAAAACGGCGACGGCTTCTTCGAATGTATCTTCGAACGTTGCGTCACCGTCGAGGACTGCACCGAGCTGGTGTGCCCGCCGGACAAGGTCAAAGCGTGTATCTCCGGCGGCTGCCAGTGCGGTGAGCCTTGCCAAGGTGGATGCCCGGCCGAACAAGGCTGCTGCGTCCCCGAAGATCGCTGTTATCCGCTGCCCGCGCAGTGCGCCGGCATCACCTGTCCTCCCGGACAGTTCATCGATCTCACCATGCCCGGCTCTTGGGATACCCAAGACTGTATGGTGCTCAATCAGATGTGTCCGTGTGTCGTGCTCCCTCCTTTGTACGCGGGCGACATCGGCTTGTACTCGGCGATCGATCGCGACGCGTTCGGCCCGGTGATGAGCGCGTACAACCTCACCTACGGGGACCTGATGTTCGGCGCGGTTTCCAACGACGGCACCGTGACCTGGGAGTACGTCGACGGCCTCGCCGCGACCGCGAGCATCACGGGTGACATCAACGGTCCTCGCGGCGGCGACAGCGAGCCCGGCCCCGACGTCGGCAGCTACACGGACATCGCGATCGATCAAAACGGCGTCGCGCACATCGCCTATCAAGATCGCGACAAGGCCTCGCTGAAATACGCGCGTGGCGGTCGCAACCTGGGTTGGGCCTCCCATACCATCGAGGGCGAAGGCCGCGGCGACACGGGCATGTATTCGAGCATCGCGGTCGACAACACCGGCCGCCCGCGCATCGCCTATCTCTCTGCACGTGAGAACGCGAACGACGGCCACCCGCAATCGGTCTTGCGCCTGGTGTTCAGCGCGACGACGGCGCCGAGCGCGCCCGCGAATTGGCAGACGCGCGACATCGAAGTCCTCGACTTGAGCAGCTTCGGTTGTATCGACCGCTGCGAAGCGGGTGAGGCGTGCCGCGCGCTCGATGAAGCGTGTATTCAGCCGGACTTCACCTGCGGCCAAACGAACTGCGCGAGCGACGAACGTTGTTTCCAAGGATCGTGCGTGGTCATCGATCCTCTGCCGCCGTTCCGCGATCTGCCGACCGCGCGCGGTTTGTGGCCGTCGCTTTCGATCACCTCGAACGGCAGCGCGATCATCGCTTATCACGATCGTTTCGAGGGCAACCTGAAGATCGCAACCATCGAAGGTCCTGATCTGCGCAACGGCGCGATCGAGATCCACGCCATCGACGGCAACGGCGTGAACGGATCGAGCGATATTTCCGGCCTTTTCCCGTCTTTGTTCGTCTCACCGGCGGGCGAGATTCACATCTCGTACATGAATCAGACGCGAAGCTCGCTGATCTATCGAAGCTTCGACGACAACTTCAATTCCACGATCGTCGAGGTCGTCGAAGAAGGGCTCGGAATGGGCGGCGGGCCCGACGGCATTTTGATCGGCGCGGACTCTGCGTTGGTGGTCGATCGGACAGGTGTCGCGCGAATCGCTTACCAGGATGCGACCAACGGCGAGCTCCGTTACGCGCGGCGCCAGGGCTCGACGTGGAACGTTTTGACGCTCGCAGGAAACGAAACCCCGTATCGGGGGAGCTTCGGCTTCTACAACGACCAGGTGCTCGACGAGTCGCGCGAGAACCCAGTCGTCTCGACGTACAGATATTTTCTCTCTGCTGAGGGTGGCGCCGATAACGGGATCGAAGTCTTCGACGGGCCTTAGCTCCGTGCCAGCATTTTCGGAGCTTTTCCTTAGGGGCTACGCACGCGGTGCGTGCTGCGCGCTTCGCTTGCGGGTGCCTTCGTTGGGAGATCTTCGTGCGGCTCGCGCCTGAGGACAGGCGCCGAGACCGCTGCGACCAGGCGCTTCGAGAGAAAGATCCTGCCGCTGCGACCAGGCGCTTCGAGAGAAAGATCGTGCCAGTGCGACGAGGCGCTCCGAGAGAAAGATCCTGCCGCTGCGACCAGGCGCTTCGAGAAAAGATCCTGTTGCTGCGACCAGGCGCTTCGAGCGATGCGATCCCTGCCGCTGCGAGCAGGCGCTTCGAGAGAAAGATCCTGCCGGTGCGACCAGGCGCTTCGAGAGAAAGCTCCTGCCGGTGCGACCAGGTGCTTCGAGCGATGCGATCCCTGCCGCTGCGAGCCGGTGCTTCGGGAAACATCCCTGCGGACCGTAGGCCGTCGTCTTGGGCACACCCACCCTCTCGGGCAGATGCCGGATATTGACGGCGATATCTGATCTGTAGTGATTAGGGCCGCAATGGTTCTTTCCTGCCTCGTGGAGCCGCTGATCGCTCCGCTCGTTGGGTTCGGCACGGCCGGCCGCAGAAGAACCGCGCTCTCCGGCTCGCGCATCTCGGTGACTGCGATTGCGGCGACAGCGCTGCTCGCCCTCTCCGGAGCGACGATCAAGGGAGACAAGATCAAAGCCCCCGCACCGGTCAAAGCCGAACAGACCGTGAAAGCGAACGCGCACAAACGTCCGGACGCGATTCCGTACCGCGTGCAGTTCGCGCATCTGTTCATCGCGCCGGTGAAGGAAGACCTTCTCGTCGAGCCCGGTGAGGCGGCCCGCTTCGAGCAGAGCTCGCTTCACGAACACCGGCTCAGACACAAACGCGACATCGTACGCGAGACAAGTCCTTGTCTCGGTGTCGCGCTGCGGAGGGATCGCCTTCGCGGCGGCTCTGCAGATGCGTGGTTAAGATTCGGCTCCGGCACGCACCGATCCGGTCAGCCTTCCCTCAGCTAGCCGCGGTTTCTTAGCCGCGAAACTTTATTCCGATCGCTGGTGTCAGTCACCGGCGGTCTTTCTGCCTCATCAACATTTCAGAAGGAGCGATACGACAATGTTCGAGAAACTTGCACACCAATTCCAAGAAGGCGGCTGGGGTATGTATCCCATCGCTATCTGTTCTATCTTCATCTTCGCGATCGCCATCGAGCGCATTCAGTTCCTCTATTTCAAAGCCTCCATCGCCAAGGACGCCTTCGTTCAAGCGATGCGCAAATACATCCTGGCGGGCAACGTCGGTAAGGCGCTCGCGCTTTGCTCGCAGACGCCCACCCCGCTGGCGAACATCATCAAGAGCGGCCTCGTGAAAGTGAACAAGTCGGACGCCGAGGTTCAGGCGGCGATGGACGAAGCTTCGCTCCGCGAAGTTCCGCGCCTCGAGCACCGCACGGCGTACCTGGCGATGCTCGCGAACGTCGCGATGCTCGCCGGTCTCCTCGGAACGATCGTCGGTCTGATTCAGTGCTTCGCGGCGGTCGCCGTCGGTGACCCGTCCGAGAAAGCGACGATGCTTGCAAAAGGCATCTCGGAAGCCATGAACTGCACGGCGTTCGGTCTGATCACCGCCATCCCGGGTCTGGTGTTCTACGGCATCATCCAGGGCAAGACGCAGCACCTCATGGACGATATCAACGAGGCGTCGGTCTCGGTGCTCAACCTCATCGTGACGAATCGCGACAAGCTCGACTTGTCGACGCTCGGCACCGGCCGCGAGGAATAACACGTGTCCGGTGGAGCCACGCCTACCCCGAGCGCGGGTGGAAAAAAGTCGGTCGACTTTCAGTTGAACATGATTCCGTTCATCGACCTTCTGTCCGTGCTCATCTCCTTTTTGCTGATGACGTCCGTGTGGACGCAGGTCGCGAAGATCGACGTGAAACAGTCGCCGAATCTTCCGTCCGACGAGCCCACGCCGCCACCGGAGGAGGAGAAACTGAACCTCACCGTCCTGATCAAAGGATCAGGTTATACCGTGACCAAGAAGGGTGCGGTGGTGAAGGAGATCGAAAAGAAGGGCGACGAATACGATTCGACCACGCTCGGCGAGATCTTGAAACAAGTTCGCGCAGAGCATCCGGACAACGAAGACGTGAACGTCACCAGTGAAGACAAGGTTCCTTACAAGGAGCTGATCACGGTGATGGACCTGTGCCTCAAGCACAAGCTCACGGGTATTTCGGTGGCCGGTGTCGACGCGTAGCCTTTTGGAGCCGCGAGTCGATCGCGGCTAAGAGGAACGAAAGATGCCGATCGTAAAACCTGGAAAGCACCCTTTCGCACCTTGGCTTCAGAAGTCCAAGGCACTCAAAAAGGGCGGCAAAAAATTACAGCAGGCTGCTGAGCTGCTGATGACCCCGCTGATCGACATGTTCGTCATCCTGGTCGTCTTTCTGATCATGAACTTCTCGGCGACCGGCGAGCTCATTCAGTTCTCGAAGGACATTCGTCTTCCCAAAGCGGAGACGGTGTCCGAGCTGGAGCGCGCGCCGATCATCCAGATCTCCGCCAACACGGTGGCGATCGAAGGTGTGAAAGTCGGCGAGTCGGAAGAGATCTTGAAGGACCCGGATCTGCGGATCCCCGGCCTGACGGACAAGCTGCAGGAGATGCGCAAAGTCGATGAAATGATGCACCCGGGACAACCGTTCCGCGGCGAGATCATCATCAACGCGGACAAAGACGTAGACTTCAAGCTGGTCCGCAAAGTCATGTTTGCGGCGAGCGATGCAGGCTACACGAAGTTCAATTACGCAGTGCTGCGCATGGGCGGCAAAGGCGGAGCTGCTGAAGGCGGCGAGGCCCCGGCTGCGGCCCCTGCGGGCGGCTGATCTCTAAAGCTAGAAAATGAGCGAACACGCGGGCCCTCGATGCGAAAGTATCGGGGGCCTTCGTGTTTTAGGGCTTATTGTTCCCCGCCATGCGGACGCCGAAATCTAAGACGCGCAGTGGCGAGGCTACGAGCTTCATCGATTCCATCGCGGCAGGGATCAAGGACGCCGATGCGGGACGTGTAATGGATTCAGCTGAAGCTCGCCGGCGCCTTCAGCGCCGTCACGCCGGAGATCGAACGCTGTCGAAACCTAACACGCGCTAGCCTGCGCGCCAGCCGTGTGGATCGCGGGCACCGTGCCAAACGGCAACCACAACGAGCGTCTCCTGCCCAACATCGATCAAAATCCAATATCCGAATCTCTGCACCAGGGCGCGGCGAATTTCACCTTCGTCATCGGGTACGCGAGGAAAGCGCCGCGGGTTCGTTTCTGCGATCGTAACCAGGCGTTCGACTTCATCAACAAACTCGAGGCCGGCGCCAACGCGAGCGTCTTCCAGCTTTGCCGCGGCATCGAGAAACTGCTCGGCTGCTCTCGCCGACCAGCGTATCTGCCAAGTCATTTGCTTAGGGCACGGCGCGCGCGGGCAAAAACTTCTCCCGATTCCACAAGAGGCTCTTCTCTCGCGCTTTCGCGACCGGCCCTGATCTCCTCGAGAAGCTCCGGTAGCTGATTGATCGATTCGAGATCCGCCTCGACGTAGGGTGCCAGGCGTTTGAATTGCTCGTCCGAAAGCGCTTCGAGGCGCTTCAACAGTTGCTCGCGCGTCACGTGTTCATCATTGCACGGCGTACGCGGTTTAATCCATCCCGCTATGGGCATGCGGACACCGTGATCCCCTTCTCTACCGGCAATTTGCAGAGGTTGAGCCTTTGCAGCAGATCGTCGTCATAGGTGTCGAGCGCTGCGTTTCTTGCTGCGTGGATCTCGTTGTTCATGCCCGAGGAGAATTGCTGGACGACAATACCCGTCACCAGAGACCCAATTCCGACGAGCACCGGGATGAGGCCGATGGAGCTCGAGCTCGCGGCGCCGTCCTTGGCCATTTGGGCTGCAGTCAGGGCACCTCCGCCCACCAGAATCACGCCGCCGACGCTGATGAGGACCATCGATGTCGTCTCCAGCGTAGCCTGTGTACCGACTTTATCCTCGAAGACGCGAATCGACTGTGAAGTGTTCGAGTCCGGCAAAACAGCCACTGAGAGATCGCCGGGGTGATGGATGAAACCGGCATCTCGCAGTTTGTTTGTTTGGCTCGAAATCGGCTCTTGATAGGACACGTCTTCCTGCTTCTTTCGCAGGCGATCGTGGGCTTCGAGCCTGGCTGAGAGCGGGGCATCCGCCGGCGGCGGCGGGTCGATCGTCATCCGCTTATAGGAGGCACAGCTGCTCAGCAGCAAAAACACGACTGCACAAAATCGATAAGACATGCGCCCGAGACTAAAGAGCACAAGTCAAACTGTCACAATGATAGTCGACAAATGGTCTGAAAACCATTCAGGAACATATGATTAATTGATTAATCGAATATTCACTTGGATTGCGCGAATCCACAATCTGCTTCGCGCTCAGCGGTCCATCTGAGCAACTCGGGCGTCGGTGGGAGGAGTGGCGAGTCCATGTTTCGGGGAGGATGTCGCGGTTTGCGCATCTCTGTTTGTTCACGGATGATGCTCGAATGCGAGCTTCGGTGATCGTTATGAGCTGCGCGCTGATCGCCTGCGAGCACGGAACGATGGAGCTCGCGAGCAGCCACCTCCGCTGACGATGGAGCCCGAGATTCCAAGGGAGTCGTGCGCGGCGGACAATCCGATCTCGGGCCGGAACGACGTGCCGTACGTTCGATTTCAGCAAGAGCATTCCGAACAGTCTTCCAGGCACAGATCGCTGGAGCTACTCGCGTCCCACAGGCCGAAGTGGTGCAAAGACTAGACGCGCAGGTCGTTTTTCGTCGCAGACATCGCGATTTGCGCGCGAGAGATCGTTCGCGAGATGATGCAAGCATGCGTGCTTGCATCTGCGCGGCGCTGGCGTTGATGGGATGCGAGCGCGAGTCGTCACGGCTTGCTGAGCCGCCGGTGTTCGAGACGCCGCAGGAGCCGGTTATCCCGATGGAGACTTGCGCGGCGGACGCACGGATCTCAGGGGCGTTCGAGGCTTCTTGGATTCGCATCGAAGACGAGTACTTTGGACAGCCCGGCTTTGCGCATGTCGCGCTCGATGGCGACCGCGCCTATGTCGGCGGTCGGTCGATCGCGGTCTATGATCTCACGACCAACTCCTCGTCGGCCGTGTCGCTGGCATTGCCGGCGGGCGAGAGCTTGGCCTTTGCAGACGTCATCGAGGCTCGCGACGGCGCGGTGTTGTTCGAGCGTACCTGGCCTTTGGATCATCAGGCCCGGGTGATGTACCGCGATCCGTCGGGTGTCATCGTGCCGGTCGCCGATCGCCGCGGGCACTCGTCGAGCTCTGTGAGCTCGCGTTATCTGACCGATGACGGCCGCGTACTGCTTTGGGACGGCGCGCGCGTGGTCGAGCTCGCGCGCGGTTCAATCAGGGAGCTCTTCGCAACCGCCGAAGGCGAAACGGTGCAGATCGACAGCGCCGGGGGCGTCGATGTCTTTGCGGTCAGCGGTGAGACCGCAAGACTTTGGATACGCCGGCACGGCGGAGCGCGGGAAGAATTCGCGGCGGCCACCCGCGAATCGTGGGCCGTGCTCGCGAGCTCGCACGTGTACTGGGGAGACGCCGACGCCGTGTGGCGTGCGCCGATCTCCGCGATCGACGAACGCGAGCTCCTCGAGGGTTGCACCATCGGGTGCGATTTCTCTGATCAACAATGCGATCCGCGCGGCGAAGGAAACGTCGGGTTGATCTGCGGCGATCACCTGCGCGTGTATCGCGGCACCGAGCTCGTCCGCAGTTTCTGGCGAGACGCGTTTCTTGATGGCCGAAAGCTGGGCCGCGATCTTTTGGCCGGCACGTCAAAGGGGGCCTGTTGGAACGATACAGAGGTGGATGCCGCTCGGCTCGACGATTCCAGGATCGCACGCTTTCGTGACGCGAACGGCGGATGTGAGCTCAGCGTTCCGAGGGTCGATTTGCAGGTGAGCGCGAGCTACGTGATGTGGAGAGCGATCTACGGCAGCAAAGTCCACTACGCTTCTCACAGCACGAAATGGTGCGAAGACTAGACGCGCTTGAGCTTCGACGTCCTCCAGGACAGCACGAAAAAAATTACCGCGACGATCAAGGTCAGCGCGACCGCGGTGCTGTGATAGTTGATCAGGTTAGAGATTCCTGTCGCCAGATGCGCGGAACGCTCGGCCGAGAGGCAACGACCGCCCCGAAATCTTCCGGAGCACCGGTCCCAGCCCGGCCTGTCCTGACGCTTGCGCCCGAGCTCTCAATAGGCGCCTTCGCTGATCCTCAAAACTCGTCTGACCTCAAATCGCGGCTGTTCTCCCAATGGACGAACAAGCAAGTCGAGCTCGAACGCCAGGCGATTCTGCAGCTCTCGTCGCGTATCCTTGTGAAAGATAACCTCGACCTCACCCGTATCATCGTGCACGAACACGGGCCCGCGACCACTCAAGCGTCCGAGGTGAATGTGCACAGTCGCAATCTGTCCAGGCACCATCTCAACAAGCTCGGCGATCGTCGCCATCGGGCCGCGATATTCGTAGTAGGCGGCGTCCCTGCCGATCGCTGATTTCCAGGCCATCGGCCACACATGGGACAGATATTTCGAGTAGCGAAAAGGTGAGCGAGCCTTTAGCTCACCACCGAGCGCTTCCACATTGAGCTCCCGTTGGATAACCTCGAATTTCGGATCTCGCCCCCATGCCCACTTGGGCCCCAGCAGCGCGGCCTCATGCGCACGCGCAGCGACGCGGAGTAGAGATTCCAGATTCACATACTCGAGTACGAGATCCGTACCGTCTTTTGGATACGAGTATACGGGCGAGCTCCGAGCGATCTGATCCAGGGCGACGATCGAGAAGTGCCCGTCCGCACCGAAGACCGGGAACCAGGGTTTGATTCCATCGAGCGTCTGCATCCCTTCGTAGTCTGCGATTGCGTTGCGAATCGGCAGGAAGTCGAGCGAGAGGCTCAGCGACTCGGCGTGGAGCTTGAGCTGTCCATTGTGCCAGCGATAGAGACGGATGAGCTCCGGCGGAGCCTCGTACGGCGCGATGGCGGCGGAGAGCCGCGCGAGCTCGGCGTCTGTTGCGGGAGGCGCAAGATTTGCGAATGCTGCGGGTGCGTGCTCGCGAAGCACGTCCTCGAGCTCGAGCAGCGTCCGCTCCATGTTTTTCGGCGGAAACTCAGGAAGCGGATCGTGTCGAGGTGGATACACAATTTTCATCGCGCCCCAAATGTTAGCCCGATGATCGCACCGATCGCCTCGCTGATCAAAGACCAGAGATCAAAGCTCGGACACCTGCTCACAGTCGTCTTTGCATCCTCGGCACAAGCCGACGGAGTAATCATGTTCGTCGGAGCGCACGATCGAGCCGTCACCCGAGGCCGCCTCGAGCGAGACATGAACACGAAACGAGATCGCGAGCGGCGGCGGAAGATCCTCGGACTCTGCCAGCACTGCATCTGCGGCGCGGATGAGCTCTTCCGACATTACTGGAGCCCGGACGGTCGCTGAGCCGCCGCTCGGGATCGGCGACGTATCTACCGAAGCGGCGCGCAGGCGAGAACCGCACAAGTGAGCATATTCGGCGAAGCGGCAGTGAATATCATCTTCTCCAAATGAGCAGAGTGCGCATTCGACGGCAGCGTCGAAACGAACCAACGTGACCGGCGACGGGGCGAAGTTATGCACTACGAAATCGAGCGCGGGTAGGCCTTCGATTAAAGTGTCGAAGAAGACAGCGTCAGCTTCAGCGAAAGAGTAACGGCCATCGCAGGCCTCGACTCTCACAATCTTCAACCGTTCACTTGGCGACTCGCGCTCAAGGCCGTCGCGACCGCAAGCCGCCAATATGGAGAGCACGAAAAACCGGCGAAGGGGCGTGCTCAAAGCTCGAAAGTCTCACACCACCGCGTAGAACAACCGCGGCAGAAGTGGACTGTTTGAAAATGGCGTTCCGAGCGAACGATCGCGCCATCCTCGAGCATCGCTTCGAGCATCAGATCGACGCGCAGCGGGACGGCCGGCGCAAAGACTCCGTCTGTGGTCTGCGGGAGCACGGCGTCGAGCGCACGTACGAGCCCCTCGGAAAAAACCGGCGCTCGGATCGTGTCGAAAGCTCCAGGAGGGATCGAAGGTCCCGATGCGAGCCCCATCATGCGTACACCACAAAAATGCGCATATTCACCGTGAGGAAACGGCGGAGGATCCCGGTCCCAAAACATCGCTGCGCATTCAAGCGTCGCTTCAAAGCGCAGCTCCTTTATCGGTGCAGTCCCGAGGTTCTGCACCACAAGCTCGAGCACAGGAGCTACGAATTGTGAGGTGTCGAATGTCTGATCGGCTGCACAATCCTCGAGCGGCAAAATCCGCAACTGTGCATTTGGCGGCTCGAGGTCGGCAGGATCCCGACCGCAAGCCGCCAATATGCAGAGTGCGAAAGTATAGCGAATACGGGATATCAGATCTTCGTGGTCGCTTCGTTCTTGCCGGACATCGTGTAGAGCATCTTCGTTGCGCCCCAACCGATGGCCACCAAAATGATCAACCACGCGTAACCGAGATCCGTACCGCCCGGCGCGTAGCCGTAGACCAGCGGATAGTGATTGCTCACCATCAAGAGGATCAGCGGCACGGACAGATACGTGTTGTGTTTCGAGCGCAGGCCCGCGGTCGAGGCCCAAGCGGCGTCGGCAGCGGTGCCGCCTTTGATCGCGCCGATGATCTTTCGCTGGAGCGGCCAGATCCGCATCCACACGTTCATCGCCATGATCGTTCCGAACATCATGCCGATGTGAATGAACGCAGCACGGCCCGGCAACATGAAGTCGAGGTACCACGCGAGCACCGACATCAAGACGAAGCTGACGATCACCCCGACCTGCTCCTTGGTCGCGAAGACGCGTTTCCACAACGTGTCATAAAGAGCCGGAGCGACGATGATCGACAGAACGAAGGCGATACCGATGTTCTTGCCCTTCGGTTCCGTCGGATCGGACATCATGCCCGAGCCCATGTAGTAGACGATGCCGGCCAAGAGAAAGCCGGAGATCCAAGTATACGCAGCGCCCCAGCGGAACCAATACAGCGCGCGCGGCATCAGCTCCGGCACGACCTTCTTCTTCGAGTCCGCGTCGTACGTCTTCGCGAGGTGTGCGTTCACCCAGTTGAAGAAATAAAGATGTCCAATCCAGATCACGCCCGCGACGACGTGGACCCAGCGAATGAGTAGGTGAACTGTCTCCCCAACGATACCATCCATCGCTTTTTGCCCTTACCTTTCCGTAATGCTTTGGCGGCGTAAGCTAGTGCCGTCCAGAGGCGGGAGCAAGTGGAAAGACTCGGACGATATGCGCTGCTCGAACCGCTCGGTGAAGGCGGCATGGCCCGCGTCTTCCTCGCGCGCCGCGACGGCAGCAACGAAATCTGCGTCCTCAAGCGGATGCACGCCCATATCGAAGCGAACGATCTCGCAGCAAAACGTTTTCACCGCGAAGCTCATATCGCCTCTCTCCTCTCTCACCACGCGATCGCTCGCGTGCTCGACGCCGGCCTGGAAGGCGACAGCTTCTGCATCGCCATGGAGCACATCGCCGGCCAAACGGTAGAGCAAATTCTGCTCGAGCTCCAAAAGAAGAGCAGATTGTTATCTCTCGAGCACGCGCTCTTGATCGCCGAACAAACGCTCGAAGCGCTCGCCTACGCGCACGATTTCTCCGAAGACGGCCGCGCGCTGAACATCGTCCACCGCGATCTTTCGCCCCGAAACATCATGGCGAGCTACGCCGGCGACGTAAAAATCATCGATTTCGGAATCGCGCGCGGCGACGTCGACGGGCTCAAAACCGCGCCCGGCGTCCTGATGGGCACGCCGTACTATATGTCGCCCGAACAAGCGCGGACCGCGGCGGTCGACCGCCGGAGCGACCTGTACACCTTCGGCGCGGTGTTGTTCGAGATGTTCACCAACCGGCGTTTGGTCCGCGCCAAAGGCCGAGCGGCGATCCTCGCCGAGGTCGCGATGACTCCGGCCCCGGTCATTTCGCAGATCGATCCGCGGATCCCAAAAAGCTTCGATCCATTTTTTGCCCGGATTTTGGCGAAGGATCCGCACGAGCGCCCGGCGGATGCACGCGCGATGTTGAGCGAGCTGCGCGCAGCCTCCGGTTCGCTCCGTCCCGCGAACGCTACCGCGCTCTCCGAGCTGATGACCGAGCTCTTCCCTACCGCTTCCCTGTCCGACCGGACAGCGGTCGTCTCGCTCGCCGAACCGACCCGCCTGGAGACCACCGCCCCACCGCCGGCACCCCCGAAAAAAACACGGCGTTCACCGGTGTTGATGATCGTGCTCGGGGCGGCGGTCGCCGCGTCCGGGATTGGGATGGCGCTCGCTTCTTTCACCGGGGACGAAGAACCTGCGCCGCTCGCACCGGTGGTGACCGTCGCCGAGCCGGTGGAGTCCCCGAAGATCGCCGCGCGTCCCCTGTCCGAAGAGACAGCTGTACCAAAGGACAGGACGATCGAAGTCCCGAAGCGCATCGCCCAAAAACCAGTGGAAAAAGCGCCTCGCCCCGAAGAAGTCAAACCGAAGGAACCGGAGGAGCCCGCGAAACCGGTACGGTTGGCGAATGTGGAGGCGGCGCTGTCGGCGCTGCGCTCCGCGCCCGAGGATCCGGCGCTGCGTAGCCGTTTGTATGAGCTGATCGAAGCGCAAGCGCGACCTGCGCCCGAGAAAAGAAGGCGAGTCATCCGCGCAGCGATCGATCGCTCGCTTCTCGACAGCGGGATCGAAGGGTTGGAGCGCGGCGTCGAAGAGCTGCGCCGCGCGATCGCGCTCGGCGAAATTTGAGGGTGCTTCGCTTGCGGTCGAGCTCATGTTAAGTCGTGGCAAAGAGCCCCATATTGAGCGCCGTTCTTCTCACCCTGCTGTTGGCTACGAACCCGTTCCAGCTCCCGAAGGGGCTTCAGGATCAGCCGCTGGAAATTCCAGCCGACAACCCGATGACGCCCGGCAAGATCAAGCTCGGCGAACAGCTCTTCTTCGACGCACGCCTTTCAAAGACCAAGAAGATGGCCTGCCTCACCTGCCATCTTCCGGAGAAAGGGTGGACCGACGGGCTCCCGCTTTCGCCCAAGTTCGACGGCTCGTTGAACACGCGCCACACGCCGACGCTGATGGGCGCCGGTTACTATCCCGACCTCTATTGGGACGGACGCGCGAAAGGTCTCGAAGCGCAGATCCTCGCCGCCTGGAAGAGCCAGATGGGCGCCGTGCCCGACGAGATCGCCGCCGAGCTCGCCGCGATCCCGAAGTACAAAGCACAATTCGAAAAAGAGATGGGCGGCGCGCCGAGCGGTGACCTGATCGTCAAAGCGCTCGCCACCTTCGTGCGCACGCTCCACGCGGGCGACACCGCGTACGACAAGCTCGCCGGCAATCCGAAAAAATTCGAGGATTCGGACATCGGCAAAGGGTTCAAAGTGTTCACCGAGGTCGCAAATTGCAGCCTCTGCCACGCACCACCCGTGTTCACCGACTTTGCATTTCACAACGTCGGTATCGGTTTCGACACCGTGACGCCGGATAACGGCCGCGGAAAGTTCCTCACCGACGCCGCGGCGAAAACGAAGGCTCCCGTGCCCGCGGAAGCCGCTCAAATGATGGGCGCCTTCAAAACTCCGAGCCTTCGCGGCATCGCTTTGACCGCGCCGTACTTCCATGACGGCCGCGCCAAGTCGCTCGAAGAAGCCGTCGATCTGATGCTCGCGGGCGGCGTCAAGAACGAGAAGCTCGACGAGAAGCTGAAGCCGGTGACGCTTCTACCCGAACAACGCAAACATCTGCTCGCGTTCTTGAAAGCGTTGAGCCCACCTGTCCAAAAGTACAAGAAGCCGAAGCTTCCGTAGGTCCGGACTCCTTAGTTGTGACTGTCCCTCAGCTCATCTTCGCGGCGATCACCATCCCGATCTGTTTGATGTGGTGTTACCTGTACGGAGGGACACTGTTCCGCATCCGGCAGGTGAAGCTCCTCAAAGACGAGCACCCTCCCCGGCCCGCGGTTTTTCCGCGGCTCTCCGTGGTGGTTCCGGCCTGCAACGAAGCCGCGACGCTGGAGAGCGCGCTCGCTTCCCTGCGCGCACAAACGTATCCCAACTTGGAGATCGTGCTCATCGACGATCGCTCCACCGACGGCACCGGCGCGATCGTCGATCGCATCGCGGCTCGAGATCCGCGCATCGTGCCGGTGCACCTCACCGAGCTTCCCGCCGGTTGGCTCGGCAAAGTGCACGCCTTTCACCGTGCGAGCCGGACGGTCACCGGCGAATACGTGCTCTACACCGACGCGGATATCCATTTCGGCCCGGGCTTGCTCGAGAAGTCGGTGGCGCTGATGCTCCACGAGCAGCTCGATCATCTCACTTATATGCCGGATCTCAAGCCGAGCACCTTCTTGCTGCAAGCCGTGCAGGCGTCGTTCGGCGCGACCTTGTTCATGATGTCGAGCGTTCACTTGGTCGGAAGGCCAGGTACGAAACACTACATCGGCGTCGGCGCGTTCAACATGGTGAAGAAGAGCGCTTTCGATCGCAGCGAGACGTTCGAGTGGTTGAAGATGGAGCCGGCGGACGACTTCGCGCTCGGAGCGATCATGCACCGCGCCGGCGGTAAAGGCGGGTTTCGGGTGGCGATCGAAGAGCTGAGCGTAGAGTGGTATCCGACCACCTACGAGATGGTGAAAGGTCTCGAGAAGAACACTTTCGGACCGCTGTGCAATTATTCGCTCCTGCCACTTTTTCCGATGGTGGCGGCGGCGCTCGCGTTGTTTCTCGGGCCATTTGTGTTGTTCGCTTTTCCACCACTTCCGTGGATGCGCGTCTTTCCGATCCTCGCATTTCTCGCGGTTCCGCTGGGGTTTTCGGGGATCAGATCGCGACTGCATCTGAAAATTTTACCGGCGCTCTTCGCGCCCTTCGCCGGGCAGGTCTTGATCTTCGCGCTGCTTCGTTCCGCCCTGTTATGCACACTTCGGGGTGGTATCTCTTGGCGCGGAACACTCTATTCAAAAGAAGAGCTCAAACGTGCGCGGCGGATCGATCTGTCGACCGGACGCGTGAGGACGACGTCATGATCGATCTACTCGAATACAACCGCAAAGCCTGGGATCGCAAAGTCTCCGAAGGTTACAAGTGGACCGTCCCCGCCTCGAAAGAGCTGGTGGAGCGCGCGAAAAATGGAGAGCTTCAGCTCTACCTCACGCCGGAAAAGACAGTTCCGCACGAATGGATCGCGCGCGCAAAAAACAGCGACGTCTTGTGCCTCGCTTCGGGCGGCGGCCAGCAGAGCGCACTGCTCACCGCGTTCGGGGCACGCGTCACCGTGCTCGACAATTCACCCGCGCAGCTCGCCCGCGATCGCGAAGTCGCCGAACGCGAGGGCTTCGACATCCGCACCATTCAAGGCGACATGCGCGATCTTTCGGTCTTCGCCGATGCGAGCTTCGACCTGATCGTCAATCCCGTCTCCAACTGTTTCATCGACGACGTCCGCGTCGTGTGGCGCGAGTGCGCGCGCGTGTTGCGAAAAGGCGGCGAGGTGATCGCCGGTTTCGCAAATCCCGTGATCTACGCCTGCGATCCCGAGCTGAAGATGAAAGGGATCCTGACCATCAACAAAAAGATCCCGCACGCGGACATCGAGGTCTACACGCAGGAAGAATTCGATCATTATTATGGCCCCGGCACTCCGATCGAATGGGGACACTCTTTGACCGATCAGCTCGGCGGGCAGATGGACGCCGGTCTGGCGATGATCGGTTTCTTCGAGGATCTGCAGCGCGATGACGAGCCGATGTCCGCTTATTTGCCGCCGTATCTCGCGACCCGTTCTAAGAAGCTCTGACCTGTTTCGCCGACGCGAGCAGGCGCGAGCTCACCGGCGCCGCGCGTCCCTGTGATTGTGCGAGCGCAACGACGGCACCGTTTCGGAAGTCGAGCGCCTTGGTCCCACCGCGAAGCTCACCGAGCTCGCGCGTGGTGTACAACAACACCTCGAAAGCGAGGCGCGCATCGATCGGCGCTTGTGTGGCGACCGCGATCGCAGCACACGTTTCTTCGACCAACGCGCGCGCTTCCTCCGCATGTTTTTGCAGATATTCCGCGAGCGAAAGTCCGCGCACCGCGAGCGGCAAACCGACGACGTTGTTCCACGCCAACTTGAAGGCGATCTCGCGGACGAAGACCCAGGGATCGAGCTCGACGCGCGCCGCAACTTTACCGGCTTCCAGAATACGCGCAGTCTGCTCCGCGTAGGGCCCGAAGAAGATCGAGGGCGCGAGCACTTTGAAGAGCTCACCCTTCGCGGTGAACCACAACAAGCCGCGCGATACTGTACCAAAGGCCGGGAGGTATTGATCGACCCACCCATTTTGCACGAACACGCAGCGCGACAGATGGGTCTCGAGCGGCTTCAACAACGCGAGCAAGCTCTCTTCGCGGACGGCGACGACGATCGGGCCTTCCTCGAGGACGTCGGTGCGCGGGTCATCTCGGCGGGTCAACACGCGCGTCTCTTCGCGTGCGGCGTGTGCGCAGCGGGCAAAAACGCGCCCGACCTCGCCTCGCCCGATGATCGTCAGCGCCACGCGCTCAACATCAGGGATGGCGCGGGTGAAGTCGATGGCGAATCACGTTTCGCTCGCGCACTTTTTTCTTATCCTCGAACAGCTTCACCAAGATCAGCCCTGCAACAAAACCGCCGACATGCGCCCAAACTGCGACGCCTCCGCTCGAGCCGTTCGCCGTGAGCTGCGGAAGACCTGCGACAACTTGCCACGCGATCCACCAGAGCAACACCGCCCACGCGGGTAACGGAACGACGCGCACGAAGATGAAGATGAAGAACAACATGTTCACCCGCACACGCGGATAGAGCACCAGATATGCGCCGAGCACGCCGGAGATCGCACCCGAGGCGCCGACCATGGGGATCGCCGAGTTGTAATCGATGGCGAGCTGCGCGCCGGCCGCCGCGACGCCGCACAACAGATAGAAGACGAGAAAACGCGCGCGGCCCATGCTGTCTTCGACGTTGTTTCCAAAGACCCACAAAAACAGGCCATTCCCGAGGATGTGTCCCCAACCGCCGTGGAGAAACATGGAGGTCAAAGGGGTGAACGCGGTGATGGTGTTGGCGCGGCCGGAGGTGAGATCGCGCGGCGTGAGCCCATAGGTGCGGACGCTCGCTTCGAGAGTTGCCGGGTCGAAACCTGCCCTTTGGATCACCAACCAAACGGCAGCGATGAGCACTAACAACACGATAGTGATCACCGGCGTACGGATCGTCGGATTGTCGTCGGAGATCGGAATCATTCGCGCGCACGGCGAATGCACGGGGTGTGCGTGCGAAAGCGTTGAGACATTTCGCAATACAACGGTGCATCGCGCCTCAATTCAGGAAGAACTACAGCTCTTCGTCGAAAGGAGAGTCGACGGTGTCTTCGATGAACGCGCGCAGCTCGAGGCCGAAGGAGAAATAATGATCGGAGAAAACGTCGGTCGGTTCCGGACCAGTCACCGCGAATGACGGTGCCTCGAAGAATACGGAGAGGTCGTAATCCGCGCGTCCGTTTTGGCCGAAGGTATAGGTGAAGCGGCCGCCGACTCGCGCCAACAAGTTGTTCTGTCTCAGGTTGGGAAAATAGAAACGTGTGCTCGCGCCGATGGCCATCGCTTCACCGAGCTGCCCGCGCAACAACACCGGCAACGCCGCTTGAACGATCGCTGGGCTCGTCGCGCTCACCGCAGCTTCCGGCGCGAGGTCGATCCGCAGATAACCCGCGACGCGGAACAACATCGGCAACGCGAGACCTGCGCTGAACGCATCTCCGAACGGAAGGGTGGCGAACACGCGGCCGGCGAGCTCGAACGGACCTTTGATGAAGCGGTAACTCATGCCCCCGATCGGATCGAGGAAGCCGTTGCTGTCCGGTGCGAAGTTGAGGCGGATCAAGATCAGCTCGACTTGGAAGTCGTTGGAGATGCCGTATTCGGCACCTGATCCAACGAACAGGTAGCCATTCGAAGGCGTGAGCTGGCCGCCGATCGCTTGGCCGTAAACCGAAAACGTATCTTCGGTGACGGTGAGCGGACGTTCGCTGATGTTGCGTGGGATCTTCGATTCGCGCTGGCGTTCGTCGTCGGCGTAGGCGGAGGAAGCGGCGAGCAGCAGCGCGACCACCGCCGCCCACCCGGCTGCGGGGCTGAGCGACTTCATCGCGGAGGCATGATCATCGCGAAGTTGTAGTTCGCGACATGGACGCCGTTCGCGCCGGGAGGCGCCCAATATTCACCGATGCCTTGGTTGTGATGAAGGCTCGTATGACCCGCGGCGATCGTCACTTTGATGTTCGTCTCCACTGGCGGCGAACCGAGCTCGGTGGCGACGGTCTTGGCCACCGGATCTTTGGTGAAGAACGGAACACCCATGGACCACGCCTTTTGGATCAGGTGGCGATAATAGAGCTGCTTTTTGTCGAGCGCCGCGGCGGCTCCCCAGTTCGTCGGCAACACCGGCATGTCGGACCACAACGCGTGGCCGTTATAACCGTTCCCCGCTTCCACCTTGAGCAAGCGGAGGATCGCGCGACCTTCACACTTGTCGCCGTCCATGATGCGGCCCATCTTGTATTGCGCGCTGGCCATCAGCTCGGCGAGACCGCCGCGATTGCTGCCATCCGCGGGATTGAGACACGAACCTCCGAAGGAGGTGAAATAGGCTTCGAGCCGATCTTCATCCGCGACGAAGACACCTTGTCGCGGCGATTTGATCACGTCGGGCGTGGCCATCTCCACGCGGGCCAGCGCTGTCGCGCACGACTTGCCGCCAAGACGTTTCGCGGCCGCACGCGCGGGACCACCGAGCGCTTTCGCATCGAGCAACATCGTGACCGGATCGGGCGCGCCCTTCTCGATCATCGCATCGAGGTGGAGCTTCAGCTCGATCACCGCGAGGTGATCGCGGACCGGCTTCAGCGCCGTCGAATGTTCGCGGTGCTGCGGCGTCCCTTTCTTGGTCTCGTAGAGCGCCGCGCGGTGGACTTCGACCTCGGCGCGCAATTTATCCCGGGAGGCGACGTTCCACTCGACCCCGTCTCCGAGCTCGATCTCTTTCACCAGACCTTCGCGCAGGCCGCGGAGCAGGAAGGAAGCCTCGAGGATCTCCGGCGTCGCTTCCAGCGGTTTCGCGGCTGCTGCGGTGACACCTTCGCCGGCCCAGATCGCTTTCGCGCGCGGCGACAGACCCGCGAGGTGCGCCTGCGCCAGCTCATCACTGTACTTTGGATCAGGCCACTCCCCCTTGAGGATCGAGGCCAAGACGTCGCTGAGCTTTTGTTTGAGAACCAGGTTCTGCGCGGGTGCCCACTTCGAGCCCGCGTCGGGGATGAAGGCGAACAACGCTTTGATCGCGGCTTGGTGTTTTTTGATGACCTCCAAACCTTCAGGATCCGCATCGACAGCGGCGAGCGCGTTCAGGCCGATCGCATCGAGCGCGGCTTTCGAGCGCTCGGTCTCGATCTCCACCGCCGGATCGCGGCCGGCGTTCAAACCTTCGATCAAACGATCGTAGGGAACGGCATTTCCTGCGCGTGTTTCGTTCGCGGCCAACAAGAGCGCCGCGGCGATCGCCGGCGAAGGTGAACGTGAGGTGCGCAGCGCTTCGATGAAGTCGGTCCGCTGCGAGGTGATCGCGCCGAACACGGCATCGCGAAGAAGACGATTGGTCGCGCGGCTCCGCGAAGAGCTCACCTGATCCATCAGCCAGGTCACCTGTTCGTTCGACAAGTGTACACCCGCAGTGAACAACAGCTCGGGCGCGACGCCCGCATGTTCGCGAATGAAGCGCAGCGCCCCCGGCTGATCGGCAAAGACGCGTTGCGGCCGCGCCCCTTGCGCGCGCACGTTGACGCTCGATCCACCTTTGATCGCGAAGTGAAGATGTTCCGGCTCGAGCAAAGCCGTCTTGAAATCGGCCTGCACCTGCGCGAACAAAGCCGCCGGATCACGGTCGAGCTTTCCGATCTCGGAAGCGATCTGGAGCGCGTATTTCGCCAGCTCGCTCTGATGAGGCTCGCCGATCTTCGCGTCTTCCAGCGAGCGGAGGAGCGGCCACAGGTATTGCACCGGATCGTAACGGAAAGACTCCTTCGCCAAAAGCGAAACGAGACCCGGGCGTTTATCGAGATCCGGCATCAACAAGGTTTCGATGCGCAGCGCAGGGGCCACGCCGATCGCCGTCGCCGCGATGTTGGCGATCTCCTGTGCCTTGGCGGGCGCCAGCGCTTCGCCGAGGAAGACGCTCGCGACATTGAACGCCGCAGCTTCGGCGCGCTCCGCACCGAGCGTGTTCAACAGCGGCACGAACGCGACCGCATAACGCGACGCGAGCTTCTCGTACGCTTCCGGATCTCCGCGATCGCCGTACTGGGCCAGCGCACGCAACAACGGCAACGCGACCTGTGCATGATCGAGGTGCGGCAACGCGGCGAGCACCACGCGCACGGAATCCGCATGTTCGTTGAGCTCGAGCACCGCGGCGGTATCGATCTCCTCTGCCGCGCGTCCGAGCATCGACAGCCGCGCCGAAACCAGGGCCGCGGGCACGTCTTCGATCTTCTCCGCGTTCACCTGCGTCGCGAGCCCTTGTTTTGCGAGCTGCGCCAACACGCGTCGCGCGACCGGGGTGTCCGCCACCAAACGGATCAACTTCGCCGCGCTCTGGAGCGCCTCGGGAGCGGCTCCTGCTTGGCTCGCGAGCTGCGCGAACGCATCCAGCTCGGCGAACAAAGACGTCGGGCCCGCGGGATTTTTGTCGATCACTTCGCGCAACGCGGACGCGAGCGGTTCCGGTGCGAGCGCGGCATGTTCGTGCGAAACCTTGGCCAGCTCCTTGTGCTCGAGGTGCGCGGCTTTGGTGGCGAACGCGAGCGCCGCATCGACGTCTTTCGGATGTTGCTTCAAGCCATCCGCGAGAAAACGCGAGAGCTGCGCGACGATCACTTGATCGAGCGCCTCGCGCGGCGCAGCGCCACCGATATAGGCGATCACTTTTTGCCAAACAGCGAGCCGATCTTTCGACTCACCCGCGCTCTTTTCGACCTGCGCGATCAACACCGGCAAGACGTTGAAGCCGCTCGCGAGACCGGTGCGTCCTTCGATCGCCGGCGCCACCGAACGCACCGTATGTGCTGTGAGGGCCGCGACGCTTTTCAGCTCTTCGAAGGTGAGCGGCGCTTTGCCGGCGACCGGCCGCGTGGCCCACGCCAGCAGATCGGAGTACGCGTTCATCGACGGCGAGAGCACGTCGGGCCGGCCGACCCACCCGACCAGATCGGACATCGCCTCGATGGAAAACTTCGCGGCGTCCACGCGATCTTTCACCGGCAGAGCGGAGAGCTGGCGGTGCAGCCCGCCGTAGAAACGTTCGCTCGCGTGACCGAACGAGACTGCGCGCCATACTGGAAGCGAGCCCGCACGTTGGCTCAGCTTCTCCATCTGCGGCAGCGCGTTCTTGAGAACAGCGCCGTGCTCGTTGATCACTTTTTCGCTGGAGAGCACGCCTTCGAAGATGCTCGCGTCGAAGGCAGGCACCTTCACCGCGGGCGCTTCGGCGCTCTTCTTTTTGGCCGCTTCACCCGGTGCTTCGGGCGTAATTCCGCGACGTCGATCGGAGATCTCTTTGATCCAGCTCAAGCCGGGCCGACATTACCTCACCTATACGGCCCGGACCATCAGATCAGCGACCAAGCGGGTGAACGCGGCTGGGTCCTTGAGCTGGCCTGCCTCGGCGAGCAACGCTTGCGAGAACAACAGCTCGGCATAGTCCTTAATCCGCGGATCCGCTTTGTTTTCGGTCCACATCGACTGAAGCTTCCCGACCACAGGGTGGCTCGGATTGAGCTCCAGGATGCGCTTCGTCTTGGTCACCGGCTGCCCCATCTGCTCGAGGATCCGCTGCATCGACGGCGACAGATCCTCTTCGTCACCGACCAGACAGACCGCCGATGAGGTGAGGCGCGTCGAGAGGCGAACTTCTTTCACCTCGTCCTGAAGATGTGCGCGCAGTCCCGTGAGCAGATCTTTGAGCTCGCGCTCCTTCTCTTCTTTTTCGGTCTGCGCCGCCTTCTTCTCTTCTTCGGTCCCGAGCTCGACCTCACCTTTGCCGATCGCTTTCAGCGCTTTGTCTTTGAACGACGGCGCACGTTCCAGCCACAGCTCGTCGATCGGATCCGAGAACAACAAGACCTCGTAGCCCTTCGCGCGGAAGGTTTCCAGCAGCGGCGAGCGGCGCACGGTGTCCGCGTTCGGTCCCGACAGATAATAGATCGCGTCCTGACCTTCCTTCATACGCGCGACATAGTCGTCGAGCGTGGTCAGCTTGTTTTCTTCGTGCGTGCTCGAAGCGAGCATCAGCTCCATGACGCGGTTCTTGTCGTTCGCGTCTTGAGCAACGAGCCCTTCCTTCATCACCGGACCGAGCTCTGACCAAAAGGACAGGTACTTCTCGAAGCTCGTCTTTTTCAGATCCTCGAGCGCGCCGAGCACCTTCTTCACCAGCTGCTTTTTGATCACCTGAATCTGGCGATCCTTCTGCAGGATCTCGCGCGACACATTCAACGACAGATCGCTCGCATCGACGACACCGCGCACGAAGCGCAGCCACGAAGGCATCAGCTCCTTGCACTCCTCCATGATGAAGACGCGTTTCACGTAGAGCTGCACGCCGCGGCGCATCTCCGGGTTGTAGAGATCGAACGGCGCTTTCGAGGGCACGAACAAGAGCGCGTGGGCCTCGAAGTTGCCTTCGATCTTGACCGGGACGTGGAGCAGCGGCTCGCTCCAGTCGTGGGAAATATGCCGGTAAAACTCGCGATATTCTTCTTCTGTGACGTCGCTTTTGGCGCGCGTCCAGATGGCCTTCATCGAGTTGAGGACCTGGCCTTTTTTGTCTTTGACCGGGTAGCTGACGAAGTCCGAGTAGCGCTTCACGATCTCGCGCACGACCGCTTCGTCGCTGTAGTTGCGAAGCGCGTTCTCTTCGTCCGCGGGCAACAAGTGGAGCGTGACGGTGGTGCCCGGGATGTTTCGTTCGGCTTCTTCGATGGTGTACGTGCCGTCGCCGGTCGACACCCAACGCGTCGCGGTCAATTCACCGGCGCGCCGCGTGAGCAGCTCGACCTTGTTCGCCACCATGAACGACGCGTAGAAGCCGACGCCGAATTGGCCGATCAGCTCGGGCGGAAGCTCGCTCTTCTTCGACTCTTTGACGGCGGCGAGAAACTCTTTGGTTCCCGAACGCGCGATCGTTCCGATGTTTTTGATGACCTCTTCGCGCGACATGCCGATGCCGTTGTCGCTCACCGAGATCGTGCGCGCGTCACCTTCGTTCTGCGTGTCGATGCGGATTTCGAGCTCGTCTTTCGGGGCGAGCTCAGGGTTCGTCAGCTGTTCGAAGCGGAGCTTGTCGAGCGCGTCGGAGGCATTCGAGATCAGCTCGCGCAGGAAGATGTCCTTGTTCGAGTAGAGTGAATGCACCATCAGGTCGAGCAACTGTTTGACTTCGGTCTGGAGCTCTCGTTTTTCGGCAGTCATAACGCGCGCGAAATTAGTCGCACTTCGTCGAGTGTCAAAGCACTGATTCGTGATAAAGAGCCGCCGATGACGACGGTGCTCGAAGCCTGGGATCTACTGCGGTTTTTGGATCAGTATGGGGAGAAGCTGGATGGGGCGGCGGCCGAGTTGGCCACGCGGACAGAGCGCACCCGCGAAAATGCCTGGATGCGAGGTGCGTACGAGCTGATCGACGAGCTCAAGGAGCGCGCCGCGCCCGTGCTGGAGAAGATGCGGGCCTTGCCGGAGATGACGGCGGCGCGCGAGGAACACGCGACTTCGTTGATCGGTCCATTCGTGGATCTGCTCGAGAAGTTGCTCGCGGGCATCACTTTTCACTTCGGGAGCCGGGCGCCGGTGATCGAAGCGTTGTATCCGCACCAGAAGCTCGCTTCGCTGCGGCGCGCGGGGCTCGATGAAGTGAAGGCGTTTTTCGCAGACTTCGAACGGCGGCAGAAGTCGTCGTACGTGGAGCGGATCTTCGCGCAAGAGGACTTTCAGTTCGCGCGCGAGGTGATCACCAAAGTGAACGCAGCGCACGCGGAGATCGTGAAGAGCTCCGAGGTGCCGGCGTTGACGGAGGAAGAACGCGCGGTCTTGGCGAACGAGGCGATCGCCTTGGCTTCGGAAGTGGAGCAGCGCTTGGGCCAGATCCGGCTGCTCGCGGAAGCGGCGCTTTTGCCGATCGACGGGGCGTTTGCGGCGGCCGGTCTGTCGCTGAAGCTCAAAAAACGCGCGGCTCCCAAGGTGAGCGAGTCGGACGTACCGGCGCCGGTCGTCGAGACTGCGGTGTCGGATGTGCCCTCGCCCGTGGAAGCGGAAGCCGAGGTCGAATATGAGGCTGAAGCCGAGCCGGAGCCTGTCGCGGTCAAGCCGAAGGCGGCGAAGAAACGCGGCAAGAAGGTGGCGGAAACGCAACCTGACCAAGCGGACAGCTGATCTTTTGGACACCTGACCTCTTGGACGGGCACTACGAACATCGCTTTCACGCGGGCAACGTCGGGGACGTGTGGAAACATATCGCCTTGCTCGCGTGGTTATCGCGGGCGCGTTCCGAGGGGCCGGTGCGTTATGTGGACACCCACGCCGGTGCCGGCTCGTATGCGCTCGGGGCCACCGGCGAGTGGACCGAGGGTGTCGGGCTCTTGCGTGCTCGATCCGCCGGGGCACCGGCGATCGTCGAGCAATACCTGTCCCTGGTCGGGGAGCGTTCCTATCCGGGCTCGCCGCAACTCGCGCGTGTCGTGCTCGATCGGCCCGAGGACGAGCACGAGCTCTGGGAGCTGGATCCGTCCGTGCACCGGCAATTGGGCGCGGGCAACCTCGGCGATGGGCTGAACGCGGATCTTCGAGGCGCGCACGTCTTGATCGATCCGCCGTATCAAGATCGCCGCGAATGGGAGCTCGTTCCGGATGCGGTCGCCCGGGCTTTGGCGAGTGATCCAAAGACCAGGATCCTGCTGTGGTACCCGATCAAAAGTTACGCCCGGCCGAACGCCATGCACGTCCGCCTGGAAAACGCAGGCGTCCGAGCGACCGCGCTCGAGCTGTTGACCTCACCGCTGACGTCGAAGAAGAACCGCTTGAACGGGAGTGGCGTCTTGTTGGTGAACGCCGAGCCGCCGCTCGTCGAAGAGCTCGCGGCGCTGGCCACGTGGCTGGGTCCCCGCTTGGCGCTCCCGCAGCACCCGCACTTTTATACGGCGCGAATCGTGGGAATTTAGTCGCAGACGCGGACGAAATAGTAGACATGTTGCGGGCTCGCGCCGTTCCTCACGTCGTAACCGTCGATGCGTAGCTGCCACGTTCCGGGGTTGGGCAGCGGACTGTTGATGCGCACGCGTTCGAAGACCGAGTCGACCTCGATGCTCCCGCCGCGCAACACGCCGTTGTCGTCTTCGATCGCCAGATCGATGTCGTTGTGATGGCTGATCGATTCGTCCCACCAGATCGCGGCTTCAACGCAGGTGTCGTCGGCGTCGACCTCGAAGTCGATCGTGTCTGCTTCGCCGTCGACGATCGAACGCAGCCCGCGCGTCCATTTGTCGGCGTCCAAACCCACGTTGGTGCGGCCCGCGCCGACCAAGTTGTCGAAAGGATCTTGGTGATCGCCGAACGCGATCATCATCGAGTAGATGCGGCCCGGATCATCGGCCCAACCCATGCTCAAGGATTCGTCGAGCAAGATGGCCGCGGTGCCTGCGCCGTAGGGCGTCGCGCCGCTGGTTCCGCCGAAGGAATCGAGGTCCGCGTCGCTCGAGTCGCCTCCGGTGACGCTGTTCGTGGGGAAGGTGACGTCCGGTTTGATGCGGTTGTCGCCGGTTGGACCGCGCGATTGGTACGTCTCGCCGAGCTCGGTGACCACGTCGTAAACACCGATCCCGAGCGCTTTGTGTGCGTTGGCCGGTGAGCGCACGGTGCCCGAATTGGGCCCGTAGTTTCCGTTCGCCGCGATCACCATGCCACCGCTGTCGAACACGTCATCCGCGGCGTCGGCGACCGAGCCGCTGTGTCCTCCAGAGAACTGCAGCTCCGCGACGACGACGTGATTGGACCAAGCGATCGTCCGTTCGAACGCATCGAGCGTGGCGCCTTTTCTTGTGGTGCAATTCGGAGAGTCGACGGCGAAGGAGTCGACGATCGCGTCGGTGATACCGCGATACGCCGAACCGAGATTCGAGCTGCCGACGAGGATGCTCGCGGTCGACGTGCCGTGACTGCAGTCGTCGGTGGGATCGAAGTCGGGGTCACCGTCGTCGACGCAGTCGGAGTTGCCGTTCACGCAGTCGCGGTGCAGACCGACATTGTCCGGTGCGCTGAGCAGATCGTGCGTCGCGCGAACACCGGAGTCGATGAGCCCGAAGACCAGACCGGCGCCGGTGGAGCCGTTGTCGAAAAATTCGTCCGTGCCGATCAGGTCGCGCGCATCGTCGACCTCATCGTTCGGAAACGCGGGCTCGACGAGGATCGATTCGATCGAGCGGATCGACGAATTCGCCGACAACCCGTTCAGCGCGGAGACCGGAATGTTCGCAGTGAAGGAATAACCCACGCCATAAAAGCGTCCGACGGTACCGCCGAGCTGCGTCACCGCGTTCATCAACGGCTGGATCGCTTGGCGCCGCGCGCGGCGAACGCCGGTCACCGCCGCCATCCGTTCGGCGATGATCCGTCCATTGTCGCCCGACAAACGCGGTTCGAACGGTGTGATTTTCGCGAGGCGCGGAAAGCGGTGCTGCGTGCGCACCCCGTGGATCAAAACGTCGATCCGGCCAGCGGAGCCCGCGGCGGTAGCTTCGGCGAGCACTTCAGCATGGACGTCGGTTCCTGCCAGATCTTGCGTGCTCACGGCTTTGTTGAACGGACCGAGCAGCGGTTCGTGGGGTCCGCCGCCGGGTCCATAGATGTGTCGCGAAAAAGTGATCGGCACGCCGTCGATCAAGGTGGCGCGTTCATCTTCCTCGCGCACCACCGGCGGTGAAGGAACCTGCGGGACGATGATGAAACCCGCGAAGCTGCGGCGGTTGTTGTTCGTCTCGTTCGATTCGGCGACGGCGCCGAGCACATCGGCGCGAGCAATGAAGTAGCGCGGTCTGAGCGCCGCGCGTCCTGCTGTACGATTGGCCGGGAGCGCGGCGCGCACAGTGACGCGAGCGCCGGCCGCGAGCGCAGGCACGTTCGCGTCGAGCGTACAAAACGCGGGAGCGACGTCTTCACAACCACGCAGGCGCGAAACACCCGCAGCCGTATTGCCCTGATTGGCCACAACCGTGATCAGCTCCATCGCTTCGCCAGGGACACCCGGCTCGGGCGTGAGCACCGCCGAAAGCACGACCAAGTCCGGAGCGGCGAATGCGTCCGATGCAGAAAAGAGGAAAAACGCGAGCAAAAGAGATCGAGTCATCGCTCATGGGTTATGCGGTGTCCTCTGAGGATCTGACGAGCGCTCCCGAAACTGTGATTGAAACGCGGTCAGCACCGCGCGTGTTTTCGTACTATCCCAAATCGAAAACGCGACATGATCGAAGGCGCCTGAGAATCTCGGCGATTCGAGGTGCGCGGCGAAGACTGCGGCGACCTCCGCCGGATCGTTGCGAAAGACTCCACATCCCCACGCACCGAGCACTAAGACGCGGTGTCCGCGCTCTTCAGCGACCGCGAGCACCATCGCCGCACGTCGTTCGAGCGCTGCCCGAATCGCAGGACGCGCGTTCTTCTTCCGGTTCAAGACTTCGCCCGCGTTCGGGGCCGGCGAGGTGATCACCGAGGCGAGGAACGGTTTTTCCAAGAGCTCTAATTTGTCGTCTCGAAAAAAAGGAACGTCCGGCGAATAGATCAAATGATCTGTATAGAGCAGCGACTCATAGGATCGATTCGCATCGTAGTATTCGCGCTGCGTGAGCTGACAGGTGTAGAGCGCCGAACACCGCGCGAGATCCTCTTCCTGGGCCTTGGCCCCGCCGAGAAAACCGCCGCCGGGATTCTTCGCCGACGCGAAGTTCAACGCCACAACTCGCGTGCCTTCGGCGCTCAAACGCCGCGCACCCATGGCGGTCGTCTCCGCGACGACCTCGATCTTCGGCCGCGCACCCCCGCGACCTGGCCGAGAGACCAAAACCGCGAGCTCCTCGGGCCGGTACAAGGCTGTGTTGGAGACGGCGTACGAGACCTCGGAAGCGATGGAGACCGTGTTTCCCGACGGCGTCAGATAGGCACCGCGAGCGACGATCTCCAGAGTTTCTTGAGCGAGACCTGCGAGACCCATAGCCTTAGGTATAAGCGGACTCGATAAAAAGTCAAATAGACTCTTTTTCCGCCATCAGACGAGCGCCTTCGCTGGTGAGGCGCGCGATCTCCTCGTCGCTGTATTCGTAGACGCGGTGCACGCCGATGCCGAGCGCTCCCTTGGCGTTCCCTTCCGCGTCGCGCATGGGAACGACGATCGCGCCGTTTACGCCCGTTTGTTTGGCCGCGGGCCGCACGTCGCCGGTTTTGTCGACTTGGATATTGCAGCTCGCGACGGAGTCGTTTCGTTCGACGGCCAGCCCTGCCATTCCTTTGCCCACGGGCACACGCGAGACGAGCTGCACGATGTGCGGAGGAATTCCGAGGTGCGCTTTGAGCGCCAACACCTCGCCTTCGAGCACATGGATCGTTCCGGTATCAGCGCCAAAGCGGCGGATCAGCTCTTCGAGCGCAGCTTGCATCCGCCGACGATAACTCGCCCGCGCAGTTTTTAGAACGCGCCTTCGACGTCGGTGGTGTCGAAGAGCGGCATCGTTCCGCCTTCGCTGAAGATGATTGTGCCCAGGCTCGGCGGCACTTCGTAGGGGCGATCTTTCGGGAACGCGTAGGCCGACATCACCGCGCACATCTCGCCGTATTCGCCGTTGCCGAAGGTGATCGGTTGATCCCCGGGATTCTTGAAGTCGCAGTTGAAGGTGATGCCTTGACCTGTACGAAGGGACAGGGGCTCTTGCAGCGGGACGATCGCCGGGCTGTCCCAGGTGGTGCTGGTGTAGAACGGATCGCCGACGGTGTTTTCGCCGTCATAGAAGCGCATCTCGAACTTCGTCAGATGTTGGTGCGCGTGCGAGCCGAGCACCACCAAATCGAGATCGAAAGGCGCGACACAGGTTGCTTTGAGCGACGCTTCACTCTTCGCCGGGACGTCGATGTGTTGCAGCAAGCAGTTCAAGATGTTGATCGGGTTCGTCACGTCTTCTTTTTTCGCGGTGTAGATGTTGAAGACTCCGTAGAGCTCTTGCGTGACCTCGGTCGGATTCACCACGTGATGGCTGGTGAGAAAGTGTCCCTTCCCGCTCTTCACGTGTATGCCGTAGCCCGGTGGCAAGCGGTAGCTGTCCTCACCGACTGCGGCGATGAACACCATCTTCGCAGCGACACCCGCGTGTGGATCCGCGCGTTCACTTTCGCCCGTGCCGATGTATGTCAGCGGCTCGCTGCCGAGACACGGACGGTCCTCTTTCACGCCCGGCCGCGCCTCGTACGCCATGAAGAAGTGGTGCGTGTACGCCGACAGACGCGAGTCGATCCGCGTGATGAACAGGGGCTCCGCACCGTAACGCTCGGGGATCGCCAGCCGCATGCAGTAGCTCGCCTCCCGGCCCGACTCGAGCTGAAAGGTGCCTTCGTCGATCTGGAAACCTTCGTCTTCGTCCGGCGCCTCGAGCAGCGGCGTCGAGCAGGCTTGGAGCGCGAAAACGGCCAGAAACAGCGGCGTCCGTCTCATGACCGCCGGTCTACATCATCATGGAGCATAGAGCAACACTATACGCTTCCACGCGACGCGGGTGCACGAAATGCTTTACTCGCGCTCCCCTCGCGCGAGACAAGCCGCGCATGACGCTGTCGAGCGCCGATAAACAACGCCTGCGCGCGCTCGCGCACGAGATCGAGCCCGTCGTTCAAATGGGCCACAAGGGACTGACCGACTCGTTGATCAAACAAACGAGCGAAGCGCTCAAGACGCACGAGCTGATCAAGATCAAGCTCGGACGCCACCTGCCCGAAGGTGAAGAGGATCCGAGCGAACGCCTCGCCGAAGCGACCGGCGCGGAGCTCATCCAAAAGATCGGAAAAGTGATCGTCCTCTTCCGGCAAAACGAGCACGAAGAAGACCGGAAAATTAAGCTGTTCACGCTCGATCGAAAGAAGGCCGCGAAGAAGCAGCCCGGCGAGAAAACTAGGGTGAAAGCTCGCGGTACTCGACGTCAATTCCCACCGCGCGCATCAGGCGGATCGCGTTCGTCGAGCTCACCTGACCGTCGCGCAGGCGGTAGTCGAAGCGGATCTGGTCCCCGGAGACCTCGTCCGAGAAATGACGATTGATCACCCGCCCCTTCGGCAGCTCGCCCTCGATCCGCGCCAGTGAAAGATCGTGCGTGGTGACGATGCCGATCGCGCCCCGTTCGCTCAACCAACGGATCACCGACACCGCGCCGATAAAACGTTCGCGGCTGTTCGTTCCGTGAAGCATCTCGTCGAGCAGATACAAGAGCGGCCGATCCTCGGCTTTCGCGAGATCGACGATATGTTTGAGCCGCTTCAGCTCCGCATAAAAATGTGACGTTCCGTGCGCGAGTGAATCGACGATCCGCACGCTGGTCGCGAGCCGCATCGTCCCGATGGAGAGCGACTTCGCGGCGACCGGCCCACCTGCCCGCGCGAGCACGTACGCGATACCGACCGCGCGCAGCAGCGTGCTTTTGCCGCTCATGTTCGAACCGCTGAGCAACAACACCGAACCTGCGCCGCCAAGGGTGAGATCATTTCCGACGACACGCCGCCGATCGATCAACGGATGGCTCAAAGACTCGGCTGCGAATGCGGAGGGATCCGCGTCGATCTGTGGGAGCGAATAGTCCGGCCGATCGTACAGGAGACCCGCGAGCGAACCGATCGCTTCCAGCTCGGCGATCGCCGCGAGCCAACCGGAGAGCTTCTTGCCCGTGGTCTCGCGGAAACGTTCCGCGGCGAGAACCCAGTTGAGCTCCCACATGGTGAGGATGCCGATCGAGAGCCCGAAAAACGCGTTCAAACGCGCATCGAGGTAGTTCACGATCGAATGGAGCTTGGCGATCTCCTCCGACGCAGAACGTTTTTCGCCGGCCATGCGCTGCTTCAAATCCACCAAGAGCGGAGCCTTGAGCGGAAACTTTTCGATCGCACCGATCAAGCTCGCGTAACGCGACAAAGCGCGATCGGGACCGCTCAAAATATCCGCGCGATCTCCGAAGAGGCGGCGCGCGGCGAACATCGTTCCGCCGTGGAGCAGCGCCGCGACCAAGAGCACGATCGCGAAACGACCGTTGTTCCACCACACAAAGATGATCGACGCCGTGGTGACGATCGGCAGCACGATGCCCAAGAGGCGAAACAGGCCCGCGTTGGGGATCGGCGGGAGCTTCTCCGCCCAATCGAGCAGGTGTTTGTCGTCGAGCGGAGACGCGTCGTCACCGGCAGCGGAGGTGATCAGCTCTTCGCGCACGTCGAGCATCGGCGCGAGCTCTTTGACCGCAGCTTGTCGCTGTTCGATCTCCGCTTGCTCCGCGGGCGCGACCAAGAGCTGCGCCAAACGACGGCGGCCGAGATGCGTCGCTGAGCGCGAGAGCAGCTGAAACAAAGAAGCGGGTCCAAACAGATCGAGATCGTCGCTGTAGAGCGCGTCGCGTTTCAGACTGTCCGGAAGATCAGCACCGTCGTCCGCGAAGGCACGCCATTTCTCCGAGAGGCGATCGAGGCTCTCTTGATGAAAACGCACCGCGGCGCGCAAACGTCGCGCGCGATCGGAGGCACGATCGTGTTGCTTGCCGAGGATGAGGAAGACGAGGCCGACGCCGATCAGGGACCACCAAGGTCCCGATCCGCGCGTAAACAGCGGGAGGATCACCAAGATCAACGCCACCAGCGCGAGACCGAGGCGCAGATTTCCGATCAGATCGGCCCGTTTTTCAGCTTCGGCGAGCTCGCGCGTTCGCGTCGCGAGACGTTCCTCGTACACGTGGGGCACGGACAGGACTACTTCTTCTCGGCCTTGTCGCCGGTCATCGGCACCGGCGCGTCCGTCGACTCGGTGACTGGAACCGCGCCGACCTCGAGATCGTAGCGGACCGCGATGCGATCGCTGGTCTCCGCAGTGATGTCGCCCTTCGCGTAGCTGACGACCGAGAGCTTGGTCAGCTTTCCGTCGGCGACCGTCAGCTTGTACTTCGACTCCACCTTGAACTTGTAGCCTTTGAGATAGGTGAAGAAGCCCATGGTGCTGCCGCCGTAGACCATGGACACGGTCAGCTCGTGATCGCCTGGATTGATCGCGCCGTTGAAGATCTCGAACTCTTTATTGCGGTCGAGCGCGCCGGTCGAATCTTCTCTCGCGAAGATGACGCCGCCGTCGAGCAGGTAGGTCGCACGTTCGAGGACGAAGGAGTTGCCCATCTCGTTGCGGTGGAAGATCACCGCGCGGCTGCGGGCGATCTTTTCGCCGAGCACCGCGTCGCGGATCAGCTCCACGCGCGAACGCGTCAGCGCGATCTTGCCCTCGAGCTCATCGAGACGCATGCCCAAACGATCGAGCTGCATCCGATGATCTTCGCCGCCGGAAGCGCGGGTCGAGGTCGCAGTGATCTGCGGTGTGGTCTGTGCAACTGCGCTCGAGGACACGAGCAACAATGAGAGCGAAAGCGCGAATCTCACAGCTTCACCGGTTAGCACCGATCGCGCTCAGGGCAAAGAGACAGAACGCCTCAAGGCCGGCGCGCGCGCTCAATTTCTCGCAGCAGTCCCGACAGCTTGGCCCAATAAGCCTCGAGCTGCGCCGCCGTCGTCCGCGACAGCTCACTCTTGGCATCGAGGTACTTGGTCTCGAGCTTCTCATAGCGCGCCGGATCGAGCGAAGCGCGCAGCTCCGTCAATCCGCGGTGCATGCGTTCGAGCTTTCGCGCCATCAGCTCGTCCGTCAGCGGCGCGGTCTCGATCGCCGGGCCGAGCTCTTCCAGAATACGTTCCACCTCGCGGCCGTCTCCCTCGGCGCGCGCGTTCTTCAGGCGTTGCGCTGCGGGCTTGAGGCCGCCCAGCCACTCCAGATCCTCGAGATCCAAGCCGCGGCGCGACAGGTGCCGGCGGAGCGCGAGATCGATCTCTTTGTTCGGCGGCGGCGGCTGCAAAGACCTTCGTGGCGGCCTGGTCTCTTGGACAGGTGTCACTTCGGCCTTGGCAACTTCGGTTTGCACCGCTGCACCTTCGCGCGGCACGATGCTCGGTTTAACCGCACTGACCGCGGGGACAGCGACCAGCTCTTCGTGACGTTCCGCTGAAGCCGTGTTCGGTCGCGCGCGCAAGGTTTGCAGCGCCGCATCGAGGACGATGGCCATCGCCGCGCCGAGCAAAAACGGCAGAAGCTTCGATGCCGCCCCCACGCGGTGAAACTATCGCCCTCGCCGTCGCGATGCTAGCGTACAGACGTGCTCGCGGCCTTGCTCGCCACGCTGGTGCTCGGTGCTCCGAACGTCTCCGTCAAAGTCGATCAGGCGCGCGACGTGCGCCCCGACGAGATCGAGCGATTGATGGAAACTTTCGCCGGGTTGATCCGCGCCTCGGAGCGCAACGTCGAAGTTTGGGCCGAACAGACGGCGGAGACGGTGCTGGCGCTCGACCTCGAAGGTGCGCCGGGAAAGATCCGCGTCACCGCCGAGCTGCGTCCCTCAAATCCGAAAAAGAAGCTGATCCTCGACATTCCGCGCGACGAACGCGGGTGGAGAGAATCGCTCGCGCCGCTGGTGCTCGACTATTTTCCGCCGCCGCCGCCGAAGCTCGACACGCGGCCGAGCGCGACCGCGAACCTCGTCGCGCCGGTGATCGAAGAAGAAAAGACGAGCTACTTTCCGTACGCGCTGGTCGCGGGCAGCTTGGTGGCCGGAGGGGCCGCGACGGTGTTCGGTGCGGCCACGCTGCGCAACGAACGAAGGTTGGAGCGCCAAGAGCTCGCACCGGAAGAGGTCGACGAGCTGAGCTCCGCCGCGAACACGCGCGCTTTAGCGACGAACGTGCTCGCCGGAACCGCGATCCTCGCCGCCGGCGCTGCGATCACTTGGTGGATCCTGGAGTGAGGCCAGCGCGGGCGCATCGCTGCGCACGGGGAGCGGCACTTCGATCGCTTCGTAGATGTCGACGCCGCGTTCGCCGAACGACAGGCCGCTGACGGTCAAAGCGACGTCGGTGAACTTCCACTCCAACTTGTACGGCTCGTATTTTTGGAACTCCGCGCCTTCTTCCGGCAACGTGCCGGAGGTCTGTTGCGGCTCGCCATAGAGCGCCTTCACCGCGGCGATACTGTCCAAAAGATCAGCGCGCGCCTGAGCATGATCTCGGTGCACGCGCCGGTAGGAGACGTGGCGGAGCGGATGTTTCGCGCTGTCGAAGATGTAGAGCACGCGTCCGGTGGCAGGCACCCGCGTGCGGTCACCGATCGCCGAAGAGACCGTGCCTTCGCACGACCAGCGAACCTGCGGATTCTGCTCCATGGGGCTCACTTTTTTCGACGATGCGCTGCTGGTGACGTCGACACCCTCCGCTTTTTTCTTTTCCGTTTCGGCTTTTTTCTTCTCGCGTGCGGCGCGCATCAAGGCGCGGGCAGACGTGTCTTTGCACAACATGTCGTGCGTTTTTCCGAACGTTTCGATCTCCGCAAAGGTGGTGAACCCGACGCGGGCGCCGAGCAGCTCGGACTTCGGTGCACGCGGGCCGGCCGGCAGCTCGCTGAACACCGGCAACACATCTTCGATGACGCGAGGTGCGCGCGCCCGGGCGTAGTAGCTCCGCGCGATCACCGCGCCGAGCACGAGCACCGAGAACACGCCGAGCGCGACCTTTTTCTTCGAGATCAACAACCTGTCCCTCCGGCCACGATCTGGGGACAGAGCGGGGCGAGCGCTCCGACGATCGCGTCCCGATCCGCGGGATCGACGGCGCCCGAAGCGTTCATCGCGTCGATCAAATGTCCGACCAACGCATCGAAGTCCGCGCGGGTGATCGGCGCTCCCGTGCCGCCCGGCGGATTCGTGGCGTTCAAGTGTGAAGCCGTCATGTCGCGGCATGGCGTGTCGTCGAACAGCTCGAACGCCGCTTCCAAACCGTATTTGCACGGTCCGCCCGTCGCGCTGCAGACCTGTCTGATCAGACAGGTGGCGAGGCGTTGTTCGCGCGACCAAATGAAGAAGCCGGTCAAAGTGGGATCGGCCTCGACGCGATCGAGCAGATCGTTGATCACCACCTGCACCGCAGGTTTGCGGCCGATGCGCTGGTAGATCGACTCGTCGTTGTTTTCGTCTTCGACGATCTCATCCGACAGCGGCGCGATGGTGCGGACGATCGAGTCGATGTCGTCGCGCGACAGCGGCGAGCTGGAGGTCAGCGACAAGACCAGCGCATTCGCCAGATCGCTGAAATCCGCGGTGGAAATCCCGAGGCCGAGGTGTGTTTCGCGCATGCCGCGGCAAGGCGTGGCCTCAAAGAGCTCGGGTCCCGCTTCCTGTCCATAAGCACAGGGTCCACCGGTGACCGCGCAGACCTGTCTCACCAGACAGGTGTCGAGCCGCGCCACGTTGAGATCGCTGTTCAAGAAGTAACCGTTGATCTTCGGATCAGTGACCACGCGGCCGACGAAGTCGTCGATCACCGTCTCGATCACCACTTTGCGTCCCGCGCGGTGATAGAGCGTCTCGTTGTTGTTCGGTGCTTCGACGATGTCGGCTTGGAGACCGGCGAGCGCGCCGATGAAGGTGTTGATCTCCGCCGAGCTGAGCGTGGTCTCTTCATCAAAAGCAGCGAGCAGGTGTTGCGCGAGATCGAGGAAGTCGAGCGTGGAGATGTTCAGCCCTTGGTGCGTCTCGAGCATGGCGCGGCAAACACCGCCCGCGGGCAGCTCGGGCGCGACTTCGAGGCCGTATTTGCAGGGACCGCCGGTCGCACCGCATACCTGTCTCACCAGACAGGTGGTCAAACGCGAGGCGTCGAGGGACGCGTTGAGGAAATAACCGTTGATCTTCGGATCAGCGAGCACGCGCGGGATGAAGTTGTCGATCACCCGGCGCACTTCCGGCTTTCGGCCCATGCGCTGATAAGTGTTCGCGTCGTTGGTCGGATCTTCGACGATCTCGTCGGCGAGCGGTCCGATCACCGTGATGATGGTGTCGATGTCCGCGCGCGGAACGCCCGCGTTTTCCAGGGCGTCCACGAGATCGACCGCGAGATCGCTGAAGTCGGCGGTGGAGATCCCCAGGCCGTCGTGCACCAGCTGCATCGGCTTGCAGGGCTCGCTGTAGAGCTCAAAACCGACCTCTTCACCGTACCGGCACGGACCGCCCGTCGCTTGGCATACCTGTCTGATCAGACAGGTGGCCAAACGGCCAGTGTCGAGACCTTCGTTGAGGAAGTAGCCGTTGATCGCCGGATTCGCGATTACCCGTGCGAGGAAGTTGTCGATGATCGACTCGATGCCCGGTTTGCGCAGCGCGCGCAGGTAGATCGTCTCGTTGTTGTCCGGATTTTCGACGATCTGTTCGGCGAGCGGGGCGAGCGCGTTTTGGATCTGCGCGATGTCCGATTCGGCCGCGCCTTCTTCGCGGAGCTGGCCGACGAGGTGTTCGGCGAGATCGGCAAAGTCGTTGGTGCTGATACCGAGGCCGGTATGGGCGTCGACCATGTTGCGGCAGCCGTCGCTGTCCGCGGGTGCACCGGAGCCGGGATAGGTCGCGGGGCCTCCGGTCGCGGCGGTGACGAATTTCAACAGGCAGCGCTCCAGCCGCGTGCGATCGACGGAGGCGTTGAGGAAAAATCCGTTGATGCGCGGGTCTTCGTCGACCTCGAGGATCAACCCGCTGACCACGCGGCGGACCACGGCTTCGCCGCCGAGACGATCGTAGATGGTGCCGAGATCACCTGCGTCGAAGGTGCCGCCCGCGTCCTCGGAGGCGATCGGCCCGTCATCGAGACATGCCGCAAAAAGCAGCGAGGACAGAACTAAGGCAGAGGCGGATCTCATCCTCATCATCTCGTACGACCGTAAAGGCCGCTCGGATCTTCCGCAAGCGAGTTGCCTCATCGCGTCATCGTGCGCTACGCCGCCGGTCCTGATGGGCAAAGAAAACAAAGGCTCGGGCGAGCCACGGCGTATCACTCCGCGGGCCGAGAGTTATCCGGATTGGTATCAAGACGTCGTTCGCGAGGGTCAGCTCGCCGAGGTCGCGGAGATCGTCAAAGGCTGCATGGTGATCAAGCCGAACGGCTATGCGATCTGGGAGAAGATCCAGGCCGAGCTCGATCGCCGCTTCAAAGCGACGGGCCACAAGAACGCGTATTTTCCGCTGCTCATCCCTGAGTCTTTCCTCAAGAAGGAAGCGGAGCACGTCGAAGGTTTTTCGCCGGAGCTGGCGGTCGTGACCATCGCGGGCGGCGAGACGCTCGACGAGCCGTACGTAATCCGTCCGACCTCGGAGACGGTGATCGGTCACTTCTTCGCCAAGTGGATCCAGTCGTGGCGCGATCTGCCGATGTTGATCAATCAGTGGGCGAACGTCGTTCGCTGGGAGCTGCGCACGCGCATGTTCCTGAGGACGACGGAGTTCCTCTGGCAAGAAGGGCACACTGCGCATTCGACGCATGAAGAGTCGCTCGAAGAAGTGATGCGGATGCTCGATGTGTACGCGTCGTTCTGCGAAGACTTCATGGCGATGCCGGTGATCCGCGGGAAGAAGACGGACTCCGAGAAGTTCGCGGGCGCGGTGGCGAGTTATTCGATCGAAGCGATGATGCAGGACGGAAAGGCGCTGCAAGCCGGCACTTCACACGACCTCGGGCAAAACTTCGGCAAAGCGTTCGACGTGAAGTTCCAGAACAAGAGCGGTCAGCTCGAACACGTGTGGCAGACGAGCTGGGGTGTGTCCACGCGTCTCATCGGAGCTTTGGTGATGACACACTCCGATGACGTCGGCGTGATCGTACCGCCGAAGCTCGCGCCGCTTCACGCGGTGATCGTGCCGTTTTTCCGCAAAGACGTGGAAGAGAATGCGCGCGTGCTCGAACAAGGGCGTGCGCTCGCGGCGGAGCTCAATGCGGCCGGCGTCGTCACCAAGCTCGACGACAAAGAAGGTGCGCCCGGCCCGAAGTTTTACGACTACGAACGCCAAGGTGTGTGTATGCGTTTCGGCATCGGTCCGCGCGATCTGCAGGCGCGTACGGTCGAATACAAACGTCGCGACGAGACCGAGAAGAAGTCGGTCAGCATGGACGGCCTCGCGGCTTTTGCGCGCTCGGAGCTGGACGCGATGCAGAGCTCGCTCTATGAGCGCGCGAAAAAACGTCTCGCCGACAACACTGTCCGAGTGGACAGTTACGCAGAGTTTTTGGAATTGATGAAGACGGAAGACAACAAGTTCGTCTACGCGCATTGGGACGGAACGCGCGAAACAGAGCAAAAGGTGAAGGCGGAGACCATGGCGACGATCCGCAACATCCCGCACGACGGCCAAGGATTCGAGGCCGAGCCCGGCGTCTGTATGGTGACCGGCGCCCCCTCCGCTCGCCGCGTAATCTGGGCCAAGTCGTACTGAGTCGAACGTAAAAACGTATCCTCGTAGCGACTGCGTTTCTCGAGCGAGCCCGGCGCGACTAAAGTGATGCAGTCGTGTAGTCGGCCCCTGCGCCTCCAGACGCGCAACCTGAACAACAAAGTCGTATTTGGATGACGTTCAAGTGGAGAATCCGTTCCAATGAGAGAATATCTAGTCGGACGTCGGTTCCAATTCTGGATGTATCGCGTCAGTCATGGTGAGCTCCTGATCCGAAGCCCCAAAGACTTCAAGCAGACGAAGAACTGCGACCTGACGTTCGTCGACGTCCAATACGTCGACCTTCCCCGTTATTTGGATGACCTCGAAGTCGGAGAGCCGGACGAGGCCGATCTCGCGCGGGCGCGGGAGCGATTGCCGAAGCGGGGCCTCGACGAGAACGTCTTTGTCCTCATCAGCAGTGGACGTCGATACCTCGTGGTAGCGGCGCAAATGGAAATAGCAGAGAGCGAAATGGACATCTTCGAGCATCCATTTGAATGAACCGACCGTTGGCGAAGTCACCGTAGAGACTGCGGTCGATTTCGAGCCGCGCTCACGATGTCAGGAGATTTCTGAAATGGTCGAAGAAGATTTCAACTCGAGTGACGTGGATCGGCTCAATGCGCTACCGCTGTGGCATGCGACGCGCGCCTGGGCCGAGGAGCTCCTTCGCGGTGCGTTGGCGCTGGAGAGCGCGAAAGAGGTGCTCACGGCTCCGAACCGTGGGCGCCATCGAATTCCAGGCACCACGTGGTTCTACCGAACCCATGGGGTTGGAGTTGATGTCAACCGTGGATCTTCGAGTGGCGGGATCGACTTCGACTTTGATTCAGCCGATCCAGATCTCTGGCGACTTCATCGATTCGCAGAAAAGCAGCTCAACGCCGGCAATATTTCCGCGGACGAGTACTGGGGCCTGGTCGACGACAAGGAGCGTTTCGAACGCGCGGGCACGCAAGTTCTCGCAGGCATCGCAAGAACACGAGCTTGATGCCCCCCATTCTCGCGGATGGAGCACGGATCGGTTCTCGATGCGGGTGGACGATGGTGCGATTCTTTCAGCTTCGCGACGACAAGACGATTCCGGCGAGATGGTGAGACCTGAAGAACGAGCTCTCAGTCTCGACATTCCAATGAGGGGCCGAGCGCAGCGATGAGCTTGAATATCATCTGGCGGTTCGCGCCGGACCAAGAGGCGTGCGACTGGACGGATCCCTTGGGTGACATCGAGATCATCGATGATCGGGGCGTGGTTGCGGGAGAATCCGGAACGAACGTCGACACGTACTTCTTTGCATTGCTGGAAGTGGTGAAGTCGCTCGGCGCGACGGGACGCGCGTCCGTCGATGTCATCGTCGAGCCCTACTTCTTCAATGCTGTCTCGATCGGCGAAGGCTTCGAGCTCGAATACCGTGGTGCCAAGCTCAAGATCTCGAGCCTCGACGAATTTTCTCGAGTCCTGGCGCGCGAGACCCACGCTTTGCTCGACATCATCCTGCCGCTGCAGCCTGCGGACGTGAATCCGTCATCCCAGCACGCGGAGCTCGCCGCGTTCGCAGACGTGTTCGATCCGCGCTGAGGGATCATCGAAGATCAGGCGACAACGGAAACAGCTTATTGGATTGCTGGGAGCCAAACCTTGAATCGAAAGGGTACTGATATTTACGCATTTTTGCGCGATCTGTGCGGTCTCATCAAAGACAGTGCATTGAACGCGAAACGCGAGCTCGATGCAGCCCCGATCGAGGAACGCGACTTTGCCCTGGGCCGCTTGATGTCGTACCACGAAGTTGTCTCGCTCGTTCAGCGGCAGGCAGTGGCATTCCAAATTGATGTTGCGGAGCTCAACCTCGCGGACATCGTCCCTGAGCGCGATCTTGTCTGAGCGCTGCGGGCGCGGCTTCGATTCGCTTCGATGGAAAGACTTCAGAATGACGAGCTCGAAACTGACGAATGATATGCGAGCACGCCCCGAGCTCTTTCATTGGAATGGTCGGCCCGATGCTTCCGCTCTCGACGCTTGGCTTGCCGCGAATCCTTGGGGGGCCTCGCTCCCGCGCGATCTGGTGGATTTTTGGCGAGAAACCGGGGGCGGTGACGCGTTTGAGACAGAGACCATCCTCGGCCCGCTCGCTGCACCAGGGACGGGTGACGATGTCGCCTCAGTTGGGGCGAGCGCAGCGATGAGCTTGAATATCATCTGCGGTTGAACCCCGGCCAAGAGGGGCGCGACTGGATCGATCCTTTGGGCGACATCGAGATTATCGATGATCGGGGCGTGGTTGCCGCGGAAGGCGGTACGTATGTCGAGCAGTACGTCTTCTCATTGCTGGAAGTCGTGAAGTCGCTCCGCGCGACGGGACGCGCATCTGTCGATGTCGTCGACGAGCCCTACTTCTTCAATGCTGTCTCGATCGGCGACGGCTTCGAGCTCGAATATCGCGGCACCAAGCTCCAGATCTCGAGCTTAGACGCGTTTTCTCGAGTCTTGGCGCGCGAGACCCACGCTTTGCTCGACATCATCCTGCCGCTGCAGCCGGTGGACGTGAAGCCTTCGCCGCAGCACGCGGAGCTCTCCGCGTTCGCAAACGAATTCGATCCGCACTGAGGATGTGACAGTCCGCGCGCGATCGATGGAATCAAATTGAGATATCGACTCGCGGATGGGCCCGGTGGGCTCAGAACGTGATCTGTTCTTCCAAGTGATAAGGGACGCGCACGGCTTTGCGTTCTTGAGAGCGCGAGCGCGGATATCGTGCCCAGCTCAAACGTTCGGTGACACAACCTTCGACGTCGGCGCGGATACGCTTCGGCGTCACCTCGAGATCGCTCGCGTTGCCTTTGGGTTGGATCGCCCAGGCGATCTCCACGTCGCTGTTCACGAACGCGTCCGGGGCTCTTTTTGCGGCGGACAAGACGCAGTCTTCGAGCGCGGGCAAGAGTTGCGCGTGGACGCGGGAGAGATCGGCGTCGCTCAGCTCGCGGCGCGTGGAGCCGCGCGAATGATCGGTGAAGGTGAAACGTCCGGTGGTCTTCTTCTCCAAACGTGCACACGCACCGTTTCCGGACTTCGCGTCGTAACGCGTGCACAAGGCGTCGAGGCCGGAGACACGCGCGTAGCGGCGTTGTTCGTCGGTCTTGTGCTCATTGATGAGCGCGTTCAAGGCGAGCGCTGCGGTCACCGCGGCTTCGAGATCTTTTTGTGCTTCCGCTGCCGCCCACAACGCCTCGAGCGCGATGCTCCGCGCGGAACGCCCGCTCTTTTCGGAGGCGACGATCGCCTGCGCGAGCTTCACACCGTCTTCCAGCTCACCTGATCGAACGGACAGGAGCGCGCGGATCGCTTTGATCATCTCCAGGCGATCGCCGTCGCGATCGGCGCGATAGTCTGCGGAGGCTTCGTCGAGCTTCTGAAATGTCTCAACGCGATCCGCGGGCGTGAGGTTTCTGCGGCGTTTGGCCGCATCGAGAAAGGCATCATGCGTTTTGATCTGCTCGACGCGTTTCAGCTCGGCGCTCATCTTCGCTTCGCGTGCCGCTTTGGCACGGAGCTCCAGCGCGCGGCGGCGCAATCGGGGATCACCGTCCGCGCGGACAGCTGCTTCGCGGAAGGAACGGACGGCGGCGGCCGCGTCTTTCGCTTTCAGTTGGGACTCGCCCTCAACGAGCGCGGCGCGCGCTTCATCCAGTGCGATGTCGCCCGGCTGCGAGGCGAACAAAAGCGCGGCGACGAGCGCGATCATCCCCGTGAAGATGCCGTCCGCCGAAATTCGCCTCAAGAGGGGCAAGCTCTGCTGATGTGCGAGAAATCAACCGATTGAATGTTCGTCAAAAGCTTGCGTCTGATGCTGCGAGTAGGAGAAAGAAACGGACATGAAGCTCAGTAGGATTTTGACCGCTTTGAGTGGCGTTGCAGTGATGGCGATGTGCGCGATGGGAACTGCGTCCGCACACGGCGACGAAAAACACACCAACCTCAAGATCATCAAAGACTCCGGCAAACAGATCGATGTCGGCATGAAGGCCTTCTCCAAAGGTCTCGGCGTGAAGTGCAACGCCTGCCACGCGAAAGGTGATTTCGCGGCGGACTCCGTCGGCGAGAAGGAAGCTGGACGGAAGTTCTTCACCGCCGTCGTCGGCGAAAAAGACGCCGCGAAACGGGCCGAAGCGCTGAAGCCTTTGCTCGACGCGCTCAAGCTCAAGGAACCGAAAGACGCCGCCGAATTGTGGAAGGGCGTCGAGTCTTTCCAAAAGCAATAGCTTCTCTCCTCACGTGAGCTCTCGCCTCCCTCGAGCTCTCGCAGAATTCGCCCACCGAAAAGCGCGGACCGAAACACCGAACCGGAGGAGGATGCTCCACAGAGCTCTTTGCTTCACCTTGAGCTCTCGCTGAATTCGCTCACCGAAAAGATCGGACCGAAACACCGAACCGGAGAGGTTGGGTTGGATGTTTCCCACGCCCAAGCCCTTTCGGTGTTTCGGTCCGCTCCGTTCGGTGAGCTAAGATCGCCGAGCGTCGATGCGAGTTGAGCTCGAGCCCCCGCTGGGAAGCAAGTCACAGCGCAATTCAAACGCTCCGATTCGGTGTTTCGGTCCGCTCCGTTCGGTGAGCTAAGACCGCCGAGCGTCGATGCGCGCTGAGCCATTGAGCGCGCGAGGTCTAGCGCGAAGGACTAAGTCTTTTTCGGTTCAATCAACGGCTCGAGCTGATCGATGTAGAGCGCTTTCATGCGCTCCAACGACTTCGTGGTCCGCTCCACCCACTCGTTCTTCTCACCGACGCGCACCGCCATATCGAGCGACTGCTCGTAGATCTTGATCGCCTTGCTGACGAGGACGCCGACCTTCTTCCGCACTTCGCCGAGATAATATTCTTTGCCCTCTTCGGAGAGGCCCGCGGGCACCGGCACCTTCAACAGATCATCGTACATGCGCTCGTAGAGGGAGCCGATGCGATAACCAGACGCCGTGGCCCATCCGGTATGGCCGATGCGGATCGCGCGGATGAAGTTGTTCTGCGCGCGGATCAAGAGCTCACATTTTTCCTCGAGCTTATCGCCCATCATGTCTTCCCAGCCGGGCTTCTTCACGTCGGCGATGCCGAGCTCGATGCGTTCGAATTCACGCGCGTTGATCTCGCCCATGTAGAAGCGGGCTTGGCCGATGTAATAGTCGGCGGGCATGAACTCATCCTTGTTTTTTTCCTCGTAGAAACGGACCGCGGACATCATCTCTTTTTCCGCCGAGGCGAAGTCGTCTTGCATGAACAAGCCGATGCCCATGCCGACGCGCGCTTCGATCTCGTCCATGCTGGTCAGATCTTTTCGCTGCCGTGCCTGCCAAAAACGATCCGCGACTTCTTTCCACCGTTCGAGCTTCGCGAGGCACGTCGCGGAGCGAAAGATCGCGTCTTTGTGGGAGGTGCTCTCCGGAAAATCGGTGATCACTTTTTCGTAGCGCTCGAGCGCGCGCTGATGATCCGCGCCCGCTTCATAGACCAGGCCCGCGTTGTAATAGGCGGCCGGAACCAGCGTCGAATCGGGGAACACTTCGATCAATTTCTCGAAAACTTTTGCGGCTTTCACGAATTCGCTCTGCGCATAGAGCTGGTTGCCGAGATCCAACAATTGCGAGGCGTCGTAGCCGTCGAGGCCGGTTTCTTGGTCGGTGGCGCCTTTGACGATGATCGGCTCCATGCGCACGTAGTCCGCTTTTTCAGCGGGCGCCGGCGCCGTCGCGCATGCGGACAACAAACACAAAGTGGCGATCAGAGGTCGGTACATGCTCGTGGTCGACATTATCTTTGATGCTCGTGCGATCCGACAACTCGCAGCTCGAGCGAGTTCCCCGACCTAGAACAAATGCCGGCGCAGCGCATCGAGGCCGACAAGATCGTGAATATCCGCGGGTAGCTCCGGTACCACAGCCACCGGACCCCCGGTCTCCGCCCGAAGCCGAGACACCGCCGCAGCTTCCGCCTGCGCCATGGAATGTGCCGCCGAAGCGACTGCGATCAACCGATTCGCCGTCTCGACACGCCCACCTTCGGCGACCACCGCACCCTTCAACAGATCGAACCCCGCCGGCTGCGCACCGCGAAAAGGATCGACCGTCGCGCGATTGAGAACCATCGCACCGACGGTGATCTTCCGTTCCACCAACCGATCGCGAAACGCGCGCGCTTCCCTGAGCGATGTTCCCCGCGGCGCCGCGACCACCACGAACGACGTGGTCTTCGCTTCCAGGATCGCCCGCACCGCCTTTGCCCGTTCGCGGAAACCGTCGAACATGCCTTGAAAGCCGGACAACATCTCCGCGAGATCGTCGATCAGCTCCGCGCCGGTAAACCGCGAGATCGTACGAATGAAAAACGACGAGCCCGCATCGAAGAGCTTCGTGCTGATGCGGCCGCGCGCGACGTAAGGCTCGAGCAACCAGCGCGTCGCATCGTTGTCGAGCGCGTCGAGCATCTTCGAGGGCGCCTCCAAAAAATCGACGACATTCGCGGCCGGCGGCGTATCGAGCACGATCAGGTCGAGCGGATCGTGTTTGCGCACCGAGAGCTCGTAAAGCTTCTCCATCGCCATGTACTCTTGCGAACCGGCGAGCGCCGAGGACAACGCTTCGTACAAACGATTCTTCAAAAGTTTCGCGCGACGCTCGGGATCGGGGTGATATTTGGCGATCACCTCGTCCCAGGTTTGTTTGATGTCGAGCATCATCGCCGTCAGCTTGCCGCTCGGCGCCGGAAGGCCGATCGCCGAAAACAACGACGCATCCACCGCACGTTCCTCGTTACCGAATTCGCGCATGCCGAGCGCGTTCGCCAAACGCCGCGCGGGATCGATGGTCAACACCAAGGCACGGCGCCCGCGGTGCGCAGCTTCGAGCGCGATCGCCGCGGAGGTCGACGTTTTGCCGACACCGCCCTGCCCTACGCAGACGATGACGCGCGCCGAAGACAAGATCGTGTCGAGACGATCGCTCACGAGCCGGCCGCCTCTCCGATCGCTTTGGCGATCTTCTCGATCGCCGCACGATCGAAGGTCTTCGTCTCCAGCTCGGGGATGAGCACGCAGGGCATGCGGCTCTCCTCTGCGAAACGTTCGGCGTGCATCGCTTGGAGTCGTTCTTTGTCGAGCCGCAACTTCGCCGCGGTGACAAAGGCCTCGAGCTGCGGCTCGGTCTTCGCGCGCGTTTCCAGCTTCAGGAACAGCGACTCGTCATCCTGTGAAAGCGGGGTGTAGATGCGATTCACGAAAGCGACGCCTCGCGCCATATGCAGCCGTTTTTCACCGGCGGCGACGATCTCCAGTCCTTCATTCACCGGCATCTCTTCGGGAAGCGCGACCACGTGGAGACAGCTCGCGCTCTTCGACTCGATCACCTGCGCCATCTTTTCGGACGCGGTCTTCATGATCCCCGAGGGCGCAATGTCGGCGACGATCCGCGCCACCGAGAGGAAGGTGATCGCATGGCCAGTCGCCGGCGCGTCAATGATGATGCGCTGATACTTCGGCGAGCCGTCGGGCAACGTCTCCGTCGCGTGGTACCAAGTTTTGCCGAGCATGGTGAACTCGGCGAGCGACGGGATCGAGCGCAACAGGTATTTGACCAGCTTGTTCTCGAAGACCAACGCGTAGAGCGCTTTGAAGCGCAACACCATCAACGCGTACTCTTTCATCGAGCCCGCCGGTGTCATCTTGCAGTGCCACAAGTTGTCGAATGCTTCTTTAGGGATGTCGTTCGAGGGTTCGATGTCGAGATAACTCGCCGCTGAATCCGCGCTGTTCACTTCGAGCAACAAAGTGCGCGCGCCGCTCTTCGCCGAATGGAGCGCGAGAGCCGCGGCGATCGCGGTACGCCCGACGCCACCTTTACCCGCCACGACTTGCAGCGGGCGTGCGATCAGCGCGCGGACAACTTCTGGATCGGGCGGACGCATGCGCGATCGCGCCGGTTGTCTCACGACGTCGGGCATCGAGAAAAGAGCTTTTCCGAGGCAACGGAATGTTGCTAAGAGCCCGCTCGATGCCGCTCGACCCCGAATTCGTCGCTGATTGCCCGTACGGGCCCGGGGGTCTGTTGATCGACGAGATCCTCACCGTCGATCACGAGAACAACATCGTGCGCGCTCGCATGCCGACCCATGAGGACCTCCCGCTGACCCGCGAACAACGCGCACATGAGCACTTCCATCCGCGTCACGTCAGCGGGGGCTTAATGGTGCACATGACCGGCATGGTGGCGTTCATCCACAGCTACTACGTGCTCGGCTTGCGCCACGCGGACGGGTGGATCGGCTATGGCGTGCGCATCTCCAACGCGCGTTTTCATACCATCGCGCGCACCGGCGAGCCGATGATCCTCGAGTGCCGGGCGACGAAGATCCGAAAGACGGGCACGAACATCTTCGCGCAGTACACCTTCCGCTTCACCCAAGGCGAAGCGCTGGTCTACGAAGGTGCGCAGACGGCGATGTGGCAGCAGGTCGAAGCGTCCTGACGATGAAAAAAGTCTGGTGGCGTTTTCTGTTTCCGCTGCTGGTGTTGAGCGCGATCGGCGTCTCCGTGCTCGGATGTTTGGGCGCGCCCCGGTATTCCGGTCCGAAGACTGATCACTTCGACGGCGAGACGTTCAAGAACAGCGGGCCCTACGAGGACCGCGGATTTTTGGACGTGCTCAAGTGGAAGATGGGCGCGGACGAATCCGAAGAGTGGCCCGAGTGGGTAGAGATCCCGGCCCAACCGCCGCCACCGCGTTCGGTGGACAGCGGCGTCCGCATCACGATGATCAACCACGCCACCGTGTTGATCCAGCTCGGCGGAGTGAACATCGTGACCGATCCGATCTGGTCGGATCGCGCGAGCCCCTTGTCTTGGCTCGGACCGAAGCGACACAAACGCGCCGGCGTGGACTTCGACGCGCTTCCGAAGATCGACGCGGTGGTCATCAGCCACAATCACTACGATCATCTCGACATCCCCACGCTGGCGCGGATCGCAAAGCGTGATCATCCGCCGATCTATGCCGGGCTCGGCACAAAAGCGCTGCTCGAGGAACACGACGTCGCGGGCGGCGTCGATCTCGATTGGTGGCAATCGGTACAGGTCGCTTCGGCGACGATCACTTTTGTCCCGGCCCAACATTGGTCGACGCGCGGGCTCGGCGATCGCAACGTGAATTTGTGGGGTAGCTGGTTCGTGAAACAGGCGGGCGAGTCGGTGTACTTCGCCGGCGACACCGGAAATGGCCCGCATTTTCAGGCGATCCGTGAGCGGCTGGGCGCACCGTCGATCGCGCTGTTGCCCATCGGCGCGTATCTGCCGCGGTGGTTCATGCGGCCGCAACACATCGATCCCGCGGAGGCGGTCGCCGCGCACCGCACGCTCGGAGCGAAACACAGCGTGGCGATCCATTGGGGCACCTTCAATCAAACCGACGAAGGAATGAATCAACCCGCGCGCGAGCTGATTCAAAAGATGCGCGAAGCGAACATCCCGCCATCCGAAATCGTGTTGTTGGAGAACGGCGCAGCTTTTTCTTCGCCTGGCCTTTAGCAGCGGCCTTTAGATCATCAGCTTGGAGTCGTCGGTGATCAGCTCGCCGCCGCTCATCATCTGATTTGCGGCCAAACGTTGCTCGGAGAGATCGGCCAGCGTCGCTCTCACCTCAGGGTGTTTGGCGAGCACTTCGTTGAAGTCTTCCTTTGGCAGGAACAACACTTCGCCGATGGAGGTCGCTTGTACGGCGGCGATCGTCGGTTGTTCGTGAAGAAGCGAGATCTCGCCGAAGACGTCACCGCCGCGCAGCGTCGCGAGTTGTTTCGTCTCGGCGGGAGTCTTCTGCACCACCTTCAATTCACCGCGCAAAACGAGGTACAGGCCCTGCCCCTTCTCGCCTTGTTCGATGATGATGTCGTCCGCGTAGACCACTTTCGGGCGGAACTTCGACATCAGCGTGCGGCGATCCGCTTTCTCCAGCGGGCGGAACAACGGGCTCGTCGCAGCGAGGTTCGCGAGGAATCGTCCGCGGGTGAACTTCTTCAACGCCTGCGTCACCGACTCGAGCTCACCGGCGTGCATCTCGAGATCGCGGCGCGACAGCTCCAAGAGATCGACGTCGCCCATCGCCGAAACCGTCGCGGCACGCGGCGCGTTCGAGACCAACGCCATCTCGCCGAACACCGCACCTTGATGCAGATGCGCGAGCACCGTCTCGGCGCCGTTCAAACGTTTCGACACCACGACGACGCCGTCGGCGAGCATGAAGAAAGAATCGCCGATCTCACCTTCGGTGATGATCCTTTGGCCATTGGTATGGCGGCGCAGGCGCAACGAGCCGAGCACTTTGATGAACGCGTCTTCCGACAGATGCGAGAAGAGCGGGATCACCGGAAAACGCGCGGGAACTTCGGTGATCTTGTCCGTATCGGACGCGAGCTTCATCGCGGTCTCGAGGAGCGTCGGACGCTCCAGCGTGGGAAAGCTCGGCGCCGGTGCACCATCGGGGAGCGGCGGCGGCTCCGGCAGATCCATATCGGCGACGCGATCCGATTCCGACGAATAGAGCTCCGCGAGAATGTAGAGCAGATCTTTGTAGTTCGGATCGAGCGCGAGAACCATCTTGCAGACGACCAAACCGAGCAGCGGATAGCCCGCTTTGATGTAGTGCCAGGCGAGGCCTTTGTAGACTTCTTTGGCCCGCGTGCGATCGCCGAGGTTCAAGAGCGTATCGGCGACGCGATAACGCGCGCGTGTGAAGCGCGGCGCCGCGGAGATCACCGTGAGATATCCGCGGAGAGAGTCTTCGTAATGCCCGGCCGAAAAATCGGCTTCGGCCGCTGAGAAAACCTCCGAGAGGGTTCCGGTCATGGCGCGGACTATAGCCCTGCCTCCGGGGTTGCTGAAAGGGCGCTTATTCGGCCGGGCTCTAGTTCGAAGGTGTGTAGACGCGCGACAGAAGAGCGTCGAGGACCTGGTCTTCCACGAGATGCGGGTTCACCGGGCGGTTGAGGAGCTCCATCAAGGCGCGCAGGCGCGCGATGGTCACCGAGCTGAAGGCGACGAACGCGGCTTCATCCGAGAAAAACAGGCACACGGCGCGCAGCTCCTCGGCGCGCTCTTGCGGGAGCTCGCGCGCATCTTTGAGCACCAGGTTGAGCTGCGCGAACTCTGCGGAAGCCGCGCGTTCGTATGCGCTCTCCGGACCGCGATGCATCCGCAGCGGATCTTCGCCGAGCTGCGCCAACATCTGGCGATCGATCTCCTCGAGCTGTGCGAGCAACTTTGGGACGTCTTTCTTCGAGGGCGACGAGCGAAAGGCCGACTCCGCCACCAACGAGATCGCGCGCCCGCGTTTTCCGCCGGACAAGACCAGATGATCGACCGTCACCACGGCGTTCGGCGCGAGCGCGAGTGTATCGCCGACCGCCACCGCGTGACCGGCTTCGATGCGCCCCAGCTCCGAACCTTCTTCCGTGACGCGAAAAGCTGCGCCTTCGACGCTCGAGACCTCCGCGGGCGAGCGCAGCAAGCGATGCAGCTCGACGACGGAAGTATCGTGCACGGCCTACTCCTCCCAACCCATGGAGACGAGCTTGTTCCTCGCCATCTTGCCGAGCTTCGACGCTTCGTCTTCCGCGAGCACGCTCAAGATCTCCCCGCCGAGCGCCTGTTCGGTGGCGTTTCCTTCGGCGAGCGTGAAGCCGAGATAATACATCTCGTCGGGCTCGATCGATTTTTCTGCCTTCAAACGTTCGAGCACGGGAAAGTCGCGCACGCGTTGCAGCGCGGCGAAAGTTTGGACGCAGGGATCGTTGCTCGGCCCGCGGACGATCGTCTTCTTCGACACCTTCAGCTCACACACGCCGAGCTGAAAACGTGCTTCGGGATCCGCGCTCTGTCCGTGACCGATACTCTTGAAGATGGTGATCGCGTCTTGCCACTGCGCCTTTTTCTTCAGCTTCATCGCTTTTTCGAGCAACGAATCTTGGACCTTACTGGCACTTTGGCCACCGACACCCTTCAACAGCTCGATGATGATCTCCGCTGTTTCCGGCGGAACTTCGACCACCAAATTTTCGAGCAGTTGGCGCGTCGACGCTTCCAGCTCTTCACCTTTGCCGCGCAAGCTCGCCGCGATCTGCCGCGCGCGTGCTTCTTCTTTGGTGCGCCCGAGCAGGCGCGCCAGCTCCGCGCGACCGTTCATCGTCAAACGAGCGACCTCGAGCGCGGCCTCGCGATCGGCTGGATCGCCCGACTCTACGACCTTCGCCAAACCTTTCGCCGCAGGCGAGGTATCGAGCTGGCCGAGCGCGCGGATCGCGAAACGCCGAATGCTCGCGGACTCCGAGGTGAGTAAGCCGCGTACGCGGGGCTCGAGCGTCAGCGGGACCTCGAAGCCGAGCAAGGCTTCGATCGCCGCACCGTGGATCTCGGCCGGCTGTGTTTTGTCTTCGACCATCTCGATCAAGAACTTGAACACGTTCGGATCGGGCTTCTTCGTTTTTACGACACGTTTGATGGCCTCGATCGCCGAGGCGCGCACTTCCGGTGAAGCCTGCGAGCCCGCGACGGTCATCAACAACGAGCAGCTCGCTTCGTCGCTGATGTTCGAGAGAATCTGCACGATCGCCAGCGCGAAATCGGGATCGGTGACCAACACGTCGAGGTCGGTCACCGCACGAATGTCTTCGATCGCCGCTTGTGCTTCCGCGCCGTCCGCCGTGGTCAACGAAGGACGCAGCGCGTCGATCACGGCGCCGTGCACCTTCATGCTCCCGCCCGCGAGCTGGCTGAGCAGGCGCTGGCGGGCTTCGCGGCCGCCCATCGCGCCGAGGACGACGATCGCCGCGAGGCGCTCTTTTTCGTCGTTTCCATCGAGCATTTTCGCGATCTCGGACGCCTTGACCGTTTTGCCCGAAGCGAGAACTCGGCTCGCGGTGTCGCGCACGTTGCGATCGGGATCCTTCAGCAGATGTTGGAGATCGGTGACGATCGACTTCGGCGCGATCGCTCCGATCGCATCGGCCGCGTGACGTCGCAGCGACGCATCATCAGGACGGCGCACCGCCTCGCGCAGCCGCTCGATGACGACTTCGTTCTTCGGCGCGTATTCCGCGAGCACGATCGCGGCGGCGCTCCGCCGTTCACCGCGCGGGTGATCGAGCAAAGACACGACGACGTCGAGCAACTTATCGCCGGTGTTCGCGGGTGGATCGCGTTGCACGTCCTCTTCGTCGAGCTCCGGCTCGGCATCGGGACGTTGGCTTTTGGCGGCCCGCGGCGCCTTCGACTTCGTTGGTTTATCCTTCATGAAAAGAGACCTCAGGCGACTATCGGCTGGCCGATTTTAAGGAGATACGGCCATGTGTAGATCCCGGTCGAATGGCCATCCGACCAGTCGAAGCGGAGCGCGTACGACCCGACCTCGGCAATTCCGGTCAGACCCGCGCCTTTGACGTTCGGAGGAGGCACTTCGCCGGGGCTATGCCCACGGCATCCCGCGCAGGGACATGCGTTCCTCAGGTCGTCGAGCGGATACTGGAGCCGGGAGCCGTCGTCCCAAACGATGATGACGCGGCCGTTTTCGCGGTCATTCCTGACCTCAGTTGGTTTTTTTGCCGTCACATCGGCCGGACCGTACTGGGGCGGTAGCGGCGGAGCAAGCCCCGGCGCGACAGAACGATCGGCGCGCGCTAAGATTTGGCCTCGGTGGCGGCCTTCAACACCAGCGGGCCCGCTCAGCTCGGCGCGGACAATGTCGTCCGTTTCGCCGATCCGGCGCATTTTCTGCGCGAGCTCGCAGGAAATCTCGGACGCGGCCGCGCGTTCGTAAAGTCGAAGAGAAAGTTCGAGCTCCAAAGCTCACTCGCTGTCCGCATCGAAGCGCCCGGCGTCGCATGGAGTGTATCCGCGCAAGCGCTGGTGGTCTTTGTGCGCGACGGCTTTGTCGGGCTCGAGCTCGAAGAGTTCGAAGACAAAGTTTTACCGAAACTCGATCTGCTCGGCGAGGAAGCTGCGCGCAACGCGAGCGAGACGATCGAATCGATCGGCGAACGCACGGTGATCGCACCGATGAAGATCCCCGACTTCGATACGCCGATGACGTCGGGTCACGGATCGGCGGTCGTCGAATTCAACGACGCCGAAGAAGAGCGCACCGGACACATGCACGTGCCGCCTTCTTTGCGCGCCGGCGTGCGCGGGGGCGGATCGGTCGCGGCGCTGGAGAATACACAAGAGGACGGCGGGCCACCCCCGCTTCCGACGAAACCTCCGCCCTTGCGGCGTGCGCCTGCGCCGATCCCGGATGCGGCGACGGTGCATGAACCGAACGCGACCGAAGCCGCGCGCGAAAAAGCAGCACGTTCCGTACGCGGCCGCGACAGCGCGAAGAAGATCGAGAAGAGCGAACGCAGCCAGAAGATCGATCGCGAGGTGCTCGAAAAAGCAGAGCGCGAACGGGCCGAGCGCGAACGTGCAGATCGCGAACGCGCGGACCGAGAACGCGAACGCGAGGAACGCGAACGTGCCGAGAAGCTCGAGGCCGACCGAGAACAGCTCGAACGCGAACGCGCAGAACGCGAACGTGCCGATCGAGATCGCGCCGAGACGATCGATGCGGAGCGCGCCGAGCTCACGCGCGATCAGGCCGAGCTCGAACGCGAGCAGGCCGAGCTCGAACGCGAACAAGCGGAGCTCGAACGCGAGCAAGCGGAGCTCGAACGCGAACAAACGGAGCTCGAACGCCATCAAGCGAACCTCGAGCGCGGACGAGCGGACCTCGAACGCGAGCACGCGGACCTCGAACGCGAACAAACGGAGCTCGAACGCCATCACGCGGACATCGACAAGGCGCGCGCGGAGATCGAACGCGAACGAACCGAGCTGGAAAACGCGCGGGCGCAGCTCGAAAAGGACCGCGCCGAAGCGGAAGCGCAAAACGTCGCGCTCGAACGTGCGGAGACACCGCTGATCTCCGAGCTCGGCCCGCCGGTGTTGGTGCCGATCCCCGAGCTGCCGTCGATCACTGCTTTTGGTCTCGATGTGCTCGAGGCAAAGACGATGCCGCTGCTCCGTTCGACCGGTGCCGGCGTGGTGCGCGCGAACGATCCGGCGATCCTGCTCGGCGCGTACCTCTCCCAACTTCGCCACAATTTCGTCACCCTGTACGGAGGGCCAGAGGGCGAGCTCGGCGCGAAGGTCAAGCTGAAGCTCGCCGCCGGCCGAGTGTTGACGCTCGACGCGGAGATCGCCGCGCGCATCGGCGATTGGGTGACGTTGAACGTGCCCGATGTTTCTTTGGTCGCGGAGCAGCTCCTCGAGCAATCGGCGCAGCTGTATGAGCTGCTCGTTCCAGTGCTCGGAAACACGAGCGCCGGGGAGCCCGCGCCGAACGAAGAGGAAGATCCGGATTTTCAGGAAGAGACGCGCGACGAAATCTTGCCGACTTTGCCGGCTATGGCGCGCCCGGAAAAACCGGCACCGGCCGAACTGTCGATCGCCCCGGAGCCGCCGGCGATCGAGCCGTTGCCCGCGGATGCGATCGCCGCGAATTGGAATCTCGAACCCGAGGACGAGCCGGGTCCCGATCTACCGCCTCCACAGCGAACCGCGACCCCGACGGCGCCCCCGCCTGCAGCGTCGGTCGCGCCGATCCCCGCGCCGACCGCCGCGCCGCTCGTGGAAGACGACGGACCGCCGCGCCCGCCGAAGCTCACCGGTGACGTGGTGGTCTTCGCGCGCATCAAAGATCTGCGTCACGAAATCGATGCGAACGTGAAAAACGGCGGCCTCTTCGTAGAGTCCGCGCCGCTCGCGTTGCGCACGCACAAATCGCTGAAGTTCCAAGTCGGCGACAAACCGCTCAACGCGAAGATCGAAGCGGACGTGGTGTTCGCGGCGGGAGGTCGCGTCGGTTTCTCGATCGGTGCACCGGCCGAGTCGCGCGCTTCACTCGAACGCGCCATCGAAGCGTTGCTCAATCCAAACGCGGTGAGCCCGGTGGACAAAGATCGCACCACGAACCCGCCGCCCGCAGCGACCGTCGACATCGGCGCCGCACCGATCGAAAAGATCCCCGAGCCGTCGGTGGAGATCGATCAAGGTTTGGTGCCGTTCACCGCGCGGCTCGGACGTGTGCCGAGCTTCGGAGAGATCATCGATCTGCAATCCCGACGCACCAAGAGCGCCGCCGATCTCAGCGGCTCCTCGGTGTTGTTCGCCTTTGAATGGGTGATGCGCATGAACGGCCGCGGCGTGCTCACCATCCGCGGCGCCGACAAAAAAGAGACGATCTACATGCACGAAGGGAGCGTGGCGTTCATCGAATCCCATCCCTTCGACGAAGATCTCAGCCTCGGCCGCATGTTGATCGCCGGGAAAAAAATAACCGAGCCCGCGCTCCGCGAAGGTCTCGAACGAGCGCGTTCCTCGCGACGCGCCTTGGGCCGCACGCTGGTCGCGCTCGGCTCGATCACCAAAAAAGTTCTCGCCGAAATGTTGCGCGAACAGACGCGCGCCAAGCTCGAAGCTGCGTTCCATTGGAAGGAAGGCGGCGTGGAGTGGTCCGCGTGGCGCGAGCCTCCCGGCGACGCAGATCTGGTGCTCACCAAAGGGATCGGCATCATCGCGCGGCACATCAAGAGCCGCTTCGAGACGCTGAGCTCCACCGAGCTGGAAACGATGTTCGGGAAGAACATGAACCGCGTCGTGGTGCTCACGCCGAACACCGAATCGATGGTGGAAGCCGTCGGTTCGACGATCGGCCTCGGCCAAAAAGAGCTGCGTTTCATCGAGCTCGCGGGCGAACGCACCATCTCCGACGTGATCACCGGCAGCCCCTTCGGCCGGCTCGCTTCGCTGCGCATGATCGCGGTCGGGCTCGCGCTCGGCATCTTCATCTTCCGCGATGGGCGCGTCGGCACTTTCGTCGGCTTGGTACGGCCGAAGTCCGAAGTCGCGGACTCGCCGGAACAAACGCAGCTCCGACGCGAGCTGCGCGAACGGCTCGGCCTGATGAAAGGCATGAACCACTTCGAGGTGCTCGGCGTGCACTGGTCGGTGCACTACCGCGCGTACCGCATGGCGTACGAGAAGCTGAAGCGCGAGCTCGATCTTTCGCGTGGCATCTTGCGCGACGCGGCGCCCGACACCATCGAGCTCGCCAAGGAGCTGATCAAGATCCTCGACAAGGCGTACACCACGCTCTCCGATGAACGGCAGCGTTTGGCTTATCGAAATCAGTTCTTCGATAAGACCGAACGCCAATACAGCGCGGACATGTTGGTGAAGCAGGGAGAGGTTGCGCTCATGCGCAACGACCGCGTCGGCGCGATCGAAGCGTTGGAGACGGCCGTCGAGCTCGATCCTTCGGCGAGAAATCGGCAATTGCTGGCGGGTGCACGCGAAGGCAAGTCCGTTTAGGGCGCGTCACCAGCTCAACATCAAAGCGCCGGCCAAGAGAGCAACACCGCCACCGACCGCAATCCCGCCGGCCGCAGTCTTCGTTCGAGCCCCTGCATAGATCTCCTCCGCCTCGCGCATCGTGACGCCGGTGATGACGTCCCCTTCGCGCGACGCTCCACTCACCTCGCCGCGCTCCGCCGCCGCAGTCACCAACAACACCGCACCCGCGATCGCCAACACGGCACCGCCACCGCCTGCAATCCACGGCGCAAGTGACGACACCTCTTCCACCCTGGCCACAGGTACAGCTGTACTCAAGATCAGCTCGCTCAACCCCACCGTTGAACCCGCGCCCCCCTCCCAATCCGCCGCCGCCCGCCCGTACGCACCGCGATCCACCGCGACCGTGTGTTTTCCGGGCGCAACCCACAGCTCTTTCGCGCGCGACAACACACCGCGAGGCACGTATCCATCGAGCTCGAGGCCGCTCCATTCGGGATCAGCGTCCAAACGCAGCACCGCACGATCACTTTGCGAAGCGCGCCCCGCTTCGATCACCGTGCGCCGCCCGACTTGAGGCACGACGATCGAAAGCTCGACGATCGAGCCCCAGCGCGTTTCCAACACGTGACTGCCCGCCGGGACACCACGTTCTTCGCCGAGCACCAGCGGCTCGTTGTCGAGATACGCCTCCACACCCGCGCCTCGCACCAGCACCCAAGCGAACGACACCTTCGGCTCGAGTCGCACGATCCGCTGCGCGTCTTCCTGCACCACCTCCAGAGGCGCCGCGGGATCGGCGGTGACTTTGCGATAGGCGTCGACCGCCTCTCGATAACGTCCGAGCTCTTCCAGCACCGCGCCCATGTTGTGCCGAATCTTGAAGTGCGGGCGCATGCGCTCCGCCTCGGAAAGTTTCGCGAGCGTGCCCTCGAGCTCACCCTTCGCTTTCAGCGCCACGGCTTCTTCGAGCAACCGATCGAAAGACGGCTCCGCCGCGAGCAGCACCAGCAAAAAGATCATTCCTGGTCCTTGCGCGGCCGAGGCAGATCGTACTTCTCCACGCGCCGCAAAAAGGTGCGACGCGGCATGTCCAACATCTTCGCCGCGCGACTCTGATTGCCGCCGCATTGTTCCAGCGCTTGCACCAAACGATCGCGCTCACCGAGCTCACTGTCCGAAAGATCACGTCCGGCTTTGGCCTCCGCCGGCGGCTCCAGCCAACGCGCGTTCATTTTTTCGAGCGGCAGATGTTCCGCGAGGATCGGCCCCTCGCCACACAACAAGACCGCACGTTCGATGACGTTCTTCAACTCGCGCAAATTTCCCGGCCACGCGTAGGCGAGCAACGCCTCACGGACCTCGCGCGACAACACCGGCGCGCGCAGACCCGCCTCCTCTGCCGCTGACCGCGCAAAACGCAGCGCAAAAGTGAGCAGCTCGCTCTTTCGCTCGCGAAGGGGCGGCACCGTCAACACCGCACCCGCGAGACGAAAGTACAGGTCCTTCCGAAACGAACCGCGCAAGATCTCTTCTTCGAGATCGCGGTTGGTCGCAGCGACAAAACGGACGTCGAACGATCGCGGCTTCAGCGCACCGAGCCGCAAAACCTCTCTTTGTTCGAGCGCGCGGAGCAACTTCACCTGGGTCTCGAGCCTCATCTCCCCGACCTCGTCCAAAAAGATCGTCCCGCCCTCCGCGGCTTCGAGCAGCCCCGGCTTCGCGCGATCCGCACCGGTGAACGCACCCTTCTCGTAACCGAACAGCTCACCCTCGAGCAGCGTGTCGGAGAACGCAGCGCAGTTGAGCTTCAGATAAGGCCCGCCCGCCCGCGCTGACGCCGCATGGATCGCCGCGGCCAACACCTCTTTGCCTGCACCTGTTTCGCCGAGCACCAACACGCTGATCTTCCCGCGCGCGATCTTCTCCGCGAGCCGGTAGAGATCGCGCATCACCGCATCTTCGACGATCGGCCGTGCGCTCTCGAGCTCCTCCCGAGGATGCGCGGCTTCCCGCGCGTGCGCCAGCAACACCTCCGCCGTATTTCCGTGCGCCGGTGCAGACGCGATCCCGAACGTCGCGCCGACATCCGCCAGCAATTCGGTGAGTCGCCGCTTCAAAGTTTCGACGCGCGAAGCACCGTCGAACAACAACACTTCGTATTCGCGATCGGCCCAACGCGCGGCCACGTCGCTCGGCTCGAGCACCTCCGCGAGCGCGTCTTCCACCGCATCTTCGGCCGCGTCATCCGCCGCAGCGATCCACAACACCGACGCCGCAAACGCGCGCGGACGTCCCCGCGAGAGCTCTTCCTCGAGGCGCATTTCGAGATAACCGTGCGGCCAAAGACGTCGCGCCCGTTTCGTCGTCTCTCGTCTTTGAATGACGAACATCGTCGACGCGAGCTCGAAGATCTGTCCCGGCCGAAGCTCGACGATCTCTTGCGCGCGCAATCGCCGCTCGCCGACCGACGTTCCGTTCGCCGCGCCGAGATCCTCGAGTCGAAATCGATCACCTTCCGCGTAGAGGACCGCGTGATTCCGCGACATCGTCGGATCGTCGATCCACACCTCGTTCTGCTCTGCGCGCCCGATACCAATGCGCCCTTCGCTGGGAAGCGGAGCCGAGTGCACCGCCCCTTCGGCGATCACCGCCAAGTAATAACGTTTTTCGCCGGCGAGCTCCGAAGGAAGAGAGCTGAGCGTCGTCCCGAAGTCGGCCGCCATCGCGTTGTGATATTAGCAGGGTCTGTGATCCGCGAGCGACGCATCTGTCCGCTCTGCGAACGCGCGGTGGACGGCACGTTCTGCGGGGAGCACGGCGTCCCGCCGATCGATCCTGCCCGCCTCAACGAAATCGCCGGACCAGGCACCCGTCTCGGCGGACGTTTTTTGATCGAAGCGCCGCTCTCCGAAGGCGGCATGGGGCTCACGTTCTACGCCCGCGACGCGAACAGCCCTCGGCGCTGCGTCATCAAGCTCGCTAAAGGTGACGGCGCCACCGTGCCCATGGAGCGTGTCCGCCGCATGTTCCAAGAAGCGCGTGCGCTGGCGATGCTCGACCACCCGAGGATCGCTGCGATGCTCGCCTTTGGAGTCGACGAAACGACAGGCCTACCGTTCCTCGCCTTGGAGCTGATCGAAGGCGAGCCTTTGGATCAGCTGGCCTCTCGTACAGGTCCGCTCAAGGAACGCCGCGCGGCACCCTTGCTCCGCGACGTCGCTTTGGCGCTGGCCCATGCACACGAACGCGGCGTGCTCCACCGCGATCTCAAGCCGGGCAACGTGATGATCGAACGCGACGAAGGCGGCGTCGACCGCGCACGCGTTCTCGACTTCGGCCTGGCCCGTCTCGCCAAAGACAAAGAAGACTTGCGGCTGACCGCACCGGGCACCGCCGTCGGGACGCCGTGGTACATGAGCCCGGAGCAGATCCTCGGCGGCGCGCTCGACGGTCGCTCCGATCTCTACGCGCTCGGGTGCCTCGTCCACGCGATGTTGACGGGTCATCCGCCGGTGCAAAGCTCGAACCTGCTCGAGGCGATGAAACAGCAGCTGCGCGATCCGATCCCCGAGCTGCCGAACGCGAGCACCAAGATGCGCGCGCTGCACCGCAAGCTGTTGGAGAAGAGCCGCTTCGATCGTCCGGCGAGCGCCGCCGAGGTCGCGAAGATGTTGCAGGCGATCATCGAGTCTCCGGAGCGACCTGTACTCTCGGACAGGTCGACCCCGGCGAAGAAAAAGTTATCCATTCCCGCCGCACCGACCGTTCCCAAACAAGATCCACTCGAACACCTCGAGACGGTGATCGCGCCGCAACCGATGGACTCCAAAGAGATCGAGAGCGGTAGCGAGCCGGCGTTTTTGCTGCCGGCGCTCGCAGCAGCACCCTCGGCCGCACCTCCGCGGATCACCGCGTCCCGTGCCCCCCTCTACGCGGCCTCGCTGGGGATCGCGGGTGCAGCCTTGATCGGCGCGTTTTTGCTGCGCGCACCGCCGGAGAAAAACATCGAAGCGAAAGCTCCTGTACCACCGGCGATCGTCGTGCGGGAGGCGTCCCCGGTGATCGTCGTTCCCGCGAAGATCGAACCTGTACGAACGGCCAGTGTGGCCCCGAAGGCGAAAACGAAGCCCAAAACCAAGGTCGAAGCGCGGCCCGAGACACGCCTCCCGGTCGAGGAAAAAGCGCCGCCTAAAAAAGATGTGGAGATGCCGCTGTGGTGAACAGCGGCGCCGCGTATCAGGCAGACCGCCGCAGCGCGCGAACGTGGTCACTCTTCAGCCAGCCGACCGTTCCATCCTCGAACAACACTCGATAAAACGCCGCGCTCGCGCCCAAAATGCGCACGTATTGATCGCGCGCCAGCGTATTGACCACCGTCGACTTCGTATCCGGCGACGCATACAGCGATGTTTTCTTCGGCCCGATGACCACTGTCCTTCCGATCAGGTCGGTCTTCGCCGTGATCTTGCGCCACTTCGATTGCGGCTCATGCAAATACGGATGCGGATCGACCGCCCGCGGCGCATACACCCCGAAGTGCAGATGCGGCGGCGTCGTCCGCGCGTTGCCTGTGTTGCCGACGTAACCGAGCACATCGCCCGCACGCACCACGTCACCTTCGTCTGCGGCGAAGGAATCGAGGTGTGCATAGTAGAAAAATCGCGAACGTTCTTCGTCCGCGAGCCAGACTACTTTCCCGCCGAGCCCGCTGTAACCGACGCGCACCACTCTCCCGTTCGCCGCCGCCACGGCTTCCGCACCTTTCGGCGCAAAGATGTCGACGCCTTCGTGCGAACGTGTCCCGCCCCCGCGGCGATCGCCGAAGAAACTTTTGATGGCGCGACTGTCTTTGGTGCGCACCGGAAAAAGCAGCGACGCACCCGCGCCGAGCTCCACCAAAAATTGTCCCGACGCCTTCGCGCCCGCTTGCAGCACTAAATAGTGCGGACCTGTCCAAAAGACCCGGGAGGTCAGCGTCCCACTTCCCGTGGACACCGCGATGCGCCGCAGCTTGTTTCCGTCGTGCGCGAAAATTCCCGCGCGCAGATCGGGGATCGCCGTGCTGGTGATCGTCAGGCGAATTTCTTGTCCCCGCAGCGCGCCGATCTCGTACACCGCGGGCACAGGTTGTTGCCGATCGAAGGCGAACATCTCGCGATGGGGAAGCACCACCGGCGTTTTTACAGCGAGCGCCTGCGCCGCGTAGACCTCGTGTTCGAGGCGGTCTTTCCGCGTTGCCGGATCCTCTTCGGAGAGCTCCGCGCGAACGCGCTTCAACATCTCGGGATCGACGCAGGCCTCGGGGCCGGCCGAGCCCGAGAGCAAAACGCCAAATAATGTGAGGACGGGGAGCGGTCTTCTCATCGAACGAGCAAGAGAACGAGCTCGCGGGGTCGTTGCATTCCGCTACTTCGCGTCGCTCGTCCCCGCATCGGTATGCGTCCCGCTCGCACCGTTGTCCGGACGGCCACCCACCGCGACCTCGAGCTCGGCGATCCGCCGCTCCGCCGATCGTAACTGCTTATCGTTGGGGCGACCCGCAAGCACGTCTTTCCATGCCGCGAGCTTCGTCTTGTCATCGACTCGGGCGATCGCGTCGACGCTCTGCGCTTCTTGAAAGAGCTGCTCTTGTAGGCTGTCGATACGTTTCGTCGCCGCCTTCGCTTCGGGACCTTGGTCGATCCAGGCCAACACTTCCATCCAAGCGCGAATGCGATCGACCTTGGTGCGGCGCGATCGTTCGACCTCTTCCGCGTCCTTCACCAAACGTTTCGTCTCTTCCTGAGTCCAAAACGCGATGCGTTTTTTCGCCGTGCGCGCTTCCGCATCTTTCGGATAGAGCCGCTCCACCTCACGCCACTGCGCGATCTTGTCTTTGAGGGGAACTTTCGAGTCGCGATCCGCGTTCTTCGCCGCTTCGATCAAACGGAGCCGCGCCGCGTTTTTCCAGCGATCGACTGCCTTTTTCGCGTACTGCGCCTGCTCATTCGCGCGATCGATGAACGCTTGCCACTCTTTCAGCTTCTCTTCGTCGCTGACGTTCGGATCCTCTTCGAGCTTCCGCAGCCCGTAGAAAGTGAGCACGCTGCCGCTCTTCTTCGCGGTGTCCTGGAGCGTTTTTCCGTCACCCTCGGTGCCTTGCGCGAAAGCAGGCTGCGCGGCGGCGATCGTGAAGAGAAGGATCCCGAGCAACCTCATCCTCAGCTCCCCCAGGCGGCCGGCGTGAACGTCACGAACCCTTCATCCGCGGGTGCGCCCGATGCCGGGGCCTGATCTTTTTCGCCCGGCTTTTTCAGCGTGAACTTCACACCTTTTTTCACCACGATCGTCAGCGACAACGGTTCGGCGTCGCGTTGGACCGGCGGGAACTTCCACTTCTTCGCGACACTCTCGAGGCATGGGCGGAGATTGCGCGCGCCGTCGAGCGTCGTGTTCGCGGTGGCGCTACCGACCGCACCGCTCTTCCCCACGATCGCCGAAATCGCCACCTTGCCGTCGCTGGCAGGATACTCCGTGAGATACGCCGTGGTGCAGGCATCGATCGCGCCCGCAGATGCAGCGAGCGTTTTGTGCACTTCGGCTTGCACCTCTTCCGGGCTCATCACTTTTTGCTCGGGAACCTGGCTCAAGAACACGAGCGCCGCGACGGTGAATAGAGCGGTCATGCGCGAAGGCTACGCAATCACGCTCGCGAGCGAAAGCCCCGCGCTGTGAAACCGCAGCATGTCGGCCGGGACCGGCGCGCGGAATGTTCGTTCTTGCCCCGCAGTTTCGATAGTCAGGGCGAGCGCGTGCAACATCACGCGATCCGCCGTCACGACCTGTCCGCCGACGCGCAGCGCCGAAACGCCGCCGTACATCAGATCGCCGGCGATCGGCGCCCCGACGTGCGCGAGGTGCACGCGGATTTGATGTGTCCTTCCGGTCAGGAGCTGCGCTTCGATGGCGCTCGCTTCACCCGCGGTTGCCAGGCTTCGCACTCGCGTCCGCGCAGGTTTTCCATCGGGCGTGATCGCGCGCGAACGCGGCCGCCTTTTGTCGTTTCCGATCGGCGCATCGATCACCTGATTCGCCACTTCTCCTCGGACGATCGCCAGGTAGATCTTCTTCACCCGGCGCTCGCGAAACTCCGCCGAACAGAGATCTGCAGTCTCTTTGTTCTTCGCCAGCAAAACCACGCCCGAGGTTTCTCGATCGATGCGGTGCACCGTGTATGCGCCGGGGATGCGCTCCACCAGCGCGACTTCGGCGGAGGTCTCCGTCTCATTGACGTGTTGTCCGGGCGCTTTGTCGATGACCACCAAATCGCGATCTTCGTAGAGGATCCTCAGTGTTTGTTCCGCGCGCGGCTCAGCGAGATGCGCGACGATCCGTGCGCCGGCCTTCACGGCAAAAGAGAGCTCGCGACACCGCTTCCCCGCGACGAAGATCGCACCCGCCGCGACTAAGGACGGCTCCAACGCTTCACGCGCGAGCACCTCGGAGAGCGTACCGTCCTCGGCCGCGATGAAATCTCGACGTCGCTCGCTCAAGCGGACGGCGCCTGATGTTTACGAACGAGCGTGCCCTTCTTCGACAACACGAACTCGCTTTTGATCTCGGAGCTCATCTTGTCGAAGTAGTCTTTCACCGACCATTCGAGATCCACGAGCGCTTGCGCCGCACGGCTCTGCACGCGACCGGAGTGCGAATCGGCGAGCAACACTTTCACCAGGGCTTCGCGCGTTTCTTGGTGTTTGAAACGTTCCAGCGCGACGATCGCCTGACACTGCACGTCGTCGTGATGATCTTCGAGATAGGGCGCGACGACCGTCGCTTGATCGTGCGCGCCGTAATCATGGAGCGCGCTGATCAACGTCGCCTTCGGCTGCGTCGAGCGGTGATCGAGCGGATCGTAGGCTTTGAGCGCAGCCGTCAAAAAAGCGAGCAACGCCGGTCGATCGAGGATGCGCGCCAACGCGCGGATCGGAAACTCGATGAGCTTCTCGCGCTGAATGAATCGTTGGATGGTCGGCACGACCGGCATCCCCACCTTCACCAGCTGCTCGACGAGATCGTTCTTCTCTTCTTCGTCGGCGATCTGCCCGTGCGAGTTGAAGGTGAAACGCATGAGGAGCGCGGCGTACGCTTCCTCGTTCGCCATCTCGAGCAACTTTTGCATCGCTTCGCGGCGGTATTCGGGTTGGCTGTATGGCTCACGCACCGCTTTCGACGCCTTTTCCAGCGCCGACTTCGGTTTGATCAGATCGAGGAGGCCCACGGCGCTCGAATTAGGCCCGTACGTCGGCGCGGTCAAGCGGAGAGCACGTCGAGGATCCGCGTTTCGCCCGTAGGCAACGTCCGCAGAACGCGGGTCTCGTGGCGAAGACCGGCCTGTTTTGCGGCACTTGCGATCGCCGGAGGCTCAGGGGCACCCGCACCCGACGTGATGATCAACAACCCACCCGGCGAAACTCGACCACCTGACCTTTCGATCAGGTCGAGCGGCGGGATCGTCGCGCGGGACAAGACGAGGTCCGCCGGAAACGGTGGCGTGACGCCCGCCGATCTTTCTTCCAGCTTCCCTTCGACGACACCGACGTCGGCCCGCGACAGCTCCGCCAGCGCCACGCGCAAGAAAGAAGCACGTTTCCTGCGCGGTTCGAGCAGCGTGATCTTTAGATCAGGTCGCGCGAGCGCGAGGATCAAACCCGGGAAGCCGGCACCGGAGCCCACGTCGACACAGCTCCCTGTCCTCTTGGCCAGGGGTTCCAAAAACAACAACGAGTCGATCCCGTGCAGCGAGGCCGCCTCTTCGGGATCGGTCACCGAAGTGAGGTTGATCCGCGAGCCCCACTTCACCACCAGCGCATAATGCGCGGTCATCGCGTCCGCGAGCGTGTCGCCGACGTCGATGCCCAGCGTCTTCGCGCCGGTGAGGAGCGCCGCGCGATATCTGTCTTCGAGCGCGCTCAACGTTTTTTCGGTTTACCGACGATCGGCTCCGCAGCCGGCGAGTCTTTCATCGGCAACGTGCGGCGGCGGATCTTGTCGAAGGCGTAGAGCGCGCCTTGCACGGCGCCCGCCGTCGGCACCAAACCGATCTCGCCGACACCTTTGGCGCCGAACGGCCCCTCGGGCTCGTGTTCCTCCACCAAGATCACTTCCATGGGCGGCGTGTTTTTGGCGCGCAAAATGCCGAGCCCGCGCATGGTGGTGTTCACCGGGACACCTTGGTCGTCGCAGACGAGCTCTTCGGACAACGCGTAACCGAGGCCCATGTGAAGCGAGCCTTCGATCTGCCCGCGGCACAACACCGGATTCACCGCTTTGCCGACGTCGTGTGCGGCGACCATCTTCTCCACATGTCCATCGCTGTCGAGGATCACCAACTGCGTCGCGTAGGCGAACGCGGTGTGAGTCTTTGGATTGTCGACCGGCGCGCCGAGCGGCGTGGTGTCTTTGATGACGATGTCGCCTTCGAAGACGCGACCTGTCAATTCGGCCACTGATCCATGGACCAGGTCGAGCGCCGCTTTCAATTCGGTGGCCGCTTTGATCACGGCGTTGCCGCCGAGCAAAGTGGCGCGGCTACCCGTGGTCTGTCCGCACTGAAGTGCGTAGGTGGTGTCGACTTTGGGCATGAACAAGTGCGGCGGAAGTCCGGTCACTTCGCAGGCGAACTGCACCAAGATGGTGAGCAAGCCCTGCCCCATTTCGGTGTAGCCGTTGTAGAGCGAGATCGTCCCGTTCGGCTCGACCACCAAACGGCACTTGCCCCATTCCTGTGCACCGTTACCGATGCCGCTGTTCTTGATGCCGCAGCCGATACCCACCGCTTTGCCGGCTTTCATCGCTTCGTCATACGCAGGCTTCACCGCGAGCAAGGTCTTTTTGATGCCCACCGACTTATCGAGGATCTGTCCGGTGGAGAAACGATCGCCGACTTCGAGCGCATTTTTGAAGCGCATGTCCCAACGATCGATGCCCGCTTTTTCGGCGAGCTCATCGAGCGCACTTTCCAAAGCGAACGCCGCTTGATTCGCACCGAAGCCGCGCATCGCACCACACGTGGGATTGTTGGTGTACGCGGCGATCGATTCGACGTCGACGTTCTCCACACGATACGGCCCGCACGCATGACCCGCCGCGCGTTCCAGCACTTTTGATCCGACCGACGCGTACGCGCCCGAGTCGCCGATCATCCGCGCCTTGACCGCGACCAACTTGCCGTCGCGATCGCAGCCGACTTGATAGTCCATCTTGATGCCGTGACGTTTCGGATGAATGCGGATCGACTGTTCACGCGTCACGGTAATCTTCACCGGACGGCCGCTCATCTGCGCGAGCAAAGACGCATGCGCCTGCACACACATATCTTCTTTGCCGCCGAAAGCGCCGCCGTTCGGGACCAGCGTGACGCGCACTTTTTCCACGGGCAAACCGAGGAAAGACGCGACCTGACGTTGATCGTCGAAGATCCCTTGGCCTTGGGAATACAGATCGATCGAGCCGTCGGGATGCGGGATCGCCAGCGACGATTCCGGCTCCAGATATCCGTGTTCGATGCGCTGCGTTTGATACGTCGCTTCGACGACGAACGCCGCGCTCTTCAACGCTTCGTCCGCGTCGCCGCGTTTGATCTTCGAGTGCGAAAGTTTGTTGCCCTTCGGCATCAGCTTGGGCGCATCGGGCAAAAGCGCACGTTCCGGATCGACGACCGGCTCGAGCACTTCGTATTCGATCTCGATCGCTTCGGCTGCTGCACGCGCGGCCCGCGTATCGTCCGCAGCGATCGCCGCGATGAAGTCGCCGACGGAATGCGTAATCTCGCCTTCCGCGACGAAACCCGGCCAGTCGGCGTAGAGGAGCCCGTAGAAACGTTGTCCCGGAACGTCGCGATAGGTAGCGATGTGTCGAACGCCGGGGATCGCCGCCGCTTTGGTGGTGTCGATCTTGATGATCTTGGCGCGCGCGTGATCGGAGAGGCGCACGGCACCGGCCAACATGTTCGGCGGGAACATGTCGTCGACGTAGGGGCGTCTTCCGAGCGCGAGCTCCACACCTTCGAAACGATCGAGGCTGGTGCCGACGCGGCCGCTGTTGTCGGGCGGCGGCACTTCTTCGCCGCGCTTCACTTTGGCGACGAGCTGGATCGCTTCGATGATGCGTTGATAACCGGTGCAGCGGCACAGATGGACGTCGAGCTTCTTGCGGATCTCGTCGTCCGTGGGGCTCGGATTGTTGTCGAGGATGTGTTTGCCGCGCATGACGATGCCCGGAATGCAGAAGCCGCATTGCAGGCCGCCCACGCGCGAGAACGCTTCACCGTAGAGCTTCGTTTCTTCGTCGTTCACGCCTTCGAGCGTGAGGATCTCTTTGCCTTCCGCTTTTTCGATCGGCAGCGCGCAGGAAACTTTCGGTTGTCCGTCGATGAGGATGAGACAACATCCGCACTGTCCCTGCGGCGAGCAGCCGTCTTTCGGGGAGATGACGCGGTCGTCGCCGAGATCCTCGCGCAAGACTTGAAGGAGCGAGGTGCCCGCGGGGACACCCTCGACGGTGCGGCGCTCTCCGTTGAGCGTGAAAGAGAAGCTCATCTGCGCGGGACTATAGCGGAATTTTCCTCAAAAAGTTGAGGGACAAAGAGCGGAAGAGCCAAACCTTTCCAGCGGGCCGCGGCTGGGACGCCGATTGCTCCCGCCTCCAAAAGATGCGGCGTATTTTTTGGTCCCTCCCGATCGTTTTCTTGGCGGCTTGCAGCTCCAGCGACGACGACCTCCCTCCAAACGACGGCGGAATCCGCGACAGCGGCCTGGATGGAAGCTCGAGCTCGGGTGATGCGGCCTCGGGCGATGCCGGCCCGAGCGATGCGGGCTCGAACGGCGAAGACGGCGGTGTCATGGAGCCTTCAACCCCGATCTTGGAGCGCACCGCGCGCAACGACTACAGCTGCGCGATCGTCCAAGACACGACCGCGCTCCCGAACCGCTGGGCGCGGCTCTCTTCCGACATCGCGGCCTCGAGCTCGGGCACCGTTTGGGCGGCGCGCACCGAATCGACGGGCCTCGACTGGAATCAGCCGTCGGATTTTTTTGTGTCGACGCTCGATGCGAACGGAGAGCTCGGACCTGATCTTTCGATCAGCGGCGATCCGACCGTGATCCAACGGGTGCAGGTCGTGGGCACTTCGAGCGGAGCGTTTGCGGTCATGTGGATCGAAGGCAGCGCGCTCCGTTTCGCGGCCTTCGACGCCGCGGGCACCGCGATCGGCGCGCCGAAGACGATCGATACTGTCCAAGTGGACAGCGGCAGCGACTACCGCGCGGCCTTCGACGGAGTCGGCTCGATCGGCGTGATCTACAGCCGCACTCGCGGGAACGGCTCCTCAATCCACATGGTGACCATCGACCCCCTCGGGACCCCCGCTCATACACCCTTGGAGATCGTGAGCTCCGACGTCCAAGTGTATTTGCGTTCGATGAACATCTCTGCAGCGGGTCCGGCGAGCTTCGCGATGTTGTACGCGGACGGCGAAGGTTTCGAGACCGATGTGTACTTCGCGCGCGCCCGCGGCGGCGCGATCGCCGTACCGTCGAAAATGGCGTTCGACTCGGCAGATCGCGGCGGCGCCGGAGGTAGCTTCGCGGCGGGACGAGTCGCGATGTTGAAGAACGCGACCGGCTTTTTGGTCGCCTGGTCCGAAGGCAGCTTTGGTGATTTCGAGACTCAGACGGGTGCGTACAGCGTGGTGCGTTTGGCGAGAATGGATACGGACGGCGCGCTCCTCGAACACGCCCTCGTTCGGGCGCGCATCGACAACGTGGAGCAGCTCGAGCCGGAGCTGGTCATGTTCCGGTCCAGTGTCGCGCTCAGTTGGGCGCGGGGCTCGGTGATCTACGTCTGCGGCGGATGTATCCCGGACCACAGCATCGAGATGGTGTTGATCGACCCCGATGAGCTGGTGCCGGTCTCGAACGTCGTCAAAGTCGATCCGAACGCCGGCGGACTATTGCGACGAAGTGTTGCAGTCTCGGGAAATGCGATATTGACGACTTTCGAGATCACGTTCCACGTCACCGCAGATCCCGGATTTGCGTCATTCGGCTGTGATTAGTTATTTGGGAGATATCCACAGTCCGCGGAAGCTCTTCTGACGGCGATCTTTCAGCTTCTTGCACTCTTTGCCGGCGATCTCTCGGGTGCCGTCGTCCGAGAGCAGCAAAATCTCCTTGCGGCCTTCGGGTGAGAAGAAGGCCTCGGGATTCAGGGCACCGATGCCGGGTACCGCGATCGACTGTGGAGTATCGTTGTTCCAGCGATAGAGCATCGAAGGCTCACCTTCGCCGCCGCTGACGATCAACCAGTATTGGTCGTGCCACCGAGAGATGGACCGCACGCCGCCGCCGCCGAGCTCCAGGAGGATCGGTGCGCCGAGCCGCGCTTTTGATCCTTTGGCCAGGTCGAGGGGATTTTCGATACTCACCAAGATCGCTTTTTTCCCGGCCAGCGGAGTACGAAAGCCGATCAACAGGCCGCCGTCCGGGCGCGCGGTCATCCCTTCGATGTTCAGTCCGCCGTCTTTCGCCGGGAGCTGCGCGGCAGAAGAGAGCTGGAGCCCCAAGAGCTGCGGCGCGGCGAGCAGATCGTCGACGAGACGTGTGTACGGCGCACCTTCGACCTCGATCAAACCGTCGGCCGTAGTGGCGGAGGTGGCGAAGAAGAGGAAACGGGAGGCTTCTCTTTTGCCGCTTTTGCTGACGCCGTGCGAGGTCATCCACAAGGCGAGGTCACCGAGACGCGTGGCCGATTCGAGATCCGCTTCGGGAAATTTCGCGGCTTTGTTCTTCTTCTTCTTTTTTTTCTTCTTCGGTTTGTCAGCGCCCTTCTCTTCCAAGCGAAGCGCGGTGCTCGCATCGTAAGAGACAACGGGCGCTCCACCTTTGTCTGCGTCGTAGACGCGCAAGATGTTGTCTTCGTCGTTGGCGACGGCGAACAAACGATCGTCGATCTCCACGGCTCCGGAGGCGTCGCACATCTCGAGGAACACCACTTCGCGGGCGGACGCGGGGGACATGAGGGCGGTGCATAAAACGAGGACCATCGGCGAGAGGATCCGCACGGGAGGAGCATAGCGCAGGCGCACGCGCACGGTTAGCAGTAGTGTACACTCGCCTCATGGATGCGGCGCTTGCAGAGATTATCCGCGCGGCGGAGATCGAGGGCGACGGAGCTTCCTTCCTCGAGCTCTACGAACGCGCAACCGGCGCGCGCGTGACCAGGACTCGCCAAGACCTCGAGTATCTCACGCTCGACCAACCGGGACCGGAGGTCATTCGCAGTGCAACGATCGGAAGGACAGGTCTGGAGCGCTGGCACCCGCCGCAGCTCACCGAAGAGGCGTTCGTCTTCTACGCAAATCTCGAGTCCGCAGCCGGCGCCGATTTCGTCTGTGTCCGTTACGAGCGTGCTGTCCGCGAGATCAGTGTCGAAGTCGTCGATCAAGGCTGGTACGAAGTCGCCGCACAGCTCGGGTACGGGGCCACGTGACAACGACGCCCGCATTTTTGCTTCGAACGCCCGTTAGATCGTAGGTTTCGACCCCTTCACACCGCTTGCACCTCGCGCGGCCCGTGAAGATCCTGCGCCCAGATGGCAAGACTATTTTGTCCGGGCCCTTCGTCGTAGGATCGCCCAGGTCATCCGCTCGACTGCAGACCTCCCGCGCTGGCGCGATTTTCGCTTCACGCAGCTCGTTATGATGCGGTGTGGTCGTGAAAAGAAGAGCTCGGATGCCGCCGAGATGTTTCGAAAGCTCGTGCTCGCGCTGGTGGTCGCTTTCAGCGCTTTTTCCGCGAGCTCCGCGTTCGCGTGTCCAGGATGCGCAACGTCGGGCGTGGTGTGGTCGGAGATCAAGACACAACGTCCGGGCGCGACGATCGCGATACTCACACTTGCGTTCGCGATCGTTGGAGCCGCGATCATCTGCGGAGCACGGTTCATGTCGCGGTCGCGCCTGCTCTTCGCGGGTGCGCTTTTGGCGGGCGCGGGCCTCGGCGCCTTCTTCGACGGAATCCTCCTTCATCAAATTCTTCAGTGGCACGGAATGTTATCGAGCGTCGTCGCCCCGACAGATCTGGTCTCGAGCAAAGTAAACATGTTCTGGGACGGTATCTTCCACCTCTATTCGTGGATCGCGACCGTCGTCGCCGGAATTATCATTGTGCGAGAGCTGCCGAAGGCCGACCCTGAGGTCCGTGCCCGCGCAGTCAGCGGCGGCGCGATCGCGGGCTGGGGACTGTTCAACCTTGTCGAGGGGCTGATCGACCATCACGTCTTCGGTCTGCACCACGTCTCGCCCGGGCGTGCCGAGCTTGCGTGGGATCTCGGTTTCCTATTATCCGGCATACTGTTGATCGGATTCGGATTCGCACGAGCGGCCTCGGTCCTCAGATCCGGGCGAGGTCAAAGCTCTCTCAGTTCGGCCAGCAAAGAGTAACTGCTGCCGTCAGAGAGAGGCCCGCGCGTCCTTTGCTCCTGCTTTCTCGAGCAGAGCGATCGACCGTGAGCGGTGTTTTTCCAACGCCGGCATGTTCTTTTTGATGTCCGCTTTTAGGTCTTTATCGATCGGGTGCGCGTACGCTTGCGCGGTCAACATCATGATCGTGTCGTTGTGGCCCTTTTGCATCATCATCAGGAAGCGGCGGTCAAACTCCGCGCCCGACATGCTCCGGATCTGTTCCATCATCGGCTCGTGCTTTTCGCCGTGCGCAGTACCCATTGCACCTGATCCCGAGGCCAGGTCCCAGCCCTTCTTCTGCGCGAGAGCCATCAGGCCCTTATCCGCTTTCTCGTGATCCGCTCCGATCTGCTTCGCCAGCGCCTTGACCTCGGCCGAAGACGCGCGATCCTTCGCCAGCGCCGCCATTTCGATCTCATGCTGATTCTTCTGGTGAACCAGCGCAGCGAGCTGCGCGTCGGATTGATCGGTATCCACCATGCCCATCATGCCCTGATGCATGCCTTGATGATCCGCAGGCGACTGCCGCGAACCCTGCGAAGCGCGGGTCTCTTGCGATCCCGTCGCAGTGCCCTTCTCGCCAGGCGAGGTCTGCGCAGCTCCCTGCGTACCCTGCGCTTTTTGGGTCCCTTGCGAGGTCTCCGGCCGCGTGTTGCCCGACGGAGGTTGCTGCGCGATCGCCGCGGAAGACCACAGTAGTGCACCAACAAATAAGGTTGAAACTTTCTTGATTCGCATCGTTCATTCCCTTTCTCAGTCCATGTTCAAACGTGATCACGACTTTGACGGACCAGTTGCCACAATCACGCTTCGCAGTTTCACAAAGACGCTGCTTCAGCCGTGTGACTCCGTTCCACGCCGGCGGGAGAGGTCGCCAAATACAGGGCGTGTGCCGCGAACCACTCGCGGACACTCGCCAGATGACGTTCCTCCGCTTTCGCGGCCCGATCGAATCGGGTGGCGAGCGTGTCGAGACCAAGATGTTCCGTCAGCCGGAGCAACACTTCCCAGCCATCGACATCGACCAGCTCCGCCGTGAGCATTGCTTCCAAAGACTGTGCAAACGTCGTTCGCGGATCGGTGACGATCGTCAGAAGACCCAGGCTTTGCACTCCGACCAAATCTGCACAAGGCGTCATCGCCGTCGGGTCGGCGCCGAGCTCTTTCAACGTCTCGCTGAGCATCTCGAAGTGTGAATATTCATCCTCGAATATCTCGACCAATTGCGCTCGCGTCGGCCCGCCTTCGTATCCGCCCACGACGTCGAATTTTCGGATCAGCGCTTCGTAGAGCCGCGTCCCACTGCGCTCGAAGGCTAGTCGCCCGGCGATCTTGTCGAGCAGCACCGTCGGCTTTTCACCCTTCAAGATGTCGACCGCTGCCTTGGCGATACCTTTCACCGTGGTCGGCGGAGGCACCGTCCCGATCGGCTCGGCCGTTTCGAGATAGTGAGACTCCAAATCCAAGAGCTCCTCGTCGTCGGTCGACGTGGCCGTAAACTGCAGCGTTCCTTCGATCATCTCTTTCGCGAGAAGCGGTGACGTGCCGATTCCCGTGCGGTTGAATTTGACTCCCGACATGATCATGTCTTCGGGCTGGTCTTTGTTCTGAGTCATGCTGCTTTTCCTCCTCGGAGCGCTGTCAGCTCCGTGCCGGGTTCCCAACGGTAATTCGCAGACACCGCGTCCGTTGGAGATCCCTCCGAATTCATCTGGCGGCGGTACGCAAGCGAGGCTTCCGTGTCCGGAAAGGCTCCGATCTCGGTGCCGTTCGCCGTGAAGTTGACCTCCTCGGCAAGGACCCCGCGCACATATTCGCGGTGGCTCTTGTACTGGATCGGCTTTGGCAACGTCGCCGGAAGAAGCTCGGCCGGGTCACGGCCTTCGATCTTCTTCATCAGCTCCATCACGAAGTGTAAATGCCCGAGCTCATAGTCCAAGAACCGTTCCCAAATGCGTTTGAGCTTGGGGTCGCTCTCCGATACGACACAGCTGTAATAGTTATAGACTTCGTTTGCCTCATGACACAGCCACTTCTCGAGCATCGACTCGTTCGGATCGATCATCGATTCGTACTGCGTGACGTGTTGCTCCTCGATAGAAGCAATCTCTGCATAGAGCGCCCGGCCGATCGGATCGGGATACTGAGGCCCGACCGTCATATAATAATCGTGCGTCTGATTTTCGCCCGCCACCAAGGTCAACGCGTGGAGCTTGGTCAGCGGATCCGCGGTCTTTCGGTCGTAAGGCCTCCGCAGATCATCGACCGGCGCGCGGTGTTCCACCGACGTGGGCCGTCCCGGAAGAATATCGGTATAACTCTGAAGGATGTTGTTCGCATCCTTACCTTCGACGCGATCCATCAGGGCCGAGTATCGATACATATGATCAAAGTCTTCGAGGAGACCGAAGCGATAGACCTGCGCCATATAGGGATCAGGTTCGGCCTGAGCAATCGCGGCGGTCACCTCGATCGCGACCTGTTCGAATCCGATCGTGGTCTCGAGGGTCGACTGATCCGGCGGATTCAGCCAATTCACCAACGTCTGTTGATGTTGTTCAACGCGCCGGATCTGCGCGAGCGGAAGCTGCAGCTCGCCGTTGAACCGCGCGCAGGCGTGGAGGAAACGGTTCTGCTCGGATTCGATTCCATTCATGAGGATAATTCGAACGCGCGAGAAGGCATCGCTGTCCAGCTTGCTGACCGGGACCTGTACGAGATCGCGCCAAGTGAAGAGTTGTTTCTCGAGGGGAGTGCCCCGCTCTTTGAGAATGTCGAGAGTCATGCCGGGCCGTGTGCAGCCTCTGTGCCGGCCGCCGCGAACGGCGATGCCGCAGCCGGCGTCGGATTCATCACAGTCCGAGACAGACTGCCCGCGGTGAAGCGTCGCAGTTGGGGCACGCTTGCTCAGCGGCCTCGCGGGGAAAGGGCGACCCGCGCATACAGGTATCGAGATCTCCCGAACGGGTGGTCTCGGCGCCCAGGGTCCGAAACTCGCAAGGTTCGCCTCAATGCCCTCTACGATCCGGCTCCTTCAATGGAACGTTCACGACGCGATCGGCACCGACGAAGCTCGCCAGCCTCGGCGAATCTCCGAGCGGATCGTGGCGGAACGTCCCGACATCGTCTGCTTGAACGAAGTCTCCGGCGATCTCGCAGCCGAGGTTCGCTTGGCTTTGGAGGCCGCACGCAGCTGTGCCTGGTTCCTCTCTTGGGCACCCGCAGATACTGAGAAACTGCAGGACGGAGGGAACGCGATTCTTAGCGACTGGCCGATCGTACAGTCCGACACGGCGAGGTTGCTATTTCCACCCGCGGACGCGCGGCTGATGCTCGCAGGCCGTTTGCAGATCGATGCCTCTTCGACACTCTCGATCATTTCGACGCATCTCGAGGCAATGAAGTCCCGAAATCCGTGGGATTCAAGCGAAGCTCCTTCGCGATTGGTGTCAGCCGCTCGAAGGTCGGCGGATCATCGCCGGCGACTTGAATGGCAACACATCTCCTCCCTTTGTGACGAAGTGCAGCCTCATCGCTCCCCAGCGAAGGTTCGCGGCCTCCGACGCCGGCGGAAAGTTCTATCTTCGATACGGTTGGCCCGCGAGATGCTTAGTCTTCGATCGCCGAGCAAATCGGCGAGGAGGAAGATATGGCTAATCAGAACCAGGGCAATCAGGGACAGAAGAACCAGCAGCAGGGTCAGCAACAGAACGAAAATCGCGAGCAGCAGAACAACGAGAAGCGCGAGCAGCAGAACAACGAGAAGCGCGAGCAGCAGAACAACGAGAAACGGGAAGAAAAGCGCGAAGAGAATCAGGACTGATCTCGACGCGGTTGGGCGCCTGCGAGCGTGAAAAAGTGAGCACACGAGATGCGTGACCCTTTTACGCCCGAAGATGTATTTCGATCACGGATCATCACTTGTCTGACCGTGTCACCCCGCGGTGATAGGGCGGCGTTCGTGGTCACGGACCTCGATGCAGGCGCCGATGTCCAAAGAAGCACGGTGTGGTCGATCGACCTGGCGAGCTCGACGGCCACACCTCGCCCGCTCACTTTTGGAGGCGGCGAACGTGCCCCTTGTTTCTCTCCCGATGGTGAACAGCTCGCCTTCGTCGCGACGAGAGAAACGAAGAGCTCGCAAATTTACGCATTGCGATTCGATGGAGGAGAGGCGCGCCGCCTGACCGATCACCCGGGCGGCGCGGCCTCTCCGCTGTGGTCGCCGGACGGACGGCAACTCGCGTTCTTCAGTGTCGTCGGTGGAGAACGCAAAGATTCAGAGCCACGAGTGATTCGCCATCTCGGATATAAGTCGGACGGTGTCGGATTCATCGATGGAACACGACAGTTGTTTCTTTTCGACCTCGAGACCAAGGCAACGAAACAGCTGACCTCCGGGGGCGGCGACGCAAGCAGCGCGGCTTGGGCGCCCGACGGGAAGGGTCTGGTCGTCGTGCGTGCTCGCGACGGCGTCCGTGATCGCCACAGAAGAGACCTGTGGTGGATTGGCACCGGCGGCGATCGACGACAGCTCACGCAGGAGCTCGCTTCAGTCGCGATGCCGTGTTGGTCGCCGGATGGGCACAAAATCGCGTTTACCGGATCCCGCGAGGAGGGAGCGTCGATCGAGAATCTATGGATCATCGAGCTCGACAGTCCCCGAGAGCGGCTCGTCGGAAATGTAGATCTGGTTGCAGCGTCGTTCGTCTCCGGGGGGACCGCATCTCCACTATTCTTCGACAACGATCATCTCCTGTTCGTCCGCGGCCATAAAGGCTGTTCGGAGATCGTCCGTGTTACTCACGAAACCGGGAAAATCGAAGCGCTGGTCAGCGGCGAACGACAAGTGCGTCTCGCGACCTTGGCGGTTCGCGCCGAACGTCTGGTCTTCACCGCAGGCCCACCCGCAGGCCCGACCGAGCTGTACGTCGCGGACCGCGGCGGTGGTGCGGAGCGGCAAGTTTCCCGGCTCTGTGCCTGGTCGGAAGACCGCGCGCTTCCGCGAGTCCAGCACCGCCGTTTTCACCTCGACGGCACGAGAGCTCCGCTCGATGCGTGGCTGTGGCTGCCTCCTTCGGGCCCGACTGAGAAGCTCCCGCTGTTGGTCGAGGTGCACGGAGGGCCGCACACTTTCGTGGAGCTGGGTTTCGACGGGCACCCCTGGCGACACATATTGGCGGCGCGCGGCTGGTTGGTGCTCAGTCCAAATCCCGTAGGATCGGGCAGCTTCGGCCAGCACTATGCAGACCAATTGCGAGGGCGCTGGGGGGAAGCCGACCTTCCGGAGGTGCTCGGCGCTATCCGAGCGCTGATCGACGAGGGGCTCGTCGATGGAGAGCGGGTGGCGATCGCCGGCAAGTCGTATGGCGGCTTTCTCGCCGCCTATGCAGTTGGACATTCTACACAGTTTCGGGCGGCGATCGTCGCCGCGCCGGTCGGGGACCTGGTCTCTCATGCCGGCACTTCGGACAGTGGACATTACGTCGCGCCGTACGACCAAAGGGCGGAGCTCGACGAAGCTTGGACGCGGTTCGAGCAGAGCTCACCGCTGCGCGCCATCGGGCGCTCGACGACCCCGGTGTTGTTTCTCCAAGGCGAGGAAGATCTGCGCTGTCCTCTAGGACAATCCGAGCAACTCTTCGCGCAGCTGATTCGCGGGGGCGGGAACGCGGAGCTCGTGGTGTATCCGGGAGGAGATCATCACGTCATCGAATCGGGCCGGCCGTCGCACCGCCGGGACTATACAGCGCGGTTCGTCGCTTGGCTGGAGTCGAAGTGCGGGGGGAAAGAGTAAATGGGGGACCGCGTCCAAATCGGCGGAGTGAGCTTGAGCAGCCCCGACCGGGTCATCTACCCGGAGGACGGGATTACCAAGCTGGACCTCGCCCGATACTACGAACGGATCGCGAACCAGATTGTCGAGGAGGTTCGCGGCCGCCCGTTGACGCTCGTGCAGTGCCCGAGAGACATCGTCGACGGTTGTACATATATGCGCCACCGGCGGGTCTGGGGTCCAAGCGCGCTCCGGCGCGTAACGATCCCCGAAAAGAAGAAAGATGGAGAGTATCTCATCGCCGATGACCTCGCGGGAGTGATCGCCTTGGTGCAACTGAATATCCTGGAAATTCACACTTGGAATACGCGTTATGAACATCTCGAGACACCGGATCGGCTCATTTTCGATCTCGACCCGGGTTCGCAGATCAAGTGGGAAGCCGTCGTCGAAACCGCGCATCTGGTGCGCACCGCGTTGCGACGGATCGGGTTTGAAGGTTTCGTGAAGACGACCGGCGGAAAGGGACTGCACGTCGTCGTTCCGCTGCTGCCCGATACGAACTGGGACGACTCCTTCGCATTTGTACGCGCGTTCACTGCGGTGCTGGTCGAGCGACAACCGAAGCTTCTGACGATGAGCGTCGCCAACCGTTCACAGAGAGAGAACCGCATCTTGATCGACTATCTCCGGAACAGCCGCGCGAACACCGCGGTGGCGGCCTATTCCACGCGCGCACGTTCGCACGCTCCAATTTCGCTGCCGGTCACTTGGGACGAGCTCGAGACTATTCGAGCTGCTCAACCTACGATTCGCTCATCCGTGCGTCGGCTGCGACGGCACGTTTGGATCGGGTACGAAGCGGCGGCTGTCTCGATCAAGGCGAGTCTACGACACGTGAAGAAGACGGCTTGAAACGACGGTAGCCCGAAGAGGGAAGGTCAGAACACCGCCGGGGCGGTTTGCCGCGCCCCATTTTTTTGTCGAGCTCGGCGTTGAGATGACTCAATAAATTACCGCTCGACTTCGACTGTGGCATGTCCCGACTTACGCGTTCTTCTCCGTAGACAACGGCGCGACTTATTTGGATGGTGAGGTCGAGGAGGGAACGAGATGTCTCCCAAAGACGAAGGAATGAACCCCGCGCAAATCCTCCTAATCGAAGACGATCAAGACATGGCCGACATCATGACGTGTTTCCTTCAGCTCGAAGGTTTCATGGTTCACTGGGTGGACTCCAAAGCCTACGCGCTCCAGATCTTGACCGAAGGGCCGCTCGGCGTGCCGGAGCTCAAGCCCGATCTCATCGTCCTCGATCTCTGGCTCGATGATGAAAACGGCGTCGATGTCGTCCGCGAAATGCGGGACAACGGAGCGATCATTCCACCGATCCTGATCGCTTCAGCCGACACGGATGACGCAATCCGAAACGCAGCGAACGAGCTCGGTGCTCGATACTTGAGGAAGCCGTTTCTCCGCGAACAGCTCCTCCACAATGTGCATCAGTTGCTCCCGGCGAGCGCAGCCTAATTCGCGACTAAGGAGTCCGGTCGAAATAAGCTGCCCATCTGAGCCGATTATTTTGACCGGATTCCTAAGCTGCGAGCGTCCCGCGCGCCATCTTGAACACAACGTGTTCGACGAAAGGCTTCGATCGACTTTGCAGATCCGGTCACGCCGGTTGCAACGCGAGGGCACGGCGGGTGTCGGCGTTATCGTCGTAGACACGCCACTCCGCGATCGCTGCATCGCGCACGACCGCCGTCCAAAGCGCGGGTCCACAGAGCGCGGCGACGGAACAAATCGAGCGCCCGGAGATCACCGCTCGATCCCCGCGGACCTCAATGCGCTCGAAGACATTTCGATAGTCCGGAAACGTCACAAAGAAGCCGCGCCAAGCTTCGCGAACCGCGTCGCGGCCGCGGATGCAGCGGTCCGCCGGGTCGATGAAGCTGTGGTCGTCGGTCACGAGTGCACAGAGCGCGTCGAGATCACGCGTGTTGATGGCCTCGTTGAACTGAACCACGACGTGCTGAGGATCGGAGGTCGCCATGGCCTTTCCTACGATGCACAGAGACGCGACACAACGTCCCAGAGTGTGCACAATCGAGCTCGACCTTGACTGCTCAGCCCGAAATCAAGACACCGCGGTTACTCATGAGAGAGCTTCGCGACGATGACTTCGACGCTTTCGCCTCGATACATGCGGACCCGCGGGTCATGGAGAATCTGTCCGCGCCGCTCTCGCGTGAGCAGAGCCGAGAAACGTTTGCGCGGGTTCGTAGAGCGACCAAAGCTCACGGTTTCGGCCTCTGGGCGCTGGAGCTGCAGGAATCATCTCAGTTCATCGGGCTCGTGGGCCTCTCTCGCCCGAGCTTCGAGGCGCCGTTCACGCCTTGCGTGGAGATCGCCTGGCGCATCGTCCCGGACCAGTGGAGCCACGGTTATGCAACCGAGGCGGCGAAGGCGGCGCTCGGCTTCGGATTCGAAACACTCGGGCTGACGGAAATTCTCGCGTGGACCTCGCGCGGGAATGCTGCGTCTCGACGAGTGATGGAAAAGCTCGGCATGACCCACGATCCGCTCGAGGACTTCGATCACCCGAACCTTCCGGAAGGACACCGCCTTCGCCGGCACGTTCTGTATCGCCACCGGAGCGCTGATTTCCGCTCGTGATACGGACGCAACGCGCCGAGAGAACGCGGGAAAGCTCTGGAGCTTGGTTAGCGAAAGAATAGGAACGCGATCGCCAACAGCGACGCAACGACTCCGGCGATCACCGCGAGCCCGATCCAGAAATGGCGAGGAGCGGCCGCGCGCGCGTGTTCGCGGCGCAATGAACGAAGAAAGCTTGCGGACGGCTCGAGCGCGATCGTGCTTCGCGCCGACGCAGCGCTGTGCTCGATCTGCCAAGCTTGGGCTCCTGGGATCTGTGGCGCGACGAGCGGCGCCCTGCCCTCAAGGACACTCACCTTCGGCGTCTCGTCGAAGATATAAGCCATGGTGCTCTGCGACGGCGCGAGCTGGCCCTCCTCCTCGACATATCTCATGAACAACGGCAGTGCCCCGCTCGCGATCCGAGCCAAGAGCTCGGCGGCATCGCGGCGCATGAGCTCCGTTTCACAACACGCGAGCCAAATAGCATTGTCGAGATGTTGCTCGAGATCGGGAACACTCAAATCGACAGTCATGCGCTCGCGCAGAAGGCGGGCCGCCGAATCCTTGCTCCGTGCGGCGAACACGGTTCCGATGCCTCTCCCCCGCACCGACCGACACACTGAGAGCGCGTCTTCTCCCGGCCACGGTGTCTCTTCGATGATCGCGACATCTATTGGGCCCCGGATCAAGCTCGCGTCGAGCTCGGCGCGTGATTTCGTGTGGACAATGTTCACAGACTCGCTCCGGAGAAGATCGGAATACTCTCCGCGCCCGCAGAGCAAAATCACCATCTGTCTCTCGAGCCAGTCTCGCGCGACGTCCCGAACCGACATAAACATCTCCTTCACAGCCTGTCCTCATGGACAGGGACAACAAACCTGCTTGATTCGTTCGTGCCGAGGCACCAAATGCCACGTACGTCGATGGAATAATCGTGTGCACCGCGCGATCATTCTTCGCCGGACGGTTTGTCGTTCTTCGAGAGCGCACGGCTCGCGATATCGATCCGTGTTCGATCGATCGCCTTGCGCAGGTATCGCAAGACCTCCGGAAAATCGGCGGACCCGCGGACGACCAGCGAAGTCGATCCCGCCGCCATCGGCTCGGCGAGCGGCCCTTCGATCGGGGCGCGCCAGAGCCCGGTAATGTCGACCCGGATACACTTTATTCGCGGTCGAGCGCGGAGATAGAGGAGCGCGCGTCCGTCGCAGTCGATCCGCCGATAGCTCGGAACGCCCGCTTTGCTGTCGACCTCGCCCTCCATCGCATCCGGAAGCGCGCGCTTTATTTCTTCGACGAGGCTATTAATCAGATTATCCAGTTCAATGCGTCGCATGCGCGGTTCGCAAAGCACGCGCGGTGCCAACGTTCCTGCGCGCTCGAAGCGCGCATTCGCCGGTTTTCGCCGTGCAAAAGCGAGTGCGGAAGTGGCGCGTCTCGATGAAGTCCACACCTTCCGTACCTGCCGCCACGTACAGGCGTGTGCCGGCCGTGTGCAGTCGGAGGCGAGCTTTCTTGTAGTGCTCAGCGTGAGCGCCGCGTTCGGTGGAGTCCGGACGCGTTCGAAAACCGGACGATTCGCGCTGGACCTTCCGAATCGACCGGACGATGGGACGAGAAAACTCAGGCGAAATGGAAGCTCTGCGTCCGGCTTGGTTCTTGGACCGGTGCCCCGCGTGTCCATCCGAATCGAGCGCGAGCCGTTTGCTCCCCTTTGTTACCTCGCAGATCCTGCTGTGCGTGAGAGCGGTCCGGTCTCCCAGGCCGAGGGGCAGCCGATCGACAGCTGGGCCGTCGCGGAGACGAATCTCTACGACGGTGCTTTGAGCGATGAGCCGAGCGTTGATCCGCAAGATGTTTCTGAGGCGCGGCGATTGTTGTCGCAGCAACTCGAACGCGAAGTGAACGCCGCAGCGGCGATCGTTCGGGGCGACCTGCCGGCGATCGAAGACGCGATCGCGGAGCTTGAGGAGGTGGAGGCGCAGGCCCGGGAAGTGCTCGCCGCCACGGGTTCGACGAAAGCCGAGCGCGCTCTGGCCGCGCGGACACTGGCTGGGATCATCCCCAACGAAAAAGCCGGGACGATCTCGCTCGACGAGCAACGTGCGGCTTTAGAGGCGCGGAAAGTCGAGATGTCCTCACAGACACTGGCGGCAAACGCGGTCACGGCCAATGAAGCAGAGAAAAGAGCGGCGAGCGATCTGTTGGCGATCGACGTGCTCCAGCGCGAATT